>Ga0208040_1000013_pt1 | contig 219078 bp, 190 predicted proteins | sample AD_UKC083_MetaG_FD_184431 | JGI IMG/M metagenome (GOLD analysis project Ga0208040, IMG submission 184431) | Active sludge microbial communities of municipal wastewater-treating anaerobic digesters from USA - AD_UKC083_MetaG (SPAdes) (version 2) | ecosystem: Engineered > Bioreactor > Anaerobic...
CCAACAAACAATATGATTTTGTCTATAATGTTGGAGGAGAGAATTTCTTGGCAGGTTTTTATGAAAGTGGCAAAACAAGATTGTTTGTTATTGGGCCCACTTCAAATGGTTCTGAAGGATTATTCAGAGAGTTTGAAATTGAGTCTATCGAAGGAAAAGTCGAGGATATATATTGGGATGGAGAAAATTATAACAATAATCTGAGGATGACCACAAACAGGAAAGTTTACAAAGTGGTAGCCCGGGATTTCTAATTCCATTGTTATATTGTTAAGCTTGCATAAAATACATCTTCTAATGTTTGCATATTCAAGTGATTGACTATTATTGTAATTTATCCATAATAAATCTCTGGAAAGATAACACTCTGTTTTTTATTGCAAAAGGAGAATTTTATAAATGAAACCGCTCAGAATGATGGTCTCTACTATTCTTGTGATCTCCTGCTTGCTGTGCCTGCCAAAGTCAGGTTCCATCAATGCTTCAATATTTGATGTCGGACCAATTAATTTTGACGGGAGTTTCAATATCCAAAAAGGTATAGACACAAACAGGGACGGAATCTACAACGATGGCGACAAGACAGTAAGGGCTGGGGATACTGTTTCATACAGAATAAATTGGGAATTCAATCAGGGAAACGATCCTCTTGTTGATCCTTATGTTTATGATACAATCCCAGCTGGAACGCATTATCTTGCAGGGAGCGCAACCCCACTCAATGATCTTTCATACTCCACGGACAATGGTCTGAGCTGGACACCTGGAGAACCACCGGATGGTTCACAGGCAGGAACAATGTTTCGCTGGGGGCCAATACCGCAGGGATGGACAACAGCTGGCAATATTCCATTTGATCCCATTGTGAACAATGCCCTTGTGAGTGGCACTGCCGCCCAGGTTTCGCTTGCGCTTGATCCAAACGGGCGTCCTTGCATGGCATTTTCTGATTACATTGGCTATAGCGGTTCCAGGTATGACATATTTTTTGTTAAATGGGACGGTACCAGGTGGGTTGGTGCGAATGGCCAGCCCTATGATCCGCTGACTGGTGCAAATGCCAATGTGAGCAAGGTTGTTACTGATTCAGACGGTGCCTCGCTGGCAATTGACAAATACGGGTATCCATGCATTGCCTGGGGCGAGAAGATCCATCCAGACACTATTACGAGCTGGGAAATATTCTTTGTGAGATGGAATGGCTACATGTGGGTCAATGCCCAGGGCGAACAATATGATGGCTCAAACGCCAATGTTAGCAATACACCGAGCACCTCCTACGGCGTTTCCCTTGCCATAGATGGCCAGAACAACCCAAATCTAGTCTGGTATGACTATTACGGGCCTCCATACAGCTTTGACATCAATTTTCTGAAGTGGGACGGAACTGCCTGGGTAAACGTGCAGGGTGTTCCATACAATGGCGCAAATGCTGATATAAGCAAAACAAGCAGCAGCTCGGAATTCCCGGTCCTGAAGCTTGATAGCTCTGGAAATCCGTGCGTTTCATGGTCAGAAGGTTCCTATGGTGGCTATGATGTTGTATACATCAAATGGAACGGGACCGCCTGGGTTGGAGCGAATGGTCTTCCATACAATCCGGTTACCGGCGCAAATGCAAATGTTAGCAGAAACGGCGGCTACTCGAGCTATCCTTCGCTTTGTCTGGACAAGTTTGACAACCCGAACATTGTCTGGCACGACTACTCATATGGCGGGACTGCAATAGTGTCTGTAAAATGGGACGGAACCCAGTGGACTGGTGCCAATGGCATGCCATATGACCCGGCGACTGGTGCAAACGGCATCGTTGCCATGAATGCTGTTATTGGCGGAGGCCCATCAAATCCGACTCGCCTTTCGGCCAAAGTAACGTGCATAGATGTTGATAAAGCCGGTAATCAGTGTGTTTCCTGGTGGGGCAATATTGCCGGAAACAGGGGCATATATTTTGCCAGGTGGGATGGAACAAAATGGATCGGAGCAAACAAGCAGCCATTCGACCCGATCACCGGTGCAAATGCCTATACCGGCGGAGGGTTTGACGCACAATATACAAATTTTGCCAATGCCGTATCAATGGCAATGGAGGACAATTTCGACGAGCCGTTCATTGGGTGGTACAATCAAACACCCGATCTTTACACAGCCTCACTTATCAAATATCTCCCACCCACGGCACCGCGTTCATTCGGTTTCTCCGCGATAGTTGAAGAAACACCGGTTGATTCAGAGATAAACAATCAGGCTTTTTCAAGGCATGCATTGGACCAGGGAATGCCGGCTTTGTCAAACAATGTTGCAGTCAAGACAAAAAAACCTGTCAAAAAAGCTGTCCTGGAAATCACAAAGAAAGCAAAATCTTTCCAGTACAATATTGATGACATATTTGCGTTCCAGATAACTGTCAGAAACATCGGCAATCTTGATGCGACAAACGTTGTTGTTGATGATATTTTCCCAAGAGAACTAAAGTATGTTTCATCGCTCCCGTCAGGTGCTGCCGGCCCTTCCAAAATCAGGTACCAGGTCGGAACTTTGTCACCGGGACAGTCAAGGACTTATCTGTTGAAATTCAGCCTTGCAAGATCGTTGTCTTTTGCCGGGAATTGTCTGACGATAACCAACAAGGCCAGTGCCATGTCGGACTCTGCAGAGCCAGTTGCAGGCTATGCCACGATAAGTGTTTGCAAACAGCCCCCAACAAAGGAAATAGTCCTTGATGTGACCTGGAAGGGTGTTAATACAAAAACAAACGAGGCAAGGGCGAACGAAGAAATAAAACTCGACCTCTCCGTCGAGGGTGGGGCCCCGCCATATGAAGTAACAGTTAATTGGGACAATGGCACCAAATCCACCAAAACGATACAGAGCAAAGACGATCTAATAAGTTTTGAAAATTCCTATTCAAGCCAGGGTGATTTTGAGGTTCTGATAACCTGTGTCGATTCTTTTGGAAGGTCGGCAAGGCAGTCCAGAATTATCCATATAAAGTAGCTCCCATACCAGTGCCTGGCAAAATCTAAATGATTTCGCCAGGCATGCGCCGATTTTTGACCTGGACCGGCCCTGTCGCTATAATTTGTGGCAGGAGGTCGAAATGAAACTTATGCCTTTTATATTGGTTATTTTGCTGGCCATTTGTTCATTGGGGTGCGGCATGACAAACGAAAACGCTGGTTCTGGTGAAAATCTTTCTATTACGACACTTCCCACGGATGTTATTTACAACGTGACAAGAGACACAAAGCTTGGTACCGAATCTGATTTCCTTGTGAAAGCAATCAAGATTGCAAATGATGGTAAGGAAGTTATTGAAGTAAAATCAATAACTTTTACAGTTTTTGCAAATGAGCTGGAAATCTTCAGCCTGGCCTATAAAGGTGAAGAATTAAACTCGCTTTTTAGAAAATACGTAGAGAAATTTGAGAAGATGACATACGATTTTCAGGAGGGCATTTTCTTTGGGGTGACAGGTTTTGTTGACCTGAAAAAGACGTCCAGGTCCGCTGTGATAGGGTCTGGCCAGGAGGCAGCGATTATAAGTATCCCCTTCAGGTTTTACTCGGACAGTCCGGCAACAAAATGCGACATCCATATTGAATTCCAGCAGGGTGATAAAACCTTCTCCAGAGATCTGGGTTTGCAAATTGCCGAGTATATTTTGAAAAACAAGTATATTTTTCCTGCCAAAGGTATATGGATGGCCATCAACACCTACAATGCCAACTATGGCCACAGGGTCAACAGCAGTCAGGAGTTTGCTTTTGACCTGATGATCCAGAAGCCCGATCTGATGATGTATCCTCCATCCGGCAAGAATGAAGATTATGATTGCTGGGGCAAGGCGATAGTAGCCGCCGCGGATGGAAAAGTTGTTGATTTTGCTGATGGTGTGCCAAACAATCCGTCGCAACTTGGCTCACGACTGTCCAAGGAAGAGCTGGAAAAAGTAAGGGAAAAACTTGGAGCAGTGGCAATGGTTGGTGGGAACTATGTCATACTGGAACATCCCGGAAGCGAGTTTACATTCTATGCCCACTTGATCAATGGATCGGTGAAAGTCAAAAAGGGCGACATGGTCAAGCAGGGGCAGGTATTGGGGCTTTGCGGAAATTCTGGCAACTCGGACGCTCCACACCTGCATTTTCACATCATGAATGGGCCGTCGGTTCTTGGTTCAAGGGGGTTGCCAATGAAATTCACGAACCTCAAAGATTTTGTGGGTGGCAAGATTGACCAGATCACAGACCCGAATCTGGTGGTGTTGGCCGAGTAGTTATCTTTAAAATTGGGAACACATCCCTCTCAGTGCATTATTAATCGGCTTTTTGAAAAAACTTTTGCGCCCAAAGCGAAACATACACAAGTGAAACGAGAACTGGGACTTCAATAAGTGGCCCGACAACAGCTGCCAGTGATTGTCCTGAAGCAATGCCAAATATGCCTGCTGAAACTGCAATTGCCAGTTCGAAATTGTTTCCAGCCGCAGTAAATGCCACCGATGCCGATTCACTGTAGTTGAATCTTAGCGCTTTTGCACCAAAGAATGCACCAAACCACATAAGAAGGAAGTAGCACAAAAGAGGTAGCGCAATCCTGAATACGTCCAGTGGCAAAGAAACAATTTTTTCACCCTGCATTGAGAACATGAGAATAATTGTGTAGAGCAATGCCATAAGTGCTGTGGGTGACAATTTTGGCAAAAAACGCTTTTCGAACCAGGCTTCACCTTTTTTCTGGATAAGAATTTTTCTGGTAAGGTAGCCTGCAAGAAGTGGTATGCCAAGATAAATGAGAACACTTTTTGCTATTTGCCACATTGATATCTGTATTTGTGTCTGGCTGAGACCAAGCCATCCCGGTAACAGCTCAAGATAGAAGAAGCCAAGAACTGAATACATGAATATCTGGAAAACTGAATTTAGGGCCACAAGAATTGCTGCTATTTCGCTACTTCCCTTTGCAAGCATGTTCCAGACAAGTACCATTGCGATGCATCTTGCCAACCCCACGAGGATTATTCCTGCCCTGTATTCTGGCATATCTGGAAGCATTAGCCATGCTAGTCCAAACATTAATGCTGGGCCTATGATCCAGTTTAATATGATCGAGTATGAAAACATCTTTTTATTGGATGCCAAACCGGGGATTGTTTCATATTTTACCTTTGTTAATACCGGATACATCATCCAGAGAAGGCCAAATGCTATCGGTAGTGAAACATCGGCAATCTTTATCGAATTTAATGCCGGTCCAAGGGATGGAAACAGGTTTCCAATGGCCACTCCAAGGAGCATGGCGGCCACTATCCAGACAGGTAAAAGTTTGTCAAGAAGAGACAGTTTTGGTTCTGTTACATTACTCATGCACGGACATCCTCCTAGAGTATTGCATTGAATAGATAGCCTGTGAGGATTATTCCGACACCAACAATGCCGGCGAAAATAAGGATAAGTTTTGTTTTCATAACAGTCTTCAGAATCAGGAATTCAGGGAGCGAAAGACCGGTAACAGCCATCATGAAAGCAAGGGTCGTCCCGAGACTGACACCTTTCTCGGTCAGGACGGAAACAAGTGGAATGATGCCTGCAGCGTTGCTGTAGAGGGGAATGCCGATTAGCGTGGCCACTGGAACTGCCCACCAGTTATTTCCACCGGCAATTCTTGCCATGAAATCGACAGGAACATAACCGTGTATCCAGGCCCCGACGGCTATTCCGCCGACAATGAATGGCCAGACCTTCTTAAGCACATCTACAACATAGCCCCACGCATATGAAGCCCTGTCTTTTACTTTTAGGGGCATTCCATCCTCAGCACAGGCACAGGCTTTTTTCCCGGTCCCAAATTGCTGGACAAGGTTTTCTACCTTGAGCTGGCCTATGACGAGTCCCGATAGAATGGCAATTATCATCCCTGATGCAATATAAATCAGGGCCACTTTCCACCCAAACATGCCGAGGAGCATCACCAGTGCGACCTCATTTATCATTGGCGAAGCTATGAGGAATGAGAATGTCACGCCAAGCGGAACGCCGGCTTCCATAAAACCAAGAAAAAGAGGAATTGCACTGCAGGTGCAAAATGGTGTTATGATGCCGAAGGCCGCGGCCATGATGTGTCCAGTTATCTTGTTCCTCTTTGAAATAAAAAACCGGACCTTCTCGGGAGGGAGGTATGTCCTCAGGTAGGAAACCACAAAGATGATTGCAATAAGAAGCATGAACACTTTTATGGTGTCAAAAACAAAGAAACTGACAGCTTCCCCAAGCAGTGATTCGTGCTGTATTTTGAAAATGTCGTATGTGAGCCATTTTGCAAACCAGTTTACTGGTGCGAAGATGTCCATTTTTCCTCCGGAAGTTTAAGCGATGTAGAGCAGGTAGAACCCAAAGCCGATGATTAAAAGACCAAATACTTTTCTGAGTACAAGAGAAGCTGTTTTCATGTTCTGGTTATTTATAAAGGCCTGTGCGGCACCTATCGAAATGCCCGCTATGAGGAGGAGAACGGAATGCCCAAGAGCGTAGCAGAGCAGGAGCAAGCCGCCAAAATAGGTGTTTCCGCCTGTTGCTATCAACGCGAGCAGCACCGAGAGAATTGGAACGGCGCATGGTGTTGACACAAAGCCGAAAAGGAGCCCCAGAATGAAGGCACCGAAGAGCCCCGTTCTTGGTTTTGTGAGTATTTTTGGCACAGAAATGTTGAATTTTACTATATCAGCGAACACCAGTCCCATCAGGATGCAGAGGAAGGCCATGAAGTATGTCCACCAGGGGCCGGTCAGTGTTGCCTGCTGGCCGACAAGTGCTGCGATTATCCCCAGCACCATAAAAGAGATTGACTGGCCAAGAACAAAAAGCAGCGAGAATTTTGCTGCCTTCCAATAGGACTTGTCTTCGCCCTGGTATGCTCCGGATGCCCCGATCATGAGGGGTATCATGCCAAGAACGCAAGGATTGGAGGCAGTTAGAAATCCGGCGAAAAACACTGTAAATGGCGCGATCCAGGGGTTGTTTTGTATCGACTGGAGGAGGGACTCAATCACCACTGCACCCCCAGGGGTTCAGTTTTTTCTTTTATCCAGTTTCTTGCGTCATCAACTTCTTCAAGTGAAAATATCCTTCTTGCGACCTCATTTGACTCTTTGTCGAAGATGATAATGACAGGAATGACTTTTACATTGTAAAAAGACTTCATTGAGTTATCTATCAGGAGACTGTTTAAAACGGCTTTTCCCTCAAGTTCTTTTTTGACATCATCCATAATTGGGCGGAGTTTTGTGCATGGTTCGCAAAGGTCAGCGCCAAGCTCGACGATTGTTACCTCGCCTTTTTGTGGTTTTGGGAAATCGGAGCCCTTCTCGAAAAACAGTTTGTATGATAGAAGACCCAGCGCGGCAAGGGCCACTATGACAAGAATTATTGTGTTTGCAACGTTATTTTTCATTGCATTCCTGCTTTTCTGAGCTCTTCGACAAGCTCATCTTTTGTTGCGATGCCGGTTTTTCTGAATGTCTGGTTACCGGATGCATCAAAAACAAATGTTGTTGGAATGCCCTGTATCTGGAATCTCTCCACTGCTTCCGGGTCTTCATCAATGTCGACAATTGCAACCTGGATTTTTCCTTCAAACTCCTTGCCGATCACGTTGACCGTGTCCGTCATTATTATGCATGGTTTGCAGGTTGCCCTTCCAACCTTGATCACCACCGGCATCCCAGAATCATTTTTGATTGAAATGATGCCATTGCCACTATCGCCTTCATTGACGCAAGGCAAGTTTTCATTGCTTCCGCATGATGTCAGGAAAACAGAGCCTGCAAAAATTGCAAATAAAACAAAACTTGATAAAGTGCTTTTTCTCATTTTTGGCCTCTTTCAGTTTCAATAACAATCTTTTTGTTTTCATATCCTACTTTTAAACCGAGCGATTCCGCTATAAATCTTACTGGCAACATGACCCTTCCGTTTTGTATGAATGGCACTATTTTGGGGTCGCTGTCGATCTGTTTTTCACCACCGCTTGTTCTGGCAGTGTTTTTCCCGACCCACAGACTCAATGTTTTGCCGTTCAGCTGGCAAGTCGTCTTTTTCGCTCCCTGGTCCCATGATACAGAGCCGCCAAATGGTTCACAGACATATCTTGCTGGCAGGAAAGATCTGCCTCCTGCAATGACTGGAGCAACATCCATTTCAACAGCAAATGAATCTCTTCCAAGTGTCTTTTGTCCAACCTCAAATATTATTTTTCCTGGCACCTTGCTGTAAAGAGAAATTGTATTTTCAGAGGCTATTGCAATGTTGTCCCCTTGCAGGTCAACCGATTCAATCTTCTTGCCAAATGCGATGTTGCCCTGTTTTGATCCATCAGCTGAGGATATTTTTTCAATCAAGTTTCCTTTTGGGACAAAAATTGTTTCTTCAGAACAGAAAAGTCTTGCTGTTGGAAAGGAATCGAGTTGTGACAGCCACAATCTCTTGCCTGTCGATATGCAGCATGCCTTGCCAAAGAAATTCGCATCAAAGCAATTTATTGCCAAGGCTGGAGTCGTGACAAAAAATTTGCCTTTTGATGAAACCGCCTGTAAAGAGCCAGTGCCTGTTTCATATTTCCATCTTGGGTTTCCGCTTGAGGCCTCGATTGCAAAGAGATATTTCCCTTCCTGGGCAAGAATCCTGCTCTGGTCTGCAAATATCCATTCTGGTGAATCATCGAGTACCAGTTCCCATTTTTGTTTCCCGGTTGGTATGTCGAGGCAGTAGAGCTTTTTGTCTGTGGTCGCAAAAAATAGCTGATCATCACCGAGTGTTTTTGGGCCAATAGCTGGTACTGACTTGAAAGCGGAAATCCAGGTTTTTTTGCCACTTTTGGCATCAACGCAGTAAAAATTGCCATCGGCACAACCAAAAAATACCATTTTCCCAAGAATTGCCAAGTCTGTTGTAATATTGGTTTCTGTCTGGAATATCCAGTTTTTTTGCCCGCCATCTCCAATGGAAATTACTTGTCTGGCCGTTTTGACAAAAATTGAATCACTGCTTGATATTATCTGGTTTGGTTTCTGGTCAAGTCTGTATGACCAGGCCAGCTTTCCTGAATAAATGCCAAATGTGTTTACCTGTAGATTCTCAAGAGCCACAGCCATTCTTGAACCCACAAAAACAGGCCCGGAAACGATATTTGCTGGCAATTGCTTTTCCCAGACCTGGGACTGGGGAAAGGACGCCCAATCATCGTTTGCTATCCAGCCATTGTCAGGTATTCCTGATTGGGGCATGGCACCTGCACTTGTCGTGGCAATTATCAGCACGAGTATTGACAGAAGGATTTTTGCAATATTTCTCATTGCTGGTTTTGTTTTATGAGCTCCATTATCTGTGATGGAGAGAGCATTCTTCCTGAAGAAACAACCTTGCCGTCGATTGCGATTGCCGGCGTTGCCATAACACCCATCCCGACAATTTTCTGCAAATCCTTCACTGGTTCGATCTCAGCGCTGATGCCCATTTTTGCAACAGCTTCCCTTACATTTGCCTCAAGAGAATGGCATTTTGCGCATCCCATTCCGAGTACCTGTATTTTCATTTGTTTCCTCGCTTTTTGCTATTTAATTCTTGCAGATTTGATTATCGAGCATGGTGATTCTTCATCGCCACATTTCCCAAGCAGGCATGACATGAATGACTTGACACAGGAGAGTGAAAGCTTGTAGACAACCTCATGGCCAACCCTCTCACAATCAACGATCTTGCATGACTTGAGGACTGAAAGGTGCTGTGAAACACATGGTGGTCTACATTCCATCTTTTGGGCTATCTCGGTTACCGAGAGGGCATTGTTTCCAATGAGAGAGATTATTTTCAACCTTTTTGGTGAAGAAAGGGCCGAGAATATGTCTGAAACTTCCTGAAGCTCTTTCTCGGTGTTGTCATCCAGATATTTCATAATTTCGAATATATGAAATGTTGGATTGTATTCAAGTTAACTTGGGGTGAGTTTTGGCGGAGTACGTTTTGCTAGTTCTCAATCAAGGTGATGGCTGGTTGAATACTAGCGTGGCTTTTCTGGTTCTGTCATCCCAGGAGATTTTTGCCCCGAACGTTTCACCTATGATTCTTGGCGGGATGAATGTCCTGCCGTTTTTTATCTCCGGGGGCGAAGCCAGTTTTATTGTGTCTATGGAGCCATCCGCTTTTTCCACTATGGCATTCTGGTAGTCTACTATGAGCCTCAGCGTTGTTCCCGCCAGTGTAAACAGCACCGTTTTCAGCTCCTTCACCCATTCTGTCTGTGCCTTGTAGAAATAGCCTAGTGGGTCCCCTATGTATCTGATTGGGACCATTGTACTGCCATTTTTGGAGACATATGGCGGGGCGTCCATTGGCAGAGACCTTCCATTCACGGTGTACTGCTTTGATCCTATTGAAAATTCTATCTTGCACTCGGGTATGTGCATTGTTTTTGCGTTAATTTTCAGGGTGATTGGCGTCGAGCTTATCATGGTGTTGATGGATGCAGTGTATTGCTGGTTTGGCCAGAACGTTGAAGGCGAGATTGTGCAGATGTAGAGCCATGAGTTGCCCTTGTTTTTGACAAAGCGCGGACTGGATAGCCATGAAGTCGAAAGTATTGGTTTTATGCTCTCCTTCAGGTCATTATCGCCGGAATTTAGTATCTGGAAGACAGCTTCTTTTGGCTTGTCCATAAAACAGTCCTGAAAAACCACTTCTACTGAGGAATTGACTATACTCGGTCTTGCGGGCTGGGGAACAACATTGATTGTTACTGGTAATGTGACCGGGTTGGCAATCGTTTTCTGGTTCCCGATCTGAATTGTTGCGGCATATTTGCCTGTGGCGAGGTTTTCTGTTGAAGCAGTCACAGATATTTTTATGCTTTTTTTCCCTTCAGAGAGGGTTGCTGATTGCGGGGAACATTCGAGCCAGCTGTCCGAAGACTTGAAATCAAGCGTTGCCATTGAGCCTTTTGCCAGGCTTACAGCAAACTCTCTCAAATTTTTTCGTCCCCTGTAGGTGTCCATAAAGTCAATCTGGGAGCTTGAGACCTGTATCCTTGGCAAATCAGGCGCAAAGGTTGCCTTTACTTCAATGGTTTGTGTCCCGGCATTGGTTTCAATGCTTACAGTGCCTGAATATTCTGTCTCCCTGATGTTTTTGATACCAGAAGAGCTTGCCTTTACCGTTAATTTTGTCTCCCCAGAAGTCTTGAACTCCGATTTGTCAATTGAAAGCCATGATTTTGACTGTTCATCCACCAGGATTTCACCGACAAGTGGCGGGTCGCTGGGACCATTGTTACTTATGATGACATCTCGTTGTCCTGCTGTGCCGAATTTTATGGTACCAAAATTGATTTGGGTTGGTGAAACCATTAGCTGTGGCCTGGCGCCCTCAAAACGGTAAATTTTGCCCGATCTGGAGGCCACAAACATATATCCGCCGGCTATCACCGGTTGTGTGAGAGAGCCACCCTTTATCTCAATACCGCTGCTATTGGTTTGGTCGATTGTGAATGTATCAAGATCAATAGTGTACAGGTTCCCTTCTCTCGCAGGATTCTCTTCGCTGTCAAGCGATGCAGTGCAAACATAAAGATATTTGCCTGCCGAGGTTGCTTGTGCAAAAATTGGATTTTTAAGGTCTATCATTCCGGCCGGTTTCATTGTTTCCAGGTCTATTCTGTACAAGTTGCCATCGTCTGCACCTGCATAGATCTGGCCATCCACAATGGTTGGCGTTGCCCAGAAAGTTGGCCTCTGTGTTCTTCTGTCGGGGCTTGTCCTGAAACTTGTGATTTGCCCGATATTGCTTCCACCTATTGTTATCCTGTGCACGAGACCTTTTGAGGAACCAAAAATCGCATATGTTTTTCCTTGCGATTCAGTAATGCATGATGATGAAGTTATTGATATCTCATCTCTTGCCGATGGCTGGGTATTTATGATCTGCTTGCCGGTTTTTCTGTTGTATGCAAAAAAACTGCCAGAATCATCGCCAAAAACAACAAGGTCTTTCAACGCAGATGGCGAAGTTGTTATCTTCCCTTTTGCCTTGAATGAACCTGTTATGCGCAATTCAGCGAGATCAAAAGCATAGACATTTCCTGAATCAGAACCAATGTAACAGGTGTTGTCATATATGGTTGGTGAAGAAGTGATTGGTGTTCTCTCCCCACCTGCATCAACTAGTTTTTTTGGGAAAGTACCTCTGAAATAGACTATGTTTCCGAGATAATCTCCAACCACGATTGTTTTTTCTTCATTTCCTCCCCAGACGGCAGGACTCCCAACCACTCCTGGCTCTGGTACATCCACGGCATTGAAAGTTTGTTCCAGGAGAAGGTCCCCGGTAAATATGTCATATTGCCTGAGGGTCCCCTCTTGCCTGTTGCCGCTCCTTTTGTCATAAAAACCCTGTTGGACAATATATAAAATTCCATCTTTTGCAACCGGTGTTCCAAGCCCGCCGAGGTTTGAAAGTGATACGTCCCAGGAATCTTTTTTACTTTCGCTAAAAGGCATTGTGAAAGGGAGATAGTTATCCTTGCTTGTGCCACTTTTAAGGTTGTCATGCCCTATCATTGGCCACCAGTCAAAGGATGGTTTGGCAAGTGATACACCCGTTGCAAGGAGACATGAAACGATTGCCAATAGAAGAAACTTTCTTCTCATTTTGGTTCCAGGTTAAACTCCACTGTTGTGGTTTTGCCAGGCTCAACTTTTACCGATTTCGTCTGCATCTTGTATCCACTTTTGTCGACACGGATTATATATGTTTTTGCAGCCACTTCCCTTGTATAGGGCTCTTTGGGGCTTGTGAAAATCCTGTCCGAGAACTCAATATTGTCTATGTATACAATACCAACTACATTGCAGGTAACCTTGAGAATCCCTGAAGAAATCTGAAATTTGACTGAATTTCTTCGCTCTGGTTCGATCTGGACATCTTTTGTCTGGTCCGGGAAATCTTTTAGCCTGTACACAACCTTGTGTTTGCCTGGTGCAAGTTCCAGTGAGAGGCTTGTGATATTTTGCTGGGTTTTTCCATCAACGATGAAAGAACCCCAAGGAACGTTGACGCTGAGATCAAGAAACCCATTTTGCTTGGGTTTTGTTTCTACTGGAGGTTTCTTTTCTTGCTCTGGCGGTTTTTGCTGTATTGCGATCAATGGATAGCTCAAATCAAGGGTTTTGGTTGTCACGAGTTTTATCTCGTCATTTATATCGTTAAAGCCGCCCATTTGTATCTTTATCTGGTAGACACCATTCGGAAGCTCTATTTTTATCGGCGTTTTGCCCTTGTAGTTCTGGTTTATCAATACAGTTGCGCCTTTGATGTCGTTGCCTTTCTCGTCTTTGGTGCTTATTGAAATTTTTGAGCCAGGTATGGGCTGCTTGAATGTCAATTCAACTTCAGAGTCATTTTTGGATGTTACAGCTGTGTCCATGTACGTTTCGGCAACATTGCCGGAAACCATCATGGAGTCATTGAGTACAACGGGTGCTTCATTTAATGATTTCTCCGACCCGTTTTCCTTCAAAGTTTTTTCGCCCTTTTTGAGCTCGATTGTCTTGTCAGGGGTCCAGTATGTCAGTTTTCCAGATTCCTTGTCCCATTCGGTCTGGGCTTTTGTCCCTGATGCGATTGTCTCCACAGGAACAAAGATTTTTCCGTTGATTTTGACAGCATTCTCAATTTTTGAGTTTGGATCATTGGGAATCTCATCCGAACTTATCAATCTGATTGCTTTGTTGCCAAGGTTGCCTTTTATTACTCCAACATTGAAGCTTGTCTCCTCGTTTTCCTTGAGATCGTTATCTCTTGTGTACTGGACACCTAGCTTTATTTCATAAACGCCTATGGGCATTGTGAGGTTGGAATATATTGAGAGAACCCAGTTTCCACCGCCATCTTCCATTTGTCTCTCAAGTTTTACCGATAATCCATCCGGAGATTTGCTTATTGTGGCTTCCATATCTTTTGTTCCAGGTGGTGTTGCAAGCGGGATCTGGTATTGCACAAGTTCGCCCTGAGCAACCAAAAAGTCGGGTTCCAGTGGTTTTGTACAACCCCTTGATAGCCAGATGCCTGAAGATATGGCAATGATCCCTGCAACTGTTAAAGCTATTGTCGTGATCTGTTTTTTTCTTGCCCTTGTCCTGAAAGTTGATTGCGGAGAAGACAGAGCTATCTGTGTTAGTTTGGTTTTTCTGTAGGCATCCCTTTCAGACTGGGTCATCCCCAAATCTTCGGAAACTGCCCTCAGTGCTGCGGCCAGCTCCTGGGGGGTTTGAAATCTGTCGGCGGGATTTTTTTCAAGACATCTGAACATCAAGGATAGCAGCGAGGCAGGGATGCCCCTTTCTTTGGCTTCGGGTGGTATCTTTGGCTGTTTATGCCTCTGCATTTCGATTACTTCAACAGGCGATGGTGCGTCAAAGGGCAATTTACCAAACAACATTTCATAAATGACGATGCCGGTTGAGTATATGTCAGACCTTATATCGACTTCCCTTCCATCGGTCTGTTCTGGTGACATGTACTGGAGCGTTCCGAGGAAGTCAGATGACCTGGTCATGCTTGGGAGGTCTTCACCTTTGCTTATTCCAAAATCAAAGAGTTTTATGTTGCCTTCGGAAGATATTTTGATGTTGGAGCTTTTTATGTCCCTGTGGACAACTCCTTGATCATGCAGGTCACCCAGTACCTCCGCAATCTGCATTGTGAGGTCAACAACTGTTGGAACTGGAATCCTTTCTTTCCCCTGGGCTATCTCCTCGAGTGTTTTGCCATGCAGATATTCCAGAATAAGGAAGTATTCTCCAGTTGACTCCTCTTTGCCAAAATCATGTATTTTGACAACATACCTGCTGTTTATTTTTGAGAGTATCTGGGCCTCTCTCAGAAACCTTCTTTCGAACTTCTCCTTGTTTGGGAGTCCTGAGAAATTGGGTATTTTTGCCACTACAATCTCGTCTGTGGCAAGATTTTTTGCCAAGTGAACAGTTGCCATTCCGCCAGATGCCAGAGGTTCAAGCAATTTGTATTTCTTGACTATAACCCTGTTTTCCAAAAGTTTTCCTCCAATAGAAAATCCTAGTTTTTCTTTATTCTTGAAAATACCAGATAAATTTTTCCTATCCTGATAACGTCCCCATCATCAAGTTTTGTGGGGGTTTTGGGGGAGAGCATTCTTCCGTTCAGATAAGTGAAATTTGTTGAGCCAAGGTCTTCAATTATGTATGAGTCGCCTTTTTTTGTCACACAGGCGTGTCTTCTTGATGTTACCATCTCCTTGTCAAAATTGGTAAGGTCGATCTCGGGCACTATCCCTGCCAATTTGTCGGCCCTGCCTATCAGGTATTCGTTTTTGTCATCAAGAATGAACTGGTGTTCATCGTTAAGCGCTAACCTTCCAATCATCTCTACCTGTGTTTTGATGGCAGGATGTGATGAAGTTACAGTGCTTGGAGGGTGCGGGAACCTTATCAGATTTGGGTTCTGGAGGACATTCTCAAAATGCTCGTCTTTCTGCTCGAGCTTTGCTCCGCACGATTCGCAACACAAAACACCACCAAGGTTTGCTCTGCCGCAAACGGGACATTCGATCATTTTACCTCCATCCCTGAATTATACATCATAAAAAGTTGTTGTAAACGGAGTGGCTCTATTTTATGCCGAGTTTGATCTTGGAAATGGCATCTCTTCTGTCCGAAGAAATAATGTGGGTATATCTCATCGTGGTTTGTGCACTTTTGTGTCCAACCACCGATTGAACGATTGCCACTGGAACTCCCTGCCTGACGAGTTCGGTTACAAACGTATGCCTGAGTGTGTGTGTGGAACCTTCGAGCCCAAGCTTTCCCAAAGTTTTTTTCGTAATTAGCCAGAGACCTTCATTGCTGAGTCTTCTTCCTTTTGCGGAAAGAAACATTGGGTCAAGGTTGTCCCTGCGTGCTTCCAGATAGCGGGAAAGCGTGACGCAAACCTCATCGCCGACCTCAACAATCTGTTGATCGCCGCCTTTTCTTGTGACCATGATAGTTTTTGATTCTTCATTAAAGTTTTTTCTATCAAGGCCGACCAGCTCGCTTCGCCTGATGCCGGTTCCCAACAAAAGACTTATGATTGCCAAATCCCTTTTGGCCTGATTTGTCCGGAAGCTTTCCAGTCCATGAATAGTCTCTTCTTGAGTGGTGTCATTTGATTCAAGCCATGAAATGTGGTTTTTGAAGGCCTTTTTTCTGCCATTGCCTTCAAAAAAAGCTTTTTGCAATTCCTGATTGTTTGTGAACCGGGCTACACAAGCAGAGGATTTCTGGTCCAGCAGGATTTTTTTGTTTTCATGGAGAGAAATCGTTTTACTTCTGATGTTTATTTTTGAAAAGGAGAGTGAGGATATTTCTTCTATGCTCAATCCAAGCGTTCTGAGAAGAACAAAAAATGAATTAGGGCCAGGCTCCGATTCGTAGACAATCTTCAGGATCTTTTTCTGTACATCGTTTTCTTTTTCAGCTTCATGGCAAAGTTCCTTTACCAGTTTTCGAAACTGGTTTGCAAGCAAAAACTTTGGCACTTTCTGGGTTTGCTTGGGTGGATCAATTGTTTCGGCAGGATTTGACTGTATGTACCCTTCCCTGTAGAGGAACCTGAAGAATGTTTTGATGCAAAAAAGCGTTCTCGCTCTTGTGTGCGACGAGCTGTCCTGGTTGAACCCCGTGAGAAAATCTCTTATGTGCAATCTTTTACACTCTGGAATAGTGATGCCGTTTTGGGCAAGGTAATTAAAAAAGCGGGAAAGTTCCCAGTGGTATGCTTTTACAGAGTTTGGGCTTTTACCCAGTTCTTTCCCGAACCATGAAAGAAATGCCTTAAGATAGGGATTTTCTTCTTTTTGTGCCTGTATTTTATTTTGAGCAGGAGCCATCGCTACAGCCGGTGCTCCCGGATGTGAGCTTTCCTTGTCCACCGTGGTCCGGATGCTTCAGGTAGCCAAGCATTGATATTCTCTTTTTCGTTTTTTCGCAGCCACATTTTGGGCAGGATGGTGTTCCTTCTTCTATCTTGACTGTAAACACTTCGAAGTCGTGTCCACATTTTGGGCAAACGTATTCATATATAGGCATGGTGATAATTTACTATTCATTTTCAAAAATATTGTCAAGCGGCATTTCGATTGCTCCATCGTTAAAAAGATCTTTAATCACCTTCGTCTTTCCGTGTTCAACCAGTTTTAACGTTCCGAAAGACACAGCCTCGGAAACGATTTTGGCCATGGAATCAAGATCATGCTCTTTTCCGGTTATCTGCTTGAGGGAAATTGCATAAGAAGGGGTTTTGTTGTTTACATTCAATCCCACACCGATCAAAACATACCGGAGCTGTCCGGAAACGATTGATGACTGGCAGAGTATTCCACAGAGCTTTTTCCACTCGCCATTACAGTCAAAAAGCAGGTCGTTTGGGTACTTGATTGTCGCGTTTATGCCCACTCTCTCCAGAAGAGCTTTCTTTATTGCCAGTCCTGATGCCAGTGCGATATAAGGAACAAGTTCCAGAGATACTTCGCGGCGCAAGACTATCGTTGTCCAGAGTCCACCGACAGATGAAGCCCATGTCTTGCCCTGTCTGCCTCTGCCTGCTGTCTGGTCCTCGGCAACAATGACAGTCATGTCCTCGGTGCCTTTTTCGGCCAGCTCTTTTGCCACATCCTGAGTTGACGAGCAGACTGGAATTTTTATCGTCCTCACACAAACCATTCTAGAACATGTTGCAATTTTTGCTATGCTTTTCTCGATAATGGAACTCAAGGATTTTATTTATGAACTCCCCAAGGAGCTGATTGCCCAAAAACCCTCAGATGTTCGTGATATGTCAAGGTTGCTTGTTCTTGACAGATCAATAGGAAGCCTGAAGGAAGGTATTTTTAGGGATGTTCTGTCCTATTTTAAAAAAGGGGATGTCCTTGTTCTGAATGATACAAAGGTAATTCCTGCCAGGATTTTTGGCAAAAAACCCACAGGCGGGAATGTGGAAGTGTTTTTACTGAAATGGGAGTCTCCTTCTACATGGAAATGCCTTGTAAAACCTGGCTCAAGACTTAAAGAAGGGGCCGAGGTAATCATTGATGGACACAGGGCCGTCATTATGGAAAGAACATCTGATGGTGGCAGGATTGTAAAGTTTGATATGGAAGACGAGAGGATTCTGGAACTTGGGAAGATACCGTTTCCTCCATATGTTCACAATGAAAAGATTGATCCTGGAAGATACCAGACAGTGTATGCAAAGGTACCTGGGGCTGTTGCTGCACCCACTGCTGGCCTTCATTTTACAGAACAGCTTTTGCAGGAGCTTTCACTTAATGGTGTTTCGATTGTAAAGGTTACCTTGCATGTTGGAATTGGTACATTCAGGCCGGTGAAAACAAACAATATTGATGAACACAAGATGGAATTTGAGTGGTACAGCGTTTCAGAAGAAGCTGCCTCGACCATCAATTCAGCCAAAAAAACAGGGGGCAGTATTTTTGCCTGTGGAACAACCGTCGTGAGAACTTTGGAATCTTCATCTGGTAAAGATGGTCTTGTGGTGGCAGGTTCGGGGGAAACGAACCTTTTTATAAAACCCGGATACAGTTTCAAGGTCGTCGACCATCTTATAACAAACTTCCATCTTCCGGGATCAACACTGCTTCTTCTGGTTTCGGCGCTCGCCTCAAGAGAAAAGATATTCGAGGCTTATGAATACGCCATTGAAAAGCGTTTCAGGTTCTACAGTTTTGGCGATGCGATGCTTATTCTTTAGAAAGACGTTTTTTTCTCTCGAGTGAGGATGGGATCCCCATATCGTTCCTGTATTGTGCAACGGCCCTTCTTGAGAGCCTGATCGAGAGCTGTTTGCCAATTTCATCTGCAATTTCCTTGTCAGTAAGGCACCCTTTTGCGCATATGTCTTTTACCATCTCTCTCACAGTAAGGTTTGAGACCATGGTTTTGCCATTGCTGAAGCCGCCTGTGAAGAAATGTTTTAATGGATAGGTGCCCTTTGACGTCAGTACGTATTTTGAATTGATGGCCCTCGATATTGTTGAAGGAGACAATCTCAACTTGTCGGCGATATCTTTTAGGGTGAGTGGTTTGATTTCGGTCGTCGGGCCCTTGAAGAATTCTGCCTGGATCTTGGATACCTCGGTTACTATCCTCATCATGTTTTTTTTGCGCTGGTCAATGGCCCTTATGAGCCACTTGGCCTCTTGCATTTTATCTTTAAGATAGTTTGAGGTTTCGTCGTCTTCATGATTGTCTTTCAGTATTTGGGCGTATTCCTGGTTTATTATTATGTTTGGGATGCCGTCCCTTAGTGGAAGCACCTGGAGTTGGTCACCCAATGTCCTGACTTGTATTTCAGGTGTTATGTAGTCAGCCTTTGGGGCATAATTGGCCCCTGGCGACAGGGAGTATTTTGCAATCCTGTCCCATAATTCGCTGATTTTTTCAGTGGATACATTGAGGTTCTGGGCTACCTCGCCTATTTTCCTTCTCTTGAGGTTCTGGTAGTGTTCCATGACCAGCGATATTGCAATTTTTCTGTCTTCTTCATCATCCAGATCATGCTTGATTTGCAACACCAATGCTTCCTGGGGGTTTCTGGCACCGACACCAGGCGGAGCAGCTTCCTGAATGCAATTTAGAACTTCCTCTACAGTTCCCTCTGGAACTTCAAGCTGGTCTGCAACTTCTTCTATCGAGCAGAGCAGGTATCCGTCATCGTCAATGTTTCCGATGAGGAACTCTTTTATAGTCGCTTTTTCCTCATCATCAAATGACAATTGTGGTTCTTCCATTAAAATGTCATACAGGGTTTTTTCATGAGATTTTATCTGTTCTTCCGAGAAAAGCCCTTCGGCATCCGTTACCCTTGTCTTGTACTCGATGTGATCGCGGATTTCTGTCTCTGGGTCTGGCTTGTATGGCTCCTCTTCCAGAATGGGGTTTGATGCCAGATAACCCTGAATCGTTTCCCTGAGATCAGCGGCTGGCATTGAAAGAATTTTTAATGCCTCATGGAGTTTGAGCACTCCCCTGAGATTGGTTTTAAGTTTGATAGTATTTGATACACGAACTGATTGACCGGGCATTGCTACTTCTTTCTTCCTTTAAAGATGATTTTTGACAGGACCCTTGAAAGTTTTTGCACCGAATGTCTTGCGAGACCATCATCGATGATTGCAAGGTCCTCGGTCAGGAGGTTTTCTATCAGGGCCATGTCTTCTGGGGTTGCGTATAGAGGAGATGCATTTGATTGATTGTATTTTTCCAATACTTCTTCTGGAAGCGGGGTGTTGCTGGAAATTACCATGTCGAAAATATCGGCACTTGTATGTTTTTTTATGGCTTCAAGGTGATCAAGAATTGTGTAATCATTCGTTTCGCCTGATTCGGTCATTACGTTTGCCATAAAAATCTTCTTTGCTTTTGAGTTCACCATTGTATCGACAATTGGTGCGAGGAGAAGTGTTGGCATTACTGATGTATAGAGGCTTCCTGGGCCAACAATGACAAAATCTGCTTCAGCGATGGCCTCTATGACCCTGACATATGGCTTGGCATAGGGAGGATTAAAGAAAACATTTTTTATTGGTTTGTTGATTTTTGGAATATTGGCTTCACCGGAAACAACAGTGCCATCCTCATATTTTGCGCAAAGTGAAACATCATCAATCGTAAAAGGAATTACAGTGCCTTTTGTTGCCATGAGCTTTGAGAGCCTGAACACTGCTTCTGTAAAATCACCTTCGGTGTCAGTGAGTGCTGCAATGACAAGGTTGCCCATTGAATGTCCGGCGAGTGAAGAGTCTTGCCCTGCAAATCTGTATCTTATGATTTTGTCAAACAATGGCTGGTCGGACAACGCAAGGAGGCATTGCCTTATATCTCCGGGCGCTAGCATTGAAAATTCCTGCCTCAATTTTCCGGTTGAACCGCCAGAATCAGCGACTGTGACAACGGCTGTGACCGAGGCGCCAATTGATTTGAGTGCCAGAAGAACTGGATGGATGCCCGTGCCACCGCCGAGAACAACGACCTTGGGGCCAATGTTTCTGATGATTTTTGTTGAAGGCTGGCCAACTATCCTGAGCATCGAGATTATCGACTGGATCAGGGAAGATACGGCGATCGCAGTGCCAACACCTATCATCAACCATCCAATAACAGGCAGGAACCAGGATGGAAGGTTTGTATTATCGGTGATTCTGGCAAACAGCTCGCCGATCCAGCCCATTATCCTTTGGGAACCTGAGGCCCAATCGAGGGTTAGTATCCCAAAAGAAATGATCATTCCAGCAAGAAGTGTCAGGAGAAACCACCTCTTCACGCCTGCGCCAGGGCGGTAGACAATCCTAATGAGCTCTTTGGTTGTCATTGCTTGTCCTTGTCCCTGTGGACCACGGTCACATCGTAGCCTTCCTGCTTTAATCTGTTGGCCATTTCGGAGGCTATGACCACAGAGCGATGTTTGCCGCCTGTGCAGCCGAATGCAACAGTGAGATGGCTTTTGCCCTCTTTTGCAAGATATTGCGGAAGGAGGAATTTGAGAAGGTTTGTAAACTCCAAAAGAAAGTTTTGTGCCGATTCATCCGAGAGAACAAAGTTTGCTATTTTCACATTTGTTCCATCGAGTTCCCTTAAAGATTCATCGTAATAGGGGTTGTTGATAAAACGGACATCCATGACGAGATCGGCTTCAGATGGCACACCATACCTGAATCCAAACGACAAGAAGGTTATTGTGAGATTGGCCTTGCCGCTTTTTATTGTGTATATCTTTGATATCCTGACCTTCAGGTCCTGTGGGGTGAGCGCTGATGTGTCAATTATTTGTGTGGCAATCTTTTTAAGCGACCTGAGCAAGAGCCTTTCTCTTTGGATCGCGTCAAAAATGCTTCCATTGGTGTCCGAATTTAAGAGTGGATGCTTGCGCCTGGTTTCTTGATATCTACGTATAAGAGTGTCGGTGTTGGCCTCAAGATAGAGCACACCAACATCTACGCCACTTGCGGAAATGGTGTCCATTTGCTCTTTGAGTGTATCGATGTAATTTTCTTCTTCCGGGAGCCGGAGCGTTACTGCCATGTGCTCCATATTGTCCTTGGCATCAATGCCAAGACTTACAAATTTTGAAAGAAGCTCGAGTGGGAGGTTCTCGACAGTGAAATATCCAATATCCTCAAAGGCTGCTAAAGAGCGTGATTTGCCTGCGCCTGATAAGCCACAGACTATTATCAAAGTTCTATTCATCAGGACAGGGGCTTATGTTAACATGGTGACCCCTGTCCTGCAAGTCTTATGCCACAAAAAGAAGGTTATTTTTCTTTAGTGAATAGTTCTTTTATAGCGCCCAGTGAAGAGAGCATTCCGGTGGCTTCATAGGGAATGAAAACCTTGTTTGCTTGTCCATTGGCAATTTCACCAAGTGATTCCAGATATTTTATTGCAAGCACTTTTTCATCTACACCCGATTGATTGATTGCGTCGAGGTACATCTTTATTGAGCCTGATTTTGCTGTCCACAGGGTCCCCCAGGCTTTTGCCTCACCCTCTGCTTTAAGAATGTCTGCTTGTTTCTGGCCTTCTGCTTCAAGTATCTTGGATTGCTTGAGACCTTCTGCTTCAAGTATCCTGGATTGCTTGACGCCTTCAGATTCGAGAATTACGGCTCTTTTGTCCCTCTCGGCCTTCATCTGTTTGGTCATGGCATCAACAATTTCCGACGGTGGCTCAATAGATTTCAACTCTATCCTGTTGACCTTTACACCCCATGGGTCAGTTGCCTCATCGATGATTGCCCTAAGTTCTGTGTTGACCTGAGTTCTTGAAGTAAGCAACCTGTCGAGGTCAAGGTCACCAATGATGTTTCTTATTGTTGTCATTGAGAGTTTCAGTATGGCCTGATTGAGGTCGATTATTTCATATATGGCCTTTACCGGGTCTGTAATGTAATAATAAATTACAGTATCAATCTCTGCTGAAACGTTGTCTTTTGTGATAACTGATTGTGGTGGATAATCCAGCACCTGTTCCCTGAGATCAACCTCGGCCCTTACCGAGTCGATGAATGGAACGAGAACATGAAGTCCAGGTTTGAGGGTTCTTGAATAGCGCCCAAGTCTTTCAATTATTATCACTTTTGATTGGCGGACCATTCTTACTGACCTGATGATTGTTGATAATACAAAGATAATTACAAAAGCTAAAATAATGTAGCCAATTACACTCTCTGCAGCCATTTGTGCAACTCCCTCCAATTTGTATTTTAAAAAAGATTTTTTTATTTAATCTTCGTCGTCATAAATGGCCTTGTCGAAGGCCATGTTGGAACCAAACCAAAAACCTAGAAAGATTGCCGAAAGTAATGCGATTATCCAGAAACTTTTTTTCATTTTGCTTCCTTTGGCTTCACGATGACTTTTACACCTTCGATCCTCTGTATTATTACAATGGTTCCTTCAGGTATTGACTCGTCATCGTCTGACCTTGCTGACCAATCCGTTCCCCTTATTTTTACGATACCCTCACCTTTTCGATTGTCAATCTTGAAGGTTACTATTCCTTCCTGGCCCTTAAGTGCATCAATATTTGTTTTTATCTCCTGGCGTCCCCCAAAAATGACTTTCCTTACAATTGCCTCAGAAAGAAGTACCAAAAGCAGTGATATTAAAGAAAATGCTAGTATTTGCCCCGGAATGCCCAGACCAAAAACTGACAGAATTGCAGTTATTACAGCAGCGATAGCCAACCATATCGTATAGAAATTTACCGTTGCTATCTCGATGATTCCAAAGATAAGCGCCACAATCAACCACATCTGCCATGTAAACCAGATCATTTAACCTCCTTAAGCCCTTTGACACAAACATGATAAATTCGTTTTTACAAATCTTTTCCTAGATTCTAGATTCCAAATCTCTCTTTTCAAGGTTGCCTTTGGGCTCCGTTTACATAGAATGGACTCGGAGGAACCAATGAAAACCGTAACTTCAGCCCAGATGAAGGAGATCGATGGACAGACGTCCGCAAGGTTTGGTGTTCCATCCATGCTCCTTATGGAGAATGCCGGAGCTTCTCTTTGCGATATTGCCATGAGTGAATTTTCAACAAAAAGTCCTGTGATTGTTTGTGGAAAAGGTGGCAATGGCGGCGATGGTTTTGTTTGTGCGAGGCATCTGGCAATGGAAGGTATTCAGACAAAGGTTTTTCTGCTTGGCAAGTCTGAGGAGTTAAGCAGTGATCAGGCAATTAATTTTGGAATTCTGGCGAAGGGGTTTTCTGGTTTTATAGAGCTTCATGTTGGTGACACTGACCAAAACCTTGGCAAGTTGTCACAAGCTGTTAAAAAAGCTGATCTGATAATCGATTGCCTGTTGGGAACCGGACTTTCGGAAGCTCCAAAAGGAGCAATTGCCCAGGCAATCGAACTTGTAAATTCGGTTAACCTCCCAGTCCTCTCCTGTGATATACCAAGCGGTGTGGATGGCTCGACCGGTAAAGTACCAGGTCTTGCTGTACGGGCTGATGCTACGTGCACTTTTGGTTTGCCAAAGATTGGCCACCTGCTTTATCCGGGTGCGTCAATGGTGGGAAAGCTTTTGCTTACAAATGTCGGATTCCCAAAAGTTCTACTCGATGATCCATACATAGAGGCCAATGTCTTGACGACGCAAGAAGCGTCATGGCTCTTGCCGGAGAGGACACAGTCAGGCCATAAGGGGTCTTTTGGTAAAGTCCTGATCATTGGGGGATCTGCAGAATTTCCAGGGGCACCGGTTCTTTCGGGGCTTGGCTCATTGCGTGGTGGCGCTGGCCTGACAACTGTTGTTGTGCCCGAACCTATATACCAGAGCGTTGCTGGCAGATATCCGGAAATGATTGTAAAAGGAGCACCTGCTGATGAGTACGGCGCATTTTCTGAACATGCCGCAGAATATGTCCTGAAGGCGGCCTTTGACGCGAGTTGTGTAGTCATTGGTCCAGGCCTTTCAAGAGCCCCAGGCCTTTCCCATTTCATCGGGGAAGTGCTTGGGAAGATAGAGATCCCGATAATAGTTGACGCGGATGCGTTGAATGTGTTGTCAAAATCTCCGGGGTCGCTCCTTTTAAGGGCGGAGCATGGCTGGCCAACAGTTTTGACGCCACATTGGGGCGAAGCTGGAAGATTTGGCACTGCTGCAAGCGACATAACGACTGATCCTATTGCTACTGCCAGAAGATTTTCAAGCAGATATGGTTCTATTACAGTGCTCAAATCTGCCAGGACAATAATTGCATCACCATCTGGTCAATACTACATAAACACAACTGGTAATTCGGCCCTGTCAAAAGGTGGCTCTGGCGATGTTCTTTCAGGTTTCATAGCCTCCCTTGTCTCGCAGGGTCTTTCTCCTTTTGATGCCAGTGTTTTGGGCTGTCATCTTTTTGGGCTTGCTGGTGAGATAGCTTCAAAAGAGCATACAGAATATGGAACCATGTCAACGGATGTTGCCAATTCGATCCCGAAAGCGATCCAGGAGGTATTTAATCAATGAAAACCGCCATAGTGGGGAAAATCATACCACTTGTCCCAACGATGCCCGAGGAATTCGATGGATATGTGATTGTAGAGGAGAACCAGATAATAGATGTTGGCATCGGACAGCCAGATGGCTATTTTGATAAAGTCGTAGATGGACCAAAACAGGTGGTCATTCCTGGGCTTACAAACACTCATACACATGCAGCCATGTCAATGTTTAGGGGGGTGGCAGATGATCTCCAGCTCCAGGCCTGGCTTGAAAAAGAGATATTCCCCAGAGAAGACAAGCTGACTGATGAAATCGTTTATTGGGCAACAAAACTTGCCATAGCAGAACTTCTTCTGGGCGGCGTAACCTGTTTTGCTGACATGTATTTCTTTATGGATGAAGTGGCCAAAGCTGTCTCGGAGACTGGAATAAGAGCTTGCCTTTCAAAGGGGCTGGTCAGCTTCTCCGGAGAAAAAGAAATAGAAGTAGGCAGGGCATTTTGTCAAAAATGGCAAGGCCAGGGGAAAGGCAGAATACATACGATGCTTGGACCCCACGCAATCTATACCTGCCCTCCTGCATACATGGAAAAAGTTATCAGGGTTGCTTCTGACAGACACATCCCAATCCACATGCATGTTTCTGAAACAAAAAAAGAAGTTTCGGATTGTATTTCCAAAAATGGAGGAACGCCGGTTGCTGTTTTGAACAAACTCGGGGCGTTTGAAGTTCCGTTCATTGCCGCCCATTGCGTTCATCTTGAAGATGAAGACATGGAGATAATGGCAAAAAAAGGCGTTGTTCCTTCTCTAAACGTGAGTTCAAACTTCAAGCTCGCCTCTGGTATGCCAAGGGTCGAAGCCATGGAAAAAGCTGGCCTGAAGATGACAATTGGAACTGATGGTCCTGCCAGCAACAATGATCTTAACATGTTTGAAGAGATGAGATGGACGAGTTTCTGTGCGAAAGTTACTGGCAATCCACAGTCTGTTCCTGCCTATAGAGCCCTTGAGATGGCAACCAAAAATGGTGCACATGCGATGGGCTGGAAAAACCTTGGGATAATTGCACCAGGACAGATTGCTGATATTGTGATACTCGATTACTCATCACCAAGATTAAATCCTGTGTATTCATGTCTCTCACACGTTATTTACGCTGGAGACCCAAGTGATGTCATGCATGTCATGGTTGATGGTGAATTTGTTGTCTGGAACAGAAAAATAACAACTTTTGACGTCCAGGAAACAATCGAAAAAGTCAACGAATTTGCGAAGGATTTCGCCTGATATGATTGGTATCATAGGCGGCTCTGGTGTTTATGACATCCCATGGCTTGAGAATGCAGTTGAGCTGATTGCAGAGAACGAATACGGTGAAGCAAAGCTGAAAAAAGGCCATGTTGGCTCTCTTGAGGTCGTCTTCCTTGCAAGGCATGGCAAGACACATTCGATACAGCCTGCATCAATAAACTATAGATCAAACATCAAGGCGCTGTATGATTCTGGTGTGAGAAATATTTTCTCAACTTATGCAGTAGGGGGAATAAATCCAAAATATAGGCCTGGTGATTTTGCCATAATTGGACAATTTATTGATTTTACATGGGGGCGTAATGGTACCTTCCACGACAAGCCCGGTTCTGTTATCCACACTGATATGTCAGAGCCTTATTCAAAAAAATTGTCAGAGGTGTTGAAGAATTCACTCCAACAACTTGGCCAGAACTTTTATGAAAACCAGGTTTATATTTGTACTCAGGGGCCAAGGTTTGAAACACCTGCTGAAATAAAGGCATATTCAATTATTGGGGCAGATATTGTAGGAATGACAGGTTGTCCAGAGGTTGCCCTTGCCAGGGAGTTTGGAATAAATTTTGCTTCGCTGGCAGTGATAACAAATCTGGCTGCTGGAGTCAGCACTGCCCTGATTTCACACCAAGAAGTGCTTGACATCTTTAACGCGAGAATGGAGATCATCTCGGAAGTTTTAAGATTGTCTTGCCTTGGTGTATCGACCATCTGATAAGAAGGAGGTCAAAATCATGGAAGAAGAATCAGCATTTTCAAAGGAAGAACTTTCATGGCTTCTTGCACAATCAAAAGTTCCAAAGCCATTGATCTTTGAAGGTGATGTATTAAAAATATTGGACCAGCGCGTTTTGCCTGGCAAAATCGTCTATGTTGACGTTGATAATTGGGAAGAAGTTGCATTTGCGATAAAAAATATGATGGTCAGGGGTGCCCCCATGATAGGGATAGCGGGTGCCTATGGAATGGCGCTGGCAGCCATGAAAGACCCAGGAAACATTGAAAAGGCCGCCATTGAACTAAAAAAAGCAAGACCAACTGCAGTAAATCTCCCATGGGCAGTTGATAGAGTATTGGGAATTGCGAGAAGCAACCTCGCAAAAGCAACTGAGGAAGCAAGGGAAATTGAAATTGAAGACCATGAGAGGAGTTTTCTGATTGCCAAGAATGCCTCAACACTCATCAAACCGGGGATGAGGATCCTCACCCATTGCAATTCCGGGTCGCTTGCCGCAGGGGGATTTGGTACAGCGCTAGGTTGCATTGTATGGGCAAAGCTGATTGATGGTAAAGAAATATCTGTTTTTAACACTGAAACCAGGCCATACCTCCAAGGTTCAAGACTCACAAGTTTTGAGCTTGTCAGCGCCGGTGTTCCTGACACACTGATATCTGATATGGCAGCATCTCTTCTCATGAGCAAGAGAATGATCGATCTTGTAATTGTTGGAGCAGACAGGATTGCAAGAAATGGTGATGTGGCAAATAAAATTGGAACCTTACAGCTTGCGATTTCCGCGCACCAATATGATGTACCATTCTATGTAGCTGCGCCACGTTCTACGTTTGATCTGACAATTGAGAGCGGAAAAGAAATACCGATAGAAGAAAGACCAGCCGAGGAGCTGGTTGTCTTTAATGGAATAAAAATGGCGCCGGACGGCATTTCAGTTTTTAACCCGGCCTTTGATGTTGCACCCTTTGATCTTGTGACCGGGTATATAACTGAATCTGGCGTCATCGGCGCCTGGAAGATCCCTTACTTGGACTGAGGTACTATTTCGAGCTTTAGTTCGGCAACAACTTCGTGGTGAAGTTTCACAGGAATTGTGTGAATCCCAGTGCTCTTGATTGGCTCGTCAAGCTCTACGGACTTCTTGTCCATTACGATATTGAGGTCGCGTTTCATGGCCTTTGAGATCATGTCTGCGGTTATTGAACCGAACAATGTTCCACTTGGGCCTGCTTTTGCCGAAATTGTTATTGTCTTGTCCTCAATCTTCTGCTTTATCTCTTCCGCCCTTGCTTTGGCTTTTGCAGACTTTTTGTCTGCCTGCTCAACATTGTATGCAAGGTTGGAAATTGAAGATGCGGTTGCTATCTGTGCAAGGCTGTTTTTGACAAGGTAGTTTCTTGCATAGCCTGATGCAACCTCTGCCACTGTACCTTTTTTTCCAACACCTGGTACATCTGCAAGAAGTATGACTTTTGTTTTCATCCGGAATTACCTCGCAGAAAACGGTAGAAGGGCAATTTCTCTTGCCCTCTTTATTGCCGTGCAGAGTCTCCTCTGGTGTTTTGCACACATGCCTGTGGCACGCCTTGGAAGGATTTTACCGGTGTCAGTAACATATTTTTGAAGCCTGGCCACATCCTTGTAATCAACATAGTCATTATGGTCAGCGCAATAGATGCAGACTTTTCTTCTGGGTTTGCTGAACTTGCGTCCCTTTCCCATTCTTCTGCCTTTGCGATCGTCATCCATCATTTTATCCATTTTTCAGTTCTCCTCTCTTCATGAAAACGGAATGTCTTCGTCATTAAAATCTGGTGGCATGAATTCATCTTCCTCGGTCTCGGCCGCATGTTGTTGGGATGGTTGTCCCTTATTTTCAAACGATGTGCCTTTTGCTGGTGATCCGAGGAATTTAAGGTTCTGTACCCTTACTTCTGTGACCCAACGCCTGATTCCGTCTTTTTCATATTCCCTGATGACCAGTTTTCCCTCAACAAAGCATTTGCTGCCTTTTTTTAGGTACTGGTGTGCTGATGTGGCCTGATTTCCCCACACAATGCAGTTTATGAAGAGCGTTTCTTCCTTGAGCTCCGTGGAGCTTTTTGACCTGTACTTTTCTGTACAGGCGAGCCTGATTGTTGTTACCGGGGCGCCTGAGGGAGTGTAACGGATTTCTGGGTCAGCAGTAAGGTTGCCTATAAGCAGAACCTTATTGAACATCAGGCCTCCTTGGGGGGTTCTTCAACTTGCTGTTCGGTTTCCTGTCTCTGTTCTCTTTCCCTGTCCCTTGCGAGTGCTTTGGCTGCCCTGCGTGCTTCGGCGGCCTTCATGTGCACTTCACGATTTTTCTGGGCTTTGATTGAGTCAGTAAGGTCAACAAGGATGTCTCTGAGGAAACCTTCAGTGATTTTGACGATCCTTCTCAGCTCAAGCGGTACCTGGGGTGGGGCCTTGAATGTGAGGACCCAGTAGGAACCTTCAATCTGGCCTTTAATCTCATAAGCCAGCCTTCTTTTTCCCCATTTCTTGAGGTCCAGCACCTCACCGCCATCATTTGTTACGATCGTGGCGAGTTTCTCTGCGAGAGCTTTTTCTGCTTCTTCGTCGAGAGCTGGATTCAAAACAAACATCTGCTCGTAATTCTTCACAATTCCTCCTTTGGGCTTGTGGGTCAATTTTTATTGACCAGAAGGTGCAACTAAAAAATAAATGTTAGGTTAGGTTCCTGATATGTCAAGATTGACTGGTTTCATTGTTGTTTTAGAATTTAGACATAATGGAAGAACGGCTGATCTTTGGTCGCTATAGACTGCTTAGAAAAATTGGAAGTGGTGGAATGGGCGAGGATTTTACTGCGCTGGATTTGCAGAGCAATGAGGATGTGGTTATTAAAATCTCCCATTTTAAGGACGAGGATTGGGACAATGTTGAAAAAAACAGGTTTCTTTCAGAGGCTTCCATCTTGGCCTCCCTTGACCACCCAGGTATCCCGAGAGTATGGGATTGCTGTAGAGAAGGCGAAGATTATTACTACATAATGGAGTATGTGAAAGGAACTCCCCTTTCAAAACTTCATAATATCAGCATAGAGCAGGCGTTGGGTATTTTTTATGATGTTGCGGGCATACTTTCACACATCCATTCCAGGTCTGTTGTTCACAGAGATATTAAACCAGGTAATCTTATTGTACTTGACTCCCCTGACATCAAAACCGGAATAAGAGTGAAGCTCATTGATTTTGGCCTGGCAAAAAATGTTGTAAACGGGCGTATAACGAGTACGGGCATGGTGGTTGGTACCTTTAACTACATGGCCCCTGAACAATTGATGGGTGGTGCCATCGATATGAGGGCGGATTTGTATTCTTTTGGTGCAACGATGTATAACACTTTGACGGAATCCCTGCCCTTTGGTTCTCCTGATCCGAAAAAAATTGCCTATCAATTGATAAATGCTTCTTGCGACCCTCCATCACATTTCAACAGCAATATTCCAGAAGAACTTGATAATGTCATTCTCTGTCTCCTAAGAAAAGACCCAAATGAAAGGATACAAAGCGCTTCAGAATTGCTATCATTGATGCAGTCAATTACTATTGATGAAAAGAGTAATAAACCTGCTGGGTTGATTCTTTGTGAACCCGATATGGTGGGTCGCGAGTTTGAGATGCAGTATCTTATTGATTCTTGGAACAGCTCACAAACCCAACCAGTAACAGTCTGTGTTGCTGGGCCATTCGGAATTGGAAAAACCAGGTTTGTTGATGAATTTGCCTCCATAGTGCAGTTGTCGGGGAAAATACTTTTGAGGGCAAGAGGACATGGCTCAACGAACTCGTTGCCGATGGATGGTCTCAAACAGCTTGCTTTTCATCTTGCACATTATAATCTGGATCAATATTCTGGTTTAATCGAGCAAAATTCAAAGGAGCTCGGGTTTTTCAGTCAACAATTGTGTAAATCAAAGAAAAAATCTACTCAACCTTTTCCAAATCAGGGCGTATGCTCTTTCGCATTTTTGAAGTTTTTGAAGACAATATCGTTTGAGATGCCCATTGTTATCATCCTTGAGGACATAGAACATCTTGACAAGGAAACCCTCGATGTATGTTTTGAACTCTCTTCTAACCCAGAATTGAAAATAATGGTCGTTTTTACGTGCCTTGAACCAACTTTTAGATCCAATGCTGCCATTGGATTGAAATTGCATAGAATGAGCGATTTGAGGTTCATTGATCTCAAAAACCTCAAGAAATCTAATGTAAAAATGATGATGGAATCAATGCTAAGAGGTCATGAAGTGCCAAATGATTTCTTAAATGACCTCTGGGAGAGATTCGGTGGTGTTCCCTATCTGTTGATAAACAACATAAGAACGTTTGTTTCACAAAAAGTGTTTGCGCTTGATAATGGAAGGCTTGTTTATAAAAAGCCTGTTTCCTTTGAAGATGTATCCGGTTCAATTTTATCGCAGCACCTTTCCTCGCTCTCCCAAATATCCATCAAAATTCTTGAGTTTGCGTGCCTGTTTGAAGAGCCATTTGAGATGGAAATTGTTATGAAATCGCTTGGTCTTACGAGACGCCAGTGTGTGAATGCATTTTATGAACTTATATCATCCTCTCTTTTGAAGCAAAGGAGTGGTTTTTACAAGAGTACGTATGAGTTTGCTTATCCGTCTATGAAGGAGACAGTAAAATCTAGAATACCAGATACGAAAAAGCACGAAACACACAAACTGATTGCGCAAGTCCTAGAATTCAGTGATGAAATAACTGATGAAATTGCCTGCCAGATAGCAAAACACTACAAAATGGCTGGTGAAACGGACAAAGCGGTAATATGGGCCGAAGAGTGTGCAAAAAGATTGATTGCACTTGGCTCCCAAACCTATTCCGAATGGATTGATTATATACATGGCGTGGGAGTGAGTGAATCCAACCCTGTTTATGAGGTTAAAGCAAAGAGAGTTCTCTCTGATATTTTTTATGCAAAAGGAGATTTTGAAAAGGCAAAAGCTTTGTTCTTGGAGGCGCTTGGCCAAGCAAAAAAAATAGGGGCAAATACGGAATACTCATTAATATTGATTCATTATCTCAAGTTTCTTTTTGAGATCGGTGAATACAGCGAATTGCAAAAAATTAGCTCTAAAGAGGCAAAAACACCGACTTTCATGGATATGCCGTCAGAAAGATTTGTGGTTCTTGAATATTTGGCGCTCTCTCTAAAGGAAAACTCATGTTTTTCAGAAGCCGAAGATGTTGCAAGAGAATTGCTTTATCTAGCCCAGTGTTCCCTGTCTGACAAGGTTACAGAAGGAAAAACCGTTCTTTTTTCATGCCTTCTTGGAGGCATGAAGATGGACGATGCATCTGAAATGGCTAAAGAAATCGAGTCAGAAATTGCCGAGTTGAACTCGGATGTTGCGGAGAGGCATGCGATCGAATTTGCATTGTTCGAGTACAACATGGGCAATTATGGCAAGACCATTGAAATGTTGAATGATATAGATAAAAACTCACTCACATTTCGGGGCAAAACCAAATCTGCCATGCTTAAATCAAAATCATTTTACGCCCTTGGTAAATTCGAAGAGGCGATTGAAGGCATTAATAAATTAAGTATTCAAGATGGTGCTGAAATGGGTCGGGTTGAATTGGAGAAGCTTGCATACAAATCTCTTTTTATCACATTGACAAATGGCTGGGAAAAATCTGGTCCCAGAACAGAGCGTTTGATCGGACTTGCTGAGTTCCAGGAATGTGAGGCATGCAAAATATTGCCATACGAGGTTTATTGTTACTGGCTCTCAAAACAGAAGAGATTTGATGATGCAATGGAGTATTTTGCGAGGGCCTGGACTATTTCATGTAATATGGGCATTGAAGAATATATACTTGGTTGCGCATATTGGGGTGTTTCAATTCTTTCCTACAAAAAAGTTATTGCGAAATATCCTTCCATAGCCAGTTTGATCATTGATGAAAATGATCTTTTTGGTAGTTACGCCCAAAAATATGAGCATGCGGTTGTTGCCGGATTTGTTCATCTCTACAGAGCAGAAAAAGATTTCAGGGAGTTTGATCATGCAATCAGATGGTTTGTTCATGCCAGAGAACTCGCGCTTCAAAAGGGAAACAAAATTTATATGGCTTTGTCAGCGTTCAATCTTGGGAAAGCCTATTGCGAAAGGAACAACTCAAAGCATAAAAGACCATCTGACGCGGAGGATGCAGAGAAGTTCTTTTTTGAGTCCGAATTTGTCTTTTCAGCCATGAATGCCCCTGCCACCGTGGATGTTGTCAGGGAGTACCAGGAAAAGCACCTGAAACGCGCCACCCAGTAAAGACTATTCTATGGGCCAGCCGCCTTCCTCTTCGATGAGTCTGTCTATTTCACCCATCAGCCCGATTGTTCTTGAAAGTGCAGTAACTATTTTCGCATACATGACGCGGTCGCCATGGTCAAGCGACCTTCCTTTCCTGTCCTTGAGCCATTTTTGGGCAACCTGGTAGCCGCCAACCATAAAATTCCAGACCTCTGGTGAAATGCCGTCAAAGTATTGGCTTTTATTGATATAAACCCTGTTGCCGTTTTCATCAAATGAAACTTTTTCAATAATGTCGTTGCCAGAAACAGGGTATGACGCAATGGTATCGTCAAGCTCCTCTGACTCAAGCAGATGGAGACTGGCCAGTCCTTCTCCCTTTTTGGCCAGCCTGGAGAACAGGCCAATTTTTGAGGTCAGCGGAACCCTTGGAAAATCATACTTCAAAAAGTCTGCATACCGCGTGCGGTAAATCGGGCTGTGCAAAACGGCGTAGATATAGTGGAAGATGTCTTCGGGGCCGAAAGTCAAAACCCCCTCATCCGCCCTTCGGGCACCTTCCCCCTGTGGGGGAAGGTTTTTTGCTGCCCCATTTTTTGTGTTATGGCTATTTGGTCCATCTTTTGCATAACGACCATCTGCTCCGCCTCCTGGATAACCATCTGCCCCGCCTCCTGGATAACCACCTGGTCCTTCTCCGGTGAGGTTGGCGCCATGACAACCCTCTCCTTTCAGGAGAGGGTCAGGGTGAGGTGGTTTTTCCGTTATGTTGCCTTTTCCATCTGGAACAAACGCAACCCCCAGCCTTGATTCAAATGCTGAAACGATCTTTTTCGAGAGGTTTGGTATCCTGTCACCCTTCCCTGCCGGCCAGTCGCGTTTTTCAATTTTCAATGTGCTGGTTTCAGTGTCGGGGTAGAGGTAGAGAGGGAAAAGATTATTTCCTCCTCTTCTGTACAAGTTAAGATCTGTAATATACTTTGTGCAAAAAAATATGTTCCAATCATTATCATCAATGACTTGGCCTGCCCTACCTATTGCCAACCCCAAATTCGGGCCTGCCAGCATGTGACGCATGACTTCTTTTCTAGATCTTTCAATTAATTCGTCATGATAAAGCATAAATCTAATATCGAATGGCCTATAAAGACATTCTGAAACAAAACTTTCAATATTTTTTTCATTGCGCAATGCTGGTCTGACTTTCGAGAGTGCGAGTTTGTCCCTGTCGCTCAAAAATTGTTTTTTTGCATCTTCATTGGACAAATCGCTATTGATAAAAGAATTAATTTTTTGAAGTAACTTGGTTTTTTCGTAATTAACCACAAAATCATCTCTTGATGTAACAATCCCTACAGAATTGACTGGCATCAGCTCTACGACCGAGGGCCACGCGTGGTATTCATCATCAAGATTGGTATCGGCTGGCACAAACATGTAGAATGGCCCGGAGGGTAAAAGCTGTTTCCAGACGGTAGATTTTATGTTGTTCTCGAGGAGCCAGTAATATTTTCCGCCAGCAAGTGCCCCGTCTTCAAAAATCTCCCTCTGGCCATATAGGTCTGCGTGAAAGACCCTGGCATACGGGGTTTGGGGGTAGCTTGAAGATGGAATCTGGGAGGAACTTGAAGATGGAATCTGGGAGGAACTTGAAGATGGAATCCCCTCATTCCCTTTCCCTCCTGGAGAAGGGTTGTTGCTTTTGCCCTCTCCTGGAAGGAGAGGGTCAGGGTGAGGTGGTTCCTTCTTGCCGGTTTTTACAAAGAGCCCTATCGCGACCCCCTGCTGGATGTCAAAGACGTTTTCGTCCTTGCTTCCGTCCGGACAAGCTTCTTTTTTCTTTGTATTCCCGTGGAGGTCCAGGACATATATTTCATCGAATGTTTCAAGGAGGCTCTGTCTCATTCCCCTGAAGGTCGGGTTGTCCAGATACCCATGATTGGTTATGAATGCGAGAATGCCCGAGCCGGTTTTTTCGATCTTCCACTGTGCCCAGCGGATGAAACGGACATAGTCGTCATTGAGCCATTTTGGGTTTCTCTCCCCAAGGTCCTTGCCATCCACCTGGAAATAATTGGCCGTTTTCTTGACGCCGTCGCTTGTGTCCTCGCCTTTTAAGAGCCTGTTTATCCATTCAATGTCGCTATTGGCGGAGTGGCCCGAATATGGCGGGTTTCCAAGCACGACCATTATTGGCTTTACTTTTTTGACCTCGGAGGCGCTGTTGACCTCGTCAGAAACGGCCTTTCCAAAAAGGCTCCCCGGCGGGTCCTGCTTGAAGGCTGGTGGCTCGAGGGTGTTCGTGAGAAATATGTTCAGCCTTCGGTCATTGCTGAACGTGTAGCCATGCTCCTTGAGAAGGAGGCCAAGTTTCAGGTGGGCAATGGAATAGGGGGCCATCATCAGCTCAAACCCGTATATCCTCTCCAGAATGTCCCTCTGGACTTCGTCATCTTTCAGTTTTCCAAACTTGTCTGTCCTGAGTCTTTTGTAAATGGTGTTCAAGACTTCATATAAAAATGTTCCGGTGCCTGTTGCAGGGTCAAGGATGAGCAATTGAGGAATATCCTCTGTAACCCTTTCCTTTGTGGCGAGGCCGTTTTTGAGCCCGAATTTTTCCTCAAGCAGGATGTCAACCGATTTGACAATCCAGGAAACTACTGGCTCAGGCGTGTAATATACACCGCGCTTTTCACGGAGACCCGGATTGTATGCAGAAAGAAACGGCTCGTAAAAATAAAATATTGGATCTTTGGCAAAACCGGTCTTTTTTTCAGGCTTGAGGATTGCCTCTATGTCAGATTTGTTGAGAAGATTGATGAGAGTGCCGGTTGCCCATGTGACGTTTTCCTTCAGTATCTCACGGAATTCCTTGAATACCCTTCTGAGAAATGGATTTGTGAGTGGGATGTGGTCGGAGGCACTTGCCCAGTCTATTTCCCTGCCTGCCTCAATGCGCGCCGCGAACAGCCCGTAGCAGATGGTTTGGGCATACATGTCGGCAAACTGGTCCTCGGTTATTGTGTGAAGAAGGTCTGTTCTTATGGCCTTCAATTCGTTGTGAAGATCACCTTCCAGATGTTCATCTTTCATTGCTTTCAGGAGAGAGTCCCGGATGTCACATGCAATTGAGGCCATCCGTTCTGCCAATTCGGTCGGGTTTGAAACGGTTTTGACTTTAGCATTTATAAAGTGGTCGACCAGCTTTGCAAAATTATCTTCTGCTTGTGGGTCGGGCTTGAGTTTTCCCTGCCCGAGATCAGTTGCCAGATGGAATATTGTTCTGGGTTCAATTATCTCGTCTTTTTCACTTGGTTTGTCTTCAAGTCTTGCATACCACCTGAATTCCAGATAATCAGTCAGAATAACATTCGACATGCTGTTGTAGTAGCGCTTCAGCTGGCCAAGGTCTGATTTTGAAGAGGCCAGTTTTTTGCCAACATCCTTTGTCTCTATGATTCCGAAGGGAACATTGTCTTTCATGACAATAAAATCCGGTTTGCCTTCTTCTCTTCCTGCCGGTTCCTGTTTTATTGTGAAACCTTTTGGCAAAATTGCCTTGAAGAGATTTTCGAAATGGGTCCTGTAGGACAATTCCGAGCTATTGCCCTCTTTCAGGTTTTTACTGACCTCATGCAGATATTGTTTTAATTGCTCCACAAAAAATGATTATATGAAAATGAAAATAGTTTTCCAGAATGGTGTAAACATATAAATATTAAAAACCCCTGGATGAACCAGGGGTTTTTAAGTTGTTTGAGAAGATGCTAATTTATTAGTCTGCCAGCTCCAGAAGTGCTTTTTCGGCCTCTACCTGATTTGGGGCTTTGCCGTGCCACTCGGCGTTGTTTTCCATGAAGGAAACACCCTTGCCTTTTACCGTGTGGGCGATGATTGCCTGCGGTTTCCCCTTTGTTTGTTTTGCCTGGTCAAAGGCATAGAGTATCTGGCCATAGTCGTGGCCATCGCACTCGATGACGTGCCACCCGAACGCTTCCAGCTTTTTTTCAAGCGGGTCAATGTCCATGACATCTTTGGTGGTACCGTCAATCTCCAGGCCATTCTTGTCGATGATCGCAGTCAGGTTGTCTGCCTTGTAGTGAGCCGCGGCCATGAATGCTTCCCAAACCTGGCCTTCCTGCAGTTCGCCATCACCCATCAGGCAGTAGACCCTCCATGGCGCCCTGTCCATTTTTCCGGCGATTGCGGTGCCCAGGGCTATGGATATGCCCTGGCCGAGTGATCCGCCTGACATTTCTATTCCGGGCACGCAGTGGATGTGCGGGTGGCCCTGAAGGGGTGAACCGAGTTTTCTGAAAGTTTTGAGAAGTTCTGGATCGAAAAATCCCCTTCTTGCAAGTACCGAGTAAATTAGCGGGGTCACATGGGCCTTGGAATAGATAACTCTGTCCCTGTCTTCTTTCATGGGGTCGGATGGGTCCACGTTTGCTATTTCGAAGTAAAGTGCTGCCATCAAGTCAGTGGCGGAGAGGGATCCGCCTGGATGGCCGGACCCTGCCAGTGTGGTCATCTGGATGATGTCCCTTCTTATCTGTCTTCCAACCTTCTCAAGCTGGGCGATGTCGCGCATCACTTTCCTCCGTTTGTTTTATTTTGTATTGCTTTTGGGTTTTTTATTCCCTCTTTTTGCCAGAAGTTCCCTTGTAGAATGGTTTTTTGATGATTTCGGCTGCCAGTTTTCTTCCCCTTATTTCAACGCTTACCTTTGTCCCAACCTTGTATGTTGTTGGAACATAGGCCATTGCGCCCACATAGCCTGCAGTCGGAAGCATTCCGCCTGATGTCACAAAACCGATCTCTGTGCTTCCATCAAACACCTTGAAGTGGCTCCTTGGAATTCCGCCTTCTTCGAGCATTTTCAGGCAAACGAGTTTTCTCTTGATTCCATCAGCTTCAGCCTTGAGAAGCGCTGCTTTCCCGATGAAATCTTTTTCGAATTTTACAACAAATTTCTGGCCAGCTTCGAGAGGATTGATTGTCTCGTCAAGCTCGTTGCCATAGAGCCAGTAGCAAACCTCGAACCTCAGGGTATCTCTTGCACCAAGACCTATCGGTTTGATTCCAAATTCTTTGCCAACCCTCAGGAGTTCGTCCCAGATATATGGGGCGTCCTGGTTGCTTGTATAGATTTCAAAGCCGTCTTCACCGGTATAGCCAGTCCTTGCCACCATGACTTCCCTGCCTGCCACTTTCCCATAACCAAAATGGAAGTATGGGAGATCCCACACTGGGAATTCAGCAACTTTTCTGATGATGTCTTCTGCTTTTGGACCCTGGAGGGCGATTTCAGCATACTGGTCGGAAAGGTTTGTCACCTGTGCTCCCGGGCGTTCGTGGGACTTTATCCAGGCAAAATCCTTGTCGACATTGGATGCGTTGACTACCAGGAAGATATGATCTTTGCTGACATAATGAATAAACAGGTCATCAATGATTCCGCCATCTTCCTTGCACATTACAGTGTATTCCGCTGTGCCAGGTTTCATGTCGGCGACATTGTTTGACATGATCTGGTCAGTCAGGGCAACAGCTTCCGGGCCCTTTATCTCAATCTCACCCATGTGCGATACATCAAACAGGCCTGCATTTTCCCTTACAGTTTTGTGTTCGTCAAGAATTGACGTGTACTGGATTGGCATCTCATAACCTGCGAACGGGACAATCTGTGCCCCTAGTGCTACATGTTTTTCATAAAGCGGTGTTCTTTTCATTTTTCCTCCGAAGCGAGTCTAGTTGTGGGCTGGAAAATTTCAACTTACTTGACGAGTTTTTTGCGCAAAGCTTTGGAGAGCAGTTTTCCTGCAGCCTGTGCATCAGAAACTGAAGAAACCGAGCCAAACATGCCAAACCTTCTGGTTGGTATGCCGATTGTTACAATCGACACTGAAGAAACAAGTCGTGCGATACGCATATCATGCATATCGTAGACATCTTTCACGGTCCGTTGGGTCTGGATTCCAGAGGCCTCTGCCACTTCCTCGAAAATAGAGATGGCGTGCATGTCTCTTGGAACAATATTGCCTTTTACAACAAGGACGGGACCGGCGTCCAGATCAATTTTTGCCTTGTCCGGACAGTTTGGCGTGTCTGTGGCTGGTGTTGAATCTATTGTGACAATGATGTCCGGATTTTCTCTTGTTATGATGGCTGCAGCGCCCCTGCCACCAAGTCTTCCCTGTGCAGTGAAGGCGTATACAAGATTGGCATCGCCATCATATTCGTTTGCAAGCCATGTCAATACCGCAACTGGAACCTTACAGTTTGAAGCTCCGATGACTCTTCCGCCTTCAAGTCTGGATTCCGTGTGGAAGGATGCGTGGTCCCCAATCTGGACCATCTTCATTGCGGTTTTTTTGTCGTGCGCCCCAATATCTACGAACATTTTGTCAAAACCAAGCACGGTCCCTTCTGCTACTTCTTCAGCTCCGATGTAGCCACAGGCCCCGCTTGGGAAAATGACCTGGCGGTTCAGGATGTCTGCTTCTTTCATTGCAGTTGACGGATAGAACCTGACAAAACCATTTTTATCGACGTGGTTTACTATTATGGAGTCTTCATCCATCTGGGCCTCAACGAGGATTTTGGGACCCTTCCCAGGGTGCTTGACCACGAGGTTGCCCATGAAATCAACTTCCCCTATTTTACCCTCTAGGAGTTTTGTGACCTGTTCCCTGAGTTTTTCCTCGAAACCCGATGGAGATGGGATTGAAATCAGCTTCTGGATTATATCTTTCATTGCGGAAGTCCTTCCTTGTCAATTCTTTGTATGAATGCCTTTGAAAGTTCGACCATTGCTTCAAGGTCTGATTTTGCGGCCAGTGAAACTGGAGAATGGATGTACCTGCAAGGTGCTGCGATGACCACACATGGGGTGCCACCGTTTTCGAATTGCATCCTTCCCGCATTTGTTCCACCAGTTACTGTTCCCTTATATTGGTACTGGATGCTGTTTTTCTGGGCAGTGTCTTCCAGCAGGAGGCGGTAATTCCTTGGGATGATCACGCTGCGGTCTTCAAATGTTATTACCGGGCCGCACCTGAACCTTGCACAGTTCTGGTGTTCTGGGACCTCTGGCATGTCACCAGCAGATGTTCCCTCGAGCGAAACAACCAGGTCGGGCATGAATCTTCTAACTGCAAAGACGGCGCCTTTCATGCCTATCTCCTCGCCAAAGGTGAATGATCCGACAAGCGTGCATTCCGTTTCCATTTCCATTGTCTTGCATACGGCCCAGCACCCGGCTCTGTCATCAAAAGACTTTGCTTTTACAACCTCACCCCAGTCTTCGAACTCGGTATCAAAAACTATTGTGGTTCCAAGTGGGGCCATTCTTTCAGCTTCTGCCTTATCCTTGCAACCTATATCAACAACGAGAGCGTTTGTTGGTGTTACAACGTCCCATTCCTCATGTTTCTGGTTGTGGATTGGTTTTAGACCTATAACACCTCTTGTTTTTTCTTTTCCAACAAGGACGTGCTTGGATGCCAGCACCCTGTCGTCAATCCCGCCAAGCTGGGCAACTTTCAACTCACCTTCGGAAGTATGTCCTGTGACCTGGAGGGCAACCTCATCCATGTGCGCGTCAAGCATGATTATTGGCTTGCCTGGTTTCCCTTCTTTTACAAAGAAAATATTGCCAACGTGATCTGTTGTTGGTGCGATGCCCATTTGGGAATAGAAATCGGTCAATATCTGTCTTATCTCGCTCTCGTCGCCAGGCGCACCGGAAGCATTGCAAAGTTTTTTCAGGAGCTCCATCAGATCACCCCTTCCAGGCTTGCCGGCAGCCCCATTAGAAATTCGCATATCAGGTCGACGCCACTTTCTGCGACCGAGAGATCAACTGTCTCTACCGGCTGGTGGAGGTACCTGACTGGTATCGAGACAACAGATATTGGTCTTCCTAGCTCTGCTTCCCATGCCGAATCGGCCTCCGTCATGCTGGTTGATGAAAAAATGTATTCTGAAGTTTTTATGTTTAGCTTCTCGGCAGCATTCATAAATGCTGACCTGATTTTTGGGTTGATTATCGGCCCGTTATCAAGGCAAACCTTGTCAAATGGCAAGTATGATTTGCCGGACTCCCCATGCTGTTCTGCGGTTGTTGTGTCAACAGCTATGGCAAGGTCAGGTTTTACATCCATTGCAGCGGAAAATCCTCCGTATCCGCCGATTTCTTCCTGCGTGGTGCACACCAGGACAACATCGACATCAAGTTTTACCCTTTTCAGCTTTTTCGCCAGTTCAATCAACATTGTTACACTTAACCTGTTGTCCAGTGCACAACCTGCAACACGGCCATTCTTCAGCTCGGAAAAGCGTTTTTTGAATGTAACCTGGTCGCCTATTTTTACCTTGCCGGTCACCCAGTCTGCCGGCATGCCGGTGTCGGCGTAGAGTTTTGTTATTGGAACAGCTTTTTTGTCGCCCGGTTTTGTCAGGTGCGGGGGCAGAATTCCTATTATGGCAGGAATCTCGCAAGTGCCGTGTATTACGACTTCCTGACCTGGGAGCACTTTGTGGTCGACTCCCGACCAGTCCCATATTCTTACAAAACCATCTTCCGTAAACCCCTGGACTGCCAGTGCAGGCTCGTCGCTGTGGGCGGTGATCATGATTTTTTTTGCCCCATCAACACCACAGGAGATTTCTGCATAAACATTTCCCATTCTGTCGATTCTTGTCTCGTAGCCTGCTTCAGATATCATCTGCCGGAAAAGCTCTGCCACTTTCTCCTCGTGGCATGATGAAGAGCTTATCCGAACGAATTTTTCAAGCGTTTCCTTCATTTAGGTAGCCTTTCGATTTTATTAGCTCCTTGGCTTGCGCTTTTGTAGTTATCTGTCCGAGTGCCTGTGCTTCGGCAAGATAACTGACAGCAAGACCTACTTCTGGCCCGGGGTCAATTCCAAGGAGCTTCATGATTTCGTCTCCGGTGAGCAGTGGTTTTGGTTTGCCCATTTGCTGGTTCTCGGCAACCATCGATTTGACAAATTCGTGGTATGCGTCCAAAGACCCATATGGCATCATCTGGGTTGCGTAAGCATCTGCAACAGCAACCAGAAGGGTTGGTATGGCTATCTGCTCGAGATCCCTGAAATATTTGAAAACAGCTTTGGGGCTCACACTGTCCAGTTTTTGGAGATTGTGTGGCCTCATGTGGTTTAAAACTATTCCGGAAACTGTTTTGGTTTCTGCGGATGAGAACTTCAATTCTTCCATCCTCTTTGAAACCATTTCAGAACCGACCCTGTCATGTTCAAGGAAATGCACTTCTTCCTCATAGGTTATTGTTTGTGGCTTGCCTATGTCATGAAGGAGGCCTGCCAATTTTGTGCAAATGAATATTCTTCTGTCGGAGGCCATAACCGTTGAAAGCAATTCCCTTGCGTTGTCGGCATAATCGCCAAGCATTGAGTCGAGATCTTCCAGGATGTCTTCAAGGTACTTGTATGTCCAGAGAAGGTGCTCGGTCAGGCCAAGTGCATGTGGTTTGTGGGCTATTACCTGTGACACGGAAGCAAATTCTGGCAGTATTCTTCCCAGAATGCCCGTTCTTGTGAGTTCTTCTATGACCGGGTATGACCTTGGGGCCTCGATTGTCCAGCAAATCTCGTCCCTTATTCTTTCCTTGCTTGGCCTGTTTATCAGGTGGGCATGTTTTGTTATGAAGCGCTTTGTGACGGGATCTATGGAGAAGGAGAGGTCCGCGGCTATCCTGAATGCCCTTATCAGCCTGAGCGGGTCTTCAAGGAACCTGTCTTCTGAAAGCGCCCTTACGAGGCCTTTGGAGAGATCTTTCATTCCGCCTTGCGGGTCCAGGATTTCCTCTGTGCTTATCACAAGACCGATGGAGTTGATGGTGAAGTCCCTTCCGATCAGGTCATGGATATGGTCATGGTGAAGTGGCGTGATGTCTATGTGTACGCCATTCCCAACCATCCTGTGGATGTCGCGCTGTTCATCCAGCAGGACATGGGTGAATCCCTTGTCGACAAAGCCCTGGACAAGTTCGGCAGTTTTCGGGGTTGCAATGTCAATGTCCTTTGGCGTTCTTCCAAGGAGTATGTCCCTGATGGTTCCGCCAACCATCATTGCATCATCGTGGAGCTTTATGCCCCGAAAATGATTGGCCAGGGTTTCCCTGGCCTTTCTTATCATTGTTTCCTTTGACAGAATTACGTTCACAAGTATATACTACATAAAATGTATGAATTGTGAAGACACCAAAACAGCTTATTGGATTATTGCCGTACTGGGCTTTGTTTTTGCCACTCTTGGATTTGCAAGCTCAAAAGCAGTGGCGGTTTATATCGGCCAGGAACTCCATGTGGGAGTTACTTTTCAAAAAACTATAAGTGGCGCCCTGCAAGAGATGGGGCTTAAGATTGACCCCTCAGACAGGGTCGTAATAAAACCAGCGGGATTTGTTGTTTCAGATATGGACAGCACATTCAGGTCTGGCGAAAAAATAGAGTTCGAAAAGGCAAACCCGGTCATCATCCAGTTTGATGGCATGCGCAAGCAGATACTCTGCACTCGCAAAAATCTGCGAAATGCTGTTTCGAAGATTGGCATAAAGCTTGGCCCACTGGACAGGATCCAGGTCTCCGAAGACCCCTATAGGCCAGGCACAATGCTTACGAGAGTGGTAAGAGTGGAACACAAACTTGTAAGAAGGAAAGAAAGAATACCTTACGAGATTGATTATGTTCCGAACAACCAGGTCCATCAGGGCAAGGTTGCGGTGTGGAAACTTGGATCAGGCGGGGAGAGGGAAGACCTTTACAGGGAAATTTATGAGGATGGAAAACTTGTTACCTCCACCTTTATTTCAACGAGAATCTCCCATAGGCCAATCCACGAAGAAATGGCAATAGGAGAGGCCGAGATGCCTGGTGGGGCAATAGAGAAGATCCTTGTGGAAGCTACTGCTTATTCTCCAACTGTGGCAGAGTGCGATGCTGACCCATGGACAACGGCAACCGGAATGAGGTCAGGATATGGGATTATTGCGGTTGATCCAGCAGTTATCCCTTATTTTACTAAAGTCTATGTTGAAGGTTATGGGTATGCCATTGCTGGCGATTGTGGCGGGGCAATAAAAAACAACATTATTGACGTCTTCTTCTACAAGCCCGAAGAGGCTATGAGATGGGGCAGAAGAAAGGTAAACATGTATGTCCTCGAATGGCCTAAAAGATCTCAAAGATGACCTTCAAAGGTTTGAGATAAGGCTCAAAAAAAGTTTTGGTCAGAATTTTCTTCATGACCCTGTTGCGATAGACAGAATCATGGATGCTTGCAATATCAAGCACTCTGACTGGGTGGTGGAAATTGGTGCAGGATCTGGCTATCTCACCTCTACTCTAGCCATGAATGCTCACCAGGTAATTGCCATTGAAATAGACACTGACCTCCGCCCGCTTCTACTCAAAACAACTGGCCTCACTTCAAATATAAGACTCATTTTTGGCGATGTTCTCGAGATGGATCTGTCATTGCTCAAACCAACCGTTGTTGTTGGAAATCTCCCCTATTACTGCTCTTCGGCCATACTTAGGAGATGGGCAAACCAGACACCGGATGTTCCGGCTTTTTTCATGTTGCCGGAGGATGTTGTCAAACACCTGCTGGCATCGCCAGGGGATTCTTCATACACGGCTTTCTCCGTTTATGCCCAGTATGCTTTTTCGTTCAAAAAACTTTTTGAAGTGCATCCATCATCATTTTTTCCAAGGCCAAATGTTGGTTCTGCGTTTGTTTCATTCAACCAGCCAAAAACACCAAGGTTGCCAAAACAGGCCGAGGACCATTTTATCAGTGTGGTAGAAGGCGCTTTTATGCTTAGGAGAAAAACGATGGTTAACTCGCTTTCTGAAGCAGGGTTTGACGCGGATGATGTGAAGAGCGCAATGTCATTCATTGGGCTGGAACCCAATGTGAGGGGTGAAACATTAAATGTCGATCAATTCAAGAGACTTGCCGGTTTCATTCCACGTTAGGGCATACGCAAAAATAAACTGGGACCTGCATGTTCTGGCCAGAAGGCCTGATGGTTATCATGAAATCGATTCCCTTGTTGTCAGAATAGACCTTTATGATGAAATAGACATTTCAATAAGTAATGGCAAAGGAATCATTGTGGATTGTGAAATATCACCAGGAAAAGATAATCTGGCATACAAAGCCGCATCTCTCTTGCTCGAATCTTTTGGTGCAGACCTTTCGCTTGAAATAAAGATAAAAAAGAACATACCACATGGAGCAGGGCTTGGCGGTGGCTCATCAGACGCAGCCGCGGTAATCTCCTGTCTTGGCTCTTTTATTGGCATGAAAGAAAGCCTTTTGTTTGAAACTGCCGCCAAGGCTGGTTCTGATGTACCATCGTTTCTGCTTGAGGGATGGAGAAGGATGACCGGCAGGGGTGAAATCGTTGAGCCATTGAAAGGTTTTGAAGGAGAAATCTTGCTTGTTTGCCCAGACTGTCATGTTTCCACACCAAAAGTGTATTCAAACTGGGACCAGAAACCTGTTTCGTCAAAACCGGCCAGTATTCCAGACCGGTTGGAATTGCCGCAAAATGACCTTTTTGAGGCGGCCAATCTGGTATGCCCCGAAATTGGCCAGGCGATAAATTCACTTCTGGATCATGGTGCAAATATTGCCAGCATGAGCGGTTCAGGCAGTTCGGTTTTTGCACTTTTTAAACAAAAAGCCGCCCTCTTTGAGGCGGCCCAGGAACTTGGTAAAAAATATACTTGCCACAAAGTCAGGATTTTTTGAATTCTGCTATTTCAACCATCAGTTTTTCAGTCAATCCCTGAAGGATTTTTCTTGAAATATCGACTGTGAGATGTTTTTCCAGATTGGTGACAAACTCTTCAATGTTGTTTATATCGGCTGCGTTCTCGTCAAGTGCCCTGTCGAAATCGACGCTCTTGCCTTTTAGTTCATCTCCTGCAATTTTGCTCAAAGCATCCTTGAGTATCAGCAGGCTTTTGGTTGTCTTGAATGTTACGCCATATTCAAAAGAAGTCAGGTCTGAATAAAGATTTTCAGGCATTTCGTATATGTCGATGCCTGCCCTCTCGTCGCTCATCAGGGCGACTGCTTTTGCCATGTCTTTTGTAACTGGAGATTCGTCGATTGGGTAGCGGCTGGTTATCTTGCCCTCTTCCCACTCAAGGATCATGCCATCATGAACAAAAAGCAAAACCTGGTCAGACAGTGTTGAAATATATATGCACCCGGTAAATTTCTCTTGCACCATTCTTGAAAAAAGCTCATCAATAACAAGCATTTGAGGGTAGAAATTCCTGAATATTGGATATGGGGAAAGCAGTGAGCAAAAACATTTTAAAATATCCGGATCGATGTCGCTTGTGGAGTAGCAGTTCCTGGATGATCCCTGGTCCTTTGTGGCAAAGTCTATGGCTTTCTGCCCAAATTCGAACCAGTCTTTGGACTGGTATATCGTGAATATTGGCCTTCCCTTGTAAAAGTAGATGCCTAATTTTGAGTTTCCAAAATTGCCCTCAAGATAACCTGAGAACATGGACGTTCTCATTGTATAAATGGCGTCTTTTGGTGAAGATGTGAATTCTTGGGCCAGTGGTTTTGGTTTTGCTCCTTTTGGCAATCTGTCAAAAATGAAATTCATTCTGCCCTCCCCATACATTCCCTTGCCATTTCGAGGATTTTGGCTGGTGATGTGGGTCTGTTGAAGAAATAGGTAACGCCCATGCACCTTGTGATATATTTGAAAACTCCCAGTGTTGGTGGGGTGAGTGCCATTATTGGAACATTTGCTGTAGAAGGATCCGAAGTGAGCCTGTTGATGAGTTCAAACCCGTTCAATTCAGGCATTGTCAGGTCGACCACGGCCAGACAGGCCTGCCCGAGGGACATTTTTTTGATGAGCTCTTCACCACTCATGCATGTAAGGATTGAATATCCTTCCGCATATAATGGAGAAAGGGCGTTTAATACGCCCTTTCTCGCATCAGCTGTTTCTTGAGCAACAAGGATCAGCTTTTTCACTCAGGCCTCCCTGAATAGTATTTTCAAATCCTAACGTCTTTTGTTGGATTTTTTCTTTGGCGGGCCTTTTTTGGCCGGCGGCTTACCAGCAAGATTATCTTTAATTGCTGGCTTGTTAATCTGTGGCTGTGTTTCTTTTACTGCTACCTTAATGCCCTCTGGAGTTGATAGTTGATAGGTTTTTCTAGGCTGATTGGTGCTTACTCTGTTTTCAAAGTTCTTCCAGACAACGAGTAGCGGGGCGGCAATATAGATTGAGCTCCATGTTCCAGCAGTCAAACCGAAGAGGAAGATGAGGGAGAAATCTAGGATTGTTTTTCCGCCAAGGAAGAGGATGACCAAGATACCAATCATAGTGGTGAAAGATGTGTTAAATGATCTCATAAAAGTCTGGGTTATAGACATATTGATGAGCTTATCGTAAGGCATCTTGCCGAGATATAGCTTTGTGTTCTCTCTGACACGGTCCATAACAACGACGGTGTCTTGTACATCGTATGAGATAAGTGCAAGCAAAGCTGCTACTGCTGCTGAATTTATTTCAACCCAAGCAAGAGAAAGGACGCCGAGTGTGAGCGCAAGGTCATGAATAAGGCAAGCAATAGCTGCAACTCCAGCTCTTGGCTGGAACCTGAACGCAATATAGATGAAAATAACTGCTAGCGCGATAACGAGTGCAAGAACAGCTGATCTTTTGAGCTCCTGACCCACAACTGGACCAATTGTATCAATCTTTCTGTTGGCGACATCTTCTTCGCCAAATGTTGAGATGAGATCGGTAATTACTGATTTAAGTTTGGTATCAGATGATTCTTGTGTACGAATAAGGATAGAATTGGCTATATCCTTTCCTTGCTCAGCTTCCATTGCAAGACGTTGAACCTGAACAACTGTCAGCGAAACGCCATTTTTTGCAAAAGCTGTTCTGACCTTGCCAATCACCTCTTCGTCTGCCATGGCCTTGCCTGTATTGTCCACAAAAGGATTCTTGAAGGTCATTTCAAGGATTGTTCCGCCAGTGAAATCAAGGCCCCAGTTGAATGGCTGTCCTGAAAGAGAGGTGGTTTCAATTGCCGGGTCTTTTGCAAGTTTGCCATATTCTGTGGAAAGCCTTTCACCAATCTTTTTTACCTCATCATTGGTGAGTTTGTCTGCTTTGATGTTCAATCTGACTTGCTCTTTATAATTGGCATCTGGTGCAGGAACTTCGATTGAGAAGTTTGAGAGCTTCTGTATCTCTTCGAACTGATAGACTGTTTTTGCAATCTCGGTTACCTGTCCTGGAATGGCTTTTTCGAAAATGAAATACGCGGTATCAATTTTTGAACCTGTAGTTACCCATCTGAAACCGATTACCAATACTCCAAAACAAATAACTGCTATAAAACTCACAATAAGCCATTTGAGTTTTCCGATGATGTCCCAGTGTGTTGGATTGAGGAATTTCATGCAGCACCTCCGTTGCCATAGAAGAACTTAAACATTGGCGAGCCTGGCTCTGGTTTCCAGAACCTTATTATCATGTCCATGATGAATCTTGTCACGAACACCGCTGTAAAGAATGAGGTGAAGATTCCAAATGAAAGGGTTAAAGCAAAACCCTTTACGGCACCGGTTCCGAGCCAGTATAGGACACCACAACCAACGAGGGTTGTTATGTTGGAGTCGAGAACTGTCCTGAATGCTTTGCCAAATCCCTGTGCAACTGATGATGTTGGGGTTTTGCCTTCGTTTATTTCATCTCTGATACGCTCAAAAATGATGACATTTGAGTCAACCGCCATACCCACAGAGATGATTGCAGCTCCAATTGCCGGGAGTGAGAAAACTGCTCCGACGATGAGAAGTGCGGCAAGGTAAATTGTTGCGTATACAGCAAGAGCCACGATTGATACAAGACCCATTCCCTTGTAATAGAGAAGCATGTAGATACCGACAAGCATCAGTGCGAGGATTGCCGCGAGGTATACATTATTGACTGTGTCTTGACCAAGTGAAGCACCAACAACACGAAGTTCTGCTGGATCTGAGCTGAGCTTGATTGGAAGTGCGCCGCCAGCGATAAGAAGTGCGTACTGTTGCGACCAGGCCTGTTTTTCTGTTGGATCACCTGAACCTGAGGTAATCGAAACTGTATCAGAGTCTATTTCTTCTTTGACGGAAGGCTTCATTAGAAGTTCTTCGTCAAGATAGACTGCAATGATTCGCTTCTTCTCGTCAGTTTGTGCAACAGCAGCTTTTGTAGCTTGTTTGAAAGCATCCCTGCCTTCTGGAGTCATGGTCATGACGATGTGCCATTCCTGACCCAGGCCGTTGCCTGCCTGTCCGTAAACTGCCTGTGCATCCTTGATTTTGTCGCCCGTCATTATGAGCTTTCCGTCAGCGTCCTTGAACTGGAGGAGAGCGGTCTTGCCAAGGATTGCCATTGCCTCATCCTTGTTCTGGTAACCGGGCAGATCGATGGAAATACGATTGAGGTTGCCTTGACGCTGTATTGTTGTTTCTGAAACACCCAGCTTGTTAACACGACTTTCGAGCACTGCAATTGCGCGCTCTATCTTTTCGTCAGTTACCGGTTGCTCCGGGGTATCAACAGCATCAAGTACGACGTGAATTCCACCCTTGAGATCAAGACCGAGCCTGTAAGGGAAAGCAGGACCTGTTACTGTTTTTGGGGTTCCCTTGCTGTCGACGATCGTAGCCTCTTTTGTAAAAACTGTCGGGAAAAATGCAATCAACGCCGAGAAAGCCACAATCAACAAAATCAAAACTAGCTTCACATAGTCGTTACTTCTCATTACTCACCTCATTAACGTGTTTGATCATTAACCCTTAAGGGTTAATGATCCCCTTGTTTTTCAGTCTCCAGTATTTTCCAACCGCTAATAAAAGCCTTGCCAGGTCGGACAAATATGGTTACACAACTTAACTATATTAGTGGAAGGTGTTTCTGATTGTCAAGGATAAATCAGCTATGAACGAGACTTTATTGACTGGATTCAACTATATTGTATTATTGAAAATTCGGAATATGCCAAACACTCCATTTTTAACCGTAAACACTAAAAAGATTGAGCAAAATGCCAAAAAGATGGCCACCCTCGTTCATGAGCATGGGGCCAGGCTTTGGGGTGTTACCAAAGTCGTTTTGGGTGATGTTGCTGTTGCAAAATCGATGCTCCAGGGCGGGTGTGATGGTTTGGCTGATTCCAGGATTGAAAGCCTCAAAAAGTTGAGGCAGGCTTTCCCTAAAACCCCGCTTCTTCTCATTCGTCCGCCTTCGATGAGCAGACTTAAAGAGCTTGTACAAGTTGATTGCGTCAGTCTCCAAAGCGATCTTGAAACGATAAAAATCCTTGGTGAAGTTTCATCATCCATGGGCAGGACCCAGAAGATCGTTTTGATGGTTGAGCTTGGTGATTTGCGCGAAGGTGTTACAGAAGAAGAGCTTTTTCCTTATGTTTTTGAGGTGCTAAGGACGCCTGGGATCGAACTTGAAGGATTGGGGGCAGTATTGACGTGTTTTGCCGGTGTTGTCCCGGATCAAAATACGGTCTCAAAGTTCATTGAGCTCGCTTCAAAAATATCTTCCGAGTACAAAGTGGAAATCAAATATCTTGCTCCTGCAGCAACAAATTTTGTTCCAATGCTGATGGCTGGCAAGCTCCCCAGGGCCATAAATGATTTCAGGATTGGCGAGGGGATTATTTTGGGTATGAATGTCCTTGACAGGACACCACTACCCGGTTTTGATGTTGATACTGTGGAACTTTCATGCGAGATAATCGAGCTCAAATCCAAACCATCCAAACCCACAGGGATTGTCTCACAGGACGCATACGGCTCACACCCGGTTTTTGAAGATAGAGGAACAAGGAGACGTGCCATCATCAATATTGGAAGAGGAGATTGCATCCCGGAGCTCCTCACGCCGCTTGATGAGGGTGTTGTTGTTCTTGGCGGTTCTTCGGACCATGTCGTATGTGATGTTGAAGATGCAACAGGTCTGAGTGTTGGAGACATGCTCAGGTTCAGGCCTGGTTACGGTGCACTTTTGTCGCTTGTAACTTCGCCTTTTGTTGAAAAAGTTTTTATATAGGAGGATATCATGGCACACAAAAAAGCAGGTGGATCCGGTCATAACGGAAGAGATTCCAACCCGAAATACAGGGGCGTAAAAGTCGCCGACGGACAGGAAGTTTTACCAGGTGGAGTAATCATCAGGCAGTGCGGGACCCACTTTCATCCAGGTGAAGGCACCGACATTGGAAGGGACTACACAATCTTTGCAATCACACAGGGAGTGGTCAAGTTCCAGAGAGTCGGAAAAACCGGCAAGCGTGTGGTGGTTCTTCCAAAAGCCAACTGATGTTTGTAGATGAAGTGACGATCAAGGTTGCTGCTGGAAAAGGTGGCGATGGTGTCGTTACTTTCAGACGAGAGAAATTTGTCCCCAGAGGCGGCCCTTCCGGAGGGAAGGGCGGTCATGGGGGTGACGTATATCTTGTTGCAGACTCAAACTTAAGAGACCTCTCCTATCTTGTTGACCGTGTAAACTGGAAAGCTGAAGATGGTGTAAATGGTTCTTCGGAAAATTGCACCGGTGCCGATGGCGATGATGTTTACATCAAGGTCCCGGTTGGCGTCGCCATTTATCTGGAAGACAAAGACAATCTGATTGCGGAGCTTTTGGAAGACAAGCAGGAGCTTCTTGTTGCAAAGGGCGGAAGAGGTGGTCTTGGGAATGCCAACTTTGCCAATGCAAGAAGACAGGCGCCCCATATTGCCACAGCTGGCGAGAGGGGAGAAAAATCCAAACTCATCATCGAGCTGAAAATACTTGCCGATGTCGGGCTTGTTGGAATGCCCAATGCAGGCAAGTCAACATTGCTTGGTGCAATTTCAAGAGCTTCACCAAAAGTTGGCGACTATCCTTTTACTACCCTCGAACCATCGCTTGGGGTCATAACAACCAAAGACTGGAACAGATTTACTGTCGCTGATATCCCTGGCCTCATTGAGGGCGCATCGCAGGGCAAGGGGCTTGGGTTTGAATTTTTGCGTCATGTAGAAAGATGCAGAGTTTTGCTTTATCTTATCGACCTGGCTTCGGATGATCCATGTGCAACACTGGAGATGCTCTGGAGAGAAGTCAAGCTTTATTCAGAAGAGACTTTTTTAAAACCCGCTTTTGTTGTTGGAAACAAGATTGACCTTATGGATGGAAAACCAGATCCTCTGGAGGATTTTATCTCAAAGAGAAATATCCCTTACCTGAAAATCTCTGCAAAAGAGAGGATTGGCACAGAAGATCTTATTGATGCACTCTGGCAAAAAGTGAAAGCTGTTCCTCTGCCACAAGCCAAAAAATCCGAAGAGGTAATTATTGTTTCGAAGGTGCAGACCGATACAAAAATCGAGCGTAGCGATGGCGGGGAATTCCTCGTCAAAAATTCATATCTGGAGAGAGTTGTCGCAAAAACCGATCTTGAAAGCCTCGATGGGCTGGCATTTGTTTACAGGCAACTGAATCGTTTTGGCATCGAGAAAAAATTGAAGCAGATGGGCATAAAGGAAGGTGACAAGGTGACCATCGCCGGAAAGCGCTTCACTTTTGAGTAGGATTGGAATATTGGGCGGGACCTTCAATCCACCCCACAACGCGCACCTCTTGCTTGGCGTTTTTGCCAGGGAGCAATACCAGCTTGACGAGATTGTTGTTATTCCGGGTTCGACTTTTTCCCCAAATAAGAATAGACCGCAGATAGATGGTTCCCACAGATTAAATATGACCCGCATCGCCTGTGAAGATAATCTATTTTTTAGGGTCAGCGACAGGGAGATTGGCCCGAAGACTGTTTATACAGTGGAAACCCTGTCTGCTTTGAAGTCAGAAAATCTTGAAAATGAGTTCTTTTTTATTGCCGGTTCAGATTTGGTGGTCACTTTCAAAAACTGGCGTGAGCCGGAAAAAATTGCCAAACTTACCAATTTTATTGTTGCCCCAAGATTTGGAACAAGTTTTGAAGAGGCCAGATCTGTTTTGATGGGGTGTGGTGCAATTGACAAAACAGTATTAATGCTCGATTTTCCAAGAATTGACATTTCTTCGACCCTTGTCAGGGAAAGGCTCGAAGCAGGCTTAGACTGCAGATATCTGGTTCCGGACAAGGTTTTGATGTATATTGAAGAAAATAAACTCTACAAGGAGGCCAAAGCTGGAACCCCTTGAATTGGCAAAAAAAGTCGTAGAAATTCTCGATGAGCTGAAGGCGGAAAACATTGTGCTGCTTGATGTCAGTGGAATGACGCCAATGTGTGATTATTTTGTCGTCGCAACAATCATTTCTCCGCTCCAGAGCCAGGCCATCGTTGACAGGCTGGAACAATTTGGCAAAAAGCAAAAAGTGCCAAGAAATTTTGAGGGCGGGGCTTCTTCGAGATGGATACTTGTCGACCTTGGTGATTTGATAGTCCACCTGTTTGGCAAGGAAGAGAGGATTTATTACAATCTGGAGGAACTATGGAAAAGAAAATCTTGATGGTGCTTGTTTGTCTTGCAATCGCTTTTACGACAGTTTCATGCGGTGGTCAATCCAAACAGGGTCAGGACAGCGGCTCGGTGTATGAAGTAATGGGGAAAGAGTTTCAAGTCAGGGGTTGCACCTTCAATGTCACAAAACTGACAAAATCGGTTGATATCAGGGCAATCAAAAAGGACGGGACGACCGATTCTCCATTGTGGCCAGAACAGGGATTTTTCTACCTCCTGGAAATGGAAATCAAGCCGGGTGAAACACCAACTTTCCAGCCAAAATTCACCAGGTATGAAATCGTCGATGTCGATGGCAACAGGTATTACGAAACCAAAAACGAGATGGCCATCCAGGCCACCGAAAAGAACCTTGGTGTAAAATCCCTGACCAAAATCAAGGACGATGTCACAAAACCAGTAAAATGCTTCCTTCTGATGGATTGCCAGCAGAACATGAAGGGCGTAACGCTCGAAATTATCTCGACAGCTTCCGATCCGGAGCAGCGCCTCGCGGTTGTTGATCTGAAAGAATGAAGAAATCTTTATTGCTGGTTCTTGGCGGGCTCCTTGTTGTTGCAGGTTGCGGAGCAAAGGGCCTCCCTTCTGTTGCTCCCGATGTTGAGAGGATAAACACTCCCAGGTCAGCAGATTTTGCTTATGTTGGCCCACAGAGTGATTTCCAGCTCCTGCCGGGCCTCCAGGCTAAAATTGTCTCCGCAAAGGACCACTACAGCCTTGTCAATCCGGACAAGCAGAGCCCTTTCCCGGAGATTTATTCTCCAAAGGGCAGATTTCTTATTGTGACCCTTGAAGCAAAAGAGGTTGGCGAGATAGCACAAAAGACCCTTCCGCCGATGGAATCAATCGCTGTTGTTGGGTGGGACAATCCGTTGTGCAATGATGAGAGTATAAACAGGCAGATTGAAATGATAACCGGTTTGAAACGCCTGGAACCGGCAATTGTCACATCCGGACCCAAAAAGTACTTTCTTGCTTTTGTGGTTGAGGGTGCCTCTTACGGCTGGGTCATAAACGCCTACCGCGACAACCCGGCTGGCGACAAGGAGCTTTATCTGACTGTTGACACGGGGATATAACCATTAATTACATTGTAGAGTTATACCTTGTACCCAATTACTATATGTGAGACTTCCTGTATTTAGATAATGTTTTCCCCCTCTATGGGTTTATCTGAAGTCAAACAGATTATTGAATTTCAATATAAAATGCCCATAAATCCTTGATTGCAATGATGTTGCATGAAATTTATGTGGGTAGTTATTTGAAAGAATCATTCAGGTCTGTGTCTGTCTTATAAAATTAAAAAAGCCGCCCTTTTGGGGCGGCTTTTTTAATTGGTTGGCAATTCTAGTTATATGTGCTCTATGGTTTTGGGTAAGTAAGTGTTATCTTCTTGGTTTTTGTATCATACTCGACAAGTGCACCGAGGGCATCACCAACAAATCTGAGTGGAAGAAGGGTTTTGCCAGAAAGGATTGTTGGATAAAGAACCTTTTTTGCATCAATCCAGACATCCTTGCCGTCGATCTTTGCCTGTTTCTTGTTTATCCAGAGCTGGATGACTTTCTTGGTGCCGTTTTCGAGAGTTTGGGTGAGTGTGACCATCTTGGTTTTTTGATCCCATTTAACTTCTACACCAAGGGCTTTCGCAACATCAGCGATAGGCATGAATGTTGTTCCTGCAAATACTTTTGGAAGTGGTGGAGACTTTATTGTTGGTGCTGTGGCAAGACTTGGCATATTCTCACCATTAACTACGAAATCTGTTTTTTCGAGCCAGAGTTCGATAACTGTAGCACCCTTGAACGTTAAGTAGGTTGTTGCTGTGTTGCCTGCCACATCTGTGGAGGTGATTTCAACCTTGTTTTCGCCCTTGACGACATCCCAGCCAGCTTCAAAGATGGCCGTTTTCCCATCGGGAAGCTCTTCTATCTTCTGGGCAATCTGGCCATTAATGAACACTGAAGCATCGGTCTCCGACTTGACCTGGATGGCGATGTTTTCACCTGGTTTCTGGAGCTCTTTTGGATCTGGCTTGACGACCACGATCTCTGGTGCCTTTGTGTCGAGAATGATGATTTTCTTGATTGTTCTTTCGTTTCCTGCCTGGTCAATACCCTTTATTTCGACAACATTCTCCCCTTCTTTAAGGTCGACTGTTGCCTCAAAGGTCATTTTAATGCTGTCCCTGTTTGCTGTTTCGAATATTTCCGGGGAGAGGAGCTGTTTGCCGTTTATATAAACGCCATCAACAACCTGGTATTTCTCATTGTCGCCATCGGTGAGCATTTCAGTTGGCTGACGTTCGCCTTTGATGGTATAAGTTTTTTTATTGGTGATGGTTTTTTCCATATCTGGCTGTATGACTGAGAATGATGGCAGAATTGTATCAAGACAAAGTTTCATTGGTTTTGGCTCTTCCTTCACATCTCCAACCTGGGCGTAGTACCAGATTGTTGTGCGCTGTGAAGCAGGGCTTAGCCTCTTCTCACCAGTATACTGGACGATTGAATCTGTTTTGTTGTCGTACCACATGAAGATCTTTGCGTATGGGTTGCAGCTTGTGATTGAAAGCACCGGCGGCGTCTTGTACCAGAGACAGCCTTCAAATTCGAGGCCATCCGGCTGTGCCGGGTCCTTGAATGCGAGCTGTGAGGTCACCTTTGGCATTGTGATTGTGAACTGCGGTGACGAAATTGGTTCGTCCTTGTTTGTCGACACCTTGAGTGAATATCCGCCTGGATAATTGGTGTTTATGACGCCAGCGTCTTTTGTAATGTCTACCAGTGCTCCGCCGTTTGCTGCCTTGACCTCTGTGTCTACTGTTATGACGAGTTTGAGGCCATCAATTTCAACTGCCTGGGATGGTTTGCCGCCGATGGTTACCTTGTCCCCTGATACTGCCTGCGGAAGTCTGGTATTTTCCGGGAACTCCACTGTCAGTTTGTCACCTGGGTTAAGGTCGCCTGCAAATGACGGTATGTAGGTGAACTTGTATCCGGATTGCTCACAACCCTGTTCCTCGGTTATATCAACATTGGCGATTATCGGTTTGGATTTGATGATCTCGAACTTCTCGAATGTGAATGATTTTCCACCGGTTGTGAAAGTGAGTTCGTATGTTCCTGGTGCGGTGTTCTTGATGCCTGAACTTACAAGGAACCTCACCTTCAATGCGCCGACAATATCAGATGGGGCGACAAGAGAAATTGTCTCCGAGCCAGTGTTAACAGTGCCTTTGTACGGCTGGCCATTGATTATGACCGATGATGGCTGGATTGTTTTTGGAATGCTGGTCCCCTTTGGGAAGTTGACCGTGAATTCCTGGCCAGATTTGATTGGTGAATCTGCCGGAAGGATGCCGACTGCGTAATATTCAGCAGTGTTGTATTCCATGTTTGGATTTACTTCGACTACTGGAACAGTGGCCACTTTGAATGGTTCTGATTCGATTGTTTCTGGCTCTGAGTCAGTCTTTACTTTGAGGGTATAGTCAGCGATCTTTACCGGGTTCTTCATTCCGATTTTATCGGAGAAAACTACTGCAACTTCGCTGAGGTTATTGATTGCAACAGGGGAAGTGATTGTTACCTGGTTCAGTGTTTTGACGACTTGTGGCGGTTTGTTGAGTGGAGTCCCGTTGACAGTGATCATTTTTGGTTTGATGGATCCAGGGAGCACATAGTCATTCGGGAACTGGATCATTATGTTGGAGGTGTCGGCATCAAGTGCACCGCCTTCACCTGTATTGAATTTTATCTTCATTTCAGTGACAGTGTCGGTGTCTGGTGGCTTAAGCGTTACTTTTGGTTTTGAAATTTCAGAACATGGAAGAACAAAATATTCTGATTCAACAGGTGTTGGTTCTGGAGCAGTTGCGATTGTCAATCTGTATCTTCCAGGCGTCATTGGTGCAATGATTCCAGTGCCCTTTGAGGTGTTGAAATCGATTGGGTTGTATCCCTTGCGCCAAGCTTCTACTTCAAGTGGAGAGTTGACCTGATATGATCTTTCTTTTGCAGTGTTGATGAGATATGGAAGACCCTGGCAGGCCGTGCAGGGAGTGTATCCAATTGATGTTGTGACGATTATCTGGGCAAGCCTTTTGTATCTTTCAGCTTCGTCTCTTGGGAGAGCTGGCAGAACAGAACCTGTCACCCAGCAGCCAAGGCCTGTGGGATCGGAGATGACCCTGCATTTGCCTTCCTGGGCACAATTGCCATAATCTTTTGCGGCAGCAGAACACTCGCACTTGTCGAACCTTGTGAGTCCCTTGCGATCATCAAGAACTTCATAGAGCTTTCCAACGTCTGACTCGTCCTTGTTCTGGTATTTTGCAAAGTATGCTTCATTTGGAACAAATCTTGGGCTTTCCTTAGCCCCGGTTACCTGGGGGATCCCGTCGCAGATGTCCTTCAGGTCGCATGAATTTTCGTCAATCGGGAACCATATCTTGATCCAGTCGTGGACCTTGATGTTTACATTGAATCTGATGTGGATTTTGAATGCGGTCACCTGGCCTGCTCTTACTCCAGATGGACGTTCGCCCATTACGTTCAGTTCGATATGGACCGGGCCAAGAAGTGCGTAAGCTGTCCCGCTTGTTGTGAAAAACATCCCAAGCACAAGCAACAGGGCCATAAGCTTGATAAACTTGTTCCTCATGATAAGCTCCTTTCGATTCCGCAAGACTACCGAATCATTCTAGCCTTTTAAAATACCTGTTCAACAAAGGTTAAAGTGATTATTAATAGAAGATAGCGGAATTCCTTCATCTCTTTAGTTGTATTTGGAGTAACGATTAGTTAACCATGGATTAAGTTTGTTCATTGAAACGTTTTTGCCATCAAATAAACTTCAACCGCTAGGAGGTTGTATGAACAAGAGAATTATTGCTTTGCTTATTACGCTGGCCATTGTTCCTTTTGGCTTTGTGGCCTGTGGTGAAAAAAAGGAAAAGGCTTTTATGAGCGGTGTTGTATATGAAGAGTCAACAAAAACACCACTTTCAGGAGCAACTGTATATCTCAATGATGCAAGATTGGATACTGGTGCCGATGCGCAATTTACCTTTTCTGAACTGGAACCTGGTGCGACATACAAACTGAAGGTGACCAAGGAATATTTTGAACCCTTCGAGGAAGATATTGTTGCTGTTTATCCAACCACTACCAAAGAAGTAAACCTCAAGCTCAAAAAGGTTGCTGAAGGATTTGCTTCGCCAATAAAAGAAGTCAGTATCGCAAAACTAAAATCGTATGACTTCGATATAGCCTTTGGCAGTGATAGCAAGGATGTTGCCCTTACAATGACGGGATCTTTTGTCGCCCCAGGCAGCTATAGTTTCGAAATGAAATCCAAAGAGCGCAGCAATACACCCGAGATAAACAACGGGAAACCCGAAGAACCACAAGAAAGAGTAAAAAAGGCAGTCCAGATTGGAAATAAACAGTGGATTGATGATGGGTCCGGATATAAGCCCAGCAACGAGTGGTTTCCTGGGTTCAATGACATATTCTCTATCATCAATTTGGATGTGAGTCGGTTAACAAAATCTTTTAGTGCCCCACAAGCTTTTGTCGACAATGGATTGGTCCAGATTGGTGATAAGCAATGCAGACAGCTCAGGGGAGTATCAGTAATAGAAGAGCAGCTGGACAGCAAAAGCAATAAAACCCAGAAGCTTTTTGTTGAATTCAATGTTGCCATTATAGAGAGCGGTGAACTTGCTGGTGTTCCGGTGCAAGCAGAGCTTATCACCTATCAGAGTGCCAGAGAGGTAAAAACCTGGTCAAAAACTACCCTTTCAAACTTCAATATACCCTCAGAGATAAAGCCACCGATCAAGTAGCAATAAAAAATCCTATTTCTACCACAAATAAATAAAAAAGACCTCCTGAAAAAGGAGGTCTTTTTTATTTTATAGTCGGAAATTGTCTTGATTGCTACTTTGGGAATGTCAACGTAATCATCTTTGTTTTGCCGTCCCACTCGACTTTTGCACCGAGAGCTTCTCCAACAAACCTCAATGGCAACATTGTTTTGCCCTGGACTATTGTTGGGTAAAGTTTTCCCTGGGAGTCAATGTTTATTTCCTTGCCATCAATCTTGGCCAGCTTTTTGCCAATCCAGAGTTCGATAATTTTTGTCTTCCCGTCAGGTGTTTTCTGGGTGAGGGTCACTTTTTGTTCTTTGGCATCCCAGCCAACTGATGCGAAGAGTGCTTCCGCGACTTCCCTGATTGGCATGTAGGTTGATCCTGCAAGTTGTTTTGGAAGTGGTGGAGATGACGTTGTCGGAGCAACTGCAAGCTTGATTGCTTTGCCGTTTATTGTCATATCCTGTTTATCAACCCATAGCTTAATTACCACTGTTTGCACCTGGGTTGCATCTTCAAATTTGGTGAACCCTTCAAGTTTTGAGATGTTGCCGACCAAGTCAGTTGCCTTGATAATGATGGAGTTCAAACCTGGCTTCAGTTCCACCTTTGTGTTGAATGTGAAATCGGTTTTGCTGACTTCAACAGGGTTATCATTGACCGTGAGCATGCAATACTCAGAAAGTTTCCCTTTTATGTCGACAGTTTTTTCCTTTGAAACGGCAGGGATTGTGGATTCTATGAGAGGTGGTGTTTTATCAAAAAGCACATCAAAGCTTGCATTTGTTGATTGACCATTTTCGGCCATAACCTGAAGTATGATTCTGAACCGGCCTTCTTCTTCAAGTGCTACTGTTATCGAGAATTTTCCATCTTGACCTGCTGTTACTGGATCGGTAGGCTTCCCACCAAGAATTATTGCTGCAATCGAAGCACCAGCCTCGGTTTGCCCTGTAATTGTTATATTTGGATTATTTGTAAGAATGGGAGATTTTTGATCGAGGATGAGCTTGAGTTCTATTGTGGCAACCAATACCTTACGTTCAATGTTGGTTACGTTTCCAGCAAGATCCTCTGCTGTTATGGTTATTGTTTGCTCTCCCTGTTCCAGATCTTCAATGACAGCTTCAAATTCGCCATTGTCTTTTACTTCAACAGGGATCCCATTCACTTTGACTTTTGCGTTTTTCTCGGTCTGGCCAGAAATTGTGAATGGAAATTTCTTTATTGTGTCGCCATCTTTAAGAGATGTGTTGAGTTGAGGCTTTTTGTCATCAAAGATAACAGTTCTGGCCGCGCTTGCAACGTTCCCTTTTGAATCCTTGGCTTCGAAAGTGAGTTTATTAGGGCCCTGTTCAAGTGGGATTTCTTCTGCAAAAGAACCATCAGATGCAACATTTGCTGGCCTTCCGCTTATCGTCAGCTTTGCACCTGGGACCGTCTGGCCTGTCACCTTAAACGGATTTTTGTTTGTGTAAGTAGGATCCTCCAGGTTTACCTCAAGTTTGATTGGTGGTTTTGGAACAACAGTCATCTCAACTGGTATTGACAGTTTGCCAACCGAGGCATCAACATCTATTGAACCTTTGTATACTCCAGGCTCCAGCCCTTCTGTTGAAAGTGTTACTTCATAGGTTTGTGATGCTGTGGAGTAGTCATTTGCACTAAGTTTTATCCATGGTTGTGAGGCTGCAATAGTGCCTTTAATCTCAGCTTGTGCGTTATAAACAAGCTTCAATTTAAGCGTCTTTGTTTGCCCTGCTTCAATATCGAGTTTTATTCTGTCTGGATCGGATGAGAGACCTATGATTTTTTCTCCATAACATATCAATTTGTCACCAGCAACAAAAACCTTGTCGCCGCTCACGATTGGGTAAGAAAGGACCATGTCGCCGCCCATCATTCCAAACCCAGATTTCATCCCTGTGTCTTCCTGAAAGACAATTTTACCATCGCTAAGATTAATGACCGAGATTTTACTCTGTCTTGTGCTTATTACCTGTTCACCATTACATACGTACTGGATCCCAAAGCACATTCCACCCGGTGTTTTTTCCTGATTCCATTTGACGGTCCCCTCTTTGAGGTCAAGGCACATCGTCGAGCTCATTGTGCACTGCACAACAAGGCCATATTTTGTTACTGCCATGATGCCAGTTGTCATGAAGTCGCCTTCTATTTTGCGAATCCATTTTAGGGTGCCATCCGAAGCACTGAATGCAGAAACATTTGATTCTGGCATGGTGAATCTGCCACCACCACCGCCGGTCAAGTCTATCTTTGTGAGGCATGTATAGAGGGTCCCGTCCGCATAGCTTATGATCCCCATCAGGTTCTCTTCAAACTCACCCTTTTTCCATAATATTTTGCCATTTGATTCGTCGAGGCAAAGTATTTCCGGGTCCTTCATTTCTGGTGTCTGGTTAACTGGGTCATCTTCTTGCGGGATTTTTATTGTCATTGCGCCAATAAAAATTTTTCCCTCTGCAATAGTGGGCATGCTTGAAGCCATGGATTTCGCATAATCTATTGCCCAGATTTGGGAACCGTCAATTATCGAGTAGGCAATGAGTTTTGATTCTATTGAGCCATTGGTCCTCATAATGGAAAATGGTATTATTATCTTGTTCCCACTGATGCAGCCCTGGCCAATTGAGAGTCCAGACTCTGGCTCTTTTTTCCATAATTCTTTGCCAGTCTTGAGATCAATGACACCAAAATACATTTTTTGTGTTTCATCTTCCCTGATTGAATTTGGGAATTGGGTGAATTGGTTGATTACAGATAGCGGTGGTGGTCCACCTCCTCCACCGCCGCCACGGCCACCCCTTCTCCTGCCACTGACCATCATCACTGAAGCAGTGGCGAAAGCAAGCTTGTCACCTGATCCAGCAACCATGGTTTGGGCTTCAAAACCAATATCATAACTCCATTTGGGCTGGCCAGTTTTTCTGTCCAGAGAGACTATATAACCCATAGTGTCTGAGACGATTATTGAATCGCCGATAGTTATTGGCATCCCAAGAGAATCACCTTCCGGATAGTATGCCCAGGATTTCTGTAACGGGATTGGTACGGCAGGCCCATTGGAATTATTTGCATGGGTTTGGTTGTAAAAAGGTTCTGGCCAATCCGTTGTTTCGGAGAATGCCGGGAGTACTACAGTAGGCATCACCATTGTTAAGGCCAAAAGCGCAATAAAAAATTTTTTCATTACCTCTCCTTTTCGGGCAGGCCATAGATGGCTGATTGCCCAAGTTCTTCTTCGATCCTCAGGAGTTCATTGTATTTCTCGACCCTTTCAGATCTGCATGGGGCACCTGTTTTTATCTGGCCTGAAGATGATGCCACAGCCAAATGGGCGATGAAAGAATCGGCTGTTTCACCTGATCTGTGCGAGATCATGTAACCATAGCCATTCCTTCTGGCCAATTCAATCGTGTCCCAAGTCTCTTTGACACTTCCAACCTGATTGAGTTTTATCAAAATAGCATTGGCGATGCCATTTTTTATTCCTTCAGCAAAGATCGCTGGATTTGTCACAAATACATCGTCGCCAACCAGCTGGATTTTTCCTCCGAGTGATTCGGTGTGCATCTTCCAACCATCCCTGTCCTCTTCTGCCATGCCGTCTTCAATAGAAATGATCGGATATTTTGAAACCATTTCCATATACCATGAATTCAGTTCTGCATTGCTCAGCTGCTTGCCCTCGAATCCATACTTGCCATCTTTGTAGATTGAAGATGAAGCAGCATCCATTGCTATCGAGCAATCTTTGCCGGGAACATAGCCTGCTTCCGTGATGGCCTGGACCAGCACTTTTAGTGCTTCCTCATGATTTTTGAGATTTGGCGCGAAACCACCCTCATCACCAACAGCTGTTGAAAGGCCGTTCTTCTTGAGGATCGCTTTCAAGGTATGATAGATTTCAGTGCCCATTCTGAGTGCCTCTGAGAAGCTTGTGGCACCGGAAGGGGCAATCATGAATTCCTGCAGATCAAGATTGTTGTCTGCGTGTACGCCACCATTTATCACGTTCATGAATGGAACGGGGAGCCTGTTGGCCATCGCACCACCAAGGTAGCGGTAAAGAGGGACATCACATGTTGCGGCTCCAGCCCTTGCCACTGCCATCGAAACTGCCAGTATGGCGTTTGCACCCATGTCACTTTTGTTGTCTGTCCCATCCAGTTCGTTCATGAGGGAATCTACCCCCCTCTGGTCGAGGACATCATGGTCATAAAGTTCTGCCGAGATTGTTTCATTGACATTCAAAACAGCTTTCTCGACTGATTTGCCTTTGTAGTTTTTCGGGTCCTGGTCACGAAGCTCCAGCGCCTCCCTGATTCCGGTTGAAGCACCGGATGGTACGGCCGCTCTGGCGAGGATACCATCATCTGTCTTGCAGTCTACTTCAACTGTCGGGTTGCCCCTGGAATCGAGTATTTGCCTTGCATATACATCTTCAATCCTGTTCATTTTTTACTCTCCTTTGTTTTTACACAAACAATATTGCAGGAGTTCCCAAAAAACTCAACTTTGAGTACGCAAAACACCACTCAAAAAGTCAGTTTTTGCTACTGGCATGAATCAGAGCCATTGCACGATAAAAAAACCAAGGTTCTCCTTGACTTGACAGATGTGGTTTTGTATAACCTCATAAAGGTTGCCGAAGTGGCGGAATTGGCAGACGCGCATGGTTCAGGTCCATGTCCTGGCAACGGGGTGGGGGTTCAAGTCCCTTCTTCGGCACCATCTTTTTTCTCCAGTCACGATTGTCCCACAAAAATGGTTTTCCCGCCGGCAGATTTTACTTTTAATGCAATCTCGCAAGCTTTTTCCACTGCCTCAATGATATTTGTTGCCCCAAGAAGGTTTTCAGCGATGGCCACTATTCCATGGCAAGCCCATGCGACACATGTTTTTCCCTGTTTGATTTTTTCCAGCGTTGCCTGTGCTATCTCGACTGAGCCAGGGGTGATCACAGGCACAAGACCTATTCCACCAGGGACAAGAAGGGGCATTTCGGTATGGCAAAAGACAGCTTCATTGAGCTCCTGCTCTGATCTGAAAACATGTGTTGCGGCAACAAGGTTTGTCAGATGGGCGTGTATGATCGCCAGACTGTTTTTGTCGGCAAAATGACTTTGTAGAAGAAGGTGCGTAGAGAGTTCGCTGGTTGGTTTCCCATGTTTGAAATCATGGGCTATGCTTTGCCCGTCCTCGCCCACCACAACTGATGATACGTCATCTTCAGCCATCAATCTGAAGTTTGAGCCTGACCTTGTGGCATAAATTGCCAAACTGGGCTTTGCCGGATAGTTGATCGGTATTGCGTTTGTGTTGTGAATGCCAATTTGTTTTGTTCTGATGCTTATATTTCCTGCACCAGCTTCTGCCCATCCCCTTGAGGCCAGATATCTGGCACATTCCAGAATGTCCCTTTGTCCTTCTTCCATGGTTTCAAATATATGGGTTTTTGCCAGTTTTTGAAACTATTGGCGCAAAATTAGGTCTGATTGGAGTTTATTTTTTTTGAAAGAGAGGTTGCATCTGTTTTACTCAAGACATGCAACCTCTCTTTTTGATACCGTTTAGTTTCAGTTCAAATTTTCTGGAGCATTGATTGTTTTCGGTGTTGTATTCCCTTCGAACAGATTGCCCTCAACTATGATGTAGTAGATTGCTGCAAGTGCGACAAGGATTTCAAAAAGGACTGTTATTGTAAGGAAAACCATTATATTGCCGATCTCGCCATCCATCATATTGGTGACTGCTCCAATTGAAGACAGTTTTATGATACCCGAAAGAATCATTGCCCAGCCTAACCAGCTTGCCGTTTTTGATTCCTGCTTCAAGATTGCAAAGGCAAAAAAGATGTAGCTTATTCCAATAATGAAACCCATAATTTCAGAAAGCCCACTCTGCATTGGGAATGTTTGGACCATTGCTCCAATTGTTCCTAGTACCAAACCAATTGCTGCGAGTCCAGGCTCTGACCTTGAGATGGAAAAAAAGAAGAAAGTCATTACCATTCCTGTCCCAACCGTCAACATCCTTATTATTGGGGATAGCACACCAGCATTGATGTCCAGAATGGAAAACATAAAACTACAAATCATTATCAATACCCACACGCATGCCACAATAAAAAATCCCCACGCATTAAACTTGCTCTTCAGAATCTGGTTCATGAAATATCCTCCTGTATTGTATTTTTTTCAAAAATGATGATCAGCAGAATGCTTGATGCCACCAAAAGCATCAGCAGGCTGAAGAAGAATGCAATTATGTCAAATGGTGGAAGATCTGATCCGGCATTTGCCAGAAAAACATGGAAAGACCAAAGCAAGAAAGAACACAGCAGAAGAGGCCATCCGAAATATGTCAGGGGTTTTTCTCTCTGGAAAATGCAATGCATTGAAAAACAAAGATATGAGAGTGAATATGAAACCGCCTGTCCGGCAATGCCTCTTCCTGTCCAGATCAAACCAAAAACAGGGCCCGAAATTCCAATTACCAGCCCAAGCAATGGCAATACATGCAATTTGTTCCTGGAAAATGCCGCAAAGCAGGCAATAAGCACAAATAAATTTCCGAACCCCAGAATTTGCCAGAGATTCTCGCCGTTTCCCGAATAAAACAGGGCAACAATTATTTGTGCGACAACTGTTCCCGCTCCCAGGACAACCAAAAGTAGAAGTTTTTTCCTCAACAATTCAACGATAATCTTTGGGACACTCTTGTCAATCTGTTGTTAAGCCGGTGAGAAACTGACTTGAAACTATGTTCGGTTTTTTGACGTATTTGAAGTGTGAAGAAAATTTCATTTTTGGTTGCCCTGACATTTATTTTTTCTTTTCAGGCTGTTCTGCCTGTTTCTGGCGATGCAAAATCATCTGCCACACCACCTTTTCAGGTTGCATCAAAATGTTCTGTTGGTGGGAGCTACCTTTCAGTCTATCCACCTGCGCCGTTTGATTCCGGCTACCTTGTTGGAAATGCCAGCGGGAAACTTGTCTATATCAAAGCAGGCATGAAAAAATTCGAGCTTGAAATTGATGGTGCCGATATTGCAAGCTCGCCGCTCGTTTATAATGCCAGCTGTTTTGTCGGGACCAAAGCTGGAACACTCGCGCTTGTTGATTTGCTTGGCAAAAAAATTGTCTGGAGCTTCAGGGCTGGCAATGCGATATACGGAATGCCAGTGCTTTTTGACGGAAAGATCATTTTTGGGTGTTCTGATGGCAATCTCTATTGCCTGAACGCCACAGATGGTTCTCTTGTTTTCAGGTTTGATTCAAAATCCCCCATCTGGGGAACGCCTGCGATTTATGCCGGATCAGTTGTTTTTGGTGGTGATGACAATAGAATCAGGCGCATTTCCGTTCCGGAAGGAAAAACAATCTGGTCTTTTGAAACTGGTGGCTGGGTTGAGACACAACCTCTGGTTTCTGGACAAAAAATCATTGCTGGTTCCCTGGATCATGTTCTGTATTGTCTCAATGCTGAAGATGGATCGTTGCTCTGGCGTTACATTGCAGAGGCGCCTATCCGCTCAAACCCAGTATTGATTGAGGGCAAATGTATCTTTGCAGATGAATCAGGCATTTTGTATTCAGTTGATGTCGAAACTGGCAGGCAGGAATGGAAGAAGGAAGGTTTTGGCCCGGTTTCCTGGCCATTGGCAACTGATGGCCGAAGCATTTATTTTATTGATGGAAGCAAAATCTTTTGGGGAATTGATCCTGAAGGCTCCGTGGTGTGGAAAAGAAAGCTGATCCATGCAACAAGATCGTCTGTCTTGATAGAAGATGGCAGGATCTCTTATGTGACCTCTGATGGCCAGTTGTTTTGCTGGGATGAGTGTCCGTATGTGGAAGTCCTTGAAAACAGGGACCTCGGAACAATTGTCGCATCAGATGGCACAAGAAGGTTCTCATTTACACTTCTTTTTGGAAGAAAAGACGGCAGGTTGCCACCGCCAAAATTTGAGGGGATGCCCTTTGAAGCTGGCAGCAGATGCAAATCGGTAAGTTTTATTGGTGGGAAGACATTTTCTGAAGGCATGAGAAGGGGTTATAAATATACAATGATCATCGATCCTTCTGATCCTTCTTTTTGTGATGGCAAGCAAAAGTTTGGCGTTGCAATTGAGCCCGGTTGTCCTGTCATGGGGGGTGACGGGCAATATGATGAACCGGGAATATCCGGGTGGGTTCTGGTTTTTTTCACGGTGGATGTTGTGAGCCAACAAAAAAAATGCCAGACCTGTGAGCCATGTTTTGATGTTGTGGTCAATCCATCTGATGCACCATATTTCCCACGCTCCTCTCAGGGTCAGTTTGAAGTTCGGGTCAATTCAACCGATGGCGAAGACAGATACATCAGACTGGATATAGACAAACCAGACTGGTTGAAGGTTGATGGCCAGAGCGGAAAATATCAGGAGAATGGAACAACCTCCTTTTCTTTCAGCTTTAACTGCATGGACCTCCCTGGAGGCTCTGATTTTTCTGTGCCGATAAAGATAACGTGCAACACATGCCCGGAAAGAAACGGGGGTATGTCGTCATGGGAAGATGAGCTTTCACTTGATTTTGTGACTGATCCCAGGCTCCGGATACAGATGGAGCCTGGTTCAAATGAAGCATTAATAAATAATGGCAAGGTCACGCTTGATGTGCCTGCGGAAGTTTATAAAGGGAGAACACTTGTCCCGATTAGATTTATTGCAGAAACCTTCGGATGCAAGGTAGACTGGAATGCGACAGAGAAAAAAGTGGAGATAAGCCGCAAGGGGAAAATCCTGAAATACTGGATTGGAGAAGATAAGGCAGAATTTGACAACAAGGTGGTCAAAATAGATGTTGGCCCACTGATAAGAAATGGGAGAACGCTCGTACCGCTCCGCTCTGTTGCAGAATCACTTGGGGCAACAGTGAGGTGGATTTCTGTTGCAAAATCAATAATTATTGATATGGAGTTTTAACCGATTCTGACTCAATTTTTTGGCGTCTTCTCCATTTGATTTTAGAAAGAAACAGCGAAATTTCAAAAAGAATGACAACCGGCAAAGCTATTATTAACATTGATAGCCCATCATTTGGTGCAATGGCAGCAGCAGCGATCAGAATCCCTAGCCACACGCCTTTTCTGCCTTTTGCCAGCGTATATGGTGAAACAAAGCCTATTGAAGTAATGAACATCACAACGACAGGGAGCAGAAAGACAATCCCCATTCCAAGAGTGAGCAATGTTACAAAATCGATATAGGAAGATACTGTGATAATTGGGACCATGTTTTGGCCGCCATAATCGACGAAGAATTTTCTTGCGATGGGAACTATTGGCCAAATGGCAAATGCTGCACCAGCAATAAAGAGCAAGATCATTGATGGGAGATATGCAAAAAAGGCTTTCCGTTCATTTTTTTTCATTCCAGGGAGGATGTACATGCACACGTGGTATATCAGGAATGGGAAAGCAATTATGATGCCACCAATGACCGAGATCATGAATTTAGCGCCGAAAGCTTCTGTGACATCTGTGAAGTGGAGCTGGATTGGTGGGACATCAAGAAAAGGTACCGGGCCAGTCAACCAGGCAATTATTTGGTCCGAATATATCCAGCAGACAACTGAAAAAATCAACACAAAGAGCAAAGAGTAGATGAGCCTCTTCCTGAGCTCCTCAATATGCTCAAGGACAGGTTTTGGCTTGTCGTTCAACAAGTGCGCCTACTTTTTGGCTTGCTCGTCGTTTTTTGTTTCAATCCCTTTTGATAATTCTTCGCCGGTTTTCTTGAATTCTTCAATTCCTTTTCGCAAGGATCTTGCAAACTCCGGTATTTTGCTTGATCCAAAAAGGATCAATCCGACGATCAGTATTACTATAATTTCTTTGGCACCAAAGCTCATGTTTCACCACCTCACCAAGAGAGCATATTGATGGGAAAAGGCCATTTCAAGAATTATTCCCTTATATTTTGCGATTTTTGGGCTGCTTGCCAGTAATTTCTTCGATTTGTATTCTTACCCACAATCTCGTATCAGGCGTTTTTTTCATTTGTTGTGCTTGTGCACGAGTTTATGTCATCAATACTGGATTTAACCTTTTTTCATATATATAATGTTGGTTGTCAACAAGCACCTGAAAGGAGCCACATGAGACAGCAGTTTGTATCTGAACCGTATCTTCTTAATTTGTCCAACCCCGAACAGAAAAAAATGATGCAAGATGCTATTGATTTTGTTGGTAAAAATCTTGGCAAGCATTATGACATCATAATCGGTGGAAGGAACATCAAGACCAGCGATGTGATTAAATCAAACAATCCATCAAAGCACAACGAGATTGTGGGAACGGCAAGCAAAGGTACCAGCCAATTAGCTGAGGAGGCTTTACAGACCGCTCACAAGACTTTTATGGAGTATTGGCGTTTTACCGACCCGCATGAACGTGCCAGATACCTTTACAGAGCCGCCAGCATCATGAGAAGAAGGAAACTGGAGCTTTCTGCATGGATGGTTTATGAAGTTGGCAAGAGCTGGATTGAGGCCATCGCTGATACTGCAGAGGCAATAGATTTCCTGGAATATTATGGAAGACTGATGGAAAATATCTCTGTTCCATATAATATCCCTTCAATCCCTGGTGAGGACAATCAATACTGGCATATCCCGCTTGGTGTTGGTGTTGTGATACCACCGTGGAATTTCCCGCTTGCAATTTTGACTGGAATGACTGTTGCAGCTGTTGTCACAGGAAATACAGTTGTCCTGAAACCGGCTTCAGTCACCCCAATCATCGGTGCGAAATTCATGGAGGTAATGAAAGAAGCTGGTATTCCAGATGGCGTCATCAATTTCCTTCCAGGACCAGGCAGTGAAGTTGGAGACTATCTTGTTGACCATCCACTCACCCGTTTCATCAGCTTTACTGGGTCCATGGATGTTGGCAAAAGGATTTACGAGAGGGCTTCAAAAGTCAACAAGGGCCAGATTTGGCTCAAGAGGGTCGTTGCCGAGATGGGTGGCAAAGACTGTATGATCATAGATGACAACTACAGCAAGCCTTATTTTGCAGCCGCAGAAACTGTCGCTGCAGCATTTGGTTTCCAGGGTCAAAAGTGTTCTGCCTGCTCAAGGCTTATCATAGTCGGTGACCAGTATGACGATATAGTTGGCCGGATTGTGGAAAAAGCAAAGACAATAAAGGTCGGAGACACCAGAGATGCCTCTTTTGGCATGGGACCAGTTTCCTCGGCACAGGCATTCTCTACAATCAAGGGGTATATCGAAATAGGCAAGGGCGAAGGCAAACTGCTTACCGGTGGTACCTGTGATGACAGCACTGGATATTTTATCCAGCCAACGGTTTTTGGTGATGTAAGCCCAACAGCCAGGATTTCCCAGGAAGAAATTTTTGGGCCAGTGCTTTCGATCTCGAGAGCAAAATCATTTGACGAAGCACTTGATTATGCAAACGGAACAATATATGGACTCACTGGTGCTCTTCTGTCTGATTCTGGCAAAAATCTTGAGAGAGCCAGAAGAGAATTCCATGTTGGCAACCTTTATCTCAACAGGAAGTGCACTGGAGCCCTTGTTGGTTCACAACCGTTTGGTGGTTTCAATATGTCAGGTACTGATTCAAAAGCTGGTGCATTCGACTACCTCTACCTCTTTATGCAGGGCAAGTCCTGCTCGGAAAGGCTCGATTCTGACCAGTTTGCCAAATATCTTGGAATAAAATAGCAAGGAACAACAATCATTTTAAAAGCCCCCACTTAGAAGTGGGGGCTTTTTATATTTTGATAATATTTTTCTTTCTTTTCGCCTTTTTAACAACTTGATTTAACATGATTAAATTTTAGATTAGTTTTCATATAATAGAGAGTATTGGGAAGGTGGTTATATGAACCATATCAAGGTTATTGTCCTGATTGCTATCATGGCTTTATGCTCCTGTTCAACTGCCCAAACAGCGGGTTTGATTGATAAAAAAGATATCATCTCTCCTCCGACAAATGATGGCGGATTATGGAACAACAGAACTCAGATGATTGCTGTTTCTGGTGGTGACACTGAGTACCTTTCGACTCAGACAAAGTGGCTTCTCAATAAGAGCTGGGATGCCGAACAGTGGATGTATGGTTCTTGGGAGAGTGTGAAGTTTGTTGATGGCAAAGAAGCAAGCTATGCCATCAATAGACCAGTAATGCCGTGGTTAAAGCTTTATGAAAGAGGAGCACAATGGGTTTATGGGTGCAATCCATATTATTCCTGGAACAATCCTCCGCCAACAAAGCTCAACGCACCAGATATAATAAAACCCGGAAAACCCCTTCCACCAGAACGTACAGTTCAAACTCTGCCCAGTTACTACAGGCATTTTTTTAAGGTCAGCAGTAAATCCTCCGGTTTTTTGACTATCTGGGTTTCTGGAGAAGTTGATGTCTACCTTGATCCACCAGTGGGAACCCGCCTTGTTAAGAACTCAACTTCCAAGAGCTACCTTGGAAGCTACTCCGGGATTGATAAAGAATCTGGAAATGTGGTAAATTTGCCCCTTATAAATCCTGGTGCCCATTGCGTTTATTTTGTGCACAGATCAGATCCTTATTCAAATTTCTTTGGAATGATTTTTGGGCTTGAAACGTTCTCCCTGCCTGGCCAAAAATCTGCATGTGGATGGGACATTACAAATGGAGATTGTGCCTGTGCTGTCAGCAATGAGACGGCAGAATATCTTGTTCATAATGATTCTGGCAATAACCCAGCAAGCAATAAATGGGAAATTCTTGGGTTACCAAAGGGCACTGAGTGGGTAAGCGGCAATTGGGCACCTGTCACTGTTATCCCATGGGAGAGAGCAGACAACGATGCCTGGGGTGTTGATGTTCAGGGGGCACCATGGAGAAAGCTTTATGATATGGGTGCCAACTGGATAACTCATATTCCCTCTGGTGGTGTGGCCGGGATGTTCCCTCCTGGCAATATAGGCTGGAACAGCTGTCCAAAAAACGTAACCAATATCTACAGGCAGGCATTTACTGTTGACAAGCACTGCACTGCTGAACTTACAGTCTACACAAATGATGATGTGGACATATACATTGACCCATTCATCAGCATTGCCAATCCGGGGCAATCAACCAAACTCGTGCTCCAGTCGCCAACTTTCGGTTTGGGCAACCCTCCTCATTCGAACCAGCCAGAAACCTCGTATTACTATATTGGCAGAGCAGACAAGCAGAGGAGAGGAATGATTGTCAATTTGCAAATAGTCTTGACCCCTGGAACACATACGATCTATTTTGTGCACAGAAACAGTTTTGATCCCAAACCAGGCAAAACGAGGGATTATTATGGATTGTTGTATGCCTTGTCGTGCAAAGGAAGTTTCTGCAAGTAAATGATAAAGTGACGAAAAATAGTGACCCCTTGGTTTTCCAAGGGGGTTTTAGTTTGGAATTGCGAAAATAGTTACAGAAAGTATTTTTTTGTGCGCCAAGAATTAAAATTTCAGCATTGGATCACCAATTCGTGGCATTGGGTATGTAGTAAAAGCCATCTTTGACAAAAATGATAAAAGAAACATCCCTGATGCTTGAATAGTCATTATCCGAATTGTAATAGTCACCATCTATAATATTCTCTCTAGAATCATGGAAAGGCTCGACATTGCATTCTTTAAAATCTATGGTGTCACTATTTCCATTTTCTTTTGTGAAGAGATGAAAGCATTTTATCCTATAAGTGTTGTTTTCTTCATACCCATAAAGATAGTAACCCCCAGGATCAGGAGGCCACCAATTACCAGAATATCCAGTAATGGGATACATCTTTCTATCATCAACATGTCTTAAGACAAGTTTGCTGGAATCTTTTTTATTGATTTCTACCATGCATAGGCCATTTTTGTATGGGTATAGAAAAAGATTGATACCTTTTTCCAGGTTCTCTATTTCAAGAGGACCTCTAATATACATATTATCTAAATTATTTAATTGAGTTTGTATTCTCCATAGATTCTTACCATCATACAAGTCAATATATCTAGTGTAGAATCTGGTCATTTGGAAAAAAGCATTATCAATCGGTGAAGGTTCTTTGATCTTCTCCCTGATTTCATCAACAATGTTATCATGGTTGCCATCTGTTTGGAATATCAAATCCTGTCCATCGAAACCGATATTTACAAAGCCATCAAAATTAGAGAGCCACCAGATTGTAGGTTTGGGATATTTGATGTTTTTTATCAGATTGCCCTTTTCGTAGAGATATAGGATAGTTTTATCTTCTGATTGTGTAATGATGGTAGTTTCATGTGATAAAACACCAATAATTTGTGACGATCGTGTTTTGACCTCAAATTTTTTGCGCAATTCTAGCTTGTGAAGAGTATCATCATATGAGAAACAAACCAAGAAGTTGCTGTTTTGAGATTTACAAATCACATAATAATCATATCCTGCATCATAGCTTGATATGACTGCTCCAGGAAGCTTTAATTCCGAGAAGACAAGAGATCTTGTTCTCCTGTCGCATATCTTTAGCGTATTACCATCTGCAATTATGCTGTAGGAGCTTTGTGAATTATCATCTACAATATTGCCAATATATTTTCCGTTTATCGGTTTTGTATTGTATGTTTTTGTTTGAAGTTTAAAGGGTTGGGAACAACTACAACTTATGACCACTAACAACACTAGAAGATAAGATAAAAACCTCCTCATTTGGCACCTCCCCAATATTTTGGTTTTATTTATGGTGTATTTTTTGCCCTCTGTTCAAGTGATCCCAAAAGGTCAACCGGACAAACCCTTGAAGCCTGTTTCCTGAAGTCGCCTGGCATTGCCGAGAGGAAGTATTCTGACATGGCGAGGCAATCTGCGTTTCCATTTTCATCAAGCCCGATATTCTCTGGCAGGTATTTTTTCTCAACCATCCTCAATCTTATTGCAAGGATGGCCTGTTCTATTTTTTCTAGTGCTCCTTCAGCCGAGTGGCTTTCAATTGCTGATGTTACAAGCTGGTGTATTTCTTCCATCCTTTGGAGCTGGCTATGCATTTCAAGCAGGAGCGTCCTTCTGGGAGAATATTTCCTTGCGGCAAGAAAACTCAACCTTATCGTCCACTCAACGTACCTTGAAACCATTATTTTCGCAGTCATTTTGTCATCATCTTCGATTGCGAGTTGAACGAGTTTCCTGTTTTCAAGATTTTTGAGCACCCAGTGGTGTCTCCAGTACCACACTTCTTGTGGCATGTGGTCCCACTGGAGTTGTGCTCTCCGGAGCTCATAGCTGGGGTCCCAGAAGATCGTACCGGAGAGCAGCGCATAAAATTGGGCCTCCGAAACTTTGGCGTAGGAGATTGGGTCGATCGGTCTCCTTCGAAGACCCAGAATGTATTCTGTAAAATCAGGCCAGAACCATACCCATACACCATTTTCATCTGAAAACGGGACATCCCTTCCCTTGTATGTTTTTGGTAATTTTGTGTTTAAAGCGTCACTTATTTTATTTTGTAGGCTTTCATCTTGTTCAAACATGAAAACCTGGAACTTGGCAATTTGTTTGGGATCATCAAAAATGTATTCGCCGTTTATTAGTCCGATGCTGATGTTTTGCAATACACCGGGGCCTATTTTTTCAATTATTGACTTGCCCTCAGACTCGAAAAGTTCTTTCGACAGGTCGATACTCTTCATTATGTGGCTCCTTGACGTTTTTGTTTTGTATTTTGTATTATAACATAAAATCATAGGAGCAAAAATGTCGAAAATAACAAGATTAATCTTTATCAGGCATGGCGAGAGTGAAGGAAACAGCGAGGGAATTTTGTGCGGATGGCACGATTCCAGCCTTACGGAAAAGGGAATTGCTCAAGCAGAGCGGGTTGCCTTGGCTCTGAAAGATGCCAGCATAAATGTCATAATCAGCTCTGATCTCAAGAGGGCAAAACAAACGGCTCTCATCATTTCGAAACATCTCGAATTGGGTGTTTGTTTTAATGAGAGATTTAGAGAACGCTCATGTGGCATATTTGATGGCAAGAAGATCGATGATTTGAAAAACCATGAATCTTGGGAAAGCTTTGTGAATGATTCAAATTTCACATTGGAAGGCGGGGAGAGTATTGTTAATTTCTCAAAGAGAATTTCTGAATCCTGCGAGATGATTATGCGCGAATATGAGGGGAAAAATGTCTTGCTTGTTTCCCATGGTGGCGTACTTTGGGCAATGGTACCGTATGTTCTTGGTTTCCCTGTTGCCTCCTATGGTGGTTTGATTGGGATGGACAATTGCTCGATAAGCGTTTTCTCAAAACATGATGAAAATTGGGTCTTGCAAGCGCTTAACTCGACACAACACCTGGGTGGCCCCTTTCTGGATGCGCATTCGTGGAGGTTATGACTTTACATTGCCATTTGAACTTGGTGTATAATAAAATGGTAAGTGTTACAGGAGGTAACATGGCTGTTTGGAAAAAAATTGCTGTCTTGCTCGTTCTGCCCTTGTGTTTTGCTTCTTTGTCCGGGGCCGTTTACTCCGCCGAAGAGAGATATACTCCAGTAAAGGCAATTGGCTACGGGCCTCTTGCGGGTGAATTGATCAGACCAACTGCAATAGGTATCGATGAATCATCCGGTGCCTGGATATATGTTGTCGATTCCGCAAGCAAAACCTGTTCTATATACATGCAAAATGGCATTTTGAATAAATCTTTTGCAATTCCAGATTATATTGATGTAAGCAGAATAAGATCAAACATCTCTGCTTCAGAAGGTGTTGTTTGTTATATAACCGGAAGCGAAATTGTAAAAGCAAACCGTACAGGAGAGATTCTTGCCAAGATACCAATTGGTAGCGAGAGCATTGTCAATCCTCTTATTGCAAGATTGAATTCTGACCAGTCAATATGGGTTATAGATTCAATATCGGGTTTGCTCAAGATTTCAGACAAAGGGAAACTTTTATCGAGATTTATCGATGTTGGCAAAGATGTTGCGACAATTGATGGTGGTGATATAAACAAAGATGGATCAGTAGTCATACTCACTATAACCCCTCCAACAGTTGGCGAGGAACCTGTGGACAAGGTGCCGTTCAATTCAATAAAAATGACTATTTTTGACAAGGATGGGCAGAAAAAACTTGAGTTCCCGATAGAAACCAGTCAAAGTTTCAATCCATCTGCTGGACAAGTACGATTTGACCCAAAAGGCAATGTCTGTTTTATGGGCGACAATTCTTCCCTGTTGCAAGTCTATGACAAAACAGGCAGCAAAATTTCGGAATTTGCAATTGCAGGATTTGGTTCTATGCCTTTAGCCTTTTGCATTGCTTTTAACGGGAATATCTATGCAGTTGATGGCTCCAAATTTTTTGCAACCAATTCCCAAGGCAAATCTCTTGGCGAATTTGGTGCATTTGGTGGCAAACCGATGCAGTTTGGGAACCCCACCGACCTTGCGGTTTGTGGACAAAATGGTTTTGCAGTTTTTGACTCCCACAGAAACGACATGCAATTTTTTGGCCAGAATGGTGTTACTGGAACAAGACAGTATGGGCAGAATACTGTCAAAATGACACTTTCAACTTCCCAGGAAGGAAATGTACTTGCATATAATTCTTCAAATAGCACCCTTAGAACCTATGATTGCTCTGGAAATCCCTCCACGGACGTGGTAAATGTCGACAAAGTATCTCAAAATATTGCTTCATTCTCCCAGTCAAAAGATGGCGAGATTCTTGCCGTTGACCGTGAAAAAGCCACGGTAATAAGGTTCAACAAGATAGGTAAATTTGTTTACCAGTTTGGATCGCAAGGTGTGAGGGAAGGCCAGCTTGCCGAACCGTCCGATGTTTTTGTTGGGCCAGATGGCAATGTGTATGTGCTTGAAGCGGTCAATTCGAGGATACAGGTTTTCAAGCCGGATGGAACATTTGTCAGGATGTTTGGCGAGAAATTACTTTCAAGGCCGGAAAGTTTCACTTTGACGAGTGATTACCAGATTGTTGTTGCAGATACTGGCAATGACAGACTTGCTGTTTTTGGCCTTGATGGAGTTTTCACCTATTCAATAGGTTCGACAAGTCCTTCGAAATCCAGAGACACCATCAAAGATTACTGGTCCGATCTCGGCACGTTTAGAAAGCCCACGAAAGTAAGATCAGCAAATGGTGTGCTATATGTGCTAGACCATGGGAACCTCAGAGTGCAGGTTTTTCAGAAAGAAAAGATTTCTCCAAAAATTTCTTCAGATCAAAAGTCTCTTGATTTTGGAGTGGTAAAACAAGGAGAAAGCCAAACAAAACAGATAACTATAAAGAATTCTGGGAGTGGTGTTCTTGACGGAACAATTGAACTTCAGGGTAACTGGATTGAAATTTCCAGAAACAAATTAACCGGCAACGAAACTGTGTTCACAGTGAAAGTGCTTTCAGAAAAGATGGAGTACTGGGGATCGACTGCCAAAATCATCATAAGGAGCAACGGTGGCAATATTGAAATCGAGTGCAAGGGTACAAAAAAAGGAAAGCTCATAACTTTGCAAGTAAATTCACCAACGGCCGTTGTTGATGATAAAAAAATTTCAATGGCCAACCCACCATCAATCATTGGTGGTTCAACATTTGTTCCACTTCGTTTCATCGGCGAGGCACTTGGTGCAAAGGTTGACTGGGATGCAAATGAGAAAAAAGTGACGTATGTTCTTGCAAACAGGACAGTTGTTCTCTGGATCGGGCGTAAAACAGCACTTGTCAACAACAAGGAAGTTGAGTTCACAGCAGCACCAGTAATTGTCAAGGGAAGCACAATGGTCCCATTGAGGGCAGTTGGTGAAGCACTTGGGGCAACCGTTGAATGGATAGCTCAGTCAAAAACGATCAACATATATTATCCACCAAACCCAAAAATTGGATGATCTAGATTAGATTAACTTGAACAAAAAAGGGCCGCGCACAAAGCGGCCCTTTTTTGTTTTTATGTTTTGCGCATGTGTTTTCGCCAGACGATTGAATAGAAACTTGATGCAATAACATAGGCGAGGCCTGTTATATAGAAACTCCACTGGTGTTTGCCACTTTCCAGAAAACTGCCGCCAATCCTTGTTCCTGTGGCATTGAGTGTGTTCCATCCAACAGTTATAAAGCTTGAAACAGTGCTAAGCTCCTTTGGTTTGAGCATGCCCATGTAGAAGCTTGCCCAGATCGGCTCTGTCATGTTCATAAGGGCATGCCTTATTGCAAACCCAAAACCTGCCACAGCTATGTTTGGTGCAAAAAGCGTCAGCAAGAGGAATGGTATTGAAAGGTATTGACAGAATACAACAGTTTTCAGGCTGCCAAATTTCCTGGCGATTTTTGGGGATATCATTACGCCAAAAAACATTGGCAATTTGGCTATGGAACTTATTGTTCCCCACTGGTCCGCTGTGGCATGATAAACTTTTTTGAAGAAAAGGGAGAAGAGTGGAACAGTGAATCCTGCTCCAAATCCAATGAGCATCTGTCCCAGAAGCAGTTTCCAGATAAAACCAAAACTCTCCAGGTTGCCGAAAAGCCTTTTGAAAAAATGGCTGTTTGTTCTTGTGTCCAGGTGGTCCGCGCTTATCGGTATATGCTTTAGTCTCAAATAACAGCTCATGGCTATTCCGGAGAGAAGTGAGGTACAAAAAAGTGCTGCCCTGTAAGCCCATGGAGATTCAGCAGGCAAGGAGAATATTTGTGTTGCAAGATAAGTTAATTTTCCACCAAAGAAATTCCCGGAGATTACGGCAACCAGGGATGTCATGGTCACAAGAGAAAAAACATTCACCCTCTTGTCCTCTTCGGTCGATTCAATGAGGAGTGGTCTTTCTGAAAGACCCTGCATTGTCGAGACCAGTGAGCTGACTACGGAAGCACCCAGGATTATTGGAGAAATTGGCAACAAGACTTGTAGTAGAAACAATGGCCATGAAATCAGCTGGTTAACCACAATTGCATTTCTTCTACCTATTCTATTGACAAGAAAGCTCATTGGTATGGAAGCAATTGCCGCTGTCAGTGTTGCAAGCGAGGTGAGTGTTGCGATGAAAATTTCATTGTAGCCGAGAGACAATAGATAATAATTGAAGTTGACTTCGTTTATCCCTGCACCAAGACCCGCAAAGAAAGTAGCCATTAAAATAAGCCTTGTGTTTATTGGATATGTCTTAAAAAAAGTAAAAATTTGGTTTTGGCGATATTGTCCATTGAACTTAAATTGCGTTGGATTTATCTGCATTTTGTGGCTTGGCAAATGTTAACAAAGTAAAGAAACAAAGTCAAGAATGGGGTTATGTTTTGAAAACCTTAACAGGCTTAAGGTTGTACTTGTGAAAAGCTAAAATAGTCTGTAATCAAGCTTTTCAAGGAGGCATTTATGATAAAGAGAACTTCTACGTTCCTGGCAATCCTGGCAATAATCCTCTCATTGTTTGCCAATGTCCCGTCACCCTCTTATGCAAGGACTGAAAAAATATCGAATTTCAATATCTGGTATTTCAAGCCGTCGCAGGTTTCAACGTCGGCAACATATAAGGTTCTCATCGATATCAATGAAACAGTCGGAATCCATGGCTGGCTCAAAGTTACCTTTCCACCAGAGTGGACCATGCCTGATGTCCCGCCAAAAGGTGGCTATTCCGAGTATTGGGACCATGAGCTTGAGAGAATACTGACCTCCATTTACATTGGAACCTCTCCTTGCACGAAATGTCAGGGCCTTCCAGAAATAAAGACAAACAAGCGCAAAAACCCTGAATTTATTGAGAAATTTGGGCTTGACAACGAAAATTCGATCCTTTTCAGAACTCACATCCAGCTTGATCCAAATGGCCCCTATGATCCAGTTCCGATAACGATTGCTGACAGAGCTGGTTTTACAAATGCCCCTGAACCGGGATATTACAAGGTTGGCATATCAACAGAGGCTGAACCTGATGTTGTTTTCTCAAATGCTCTTAAAGTCGTGCGCTCCCAGGTTTCACCTGCCAATGTCACAGTTACGAATCCGGCAATTGGAGAAGCTTCTGGATATAATATTTCGTTCAATGTTGGTGAAGGTGGCTCGATTGATGCCAGAGAATCCCGTGTTACCGTTGTTTTCCCAAAGACGACAAAGCTTCCCGTTACAATTGACCCATCACTTGTAAAGGTCAATGGGATGCCTCTTAGCGTTGATGTAAACATTCACCAGTTATCAAGCACCATGTCTTTCATTACCCCTGTCTCAATAGAAAATAGCGGCAAGGTTGATGTTCAGATCTCTGAAAAAGCCGGGATAATCAACCCTCCAACAAGAGGGAGCTATCAGGTAAAGATATATACCAATTTTGAGCCAACGATTGTTGACTCAAATCCTTATGAAATAAAAAGAGCTGGTCAGAGGCCGGTTGTTGATCCTCCTTATGCCTCACAGATCGCAGATTACAAATTCTCCGTGGAGATTGGAAACAAGCTACAAGAGAATGATATAATCGAAGTTTCTTTCCCAAAAGGAACAACAGTTAATCAATTCATCCAGGCTGATTCAGTATTGGTTGATGGAACACCGTGCAAGCTAAAACCAAGGGTTGTCGTTGATGAACTCAAGGTTCAGCTCTATGCACCAAAAGTAATCCAGCCAGGCGGAGTAATGATTGAATTCACGAAAACCTCGAAGATAAGAAACCCTGAACAGCCAGGTTCTTATGCTATCAAGTTCACATCACAGGGTTCTGACGGCGTCCTCACAACAGATGAATATTCAATCATCATCAAGCGCATCACCATTGACAATGTTTCTGTGAAGCCAATCAATGCAAAGGCCATAGCTACCTGGGTTATTGAGGGAAGTCTTGCTTTCACAGGTGATCTTGATGCCGGATCATCCTTTACCCTTACCTTCCCGAACACAACCGTCATACCAGAAAATATCCCTTCTGACAGCATAACCATTAATGGTGTCCAGGTGCAGTCTGCAACTGGTTCTGGCAATGTGCTCACAATCCAGATACCTTCAAAAATCAAGAGTGGCGGGGCCTTCAAAATTGTGATCAACCCAACTTCTGGTATTGTCTCTCCGGAGGTCAGTTCAACAGATTACAAGATCACCATGATAACCAGCAAAGACCAGCAGGGTGGAGAATCGGTGACTTTCTTTATTGCTCCTCCAATTCCAGAAACAACACTTTTGATAAAACCACCACAACCAGACGGCAAAAATGGCTGGTTTATCCATCCACCATCAATTGATTTTGTCTGCACCTCCAAAACCGCAACAATAAAGGTTTGGTGGAACTGGAAAAAGGACCAGTACATCAAATGGGAACCTGGGAACTGGTCACCGCTTGCTGATGCGCAGCGTATTGACACCCTTTACTGGTACGCTGAGGATACATACGGAACCGAAGAGCTCAAATCTTATGACTTCAAGATTGACACGATTGCTCCGACTTTCAATGTAACTTATCCAGTTGGCGATACTGTCCTTACAAGGGAAAATACCTACAAAATCGCAGGCATTGGCGATTCAACTGAACTTGCGATGTATGAGGACACTGAAAAGCTCCGCTTTGTTGTCCCGAACATCCTCATCAATGGCAAGCAGGTTCCAATTGTCCAGCCAGATCCGAAAGGTGACACAACAAAAGTTCCGAATGCCGGTTATTTTGAAAGCATCGTTACTTTGAACGAAGGCAAGAATGTATTCACAGTCGTTGCAGAAGATGATGCGGGTAACAGCCAGACAAAACAGGTCACCATCATTAAGGATACAATTGCACCACAGGCCAGCATAATCAAACCAGGCCCGGCAGAACCATCACACTGCAATACAATCGAGATTCAGGGAAAAACAGAACCGGAGGCACTGGTTTCTGTTGGTTCCCAGATAATCCAGGTCGAGCCTGATGGCATGTTCTACTACGATTACCAGCCAAAGAAGTTTGGGGCCAACGAAGTATCGTTTGAAATCGTTGACCAGGCTGGCAACAAGACAACGCTTAAGTACACAATATGGTGGGGCACTGAAGCCAGGCTCTGGGTAACTGGTGATGGCAAACAGCCAAATATCAATGGAGCGGAACCAGATCCGCCACTTTCCACGGCTCCGTATGTTTCAAAAGGCAATACACTCGTCCCATTGAGATATCTTGCAGAAAAGATGATGGGTGGTGTGGTAAAGTATGATGCAACGACAAAACTGGTAACAATCACATTGTCAAATGGTACCGTAATCAAGCACACTGCGGAAAAAGACACTTTCACAAAAACGGAAAAAGGGAAAAAACCGGTGGTGATTACGATGCCAATAAAATCAGAAAATAAAAATGGCTCGCTTTTCCTTCCAATGAGAAAGTTCATTGAAGACGGGCTTGGACAGAAAGTCGAATGGAATGGTGCGCTCAAGCAGATAACGGTAATCATTCCGCCCGATTCGACAAAGTGTAAGAAGTAATTGTAGATTAAAAAAGTACCACGACAGCGCCGGCAGTTTTGTCGGTGTGACTGACTGAAACAAGAGCCGGGACCCTCTCACCGCAGATGGTGACAAAGGGGGTCCCGGTTTTTTCATGTCCCATCTCTATTTGTTTCAGCACCTGGCCATTGATTCCAGTACCCAATGCTTTCAGGTAAGCCTCTTTGACCGCAAAGCACGCGCAAAGGTGGACTGTCGGGTCCGAATATTTGTTCGCATAGGCAATTTCTTCCGCGGAAAATAGCCTTTCAATCAGGGTCGGCCTTTTTTGGGCCATGGCCCTGAATCTGTCACAATCTACTAGATCAAAACCTATTCCTTTAATGGTGGACATCTGGTTCCCCTATATTATAATTGGTTTCGAAAGGAAGTGTAAATGCTTTGTCAGATTTGCAAACAAAAGGAAGCGACTGGGCACTATGTTCAGGTGATAGGCTCAACGAAAGTCCTTGAATTATACATATGCGACGATTGCGCAAAAAAAATGCTGGAGTCAAGGAGGGCCCAGGCCACTTTTGGTCAAAGGGGTGTTTCTGACTGGCTCTCAAGCGTTGTTGCACAGGCAAGAGAACAGAAGGATATTGATCTGGCCTGTCCCAATTGTGGCAAAAAATACCTTGCTTTTGTAAAAGACAATTATGTTGGTTGCCCGGCCTGCTATATCGCCTTCAAGGAGAGGCTTGGCGCAATCATAAACGAGTTTTCACTCTCCAAGGAAAGCACCGAATCACTCAGGAGCGACCTCGAGAGGGCCATCCAGGAAGAGCGTTTCGAAGACGCCGCAAAGATAAGGGACTACTTGAAATCCCAGTCCAGGGAAGCCAAAAACAGCAAACAGGGTGACTGAACAACCCGACAGGCAAATCCTATTTGATGAGTGGTCGGCCCGATATGATAATTGCACAGAGAGCAATGAATTTCCCTTTATTGATTTCAGGGACGTGCTTTTTTCTGTTTTAAACCACTCGGATATTAATGAGAATTGTTCCGTACTTGAACTTGGCATTGGCACTGGAATGCTTGCCACGATGTATGCCGATATAGCAAAAGATATTACTGGTGTTGATTTTTCGCCAAAAATGGTTGAAAGATGCAAAACCAACGTTCCAGAGGCCAGGATATTCCAGGCTGATGTCACAAAACCATTTGATTTTCTGGATGAACAGAAGTTTGACAGAGTGGTTTCGAACTATCTTTTTCATGAATTTTGTGATGAGGCAAAACTCCAGATAATCGAAAGATGCTTTGGTGATCACATAAAAGAAGCTGGATTCATGGTTATTGGTGACATCTCATTTGAGGATAGAACCGGGCTTGATGAATGCAGAAACAGAAACCTTGATCTCTGGGACGATGACGAGTTTTACTGGGATATAGACACGCCATATGGACCAGCCCCTAAAACATGTGAATATCCGATTTTGATTGCAATTACGGGTTTTTTAATTTTTTTTACGTTAGAATGTCCAGCCCTCCTGCTCTGCCAGTTCAATCACATTAAGACATGGAATGCTGTATGCTGCACATATCTGCGGTATTTTCTTCTGCGAGTTCTTGTTCTCTTCCGTAATCACGGTAATCTGATATTTCATCGCGGTGGCAATGATAAAAGCATCACCGGATGACTTCGTATTTGAAAAATCAAGCAATCTTGGATGCTCATTTACGATTTTCGTCACGTTCTGCTGGACAACTGTATCTATAGGCAGAACCTCGCACTCGTTCTGTTGAAGCCACTGCTTCAACTCATCATCTTCGACCTCATCCTCTATCTCTGAGCAGATGACTATCGCTTTTGATTTTACCATTTCGTCGATGTTTTGCCACAGGGTGCTGTACACATTGCGGCGGTGAGGTTCGTCCGACTTTTGCGAAAGAATCGAGCAAGTATCAATTATGTAGCGATATGGAGGTGGGAACAATGTGTCTTGCTCTCCATAAGCAGGTGTCACCATTTCGCAACCTCCGTCAAGAATTTAGATATGTTTTTTTCTTTGATTCCGAGAAGCCCAGATACCTCTTGTTTACTAAAGTAACCATTACTGTATCCAATAAGTAAAACCTTGCAAATAGCAGGGCTAGTCTTGTCAACGGCGTATTGGCTCATATTTGTGAAACCCTGATTCCCTCTGCCCTCCTGACGAGCTATTTTCTTGGCTTCCTCTTCCTGCAGGAAGTTCTGGCGAATTTCGTTTGTATAGGTGTCGTACTCATCTTTTGAAATCCGACTCGTGTCATACAGTCTGCGAGTAATTACTTCTTTACTGACGTTGTACCTTTTGGCAATGGCTTCAATGGTATCTAAGCTGATGCTGGTTATATTCTGCGTGGTTAAAACGGTGTTGAGTGAAGCCTCTGGCACAAGCACTTCACCAGCAACAGCATTACAAAATACTTCCTCGTCCTGAGAGGAGAACGAAGCAAACATCTCATTGCACAGTGTGGACTGCTTTTTCAGGATATGAACTAATTCGTGAATGATGGAAAATGTCTTGGCCGGATATCTGTCTTTATCGTTGATTCCGATTATGGGAGCGGACTCATTGAAAATGGAGATACCACGAGCTACCTCAACGTCTACGCCAGTAAAGCAATGAACGAAGACGCCCTTTCTTTCAATCTGCTGGCGAACATATAAGTAAAACTGACGGGCGGACTGCAACCTAAATTGGTCGTTCAATTCCAATCCGAAAAAAGTTCTGATATGCCCTGCATACTCCGCTTTGCTTGCTGTATCAGGAATAGAAGGCAGAGCTAACGGTGGGGCGGTGACTTCCAACTCTGATTCAGTCGATGTCAGGAAATCGTGATAACGGATTAACTCGACAACCGCCAGATTCAACGAACTGTCATCGGATAATGGTTCGGGCAATCTTCGCAGATTGCGTAGCGAAGGTAACTGCTTAATTGGAAGGTTGCCTTTATGCATATACAAGCCGGCAAACGGCACCTTCAGGACTTTTGCGATGGTCTTTGCCTGATTTAAGGTCGGGTAAGCATCACTTGAAACGTCAAGCCACGAGCCAACTTTATCCTCGGCAAGCCCAGTTTTCTGTGCGAGAAAAGCGGTTGATACGCTTATCTGCGTGCAGATGAAGCTGACGGTTTCTTTATTAATATTTGCGTCAATTCTTGCCGTCATGAAAGGACCTCCCTTCTGAAATTAATCTACGATTTATTGTATGATATACGTCTTCTCTATTCCACGCCCAAAACCTTAACATGACTTCTTGTGGGGTGTTGTAAAATATCAGATTGAGCGCGTTGATGAGGTCTGCCGGAACGGTGCCGAGTTCGGGAGCGGTTGTTATTGGTATCGGCCCCTTTTTGTGTAGCTGTCGATGTAGATTTTCTTGTAAAAAGAATTTCTGATTTGGGCTATTTGGTGTCCTATTCTCAAATTTCCGAATGTGCCGGGGTGTATGTCATAAAAAGAAAGCGCGCCCAAGGGGATTCGAACCCCTAACCTGCGGCTCCGGAGGCCACCGCTCTGTCCAGTTGAGCTATGGGCGCGTGCCGGATTATGTTAAAATCCGGCACGCTTGTTGTCAACCGGTTTTACCAGATTGGAACACAGGAGAGCTTCACATCAAATGTGGAATTTTCAGTGGGACATGTGCATCCCTGGCAAAGAAGTATGTATGGACCTTCAACTGGATTGTTTATGAGTATCCTCTCCTGGCAGGTTGGCCCGTTTGAGACGCCGATTTGCTCGTCCTCTGCCGGTTTGCCGTCGCCATTCTTGTCCAGGTAGAGGAACACATCAAGATCAAGCCCTGGCGACTGGCTGTCTGTTTTTATCATCAGGTATCTCTCACCCTTTGGAATCCTGAATGACTGGAGCTTCCATGAAGAGCCTTCGAGCTGGTTTGGCGGGTCCTGGAACACTGGCTGGTTTTTGAACTCGTTTGTTGGAAGAAGCTCAACCTCGAACGTCTTTGTTACCTCCTGGATTGCATCCTTGAAAAGCGCCACGGCCTTGAGGTTTATTGTTTTCTTGCCGGGACTTGGGGCACCACCCAGCCCTGTTTCAATTGTTGCACCTTCCTTGTCCAGTTTGTTCCAGTTTTTGCTGTCCCATGACCAATAGAAGCCAACAACTGGCGTTGTGCTCTCAATAGATGCTTCAAGTTTGAACGGGCTGCCACTGTTTACTTTTATTCCTTCCTTTGGCGTCTTGATGTCCAGCTTGAACTCTTTTGCCGAGAAGGTGAAGCGGATTTTGATTTTTTTCCAGGTTTTATCTGAATCGTTCACCAGCCTCAGGGGTTTTTGCGGATCGAGAAATACTGTATTGCCCATGGTGTAATTTTTGCTGTTTGCAGAAACCTTTATTGGAGTCGCTTCAACTTTGACCTTCGAGAAGAACGTGCCCATATAGCTGTACTTTTCAAAAGTGTAACTCCCGGGAGTGTATCCTCCACCGCTTATGAAGTTTGGTGGTCTCAATTCGTCTGAATTTTCCAGCACTTCCAGTTTTATGCTGGTTTCTTTTGATGAGAATACTTCTGGGGTTTGGCTCTGTTTCCCAATGCGCCCAGGAACAGAGAGTTTTACATTATAGGAGGAGCCTTCATTGACCACGAAGCGTGAAAGTCCTGTAAAACCATATTTTGTTACGCAGTCAATGATGTAATAGGGCTCGTAGCCAAGATCAAATGTGCATTTTCCCTCAGCGTTTGTGTACCTCCAGAACGATATCATGTTTCTTGCCTGCCAGCCTGACCTGGCAACGATCATTGCACCCTCGACCGGCTGATTGTCGGCGTCGGTAACTGTGAATACGACCTTTGCCGTGTCAGTGTAACCAGAGCCTTTCTGGGTGTATTTCTTGTCTTTCTGGTTGTGTACCGTGGTTGTGACGTCAAAGTAAGAATCATCACCACGCCAGCCCATCACTGTCGATGTGGTCTTTGCCTTGTGGTCAAATCCCTCCGAGGAACCCCATGGTTCGTCCATGAAGTTGGTGTCGCCAGCGCTTGGCTCAAAGTGTGTCCAGCCTTGCGGGAGCCAGACCTCGTTCCACTGGTGGTCTTCACCCCTGTCGGCAACGACATAGCATGGGATGAGTGCTGTTCTGGCAATTGCACAGAACACGATCGACTGCTCTCCGCATGAGCCATAGCGTTTCCTGAATATGTGCCATGGGTAAAGATCCTGTGTCAGGTAGCCGAAAGTGTTTCTGGAGTCCTTTTTGCCTGGATTAACGAGAACATGGAGGTTCGTTATGGCTTCTTCAAGCGTTTTTCCTTTTGATGCGGTGTTTATCATTGAATCGCCGTATGATTTTGTATCTGTGGCCATGCCCTCTCTCCAGAAAACGCCGTTCCCCTCGAATATGTTTTCTTGGTGCTGCCACCATGCCTCTTTTGTGATCCCGTAGTCATCGGGCCCTTTTTCCCACCATGACGCATTGACGGCAATTGGCATTTCGTAGTACACGCGTGGATGGACGACAAACCAGTAATAATCGTACTTTGAAAGCTCAATCCTTCCCTCAGATGTCTGGTAGGCGCATGTTGTCCAGTCACCCTTTTCAATGATTTCGACATATCCGAGCTTCTTGTCCGTTTCATAGATTGAAACTGCGTTTCTCAGGAACACACTCTGCTGCCCCATTCTTGTAACAAGCCTCAAAACTTCCGGGTTTGTGTTTGCAACGGAGAACGCAACTTCATCGAGATATTTTTCGGGGCATTCCTGCAGCAGTTTCTTGTATGCCTCAACAGCTGGCTTGTCATCGTCCCAGGGCAGTATTGAAGACTCCCTGTAATATTTTGTGAAATAATCTGACCTTGTCATGAAAGGTGGTGTCGGGATGAATGACCATGACCTGAACTCCTGGAGTTCCCCGGCGTTGTACTTGTAGACAATCACCCTTCCATCGACATTTGCGATTGCCAGTTCAACCTTGCCGTCCTGGTCAACATCGGCAATGCAGGGATTTGAATAATCGCCAACATCGATGCCATCGGTAAGGGATGTTTTCTTGAAATCAGGGCCTTTGAGGAAGCAAATCAGGCCTTTTTCATTGCCAAGGACTATGTCTGCCTTGCCATCAGCATCAAGGTCGCCGATCGAAGGTGAAACATACTCCCCGCATTCAGCGTTTGGCTGGTTGCCAAGCGGATTGAAGCCTGGCCCAGTCAATATTTTAATGGACGATTTCTCAGTGGTGACAATGTCTGGTTTTTTATCGCCATTCAGGTCACCCACAGCAATTGGCCCTGCAGATGTAACAGAGAGCTTCGTTTTTTTGACAAAATCCGGCCCATCTGAGACGTATACGCCTGTGCTGTCCCTCCAGACCAGATCCAGCTTTCCATCACCATTCATATCGGCAAGGCAAGGGCTGAGGTCTCTTCCAAAAGCGAGTTTTGTGCCAAGCTCTTTTTTCTGGAAGGTAAAGTCTGTTCCATTTCTTTCCATTGAAAGAAGGATGCCGTCATTGTTGCCTGCGATGAGAAGATTGCCCGAGATGGCCAATCTTACTTCATCATCAAATGATGGCATTATTGTATCGGTTGAGGATGAATACCCTGAAGGTGTGCCATTTTTTGACTCTACAAGACGAATCACTCCAAACTGGTCAACATAAATCATGCCTTTTGAACAAAGTGTTGCAAAGGTGTTTGGGAGCATCGTTGTAAAGTTTGTCTGGTCCAGTTTTTTTATTTCTGTTCCGTCGTAATAGATCATGCCCTTTGATGTGTCGGTATTTTTTGCAAAAACCACCTTGTCTGGCGCGGATGGAGTTGTCATTGGGGAAAGCCATTCCCTGTCGTCTGCCTGCTCTGATTGGGCAGGCACAGAAAAGCTTGGGCCTTTAAAATAGTACCATCCACCATTTTGGGGGCATACTACAAGGTCGGAATTTCCATCACCGTCAACGTCTGCAATTGCGAGTCTGGCGCCATTATCGATTGAATCTGGCAGGATTGGCATTTTTTCAAAATCGCCCACCCTTATGACCTCTGGCTTTCTTCCAGATGACGAGATGACAAGTACCTCGATTTTGTCTGGCAGGAGTGTTGCTGCCTGAACAAATGTTGATGGAGAAAGCCTTGTTGATGTTTTTGAAAGTTTCTCGAAGGCAAGTACCAAGTCCTCCCTGATCCACTCCGGACACCTCAGCTCAGCCCATTTGTTGTTTTTTCCATTAACAACAGGAAGTCCGTCTTTTATGTCGATTGAGATTTCGGATTGCGGTGGTATCTCAATCTCAACATCTTTCTGGTACCAGCCCTCCTGTGCACTACTGTTTTTTGGGAGGGGTTGCAGGACAAATAAAACAGCTATCAAAATTACAATTGTTTTTCTCATCATTCATGCTCCTTTGCAAAAGCCAGACCTATAAGTGATATTGCAAAACAAAAGACTGAAACTGCAATCATTGTGGCTGGCCAACTTTGTGTTGCATCCCTTATTGTTCCAACAAGGGGTGTTGATGCTATGAGACCTATTGTCCCAAAAAGATTTATTATTGAAAGCGAGTATGCCATGTTGTGTCTGGGCTCGAACTTTCCTGGCGAAGAAAAAACCACTGGCGGAATAAGTGATGCTGACAAACCAAGCAAAATTGAGCCAACAAACCAGAGTGGTTTTCCTATTGGCAATATCAGGATGGATAATGTCATTGCCAGTCCTGCAACAATAAGCATATTTCCTCTCCTTGTTTTTTTGTCCAGCATTGAACCTACCCAGGGGCTTATGAAAAAAGATGGAACCATCAGAAACAATGGCCCAAGAGATGCAACTGGTCTTGCAAGTCCATCAAAAATCCCGATTTCAGTAGATGTATTTATAAAAGCACCTGCTGTGGCACCAGAAAAAAGCGCCCAAATTATTGCCATCAACATGGTTTTTACTGAGGGCAAAAAAACCTTTTTTTGCGCGGGTTTTTCTATTTCTGGAAGCTTTGCACCCCATAGTTTGATGGCAAAAATGATGGCAATAAAACTAAAGAGCAAAGGGACAATGTAAACAAGTGTATGTCCAAACCTGGAAGCGATCATCCCGCCAGTTTGAGTGGCAAGTATTGTTCCAATCGGTGAGGCAAGTGTCTGGATGGCTGAAAACCTGTTTCTGTGCTCTGGCTGGAAAGCAACCAGCGGAAGCTGTGATCCAATGATATACGCTGGTGCTGTTGCCAGCCCGCCTAGAAACCTGAGGGACAGCATGAATGGATAGCTTGCCATGAAAAGGAGCAATGCTGAGACCAATGCAAGCAATATACTGACTGAAAGGGACCATCTGATAGGGTTTCTTGTGTTTAAAAATCTTCCAACGGGCAGCATTATAAACAGGCTCGTAAAAGCCGGTGCGTTTGCCAATAACATGGCCTGTGTGAAATTAAGGAGGTTAAGCTCCCTTATGATTCCCATAACCGTAGAGGGCGCAACCTGAAAGCTCATTGCGGCAATTACAATCGAAAAAGAAAGGCCTAAAATCTGCAAGTTTGGTTTTTGCATTGATCCTTGGGTGATTGTAACAAAGTGCCAATCTTTGTCTATAAATGTTTTTTGTCACTGGTCAAGTTGACAAAACCAACTCCTATATTAAACTTGACTTGAATAATTCGACTTTGGAGGGCCTATGGCGCTTGTCGGAGATATAAAAAGTTTCAAATTGAACTCGCTGCTCCAGCTGATCACCATGGAGGGCAAATCTGGTGCCCTGAAGATTGATGATGGAGAAAGACAGGCCAAATGCTATTTTCAGGCTGGCAGGCTTTATCATTGTTCCATTGCAAAGCTGACTGGCAGTGCGGCATTTTTTGAGCTTTTGATATGGGAAGAGGGAGAATTTATGTTCGATGAGCGCGGAAGGATAGATCTCAGAACGATCTATGAGCCAATAGACTCCCTTCTCATCCAGGGCTCGAGACTCCTTGAAGAATGGAAAGTAATAAAATCACAAGGTTTTTTCGAGGACGAAGTTTTTGAGGTACAGGACAATATACAGGAGGCCTCATCAGATTTTACCATGAAGCCTGATGACTGGAAGACGCTCAGGCTTGTTGATGGAAAACTCAATGCCAGGCAGATTGCAGAAAAATCTGGCCTTGGCTACCTCTCGACTTACAGGATACTGTTTGCATTAAAATCGGCGGGGATAATTACTTCCCTGAAATATAAACTTATTGATTTGACGCTGATCCCGCAACCACACAGGGGGCAATCGCTTTTTGTGCCAAAAAACAGGATAGTTTCGCCAAAAGTTGGCGTAGAGACCGCGATGCAGGATCTTGTGTACCAGCAAATCGACGGCCACAATACGCTTGAAAGAATCACCGCGAGGCTTCATCTTGATCAGAAGCGCATTTCTATTGTAATAACACAACTCTACAGACAGGGGTTGATATCACTGGTTGATGCCAAGGGAAATAATATTCCTTTGGAAAAAGCATCAATCGGGGATTCAAAATGAATCAACTCTCGTATACTCTCCTGACAGCAGTATGTTTTGCGGTAACCTCAATTTTTGCCGTCTTCCTTGCCCAGGATTGTCTCAGAAAGTATTTCTACAGGAGGAATGATTTTGCCATTTTTGCATGGTTTCTCGCTTTTTGTAATTTGCTGTTTGGCTCCATCATGTTTCTGCTTTGGGCAATCACAAAGCACGATGCTTACATGATTGTAGGTTTCGTGGCTCTTGCCAGCTTCAGTATCGGTATTATCCATGCGATGGCGTTTGACAACTCCAACCCTTCTTCCTCAAAAAGGGCCACATCAGCTGTTATTTTTGTAATACCATTTTTGTCTGGACTTACTTTTCTTGTTCCCTCGTCAACTGATATTGTGATTGGCAGTAGTTTGATAAACAATGTTTTTCTAATTCTAAATTCATTTGCCTCGACAGGGATTTTTCTCTCGTTTTTGCTTGGTTTTATAAATTCAAGGGTCAAACTATACGAGGCTTATAGCTCAGTTTCTTTTTCTTTTATTGTTTTAGGTTCCCTCATGCTTCTTTTTGGCCAGGGGAACTCTGCGGTGTCCGGGTCATCGTTTCTCTACCTGATCGGCATCGCCACATTCTCATATACATGGGTGAACTATGACTAGAGAACTGGAGTTGTTGAAATATGGTTGTGCCGAGATTATCCCCGAAGACGGCCTTGAGCAAAAGCTTAAACTTGGCAGACCCCTCATAATCAAGCTTGGAGCTGATCCAACTGCTCCACATCTTCACCTTGGACATGCTGTAGTACTAAAAAAGCTTCGTCAGTTCCAGGACATGGGACACAAGGTTATTTTTGTCATCGGTGATTACACAGCAATGATAGGCGATCCATCCGGTCGCAAAGAAACCAGGAAGCCTCTTTCTGAAGAACAGATAAAAGACAGTGCAAGGACGTATATTGATCAAGTGATCAGAGTTCTTGAACCACAGAGTGGAATGGTCAGGTTTAACTCCGAGTGGCTTAGCAAGCTTGAAGGAAGGGACATAGTAAAACTCCTTGCAAAATTCACTGTTGCCAGGGTTCTGGAACGTGATGATTTTACAAAAAGAATGAAAGCCGAAGCGCCGATATATCTCCACGAACTGTTGTATGTTGTTTTCCAGGCGTTTGATTCTGTGGCAATAAAGGCAGATGTGGAAATTGGTGGTACGGACCAGAAATTCAATTTCCTGGCCGCGAGGGAACTTCAGAAAGAAATGGGCATGGAGCCTCAGGTTATGATGACCATGCCAATATTGCCCGGCACTGATGGCGTGATAAAAATGAGCAAATCTATCGGAAACACGGTTGATCTGCTTGATGAGCCCACGAACATGTTTGGCAAGCTGATGAGCATTCCGGACAGCCTTATAATCAATTATTTTCAGTATGCCGCATTTGCCGATCCTTCCATAATACAGCAGGCGACAAAAGATTTTGAAGGTGGTGTTGTCAATCCCAGAGACATAAAATTGATGATGGCTGAAAAAGTTGTTGATATCTGGCATGGTGAAGGTGCCGGGAAATCCTGCAGGGAAGAATTTTTGAGGGTCTTCTCTGAACATTCCCTGCCTTCCGATATCCCGGATGTGGCGCTTGAACGCGATGATTACCCGATACAGATTGCAAAGCTTTTGACAAAACTTGAGCTTGTTCCCTCAACCTCTGAAGCCAGAAGGCTGGTGCAGTCAAACGCAGTCAAGTTTGATGAAGAGCTGGTCGATGACCCCACAAAAGAAATACATGAACCCAAAAAACCCGTTCTGATAAAAGTTGGCAAGAGAAGATATGTGAGGCTGGTCAGGAGGGATTGATGAAAAAAATTCTGGCGGTTTGCCTATTTGTGGCACTTCTTGCCACAATTCCTTCCGCCCTTGCCAAACCCAGCCTTGTTATCGACTCGGTTGATACATCTTCATGGCCCTCTGTTAATATCAAATGCACAGTTTTTAATCTGGACCAGCAACAACCAGCATTCAGCCTCCAGTATGACAACCAGGTTTATTCGTCTTCGGAAACCAGAGCGTTTGAATCTGAAGGGCCAAGAATAAATGTCATGTTCTGTGTTGATATTTCGGGTTCTCTTGATTACAACTTCCCGGCCATGCAGACTCAGCTATCAAAAATAGCTGGTCTGTTCACGAAAAATGATACTTTTTCACTTGTGGCTTTTGCAGAAAACATTGAGCCACTAATAAAATTCTCCAGCAATCCGGCTGAGGCTGCCTTGCAGATGGGTAAACTGAAAGCTCAAGGGCAGATAAGCAGAATCAATGATGCAATAATTGAATGCAATGACCTGTTGCACTCAAGGCCTGATTCAGAGAAGGGGATAATTTTTCTCATATCTGACGGGAATGACATTGAAAGCATCAACAAGCCAACAAAGCCGGATTTTCCAGTTGTGACCGTTGCTCCCGCTGGTGGGATCGACATTGTTTATCTGAGAAACCTCGCCCAGCAGACAAATGGTCTCTTTCTCCCGGATTTTGACACGGTGAAAATCGTTCCTTTTATTGGACAGATCAGGGGTGACCTTGGGAATTCATACCTTGTAACTTTCAGGAGTCTGCCGGAAGCAAAACCCGGCTCGATGGTTGACTTGACCCTGAAATGCATTGTCGGCCCAGATGTTCTTGAACAGAAAAAACAGGTTGAAATAAAGGGTTCTGTCAATCTCCTCTGGGTGTGGGTCTTGCTTGGCATCCTGCTTGTTTTTGCGCTGGTCTTTGTTTTGATGTGGGCACTGAGACACAAAGTCAAACCCGGGGAAAAGGTCGTCAAGAAGCGCAAGGAAGGTGAAGTCCACTACATAGCGTGGATAAACCTCTATGGATCAGACACTGAGCATTACAGGATCAGAAACAGCTCGGTTGTGCTTGGAACAAAAAAAGATGCCGACTTCATGATTGATGATGAGACTGTCTCACCTGAACATGCCAGAATAAGTGAAACTGGAGATGGTTTTGTTATCGTCGACCTGAAATCCGATTCCGGCACATTTGTAAATGACAAAAAAATCAGTGGCCCGGTATTGCTGAAAAATGGTGACATCATTGTCCTTGGTAACACAAAAATTGAATTCACTCAAAGCGATTTTGCTTATGTATGCAAAAAGAAGGTGATTTAATAATGCCGCAATATAATATTTCCTACGAAAAAGACGCACCCGCCGAACAAATAAAGGCAAGAAGGGGAAAAGAGCTTGTATGTAAGGGCTGGATCCAGGAAGCTGCATTGAGGATGCTCCAGAACAACCTGGAACAGACCACAAAGTGGAGAGAGCTCATTGTCTATGGCGGGACCGGAAGGGCGGCAAGGGGCTGGCAGGCCTACGACGCAATCGTAGAGGCCCTCATGCGCCTTGAGAATGATGAAACATTGCTTGTCCAGTCCGGAAAGCCGGTTGGCATATTCAAAACACATGAGGATGTACCAAGAGTTCTCATCTCCAATTCGATGATTGTTCCATTCTGGAGCACACAGGAAAAATTTGACGAGCTTGAAAGAAAAGGTCTGATGATGTACGGCCAGATGACCGCAGGCTCGTGGATTTACATAGGTACCCAGGGAATACTGCAGGGTACTTATAATACTCTTGCTGCCGTTGCCGAGAAACATTTTGGTGGGACACTCAAAGGTACAATAACGGTGACTGGTGGATGCGGACAGATGGGTGGCGCCCAGCCGCTTGCTGTTACTATGAACGAGGGCGTCTGCCTCATTGTTGATGTTGACGAGGGGATGATAGACCAGCGCATCAGTGAAGGTTACCTTGACTGCAAGACCAACAGTCTTGATGAGGCTGTTGCAATGGCCAAAAAGGCAAAGGAAGAAAGAAAGGCTGTTTCCATTGGTCTTGTTGCAAATTGTGCCGATGTCCTGCCTGAATTCGTCAAAAGAAATTTTATCCCAGAAGTGCTTACAGACCAGACTTCTGCACATGATATGCTTGGAGGATATGTACCGAATGGCATGCCTTACAGCGAAGCATTAAAGCTGAGAGCTTCCGATCCGAAGAAATATCTTGAGCTTTCCTACCAGACCGCCAGAAAGCATGTTGAGGCAATGACTGATCTCATGAAAATGGGATCGATAACTTTCGATTATGGAAACAACATAAGACAGCAGGCTGTAAAAGCTGGCCTTGCATATGAAAAAGCTTTTTCTTTTAAAGGTTTTGTCCCAGCCTATATCAGGCCGTTATTTTGTGAAGGCAAGGGCCCGTTCAGGTGGGCCGCGCTTTCAGGAGACCCTGAAGACATCTATAGGACGGATGAGCTCGTTCTTGATATGTACAAAGATGACAAGTCACTTGCCAGATGGATAAAAATGGTCAGGGAAAAGCTCAATTTCAAAAACATCCCCGGTCTCCCTTCAAGAATATGCTGGCTTGGATATGGGGAGAGAAACAGGTTTGGTGTTGCAGTCAACGAGATGGTTAAAAAAGGCACCATCTCGGCCCCGATAGTTTTTGGAAGGGACCATCTGGATTGTGGCTCGGTAGCCTCTCCGAACAGAGAAACTGAGGGAATGAAGGATGGCAGCGATGCAATCGCCGACTGGGCAATCCTCAACGCATTGACAAGCACGTCCTGCGGTGCCTCATGGGTTTCTGTTCATGGCGGTGGAGGTGTTGGTATAGGTTTCTCTGTCCATGCCGGGCAGGTGACTGTCGCTGATGGAACTGATGCCGCCGCAAAGAGATTGAACAGAGTTTTGACTGCTGATCCTGGGATGGGTGTAATCAGGCATGTTGATGCCGGGTACGAAGAAGCAATCGAGGTAGCAAAGAAAAAGGGTGTCAGGATACCTATGTGGGAAGCCTGATAAAAGATTAGTCTATAAAAAAGGCTCCTTTTAAGGAGCCTTTTTTATTTGCTGGCTTGTTTTCTTACCTCAGCAAGTTTTTTCTCAATCCATGAAAACCATTCCAAAAGGCCGTCGCCCTTTTTTATCGACATTGTAATGAATTCCAGAGACGGATTAACAGACAGGGCATCTTTCTTCAAGGATTCAAGATCAAAGTCGCAGTATGGGGCAAGATCCATCTTGTTTATGAGCACAAGGTCAGATTCCCTGAAGGCCACCGGGTATTTTGCCGGTTTGTCACAGCCTTCCGGCACTGAAAACAACAAAACTTTGTGGTGTTCTCCGAGATCGTAGGCGGCAGGACAGACAAGGTTTCCTACATTCTCGATAAAAATTATGTCTGGTGGTGGTGTTTCAAGGAGGAGATCATCTACTGCCTGCTCAATTTCGGCTGGGGAAAGGTGACAGGATGCTCCGGTTCCGGATGTATTGATCAGTATTACCGGTACATGGAGTTTTTCCAACCTTCTTGCGTCCCTGTCTGTCTCAGGATCACCCTCGATGACTGCCAGATTGTATGTTTCCTTGAGTGCATCGAGCGTTCTCTCAAGCAGTGAGGTCTTTCCTGAACCAGGAGAACTTATGAAATTGAGGCAGAGAGTGCCATTTTTATAGAGCTTTTCTTTTATCCTTGAAGCTATTTCTTCATGCCTGAAGTCAACTTTTCTTGATAGTTCAAGATCCATTGTCGCCCTCCAGTGTAATTGTTTCTATAACGAGATCTTTGCCCTCGATAGTTTCACAGTCGCCACCCCCGCATTTGGGGCAATAGAATGAGAGCTCCTCTACGGTGAATTTCTCGCCGCATGACTTGCAAACCATCACTGGTTTGACGATATCGATTTTTACCTCGAGGCCCTCCGCCGGAGTTCCTTCAGAAAGGCATTTTATGAGAAACTCGAGTGATTCGGGGACAATACCGGATATCTGTCCAACCCTCAAAAGGACAGATTTTGCCCTGCCACCTCTCTGGTCGGCTTCGCCTATTATTATTTCGAGAACGTTTCTTGCTATACCAAGTTCATGCACAATTTCATTATATAGAAACATTCTTCTCTAATCCAGACATGAAAAAATCACAAACTGAAAACACTCTTTTAACATTACCTTTTTCGGGTTCCTTGCTAGCATCGCCCAAACTGCATAAAATTTCTCTCTATTATGGACCCAAGCCACGACCTCACCGAAGGCAGTATCTTCAAAAACCTGATAAAATTGTCATGGCCAGGTGCACTTGGGAGGCTCTTCGAAAACCTTTATGATGTAGTAGACATGTTCTGGATAGGCACTCTTGGTGGAGTGTTGGCCACACAGGCCCAGGCAGGGATACTCTTTTTTAACGTCGCCAATTCGTTCATGCAGATGCTGAATTCGATTTTTGGTCCCGGATCTATAACGGTTATTTCGAGGTTCTGGGGAGCCAGGGACTATGAAAAGGCTGCATGGGCTTCTGAACAAACAATCCTTTATAAATTTTTGGCTGGTTTGGCCGGTACGATTATAAGCCTGTTTACTCTTCCGTATCTGGTGAGATTTGCTGGTGCACGAACTGATCTTGTTGTAGGTTGCACTTATAGTACCTTTGATTTGGCCTTGTTGTATGGGTGGTTTATTGTAGCTGCGTTGCCATTAATCTTCGTCTATTACACGATAAATACGATTTTCAGATGTTGTTCTGATGCTGAATCAAGTATGTTTGTTATTGCCACATCTTCCCTTGTCAACATCGTAATCGATCCCTTTTTTATTCATGGTTTTGGCCCGATACCCAAAATGGGGATTGTTGGTGCTGCACTGGCAACAGTTCTTGCGTATATCTATGCCGTTGTAATTGGGCTATATATGCTTTGCAATGGCTTAAAATTCAAAATATCGAGATTTACATTCCTCGCGTTGCCGTACAGGAAAGGTGATTACTACAAATATTTGATCAGGATACCATATTGGAAGTTCCATTTTGAAAAAGGTGGAATAAAAATTGTTTTTGGGAGATTATTCAAACCAGACCTCCAGATATTGATTAATTATCTAAGGATTGGTTTTACACCTACTATTACACAGTTTGTTGGTTCAAGCTCGCAGATAATTTTCATGAACCTTATTTCAAATTTTGGCCAGAGTGTGGTTACCGCTTTTGGAATAGGTGGAAAAGTTGCAGGACTCGTAAATCTTCCATTGCTTGGTCTCCAGCAGGCGACTTCCGCCCTGGTTGGCCAGAACCTTGGCGCAAAAAAGCCGGAAAGATCGGAAAAGACTGGCTGGTATTCTGTGCTAATAGGGGTTTGCCTTGGTTTTGTAATGGTTGTTGTCGGGTATTTTTTCGCCCCGCAGATCTTCTGGGTATTCAATAAAGATCCCGCAGTAATTGCAGTTGGAAAGAGTGTTTTTGCACTTTCTATGATTGGGAATATGATAAATGCCGCACAGTGGATGTTGTGGGCGGTATTTGAAGGATCAGGATATACAATGTGGCCATCGATACTTGGTCAGGTGAACAACTGGCTATTCAATATTCTTCTTGTTTATCTGGCGGTAAAAGTTTTTGATCAGGGTTATGTATGGATATTCTATATTGGAATATTTTCTGCAATCATGTCTACAGCTGTTAACACTTTTCTGGTTCGAAAAGGCAGCTGGAAAAAAGCAAAAGTCTAAGAAACATTGGAGCTATTGCATTATTGAACTCCAGCATCTAAAATTGGTAGTTAAATGCCATCCTGTAATCGCTATTTAAGTAACAGGCCGGCCTTGTGCTGGCTCATTTTCTTTTTGATGGCAATTTTAATTTCTCCTCATGATTTCTGGATAATACCAAACTCTAATGCTGGAATTATGAAGAGGATGATATATTCAAATTTTCAACCCAAAAAACTCACCAACTACGAGCATACCCAAAATGCCCCCTTGCTGCACGGTGGTTATATGAGTTGGCTAGATACCAGGTTGCATGACCGTGAAGGCAAAATAATGCCACGCATCTACATGATGGATCTGGCCCGTGGGGAAGAAAAAGCAACACCAAATTATGCAAAAAAATCCGGGGCCAGGGCACAGTACAGAAACAAGCTTGTCTGGGCGGAGAACACTGACAGGCTGAGGACCGACAACTATGACATAAAGATTTTTGATTTCAAGAAGGGTGCTACTGATTATGTGTGCAAGGAAAAAAACAAGCAGGACAATCCGCAGATTTCAGAAAACTTTGTTGTCTGGAGGGACTGGAGGGATGTTCCCAAGGGTAAAGAAGATCCGATGTTGTTCGCCATTTATGGTTTGCCATCCGATGGTGGCGAGGAGTTCCTCGTAAAACAGTTTGATACCCCTGGAACTGGTGAACTCTTTGGCAATTTTGTTGCGATGACCGTAAAGAATTCAAGAGGTGACTGGGATGTTCAGCTTTTTAACTGCTCGAATAAAAAAATAATCCCGATCTGTAATGATTTTGGCGACCAAATCACTCCCAAAATGGTAAGAGACGTTGTTATGTGGTTGGATAACAGAAATTCACAGGACAACCCTGATTCGAGGCAGACCGATATTTACGGTTACAACATAGCGACGAAAAAGACCCTTACAATCTCTACAAATCTGAACAGAGAGTATGGCCTTGTGATTGGTGCTGACCGGTATGTTTTCTGGTATGAGGATACTGAACCCAATTTTGCTGGCGTATCCAGGCCGATCATCAAAGGTTATGACGTGTTGACTAGCAAGATGATAACGGTAACAACGGAGCCAGGCAATTACAGGAATGTCTGTGCGGACGGGCAGTATGTTATTTATGAAGTGGTTACGGGATCTGACAGGTTTGGTTCTGACATAATGGCATATAATTTAAATACAGGGCAAACATATTGTGTTGCAAAAGGCATAGGTGATCAAAGGAACCCCAGAATTTATGGTGATTTTGTTGTGTGGGAAGACCAGTTGTCTCAAGATGACGAGGAAGTATCAATATGGGGTACTTGCCTCAGTTTTTCACAGGAATCACCAGAGCAGGTTTTTTATGGTTATCAGGAGAAAAAAGTCTGGACGATGTTCCGGGGAGACCAGAAACATAATGGAACATCAACCATTGACATTAAGCCCATTGACAAATTCCCATTTATTCTCCAGTGGCAGGTTGAATTGAAAGAGGCCGTATATTCAACGCCATGTTTTTCAAAAAATGGCTATGCCTATGTTGGTTGTGATGATGGCAGCATGTACAAGATAGCTGTGAGCGACGGTTCTCTGATATGGAAATTCAAAACATCTGGTAAAATAAGGTCATCACCGGCAATTTATATGGAAAGGCTGTTTTTTGGCGACCAGAATGGCAAGTTCTATTGTCTGGACACCGACACGGGTCAAGCGATATGGGAATACCAGACAGCAGGTCCAATTGATGGTTCGCCAACAGTTTTTCAGTCAGATACCGACCATTACGGTTGTGTTGTAATAGGTTCTGGAGACAGAAAACTCTACATGTTTAACGCTTTGTCTCTTACGCCCGTGGTAAAGTGGACAATTGATCTTGGCGGATGGTCTTATGGCGCACCAACTGTAGACTACAACCAATTTATAAGATACAGCGACCAGGAACCAGTGCAAAAAGTGCTGTATGTTGGCATTTCAAATAACAGAATCCTGTGCGTGCAATGTTCGACGGGACAAATACTGTCAGAATTCAAAACTGGATCATCAATTGAAGCCACCCCTGTTTGTGATGGAGCAACAGTTATGGCTGGTGCAAAGGATGGCAATTTTTATGGTTTGCACTTTTTTGCCTGGGGGCAAAAGCCATACGTTTTTTTCAAACAGAACACCGAACACCAGCTTACTTCATCAGCCATTCTTGACCAGACTGGTTGCAGGGTCATTTATGAAGGAAAACAAGGTTGGATATATTCTTTCAAGAACAGTCTCCAGTGGAGCCTGAAGATTGACGAATCAATGAGATCAAGTCCCATACTCATAAATTGCTCCCAATCACAGATGATCTTCGCAGGTTCTGATTCCGGGATATTTTCCATGATTGATGCCAAAACAGGCAAGCTACTCTGGTCTGAAAAACTCACAGGGTCGGTGGTTGCATCGCCATCTGTTTTTGATAATGGTTTTGTATGTGTTTTGGTCGCAACAACAGACCACAGATTGAGTTGTTTTGGCCAACGCCCAAAATATCCCGACGACTGGTAAATAGTCAAACCTTTTTTCTTGACAAGAATTACCTATCAGATAGCCTTATTAAGTTGGAACTATTGAAATGGAGGACCCCATGTACGCAATTGTTAAAACAGGTGGAAAACAGTATAAAGTCGCTGCAGGCGACACAATAAAGGTCGAGCATCTGGATGCCAAAGTTGGCGAGGATTACGCCCTCGATCAGGTAACGCTCATCGAAAACAATGGCAACATAAATGTTGGCAAGCCGTTCATCAAGAATGCCAAGGTTGTTGCCCAAGTGATGAGCCATGGTAAAGGAAGAAAGCTCGTCGTGTTTTTCTATAGGCACAAGACCAATCATCGCAGGAGGAAAGGCCATCGCCAGGAATACACGCAGCTTAAAATCAAAGAAATAGTGGAGGCATAACAACAATGGCTAGAAAAGTAATCATCATGGGTGCTGCTGGAAGAGATTTCCACAACTTTAATATGCTCTTTAGAGACAATCCGGATTATGAAATTGTTGCTTTTACGGCCACACAAATCCCGGACATAGCTGGAAGAAAATATCCAGTTGAACTTACAGGCAAGCTTTATCCAAATGGAATACCGATTTATGACGAATCGGAGCTCCCACGTCTCATAAAGGATCTCAAGGCCGATGAAGTCATGTTCGCGTATTCGGACCAGCCACACGAAGTTGTCATGAACAAGGGTTCGATGGTTATCGCCAATGGAGCAGATTTTGTGCTCGCTGGATGGCAAAAGACCGCCCTCAAATCTTCGAAACCGGTCATCTCGGTTACTGCTGTCAGGACTGGTTGCGGCAAGAGCCAGACCACCAGAGCTGTCATTGAAGTCCTCCGTGGTATGGGCAAAAAGGTTGTTTCCATAAGACATCCAATGCCTTATGGCGACCTTGCAAAACAGGCTGTACAGAGATTTGCAACTTATGCTGACCTTGACACCCACAAATGCACCATTGAAGAGAGAGAAGAATACGAGCCACACATTGATCTTGGAGCAGTAATCTATTCTGGCGTTGATTATGGCGCCATTCTCAAGGAAGCAGAAAAAGAAGCTGATATCATTATCTGGGATGGTGGAAACAATGACCTGCCATTCATTATGCCTAATCTTGCCATCGTGGTAGTTGATCCACTCAGGCCAGGTCATGAAATATCTTATCATCCTGGAGAGGCAAACCTTCTGATTGCCGATGCTGTCGTAATCAACAAGATCGACTCGGCATACCCAGAGGATGTTGAAATTGTGAGAAGCAATATCTTCCAGCGCAATCCAAAGGCCATGATTGTTGAAGCAACCTCACCAGTTTTTGTTGAAAAACCAGAATTGATCAAGGGCAAGAGGGTTTTGGTTGTTGAAGATGGCCCAACACTCACCCATGGCGAAATGACTTTCGGCGCAGGTTTCGTTGCCGCAAGGAAAGCAGGGGCTGGAGAAATAATTGCACCGAAGCCATTTGCAGTTGGTTCTATCGCTGCAACATTTGAAAAGTACTGCCACGTTGAAAATGTGCTTCCGGCAATGGGTTATTCACCAGAGCAGATCAAGGACCTCAAAGAGACCATCGATGCAGTGCCGTGCGATGTTGTTGTCTCTGCAACACCAATTGATATAACCAGAGTTCTCAAGACCAACAAACCAATTGTCAGAGTCGGTTACGAACTTGGCGTGTTCGGAAAGCCAACCCTCGAAGACATCATCAAGGGGAAATTCTGATGGCAATAAACATGAAAGGAAAGTCAGTTCTTTCCATTCACGATCTCACCATCGAAGAAGTCGAGCAGATATTTGATGTTGCCCGCACACTCAAGCTTGAAAGAATGGTTGGAAAGCTCATCAATCCAATCCTTGCAGGCAAAACGCTTGCAATGATTTTTGAAAAGCCCTCCACACGTACCAGATTGTCTTTTGACATTGCCATGCATGAGCTCGGTGGCCACCCTATTTACCTCTCCTCAAATGACCTTCAGCTTGCCCGTGGCGAATCTATTGCTGACACTGCGAAAGTTCTTTCAAGATATGTTCATGGAATTATGGCCAGAGTTTTCCAGCACCAGAAACTTGTTGATCTTGCAAGATATGGCTCGGTTCCAGTAGTCAACGGTCTTTCTGACCTCCTCCACCCATGCCAGGTGCTTGCTGATCTTTTCACGGTAAGGGAAAAATTTGGCTCGTTCTGTGGCAGAAAACTTGTGTATATGGGTGATGGCGCCAACAATATGGCAAACAGCCTTATTGAAGGTTGCGCAAAAGTTGGAATGGATTGCGCTATTTGCACGCCAAAAGGTGATCTTCCAGACAAAACTATCTGGGACAACGCACTTCAGGATGCAGAGCTCACCGGTGCAACCATCGAAGTCAGCCATGATCCAATCGAAGCCGTCCAGAATTCTGATGTCATTTACTCTGATGTCTGGGCCTCAATGGGTCAGGAAGCCGAGCATGCCGAGAGAGTCAAGAGGATGATGCCATATCAGGTAACACCGAAACTCATGGAAGTAAGCGGTGGAGCCCTCTTCATGCATTGCCTGCCAGCGCACAGGGGCGAAGAAGTTGTTGATGAAGTTGTTGATGCTCCATACTCAATCGTTTTTGATGAGGCAGAAAACAGGTTGCATGTTCAAAAAGCAGTTCTGGCGCTTGTTCTCTAATAAACACTTTCAACAAAAAGGCCCCTTTTTAGGGGCCTTTTTTTATATGTGTTCCCGTTTAATCCTTGACAAAAATTTCAAGGAGGATAAAAAATTAAATATGAAAAAGTGGTTGTCATTTGTTATAATGTTTTCCTTAATTATGATGCCTATACCCACCATGGGTATATCATCCCAACCACTAGACTCAAGTTGTGACGCCTACGGAAACACCTTTGTTCTGGATATTTCAGGTCAAAAGGTCCTGAAATTTGATAAAAGCCTTAATTACCAGCAAACTGTCATCTCGCAATCACAGCTACAGCAAATGAAGACAAACTCAATTACTGTCTGCTGGTGTGCTGGCGAAATTTCTTTTGCCTCGTCTTCAACATCCCAAACCAAGATGTTTGAGATTGACCCCAAAAATAACTATGTTTTTAAAAGAAATATATTGCCAATAGGTATGGGTAAGGGACAAACAAAAAATCCTTCAGAAATTGTTTATTTGCGCTCAAATGATGATTATTGGGTAGCCGTTGTTGATCCCCAACTTGGGAAGATCGCTATTGTCGACGACTATGGAAAGTTCAGATACGAAATAACGGGTCTCTCCTCGCCCAAAGCATGCTATTTTTCAACATCAAAGCAAATTTATGCTGCAGATTTGCAAGGTGTCAAAAAATATTCCACTTCAGGTTCGTACTTTTCGAGCTTTCAGAATGGCGTGTTAAATTCACCAGTAGCAATAGATGCTTCAAAAAATGAAGACCTCTTCTTTGTTCTGGACGGCCAAAACATCAAAGTGTTCGACAAAGACGGAAACTATCTGAGGAAATTTGCCGTTGGCGCTTCCTCCAGTTCGCTTTGTGTCAACCAGGACAAGGATTGGGTGATCGTCTCTTCATCATCCGATGGTGGAACACTGTCTGCATACGACTATTCAGGCAAACTCCAGAAAAAAGTTATAAATGCTGCCAATCCAAAAAAGGAAAAGATCATCATTTTTACAATTGGCAGTTATGTTGGATACGTGGATGGAGTTGGCACAAAACTGCGTTGTCCTGCTAAGATTGAGAATGGCAGAACAATCGTTCCTGTGAAGGAAATAGTTGAGCCGCTTGGAGGCAAGGCCTCCTGGGATGCGGTTAAAAGGAAGGTCACCATCTCCTACACAGGGCCAAAAGTGATTGAAATGATCATAGGCGATCCTTATGCCACCGTTGATGGGAAAAGAAAACTTATGCCTTCCTCTGTGCCTCCACAAATAATGTGCAATGGTGTAACAATGGTGCCCTTGAGGTTTGTTTCCGAAATGCTTGGCGCACAAATATCTTACGATGATAGAACAAAAACAATTGAGGTGAAAAAATGAGAAAAAATATAGCTATAATGATCGCCCTTTTTGTGGTGATCTTTTTTGCTGCCTCTTGCGGTCCGCAGAGGGAGATTGTTGTAGATGAAATGCCAGCACAGGAAGAACAACAGCTTCCTGCAAACAACCAGGAAGAAAAACAGCCAACCAAGAGTCAAATAGATATGGATAAAGACCAGGGTTTAAATCCGAAGGAGATACTCGATCTTGCAAAACCATCAGGCACTAAAACTCAAAATTCATACTGGTTTTCTCCAGTATCACTGGCAAAAACTGATGGTTTATCGAAAAGCGTGGTCTGGTTTGACGAGAAGGGTTTTGAAAAGGAACTGACTTCACTTGGTGGGAAAATTTATCTCATAGATGTCTGGGCCCAGTGGTGTCCACCATGCCGTGCTTCAACCCCTGTGCTTCTTGACTGGCAGAAGAAATATGGCGACAAGGGACTTGTAATCATTGGAATCAATATAGATTCAGAAGAAAATCTTGAACAGGCAAGGACTTTTGCCACAGAAGAAGGAATAGGATACAACGTTTTCTGGGACAACAGTGGTGGGAAAGTCGGTGGTGTTTTTGTCCAACAGGGTATCCCCAATTTTACCTTGCTTGACAGTAAAGGGAACCAGATTGTTGAGAAAGTTGGCATGCTTGGTGCGTCCGATCCTGAAACGAACACACTTGAAAAGACGATAAAAGAACGCTTAGGCTTATAGACTTGAAATTAAACATTAGGCAATTATAATTCTTTTCTTGTTGCGGAACTTTGCAACCGGGACATCGGGGCGTGGCGTAGTTTGGTAGCGCGTTTGGTTTGGGACCAAAAGGTCAGAGGTTCGAATCCTCTCGCCCCGACCATTTATGTATGCGCCCGTAGCTCAGCTGGATAGAGCACCTGCCTTCTAAGCAGGTGGTCGGGCGTTCGAGTCGCCCCGGGCGCGGTTGAAAATTGTACAAACGGGCCTATAGCTCAGTTGGATAGAGCGACGGTTTCCTAAACCGTAGGTCACAGGTTCAAATCCTGTTAGGCCCACTTATTGCGCCTATAGCTCAACTGGATAGAGCGACGGACTTCGGATCCGAAGGTTGCGGGTTCGACTCCTGCTAGGCGCGAGAACCAAAACGGGATGCTAGCTCAATTGGTAGAGCATCTGACTCTTAATCAGGCGGTTACAGGTTCGAGTCCTGTGCATCCCACCAAAAATTAGATGAAACAAACACAAATATCAGTTTGGGACGGGAATAAAAGAAGGATTCTCGATTTTGCCCACAGGGAACTTTCAGATCTTCCATTTTCGGGTGAAATAAACGAGATAATCGAGCAAAATATCCGCGAGCCAATCAAATCCGTTGATATCATAATAACTGCAATACAAGGCCCAAAACTTGTTGGATATATGTGTGTTGGCAGGAAAGAAACGGTTGGTTCCATTGTTTCAACGCTGATCATGAACGAACCTGAGAGAGGATCAATTGTAAGTGAAATGGTCCGTGAGTGTTATCGCGAGCTTGTCAAACAATCCCCCCTTGAAGTGATTGAATTCAAATCGATTTGTTTTGGCAAAGAAGATTATATTTCCAGGCCGTTGATTTCTCTTGGTTTTATGGTTCAGCCACAGATTGAAATGATATGGACAAAAGGTGAACTTCCTCAAGTTCCAAATATAGATGGAATAACAATCTCCCCCTGGAGAGAAGAGTTCGAAAATGAGGCTTCCCAGGTCATTGCAACATCAGATCTCGGAGATTTGGAAATAGTCAAGGAGCTTCCTGAGAGGGAACCACGATACAGGTGGCTTCTGGAGCAAAAAGAGGCCTCTGGTGGCAAGGTTGATGGTTCAGTTTCATTTATGGCATTAAGGGGTAACAGACTTGCTGGTGCAGTTCTTGCAATTGATAGAGGAGAGTATGGGGAAATTCTTGCACTCGGTTGCATGCCAATTCCCAAATCTGCCGAAATAATGGCAAAACTTGTCCATTCGTCATTGTCTGGTTTTATTAAAAAAGAAGTAAAAACAATAAGAACAACAGTCCCAATGTTCAAGGGCGAAGAAATAAGGATTTTTAATAACCTTGGGTTGGTTCAGGCTTTCTTCAAACCAGACGCAATCTTGCTTGCCAGCGATGATGCCTGGTCCTCTCTTTCCGAGAAAGTTGCATCAAGCACCCCTTGATTCGTTAACTTTTGTTGCTATACTACCAAACTCGTAGTTTGAAAGTAAGGTTCGTGCGCGAGGGTGGCGGAATGGCAGACGCGCTGGACTTAGGATCCAGTAGGGTTAAACCTGTGCGGGTTCAAGTCCCGCCCTTCGCACCAAAAAAATAACGGCGCGGAAGTAGCTCAGCGGTAGAGCGCCACCTTGCCAAGGTGGATGTCGCGGGTTCAAGTCCCGTCTTCCGCTCCAAATTTTTAGGTGAACATGCAAATAACAACAAATCCAGAGGGCCGGACAACTCTAGTTGGAAAGGCCACCTTCACCCCTGATGAGGTGAGTCAAGGGTTTGAACAGGTATACAAAGATAATGTCTCAAGGATAAAGATCCCCGGATTCAGACCTGGCAAAGCCCCTTTTAAAATTTTTGCCACACACGTTGGCATCGAGTCAATGAAAGAAGATTTCACGGAGATTGCCGCAAGGCAAGCTCTCAAGGAAATGCTTTCAGGAAAAACAATCAGAGTTGTTGGAAGCCCAACTTTCGAAGTTGATTCTTTCGAAGGTGATGGCCCGCTCAATCTTACAATAAAAATCTTTTTTATCCCGGATTACGAGCTTGCAGACCCTTCTAAAGTTGCTATTGAAGTTCCAAAATTTGACGTCACCGATGCAGATATGGCGAAAGCCATCGACAACATCAGAGGCAGATATGCTTCAATGGCACCTGTGGACAGAAAAGCCAAAAAGGGTGATTTTGTCTATTTTAAATGGTCTGTTATCACAGATGGAAGAGCATCTGACAGGAAAAAAGAAGAACTTGTAGAAGTTGGGATGGAAGATTTTGTCAAAGATTTTGACAAAAATCTCGTTGGTGTAAAATCAGGCGATATAAAAATAGTAATGGCCGAGATTTCTTCCGGGCAGGAGCCCGTTGAAATTGAGATTAATATAGGCGAAATAAAAGAAAGAATATTGCCCAATCTTGATGATGATTTCGCCAAGACACTGCATGTTGAAAACGTTGAGGCCTTAAAGGACATCGTAAAAAATGAACTTCTCGAACAGGCAAAGGATGCCAAAGAGGAGTATATTGAGTCCATGATAGCCAAGGCCTTACTTGAAAAGACAAATATTGAGTTGCCAGAAAACCTCGTTGAATCATCTGTTGATGATGAAATTGAAAAACTCGCCAGAGACCTTTCAAAAAAGAATATCACACTTGAAATGTACATGGAAAAAAGAGGTATCAATGAGGAGCAGCTCAGGGCTGAACTAACCCCAAAAGCAACAAACCAAGCCAAGTTGGACGTTATACTCGACGACTATTCAAAAGAAAATTCCATTGAAGTTTCAAAAGAAGAGATTGATCAGGAAATTGCAGCGATCTCAAAGGCAATGAAGGATGCGAGAAGGCCAGCTATCGACCAAAACGATGGGCAGGTCAGGAACAATCTTGCAAGGATTATCAAAAGAAGAAAAACCGTCGAGTATTTGATGGGGAAGGTTCAGCTCACAGAAAAACAGTGAGGTGAACCATGAATCTTGTTCCGTGGGTTATTGAGCAAACCGGCTACGGTGAGCGCCAGTATGACATTTACAGCAGGCTCCTTAAAGACCGCATAATTTTCCTTGGCGGTGAGATGATTGAGGATGCGACAGCCAATTCTGTAGTGGCCCAGTTGCTCTATCTCGATGCCGAAGACCCTAAAAAGGAAATCAGTCTTTATATCAACTCTCCTGGTGGTGTAATAACGTCCGGCCTTGCCATTTATGATACCATGCAATACATTTCTGCGCCGGTATCAACAATCTGCATTGGCCAGGCTGCTTCGATGGGTGCCATTCTTCTGGCTTCAGGTGCCAAAGGGAAACGTTTTTCCCTTCCACATGCCAGAATAATGATCCATCAGCCCGCAGGTGGTGCGCAGGGTCAGGCAACAGACATTGAAATCCAGGCAAAAGAAATGCTCAGGATGAAGAAAGCCGTCAACGAAATTCTTGCCAGACATACAGGCCAGCCGCTGGATAAAATCCAGGCAGACACTGAAAGGGACTTCTTTATGGAGTCACAGGAAGCCGTAGAGTACGGGCTTGTTGACAAGGTCATAGAGTCAGTTGGCAAGCAAAATGTCTGAAGAAGAAAAAGACAAGCAACAAATCTGTTCTTTTTGTGGACAGCCGTTGTCTGTTGGTGTTCGTGGGATGGAGGGCAATGGTGCCCTTATATGTGAAAACTGCATCAATCTTGGCTCAAAGCTTTTGCAGGATGAATCAACCCGCAAAGTAAAAAGGCGCATTGGCCATGTTCCTCCTCCGGAGGAGATACACAAGAAACTCGACAGCCACATCATTGGCCAGGACCAGGCCAAAAAGGTCATATCTGTTGGTGTTTACAAACATTATCGTTCCGTGCTTGGCTTCAAGTCGACCGGTGTTGAGGTTGAAAAGTCCAACATTATGCTCATTGGCCCAACTGGTTCAGGAAAGACCTTGATAGCAAAAACACTTGCAAAAATTCTCAATGTTCCTTTTGCAATTGCAGATGCAACAACACTCACCGAAGCTGGTTATGTTGGTGAAGATGTAGAGAATGTGCTTCTAGGACTTCTCAGATCGGCAGACTGGGATGTCGATGCCGCGCAAGTCGGCATCGTTTACATAGACGAGATAGACAAGATAGGAAGAAAATCTGAGAACCCTTCAATAACAAGAGACGTTTCTGGCGAAGGCGTCCAGCAGGCGCTTTTGAAAATGGTTGAAGGGACCGTTTGCAATGTTCCGCCGCAGGGTGGAAGAAAACACCCCCAACAGCAGTTCATACAGGTGGACACAACAAAAATACTCTTCATTGTCGGCGGGATGTTCGAATCACTCCCGAAGATAATTGCCAACAGACTTGGCAAAAGACAGGTTGGATACAACAGGCAGCCGGTTGAGCAAATTGAGGAATCATCCCTGCTTTCCCAGGTCACCCCGGATGATTTGATCAAGTTTGGCATGATACCGGAATTTGTCGGCCGTTTTCCGATTGTGACAAGTGTTTCTGATCTCAGCGTTGATGAGCTTGCAAGGATACTTGTCGAGCCAAAAAACTCCCTTGTAAAACAGTATGAGACGATTCTTGCCGCAGAGGGTGCCCAGCTTGTTGTTACTCCGGATGCCTTGCTGGCAATTGCCGAGAGGGCAAAAAAACTTGGAACCGGTGCCAGGGCGCTGAGGGGGATATTTGAAAATATCATGCTTGACGTGCTCTATTCCCTTCCCTCAATGAAAACAGTCGCAAAATGTATTGTTGATGCCGATGCAGCAAAAGGAATAAAATCGCCTATCCTAATTGATTCTGATGGAGCAGAGATGTCTCTGGAGAGGACAGCCTGATGCCCGGATCAAAATGGGAGCTTGTTGAAGCTCCTTTTGTGCCATTGAGAAACCTCGTCATGTTCCCCGGAATGACTGTCCCTTTGATTATTGGGAGGGAAAGATCGGTAGCCGCGGTTGAAGAGGCCTATGCCAATGACAGGATGATTGTGGTCTGTACGCAAAAATCTGAAATGGTTGACGAACCTGGCGCCAGCGATCTTTATGATGTTGGTGTTGGCTGTGAGATATTGCAGCTCCAGCAAAAAATGCCGGATGGAAATCTCAGGGTCATTGCAGAAGGCATTAGAAGAGTAAAAATTAAGAAATTTGTTGATGGCGAGAAATTCACCAAAGCAGTGGTCGAGCCATTTGTCGAAACTTTTGAAATGGACCCGGAGATCAAGGCGCTCATGAGAGTGCTTACCGGAAAATTTGATGAATATTTCAGGATAAACAAGAGACTCCTTCCGGAGATGCTCCTCGGTCTCTCCGAAATTGAAGAACCAAACCAGATGGCTGACATAGTTGCCGCCAACATCGGGCTTTCAATATCAGAGAAACAGGAAGTCCTCTCCATAGTTCCAGTCAGAGAGAGGCTCTCCAGACTCATCGATCTTGTCAGCTCGGAACTTGAGGTTCTCAATATCCAGAACAAGATAGAGTCTGAGGTACGCAACAAAATAGACAAGACCCAAAAGGAATTTTACCTGCGGGAACAGCTCAAAGCTATCCAGAAAGAGCTTGGAGAATCCAGCTCCGAGTTTTCAAATGATATATCCGAACTCAAGAAGAAGCTTGAAGGAAGACCAAATCTTCCTGTTTATGTTGTAGAAGCCATAAACGAGCAGTTGGACAAGCTTGAAAAAATGCCATCAATGGCGGCAGAAGCGGCCGTTGTAAGGAACTATCTGGACTGGATCTTCTCGCTTCCATGGGAAATAAAAACCGAGGACTGCATAGACATCAAGCAGGCAAAACAGATACTTGACGAGGACCACTATGATCTTGATGAGGTCAAGGAAAGGATTCTTGAGTATCTTGCAGTCAGAAAGTTGTCCCCAAAAGCAAAAAGTCCCATCCTTTGCCTCGTTGGTCCTCCAGGTGTCGGGAAAACCTCGCTTGGTAAATCAATTGCCAGGGCAATGGGCAGGAAATTTGTAAGGGTTTCGCTTGGCGGAATAAAAGACGAAGCCGAGATAAGAGGACACAGGCGCACTTACGTTGGTGCCTTGCCTGGCAGGATAATCCAGGGAATGAAACTTGCTGGCTCTTCGAACCCCGTTTTTTTGCTGGACGAGATTGACAAGGTGGGGCTGGATTTCAGGGGAGACCCTACGGCGGCATTGCTTGAAGCGCTTGACCCTGAACAGAACACCGCATTCTCTGACCATTACTTGGAAATTCCCTATGATTTGTCAGGCGTGCTTTTTATTACAACTGCCAATGTTGCCCATACCATTCCAAGGGCGCTTTTTGACAGGATGGAGCTCATAACAATCCCGGGCTATACCCAGTATGACAAAATCCACATAGCAAAGAAGTTCCTCATACCAAAACAGTTGAAGGAAAATGGCCTCACTGCGGGTGATGTGGAATTGCCGGATGAAACAATAGATGGTGTGATAAGACTTTACACCAGAGAAGCTGGTCTCAGGACCCTGGAACGCAGGATCGCTTCGATCATGCGCAAGGTGGCCAAAAACAAGGTTGAAACTGGCAAGCTGGAGAAAATAACAATACTCCCGGAAAATCTTTCAGATTATCTTGATGTTCCGATATTCAAATCTGATGTGCAGCTCAAAAAAGATGAGGTTGGAATTGCCACTGGGCTGGCCGTTACGGAAAATGGCGGTGAGGTTCTCTTTATTGAGTGCACCCTGATGGAGGGCTCAGGAAAGCTGATACTCACTGGTCAGCTTGGCGATGTAATGAAGGAATCAGCCACGGCTGCCATGTCATTTGTCAGGAGCCACAGAAAAGAACTTGGCCTTCCGGAATCTTACAGCGCTGACAAAACCGACATACACATACATTTCCCTGAAGGTGCAATCCCCAAGGATGGCCCATCCGCAGGAATTGGGATAATAACCTCTCTTGTTTCTGTAATTTCCGGTCTGCCTGTCAGATCAGATATCGCAATGACCGGAGAGATAACCCTGAGGGGTTCTGTCCTTCCAATTGGTGGGGTAAAAGAGAAAGTCCTGGCCGCACACCGCTATGGTGTAAAAACTGTCATTTTACCAAAGGACAATGAGGCTGACAGCAAGAAAATCCCGGCAGATGTGCTCTCCGAGATAAAAATAGTTTTTGTGGAGAATGTTTTTGACGTCATCAAGATTGCCATAAAACACCAATCCTCGCGGAGGAAGAAGTGACGAGGGTTGGGCTTGTCAGTCTTGGCTGCCCGAAAGCCCTGGTGGATTCCGAACAGATGATGGCCTCTCTTGCAAAAGAAGGCTATGAGATAGTTCTTGGCGATCAGGATTGTGACATTCTTTTCATAAACACGTGCTCTTTTATTGGAGATGCAAGGGAAGAGTCTGAGCAGACCATTAAAAATGCTATCAAGCTCAAAAGGGCCGGCAAAATAAAGCGCATTGTTGTGACTGGCTGTCTCCCCCAGCTTGTCGGGGAACAGATAAAGGAAAAGTATAAGGGAGTTGATGCTTTTCTCGGCACTGGCAAAAATGACCTTGCTGCACTGGCGGCCAATGGATCGCTTGCATTTGAAAGGTCTGATGTCCATGCGCCGCAGGGCTCACCGCTCCCGAGGCTCCAGCTGACACTCCCCCATGTGGCATATCTAAGGGTTGCCGAGGGTTGCTCCCATAAATGCTCTTTTTGTACCATTCCCTCAATAAGGGGCCCCTACCACAGTTTTGAGCTCAAAGACCTTGTTCTTGAGGCAAAAGCGCTTGCTTCAATTGGTGTCAAGGAAATCATCATCATTGCACAAGACACTTCCATTGTAGGACTTGATGCGAAAGCCCCTTATGATTTGAAGAAATTGATGGAGGAGCTCTCGCAGATTGATGGCATTGAGTGGATAAGGGTGATGTACCTGAACCCGATGCACCTTATGGAGAATGTCCTTGCGGCCTTTACTGTTAAAAAGGTGCTTCCATATTTTGATATCCCGTTCCAGCACATAAGCGACAAGATTCTTTCTGCAATGGGGAGACCCAGCCCAGGAAGAGATGACATCCGTCTTCTCGTTAAAACGATCAGAGGTTCATTCAAGAACGCCATTTTGAGGTCATCGATCATTGTCGGCTTCCCCGGCGAAGACAGGCAGGATTTTGATGAGCTCATCTCTTTTGTTAGAGAAACAATGTTTGACAGGCTAGGGGTTTTCAGATATTCGCCAGAAGAAAATACCCTGTCCTACAAAATGAAACAGGTTTCCTCAAGGGTCGCAAACTACCGCTGGAACACCCTGATGACCCTTCAAAGCGAAATATCGCTTGAAAACAACTCAAGGCTCAAGGGACAGATATTGCCTGTAATCATTGATGGCATCGGCAAAGATACGGCAATCGGACGTTCAATGGCTGATGCCCCGGAAATTGACGGAACAGTTTCAGTAAAAGGTGCAAACATCAAGAGGGGTGATATTGTAAACGTCAAGGTAAATTCTTTCTCGCCCTATGACCTTGGAGGGGTGAAAGTTGGCCATTAGAACATTTATTGCCCTAGGGCTTGATGCCTCCACCCTGAGATATTTTGATGAGATAACACCTGTTCTCAAAAGTTCTGGTGCGAGTGCAAGCTGGACAAGAAAAGGAAATTTCCATCTTACATTGAAATTTCTTGGGGATACTGAAGAAAATATTGCACAAAAAATATCTGGTGAACTTGAAGGAATGGTTTTTCAAAAAATTCCATACAAGCTTTCCAGATTTGGTGGTTTTCCAAACCTCAGAAAGCCCAGAGTCCTCTGGGTTGGTCTCGAAAGCCCAATGTGCATTGAGGTTGCGCAAAAAATAGATGCTGTTTGCAACAAATTTGGTTTTCCGCTTGAAGACAGGCCGTTTGTTCCCCATCTGACTTTGGGCAGGATCAAAGAACCATTTGACTTTGTGAAAATTGTTGCGGAATTGCCACCACAATCAAAAGACGAGCTTTTTTTTAAAAATGTGGTATTTTTTAAGTCAATTCTTTCAAATTCGGGGCCAACATACGAGCCCCTATGGTCAAAGGAGCTGGGATGAGCGAAAAGATACCTGAAAAAACCGAAAGGGACAAGGCTTTAGACTCGGCAATAGCCTCCATAGAAAAACAGTTTGGAAAAGGCACTGTAATGAAGCTGGGTGATGGCCATGGAAGGATGGCTGTGGAGGCTATTCCAACCGGTATTTTGTCGATGGATATTGCCCTTGGTGTTGGCGGGCTCCCGAGAGGAAGGATAGTTGAAATATATGGCGCGGAAGGCTCAGGAAAAACAACCGTAGCGCTAACTACCATAGCTTCAGTACAGAAGATGGGTGGCAAGGCTGTGTTCATTGATGCAGAACATGCACTTGATCCTTCCTATGCGGAGCGCCTTGGCGTAAACCTTCAGGACCTCATCATATCCCAGCCAGATTCAGGCGAGCAGGCACTTGAGATAGCAGAGATACTTACAAGATCAGGAGCAATTGACCTGTTTGTGGTGGATTCTGTCGCAGCGCTTGTGCCAAGGGCAGAACTCGAAGGTGAAATGGGCGATTCTGTTATGGGTCTTCAGGCAAGACTCATGTCACAGGCCATGAGGAAACTGGCCGGTGTGATGGGCAAAAGCAAGACTTGTGGCATATTCATCAACCAGCTCAGGGAAAAGATAGGCGTAATGTTTGGAAATCCTGAAACAACAACTGGTGGAAGAGCATTGAAGTTTTATTCCTCTGTCAGGATAGAAGTGAGGAAAGGCGAGAGCCAGAAAGATGGTGATCGCATTGTTGGTACGCAGGTAAAGTGCAAGATCGTCAAGAACAAGGTTGCCCCTCCATATCTTTCGGCAGAGTTTGAGATCGTGTTTGGCCAGGGTGTTTCAAGGGAATCCCAGTTGCTTGATATGGGAGTCAATCTGGACATTGTTGAAAAATCCGGAACGTGGTTCTCGTTTGACGGCGAAAGGCTTGGCCAGGGGCGCGACAACGCAAAGGCCGCCATAGCCCAGAAACCGGAAATGATGTCCGAGATCGAAAAGAGGATCAGGAGCGCTTATGGAATGGTCCCACAGGGACAGCCCCATAGCGAAGAAAAATAACAGCAAGGCTTTTACCTACTCACTCAGGTTACTTGCGGCAAGAGACAGGGCAGAGCTTGAAATAAGGGAAAAGCTTGCAAAGAAAGGATTTTTAAAAGAAGAGACCGAAGAGGTTATTGCAAAACTCAAAAAACTCGGCCTTCTTGATGAGAAAAAATTTATTAAAGAATATGTCAGGGCCAAAAGAGCCAGGCATTGGGGACCTTTTAAGGTCAAACTCGGGCTTGTGGCCCTGGGAATACAAAAAAGTGATGCCGACGCAGAAATCAGGCAAACAGACTGGAGAGAGCCTTTGAAAAAGCTTGTAAGTTCAAACAAAGGTCTCGAAAAAAGAAAGCTGTATTCAAAACTTTCCAGGCTTGGTTTCCCGTCAGACCTAATAAAATCGGAAATGAAGTGCGAGGAACAAGATGATTGAAACCATTGTTGGATTGTTAGGGTTGGCACTCGGTGCCGCAGTGGCTTTTTTCTATGCCATGAACGCTTCCGCCAAATCGGCGGACGGCAAGATACGAAGGGCCGAAGAAGAATGCAAGAGGATTACCTCACAGGCCAGGGACGAAGCAGAAACACAGAAAAAAGAGATCCTTGTCAATGCCAAGGACGAGGCGATGAGGCTTGTTGCAGAGAGGGAAAAGGAATTCAGGCAACAGCGCCAGGAGCTGGTGGATATTGAAAGAAGAATAGCCCAGAGGGAAGAGAAGATTGAACAGAGATCTGAAGCTGTGGGCAAGCGTGAAAATACAATAACAGTCAGGGAAAAGGAACTTGACGAAAAGCACGAGCAAGCCGACCAGATTGTCGAAAAACAGAGGAAAGAACTCGAGAGAATTGCTGGATTGAACCAGGAAACTGCAAAACAGATCATCCTTGATGAGCTGAGGCAGAAAATGAGTTACGAGCTTGCCCAAAAGGCAAAGAATATGGAAGAGGAAGCAAAGGACAAGGCGTTGCAGAAGGCCAGAGAGGTTATTCTTGGCTCGGTGCAAAGGATTGCTTCTGAATATACGGCAGAGGTGACCGTTTCTGCTGTTCCGCTCCCATCCGAGGAGATAAAAGGAAAAATCATTGGAAGGGAAGGACGCAACATAAGGACTTTTGAAACTGCAACAGGCGTTGACCTTCTCGTTGATGACACCCCGGAGGTTGTCACCATATCATGCTTTGATCCTGTCAGACGCGAGATTGGAAAACTGGCACTGGAGAAATTGATAACAGATGGCAGGATACATCCAGGCAGGATTGAAGAGGTTGTGGAGCAGGCCACAAGGGAATTTGAGGACAGATTGAAACTGGAGGGTGACCAGGCGTTGCTTGAGGTTGGTCTCCAGCAGGCCAAACCAGAGCTGGTAAAACTCCTCGGAAGACTCCGTTTCAGGACATCTTATGGCCAGAATGTCCTTGCCCACTCGATTGAAGTTGCAATGCTGTCGGCCCACATGGCTAATGAGTTGGGCCTTGATGCCAGGAAAGCCAAAAGAGCAGGCATTTTCCACGACATCGGCAAAGCTGTTGACAGGGAAAGGGAAGGCTCGCATGACGAGCTTGGCGCCGAAATCCTGAGGAAGAATGGCGAGCCGATAGAAGTGGTTGAAGCTGCCAGGCTTCATCACAGCGATATTGCCCCAACATCCGTCTACGCCGTTCTTGTGCAGGCAGCTGATGCCATTTCTGCATCAAGGCCTGGTGCAAGACGCGAAAGTTTTGAGGCCTACATCCAGCGACTTGAATCACTTGAAACAATTGCAAAGAGCTTCAGGGGCGTTGAAAAAACTTACGCAATACAGGCCGGCAGGGAAATAAGGGTAATAGTTAAGCCAAAAGATATTGATGATGTCCTTGCCTATCAGATGGCCCGCGACATTGCAGCAAGGATTGAAAACGAGCTCACATATCCGGGGACCATAAAGGTCACGGTCATAAGGGAAGTCAGATACACTGAGAACGCAAAATGATAGTCCTCTTCATCGGAGACATTGTTGGCAAACCAGGAAGAAAGGCCATTGAAGCTGTTGTTCCGGGCCTGGTAAAGCAATACAGTGTCGATTTTGTTGTGGCAAATGGTGAAAATGCGGCCGGTGGGTTTGGCCTCACCCCTGACATTTCAGACAAGCTCAGGGCTGCTGGCATCCATGGAATAACACTTGGCAATCATCTTTATGACCAGAAGGAAGCTGACGAATTACTTGAAAACGAGCGTCTTCTGGCAAGACCGGCCAATTTCCCCCCAGGAAATCCTGGTAATGGTTACTTTGTGCTTGAGGGACTTTCCGGAACACTTGCGGTGGTGAGCCTTCAGGGCAGGGTCTTCATGACGCCTATTGATTGCCCGTTCAGAGTCGCTGACAGAATTGTTGAAGAGCTAAGGAGTACAACAAAAGCCATCCTAATCGATTTCCATGCCGAAGCAACGAGCGAAAAACAGGCCCTTGGCATTTACCTTGATGGGAGGGTTTCTGCGGTTTTGGGTACCCACACGCACGTCCAGACGGCTGATGAGAGAATACTCAAGGGAGGAACAGGTTTTATTACCGATGTAGGAATGACTGGCCCCCATGAATCAATTATTGGTATGGAACCCAGCGCGCCGATCTCCAAAATGATTAGTGCAAGACGGGCAAGATTTGAGGTTGCAGAAGGTGATGTAAGATTATGTGCCGTTTTGCTCGATATTGATAGAGAAACGGGGCAGTGCAGGAAGATTGAAAGAATGATGATAAGTGTTCCGTGAATATTCTTTAAACAAAATGACAAAAGCCCTCCAAATGGAGGGCTTTTTTGTTTTTAGTTGGTTTGGGATTTACGGTTCCGGGTTTGGTTTTTTTGCCACAAACTGGATTGTTGGAGCCATGCCAAGGATTGATCTTTCCTGGGCAAGCCTGAATTCCAACTCCAAAAAGTCTTCAAAGAAGCCCTCGTCCCAGTCTGTTGCGGAAAGCTTTTCGCCAGGCAGTTTTGTCAGGGCGTGCTCCCATCCATAAAAGTCGACAACCTCAAAACCGATGGCCTCGAGCTCACAAGCAATATCATTTGGGGTAAAAAGTTCTTTGGTACCCCACCACTGGATTTCATCTATGCCGTTTGCAATGCTTGACGCATTGCTTGTTGATTGAGGGACACAGTCGACTGCGGCCGCAAACCTTCCCGGTACACTGCCAAAGAAGAGACCACCCTGAACCAGAAGTCTCATTGCCTCTCTTGATATTTCCTCAGGATCATCATTGTCGGAGAGCCAGCCAGGACAGATCACAACTCCAAAACTTTCTCCTTCTATTTCCTCAGTTGTTGAGGCTATACATGTTGGGTCATCATCCTTTTGCGGGCATATCCTGGCCACCTTATAGCCGGCATTTTCAAGAATGAGTGACATCTGGGTCTGTTTTGGCCCATCGAGAACAAGAACATTGCAGATTTCTTCTGGAAGATAGCCGAGAATTCCATAAAGAAGGGACCTGTTGATGACCTCTGATGCGAATGTGCCCTCATTCATCGAGGGGGATGGGTTAAATTTTGACATGGTTTTTACAGAAAAAGCCTATTGAACGGTCGTAGGTTTTTTCTTCCTCTGCAGTGAAATAACATGCCGGGAGCTCATTTTGTGATTTGTGGAATGACAGACACTCGCAGCATTTGTATTTGCGCTCGCATGGTTCATAGGTGCAATTGCACCTGTTGCTATTTGTTTTTTTGCAACTCACACCGGCATTCTAAACTTTTTAAGGTGGTTTTTCAAGGCAGGAAATTCAGAGAGAAATTCCTATTGATGGTCTTTTTTGGCCTTATTCCAGATTTCATCCATTTCCCCCAAAGTCATCTGGCCAATCGGTTTTCCGGTTTCTTTTGAATGGCTCTCTATCTTTTCAAATCTTTTTATGAATTTGTCCAGTGTTCTTGAAAGCGCTACTTCAGGGCCAATATCAAGAAATCTGGCCACATTTAGCAGAACAAAGAAAACATCCCCAAGTTCATTTTCAATCTCGTTTTTGTCTTTGGTCTGGATGGCTTCCTTGAGCTCACCGACTTCCTCATCTAGCTTTTCCAGGACCCCTTCGGTTTTGTCCCAGTCAAACCCGAGGCCTTTTGCATGGGCCATTATTCTTTCGGCCCTGCCAAGTGGTGGGAGATTTGATGGGATATCCCTTATTGATCCATTGTTTTTATTCTGTTTTTTGAGGCTGTTCCATTGGCCAAGAACAGAGTCAGCCGTTTTTGTCTTGCTTTCACCAAAAACGTGTGGATGCCTGTAGACAAGTTTTTCCTGCATTGTAGCAATTACATCTTCAACGCTGAATGGTTGCTCTTCCGAGAGCATTCTTGAAACCATCAACACCTGGAGCAGGATATCTCCGAGTTCTTCCTTTACGTGAGCAACATCTTTCTGTTTGACTGCTTCCCAGACCTCATAAGTCTCCTCGAGGAGGTTTTGCATCATGCTGTCAGGGGTTTGCTCCCTGTCCCAGGGGCAAAGTCTTCTAAGCAGATCAATGAGGAGCTTTGCCTCATAGAAAGAGGTGTCAGAAGCGTTTATTAAAAGTGGTTTCACATACTCGCACTCGTTGACAAATCCCTGATTGTGGAGAAACGCAATCGAGTTGTCACCTCTTATTGCACGCACTTCCTCGATTGCCTGGTTTGTCGTCATGTTCGTAAACACTACAAGATAGCATGCCGCCAGTGTTGCTGAACGTTCATAACCTTCCTGGCAATGAATCAGTATAGGCAATCCGTGTTTTTTCATAAATCCAGCCCAGAAAATGAATTCTCTCAACTGTTCAAGCGTTGGTGGTTTATCTTCCGGAATCTGGAGTTTGAGATTGAAAATCCCCAATTCTTCAAAATCTTTGTCGGTGAATGGTACTCTGGATAATGAAACTACAGCTTTTATGCCGGTGTCCCTGAGCCTTGAAAGCATTTGCATGTTCTCTGGAGCAGATGAGATCATCAATTCTTTTTCTATTATCCAGGAAAAGTTCATCCTTTAGTCCTCGCAGGCAAGCTCGATGAATTCCCTTGCCAGCTTTACGGGGTTGTCTCTCTGCTTCCTGATCCTGATCATGTTTGGTCTGACAGTAGTTCTCTCGCCAAACCTTGCCACCAGTCTGTCCAGGAAGTCTTCTCTGAGTTTTACATTTGGCCCAAAATGGAAATTTAGCGTCAGGTTGTCCTCGACGATGGAGTTGATTCCCATTGATTGTGCAAGGACCCTTATTTTTACAAGCTCATAGAGTGACTCAACCTCTGGGGGTGGCCTTCCGAACCTGTCCTGGAGCTCGTGTTCGATTGATTTCACCTGGTTGGTTGTTTCGGCACTCACCAGTCTTTGATAGCAATCAATCCTCAATGCTTCGTCCGGAACATAGTGCTCTGGTATGAAGCCTGAAACTCTTAGATCAACATTGCATTCCTGTGGTGGCGCCTCTGGTCTTATAGGTTTTCCATCATGTGATTTCTGGAGCTGTTTTTTTGCGTCCTCAAGCAACCTCAGGTACAGATCGTAGCCAACTGCGGCGATATGGCCGGACTGTTCTGCACCAAGCATGTTGCCGGCGCCCCTTATTTCGAGGTCCCTCATAGCTATCTTGAGGCCCGCTCCGAGATCAACAAAATCCCTTATAGCTTCGAGTCTCATTCTGGCTGTTTCTGTCAGAGCCTCCTCAGAGTTGTAGAAGAAATATGCGTAGGCCCTCTTTTCTGACCTTCCAACCCTTCCCCTGAGCTGGTACATCTGTGCCAGACCAAGATTTTGCGCATTTTCCACAATTATTGTGTTGGCAGTGGGAATGTCCAGGCCTGATTCAATGATTGTCGTACACAAGAGGATATCGATTTCACCCTTGTAGAAACTGAGCATTATGTCTTCCAGCTCATCGCTGTCCATTTGCCCATGAGCTATGGCAATCCTGGCATTTGGGACAATCTTTTTGAGCTTCCACATGATTGAACCGAGGCCCTGTATCCTGTTGTTGACATAGTAGACCTGGCCACCTCTTGCAAGCTCGATTTCAATGGCCTCTTTTGCGGCAGTTTCAGAATATGCCTGAACGTATGTCTTTACTGGTTTTCTTCCTTCCGGAGAAGAATTGATCTGCGAAATCTCCCTTACCCCGGTCAGTGCCATTTCGAGCGTCCTTGGGATTGGAGTTGCGGTGAGGGTCAGTACATCAATATTTTCTTTGAGTTTTTTGATTTTCTCTTTGTCCTCGACACCAAATCTTTGTTCTTCGTCAATTATCAGCAATCCCAGGTCCTTGAATTTGATGTCGCTTTGCAGGAGGCGATGAGTACCAATGACCATTTCAATTGATCCATCGGTGATGCCTTCCACAACCTTTTTCTGGCTGGTTTTCCCCTTGAATCGCGATAGTTGTTCCACCTTTATCGGGAACGGGGCAAAACGTTCTTTGAAAGTATTGTAATGCTGGAGCGCGAGTATTGTTGTAGGGACGAGTATCGCTACCTGTTTCCCGGCCACAATTACCTTGAATGCGGCCCTTATTGCGACCTCGGTCTTGCCGTAGCCGACATCACCACAAACAAGCCTGTCCATTGGTTTCGACCGTTCAAGGTCGTGCTTGACTTCCATGATTGCCTTGAGCTGGTCGGTTGTTTCCTCATACGGGAAAGCTGACTCCATTTCTTGTTGCCAGATAGTGTCTTCCTCGAATGAGTAACCTTTGGACATCTCTCTTCTGGCGTAAAGTCTTATCAATTCTGCGGCAATGTCTTTTGTGCCTCTTGCCACTCTTGCAAGGGCCTCCGGCCATTCCCTTCCGCCAAGCTTGTTGATTGTTACTGTTTCAGGGTTGCCAAGGTATTTGTGGATCAGTGGGAGTCTTTCAGGAGGTATGTAGAGCTTGTCCCCTTTCGCATATTCCACCTGGAGATATTCTTTTGTGATCCCTGCCGCGGTTACGGTTTTGAGCCCCCTGTAAATGCCGATCCCAAAGGTCAGATGGACCAGAAGGTCGCCCGGATGGAGTTCATCAACAGATTTGATTGGTGAACCACCCCTGTATCTTTTTGTGGCGCCAATCCTTCTTCTCCACCCAAAGAGTTCATTGTCAGTAAGGAGTAGAATTTTCCTTCTTCTGTCCTCAAACCCCCTCTCCAGTGACATGTTGACTATGTCAAAGAAGGGTGCTGATTCTTCGTCCAGCTTTTCAGGTTTGGAGGGAACAAGTCCATCCTGGAGTTCTATAAGCTCCTTTACTCTGCCGGGCTGTTTTGTTGCGATAACGATCTTGTAGCCGCCCTGCACTTTTCCGGAAATGAACGATGCCACATCCTGGAGTTTTCCGACCATCGGGTCTGGCTGTGAATGCTGGATTGTGACAACTTTATTTTTTTGGGGCGAGTCAGGAGCCTTCATGCTATAAATCAGCATTGATGGGTTATGCCTGGTGATGTGAGGAAATTCAAGTCTTTCAATGTCATCAAGTTCTTTTTGCGGGAGCAGTTCACCTTTCTTGATACCATTCACATAAACATCCATCGTGTCACGTCTGAACCGCTCATAGGTATCAGATATCCTGTCAGGCTCCACCCAGGCAATCATGTAATCTTTTATATAATCAAGCAACCTTGTCGCCTTGCCGTAGAAGAATGGTATATAATGCTCCATCCCTGTAAAACGCACGAGGTTGTTTATGTGATCCTTGTCTTTTTTAAGGGTCTCACGCATCTCGCTGTTTTGAATGCTGACAGTCAGCATGAACATGTCGATCCTCGAGACTGCCTCTTGGGATATCTGCTCATCCAGGAATATATGGGACACAGGCAGGAGCAGACAGGATTCAACCTGCTTTACTGACAACTGGGTTTCGGGGTCTACCTGCCTGATTGTGTCTATTACGTCAACATCAAACTCGATTCTGTAGGGGAGATCAGAGGAGGGGCTGAAGAAATCTATTATTCCACCTCTGAGTGCTGCATCTCCGACTTTCTCAACCTGGGCTTCTATCTTGTACCCAAGCTCTACGAGTTTCTGTTTGAGTTTTGGAACCGAAAGCAAATCACCCCTAGAAATGATCATTGCCTGATTTTGCAGTACGTCTGGCGGGATAATACAGTCATAAAGGGCCTGCAAGCTTGTAACAAGGATTGTTGCGCCAGGGTTTATAAGTACTTGGTACAGTGTTGAAATCTGCCAGCTTATGCTTGATATTGACGGTGATGTTTTGTCCAGTGGCGGTGCGTCACTTGCTGGGAAAAACAGTCTGTTTATGGGTGCATCCTCTAGGACTGAGTCGAGTTCCTGGAAAAATCTCAACGCGGTTTGTTCATCAGGGCAGACTATGGCATACTTGTCCTCTATGGAGGATATATTTGCCAGGTTTATTGAGAGATCGGAGCCAGAGAGTCCCTCAGCTAGAATAGATTTCACCTTGCCCTCTTTGAGGGCCTGGGTGGCAATTTGAAACTTCTTCGAAGACAGGAGTGGTATATACTCTCTCATTCAACCAGAAATATGATATTATAACGCAGTATAAGACAAGTCAATATTTTATACGGAGTTGGCATGAAAAAAATAAGGGCAGATGAACTTTTATCCAAGGATGGCACGATTACTCGTTCACAGGCCAGACTTTTGATAATGGAGGGCAAGGTAAGCGTCAAGGGCAGGACCGTCATGAAACCGGGTGAGCTTGTTCCTGAGGATTCGTGCTTGGAAATTGCTGCTCCACCAAAATTTGTAGGTAGGGGTGGCCACAAACTTGAGCATGCACTAGAAAAATTTGGGTTGAACGTTGAGGGGTTGATCGCAGTTGATGTTGGTGCTTCAACTGGTGGTTTTACCGATTGTCTTTTGCAAAGAGGAGCAAAAAAAGTTTATGCTGTTGATGTTGGCAGATCACAGCTTGCGCAAAAAGTAGCATGTGATCCAAGAGTTGTCATAATGGATGAAACAAATGCCAGAAATCTTGTGCCTGAGATGTTCCCAGAAAAACCTCAGTTTGCATGTGTTGATTGTTCGTTTATTAGCGGAGATAAAGTAATCGCACCACTTAAAAACCTTCTTGGGGAACCAGGTTTTATAGTATGGCTCCTAAAACCCCAGTTTGAAGCTGGACCGGGCAAAGTAGGCAAGGGTGGAGTAATAAGGAAAGACGATGTTCTTGAAATGGCAATCACTGAAGCACTGGACAGAATTCATATAATTGGTGCCTCGGTGATTGATTGTTGTGAATCTCCCATAAGAGGTGCTGATGGAAACAGAGAATATCTCGTACTGCTTAGGTTTAGCGGCGCGGGTATTTCTATTGCTGATTGTCTTGCTCGAATGTTGAAACAGGATCAGAATGAGGAACCACAAAACTAGGTTGCATAAACTGGGTTGGTGGGTTTTTCATGATCCAAGGAGTTTGTTTGGTCAGGCCAAGCAGGATCAACGATATAACGGAATAAACTGATGCTAACGGCGATCCTGTCACCCAGGTTGTGACGCCGTACCCCCATAACTGTACGATTCCTCCAAGGGTTACGTAGCCAGTGCTCAGTGCTGTTATCACGGCAAATGGCGCCATCAGCAGAAATCTTGATGGCGCAAGAAAGAATATCACAGCCAATGACGTTGCAAGGCCCTCGCCACCCCTGAATGACAGAAATATCGAAAAATCATGGCCAAACACAGCTGCAATGCCACACACCGAAGTCACCCACATTGGTTGTTTAAGGATATAATGGGTAACAAACATCGGCAAAAGACCTTTTAACAGGTCAAGCGATAATGAAAGCGCTCCAACCTTTATCCCGAGCTGTCTGGTTACGTTTGCGGCACCTATTTGTCTTGAACCAACGCGCCTTATGTCTACTTTCCCAAAAAGCCAGCCAACGATGTAGCCTGACGGGAAAGAGCCTGCCAGGTAGGACAAAATGATGAGTAGAGCAATGCTCCTCATTACTTATCTTTTGGGCCTTCCTGGGCTTCTACAAATTTTGGGATGTCGCAGGTTGCGTCTTCTGCAAAGGAAACCTTGGATTTTCCCTCAAGAAACTCGTCGATTGACTGCTCAATCATGAACCTCTGGGACCCTGGTATGAGCTTTGCCGATTTTTCCTGCAAACCAGTGACCCTGCGTATCAAATAAATGGTGGCAAGGTATTTGTTACCGTCCATATTTTTGATAAATTGCTCAATTTTTGCCCTGTCTATCATATTTCCTCCTATAACTGCACCATTTTATGATGCTTGCGACATCATGGGTCGCTTGGGCTATCGTGTGATTTACCACAGAGTAATCATAATTCAACAAAGATTTTAGCTCTGATTTTGCGTTTTCAAGTCTTATTTTTACCTGCTCGTCATCATCCGATTTCCTCCCCGAAAGCCTTGATTTCAATTCATCCAGGCTGGGTGGGAGGAGAAAAATCAGTATTGATGAAAGTGGCATTCTTTCTCTCACCTGACAGGCACCCTGAACATCTATCACAAGAAGCACATCTTTACCATTTGCGAGTTTTTCTTCAATTGGTTTTGTTGGGGTGCCGTAGCAATTCCCATGGACATTCGCCCATTCGAAAAACCCGTTTTCTGAGAGCATTGCATCAAATTTTTCTTTGCCCAAAAATAAATAATCCCTACCATTCACCTCATCCGGTCTTTTCTGCCTGGTTGTTGCAGACACCGAGACGAAAAGTTCGGGAATCATTTTTGCGAGTTCCTGCCTTATTGTGGTTTTACCAACTCCAGACGGGCCGGACAACACAAAAAGGCTACTTTGCATAGCGCCTCAGGAACAGCTTGCTGATGTCAACAAATAATGGTGGTATAAGTGCCATGAGGACTATTATTCCAAGGTCTACCATGTTTATGCCAGTTGTTTTGAAGATTGGCTGGAGTGACGGTATGAATGTTATAAAGAACATCGCAAATGATAGCGCCATGGCACCAAGAAGCTGTGGATTACCCCAGAGTTTCATTTCAAAAACCGTTTTTGTAAACGATCTGCAAGTGTATCCGACAAGGAGCTCGGTGATGACGGTTGTTGCAAAAGCGTAGGTGGATCCCAGGACATGCCCACCTCTTGCAGAACCAATTAGATATGAGCCGTAAACAGCCATGCCAAAGGCTATGGCTCTAAAAACAATTCCCCAAAGCACTTTGCCACTGAGGAACTTCTGTTTTGGGTCTCTCGGCATGCGCTTCATTATTCCTGGCTCCGGTGGTTCAACACCGAGAGCAAGTGCTGGGAGACCATCTGTAAGCAGATTAATCCAGAGTAATTGTATTGGAGCAAGAGGAGAACCGGTCATAAATATCAATGAGAATGCTATTGCCAGTACCTCTCCAATGTTTGCACCAAGCATGTACCATATAAATTTGAGGATATTGTCGTAGATGACCCTTCCTTCGTGCACCGCTTTAACTATAGTTCCGAAGCTATCATCAACGAGGATCAAAGATGCGGCATCTTTGGCTACTTCCGACCCTGACTTGCCCATTGAGACGCCTATATCGGCTTTTTTGAGGGCAGGTGCATCATTGACGCCATCGCCGGTCATTGCCACGACCTGTGAATTTTTTTGTAAAACTTCAACTATCCTCAGCTTGTCTTGAGGAGATACCCTGGCAAAGACTTTTGTTTTTGGGATTAGCTCATCGAGTCCCGGTTTATTTTCTGCAAAGTCTTTTCCTGTAATGGGCTTGTCATCCTCGGTTGCGATACCGAGTTTTCTGGCATAGATTATTGCTGTCTCAGGATGATCACCAGTTACCATGACTGGTACAATTCCTGCATCTTTGCAGTCCTGAACGGCCTGTGGAACCTCGGCCCTTATTGGATCATACAGGCCGATATAACCAACAAGAACCAGACTGTGTTCTTCAACCTTATCACCAGGTTCTGGTACAGGAGCGACCTTGAATGCAAAACCAAGCGTCCTGTAACCTTCCTTTGTCAGCTTGGAGCCTTCTTCGGAGAGTTTTTTCCTGGTTTCATTATCGAGATCAACAATTTTTCCGTTCAGGTACAGTCTGTTGGACATGTGAAGAACGACCTCAAATGCGCCCTTCGTGTATGCAACAGTTTGTTCCTTTTCTTTGTGGACAGTTGTCATGGCTTTTCTGTCGGAATCAAATGGTATCTCATCGACCCTTGGGCTTACAGAATTTGCATCCAGACCAACTTCTTCTGCAAATTCAATCAGGGCTGTTTCTGTAGGATCTCCGGTTAGATTTCCATCTGCATTGTAGGCAGCATCATTGCAATGGAGGGCAACTTTTGCCAGAGGACCTAATTCTTCTTTTGGAGCATTGGACATATCAAAATGCTTCATGCCATAGAAGACCTTGACGGCCTTCATCCTGTTTTCTGTGAGCGTGCCTGTTTTGTCGGTGCAGATATAGGTTGTGCAGCCAAGCGTCTCCACGGAAGAGAGCCTTCTGATAATGGCACCCTGCTTGCTCATCCTTGTGGTCCCTATTGAAAGAACGATTGTTACAACTGCTGGGAGGCCCTCAGGAATTGCGGCAACGGCAAGTGAAACTGCCATGAGGAGCTGTTCTCCCGGGTTTCCCATTTCCAGCCAGCCAAGGACAAATACTGCAGCGCATACAATCAGGAATACGATTGATAACACTTTGCCAAGATGATTGAGCTGGATCTCAAGGGGCGTTTTTTCCCTTTTGACCTGCGAAAGGCTTGTAGCTATCATGCCCATCGAGGTTTCTTTGCCAGTAGCAACAGCAATTCCCTTGCCTCGGCCGGTTGTTACGACCGTTCCCATGAAGGCCATATTCACTCTGTCGCCGACGGTTGCTTGCTCGTGAACTGTCATACACCAGTCTTTGAGGACTGGATTTGATTCTCCGGTCAGGATCGCTTCATTACATGCGAGGTTGATAGTTTCAACAAGTCTTAGATCGGCGGGAACGAGATCTCCTGCTGAAAGTATCACGAGATCGCCGGGGACTACCTCAGATGATGGTATCTCATGGATTGAGCCGTCTCTGAAAACGTGGGCTTTTGGAGCGGACATTTTTTTGAGTGCTTCCAGTGCACCTTCGGATTTGTATTGCTGGATTATTCCAAGGGTCGCATTTGCCACCAGAACAGTTATGATTGCTATGGCATCGACCCACTCGCCCTGGATGATTGAAAAAATACATGCAGCCAAAAGAATCAGGATGAGCGGCGACACGAATTGCTCAATGACCATCTGGAGAATTGATGAACGTTCTTTTGCAGATATTTCATTGGGGCCATACTTTTCAAGCCTGTTTTTTGAGTCCTTTGAGCTGAGACCTTGAAGAGTTGCATTGATTGTCTTTAGGGTTTCGTCCAGTGGAATACTGTGCCAGTTCATGTTTTACTTCTCCTTGAGGATTTCGATAGCTTTTTGGATAAAGGGGTCTTCCTTTGGATCAAGTGGATAGAAGTTGTCAACACCTTCCGAAACCTCTACATCGGGCTTGATTCCGACAACATCAACCTCGTTCCTGTTTGGGGTCAGATAGCTTTGTATCGTCAGTTTTATGACCCCAAATGGGGGAACTGGTATGATGTTTTGTATGAGCCCTTTTCCAAAAGTCCTTGTGCCTACGACTGTTGCAACACCTCTGTCTTGAAGCGCTCCGGTAAGAACTTCAGAGGCTGATGCCGTAAAATGATCAACAAGCACAACAAGTGGTTTCTCGAATCTGATGCCACTCGTTTTGATTTCCTCCGTTCTTCCCGCCTGGTCTTTGGTAAATGCGAGTGTTCCTGGCTCCAGGAAGAGGTTTGATATGTCAATGCACGATTTTACAAAACCTCCAGGGTTTCTGCGCAAATCAAGTATCAGACCCTTAGAACCTGAAAGCTCAAAATTGTTTATGACATTTTTCATTTCCTCAAAGCTTTGTGGCATGAAGTTGCTGAGCCTTGTGTATGTGTATTTATCTATGTTTTTTGAGGAAACAGTATTGATCGTTATCTGTTCTCTGACGATTGTTTTATCAACAAACAGGCCATCGTGCTGGAAAGTTAGGTTTATGCTTGTATTTTCCTTGCCTTTCAACAGGCTTGAGACGTAATCAATATCGGTACTTTTCAGTTTTGAGCCGTTTATTTTTACTATCTCCCAGCCTTCTTCGACACCAGCCCTAAGGGCAGGGGATTTGTCGAAGACCTGAAGGACTATGACATGTCTTTTTGACTGGTCATTGCCTATTGTCACACCAATTCCAACATAATTGCCAACCGTTGAATCCTGAAAAAGTTTATATTCGTCCTTGTTAAAAAACGTGGAGTATGGGTCAAGGCCAAAAAGCATTGCTTTTGCAAGGTTTTCCTCTGTTACCAGATCTGCCCTGTAGTAATTGTCCATGACAACCTGGACAGTTTTGCTGAGCAAGGGCATGTTGTTTATATCAATTTTTGTCTGTGTTGATCTTGCCGCCCTGGAACCTACAAGTACTCCACAAAATATTCCCAGACCAAAAACGATTATCAGGAATGTCGAGATTGTTACCCAAAATGTATATCTGTTTTCTCTCATCATCTCACCTTGGCAAGTAATTCAAAGGATTCATGGGTTTATCATTGACCCTATATTCAAAATGAAGGTGTGGGCCGGTGCTCCAGCCTGTGGAACCGATATATCCAATAACCTGGCCTTTTTTGACCTGTTGTCCCTTTGAGCACCCGAACCTTGACATGTGGGCGTAAAATGTCGTTATGCCGTTTCCATGGCTTAGAATAACAAGGTTACCATACCCACCAAGCTGACCAACAAATCCAACAAAGCCATCTCCAGCAGCCATAATTGGCGCACCCATCTTTGCATCAATATCAATTCCAGTGTGCATCCTTACATCGCCAAAGATTGGGTGCTTTCTCATACCGAAATGACCAATGGGACCGTTTACCGGTATCGGCCACATGTAAGCACCTTTGTAGGCCGCCCTTTTTCGTCTTTCTTCCTCTTCAGCAATTTTTTTGAGGATGATTTTTACTTGGGCCTGATCGTTATCAAGTTGCCGTTGTATCCTTATCAGTTCATCTTTTGTCCACTGTTTCTGGTTTTTGATATCGTTTAAAACCTGATCATTCTTTTTTTTGAGACTTCCATATCTTTCAACCTGGGTTTTGTATTCGGTTTTTAACTCTGCAAGTTTTTGCTTGTCTTTTTCGAGGTTTTGTCTCGCGGTTTCTATTCTTAGCGATTCGAGGTGAAGATCCATTATCGCTTTCACAGTACCATTGAGAATTTTGTTGGTAAATCTGGCCCTTCCGGTCAGTTCGGAGAAACTTTCGGCAGAAAAAACGTAGTCTATAAATCTATTTTGGGAGAACTTGTGGACAAAAGTCAGCAATTTTCCGACTTCATCACGCTTTTTATCCAGTTCCCTCCCTTTGGTTTCCATATTTTTTCTTGCTTCTTCAATCCTTTTTACGGTTTCGACTATCTCTTGTTGGGTACTGGCAGTTTTTGTTTCATACTCATCAAGGAGACTTTTCACCTTTGTTTGTTCATCGAGTTTTGATTTCTCTTTGACACTGAGCACATCCTGATATTTCTTTGTTTCCGAGAGCTTTCTCTTGTTTGTGATGATGCGGTTATTGATACTCCTGAGCTCATCCTGGAGATTCCCAGCTTTTACAAGTGGAGTACTCGAAAAGGCAATCAGACATGCTAGAAGCGCAGGAATAATTTTTTTCAAGCTCTTATCCTCCTGAGCGTGTTTCTGGAAGAAAGCCAGCTTGTGATAAGGCCGGTCAAAAAGCCAAAAACAACAGTTCCGGCCACTATTGAGTAAAAAATTGTTTGCCCGATTGACAGATTAAACCAGGGAAGGTTTGTTTGAAAAATTGTCTGGAGATATTTCCAGCCGAAATATATTCCGGCTGCCGAGATTCCACCGCCAATCAACCCGTAGAAAACACCTTCTATGATGAAAGGGCCAAGGATTGTGCCAGGAGAAGCGCCAACAAAGCTCATCACTTCAATTTCCTCAATCCTGGATGCAATTGAAAGTGATATGGTTGATCCAATGACAATACTTGAAACAAGAATGGAAAGCACTGCCAGGCCAAGGGCTATCCAGATGAACAGATCGAAAAGGTTGACAAACTTGTTTATGACATCTGATTCGTAATCAACGTCCTCAACCATTGTGAACTGTTTGATCCTTGTTGCCAGAGTGTCGATGTTTTGTGGATTTTCTGGAACCACAACAAGGCTGTATGGAAGAGGATTGTATGAAATGGATTGGATTATCTGCTCTGGTGAAAGATGGAGTGACTCGCCCTCTTTTTCCAGCAGGTCATCAGGAGTGAGTATTTTTACGTTTTTCACGTTTGGCAAGAGTTTTATCTGCTCGGACATATTTTGTGCGATGTTGGAATCCGCATTCGGGCTTAGATAAACAGGGAGTGTAAACCTTTCGCGTGCAGTTCTGCCAAAATTTGCCCCGGCTATTCCAAGAAGAAGGGTCGTACTCATAAGAAAAATAGTGACTGCGGTGACAGCTATTGCAGCTGTTGATCTTGCTTTAGATCTGAAGATTGATTTGAACGCCCAGGCCAGCTCACGAAAGAACATTTGCGTCGCTCACTTTCTGCCCATGGTCCAGCTTTATGATCCTCTTTTTTGTGCTCTCCACCATATTTTTATCGTGAGTAGCTATGAGGATGGAAGTTCCCCTTGTGTTGATTTTGAGAAGGAGATCAAGCACAGAAAGTGAGTTCTCGTAGTCGAGGTTTCCAGTTGGCTCATCTGCCAGGAGCAATGGAGGATCATTGACTAGCGCTCTTGCAATAGCTATTCTTTGCTGCTCTCCGCCTGAAAGCATGTTTGGAAAATCCCTTGAACGCAGGTTTAAACCAACGAATCCAAGGACTTCGGCGACCTTGTGTTTTATGTTCCTGCTGGCTGCTCCTTGCACTTCCATGGCAAATGCAACATTTTCCCAAACTGTTTTTGTGGAGATGAGCTTGAAGTCCTGGAAGACTATGCCAATCCTTCTGCGCAGGAGTGCAGTTCTGTATGGTGAAAGTTTTGATACGTCTTTGTTTTCTAGAAAGATTCTGCCTGAAGTTGGCTGCTCTGCGGCGTAGATGAGTTTGAGAAGCGTGCTTTTACCAGAACCAGATGAACCCATGAGAAAAGCAAATTCACCCTTTTTTAGTTCGAAAGATACATTGGAAAGTGCCATTTTACCCGGGTATGACTTTGTGACCGACATCACATCGAGCATTTACCACTCCTCCATTTTCGGGTTTTTGAATCCCTCACCCAAGACTTCATTTAAAGGGCCGACCATAATAAAGGATTTTGGATCGGTTTCGAGAATGATTTTTTTGGCCTCCGCAAGTTGTGACCTGTGAACGGCCATTACCAGCATTTTTTTGTCATCTCCAGTGAATCCACCCTTGACGTCTATTATTGTAAATCCCCTACCCAAGCGCAATATCAAATTTTCTCTTATTTGTTCCGTTTCTGTTGTAATAATACTCATGCATTTTGTAAAAGAAATGCCTTCTTGAACGGCATCTATTACGAAGCTGCTTATGACAAGGGCAACCATGGCATATATGAACAGGTTTGCGTTCTGGAAATAAAATGCGAGCCCTATTATTACCACCGAATCAACGATCAAGACAGTCTGACCGAAAGGAAATTTGGTGTAGTAGTGAATTACTTGCGATATAAGATCGGTTCCGCCTGCGCTTGCCCTGTTTTTGAATGTCAGACCTATCCCCAATCCATTGAGAATTCCGCCGAAAACTGAAGCAAGAAGCATATCGGATGTAAGCTTCGCAGGAAGATATTTATTGATAAAAAATATAAACAAGTCAGTAAAAATAAACGAAATGAAAGATATCACAAGGGTTCTGGTGATGTATTTGTGGCCCATTTTTTTCCATGCCAGACCAAGCCACGGCAGATTGAGCAAGAAGTATGAGAAGCCTACTGGCAAAAAACCATTGGTCAAAGAATTGACAATGATGGCAACGGCCGTCATTCCACCAGGTGCTATTTTGTTTGGTACGAGGAACAAAGCATAGGAAAGCGACTCGATTATTACTCCCGCCGCAATCCAAGTATATCGTTTTATCTCATGTCTAAAATTGTAGCTCATCGCAAAAAATAATTGTAGTTCTGCTTTTGCTTAGGTCAAGAAACGATGAGGTTTGCAAATATGTACTCTGAGTGCCAATTAATATCGTGATTGAAGTCTTAGCCAATGCCATTTGCATGTTGTTTAGATTAAGTGAAAACGAAATCTTTGGCACTTGACAAAACTTTGGGACATTGATATAAGATGTCCTTGGTTAGCAGTTACATCATAAGACTGCTAAAAAATATGCAAGGAGGATAGCATGAATCTAAGACCGCTTGGAGACAGAGTTATCATTAAACCTCTTGATGAAGAGGAAACTAAAAAAGGCGGGCTTTACATCCCGGACACCGCCAAAGAAAAACCAGTAAGAGGAGAAGTTATTGCTGTTGGACCAGGAAAGATCCTGGACAATGGTGTAAGGGTTCCAATGGACATTAAGGTTGGCCAGAAGATTATTTATGCAAAGTATGGTGGAACAGACATCAAAATCGAGGGTGACAACCTGGTAATTCTTTCCGAGAGAGACCTTCTCGCGGTAGTAGAATAATAAGGAGCAAAAATGGCAGCAAAGAAAATTATTTTTGGCGAAGACGCTAGAAAAAAACTATCAAACGGCATCAATACACTTGCTGATGCAGTGAAAGTGACACTTGGACCGAGAGGAAGACACGTCATTCTTGAGAAAAAGTATGGTTCGCCAGTCGCCTCTGACGATGGTGTTTCAATTGCAAAGGATATTGAGCTTCCAGATCCATTTGAAAACCTTGGTGCTGTAATGGCCCGCGAGGTTGCATCCAAGACTTCTGATGTCGCAGGTGATGGCACAACAACGGCTACCGTTCTTGCTCAGCATCTCGTAAATGAGGGTATGAGGAACGTTGCCGCTGGTGCAAACCCGATTGCAATCAAGAGGGGCATGGACAAGGCCGTAAAAGAAGCCATAAAAGTCATCAAATCCATGGGCAAGCCTGTTGAAACAAAGGAAGATATTGAGAAGGTTGCAACCGTTTCCTCAAAGGTTCCTGAAATCGGAAAAACGATAGCAGAAGCCATGGACAAGGTTGGAAGAGATGGAGTCATCACCGTCGAAGAGCACCAGGGTTTTGAGCTGAAACTCGATATAGTAGAGGGAATGCAATTCGACAGGGGCTATGTTTCTCCGTACATGGTCACTGATGCAGAGCGCATGGAAACAATCCTTGAGAAGCCAAGGGTGTTCATCACTGACAAGAAGCTTTCTTCCATGCAGGAAATATTTGATCTGGTAACAAAAGGTGTTCTTTCGCAGCACGAACCATTTGTCATCATTGCCGAAGATGTCGAGGGCGAAGCTCTTACTTTCTTGGTCCTTAACAAGCTCAAAGGCGCCCTTAACTGTGTTGCAGTCAAGGCTCCTGGTTTTGGCGACCGCAGAAAAGAGATGCTTAAAGACATTGCCATCCTTACTGGTGGAGAAGTTGTGGCCTCAGATCTTGGCATAAAGGTAGAGTCAGTGACCCAGGACATGCTTGGAACATGCGAGAGAGTCAAGGTAACCAAGGACACAACAACAATCCTTGGTGGAAAAGGTAATTCTTCCGACATCAAGGCAAGGATTGAGCAGATAAAGGCCCAGATTGCGGAAACCAAGTCAGACTACGACAAAGAGAAGCTCCAGGAACGCCTTGCCAAGCTGGCTGGTGGTGTTGCAGTAATCAAAGTCGGTGCCGCAACCGAGACCGAGATGAAAGAAAAGAAGCACCGCGTTGAAGATGCAGTTGCAGCAACTAAAGCCGCCGTTGAAGAGGGTGTTGTTGCTGGTGGAGGCATAACCCTTCTCAATGTTGCAAAACATATTGGCAAGATGCAGCTTTCTGGCGACGAAGCCACTGGTGCAAGCATTGTTCAAAAAGCACTCGAAGAGCCGATAAAAGTCATAGCCGAGAACTCTGGTCTTGAAGGTTCAGTGGTTGTCGAAAAGATCCGCCAGCTACCCGAAGGTCATGGTTTTGATGCAGAGGCAATGAAATATGGCGATATGGTCGAATTTGGCATCATTGACCCGGTGAAAGTCACCAGAGCCGGTCTTGAGAATGCCTCATCAATCGCTTCGATGGTTCTCACAACAGAAAGCCTCGTTGTCGAGATTCCAGAGGAGAAGAAGGCCGTAGCAGCCCCGCCAAATCCATACGGCGAATATTGATTCTGACAAGTTTGGAACAAAAAACCGGGGACTTTTTTTAGTCCCCGGTTTTTTGTTTTTCTCAAATCTGAAATCATTTCTCATACCCACAATTAAATGTGGTATTTAACAAGATTTCATTCTTTGCATAAAAACATGGTTTTCTTTTCATATTTTAGGGTAGTTTAAGAAATTGTATTGGAAATTGGTTTTCTTTGTTATTGACAAATTATTGTAAAAAACATCTCTTAACCGAACTTTTTAACCTTTAATTATGAAGTCATCAAAAAACCAGTGTTGTTTTGAATGCATCATTAAATAAACTCTAATTTGACTTAAACAAATTGTCGTATTAACTTTGAGTCCATGCAAATTCTCAATTCGGAGGACAGCGTGAGTCAAAAAGAGGTTACAAGACGAGAATTGCTCAAGGTCCTTCTAGGCTTGCCGCTCCTGGGCTTGCTCGCAGGGGCGATTTCACCAGTGCTAAGGTTGTTGAAGCCTTTTGGCAAACTTGGTCTGGCAATTCCACCACCATCTGTTGCGAGAGTTGTTCTCTCGAGCATGAGAGAGCCAATGCTTGCTGGTGGTGGGACAAGCTTTACGGATGTTGAAGCTAATTACAACTCGATGAAAGAAATGCTTGGCTATTCATTTGAAATTGTTACTGTCGACACTTCGATTCCAACCAAACCAGTAAAAATCAGCAACCCAGGAGTATTGATCAAGGACAAGGAAGGCAAACTCCACGCCTGGGATGCAAAATGCACCCATCTTGCATGTGTCATTTACTGGGATTCGGTTTCGAACAACTGGCACTGTCGTTGTCATGACGGTTTCTTTGACCCGGTAACTGCAAATGTCATTGCAGGCCCGCCTCCATCAGCCCTTAAACCATGGAAAGTGGAATGGGATCAAGGTTCTGGTGCAATAACAGTGGAAAAGGTGTGACTATGAGCCCAAGCAAATCCTATAGTCCTTTTAAGCCGTTGAATTTTCTCATAAACGGGACATTGGGAATCTTTGATGTCCTGAAGGCGGGTTTTGAATCGGTCAATATTCTCAATAGTCTTGGCTCGATAACCTTCCTTTTGTTGTTCATCCAGATACTGACAGGTTTTGTCCTGAGCTTTTTCTATATGCCATCTCTGGACCAGGCCCAAAAATCAATCATGTACATCATGTCGGACAAAATACCTTATGGCCTTTTCATAAGGACGCTTCACAGGTATGCCGCTGATGCAATGATTCTTTTTGCAGCAGCGCACATGCTCAGGAAGCTTTTTGCCCAAAGACACACAAGCACCAGGTCTGTGGGGTGGTTTGTCGGTGTCGCACTGCTGGTGTTCACAGTACTCATAACCATAACAGGCTACATCCTCCCGATGGATGGAAGGGCGTCTGAAATACTCAAATTCTTTGGAAGAGGCCAGATAACGGAGGTTGCCCTGCTTGTTATTTACAGGGCGTTCCATATTGGAGCTCCAATCCTCGTCTTCGCTCTTCTTGTATGGCATTTTGCCAGGATTTCCAGACCGCCAGTTATCCCAACGTTTGCCCTCTCATTAATTTTCCTTGGAGTTCTTGCCGTGATTGTCGGCCTGTTCCCAATCGCTGGCAAAACAGATCTCAAGGCTGGAAAATATGTTTTCGACTGGATAGGACTATTCACAATACGACTTGGCAGTCCCACCATTGCGGCAAGTGCCTGGGGGTTCCTCATCGCAGTTCTGATTGCACTGCCATTTTTTGGCAGGAAGATTAAAACAGCCGCCGTTGTTGACCCTGTCCGTTGTTCCGGGTGTTTCACCTGCATTACACTTTGCCCGAAGAACGCGATAACACAAAAGAAATTCAATATATCCAGAAACAAGACAAAAGACGTTGCTTTTGTTGTAAGAAAAAAATGCCAGGCTTGTGGAATCTGTGTTGCTGGCTGTCTGCCGCAGGTCATTGACCTGGAAGGTTTTGAGAACAAAGTCATACTCGAGGAGGTAAAGGGCTTATGCCTTCAATAGAAGATCTCCCGATCAAAAGAAAAATAATCGTTTTCCATTGTGAATCAGCCCTGAAGGGCAAAGACCTTGAAAACCACAAAGACAAGTTTCCTGAAGTTGGCTTTGTAAAGCTTTCTTGCACAGGTAGGCTCAATCCTGTTGTTGCCTTTAAGGCTTTGGTGGAGGGTGTTGGAGCAATCATCATCTATGGTTGTCCTCTCAACGATTGCCACAATTTTGATGGAAACATGTTTGCAAAACGCAGGGTTTTTGCAGCACAGTCGGTTGCAGAAGCGCTTGGTGTTGACCCAGAAAGGCTCTCCTACGTCCAGAAAGATCCCCTCGATTATGGTGTTTTGACAAGAGAGATTTCTGCAATGAAGCGCAAACTTGATAGTATGGGGGTGGAAGCATGATGACAGAAAAAACCCTCGCCTACTTCAGGAAAATCGTAAAAGAAGCCATAAAATCAGGAAAAATTGCCGGTTTCCTTGGCTGGAGGGAAGTCGCTGACATGCCTGGAAAAACCAGGGCATTTGTTGCCACTACCCCAGAAGAGGTAGATCTCCTGGTTTTCAATTCCTTTTCAAGAGAGAACCTTTCAAGACTCCTTGGTGGAAAAACATTTTATATACCTGAACTAAAGAAGGGGCAGAAGTTTGGTGTCATGGTCAAAGGCTGTGATTCCAGAAACCTTCTTGCCAACGTAGCAGAAAATAAAGTTGACAGGGACAATCTCTGGGTTATTGGTGTAAAGTGCCCTGGCACTATCGACATTGATCTTGTCAGGTCGGGTCTTGATTCTGACATCAAAAATATCACTGATGATGGAACAACACTGCATGTAGAAATGCTCGACGGCAAGAAAGCTGATCTGGTAAAATCGGATTATTACGATCCAAGGTGCTTACGCTGCCCGTATACATCAGCACTCGAGGTTGACGAGTTACTTCCTGATGACATGCCGAAAAAACCTACCAAAAACTGGGAAAAGTGGATGGAGTCATACCTGCAGAAGCCTTTCGAGGAGCGCAGGGCATACATTATCTCCCAGCTTTCAAGGTGCACAATGTGTTTTGCTTGCAGAGATGCCTGCCCGGGTTGCTACTGCAACACAAACTGCATCATGGACTATCCGAAGCTCCCTGAGCCCTATCTTCAAAAGGGAACTTCCCTTGCCTCGATCCTGACATACCACTTTATCCACTACTTCCACCTCTCCGACAGATGCACAAATTGTGGTGAATGTGCAAGGGCTTGCCCGGAAAGCATCCCGCTCAATCTCATAACAGAGCAGCTTGGCTATATGACAAAAACAACCTGGGACTTTGAACCAGGCACCAGTGACAAGGCAAAAACGCCACTGGCCCTGTATAAAGTTGAAGAAGTGTTGGGGAGGTGAACATGAAAATCAAAAAAGAAAAAATGCTCTCCCTGATTGATGAATCAAGAAAAACCCATGTTGTTTATGCCCCGCAAAAGAATGGTGCAGTCACAAATTTCAAAAAGGTTGAGGATATAAAATCTATTGACCTCAAAACTGTAAGGACTGCAACACCAGCCAAAGAAGCGGTTTTTCCACAAACTGAATTGATATATAAAGTAGAAAGCGACAAGGTTCATCAGGCAGATGCCTCAAAACCGGCCATCCTTTTTGGGGTCAGGCCATGTGATGCCAGGGGCATCCAGGTACTGGACAATTTCTTCCTTGCAAGAGACCGCAAGGATGGTGGCAAACAACCATTTGAGGACCCATACTGGAAAGAAAAGAGAGACAAAACGCTAATCATTGCAATTGCCTGCGAAAAACCGCTCTCAACATGCGCCTGCTCGTCTCTTGGAATTCACCCGGCTTCTGAAGCTGGCTCTGACATTCTCCTGGTTCCGGAAGGTGACTCATACCAGCTTGTTGTTTCGACTGAAAAAGGAAAAGCTTTCATAGAGGCCAATAAATCCATGTTCGAAGATGGCGGGGATGCCAAGGCAGCCCAGGAAAAAGTCAAAAAGGCCTGTGAGTCGATGATGATTTTCAAACTGGACACTTCAAAAGCTGGCCAGTACATGAAACTCTATGAGTCCCCGATCTGGCAGAAAGTGAGTCAGGGTTGCATCTCCTGTGGTGTGTGCACGTTCTTCTGCCCAACTTGCCATTGTTTTGAAATGAGAGACCGCAAAACTGGTGCTGTCTCCTGCGACAGGGACAAGTGCTGGGATTCCTGCCATTTCACAGTCTATTCGCTTGAGGCATCTGGCCACAACCCAAGACCCGATGTTGCCGCACGTTATAGAAACAAAATTCTCGACAAGTACCAATACCACATGACACTCTATGGAGAGATTGCCTGCACTGGATGCGGAAGGTGTTCTGATCTTTGTCCGTCAGGGATCTCGCTTTCAGAAACACTAAAGACCCTGGGAGGTGCGCTGTGACGAACCCGTATCTGCCAGAGATGGCCACAATTGAAAAAATCGAACAGGAAACGCCAAATATCAAAACTTTCTACATCAAAAGGGATGGCGGGAATTTTGACTATAATCCTGGCCAGTTCTGCATAATTGGAGTTCCTGGTGTTGGCGACTGCTCGATATCCATTGGCAACACCCCAACAAAGAGGGAACACCTTGAGCTGACCATCATGAAAGTTGGCGCGGTGACTGAGAAGCTCCATGGGATGAAGGTTGGAGACAGGGTCACTTTGAGGGGGCCCTATGGAAACGGCTTCCCGAAGGATGCGCTCAAAGGCATGAACATAAGTTATATGGCCGGAGGTGTGGGTTTCTCGGCCATAAGCAACATGCTCACCTATTCCCTCGACAAGAGATCTGATTACGGCAAGATAGAAATACTCTATGGTGCGAAAACACCTGCCGACCAAGTCTTCAAAAACAAGATTTTCGAGTGGGCAAAAGTAAAAGACGTTGAGGTAAAGAGATCATGCGACAAGGGTGACAGCACATGGAAAGAAGATGTTGGTGTTGTCGGACAGTATTATGATCCAAACTTCAAAAACAGGTCGAGGTTGCTGTTTGAAATTGACCCAGGCTTCAAAAACACTGCAATTGTCATATCAGGTCCGCCAGTGATGATCAAGTTCACCCTCATTGGTCTGGACAAGATAGGGTTCCCGAAAGACAAGATTTTTGCTTCTCTTGAGGCCAGAATGAACTGCGGTTGCGGAAAATGTGGAAGATGCAATGTTGGACACAACTACGTCTGCCAGGACGGCCCGGTGTTCACATCAGCCCAGATCGCCGCAATGCCGGCGGCTTTTTAGGAGGCCAGAATGGACAAATTTGCAAACTGGCTTGACGGCTTGACAAAATCATGGATGAGATGGTGGAAGATAAGAGGCCTCAAGGTCAATATCTTTGATGAAGAAACACCAAAAAAGAAAAAATCAAATCCGTTTTACTGGATTGGTGGTATGCTCTACATCCTCCTCATCCTTCAGGTGGTTGTTGGCATCGTGCTCACATTCTATTATGTTCCGGATACCTCGCCTGTTGAGAAAGTTGATCCTTCAAAAGTCATGTATGGACATGGCCTTACCATTGAAGGGGCAATGAAGGAAGCAGAGGAATTCAGAGTAAAAATCGATGCTGGCGAGATGACAGAGGACGAGCTCCTCACGCAGGAAGAAATAACACAGCGTGATGAAGAAAAAGCTGCCCTTACTACAGATGAAGAAAAAGCTCTTGTTGATACCAAGTGGGCAACGATAACCAGCCAGCGCAAGGACATACTGGCCATGGAAGGCAAAACCCCGGAGGAAATTGTTGCTGACCTTGGAGTCATCGTATCAAAAGCGTACATATCTGTTGCGGACATCTCGGGCAACCCAGTAACCAGAACGATAAGGGGAATACACAGGTATGGTGCTTATTGCTTCATAGCATTGCTCATGCTTCGCTGGCTCAGGATGTATTTCAATGGAGAATTCAAAAAACCCGGAGAATTGACCTGGATAATTGCAACACTGGTTGTCTGTATTTCAACATTCTCTGGCGTAACCGGTTACCTTCTCCCGTTTGACCAGAGATCTTACTGGGCAACAACGGTTGGAACGCAGATGCTTGACACAGTTGATCTTTTGCCCGGAATTGGTCCTTTGGGTTTGGGTGCTGCGCTCAAATTTATTGGCCTCGGCGCCCATCAGGTTGGCCAGACAACAATCCTGAGATTCAATATATTGCACTACCTGTTGCCGATCGCCATGTTCCTCGCGGCCGAGTTATATTTTATCAGGTCGAGGAAGAAACGCCCGAAACTCAACTGGGTCATGTTTGCGATACTGGCGATTGTTATAATTGGTGCAATATTGTATTTGCCTGCAATCAGCGAGCCACCACCAAACACAGTCAAGACGCCTGACCACATCTTGCCAGACTGGTACTTCCTGTTTGTCTACTTCTATCTCAAGTTCTTGCCTGGTGCCATCGGGCCATTACTGACGGTGTTATTTATTGTGTTCCTTGTTGCTCTTCCTTGGATTGACAGGAGGGAGCAACGAAATGCCTCTGGAAGGCCAGCCTATACAACACTTGCAATTGGTGGCCTCACCTTCTTCCTCATAGGCTCTCTGGTGTCTTACTGGATACCATTCAAGGATGCCGACAGGAACATATACATATACACCATACTCCTTTTCAATGGTTTTGTGTTCGCTCTTGCCTTCTTCCTTGAATATATATGGAGGAGAAGGGTCTTAAAAAAAAGAGCTGAAAAGGCCCTTGCGCTTGGAGTAAAAAGTCTGTGAAAAATGAATGGACCCTGATTTTTATCCTTGCCTTGCTGGTTGGAGTGCTTTCGCTTGCACAGCTCGTCCAGACAGCAAAGGTACTGGGAGAACTGGGTCCATTCGGTTTTGTCCAGCTTGTTGCTTTTGGTCTCATCTTTTTGGCCATGATGTTTCTTCTGGTTTTTGGAATGTACGCTTCAGAAGACAACAGGGGAAAGGTAGTCAAAAGAGTAAAGCTGTTTGACAAGTGGCTCTCAAAGGAGAAAAAATGAAGCAAGAGAAAATAACCGCAGTAATGGTGCTGCTTGTTCTTATTGCACTTGGCTGTTTTCTTGCGATAATGACGCTCGAGCTGGTTGATGGCATGCAGAGTGCCGCAAGAATAGACAAAGTAGGGCTTGCATCAAGTCTCAAGCCACTCCTGAAATATAATGGCCTCCAGCAATGGGTTGTGGCGCTCTTTGGCACCATGTTGCTGTTCACTGGCCTTGCCGTTCTAGCATACAACTATCAGAAAAAACTTTAAGTGGACCGGAACTACTGGCTGGCCGTCTCTTATTTGCTTGCCTTGAAGCCGCAGGCCCTGGGGAAGTTGAAAGAGAGGGGACCTGAGGAAATACTGAAAGACTTTGGCAAGCATGAGATCGAGACAGCCATAAATACCGGTCTTTCTGAAATCGAGTCATCAGGCATCGAATTTGTTTGCCAGGATGACGAGAAATACCCAAAAAAACTTTTTGACCTAGAGTGCCCACCAGCGGCACTCTTTGTTTTTGGTGGGCTCCCTGAAACCCTGGACCTTGTTGCGATGGTGGGGACAAGAAAGGCCTCGCCACATGGAACAGGGATTGCCAGGAACATGGCTTTTGAGTTTTCAAAAACAGGGATTGTTGTGGTCTCCGGAATGGCAGACGGGATCGATTCAGCTTCACATTGGGGTGCCCTTGATGCTGATAAACCAACAATTGCTGTTCTTGGTTGTGGGATAAACCAGGCCAAAAGCGCGACTCAAAGGGAGCTCAAAAAGAGGATTTCAGTAAAAGGCGCCATTGTTTCGGAGTTTCCACCCAATTTTCCAGGTGACAGATGGACTTTCCCATGGCGAAACAGAATAATCGCCGCTCTTTCAAAAGCTTGTCTTGTTGTTGAGGCCCCGAAATCATCTGGTGCACTGATAACAGCTAAAGATGCACTGGATTTGGGCAGGTATGTGCTGGCCTGCCCCGGGCTTCCTGGCATGCAGAATTTTGAGGGTTGCAACAGGCTCATCAAAGATGGCGCCTTGCTTGTGGATTCACCTTCAGATGTACTGTCTTTGTACGGAAAGACAACCTTATATGCTGATGAATCTTTAAGCGAAACAGAAAAGGCTGTTCTGCTGGCTTGCATGGTACCGTGCAGGATCGATGAAATATGTGACAAAACTGGCCTCAATGCAGAGGCATTGCTTGGGATAATCACAGTTCTTGATATAAAGGGATTTGTAATAAAGCTCCCTAATGGTTTTTATGCGAGCCGGTCATTTTCCGATACAAAAACTGGAAAAAATTGATTCAAGGACTTCCTGTGATGCCCCGATGCCGTCAAGCTCGGACACCATCTGAAAAACTGATGAGAGCTCAAAGGCCATCGCATCATCGGTCTGGCATTCAAGCGCTGATGTAACTGAATTCTCAAGGGAAGCAAGAAGCGATATCTGCCTTTCTGTTGCAGCAAAGGGCTTTTGACCGAGTACTTGCAGTATCTTTTTATAAAGTTCGTCTGTCCCTAAACCATATTTGCCTGACACACGGAGCCAGCCTTGCTGGGCTGGAAACCCTTCCTTATCAGATTGTGACTGCACCATCAAAAATCTTCCATCAGCAAATTCTGGCTTCACTGCGGCAGGATCGAGCCAGACGATGCAGTCGGCCGAATCAAATAATTTCCTGAAAGATGACTGCCCAGTATCTGGAGAAGCGTCCAGGCCTGGTCCGTCCACAAGCTCAACTGTTCTGCCGGCAATCTTTGTTGTCTGTGGCACCCAATCTCTTGTTGTGCCTGCAATGTCTGATGTAACTGTTCTTTCAAAACCAAGGATAAAATTAAAAAGTGTTGATTTGCCTGCATTTTGAGGCCCTGCGAGGACAACTCTTGGCAAACCGGGTTTTGAACATGAGCCAAGCAGGGATTTTATCTTGAATAAAAGATTTGTAGTTTGTTTTTTTATGGAATCTTCGTCGCCGACATCGTTTGGAAAACTGATGGAGGCTTCCAGAGATGAGATGATAAAGAGAAGGTCGTTCCTTATTTCTTCGAGCTGAGGCCGGAGTCCTTTTGAGGCATCCGTGGAGCTGGTGAGGGCATTGGCAAGCTCAAGATCGGCAAGGCCAGCCTTTCCATTCATAAAGGCCCTCATTGAGAATTCACCAGGTTTGGCTTGTCTTGCACCCAATTTGCCAAGCATGAAAAGGATTTTATTGATAACTGCCTGGCTGCCGTGAACTTGTATTTCCACGACATCCTCACCGGTGAATGAATTGGGTGATTTAAATACCAGCACAACCCCAGAATCAAATTTCTCACCGTCTTCGCTAGCGACATCCCTGAAGCCGAACTTGCCGGCGTCAGGGAGTCCAGCGGGAATGATCTTTTCTGCTATAGCAAAAGCATTGTCTCCGGAGATCCTTATTATTCCGACTGCTTGTGGTACCGGAGCAGTTGCCTGGGCAAATATTGTTTCCAATTACTTCCTTAGGTCGACCACAACCCTTCGTCTCGGCTCTTCATCTATCGAGTGTGTGAACACCGAGGGATTGTCCTTTAGGGTTGTGTGGATGATGCGCCTTGCAAACGCTGACATTGGCTGAAGTTCTACCGGTCTTCCGAAACGCCTGACTTTGAGAGCTGCGTTTTGGGCTATGTTCTTCAGTATGTCAATCTGGCGTCTTTTGTATCCGCCAATATCAAGGGTTATTCTAACTGCATTCCACTCCTTGCGCTGAAGGATCATGTTTATGATGAACTGGAGGGAAGCGAGGCACTCCCCGGATTTTCCGATGTACACTGCAGGGTCGTCCAGCTCGACGGAAACGAACATGGTATCTATTTCTTTTGATACCCTGACATGTACATCTTCCCCCATATTTTTGAAGAGCTCGGGGATGAATTCCATAAGGAAGTCTTTTACTTGGACTTCCTGCATCTTTGTGTTTTTCTGGTTATTGCCATTGCTCATTTCTTTATTCCCTTTGAAACTGGTTTAATGATTCCTGTTGGAATGAATTTTCCAAAGGCTCCTTTATTGTAGACCATTTGATGGATTATAGAAGCAAGGTTGAACATGAACCAGTAAAGAGAAATGCCTGAAGGGAAATTGATGCCGAAGAGGAACATCATTGCTGGGAACATAATCTGGAATGATGCACTCTGCTGATCCTGTCCTGGCATTGTAGAAACTTTTTGCTGGAGCCATGTGGAAGCCGCAAGAAGGATTGGCATGATGTAGAATGGATCTGCAAGACCAAGTGAAGGGAGCCAGATAAAGTTGGCATAGTTGAGCGGGGCAAATCCGCTTATTCCAGAATAAAGTGCCATTACGATTGGAAGCTGGATTAGGAGTGGGAGACATCCAGAAAGGAAATTGACATTGTTTTCCTTGTAGATGGCCATTGTCTCTTCCTGGAGTTTTTGCGCGTCTTCTTTTCTTGGATACTTCTGCTTGAGTGCATTCAGGAGTGGTTGTATCTTGGCCATCTTTTCCATGTTTTTAAACTGTGCGTTTGAGAGTGGCCAGAAGCACAGTTTAACAAGCAGCGCGAAGATGATTATTGTGATTGCGTAATTGCCAAACCCAACCGTTTTTGCAAGGCCATCAATGACCCACCTGACTGCAAATGTGTACCAGGTGACCTGCTTGACTTCTATGTTACCTTCAATCTCATTTGTTTGCATCGGCAGTTTTGTGTCTGCCGGTTGCCAGGTTATCTTTATTTTTGCCTTGTATGAACCAAGCTCAATGTCTGGTCCTGTTGCGAGCATAAACTTTGCTTCGAAAGAATCACCAGGAGCGAGCTTTCTTTCCGGGTTGTCTGGTGAAACCACAAGCGAGCTTTTGAAAATTGGCCTGAAAAAGCTGTCTTTTTTGGCTTCTTCCGCTGTGAATTCCTTAAGCTGTTTTCCATTTATTGACAGGAGCTCAACCTTCAGATCAACCATGTCCATTACGCCATCACTATCACTTTTTGGGTTTTCAACCTTGACCGTATAAGTGAAATTGCTGTTTGGATAGCTCTCGGCGTCTGAACTTACAATGATTTTTTTGGCGCTTGGCTGGTTGGGGTTTTCAATAACATTGATTTCTGATTCGCCAGTGGCTGTTTGACCATTTGATTCGAGAGAGAAGACAATTTTTTTGGCGCCAGATTTTAAGGACGACAAAAATTCAACCTGGAATTTTATTTTCTCGGTGCTGCCTGCATCAATCCTCTGGATACCTATTTTCTCCTGCGAACCCTGTACTAACCTGGCACCTGATTCCAGACCTAGCGGTTTGCCATCAAAAGAAGATATTGTAACAAATGCGTTTTCGATTGGTTCGCTGCCGGTGTTTGTTACTTCCACTGGAACAATACTGCTGTTCCCTGCCAGTACCTCAACAGAAGTGCTGAATTTGACTGAGAGTTGAGCTCCTGATACCAAACCGGCGATCGGCCAGATGGTCAGAACTGTTATCGCCAATATTGCTGCTATTTTTTTCATTGATACTCCTTTTCAGGGAACCGGATCATATCCGCCTGGCATTCCTGGCCTGCACCTTAGGATTCTTTTGATTGCGAGGAAGCCACCCTTTATTGGCCCATATTTTAAAATTGCGTCATAGGCATATCTTGAGCATGTCGGGGTATAGATGCAGCGTGAAGGGATGATTGGCGAGATGAGCGTTCGGTAGACTGATATGAGGAAGAGAAATGGGGCTGATAATGCTTCTTTGAATGCATCTGCGATATCAGCTTTGATATTTCGGAAGATAGTTGAGTTGGGTTCATCCCCAGCACTGACGTCCTTGCAATTATTGCTATGCCAATGTTTTTGTCGACACATATTTCAGATAATACAAAAGCCTCCCGTAGAAGTCTCCTTGCCCTGTTTCTTGTGTGTGCTTTTCCAAGACTTTTTGGTGAGATGTAAGATACTGCGCCACCAGATTCAAGGCCCTCCAGATAGACTATCCTGAGGGCCTTTGAGTGCACTGATGAACCTGATTTAAAAAGATTGTGGATCTGCCCCGCCGTTAAGCGATCGGGGAGTTTCATGAAATGGCAATTCTCCAACGACCTCTGGCTCTCCTGCGAGCCAAAACAGCCCTTCCACCCCTCGTTCTCATCCTAGTTCTAAAGCCAGAGACGCGAAGACGCTTGCGATTGTGTGGTCTCATATGTGTGCGCATAATAAATACCTCCAATACAATGTCGTTAGATTCTAACCATCCAGTGACCATAATGTCAATAAAGAAAGGATTTGGCTTTGTTGACATAAATCACTTTCTGTTGGAAAATCAGAGGGTTAAAAAATACGACTGGAGAGTGCAATGGAGAGGCTAATTTATCACTTTGAAGATGCAATCGCAGTACCTGAAAAAGACCAGAAGGCAGTCCTTGGAGGAAAAGGCGCCGGACTGGCCAAAATGACATCAATTGGGATGCCCGTACCCCCAGGCTTCACAATTGTTACATTTGGCTGTGAATACTATTATGGACCATGGCAGGAAAAGCTCCCTGAGGATTTCAAGAAAGATATCCTCGAACACATAAAGGGTGTCGAATCAAAAACCGGCAAAAAGTTTGGCAATCCAGGAAATCCTCTTCTGGTTTCGGTCCGTTCCGGTGCTGCCGTCTCAATGCCTGGAATGATGGACACCATCCTGAACCTTGGACTCAATGATGAGACTGCCGCAGGATTTGCAAAACTCACAAACAATGAAAGGTTTGCTTTTGACTGCTACCGCAGGCTCATGCAGATGTTTGGAAACGTTGTTCTCGGAATCAACCATGACGATTTTGAAGAAGTCCTCGACCATGTTAAAGAATCTTCTGGTGCAAAGACTGACCAGGACCTAAAAGCGGACGACCTCAAAAAAGTTATCGAAGGCTACAAGCAGGTTGTCCTCAAGGCAACAGGAAAGCCATTCCCGCAAGATCCGAACGAGCAGCTTTTTGCTGCAATCATTGCAGTTTTCAAGTCATGGAACAATCCAAGGGCTCACGCCTACAGACAGCTTTATGACATCAGGGGCCTCAGAGGGACTGCCGTCAATGTCCAGACCATGGTCTTTGGAAACATGGGCGATGATTCGGGCACTGGCGTCTGCTTTACAAGAAACCCGTCAATAGGAGACAGGCATTATTTTGGGGAGTACCTCACAAACGCCCAGGGAGAAGATGTTGTTGCAGGTATACGCACCCCGTCACCAATAGCAAAGCTCGAGCAGGAAATGCCAATATGCTACAAGCAGCTCACAGAGGCATTCGAGAGACTCGAGAAAAACTATAAGGACATGCAGGACGTAGAGTTCACAATTGAAAGAGGAAAACTTTATCTCCTTCAAACCCGTAATGGAAAAAGGGCCGCCCAGGCCGCCGTCAAGATAGCGGTTGATCTCGTTTCGGAGGGAATAGTTGACAAGGAAGAAGCACTCATGAGGGTCAACCCGCAAGAGCTTGACCAGCTCCTTCACAAGAGACTCGATCCGAAATCCAAGGCGTTGGCAAAAGCCATCGCAAAGGGCCTCCCGGCATCCCCAGGTGCTGCGGTTGGACAGGCCGTCTTTACTGCAGAGGACGCAATAGAGTGGTCCGAGCAGAAAAAGAAGGTCATTCTGGTCAGGGCTGAAACCTCACCTGAAGACGTAATGGGCATGGCAAAAAGCCAGGGCATCCTCACTGCAACTGGTGGAATGACATCGCACGCAGCAGTTGTCGGCAGAGGAATGGGCAAATGCTGTGTCGTTGGTTGTGGTGCAATAACTGTCAGCGCGGAAGGCAAATTCTTTGAAGTTGGTGGCAAAAAATACAAAGAAGGCGACTGGATAACGCTGGATGGAAGCACCGGCGAAGTCTATGGCGAAAAACTCGAGACCAAGGATCCTGAATTTACAAGCGATTTTACCCAGTTTATGGAATGGGCAGACAAGACTCGCAGGCTGGAAGTCCGCACCAATGCTGATACCCCGTTCGATGCAAAGGTAGCAAGAAACTTCGGCGCCCATGGCATCGGACTTTGCAGAACAGAGCATATGTTCTTTGCTCCAGACCGCATCAAGGCGATGAGGGAGATGATCCTTGCTGATGACCTTGGTGGTCGCAAAAAAGCACTCGAAAAACTCCTTCCGTTCCAGAGAGAAGATTTTGTTGGCATCCTTGAGGCAATGAGGGGCCACCATGTAACCATCAGAACACTTGATCCGCCACTTCACGAGTTCCTTCCTCACCAGGATGAAGAGATAAAAGAACTTGCAGCTGATATGGGTATTTCGGAAGAGAAGCTCCGCAACAAGATTGAGTCCCTCCACGAAGTAAACCCGATGCTTGGCCACAGGGGTTGCAGGCTTGGGATAGTTTATCCGGAAATCACCATAATGCAGGCAAGGGCAATTCTTGAGGCCGCATGCCAGCTCAAACAACAAAATGTCGAAGTCTATCCTGAAATCATGATCCCGCTTGTTGGCGATGTAAACGAGCTTGCAAACCAGAAAAAGCTTGTCCTTGAAGCGGCTGAAGAAGTCTTCAAGGCAATGGGTTGCAGGGTCGATTTCCAGGTTGGCACAATGATAGAGGTACCAAGGGGTGCCCTCACTGCTGATGATGTCGCCAAGGAAGCAGAATTCTTCAGCTTTGGAACAAATGATCTCACCCAGATGACCTTCGGCTTCTCGAGGGACGACGTTGGCAAATTTATCAGGGATTACATCGACAAGGGTATTCTTGAGAAAGACCCATTCCAGGTCCTTGACCAGCGCGGCGTTGGCCAGCTTGTCAGAATGGCAGTTGAAAAGGGCCGCAAGACCAGACCGGGTCTCCATTGCGGAATATGTGGAGAGCATGGCGGTGAGCCGTCTTCAGTGGAATTCTGTCACACAGTCGGACTAGATTATGTCTCCTGCTCGCCCTACAGGGTGCCGATAGCGCGCCTTGCAGCGGCCCAGGCCGTGATCAGGGAGAAGAGGAGCAAGTAAGAATATGGACCTCGATCGGCTGGTCGAGGAGATATCAAACAAACTCGACATTGTCAGTGTTGTCGGGCGCTATGTGAAGCTTAAAAAGGCCGGGAGAAATTTTCTCGGCCTTTGTCCTTTTCATGCGGAGCGCACGCCGAGTTTTACGGTCTCCCCGGACAAGCAGATGTTCTATTGTTTTGGGTGCCGGACCGGTGGCAACATCGTCACCTTTGTCTCCAAGATTGAAGGGCTGGAATTCAGGGAGGCACTGGACAAGCTGGCCACTGAAGCAGGGATAGACGTTCCCGAGTTCAAAAAAGGCCCGGACCGCTCACCAGATTATGAACTGATGTCTGCCACCCAGGAATTTTTCAGGGAAAATCTAAAACATAGCCCTCTCCCCCAGGATTACCTGCAGAGAAGAGGTTTGGACCAGGATATCATATCAAGGTTCCAGATAGGTTTTGCGCCAACCGACGGAAAGCTCCTCCCCAAATATCTGCAATCAAAAAGTTTTGATGTTGAGAGAGCAAAAGTGCTTGGCGTTCTTTCAAGGGAAGAGTTGCATTCATACATGAGGGCAAGAGTGACCTTCCCGATAGTGGACAACAGGGGTAGATTCATTGCTTTTGGCGGCAGGGTGCTTGATAACTCTGAACCAAAATATCTGAATTCACCGGCAACGCCAATATTTGAAAAAGGGAAAAACCTTTTTGCGCTGAATGTTGCAAGGTCGCACATTGCAAAACTTGGTAGGGCCATTGTAGTTGAAGGCTACATGGATGCGATCTCGATGCACAAGGTGGGTTTTCCAGAGACCGTTGCGTCATTGGGGACAGCGTTCACGGTTGACCAGGCCTTCATGTTGAGAAAACTGGGCGCTGATGTATTTCTTTTTTTTGATGGTGACTCTGCGGGGGAAAAAGCAGCTTTCTCGGCAATCAGGATTTGCTTCCAGGCAGGACTTGTATTCAAAATCGTGAGGCAGTCAGTTGGCAAAGATCCGGATGATCTTGCAAGAATCGGACCTGATGCTGTCAATGCCGCACTGGCCGAAGCAAAAGACCCTGTTGATTTTGCAATTGCCTACCTCGAATCTCAGGAAGATGACCCAACTTCACCTAACGTTAGTAAAAGGATCGTAAAACAAGCTACTGAAATCCTTGAGTCTATATCTGATCCAATGTTAAAAATGAAGTATCAATATCATGTATTGGAAAGAGTTGGATTAACTAGGCAAGAACTCCCTATAATAAATACCGAAAATAACAAGAACAAAAAGTTAAACATTTTAGCCTCGAGATTGTTGTATGAAAACAGGATAATAAGAGCGCTCCTTTCTGATGAACAGGCAAGAAACTTGTTATTGCCTTGCCTTTTTGCTGATTACTTTATTGATGATTCTTGTAAAAAAGCGTTTTGTTTGATATTGGAAAATAAGGTAACTTTTGGTAAAATTGCTTGGTCATACGTATTGGAAAACAATGAAGAATTATCCTCCATTTTTTCCAGATTTGCCATTATGGATGAAGAACAGGACATCCAGGGGTTGATTATTGATGTAAAGAGGGACGTGGCTGCAAAAAAACAGAGAATGATAAGAAAGGAAAAAGCAGACAGTGTTTCTCTGGATGACCTTGCCGAGCTGGCAAGGTTACAGAAGGTGCGACACAAGGTTCAAGAGGAACAAAATGACAAAAAAGAACGACAAGGTTGAGGCCACTGGCAAGACCGAGAAAAAGGCCACCACGCAGCCAAAAACCCAAAAGGCAAAGGCTGGGGCAAAAACTGTAGAAAAAGAAAAAGCCGTTGCCAAACAAGCTGCACCGGAGAAGACCAAAAAGGTCAAGGAACAACCGAAGGCAGAACCTAAAAACAACACCCCTCCAAAAAAGGTAAAATCAGTTAAATCTGCACAAGAGCAGCCTGCCGCACAAAAGTCGTCAGATACAGCATTTCTTGAACACCTGAAGAAAAAATTATATATCAGGTCAAATGACACTTCGATAAGGACAGAACTCATCGAAATGCCGGAATTGGTTGATTTGATAAGAGCCCACAAGGATGCCAGTGTTGTCAGCTACCAGGAAATAATGGACCTGATGGGCCAGATGAACCTTACGGCCGACCAGATAGACGAGGTTTACAACATATTCACCGAGCTTGGAATAAGGTTTGGCGATGAAGACAAGCTTGGAGAAGTACACCCCGACGCTGCAGAAGAAGGTAGTTCTGACATAAAGATTTCGGAAGAGGGTGAAGTCTCCGATCCGATCAGGATGTACCTCAGGGAGATTGGCAAGATACCACTCCTTACGTTACAGGGTGAAATAGCGCTTGCCAAAAGGGTGGAAATAGGCAACCAGGACGCAAAAAAGAAGCTCATTGAGGCAAACCTAAGGCTCGTTGTTTCTATTGCCAAGAAATATACAGGCCACTGCCTCTCATTTCTTGATTTAGTCCAGGAAGGGAATATTGGCCTCATAAGGGCCGTAGAAAAATTTGACTATAGAAAGGGTTTCAGATTCTCGACCTATGCTTCCTGGTGGATAAGACAGGCAATAACAAGGGCACTTGCCGATCAGTCAAGGGTCATCAGGGTGCCGGTCCACATGGTGGAATCCATCAACAAGCTGACCAAGGTATCAAGGGAGCTTTATCAGGACCTCGGCAGGGAACCAACCTATCGCGAACTTGCAGAAAAAATGGGCACCACCCCAAGAAAAATAAGGGAATACTTTAAAATAAGCCAGGAACCGCTTTCGCTTGAAACGCCGATTGGCGAGGAAAAGGACAACAGGCTTGGCGATTTTGTCGAAGACAAAAAAGTTTCCTCTCCTGAAGAGCAGATAGTAAACAAGTATTTCAAGGAACAGATGCACAGCATCCTGTCGATACTTTCGCCAAGGGAGAGGGAAATAATAAAGCTCCGTTTTGGTCTGGACAGCGAGTACCCCCACACTCTGGAGGAGGTTGGCCAGATATTCAAGGTCACTAGGGAAAGGATCCGCCAGATTGAGGCCAAGGCAATAAGAAAGCTCAGGCAGTCAGTAAGGTTCAAGGACCAGCGGATCTTCTAGGCCGGGTCAAATCCAATGAAACTCAATGAGAGGCAGCTTGAGGCTGTCAATACAACTGAGGGTGCAATTGCTGTTTTTGCGTGTGCCGGGTCTGGAAAAACAAGAGTAATCACCAACAGAATAGCACACCTCATAAAAGATCTTGGTGTTGCCCCATCTTCAATTCTTGCCTGCACTTTCACAAACAAGGCGGCAGGAGAGATGAAGTCAAGGGTCGAGGAGATGCTTGGCCAGCAACTTAAAGGCCTCTGGATAGGCACCTTTCACTCTGTATGCCTGAGGATACTGCGCAAAGAAGCTCACCACATCGGCATTGATCCAAGATTTACCGTTGTTGACGAGGAAGATTCGCTTGACCTGATCAAGGGCATCATGAGAGACCTGTCTGTTGATGTGAAGCAGATCAGCCCCTATGTTGTCAAGTCTGCCATTTCTGCCGCAAAAAACAGCCTTGTTGATCCTTCTTCCTACCAGGCGTCTGCGATGCTGCCGAAAACCAGGACAATAGGCCAGATTTACAAGATGTATCAGGACAGGCTGTCCGAGATGAATTCATTTGATTTTGACGACCTCATCCTGAAAACGATTGACCTTCTGACTGACTACACAGAGATCGCAAAACGCTACTATGACACTTTTGTTTATGTGCTTGTTGATGAATACCAGGACATAAATGCTGCCCAGCACAAACTTGTAAAGCTCTTTGCAAGGCGCGGCAACATTATGATTGTTGGTGACGATGACCAGTCAATCTACGCTTTCAGGGGGGCGACCCCTTACATAATGCTCCAGTTTGCCGATGACTTCCCTGGTGCAAAAATAATCAATCTGGAGCTGAATTACAGGTCAACACAAAATATTCTTGGCACTGCTTCACAGCTTGTGTCGGCCAATCAGAAAAGACACCCGAAAGAGATAAAAGCCTCAATTGGCAATGGTGATCCAGTCATTATTTTTACAGGGATAGAGCCTTCTGATGAGTCTGTCTATGTTGTCGAGAAGATCAGGGAGCTGAATTCCAAGGGAAGACCATATTCCGATTTTGCAGTTCTTTACAGAACGAACGCCCAAAGCAGGTCTTTTGAAGAAGTTTTTATGGCAAACGGAATCCCGTATCATCTGGTGGGTGGAATCAGGTTTTATCAGCGAAAGGAAATAAAAGACCTCCTTTCGTATCTCAAGATCGTCCTCAATCCTTCAGATTCCCAATCTTTTAAAAGGGCCATACAAAATCCCAGGAGGGGCATTGGCCCGGCCCTTATAACGAGGATCGAGCTTTCTGCAAAATCGCTAAAAACAACAATGGAAGATGCACTTGCAGCAATGATGGATCAGGGCGAGGTGACAGGCCATGTAGGTGGCTCTGCATCAAATTTCCTTAGGCTTGTCAGGGAACTCCGTGAAATGGCCAATCTGAACCCGGCACATGAGGTTATAAGATACCTTATTGATGGAATAAACATCATTGAAACCCTCAAAAACGAAGGCACCGAGGATTCCCAGGCCAGAGCAGAGAACGTCGAGGAATTTCTCAACCTTTCGTATGAATTTGGCAAGGCATCGGAAGATTCCAGCCTTGAAGCTTTTTTGGGCACCGTTGCTTTAATGAGCGACATGGACAATGTGGAGGAAGGTGAACAGAGGGTCATCATGACAACAGTTCACCAGGCAAAGGGTCTTGAATTTCCAGTCGTTTTCCTGTGTGGACTTGAAGAGGGCACTTTCCCTCATCTGAAGAGTCTCGATGACCAGGAATCGATAGAGGAAGAGCGAAGGTTGGCCTATGTCGGTATGACAAGGGCCAAGGAAGCGCTTTTTTTGACCAGGGTTATAAACAGGCAGCTTTGGGGTGGAACAAGGCTTTGCGAGGAGTCCAGGTTCCTGAAGGAAATAGCCTGCCCGGAGATTGTCTACGAGGGCATCAAAAAACAGACCCAGACAGCAAGAGAGCAACAGAGAAGTTTTGTAAAAAAATCCGCACAAGTAATCATCACACCCAAAAAAGAACCAGTCAAAGTTTCTACTGGTGAGGTTGTCGTCCATCAGGCATGGGGTGACGGGACTGTGTTGAATGTGTCAGGAGACAATGCTGAAGTTGATTTTCTCTCTGTTGGCAGGAAACTCCTGAACCTTCGCTATGCCCCAATAAAGACCAAGGGAGCTTGACAAAGACAGCATTTTGCTTAGCCTTGCATGTATGGGGCTAAATTTGTGAACCTGCTGTTCCCCCATCTCGTATAGTAAGTAACTGTAAGGAGGAAACGTGAAAAAAGCCTTGTTGCTTCTTTTGTGCGTCGTAACCCTCTTCTCTGGAGTTGTTTTTGCCGATGGTGAGTGGAAGCCATACCTGGACATCCTTGTATGGAGCAATCCACCTGACCTTGGGATAAGGCTCCAGACTGAGATTGAAAGGCATTTTCCGAACATAGCCTCCTATCTTAGCGTTGTGACCCCGGCATCGCTCAGGGAGCCACTTCAATATAATGGCTACAACGTCATTTGCCTGCTTGGATGCACAAAAGCCGGGCAAGTTCTGGATGTACCTGAAGACGTGGAAACACTCATTGAAGACAGGTGCAAGTTTGGTATCTCTGGCCTTATCATCTCAGGAGACGTCATCCATCCTGACTCAAACAATCCAATCCTTCAGAAACTTGCCGGTGCCCAGCTAATGGATGTTGAAAAAGCCGGAAGAACAACGATCAGGGTCATAGACATAACCGATCCGATAGTTTCCGATGTTGCCCAATCTTTTGACGTGACGCTTGGTGAAATCAGAAAATCTGCCCTCTACCCGGGCACAAAATCAATTGCTGTAACAAACTCTGGCGTACCTGTGGTTTTCAAAAGAAACATAACCCAGTCAAAGGCCTGTTATATAGCCCTAGGCCAGAATGGCCAGGCTGTTGAAAATATTGAAGTTTCAAGATTGTTTGCAAATGCTCTCTATGATTGCATGGGGACAGGGTGGCTCCAGCCTTACGAAGCACCAACAAACGTGAAGGCAATAGTGGGTGACGAGAAGATAAAGATCACCTGGGACAAACCCAAAAAAATGGAAGGCATTGCAGGTTACAGGGTGTTTAGGGAGTCTGAAAACGAAAAATCTAAAACAATCCATGATTTTGCTCTAGATACTGATACGTTGTTTTTTGAAGATTCCTCGGTAACCAACGGCAAACTCTACACATACAAAATTTGCTCGATCGGAAATGCTGACAAAATTGTAGCCTGTTCCCATCAGGTCCAGGCAAGGCCGGGCAAGATACAGGTCACGTTGCCTGGCTGGCCTGCACAGGGTCAACCCGTCCAGGTTATTGGCTCGAAGCACATCGTCAAAGGAAAAACCCGCCCTGGTTCAAAAGTCATCGTGAAGTGGAAACTTATTCCATCGGGGCTTGAGGGTGAAAGCAAGGGTGAAGCAGACCAGAACGGAAATTTTGAGATACCGATCGACCTTTCCCCAGGCCAGAAAGTCGAATATTACATTGTTGTTGAAAATGAGCTTGGCCAGGAGGAAAAATTCGGCCCCTACATTGTTGATTGCAAGGCAAACAAGATTGTCATTTCGATGACTGTCGGGTCAAAGAAGGCTTTTGTGAACGGTCTTGAGTGGCCGGTCGATATAACACCACCATTTATTGTCTCAAAAACTGGTAGAACGATGGTTCCTTTCAGGTTCATTGGTGAACATCTTGGCGCAACAGTCGACTGGTCCCCGAAGGACAAGGCAGTTGAAACGGTTACATACAAATTGAACGATGTTTACATAGAGCTTTTCATTGGCAAAAAGACCGCCAAGAGGAATGGCCAGCAAATCGAGCTTGACCAGGAGCCAATGATCGTCAAGGGAAGCACGATGGTTCCAGTAAGATTGGTTACCGAACAGCTTGGCTCAAAGGTGGAGTGGATTCAGGAAGCAAGGATGGTTGTGATAACCTACCCGAACCCGGCACCATGAGCCTGTTTCTGGTTTACTGTCCCTATCCTACAAAATCACAAGCAGAACAGGCAGCAAAAAATGCTGTTTCAAAAAAACTGGCCGTGTGCGCAAACATCTTCCAGTCGGATTCGATCTATGAATGGAAGGGCGAGCTGGTACATGATTCCGAGCGCGTGGTCATCTTCAAGACAATAGAGCAGAAAGTCGAAGAGTTGAAAAAATTTGTTGAAGAAAATCATCCTTATGAGTTACCGGCCATAATAACCTTTGGGCCTTCTGAAGTAAATTTGCCCTATCTTGAATGGGCGAAAGGCCAGCTTTTGTAAGTGAATCTTGAATACAATCTGGAGGAGCGCCAGCGCCTTGACGTGTTTCTTGTCTCAAAACTGCCGTTTCTTTCCAGGACCCAAATTGCAAAAATGATCAAGGATGGTCTCGTCACTGTTGATGGTGATGAGGCCAAACCTTCATACAACCTGAAGCCAGGGGAGCAGATAGACATCGAGCTCCCAACGCCTGAACCCTATGAGCTCGAGCCAGAGAACATTCCTGTCGAGATTGTCCATGAGGAGGACGATTTTTTGGTTGCAGTCAAACCACAGGGAATGCTTACCCACCCGGCTGGCGCAACAATCACCGGAACACTCGTCAATGCTATGCTCTATTACTGCAAAGGCAAGCTATCGGGCATGGTTGGAGAGCAGCGTCCCGGAATTGTTCACAGGCTGGACAGGGACACTTCGGGACTGATCATTGTTGTGAAGACCGACTATGCAATGAAAACGTTTGCGAAGCTTTTTGCAGAGCACAGGATGGACAAGAGATACTACTGTATATGCAAGGGCCATCTGAAATCGGAACGAACTGTTATAAATGCACCGATAGCAAGAGATTTTACCCACAGGTGGAAGATGTGTGTTTCACCGGATGGAAGGGAAGCAATATCCAAGGTTACTGAACTGGAAAGACTTGATGGGTACACTTATGCTGAAGTCAAGCCCGTTTCAGGAAGGACTCACCAGATAAGGGTGCATCTTTCATATATTGGTCACCCCATTCTGGGGGATCAGGTCTATGGTGGGGAGGACTCCAGATTTGACCTAAAGGGCCAGCTTCTTCACTGCGGCAAACTGGGATTTGATTTCAAAGGGGTGCACTACGAGCTGGAGGCAAAGCCTCCGCCGATATTTCTTGAGACCCTTGAAAGATTGCGCTTGACTGGCGGCATGCAGGATTTAAACTCAAAGTGATCTGTTTCTCCACAAGAATGGAGGTTTGATTCAAATGGAAATTGGAATAATTGGTGCCCCGCAGTCTGGGAAAAGCACCCTTTTTACAGCAATCACAGGTGTTGAGCCTGGCAATGAGGTCGGCAAGAGGGCGGTTGTCAAAGTACCTGATCCAAGACTTGACCATCTGACCGATGTTTTCAAGCCAAAGAAAAAAATCAACGCCACAGTAAACTTTATCGATGCACCGCCACCACAGAGCATGTCGGCAAAGAGGGGTTCTGCGCCATCCTTCCTTGGCTTCATAAAGACCGTTGATGCCATTCTGGTTGTTTCGGCCTGCTACAGGGATGGTGGGGCAAAAGAGCTCCAGGACATAATGGAGATGCTTCTTTTGTCAGATCTTGAGGTGATAGAGGGAATCCTTGCCAGGGAAAACAAGATAAAGATTGACCCAAAATATTCGGGCCCATCCATGGAGTTGCTAAGAAAACTGGCTGGTGAACTTGAACAGATGAAGATGCTCAGAAACATCGAGCTCAGTGAAAAAGAACTGGCATCGCTTTCCGGGGTTCAGCTCTTTACAAAATATCCAACATTTGTTGCGCTCAATGTTTCAGAGAATGACATAAAGGGTGAGCTAAAGGGTGAGGCAAAAAAGGCTGCCGATTATCTGGATTCAATCAAAACACCATACATTGCCGTGTGTGCTCTGATAGAGGCAGAAATAGCCACTTTGCCCGACGAGGACAGAGAGAGTTTCATGCAGGAATATGGACTCGAATCTACAGCCTCGGACAGGGTTATACAGGAAGTCTATGATCTGCTTGGCTATCAGACATTCTTCACGGTTGGTGAAGATGAATGCAGGGCCTGGACTATAAGAAAGGGCGACAATGCTGTTACGGCTGCCGGCAAGGTCCACAGTGACATAGCAAAGGGATTTATCAGGGCCGAATGTTGCACCTATGAGGATTTGCTGGCCTCGGACAATTCCCTCCAGAAGGCAAAGGCGAATGCCAAGCTCAGGCTTGAAGGCAAGGAATATATATTAAAAGATGGCGAGATCTGTCATTTCAGGCACAGTGGTTGATCTTGAACTGGATCTGCAATAACAAAAAAGCCTGACCAATTGGTCAGGCTTTTTTGTTATTTAAACAGATAAATTTATCTGATTGGGCTGCTCTTGAGATATGCAGTTCTCAGCCCGTTTTTAAAGAGTTTGTAATACGGCATCTTCCATCCATTAACTTTTTCCATATTACATGCCATGGGCAGATTTTCACGCGGGATGAACCAATAGGAATAATCTGTTTTGGAGACATGTTTGGACACAAAATCGGGTGTACCCTCTGACAAGGCGGTGTAGTCGTATGTTTTGCCTGGTTCGAATGATTCGATTTCGCATATTCCATAATCAGCTATCCTGAGGTTATTGCCCTCCTCGCTAAAGAAGGTCGGAATAATGAATACAAAAGATTTTTCAGATGATTTGTTTGTTATTTTCCCTTTTGCAGCCACGAAATCTTTACCCTTTTCTATTCCGGTCTCCTTGAGCTCCACCCTTGGGTTTGACTCGCCTGTTTCCTCAAACTCTATTTCATACGAAATCTTTGCGTCATTTGGGATTGCAATCCCGCCTTCTGTTGTGAAGGAGTCTGTAAAATACTGCCCTTGTTCGAGTATTCCATAAAAGCTCAATATTTTTGTTGCAATAACTTCTTCTTTTGAATCTAGCACATTGAACATGATTGTGATATTGGTAAGGTTTGTTTTCCCTGTATTTTTGAAGCAGACCACTATTTTACTGGAATCTCCACTTTCACTGGTTTCCCAGTAGGTTGCATCAAAAAATTTCAACTCGCCCTTGTCAGCTGGTTTTGTTTGTTCTCTTGGTGTAAAAAACAGCTCTGTAACGAACATTTCATTCCCACATTTATACAGACCAATTCCTATATGGGTAAAGTCTTTGTCCAGTCTGTTCTTTTTGTGATCTGGCGAATTCTGGAAATTCTCATCGATTTTGCTTGCGATATCATCAATCATGGTCAACTTTTGTATGTTTTCGCCGTATTTTGACCACTTTACCCCGTAGTTGCTGAGCCTGTCACCAGGTTTCAGGCCATCTGGGTTAGTGTGGTCAAAAAATCCCCTTATGCACATGTCTGTCGTGTGGTCCTGTGCTGCGAATGTTGCCGGCATGCTAATTTCGAGTGGAGGAGCTCCAATCTCTGCTCTGTGCTTGTTTATTTTTTCGTGGAGACTGGTCATTATATCAAGCAGTTCTTCCCCGTCTTCGCCGCCGCTCCCATTGCCTGTTCCTGGATTCTCAGTAGCTCCCTCAATGGAGAAAGACACTTTGTTGCCATCCAGCAGGACTGACGCACCCTTGAGGTGTTTGGCCAAAAATTCCATTGAAACAAAATGCTCATCGCCGATTTTAAAGAGGGGCACATTCATTTCAGCAGATTCTTCACCAACTGATACTGATTTCTCGCCGAGTGTGAATTTGAGAGTATTTGATGGCAAGGCAAACGCACTGACGGCAAAAAATGATATGAAGATCGCGATTCCAACAGCCACACTTCGTTTCATCAAGAGACACCTCCAGATGCATTTTAGCTAAAAGAACCCATATAATGCAATACTATTAAAAAAGCCCTGCAACAAGCAGGGCTTTTTATTCTTTGTGGTTACTTTATTACTATACTGACCAGTTTTCCTTTTGGCACCATTACTTTCAATATCTCGTGACCATCGGTGAATTTCTTGACCTGCTCCTCGGAGAGTGCAATTTTCTGGATTTCCTCTTCGCTTGTTCCAATCTGTACCTGGATTACGTGACGGAGCTTTCCGTTGATCTGTATTGGAACATTGACGGTGTCTTCTTTTGTAAGAGTTTCATCGCCTATTGGCCATGACTGCTGATGGACAGATGCCTTGTTTCCCAACAGTTTCCAAATTTCTTCCGTGATGTATGGACAAAATGGCGCAAGTAGTACGATGTAGTTTTCAATGAAGTCTCTGAATTCTTTTGTTTCTGTTGTTCCTGGTGTTTTGGCAAGATCATAAATTGAATTGAAGGTTTCCATAAATGAAGATATCGCAGTGTTGAAGTGGAACCTTTCAATGTCCGATGTCACCTTTAAAATGAGCTTGTGCTTTATTCTTATCAGCTCTTTTGCGATTTGTTCGCTGGCGCTTGCGTTTCCATACTTCCAGGATGTGAAGTTGTCGAAGACCCTTCCAAGGAACCTGTAGACACCTGCACAACCGGACTCTTCCCAGATGACTTCCCCTTCAAATGGGCCCATGAAGAGGATATATCCTCTCAATGCATCCGCGCCATATTTTTCAACCATTGAGTCTGGTGTTACGACATTGCCTTTTGACTTGCTCATCTTCTGGTGGTCGCCACCAAGCAACATGCCCTGGTTCATCAGCTTCTGGAACGGCTCGATAAACGATATAAGTCCTGCATCGTGCATTACTTTTGTCCAGAACCTTGCATAGATAAGGTGCATAACGGCGTGTTCGGCGCCACCAACATAAACATCAACAGGAAGCCAGTATTTGATCATCTCGGGATCAAACGGCCTGTCGTTTTCGTGGGGATTGGGGAATCTCAGAAAATACCAGGAGGAACATGCAAAACCATCCATTGTGTCGGTTTCCCTCTGTGCTGGCCCGCCGCATTTGGGGCATGTTGTGTTTACAAATTCCGGTATTTTTGCCAGCGGGGACTTCCCGTCTGTTGATGGCTCGAATTTGTCTATATGTGGGAGTTTTACTGGCAGCTGGTCTTTTGGGACAGCTACTGTGCCACATTTTTCGCAATGAACGACAGGTATTGGTGCTCCCCAGTATCTTTGTCTGCTGATCAGCCAATCTCTCAGTTTGTAGTTTACAGTTGGGGTTGCAATGCCTTTTTTCCCGAGCTCTTCGACTATTACCTTTTTGAACTTCTCCGAATCCATGCCGTCGTACTGCCCTGAATTGACCATTGTTCCTGATTCGGTGTAGGCGTTTTCAAGATTCATCAGCCCGCCATCTTTTGAGATTACCTGGACCACTGGAAGACCAAACTTCTTTGCAAAAGCGAAATCTCTTTCGTCATGGGCGGGTACACACATGATTGCGCCTGTTCCATAGCTTGCCAGAACATAATCGCCAATCCATATCGGCACCTTTTTCCCGTTTGCCGGATTTATTGCATATGAGCCAGTGAAAACTCCGGTTTTTTCCTTGTCAGTGGAGAGCCTGTCTATGTCAGAGGCCCTTCTTGCCTCTTTTATGTAGGCTTCGATGGCGTTTTTCTGTTCAGGAGTTGTCAGTTCCGGCACAAGCTCGTGCTCTGGCGCAAGAACCATGTATGTGCATCCAAAAAGGGTGTCCGGGCGCGTTGTAAAAACAACGATGTCGTGCCCATTCTCTGATTTGAATATTATTTTTGCGCCTTCAGACCTGCCAATCCAGTTTCTCTGCATGATTTTGATTGGCTCTGGCCAGTCTATTGTTTCGAGGTCCTTTTCAAGCCTTTCTGCATAATCGGTTATCTTGAAAAACCATTGCTTGAGGTCTTTTCGCTCCACCTGCGAACCACATCTCCAGCAAACGCCGCCTTCGGCTTGCTCGTTTGCAAGAACGGTCTTGCATTCCGGGCACCACCACTGGGCGCCGTAATTCTGGTATGCAAGTCCCCTCTCAAAAAGGAGCAGGAAGAACCATTGTGTCCACTTGTAGTAATCTGGATCTGAAGAATTAATTTCCCTCTCCCAGTCATAGCTGGTGCCAATGAGGGTCATTTGCCTTTTGTAATTGGCGGTGTTTTTTGCAGTTGTTGCTTCAGGATGGATACCCATCTGTATGGCATAGTTTTCCGCAGGGAGCCCAAACGAGTCCCAGCCCATTGGATGTAGCACGTTGTAACCAACCATCCTGAAATACCTGGAGTAAACATCTGATGGAATGTAATTTCTACAGTGCCCTACAGAAAGGCCGCTTCCTGATGGATATGGAAAGAAATCAAGGCAGTATAATTTTTTCTTTCCAGGATCATTTGTGGTCCTGTAAATCTTGTTGCCGTCCCAGTATTTCTGCCATTTGGATTCGATCGCCTTGAAATCAAAGTTTCCCATTGCTGGCGCCTCCTTATGCAATTAAAGCCTCCTTGCGGAGGCTTTTTGGCGTCTTTTAACTGGTGGACCTGAGGAGATTCGAACTCCTGACCTTCTGCATGCCATGCAGACGCGCTTCCAGCTGCGCCACAGGCCCACGATTGGATATTTATAACAGTGCCCAAACGAAAGTCAAGGAACAATAGTTCTACTGGTTTTCCACCCTTGACATGGTATTTGGTGACATTATACTAACCGAATTGTTGGGCCTCTAGCTCAGTTGGTTAGAGCGCGTCCCTGATAAGGACGAGGTCAGTGGTTCGAGTCCACTGAGGCCCACCATGCAGCTCTTTGCAAGTGGGGATGTAGCTCAGCTGGCAGAGCATCGCGTTTGCAACGCGAGGGTCGGGTGTTCGAATCACCTCATCTCCACCATAAAAATCCACCAGATAAAAATTGATAGTTAGTTTTTTTATATTTAATCCCAAGAATAAGTTCTAACCAGATACAAATTTCTTTCCACCATTTGCATAAATTGAATATTGCATTTTTTGTTAAACCGGTGATAGAAATAATCAAGACAAGAGAACGGATAGTGTGAATAATGGGTGACGGTGACGATGATGAACAGCTTTGAACGAATCCAGAAAGTAATCGATTACATTGAGGAAAACCTCACAGTGCGGATAAATCCGGACACGGCCTGCAGCCAGTCAGGCATCTCCACTGTTCATTGCTACAGAATGTTCCATATGCTTGTGGGAAGGTCTCTTATGGCTTATGTGAGAACAAGAAGAATGACTGAAGCAGCAAAAAAGCTGAGAGCCGGACATGAAAGCATCATCGAGCTTGCCCTTGATTGCGAATATGACTCGCAAGAAGCCTTCACAAGGGCCTTCAAGTCTGAATTTGGTGTCACACCAGGCACATTCAGGCAGAACAAACCAAAGATAAAGGAGTACAACAAAGTGGACCTGATTGAAAAATATTATGATGATTCGGCAAATAGCATGCAGGGAGACCCTAAAGTTAAAGTTCTGAAATGGCTTCCTCCAATTAGGGTTGCCTATTGCAATGCGATTGGCAAAACACCGGAGAAGGATGCCTGGAACAAGCTTCTAGACTGGGCGGCAACCAATGGTCTTTTTGATTGTCCATACAGGCTTTTTGGATTCAACAATCCCTCACCACAATCAGGGAAAGATGAATATGGCTATGAAGTTTGCATCACTGTGGAGAAAGATGTTACAGGGACTGATGAAATAAAATTCAAACACCTCATGGGAGGTCATTATGCTGTTATGGGTACAACACTCCCCAACATTGAGAAAGACTGGAAACATTTTTCAACATGGCTTTCGCTGAGCAAGTATGAATATGGAACGCACCAGTGTCTTGAGGAGCATTTGACGCCTCCGGACAGATGGGACAACGAGACACTCGAAATCGACCTTTACATGCCGATCAAGGTCAAGGAAAAACCCATGGAAAAGGAAATAAAGGAAATAAAACTTGATAAAATGAGGGTAGCGCATTGCCGTGCCCTGAGTGCTTCACCAGAAAACGACTCCTGGAAGATAATGAAGGAATGGGTAACTAAAAATGGGATTCTTGATTTGCCAGGAACAAAAATTTTTGGTTTTGACAATCCGTGTCCGGAACCTGACAGATCATTTTATGGATTTGAGCATTGGGTCACTGTACCAGATGATGTCGAGCCTTCCAGTGGTGTTGGCATAAAGGAAGTTGAGGGTGGTGACTACCTTATTTTGTCAAGCAGACTTGAGGACATTTCTGAAAACTACAAGAGGCTTTTCAGAGGCTTTGACAAAAGGAAGATTGATTGCAGGGAAGCTCCATGGATCCAGGAGCTCATTTTTGACAAAGAAGACCCGGACAATCAGGATCTTATGGAACTTGTACTTTATGCACCCTTTAAAAGAAGGAACTGAGTTCGGGAGTAGAATTTTAAAAGACCAGATATGAAATCTGGCCTTTTTTGTTGTCTCTTAGAAGATGGTTTTTTATCAGGGATTTTTGGGTTTTGATATTGGCTGTGATGGTTTTAGTTGAGTAGAAGATGATGGGTCCATTATCTTGGCGTTTTGGGGTATCTGAATTTTTGGTGCAGAACCGATATCGGTTATTTCAATAGTATAGCTGTCACCTTCACCACCAACGGTCAATTTTCCATTAAAGGAAACCATCATACCGTTATTTGGTCCCTTTGAAAGCACGAGAATTTCCCCGTCAACCTGGTCCATCACATCTTTACCGTATCCTGCTATGTAGTACTTTTCGACTTCCTGGCCAGCAAATGATCCTTTTCCGAGAGCATTGAATGTCGAGTTTCTGTCAGATAGAACTTCTTTTATGGCCTTCATGTAGAGTTGAAGTTGGTTTTTTGAAGATTCCATGGGGGCCTGACCTTTAGGAATCTTAACGCCCATCCAACCCTGGCCTGGGACCTTATTGTACGTTATTGTTGGGGTGAATATTATTTCAGTTTGTGGTACCTGAGGATTTTGGCTTCTTATGATATTCCTTACCGAGCCTCCATTGAATGTCGTTTCAAGTGTTGAACCTGGGAATTGTTTGTCACCCTTTATTGTTTTGACCACGCAATTTGTAAAATCCATATAAATATTTATGTTTGGCCTGTTTCCCACAGGTTTTCCTGGGGCAGGTGGTGGGGTTGTCTGTGGCTTTAATGGAGCTTTTGTGATCTCTCCTGTTTTGGAATCATCTGTTTTTGAGAGCGTTGCCTCGAGGAAATTGTCCCCATCCTTGATTTCGAACTCTGGGTAAGTTGTTTTTGAATACCCATCTGAAGAGATTGTAATATCAAACTTCCCTTCGGAGAGCCCTTCTACAACAAATCTCCCGTCACCATCCGTCACGATTGTTTTCGAATCAATGACGATGCTTGCATTTGCAATCTTTGCCAAGCTGATTGTGTCCCTTACGGTGCCTGATAGTTTTGATGACCCACCTCCGCAAGAAGCAAAGAAAGTTATGGCCAAAACTAGGGCCAGTGTTATGGGGACGAGTTTTTTTGTCATGGTTTCCTCCTTAAGGACCTTATCTTGTCGGAGAAGGCCTTTTTATCTTTTGAGTTAAAAAAGCTTGATCCTGAAACGAGAATATCAGCGCCATTCTCTACAAGTGCCGGTGCGTTTTCCAGTCCAACACCGCCATCAACCTCTATTTCAATTCTTCCTGAAAACCCTCTTGCCATCGCAACTCTGTCTATTGTTGATGGAATGAATTTTTGACCTGAAAATCCAGGGTAAACGCCCATTATTGTTACGATGTTTATATGATCAATGAACGGTTTAAGAACATCGCAATCGGTGTCAGGCTTTATGGCCAGACCCGGTTTCATTCCCGAAGATTTGACGAGGCTTATTATTTTCATGTGGTCCAGATCAGGTTCCACATGCCATACAAATGCTTTTGCGCCCATGTTCCCAAATTTTTCTATATATTCGCCGGGGTTGCTAACCATCAAGTGTGCATATGCAGGAACTAGTGAAGTTTTGCATGCAGATTCGCATGTTAGAATCCCCAGGGCAAGGTTTGGGACAAAATGGCCATCCATAACATCAAGGTGAAGGATGTCTGCAAACTCGTTTATGTTTCTGATGCCCTCTTCAAGATTGAGGGGGTTGGCTGCAAGAAGTGACGGGGCCAGCTTTGTCATGGTTGCCTGAAATAAATATCAACCTTGTTTTTGGTATCGCATTCCCTGTTTGGTTCGGGGTCGGTTCTCAAAACAATATTTGCGTCAGCGTATGGAGCAAGGTTTTTTTGTACAGCAATGAGGTTTACCTCAAAACCTGCCTGTTGGAGAGTTTCGGAAGCCTGATCGACTGGAAGACCCAAAACATTGGGGACAGTTGTTAGCTGCCCAACAGATACAGTCAGTGTTATTGGCGTGTTTCTATCAACTTCGCTATCAGGTGCTGGAAACTGCCTGACGACATAGCCAACATCACTGGCATTCGAAGATTCCTCTTCTATTCCACCTATTGCAAGTCCCATCTTGAGCAGGGAATCCTGTGCATCACCATATCTCATCCCGATGAGGTTTGGTACCTTCATTTTCCTTTTCCCACTCGAGACAACAACAAAGACGCTCCTGGCGGTTTTTATGTAAGCACCTTCAGATGGATCCTGGGATATGATGCTCCCCTCCGGAACAAACTCCGAGGCTTCATATTTTTCGATAATTAGTTTCAGGTCCCTTTTTTGGGCAACCTTCTCTGCGGTTTGGAACCTCATGTTTGTGAGGTTGGGCACCATTATCATCAAATCTGGCCCACCACATCCAACAAGAAACAGTGTGAAGACGATTGCGGTTGAAATGAACAAACCTTTTTTCATGGTGTTAAAGTTATTCCCTTTTGGTCTTTAATCAAGTCCCGACAGTTTTTTGTGTTGTGTCCTGAAGTGTTTTCCAGCAAATCTGTGGGATTCATCCCTGATTTGCTGAAGCAGTCTCAGTGCGGGGCTGGTTTCAGGCAACCTTATCGGTTCCATTCCCTTTCGCATTACGAGCTCCTCTTCCTTGGCAAGAGAAGCTATTTCTACATCGATCCCCTTGAATACATCGAGGGCAACATTTAGCTGGCCCATTCCTCCATCAATGAGAAGGAGGTCTGGTTTTTGGGCAAACTCCTCATCGTCCCAATGTGTTTTTCTTCGTTCCAGTGTTTCCCTCATCATTGCATAATCATCAGGAGTGTCTTTTGTTTTGATTTTATAAATCCTGTAGCCTTTTTTGTTTGGCCGGCCATCTCTGAAGCTGACCTGTGATCCGACTGCGCCTTTCCCCTGTATGTTTGCTATATCATAACCCTCGATAAGGAATGGCGTTTTCTTGAGTTCAAGTGCTTCCTGGAGCTGGATTATGGCATTTTTGCCAAGCGTGAGGGTTTCCCTTCTCATGTGCTCTGAAAGATGGTGTTTTGCGTTTGTTTCTGCCATTTTCAGCAATTGCACCTTGTCGCCTCTTTTTGGCTGGACAATTTTTATCTGTTTGAGGAGCTCCCTGCCCTGGTTAATAAATTCAAAGAGTTCTTTTTCACCCTCCGGTTTTACATTTACAAGGATCTCTGATGGTAAATCGATGTTGTCCTGACTACCGTATACCTGTTGCATCACTGCACCAAGAAATTCTGAAGGGGTCGCTTCGTCCTCTGAACCTGCGAACATCTGCATGTCCAGAATGAGTCTGCCTCCTCTTACTTTCATGTATTCGACGCAGGCCCTGTTTTCATTATTGAAAACGGCAAAGGCGTCCCTGTCAGACGGTTCTGCGCTGATGACCCTTTGCCTGGATACTATCGAAGAAAGATTTTTGATGCTTTCCCTCAATCTGGCGGCCTCTTCGAATCTTAAGGATGTAGATGCCTCAGCCATCTTCTTGTGGAGTGTTTCTTCCAGTTTTTTGTATTTACCAGACAACAATAAGAGCAAGTCAGCAACCATTGACTGGTATTCTTCCTGATTTGCTAGATTGGCGCATGGCGCAAGGCACAATCCAATATGATAATCAAGGCAAGGTCTACATTTTTTCTCTGGGAGTTCGAGCTTGCACGTCCTGACAGGAAAAAATTGCCTTATGGTCCTGATGTTTGTCGTGAGAGATTCGGATCTGGTATAGGGGCCAAAGTAATGGAAATTTGGGTTGTCCGTTCTTCTTGTTCTGCCCAGTCTCGGGAATGGTTCTTTTGAAACAAAGATGAAGCTGTATTCTTTGTCGTCACGCAGTTTGATGTTGTAATGGGGCTGGTATTCCTTTATCAGATTGTTTTCTAATACAAGGGCTTCGTGTGCCGAGTAGGTTACTATAAAGTCCAGATCACAGGCGTGGTCCATCATTGCTGCCACTTTTGGCAGCAACTGTGACTTGTCCAGATATGATGAAACTCTGTCGCGAAGGCATTTTGCCTTTCCGACGTATATGACCTTCCCGGTGGAGTCCTTAAAGAGATAAACACCAGGCTTGAGCGGAAGGTTTTTTACCTTCTCTTCAAGCTCTGTCATCAATCAACCCACCACACCCACGTTTTGTTTTTGAATTCACCTTTTATAAAACCCTGGGCTTTGAGTCCGGGCAGGAATCTTGATGCTGCATCTCTGCATGCGATCCCCTGGGCCTTGATGGCCTCCTCAATCTGGGTGGTGGTCATTTTGCCCTTACCTTTAAGGATATCCATTACAAATTCTGCTTCATCCGTCATTTCGCTCATATCTCATACCTCAATACCAGTGTTTTGTTTTCGTTTTCAAAAGATGCTTCTGCTCCGATTATGTCGCAGAGTGTTTCAAAGTCCACAAAGATGTTGCTACCCTCAATGATTGTCGGGGCCTGTGCATTCAGAGTGAATGGCCCTGCAGATATGGCCGTTTTGTTGTGCTCGACGCTTATCTGCCATGTTTCGAACTGACCCAGTGCCCTTTTTCTGTCTGGAAGCACCGAAGCTGATCCGCCAAGTGCCGGGAGCAGTGAATTGATCGCGACCAGATATTTATCACCAAAGGTTTTTGTGGGCACAGAAACCTTGGTTTTCAGGTTGTTGAACGTAAGAGAGCTGTCAGTGGTGTTAATTTTTAGCTCCAGCGGTTTGTTTTCAAAAACTGGATCGTATTGAATATCGCAAACAAATTTCCCACCATTGGATTCTATGGTTATTGTCCCTGTCTCTGGGTAAACCGGTGCAGTCCATGTGTTGATTGAAAATTCGATTGAAGTGGAGTCAGTGGTGGAGAAATTTGTATTTTTTGGTGTTATGTACGGGAGAGAGCTTGTTATTGTTCCGGAGAGCTCTCCAACGCCAATGTTTGAAAGGCTGAGGGATGGTATTTTTGCACTTTCTTCAATTCCAAGAAGTCTTCTTACCTTGAACTCAAGGTTCCTTACGCCCTGGTCCCAGAAGCCCACATTTGTGTATGCCCACTTCATGTCTTTTGTAATGACGACAAGCCTTGGAATTGCTTTTCCTTCGTAAAGGCGGAATGTTTTGAGTTCTGGCCTGATGTCATAGCACATCGGATAAGTTATTTTGTCCAGGCCAAGCGATTTTAAGCCACCCTTGATTCTTGGATCCTCAGTAAGAGTTTCCTCAATGTCTTCATCTGTCTTTTCATCCTGGTCGGTTATGACGCCAAGCACAACAAGACCTTTGTTTTTGTAGTTTCTCCAGAGTTTCTCCAAGTGGGGCATGGAGGACTTGCATGGTGGGCACCATGTTGCCCAGAAATCAATGATGACAACCTGTACTTCCGGTTTTTTGAGGAGCTCGGAGAGTTTTGTTTTTGTCCCCGAGGAGTATGGGTAGCTTGGGAGTTCAAAATCCGGTGCTGCCCTGAAACCACCTGCTGGCGGGATGTATGAATTGAACATCAGACTGGATTTATCAACCGAGAGGAGTGGGGTTGTTGCCCTTCCCTTTATTGTTGGTGCCCATAAAACTATTGTTCCGTCAAAACTCTGGAGGGTTGCCCCTGCAAATTGTGACAGAAATTTTACAGGGCCATATATTTCTCCTGATTCTATCGAGAATTTACCGCCAAACTCGAATTTTGATCCGCCAGATTCGGCGAAGTTTTGCCCAATATACATTGTCGCTTCATTCTGCCCGGCAATAAACCTGACCGTCTGGTTGGAGAGGATTCTCACTTCTGCGCCTATGGATTTTGCAACCAACCCTATTGGTCCAACCGGGTCATCACCTGCAGTGGCAGCGACAGGTATGCTGATATTCGAGCCGTTTATCCTTATTGTTTTTGAACCGCCATACCAGCTTGAGAAAGCAGTGAAAGGCGGAACATTCCAGCACCTGACCGGAATCTCGACCTGGTTGCTTGTCCCCAGCAGGGTCGCTGTTGCGGTTGTGTAATTTGGCGTGTTCCTGAGTTCCACTTTTGACGGATCAAAGCTCAATGAAACCTGCGCAGGTGAGCTCCTGAAAGTGCCAGTCAGAACATTGACCAGTGGTGAGTCCGATGTTATTGAACCCTGGCCAGCAGAGCCACCTTTATTTGAGACATTCACTGTCAGGACATCCGGGGGGATGGCACCCTGGTTGTCAAAAATAGAAGCTGTAGCCTGTTCAAGATAGATAAGCTGGGACTGGTTAACATCAGGAAGGGCAAAGACAAGCTCATCTTTGGAATTAATAATATATAGTCTTGGAATTGACTCGCCAGGGAAATCCTCACAAATCTCGCCGTTTTCATTAAACATGATTGGCAGGGTGAGTCCAATTATTGAAAGTGCATCGAGTCCCTCCATTATGTCCCTGTTTCCTGCAAAAAACTGTTCTGTTGTAGAATCTGTTGGTATCGAGTTTGACACAAGATAGCAGGACAAACCTTTGTCCTTGTACCTTCTGAAGGTGCTCTCAATGGATGGTATCATTCTGGCACATGCCTGGTTGTTGGAATAGAAGAAGAAAAGCTTGTATGGTGACTGGTCCTGGAGAAGACTGTACTTACCGCCCTCTCTTATTGGATACAACTTTGCCTCAAATGGTTTTGCCACCTTTTTGTCGTTCATCTTCACAAGGTCAATGCTTGGCCAGTCGAGTGAAAGAAGGGGCTGGGGTTCTTTCTTGAGCCAGACCCTGACGCTCTCGTAGTTTTCATTTATTTCCAGGCCAAATGCAAGCGAAAGGCAAGCCCAAGGCAAGATAACATCCTCGCCTTTTACCTCATATCTGAACTTCCATGGCATTTTGGTGCCATCAAGGAAGAAGTCACCTGTTTTTGTGCCAAGCTCAAGTGTTTTACCCCTCATAATTACTGCAAGGTTGCCGCTTGTTGGATCAAAAATGCTTGATCCACCACAGGAGGAAATGAATTTGAGGATAGATGTTGAGACCAGTCCATCGAGCACCTTTGGCTGGTCCTGTTGTTCAAAGCCGTTGATTTTGTAAAAGTTTCCTTTTGATGAGAAGAGGACCGAATCTTTTGGATAGATGCCAACATTGAGATTTAATCCTACAATTCCATTGTAAGTTACAACTACTGCTGTGTCACTTGTTTCAACAGGTAGATCGCTTCCAAATATTGGGGTAAGGATCACTTTTTCTTTTGAGACAGAAACGTGTGTTGTTTTCATGGTGCTTGTGGTATCAATGGGTTCCTTGAAAATTATCTTTCCGCCGCCCTTGTTTACTATTGTCACTGTTGTTTTTGGCGGGATTGCGTTTGGTGTTGCATCGTGCCACTGAATATCAATGTTGTTTTTATCTACATCCATAAGCGGTTTGTCTTTTGCAAGATCCAGTGTTACAAGGACTGTTTTTGTTTTCTGGTCCCAGTTCACATCGGCGCCAAAGGCCTCGCCAATAAATCTTATCGGGACGAATGTTCTTCCATCTTTTATTATTGCCGGGCTCTGGAGTGTTGTCGGGACACCGTTGATGATTGCCTTTTTGGAATTGATGGTGAGCTCGATTGTGGTTGTGCCTATTGTTGCACGGACACTCCTGGTTTGTTGAACCCATTCCACCTTTGCGCCGAAAGGTTCTCCGATAAATCTGTATGGAACATAAGTCGTTCCATTTTCTATAAAGGCTGGCGGGGAGACTTCTTTTTCCTCTCCATCAATGGTGGCGGTTTTTGATCCGATTATAATCGAGATTATCCTTTTTGTATTTGCGTATTTGAGTTTCACTTCAACTGACCCGACGGGATGCCCGTTTATGAAGAACTCAATTTTTCCAGATTTTGGCTTGAGCTGGTTTATGAGTGCATTATTGGGAAATGGCCATATTTCAATTGTTTTGCCGCTTTCAACAGGATAATTCTTAGAGTAGTAATTACCCAGGTACAGCCATTCCGGAATAGTGTAGCTTAAAAGTCCACTCCTGTTTGGTGTGAACTTGAAATATTGCCGTGTCATCCATGAAAAATCTTTGGAATATTTTGTGTCTTGTTCGAGCTCAATGAAATCCGGCGGGAAAATCTCGGCAGAAAATGGGGCAACCTTTGATATGTCATAGGTGATTACAATCTGACCGCCCTCTTTTTTCTCGATTCCCATGCCCATGATCTCAAGAAGGCTCTCGGGAAGCATTACCTCATCTTTGTTCTCATAGACTTCTTTTTTGAGTGTAAACGGCACGTTGCCCTTCAATCCGACTGCCGAACCTGTCCACAACCTGTACTGCTCGTCATTGAAGGTGAGTTTTATCCCGTCAGCATCTTTTTTTACAAGCATCCCGAATGACATCGAAAGGACAGATGATGGGTAGCAGTTGGCATTTGACACGACCTCAAACCCCTGGCTCACTGGTACGTCATCGCCCTGGATTTTTACCCTTTTTGACCCTGGCGTCATGACAAGCTCTACAGTTGGCTCCTCGCCTGTGACTGCAGTTACAGGCAGAAAAACCATTCCACCCGATGTTTCAATCTGGATCATGCATACATGGAAACCTTTTGGGGTGAGCCATTTTGGTAACAATGTGGCCTCAACGGTGGTTTTGTCGGGATTGAGTTTGGCCGGTTTTATTTCAAGCCAGTCAGAGCATGGTTTCAATGTTCCGGAAAGGGGACCTTTGCCCGTGTTTGTGACTGTGAATGTGATCGTTTTTGGTTCTGATCTCTGGGTCACAAAACCGAAGTTCAGCATTGATGTGGAAAGTTCAGCTTTTGCCTGGAGAATATACGAAACAGTGATTGTTTTTTCGATCTTCTCACCGGACGATGGTTTTGTGGCCGTAACCTTCAAATCATTCTTGCCTTCGCCAAGTGTTACCGGAATGGAGAATTTGCCAGTTTCGGAGGCTATTGTCTGCCTGCCACCGATAGTGACCCTTGCCCCTCTCCCGGTGTAGCCTGATACAACATAGTCAGGCGCTGGAGATTCAAATGTCTGGTTGTCAAGGGCAAGGAAGAACGGTTCAGCGTAGAGACACGCTGTCAGGGCTGCAAACCTTGTGCAAAGCTGGAGGCCGTCTGGATTGACGTGTTCTATGGTGTCTTCCGGATCGTGCCACATCATGCCCCTTCCACCAAATATGAAAACAGATGGAACACCCTTTGCGTAAAATGCCGCAGAATCATTGTTGTTTGCAGGTCTCCCCTGTCCCACATTGGCGCCGACCTTTAACCCGGAAAATTTCAGTTTGTCAAAAAGATCAGTGAAATTGGCATCCATGGAGAGGTTGATCCTGTTTGGTTCCCCGCAGACCATGTCAAGGTTGAGCACTGTCATTCCGTCAAGCGGGAAAGGCGGATTGTTGGCCATATAGCTTGCCCCGACAAGGCCAAGCTCTTCACCGGTAAGCGCTGCAAAACAGATGTTTATTTTTGGCTTGAGGCCACTGTCCGTGAAAGCCCTCGCAATTTCAAGCATTGATGCAACACCAGAGGCATTGTCGCATGCACCTGGATAAAGGGTACCGTCAACATCCACACCGAGGTGGTCGTAATGTGCTGTTATGAGAACCGTTTCATTCGCACCAAACGGGTCCGAGGCCGGAATATAGCCGACGACATTGGAGGTTTTGTATGCAGGATTGAATTCTGCGTTAACTTCAACCTGGAGCCTTGTGTTTTTGATCGGGAAAGAACTAGGAGATTTGGAATCATTGATTTTTTTGAATAGCTGTTCGGAAGTCAGGCCTGATTTTGAGAGTACCTGGTTCGAGCATTCCACAGAGACAAAAAAACATGGGATGGAAGAAGGGTATGCACTGACAATCTTATCGTTCATGTTTCTTCTGTTTTCAGGCGGGAGCATTGGGTTTTCAAATACAATAACGGCAGATGCCCCGTGGGCTATTGCATTGTCTACCTTGTACTGGAACGCCATAAGGGAATCTGCTTCTTGACCAGCCAGCTCCCTGAGGTAGTCCGGGGCGTGCCTTATTACGGCAACAATCTTCCCCTTGACATCAATTCCCTTGTAGTCGTCGTAATTGTATTTTTGGGTTGATATTCCAAAACCTGCAAAGATGGCCTCTGCATTTGCCTTGCCTGATCCAGTCACCTGGAGGAAATTGTAGTCTTTTTTGTAGACAAACTGTTTCTCTGTTCCCCCATCTTCTGTAACCATTCTGAAGTCCACAGGTGATTTTGGAAGAAAAACTGATGTGGTGAGGTTTTGAAAATATGTACCATCGTCGCCTGCCGGTTTTAGGCCGAATGATTTGTATAATGAGGCGATATAATCCGTTGTTATCTTCTCTCCAGGATCGCCAACCATCCTGCCCCTGAATTCCTTCGAAGAGAGTTTTTCAATATATTTCATGGGGGCTTCTGATGTTATTTTCTCTATCAGCCCTGCAAAGGAGTAGTCCGATGCCTGCACCTGGCCTGCAAGCGGCAGCAGGGTCGCAAGCATTATTATGGCAAGTGTCAACGATGCAAATCTTTTCATTATTCCTCCGCGATTATCTCTTTGATGGCGCTGGCAAATATCTCCATCTCCTCTTTTGTGTTGTAGAGATAGGTTGAGACCCTCAATGTGCCATCGATTCCCCTTGAGTTGAACCAGCCGTGCACACAATGGAAACCTGCCCTAAGCATTATTCCTACCCTGTCGTCAAGGATCATGGCAAGATCGTGAACATTGTAGCCTTCGACCGTCATGCTTGTTATTCCGCCTCTGTCCTTGGCGTCTTTTGGCCCAAGGATCTTTATTTGTGGAATACCCTCAAGAAGGTTTTGCAGGTGCTGGTTTAGTTCAATTTCGTGCTCGTGTATGTTTGAGAGCCCTATTGATTCGATATAATCTATGGCAGGTTTTACACCCACAATGCCGGCATAATTTTGCAGTCCTGCCTCAAATTTTCTTGGAGGATCAAGCAGTTTTACTTCATCGTATGTCACAGAAAATACTGTTCCACCACCAGTTGTCAGTGGTTTAAGTTTCCTGAGTTCTTCAAGCTTCCCATAGAGTGCGCCCATGCCTGTCGGCCCGCACATCTTGTGGATCGAAATGGCCATGAAATCGCAGCCAATTTCCTGAACATTGAGCGGGACATGTGCCGCTCCCTGTGCTGCATCAAGGCAGACCAGTGCACCGGCCTCTTTCCCAAGCTTGCACACCTCGGCCACCCTTGAGGTTTCGCCATCGAGGTTTGAGGTGTGATAGAAGCTTATGAGTCTTGGTTTTGACTCTTTTATTGCCTTTGCCCAGTTGTCAACCGAGAACCTTCCATCATCTCCGGATGGCACAACAATAACTTTTACGCCCCACTCTTTCAGCCTGAACCATGGGACAAAGTTTGAATTGTGTTCCTTGTCTGAAACCAGCACGATATCGCCAGGTTTCCAGTCTATACCATACGAAACTATGCTTATTGATTCGGAGGTGTTCCTCGTGAACACAATCTCGTTTACGTGGTTTGCCTTGATGTAATCTTTTATGGCCCTTCTTGAAGCGAGCATGTCCTGCTCGAGCCTCATTGCCATTGCATGGGCCGATCTTCCCTCGCAAACCGGGTACTCGTCATAGTAGGTGGTCATTGCATCGACAACCTGTTTGGGTTTTAGTGTCATGCAGGCGTTGTCGAGGTAAATGGGCGGGTTTTCCCTGTCCAGGACTGTGAAATCTCTTCTGAGTCTACAAGGGTCTATCTTTGACATGAGCTACACGAACCTCCGTTACATGAATTGCAGGACGAGCCTGAAGAATTTGTTGAAGAAGATGGTGAGGAAAATGAAGACACCATTTTTTTGGTGTTTTCACATCCACACTTGGGACATTTCGGATTTTTGGCATCATATGATAAAAGCTCTGAAAATTTGTGCCCGCAAGAAGGGCACTTGTACTCATAGATTGGCATTCTTTGTACCTTCGATTGATTCTTCAAGTATTGCCTGGGATTTTATTATTGATGTTTTTGTCTGTTCCAGGATTTTTCTGACAAAATCGTTGGTCTGGCAAACCATGTTTTTTGACTCGGTTTTTGCTTCCTCGATTATCCTGGAGGCCTCAAAATTTGCCTGGTTGATTATTTCCTGGGCTTTTTCAGTGGCCTCTTTTATAATTTTTGCCCTCTCATCGGCATTGAGCTTTATTGATTCAGCCTCTATTTCAGCCTGTTTGATCAGGTCTGCGCGTTTTTTTACAATTTCCGAGGCTTCTTCGAATTCTACAGGAAAATCCTGGATTATTCTTTCAAGAATTTCTCTTGCCTCTTTTTCGGGAATAAGGATGGTTTTTGAAAAAGCTGCCTTCTTGCCATTCAAGACGAGCTCTCTGAAGTTTTCAAGATCAGATATTATGCCCATTTTCCTCCAGCTCCTTTAGCAATTCCAGTACTGCGCCTGGAACAAATGCTGAAATATCTCCGCCCTCTCTGGCTATTTGCTTGACAAAAGTTGAGGATATAAAACTATATTCAGGTTCTGACATCAAAAATACCGTTTCCAGTTCAGGCATGACTATGTTGTTGATGGTTGACATTCTGTACTCGACATCAAAATCGGAAATCGTTCTTAAACCCCTCACGATAACATTTGAATTTGTTTTTTTTGCACAATCAACCAAAAGACCGGTAAAGCCAATGATTTTTACATTGGGATTTCCGGAGAAAATCTGTCTCAGCAAGTTTATTCTTTGCTCGTACATGAGGAGGGGATCTTTGCCTGATATTTTGGCAACAGCAACCGTTACGTCCCCAAACAGGGAACATGCCCTTTCAATCAGTGATATGTGGCCCAGTGTAGGTGGGTCAAAGGTCCCCGGATACAGGGCGCGAATAGAACGTGAGTTTTGTTCCACCATATTTTTTCTCCTTGAATCTGGAGAGGCCAAGGAGCCCATCCGGATATTCAGTTTCTTCATCGTGTTCGATGATCAACATTCCTTCCGGAGCAAGAATTGAAGGCATTTGCTCCAGATTTTTTGATAGCTTCTCCGGTGTAATCTCATAGGGTGGATCACAAAAAATTATGTCAAATGAAAGACTATTTGCCGATGCTTGCGAGACAAAAGAACCGGCATCCATCTTTTCAACGGTCACGCTTTCGTCCACCTTGAAAGTCTTTACTGTTTCTCTGGCGATCTTGCAGGCAACAAAGTCCCTGTCGACAAGCCATGAATGGCGCGCACCTCTTGATACAGCTTCGATTCCAGTTGCTCCAGAGCCGGAGTATAGATCAAGAAAATTTGCTCTTATAACAAAATCTCCAATAATGTCAAAAAAGGCTTCCCTGACCATGTCTTTTGTTGGTCTGCCCTGAAATTCGGGTGGCAACATTATCACCCTTCCCCTTAGAGTGCCACCAACAATACGCAAACGCATTCCCCCACTTTTTTTTATCATCTAGATTGTGTACTTTTCAAACCTTTCTTTTCCTACTTTGCAGATCGGGCATTTTTCAGGGGGTGTTTCCCTTGAGCAGAGATAGCCACACACTTTGCAGCGCCAGATTGGATATGGTAATAAGGTTGACCTTTTTTCAACCTGAGTATTTGGGGTTCCTTGTTTTTGGCGCTGTTCTTTTGTTGGTCTTCTTTCAGGGATTGAACTTGCCTGCTTTTTTCCAGAGCTTATTTCCTCGTTTACATAAAGAGCGCAATAACAGGTGCCAAACTCTGCAATATCAGGGTCCCTGTAATCACAGGGGCATACAATGTCCAGATCATCATCGATCGAGCCAGTGGCCAGCCTGCATGGGCAGGATTGATAGCCAAACCTCGTTTGATTTGTTAAAAGGCCACTGATGAGATTTTTTGTGAACGTGGCATCAGGATTCAGGTGGTAACCGCCCTCTTCTGCCTCTGTTTTCAGTTTTGAATAAAGCTGGTCAATCTGTTCCTGAGCGGGGCTCATATTCCCAGGAGCTCCTTTATTTTGTCAGGCTGGAAGCCAATGACTGCCTTTTTGTTGTTGATTACGATTGTTGGAAATGAAGAGGTCGGATTCCAGGTTTTCATTTCTTCGACTGTTTTGTCTTCTTCACTTTCTGGCAAGAGGTCTACATCAACGTAACTATACTCCAGGCCCAGTTCTTTAAGGAATTCCTTGGTTTTTTTGCACCAACCACATGTGCTAAGCGCATAAATGAAAATGGTCCCTTTGTTCTCTCCTGCGACATGAGTTACGCTCATTCCTACACCTCCTTTTTTGCCATTATACAAAAAAAGCGCTCCTTTTAAAAGGAGCGCTTTGATTTTTTGGAGGTTTTACTCTCCCATCACTTCCTTGACCTTCTGGATAAGCTCGTTGACCTTGCCCTCGTCAAAGCCAGTGTGCTGATAAACAAGCTTGTGGTCCTTGTCGATGAGGAATGTCCTTGGGATTGAGGTGACTCCGAGTGCCTTGGACATTGCCCTGTCGCCATCAACCGGGATGTTCATTGTGATTGCCTGTCCATCGATGAGCTCGAACTCGCCAAGCTTCTTCCATGACTTCTTGATCTTGTTGTCGTTTGTCCCATCGAGTGTTTCCATGATTGAAACTTCATCTTCAAATGGATCAATGGTTGCGGCAAGAACTACGAGACCCTTGTCTTTATACTGTCTGTGGAGCTGTTCAAGATATGGGAGCTCTTCCTTGCACGGTTCGCACCAGACTGCCCAGAAATCAAGGACGAGTGCTTTTGCGTTGTTTTCTTCCATGATCTGGTAGAGGGACGATTCGGAACCTGCAGAGACTGGATGGAGCTTGAACTTGAGGTCTGGAACAACGTCGCCAGCATTCAGCCTGACATTGGATTCCATTCCCGGAACAACGAGGATGTCGTCTTCTTCACCGGCTGGCTTGTCTGTGCCCTGGTCGGTCTGTCCATTATTGTTTTGATCAGTTGTTCCCTGGTCGGTAGTTCCCTGATCAGTCGGCGTTCCGTTGTCTGTCGGATTTGTGTTGCTTCCGCCGCATGCTGTCAGGACTAATGAACCGAGAAGAACGACTGCCAAGAAAAGAACCAATATTTTTGTGTACTTCATTTTGCCTCCTTTAAGGATGACTTCTTTGTACATATACTTACACACGAGTCAACCACGAAATCGTGTCAAAAGTATTTAAGCTCGGTTTAATTTGGCCTGATCAGTTATTTGGAAAGCAGTTCATCCAGTTTTTTCTTCAGTTCTTCAACTTTTCCCTCGTCAAACCCTGTGTGTTGATAAACTATATTATGATCCTTGTCGATGAGGAATGTTCTTGGGATGGATGTTACACCCAACGCATTGGCGATTTCTCTGTTCCCATCAACAGGAATGTCCATAGTTATGACCTTTCCATCAATAAGCTTGAATTCGCCAAGCTTTTTCCATGACTTTTTTATTTTTGAGTCATTTGTCCCGTCAAGTGTTTCATTAATCATTTGCTCATCATCGAAAGGATCAATTGTTGCAGCAAGCACAACAACACCCTTATCTTTGTATTCCCTGTGGATAAGCTCGAGGTATGGTAATTCCTCTTTGCATGGCTCACACCAGACTGCCCAGAAATCCAGGATCAGCGCTTTGGCATTATTTTCTTGCATTACCTGGTATATGGTATTTTCATCGCCAAGGGAAACCGGATGTAGCTTGTATTTCAGGTCAGGGATTTTTTTGTCACCTGTTCCTCCTCCGTTTCCGCCACTCCCACCTCCACAACCCAACGAAAAAGTCAGAATCAAAATCACCGCTGCAAAAACAGCACTAAATTTTTTTGAAGGCATGTTACCCCTTTCCAAACGCAAAATTATCCCATATCGCTTTGTTAGTCAACGGAGGTGTTATTTCTTATAAATGTTGAATTTTATGGCTTTCTCGTTGACACAAAGACGATTGTTTGGTAAGTTAACCCCAGTTCAAATAAGGAGATGTTCAATGGGCGAAAGGCTTACCAACCTTGTCATTTCTGAAAACGAATTGAGGGAAATAGACGAATACCTGGCTAAAACCCTCATAGATTCTCAGGCAAAACATATTTTTCTTGTAGATAAATCTGGCCAGCTTATCTCAAAGCATGGATCAGCCACCCGCCAGGCGGCTTCAGCCATTGCTGCACTATCTGCTGGTGTTTATGCTGCAACCAACGAACTTGCCAGACAAATTGGTGAGAATGAATTTACAATAACGTTCCACCAGGGTTCCGAAAACAACATACACATCTCACTACTTACCCAGGAAACCCTGCTCATCATGATCTTTGATAACAGGGCTCCAATAGGCGCCATCAGGTTCTGGGCAAAAAAGATTTCAACAGCGCTCACACCAGTAATAGAGAGAATGTCGCAGGCCATACCAACAGAATTCGGTGGCGGTGATCTGGACAAGGATCTCGATCTGGACAATATCCTTTGAGCTGGTGACAAATGGCCCTAGTTAATTTTGCAACAAAAGAAATCAACGTAAAACTTGTCTATTATGGCCCGGCTCTGTCTGGAAAAACAACCAACCTGCAGGTAATTTACGACCAGGTTCCTTCAGAGGTCAAAGGCCAGTTTACCTCCATTGCAACAGCCACTGAGAGAACCCTGTTTTTTGATTACCTACCACTTGATCTTGGGACCGTAAGGGGCTTCAAACTCAGGCTTGGTGTTTACACAGTCCCTGGCCAGGCAATCTATGGCCTTACCAGAAAATCAATCCTGAAGTCTGTTGATGCAATCGTCTTTGTGGCAGATTCCGATCCGGACAAACTCGAAGCAAATATAGAGAATTTCCAGGACATGGTTGAGAACCTCAGGGAATATGGCCTTGATCTGGACAAAGTCCCCCTCATTATCCAATATAACAAGCGTGACCTTCCAAATGCGATACCCTTTGAGGTGCTCGAAGAGTCACTCAATCCAGAAGGAAGGTTCCCGATTTACGAGGCTGTTGCAACAAAGGGCATTGGCGTGAAGGAAACCCTGAAACACGTTACCAAGCTGGCTGTCTCAAGAATACATTAGAGTTTAGAAGCTTTTTATTTCGGCCATCCAACAACAGCTATGTATATGGGGATTTCATGTTTATGTTCTATCCCAAGGAATTTTGCCACTTTGTCATCCCAGAAAGCACCTATATTGCAGGACCCAAGTCCAAGATCAACACAGAGGAGCTGTAATTGCGCCCCGATGTGTCCTGCATCGAGAAAGATATACCTGTAACCCCTTGCTCTGTATACTGACGTTGTTCTTGCTGTTGCGGCAGTCCATATAAAAACTGCCGAACAGGATTCTATCATTTTTTGTCCCAGACAAGCCTCAGCAAGCTCGCCTCCGAGTTCACCAAGCCTCAATGGCCCAAGGGAGTTGCTATTATTATAAAAATAAAGACCAGGCAAAAGCTCCTCTACTCTATTTATTAGAATGTACGTGTTTAATGGATGTCTGTTTCCAGCCGAAGCCACTGATCTCAGTATGGTCTGGCCAACCCTGCCAGTTTCACCTTGTGTCCCCCAACAGAGTTTGGATAGCTGTACGAGCGAAATTGGTTTGTTTTCAAAATTTCTTTTCGATCTCCTGCGGTTTATAATTTGGAGCAGATTGGTGTTCTGGTCAAAACTGGGCAATGCAACCGGTTCGGAAATAATGTTGGGTGATGGCGGGAGCTCTTCATGAAGTTCTGGTGGATCAACTCTTTCACCTGAAAAATACGATGTTCCTTTTATAAAATCTTCGCAAGTATTCTTGTCCAAATTGCACCTCCACCAAAAATATTGCACCAAATTATCATTTTGGCAACAGTGATGTGCTATGGGTTGAACTTTTAAGGGGCTTTTTCGGTATTGAGTTTGAAATCAGCCAGGAGGTTTTGAATGAAAACCATTAGAACAATAATTTCGCTAGCCTTGGTCCTTGGGATGTTGGCATTCCCGGGATTTGCGAAGGAAAGTAGCAAGGCACTGGCAGCGTCCTCCCTCATCATAACCCCGACACCATCCATCCTGACGGCCGGAATGGCCGCCGAACTAGTTGATCCGGCAAGGCCTTTCCAGCTTATGGTTACAGACCAGAACGGAAAGCCTGTTGACTTGACGAGAGGAGTTGATGGTTCCACTATTGACCAAAAAGTCGTGTGGAATCAGTTATTTCTGGATCCTCACCCGGACAACACATATTACTATGGCAGAAATGCAGTTCTTCCCAGTTACTACTGGACGAGAACTGACCTGCACAATGATGATGGAACAAATGTCTGCAACAAGCTCCTTTTTGGTAGAAACCTTATTGAAATCGATTTTTCACAGGCTTCCAGAGGAATATACATCTTCAAGGGTTTTGTGGCGAATGATGTTGGTGAATTGAGGATAAAAGTCATCACCCCCGACAGAAGGTTTGCAGGGGAAGCAAGAATAGCCGTAAAGACACCTGTGGTCACCTACAAAATCACCAACACCGAGGATACGGAATCAAAGGCTTTTGAAAGCCCTGGTGACCCAGATTTTGTAATGACAGCATGTGATAACAGGATATATAACATCAGGGTGACTGTTCAGGACGCAGAAGGGAGAGTGGTCAGGGGTATTTCACAGGGAGTCAGCCTTTGCACCGGAATCAAAAAAACTGCCAGATTTACACCGTTTACTACCAGACCGGCAAACTACAAGTGGGTAACCAAGCCAACGCTTGCCCAGGGATTCAATTTCTATGCAGGCGGGCAGGCATATTTCCTTTCCGATGACGGCGGTCGCTATGATATGCATCTCGGGCTTGACCTCAACAATGATGGCAGGCTCGAGTGGACAAACAAGGAAATATTCTCTTTCGGCCCACAGTATGTTTTTGATACTGCCAATAAAATATGGACTGGCTATCTTACTTACTACAACACTACCAATGTAAGGTACAATAATGGAGAATACTCTACTCATCCATTTTTTGACCTTCCACCGGCCGAATATGGTGGTTGGGGGCTTGGTTGCATCTATAACAGCCAACACTTTGACGGCATGATCTTTGCCAACCTCAATGATGATAAGGTGATTGATTACAGGGACAGCCTGAATCTTGATGTAAACGGCCAGACGAGCCTCTACATTTTTGCCGAGGATGCCTGCTTCATAGGCGGTCTGGTTGGGAACAACTACTGGGCCGATATTGATGCTGCAGGAAAGCCACCAAATACAAACACTTCCGCCAGTTTCGTAACATCCAGATACAAGGGCGATGGAGTTTACTGGCTTGATTTTGATGCAATACCAGAAACGCTTGCAAAAATAGCACCTCCAAAGTTCAAACTTCTGATTGCAGAAACAAGAGAAGACCTTCCTAAATATTTTTTCAACAAAGACAATTATGATCTGGTTTACTCCACCCAAAACCATGTTGTTGTTATCACCCAGCCTGCCGATGAAAGGGATTTGCCGATGCACGTTGAAGGTGAACCGGGTTTCAAAGGCAACCAGCACGAAGCGGCGATTTATGGGCGTACAGAATATGAAGAGCGCTACAATGATGTCGAGACAACCATGGTCTTCACGCCGACGGGTACTGGTGAAGCAGTTGTCGAGATGAGATACAAGACACAAAACAGGTCCTGGCTTGAAGTTCTTCCAAACTCACCGCAATATTATGAGTTGCAGGAAGTCATGTGGCTGGATGTCTACAAGGGTCTTGAGATTGTCATCGAATGGGAGTCCCAACCCGAGGTAGGAAAAACCATAAAGGCTTTTGTGACTTGCTATACATCGGGGACACAGGAAGTTGTCCCAAATGTAAATATCACCGTTAAGGGCTGTGGTTTTGACGCCACAGCTGTTACAAATACAAAGGGAAAGGCAACCATTGAGTGCACTTTCACCCAGGAGGGCGAGATTGTAGTACAGGCTACAAAGAACGGTTTCAGGGACACCCTCATGACCTACAGGATAGCAAAGGACAAGCAGCCCCCCATACTCAATATTGACCCGCTTCCAGAACTCACCAAGGAAGAAAAGGTAAATGTGATGGGAACAACCGAGCCAGATTGCGTTGTTTTTGTTAATGGAACAAGAGCTGTTGTGGACTCAACAGGCAAGTTTCTTGCCACCGTCACGTTACAAAACGGGGTCAACAAGATAATTATCACCACGAAAGACCCATCCGGAAACGAGACGGAAAAAATGGTGGTGGTGGAGATGGACAATATCCCACCATTGGTGATACTTGACAACCTCGACAAGCTCATTGATGTTGAATCGGTTGAAATAAAAGGCAGAGTCGAACCTGGCTCCAGAGTCAGGATTGGGGAAGTTGAAGCAACTGTTGTGAATGACATCTTCAAAGCAACTGTCCAGGTCAAAAAAGGCCAGAACAATCTGGTGCTTGTCGCAATGGACAAAGCCGGGAATTCGACTGAAAAACCCATTACTCTCACGGTATGGCACGAAACCGTTGTTGAGATGGTGATTGGCAATCCGACCATGCTCATTGATGGTCAGACCTCTAATCCTCCGCTTTCAGTTGCCCCCTACATCAAGAGCTCGAGAACAATGGTTCCGATAAGGGCCATATCACAAGCTTTTGGTGCAAGAGTCGAGTGGCTTCCCGAGGACAAGAGTATTACTATCACACTCAATGAGGGTGGTGCATCAATATTTATAATCATGAGGGTTGGCTCAAAGACGGCCTATGTTGACCAAAAAGCCATTGAACTTGATACCGAACCGGAAATAAAATCTGGGACAACCTTTGTACCATTAAGATTCGTGGCCGAGAACATGGGTTGTACAGTCAATTTTGATTCGGCCACAAAAACTGTAAGAATCGAAAGACTCTCCTACTAAGACCAAAAAATAAACTACATTTAAACTGACCAAACTTGCCCCCGTTGGAGTTGCCTGGCGGGGGCAACGTATGTAAAATAAACAAGAATGCGAAAAATCTCTCTGGTACTCTCGCTCCTGGTTTTCCTGGCACCCCTCACCTACCCTCGCTTCGCACAATCGGCGGAACAGGGGGGGTATTTGGTTATTGCAGCCCCTGGCGCTGAAGGCGTATTGCAATCGTGGCAAAAACATAGGGAATCACAGGGGTATTCAGTAAAAATTATCAATTCCACAGACATTATCGCAGGGAACAGTGGAATTGCGCCTTACTTCCAGCTCCAGAATTATATCAGGGACAACCAGAAAAGATTCAATATCAAGTATCTTTTGCTTGTTGGTGATACAAATGACATTCCAATGCCCAGGCTCTATGCGGCAAAAAACGTGGACAATGTTGTCTGGGGGGAGCCTGGTCCGGTCTATTCCGACTATTTCTATTCCCAGCCAGACACCAACTGGGACAGGGACAATGATGGAAGGCTCGGAGAGCCGGATGATGACCAGGTCCAGATTGCCCCTAAAATTGCAGTTGGAAGGATACCCTTTTCCGACCAGGCTAACATTGAGAAGTATTTGAACAGGGTGAAACTCTACGATTCACCATCTTCCTCAAGGAAAAGTGTTCTGCAGGCGGCCGCGCTTTACTCTTTTGACAACGAGGATGGTGATCCAACCAATAAATTCACCGATGGCGCTGATATGGAAGAGAAGATCTGGAGCGACATCCTGAAACCAATGGGGTACATCAGAAAGACCCTCTACGAGTGTGACGGCACGAAACCCGGTCTTCCTGGCGACATGTGCCTCAACAGCACGAATTTGTTGAATGAACTTACAAAAAATGACTATGGAATGGTCAACTGGCTGGCTCATGGCGAGGCAAACAGGATCGTCAGAAAATACTGGCTGAACGATCAGAATGGGAACGGCCACGCAGACAGCGCCACTGAAATTAGGATGCCACTTCTGCTTGATGATGGCCAGCTCTATAACAACATCATCAAGTCAAGACTCATCATCTCTACAGCCTGCTCAACAGCTGATGTTGCAGGAGGTGCCTCATCTCTGGGTTCAGCTTCCTTGCGTTCCGGTGCTGGTGCCTTTGTTGGCGCAACAGCGATAAACTACTTTACCCCAGGATGGAGCAAGCCCTCTGATGGTGGCAACCAGACGATCTCTTATTACATAACAAAAAATTATGCTGAAGGAGATGCCATTGGTTTTGCGCTTGCAAAAAGTCTTGAGTCATTCGCAAAAGAATTCAGGACAATAAATGGCTGGCAGAACAAATACCTTCAAAATGTCTATTCATTTATCCTGCTTGGCGACCCTGGCATGAAGCAGGAGCCGGTCATTCCAAAGCAAGATATTCAGATGGCTTTCTCTCCGGCGTCCGTTACAGTGGTATCTGGTCGGAAAGCAGAAACAAAGCTTGTTTTTGGAGAAGTGCCCGCCATCTACCCGCTCAAGCTATCCTATACGACCACGTATGGCATCACCATAACCTTCGACCCGCCTGACCCGCTCCCAAACCAGGACGCCAGGGTCATTGTGCAGGTCGAGAAATTTGTTGTTCCACAAAAAGTGGTTGTTGTCGTGAAGGGTGAGTCCCAGCAATACAAGGGCCAGGCAGAACTCGAGATTGTTGTCAAAGCACCGCCACCAACTGTTACAGAGCTTGTCCTTTTGCCAGAATATACATACGCAAAACAGGGACAGGAATTATGGATTGATTTGCTTATTTCTCCATCCCTCCCCGTTGATTCTCTGTCGGCACAGCTTGAATATGACAGTGAGAAACTCCAGTTCCAGAAGATGAAGGTAGGGCAATTTGCCACGATGGATTATCGTTGTTGTGAAGCACCCAACTCGATCCAGTCAAGAGGCAGAATCATTTTCTCATTTGCCAGAAGTTTTGAAAAGTATGGCATCTCCTCCCCAGGGATTGCCTTTTCATTCTGTTTTTTGGGAAGGAAGCAGGGAGCATCAAATATCTCTTTGACGCTGGCCACTGTCAAATCGCCAGATTTGGCAGTCCACCTGTTGTCTGATTTGCCCATTTGCAGAACCAATATTGACAAGAACGGTTTTTCATTGCAAACAAGCATTGCGGATGGGCAAAACATAAAGGGCAATATTGTGACTGTTTCTGGAAGTTCAACCAAGGACCAGGTGCTTGTTGTGGAAGGTCAGAGCAAGAAATATATTCCAAGGCTGACCTCCGAGGGCAGCTATTCTGTTGATATTGATCTTGATGTGCGCTCCAGCGACGTGCTCTTTAAAGTCGAGGATTCTTCTTATGGCAGATCGCTTTGGGTTAGAAGAACAATAAACAGGACCGATATCAGAGAGCTGGCATTTCATATTGATGACAGAAAGGCCTGGAACAATGGAAATTGTGAGGAGCTTGAAGCATCTCCGTTTATAACCAATGGGAAAACGCTCGTGCCATTGAGATATATTGCTGAAAAACTGGGCTACCAGACCAAATGGCTTGCATCCGAGCAAAGAATAGACCTCCTAAGAGGGCAAGACATAATAACCATGTGGGTGGGCAAGAAAAATGCCTATATAAACGGACAACCATACCAGCTTGATGCAACGCCCCAAATCAGGACAGGCAGGACATTTGTTCCACTCCGTTTTGTTGCAGATGCAATCAATTGTGATGTTAAATGGGATCAGACAACAAGAACTGCCATTGTCCGGGCAGAAACTACCTAAATGAATTGAGTGTTTGGGAGACTTTGTTTGTAGCTGTTTCATTTGGCTTGATGTCAAATTGTGCAAACACTTCATCCCTGGTCCTGACAAAAAAATCAAAGCATGCGGCAAGCGCCGACAGAACTGCGTCTTTATCGTAGCCAGAAGCCGTTTTTGATAGCAGTATTATCGATTTGGCATCAAGCGTTTTTTCAATGTTTTTGTAGCCATCAAGTTTTGCATCGCGAAGATTCATAAGCCTGATAACAAGATACCTGAGTTTTTCCAGTGCATCCCTGGCGTCCCAAACGTTGTCTCTCAGAAGTCTTTTCCTAACGGCGAGTGTTCCCCACAAAAAGAGTGATTCTGTGGCTATCAGAGCCTCTATTCTTGCCTTTTTGGGGAGTAATGAGGATTTGCTCTTGAGGGTCGAAGAGAGCCCCAACGGATCGTGTAGAGGTTTGATCTCTGAATATGCAGGCGATGGCTTTACTTCAGATTCTTCAAGCACGGTGACAGTCATCTCGACAAGATCATCAAACACAAAAACTGCACAGCGCTTTGCAGTGTCCGTTCTTATTGGAAGAAGTACCTTGCTTATGCCTTCAACGGTTGGTTGCAGGGAAGAAAACCAGGCATCTCCCCTGCCATTTTTTGTGATAACTGTCAAATCAATATCGCTTAAATCATCACCTGTTCCCCTGGCCAGTGATCCGGACAGAAAAACTGATATCACATCACTCTCTGTTGTTATTGTTGTAAGAAAGGCCTGAAGAAGGTCTTCTTGCCTTTGGGTTGTCACCTTGGCACCTCATAGTTTGGGGCTTCTTTTGTTATCTGTATGTCGTGTGGATGTGATTCTCTTAATCCAGCCTGTGTTATCCTCACAAATTTTGCTTTTTCCTGTAATTCTTTTATTGTCTTGGCGCCACAGTATCCCATTCCAGCCTTTAGCCCACCAATCATCTGGTAAACAATGTCCTGGAGTGGTCCTTTGTATGGCACCTTTCCTTCTATGCCTTCTGGGACCAGTTTGCTTGCATCATCTATGTGACCCTGCGAATATCTGTCTTTGCTTCCAAGTTTCATAGCAGAGATGGACCCCATGCCTCTGTAGATGATGTATCTTCTGCCTTCATAAAGGACCGACTCGCCAGGGCTTTCCTTTGCGCCAGCGAACAATGATCCGATCATGACTGATTGGGCACCAGCGGCCATGGCTTTGACTACATCGCCAGAATACCTTATGCCACCGTCAGCAATGATGTCAACGCCAGATTTTTTGGCTTGCTCATGGCATTCCATCACTGCTGAAAGCTGGGGCACTCCGATTCCGGCAATTACCCTTGTTGTGCAGATTGAGCCTGGGCCTATTCCAATTTTCACCACCTGAGCACCGGCATCAGCCAGCACTTTGACACCCTCTGCAGTTGCCACATTGCCTGCAACAAGAGTCACATTGGGCGCCAATGTCCTGACCTTTTCAACTGCTCTTATGACGTTCTGTGAATGGCCATGTGCGGTATCAACAACCACTACATCAACATCTTTTTTTGCAAGCTCCTGCAGTCTTTCAAAACAGTCTCCAGTGGCTCCGATTGCTGCACCAACGATGAGCCTTCCTCTGGCATCTTTTGCAGAATTCGGGTATTGGAGTCTTTTTTTGATGTCTTTGATGGTGATCAATCCTTTAAGTTTGAAATTTTCATCTACAACGGGGAGTTTTTCTATGCGATATCTGTGGAGTATGGTTATGGCCTGATCGAGTGTTGTACCTACAGGGGCTGTTACCAGTTTGTCTTTTGTCATGATGTCTTCTACCTTTTTGGTCAGGTCTTCTTCGAACATCATGTCCCTGTTTGTTATGATGCCAATGAGAATACCGGATTGGTTGGTTACCGGGATACCCGAGATGGAGTATTTTCTCATCATGTCATAGACATCTGACAGCGGCCTGTCAGGTAAAATAGTTATTGGATTTGATATCATCCCCGACTCTGAACGTTTCACTCTGTCAACTTGATCAGCCTGTTCATGGATTGGCATGTTTTTATGAATGATGCCAATGCCACCCTCTCTTGCCAACGCCAGGGCCATTTCAGATTCAGTAACGGTGTCCATTGCTGCAGAAAGAAGCGGTATATTGAGCTTGATGGGGCCCAGTGTTGTAGACACGCTGATTTGGGGCGGTGTTATGTCTGAATACTGCGGAATGAGGAGAACATCATCAAAAGTCAGCATCAACTCTGGTAAATTTTCATTTTCCTTCATCAAGACCTCCTGTTGGTCAACAATCTTAGCTTATGTGTCTAAGGTTTCAAGTGTGGTTTTGTTGTTTTGGGGTCATTTATTTTTTTTGGCACCCTGCCATTTTTTACTGCAACTTTGTGATAGAATTATAACAACGGTGGACACTTAATGCAAAAATGTTCACAATCTTCCTTGCAAAGTCAAAAAGTGGTTTCTGATGGTCTTTATTGATGGCAAGAAACGTGCTTGTAATTATGTTTTTTGCAGTCCTCACTTTTTCTTGCAAGGAGATTTGGCATGAAGAAACGTTACGGAACCAAAGCAATACATTCTGGCGAACATCCTGAGTGGTTCAACCAGGCTGTTACGGGCGACATATCGCCAAGCACAACCTATGTGATACCCAATGCAAAATCGCTTGAAGGCTGGGATGGTTACATATATTCAAGGATCTCCAATCCAACAAGAAAATCGCTTGAAGAGAAGATAGCCTCGCTTGACGACTGCGAAAGTGCCATTGCGCTCTCGTCCGGAATGGCGGCTGTAAGTGTAGGCCTGATGTCCTGCCTTTCTGCGGGTGACATGATAATCGCACAAAACTCGCTTTATGGAGGAACCTACGACCTGGTTGTCAATGTATTGCCAAAGTTTGGCATAAAAACCCTGTTTGTCCCCAAAGAGAAACTATATGATCTCTCATGGGCTCCAAAGGAAGCAAAGGTTGCCTACATCGAAACGCCATCCAATCCAACACTTGGAATAACAGACATCAGGGCAACATGTACTGCGGCGCATGGTAGAGACATGCTGGTTGTTGCAGACAACTCTTTTGCCACCTCCTATCTTCAGAAACCTGCAAACCTCGGGGTCGATCTGGTTCTTTATTCAGCAACAAAATTCATGGCCGGCCACAGTGACTGTCTTGCTGGTGCAATAACTGGCAGGAAGGACCTGGTAGAGAAGGCATACAGGCTCATGACACAGTTTGGATCGCCACTTGATCCTTTCTCATGCTTCCTTCTGGCAAGAGGGTTAAAGACCCTTGAGCTCAGAATGAACAAGGCGCAGAGTACCGCAATGGAAATTGCACGTTTTCTTGCCAACCACCCGAAAGTTTCAAGGGTGTTCTACCCGGGATTGTGGAACTCGCCGGAAAGGGAACTTGCCCTGACACAGATGAAGGGCTGGGGTGGCATGGTCACATTCGAGATGAAGGGTGGATTCGAAGGGGCGAGCGCCCTTTTTGACAACCTTCAGCTCATTTTCAGGGCAGGAAGTCTGGGTGGTATTGAAAGCTGTATATCAATCCCGGTCCTGATGTCGCACCATCACCTTGATGAAGCAGCCCTTAAAGAAGCAGACATAACCAGCGGAATGCTCAGATTTTCCGTTGGAATTGAAGACAATTCTGATCTCATAGAAGATCTCACACAGGCACTGGACAAAGTAAAATGATCGCATTCCTCAAAATTTGCGGGCTGCTGCTAGCAGTCATAATTGCATCTGCCAAAAAGGTACCCATTTCAATAACGCTAATTGTGGCATCTGTTGCGGCGGGGTTCCTCTTTATGCCGCTTGAGAAGATCCCTTTGACATTTCTTAAAATAATTTTTTCTTGGGACACATGGAAATATGTTCTGGCATTGTGGGCAGTTCTTTTGCTTGAAGGTTCACTGAACAAGATGGGCATGCTCAAGTCGCTTGCGTCTTCATCCGTGAAGATGTTTACTGACAGAAGGTATGCCTGTGCAGTCCTCCCTTCTGTAATTGGTTTCATGCCCTCTGTTGGTGGCGCATATTTTTCGGCCCCGCTCGTTCACGAAATTGCCAAGGACATGGACATCTCCAAGGAAAAAAAGGCATTCATCAACTACTGGTTCAGGCACATCTGGGAGAGCTCTGTTCCGCTCTATCCAGGCATATTTATGGCCTCTGCAATTACAGGCTTCTCAATCCCAAAGATCATGGCTTTCCAGTTCCCGGTCACAATCCTTGGAGCCTTTACCGGTTTTGCTGTTGCCTACAAAGATGTGGCGCGCACCCAAGGTGAGAAAGGGCGGATTTCCAAAAGAGTTTTGGAGTTCCTCAAGGATGCCTGGCCAATTTTGCTTGCAATCATATTTGTACTGACGCTTCCTACCGAAATCGTCATTTCAATTCTCTTGAGCATTACAATCCTCTGGATTGTAATAATCGTAAAGGTTGAAAAAGGACAGGTGGAAGGAAAGTTTGCCAGCAGAGTTTTTGTGGATGCACTCAAGGAGTCGTTCAGGCCAAACTACTTCATAATTTTGCTTGGCTCCATATTGTTGAACCAGGTCCTGCAAAACAGCACTGCTTTTGGGGAGCTTTCTATATGGTTCAATTCAACCGGGATACCACCTGTTTTTGTGGCCATCGTTTTGCCCATGATTCTTGGCATGTTGATTGGTGCAACCCCCGGTTTTGTGGGTGTTTCTTTTCCAATTATACTGGCAATCGCAGGGAATTCGTCATACGGAATTTTTGCGCTTGCCTTTACATCTGGCGTGATCGGTGTGCTTTTTTCGCCAATGCACCTGTGTATAGTCCTTACATGTGACTATTTCAGGACGACCCTCTTCAAGGTATTCAGGCTGATGCTGTTTCCTGCAATTGCCCAGATGGCGCTTGGAATACTTACCTGGTGGATGTCACTACACCTCTGATACACTTAGCTCGGGTTCCAGTATGACCTGGGAAACAACCGATTTGCCAACCGGGCAGGTCTGGTGAGCATCTTCAAGTATCCTCTCGCACTCTTCCTTTTGTGAGCGGTCTTTAATAACTATCTGAGGCCGCAGGAAAATCTTTGTTATCCTATAGTTGCCTTCGATGTGTTCCATTACCCCCTCGGCCTTTGAATTATACGATGCAATCCCTATTTTATTTCTTGAGCAGACATTGATGAATGTTGCCATGACACATGTTGCAATTGAAGCAACAAATATCTCTTCCGGTGACATGAAGCCTTCTGGTCCCCCAAATTCTGGTGGGCAGGAGAAGGCGAACTTTTCATTGTTTATACCTGAGAAAAACCCTTGTTTGCCCTTTTCCCAGTCAACGCTGACAAAATATTTGAAAGTTTTTCTTTCCATACCCAATTGATAAGCCCTTGCACTTGGCAAATCAAGGCTTGACTGGATTTTTGCCAGAATTACAATGGTTGATGAAAGGTGGTGCGCAAATGATTAATTACAATCTCGTTGGTTTTGCTGGCTCCGACAGTTCCTGGATTGGCTATGGGGCTATGTTAATGTACATTGTTATTTTTGTTTGCTTTATGCTGGGGAACTGGCTTTCTTCCAAACTTATGAAACCAACATATCCAGGTTGGGGGAGAATACTTTATGGAGCTCTTTTGCTTCTCTGCACAAACATTGTTTTTAGCCTCGTATTCTTCCAGATGCCGCTTCTGGCCACCATTTTTACTGTTGTAGCATGGTATTTTGAGGTAAAGTTCCTTTGTGGCTACAGCTGGGGCAAGGCAATCGCAGGATGGCTTTTACCAATAGCAGTTGCTGCCATCGTGGTTCTTGTTTTGTGGCTTATCTGGCCATCATGGATTGTCAGCGTTCTTGGCTTCAAGCTGATTTAAGCCACGATCTGAGAAACAGTAAACCTTGCACTTAAGAATGCAGGGTTTTTGTAGCTATCAAGCCTTATATTGAAGAAGAGGTGTGCAATATGAATCTATCCAGTCTTTCAACAGGCAAGAAAGTCAGAATGATAAGGATGGCCTTTGAGCACGGGCCTGGAAACGGAAAATTGATGATTCTTCCAATCGACCAGGGTCTGGAGCATGGCCCAAAGGATTTTTTTGCCAATCCAGAGAGCCTTGATCCAAGGTTTGAATTCGAGCTTGCCCTAAGGGGCAATTATTCTGCAATAGCCCTGCATATCGGCCTTGCGGACAAATACATGTGCGATTATGCTGGCAAGGTTCCACTGGTTCTCAAGTTGAATGGAAAAACAAACATTCCGCCAGACGACGAAGCTTTTTCTTCACTCACATCCACTGTGGAAGACGCTGTCAGAATCGGCGCTGATGCTGTGGGCTACACACTCTTTGTCGGTTCCCCAAGGCAGGACGAGGACATATCGCAACTCTGCCATGTCAGGCGTGATTGTGACAGGTTCGGAATGCCACTGATTGTCTGGTCATACCCAAGGGGCAAGTTTGTTGACGCAAAAGGTGGAAAAGATTGCCTTTATGCTATTGATTATGCGGCAAGAGCTGCCCTTGAGGTTGGTGCGGATGTCATAAAAGTGAATTTTCCGAACGTTTCACCTGCCGTTTCTGAAAAACAGCCTGAGCCGTACAAGTCCCTGAGAGAAGCTGAAGCGGATGCAATAAAGAGAGTTGTAAAATCAGCTGGAAAAGCTGCCGTTATCATATCTGGTGGCGAAAAAATATCGGACGATGATTTGTTGAAGAAGGTCCAGATGTCCGTTGATGCAGGTGTTGCAGGTTTCATATTTGGTAGAAATATGTGGCAGAGGCCGATTGAAAAATCGCTTGAGCTGACAGAAAAGATCAGAAATATCCTGCTTTCAAGATAGAAATTTTTGCCAGAAACAAAAAGCCCCCTCAACCGAGGGGGCTTTTTAATAAGCTTGGTTCTAGAACATCGCTTCGGTGTTTGAGGTGGTCAGGTTTGGAACAATCTGGCCATTTAGTCCTGTAAGCACATTCTTGGCGCCAACTTCGACAAAATTGTCGACACCCATCGCAACAACCTGCAGAATTGATTTTTCCCACAAAACCGGGGAATTGATCTGTTTTGTGAGATTTTCCCTGATTTCTGATGCCTTCTGGACCGGTTTTGCATTGACATTCGCTATTACCGGGAACCTTGCATCGCTTATGTTTGCAGCCTCAAGGTCTTTTGCAAACATTTCGGCCACAGGGTCCATCATGGACGAATGGAATGGTGCGGATACCTGGAGCAATCTTGCCAGCCTGGCCCTGGCTTCTTTTGCCAGCTCCATGGCCTTTTTTACGGCTTCCACTTCGCCAGATACAACGATTTGACCGGATGAATTGAAATTGGCCATCTCGCACACGCCAGTTTTTGAAGCCTCCTGGCAGATTTCCTTTACCTTCTCGGCAGGGAGTCCGATGATGGCGCCCATTGTTCCAGGGATCTTTGATGTTGCGTCCCTCATCAGCTCGCCCCTTCTTCTGACGAGCCTCAGGGCCGTTTCAATGTCAATCGCTTCTGCGGCATAGAGGGCTGAATACTCACCAAGACTGTGCCCAAGGGCAAACTGGCACGAAAGCCCCTTTTCTTTTGCCACTTCCAGCCAGGCTGCAGAGCAGGCAACCAGTGCTGGCTGTGTGTTCTCGGTTTGTGTGAGCTCCTCGATTGGTCCTTCCTTCATCAGCTTCACGAGGTCAAAACCAAGAACGCCGTTCACTTTTGATATGATCTGCTGGGCCTTTGGATACGCGTCCAGCTTGCCAAGCATCCCGACATACTGGGAGCCCTGGCCTGGCATCAAAAAAGCCGTATTACCCATTCTCTTGTTCCTCCAAAAGTTGTTTGAACCTGGCTTTGGCCCTGAAGGCCCTCACTTTGGCCAGGTTGACGGAGATGCCTAGCACATCTGAAATGTCCTTGAAGGGCATGTCGTTCATCTCCCTCATAATCAATATGACTCTGTAAGGCTCAGGAAGTTTCGCCAGTATTTCCATGGCGATCCTTTCCTCTTCGTTCCTTATCACTTCGTCTTGCGGGTCCGGGTCATCATCGTCCGGCTCAGGTGGTTTCCTGTTTCTTTTTTTCAATTCCCTTAAACATGTGTTTACCGTTATCCTGTAAATCCATGTTGAAAGGAGCGATTCGCCCTTGAAATGTTTTATGTTCTGAAAGATCCTCAAAAAAACAAGCTGCGAGGCGTCAAGTGCATCCTCACGGTTGTTCATGATGTAGTAGGCCTCAGAGAAAACCTTGTCAGCGTATAGTTCGACGATTTCTGCGAATGCAGATTCTTCGCCTTTTTTTGCCCTCTCTACGAGGTTTTTTTCTTCGTTTTTGTCGCTACTCACTTCTTATCATCGACAACATCAAAAACAGAAATCCAAGGATTATCACTATCCAGCCAACTACAGGTGCAATTTGACTTGGAACGCCAATCGGGTGTCCGTTTGTGTCCTTGATGACCATCATCAAGATCCCGCCTGCCATCATTAGCAATGAAGCGACTATGAGTGTCCACCTGGTCATCTGTTGTCCTCCAAATTTTCCATGATTATCTTGACTCCATAAGGCTCAAGATCAAAATCCTTCTCGTATCCCGGCCCCACTAGCCTCACTTTATTAAATGCCCTTGAGGTCCCGTTTGAAACCATCAAGAGGCGTTTTCCTGCAAGATCATAAGCGCTGTACATGAGGTCGGGATTTCCATCAAAATCACTGTCCGAGGTGATGCTTGAAGAAAGTCCAGTTACAGGAGTGCCTTTTGTTAAAAAATCTTTGTATTGACCAACCTCTTTAAAGAGTTTGCCAGATTCCTCAATGACTTCTTTGGATGCCTTGTAGTAGGCCCAGTAACAAATACCCCTTGCGCCAAGTATAATTGGTGTCCAGGTCATCCATCTGAGCTCGTGTTTTGTCGGCATTGTCCAGAGCGGATATTCTGGTGCATCACCAAACCCCTGGGGTACAAAAACAAATGGTTTTTTGTATTTTGCGGCAACCCTTGCGCCTTCAACTACCCATTGGGTCATCCAGTCCATGCTCCTGCTCTTTACTGTCACCGGATAGCAATCCAGGAAGAAGATGTCGCATGAGTCCTTATACTGTTCCATGACCTTCCAGTCCTGGAAGACAGGAGTAACTATGTGCTCCTGGTCGACTTCTTTTATCTGGTCGTAAATCTCTTTGAGTCTTGGCGGATCAATGTTCCTCAACTCTGGTTCATCGCATAGATACCAGCCAAAAAGGGCTTTTTTGCCTTTTAGATAGTTAACCCTTTCCTGTATGCGTTCTTTGCCGGTCCTTCTGGTCATAAGGTCCCAGTAGACTTGCGAGCCGTAATTTATGAAATTGACACCGCGAACGAGGGTGGCATCAAGATTTATATCATTGGCCCTGAAGGTCAGCTTTATCCACTTGTCTCTTTCTTTTGGGAGATCGCCAGCCCTGAAGGGGTTAATGGTCTCTTTCTCTTTTGTGTTGCCCCTTTTTATGAGGTCTTCGCCCCAATACACCCTGTGGTTCCAGCTAAATGATGGCCCACCCTTTGAGGCGTAGAATTCGATCATCAATTCTTTCACATCATTTTTTGAAGGTATGTAAACCCATTGTTCTATCATGTCATGGTCCTGCACGTTCATTGCAGGATAGCCGGCTTCGGGCATTATGAAACCATGGGTGTTCAGTTCATCGTTCCATCCGCCATGGTGGCTTGCCCTTTTTGAGTAAGCGTGGTCAAGGCTCCAGTTCCAGTTTCCGATAGGGTCGTTTGGTATTGGCATGTCATCATCAAACCATTTCCAGTCCGATGTAACATCCAGGAGTACCTTTATGTTTTTTCTCTCGGCTTCATCAAGCACATCCGAGAGCAGCTCTTTTTTTAGCCTTCCAGAGAGGACGTAGGTAATGGCAAAATTGGCCCCAACATCTTTAAGGCCGCCAATTTCATCTTTGCTAAGCGAGGTGAACCAGCCAAGAGGAAAAAAATCATTGTTGGCAATCTTTGGACTTGTTGCCGGTTTTACGGGTGTTTCCTGACCTGGAACGACGCAACCTGCAAGAAAGATTGCTGTAAGTAGTATCGCTGTAGAGATTTTTTTCATGTGAGCCCGGATAATTATATAACACTAAATGACCTCCTCAAACAAGGTTGGTTAATATCTTTTATTGAAATGAGCCCTTTTTGGGGGCCCAATAGACGAATACCATTTCAAGTATTTTTTGGCAATGTGATCATTAAGTGTAACCTTTTGAAAGTTAAGAATGTCAAAGGTGGTATCAGGGTAGGAAACTCTGAAATAAAAATAAGAGGAGGTTTATTGAAATGAAATTTGACGTAAAGCACATTATTTTTGCACTGTTGATCTCTATCGGGTGGATTGTTGTGAGCTGGATTTTTGCACAGATTGGCGGGGGAGTTGGCGGATTTTTAAACACAATCCTTATGTTCATCTGGATTTTTGGTCTCCTTGTGTATGCAATGAAAGATGTTAAGGGGCTTGCAGATGGTGTTGTCACTGGCCTTATCTACGCGATAGTTTTTGCTATCGTAACGATAATTTTCCACTACATTGGTTGGGGCGGAACCTTCCCATTCATGGTGTTTACTGGTGATTATGGTGCGTTCTTTGGCTGGCCAGGCTGGTGGGGCGATCTCGTTGGCATCGCACTCTTCGGTGGAATGCTCGGCTGGATAAACGAACAGAAATAATTTCAGAATACCTTAGAAACACAATATGGGGTCGCCAGAAAATGGCAACCCCATATTTTTTTATCAAAACACTGATACTTGTAAAATCTTTGTAAATTATCTTCAGGACCATTTCCCATATTATCAGCAACATAAACCCAACAAGGAGGAATTTATGGATGTAAACACAATGAAAGAAGAATTCATGAGCAAGGGCACAATGGATATCCATGTTAAAAAAGGCACCGTTCACATCATAAAGGCTCTGATACTTGGTTTTGGATTGATGCTCATCTCAAGATTGTTTGATGTTTTTGGCATGTATGTTGGCGGGATCCTACAAACACTTCTGATGACTGCCCTGACTTGGGGTGGGCTTATGTATTGCTGGAAAGACATAGGCAAAGGTTGGGACAAAGGCGCCATGGTGGGAATCTTGTATGGTTTGGTGTTTTTTGTACTTGATTTGATTTTTGGACTCCTTCTCCGTTTTGGTTTTACGCCATTCGGACATGCAATGGCTGGGGTAGGTCTCGGCGTTGGGATCAGTATATGGTTGATCATTTTGACCATTTTGAACATTGTTGGCCTCGGTGTTTTTGGGGCTGTGTTTGCATGGATAAAAGACCAGATGAATGTTGCCTGATTCGAGAGTAGAGGAAAGAATTTCCAGCGGGCCCTTGACCACAAGGTCAGGGCCCGTTTTAATTTAATCATGATGATACTCTGGATATTGCCGTTGATAATCGTGCCAATTGCGGTAGCCCTTGTGTTTGTCCTCTGGTATGGCAGGAGAAACCCGAAAGAAGAACCAGAGAACAAAGAAATACTTGAAAATGTCGAAAGGGCGTTGAGAGAAGGAAGAATAACCGAAGAAGACGCTGAGAGAATCAGGAAATCAATCGAAGAGGAATAATCTATTCCAACTCTTCGTGGATAGCATTTTCTATCTCGAAGTCTTCTTTTTTCTCCTGTGTTTTTTTCTTGTTTTTATATATGTTGTCGGCAAAAAGAAGCAGAGCGACAAGGGACAATATCGCCAGAACGATAACTTTTAATGGATTTATTTTTTCTGGCGTTGGATAACCGCTTTCAACAACTTTCAGTGAATCTGCCCTTAAATCAAGCTCGCCATCTGCCTCTGGATCGTTTCTGAAAAATTTGCCTGTTATCTCCACAATATCGCCTTTGACAAGATTTGTCCCATAATTTTTTATCTGGTCCTTTAGGTCATTTTTCATCCAGACGCCTATTGCAGAAGAGCCGTCAAGTATGTTTACCCATGAGTACCCATTGTTGCGTTCCAGCGCCTCTGTGATTGCCTCTCCACGCACAGTGACGGTTTTCCCATCAAGCTCAGGGGCTTTTGTGATAAGATCCGTTACAGAATAAACCGGTGGCGAAGAAGAAGCAAAAATTGTTTGTGGCACCAGAACAATGATTGCCAGAGTCAATATCGCGATGTAGCGCCTCATTTTCTACCTCCCTTGAAAGCCTGGCCAATTGCCAGCCCGACGCTTCCAACGAGTACGAAAATGGACAGGAACTCAAGCCTGCCAAGCCACATCGTTATAATGTAGGTTATTTTCAAAATGGCCGGCATGGATGGTGATACGACACCCATTGTCAATCCGACATTTGCTCCGGCAGATATAGACTCAAAAGTTGCCTGACCTAACGGGTAGCCACAGGCCACTCCAACCACTGTGCCGAAAAGATAGATAAAACAATAACACAAAATAATCAAACCTGCCATTTTCACCATTCCAGATTCAATTATCTGATCTTTGATATGGTGAAAAGTCATTTTAAAAACTGCTGATTCTGGCAGAATCAATCTCTTTGTTTCATGGATCAATCCTTTGAAAAAAATCCCGATTCGGAGGGCCTTGAAGCCGCCAGCAGTTGATGCCGCGGACCCACCAAGCATCATAGCTATGCATATCCCCATATAGGCAAGGGGTTGCCAACTGTGCACAAGTTGGTTTGCATAAACGGCCATCTGACCTGTGCCAGTGTGGGCAGAAATGACTAGCAGAATGCCTCTCCTCAATACTGAATTAAGATTTGTAAAAATACCAGCAGCAGATAATCCCCACGCGACAAATATTGTCGTAATAGATAATGTAACAACAAATGTTTTGATTTCAATATTCCTAAGGAGTTCTTTTGGGTTGCCTTTCCAGACAACGTAGTGCAATGCGAAATTGAACGAGCCCATGACCATGTAAAGACACATGATTATTTCAAATGCATATGAATGATAAAAACTGAGATTTTGAGTACATGGCGCAAAACCACCTGTGCTCCAGGCAGACATGAACATCCATGAGCCATGAAGGATGCTCCTGTCCCAACTAAGACCATCGTAGTAGGCTGCTATTGCGGCCATTGTGGTTCCCACAAACAGACTCACAAGGGATATTATCCATATGTTTTGGGCTGTTTTTGTGATTGAAGGCTCCAGTGATTCGTCCTTCGCCTCTCCTACCATAATCTTGTATGCACCACCAGTATTTCTGATGAGAAAAGCTAATGCCAGAACAACAATTCCTTGCCCGCCAATATAGGTAAGCATATGCCTCCACATGTTCAAGGCATTGCTTACATGATCAACATTTTTTATAAGTGCAAGACCAGTGGTTGTAAAAGCAGACATGAGGTCAAAATAGACGTCCAGATATGATTCGAAATGACCGGAAAGATAATACGGTATGGAACAAAACGCACAAGCAAAAATCCACGAAAAAGCAGCTATAATCATTGACTGGAAAAGGTTGGGTGGTTTGTCAGTTTTCATAAATTTCATACAGGCAAGGCCAAATATTACTGATGAAAGTATCCCTATTATAAAATCCATTGCGCTATCAAATTCTTTATAAATAAGAGCTATTATTAGAGGAATGACCATCGTGAAGGCAAGCCCCAGTATTATCTTCCCCGTGTAATACATCGTTATTTTGAAATCAAATTTAGTCAGTTTTCTAAGCATCTTCAATCAGGAGGATAGCACAAAGAAGAATATGGCTGTCAGTATGACCAGCCATGCAAAAAGACACAAGGCAAAGAGAACCTCGCTTGAGAAACCAACGACAACATTTTTTATGACCCCGTTTTTTATTGCAGGTTTCTTCTCACTTTGATTGCCATTATTGTTAAATATCAATCCGTCTTGCATGTTGTAAGTATCTCCGTCAACTCCGGTTCTGCTTCTGGTGAAAGAACAACAGTGATTTGGTCACCAGATTTCAGCTTTGTCGCACCATGGGGTATGAAAACTTCATCACCCCTTACTACTGAGACTACAAGGATACCTTTTTTTATCAACCCCAAATCGATGAGTGGTTTGTCCTCAATCTGACGATTGCAGATCGTGGTTTCGAGGACCCTCAGCTTGCCTTTTGCAATTGGAGTAAGATTGATGAGGTCCTGGATGCCAAGCCCCTCATGGATGAGTTTTGCCAGAATAAGGGTGCTGTCAAATATAACATCAATTTTGAGCGCCTGAAACACGGGGTCATTCAATGGGTTATTTACCCTTGCGATGACTTTTTTGATCCCAAAAGCTGCCTTCGCAAGCTGGCAGGCAACAAGGTTGTCCTCATCAGAACCGGTCACTGCAACAAGAATATCTGCTTCCCCGGCGTTTACTTCTTCCAGGTATTTTATTTCTGTTCCGTCACCACGAATCACAAGAGCGCTGGTTGACTGGACAATTTTTTTACAGTGATCTTCATCGGCCTCTATGATGGCAACTTGGTGCTTGTGCGCAATAAGAATTTTTGCCAGATTGGAACCTACTTTCCCTCCACCAACGATGACCATGTACATCACACGCCTCCCACAATCGAATCAACAATTGAACGAAGGTGGCTTGTGGGTGCAAGGATTATCCATGATCTAACATCATCAAGTTTTTCACCAAGCCATGGGAAAACAACTCTTGTATCCGTTCTTGCGCCAACTATCTTTGATCCGCTTTCCTTCTCAAAGCTCTTTGTTTCCTCTTCATCCACCGAGGATGCTGGTATCTCAAGCAGCTCAAAATCACCATTGTTGAGTGGCAATTTCGATTCAACCATGGAGCTAAGAAGCTCTGCATATATCTGGTAGGCACCCAAAGTTGTTGGACAAACAGATCTTAGATTCAATCTGTCATAAGTTCTTTTCTTTCTGGGGGCATAAATTCTTGCGACAACATTTTTCACACCAAAAACTGACCTCACGGTTTCTGCAACCATGATGTTGGTATTGTCAGATGGGGTCACAATTGCTACCGCATCCGTTTTTTCTATCCCTGCCTCTATGAGCGTTTGGGAATCAAAACCAATACCAATGACCTTTTTGCCACAAAAACTTTGAGGGAGTTTGTCAAATGCAGACTCATCTTCATCTATAACTGAAACGTTGTGACCGTCCACAGACAAAATGGTTGCAAGCGCCGAACCGACCCTCCCACAACCAATCACAATGATGTTCATGCTTCACCTCTAGTGTAATTGGCGGGAGCGCATAGGAATCGAACCTACCCGGGGAGTTCACCCCACACTGGATTTGAAGTCCAGGAGGCCCACCAGAGCCCAACCGCTCCCGCGATCAGAAGGGAGACACTAATACTATTTACCACCAATGTCAAGAGTCTTATAGCCAAGCACTCTGGTTTCACCTACTCTTCTTGTCAAGCCAAGGGCATCGAGCAGCTCCAGCATTGCCTGGGCATACTTTCTGGTTGTCCCGACTTCATCCCTGTACTGTGCGAGTTTGGCCGAGCCATCTTTTTCTATGAGTGCCTTCATTATTAGATAAGCCTTTACCACAGCTTTTTTGTGAAAGAAAAGATCATCTACAGATTTGATTATTATTTTCTCCGCGATCATTTTTGAAATTGCCGCTTCAGTTTCACGCAAATTTCTGGAAAAGGCAGGTATTTTTCTGAGTTCCGAGAGAGTTGGAGGGGAGAACATCTCTCTAAGGAGCTCTCTCTCCACCCAGATCTCAGTTTGTGATTTTTGTATGGCCTGATTTGAAAGAGATATCTCCTGGCCAATCATGTGCAATGGCTCTTTTATTGTGGCCAAAAGAATTTCTGAGAAAAGATTTTCATTTACTTCGGGCATCAGTTTGGCTTTCGCCTCGCTTTTTGAAATTGAGTTTCTGGATGGGTTTGATTTGAAGAAATCTGCAATCAATTTGCCAAGCCTTGCTGATGATGAGTCAAAAATATTGTTGTCATAGAGACTACCAGATATTGTTCTGTGTGGACCATTTTTGAGGAACAATGCAAACCTGTCGTCCGGCCAGTTTACAAGTCCTCTGAGCCTGGATACCTCAAAACCTGATTCCCCACGCTCAAAAACCATTCTTGTAAGATAGCTTTCATCATCAATCTGGCCGATATTTTCAAGTCGCTGGAGCGTTTCCGGGGCATTGAGCTTGCCTTCTGGATGAGGGTCGACAACTTCACCGCCGCCAACAGTGTCTGCCGGTGCAATCGACCTGAGAATAAATCTGGAACCTTTTGTGAGTGGAAGTGGGCCCTCAAGTTTTATCCTTGCAAAACCATTTCCTATATCGCTGTAGTCAACTTCCTGCTCAATGGTGGCATAGTGGAACTTGAGCCTCGTACGCCTTTTCACTTTTTCAATGAGACGAATTTTTGCATCAAATTCTGTTGTAGGGTCAAATCTCCCAGGGGTGGCAAGAATGTTTCCCCTCGCGATATCTTCTTTGTCGAGGTTTTGAAAATTCAGGGCAAGCCTTGAACCAGCATCGCCAGTTTCAATCTGGGCATCAAAACTCTCTATGCCCCTCAACTTGCCTTTTTTTCTTGAGGGGAAAATCTCTAATTCCTCGCCTTTTTTTACCTGGCCTTGCCAGAGAGTTCCGGTGGTCACTATTCCAAAACCCTTGACTGTAAATACCCTGTCAACCGGATAAAACGCTGGCATATTAAGGGGTCTTGGGGTCGCATGGTCAAGCAGGTCATCGATCGTTTGCCTGAGTCTGTCTATTCCATCTCCAGTGTAAGCTGAAACCTTTATCCTTGGCATTGCCTCGAGAGAGGTGTTTGCAAGCATTGAGTCAAGTTGCGACTGCAAAACTGCATCGTCATGGGGCAAATCGCATTTTGTTAGAACAATAACACCAACCCGGATTCCGATCATGTCCAGGATTGACAGATGTTCATAGGTCTGGCGTTTTGGGCCTTCATCGCATGCGACAGTGAACATTACCAGATCAAACCCCTGCGCGCCCATGAGCATCTGCTTGACAAGTTTCTCATGACCTGGCACATCAACGATGCCACACATTCTTCCAGAGGGAAGGTCGAGCTTTGCAAAACCAAGCTCGATTGTCATCTGTCTGGTTTTTTCTTCAGGGAGCCTGTCGGGATCAGTACCGGTCAGTCTTGTGACAAGGGTTGATTTCCCGTGGTCAACGTGTCCTGCCGTTCCGACAATAAAGCTCCTTTTGGTCATTTGTTTTTTACCGCCCATTTCAGGTAGGCCCAGATGAGTTCATCGAGATCACCCTCAAGAACCCTGTCAACACTTCCTACTTCATAGCCTGTCCTGTTGTCTTTTACGAGCGTGTATGGCTGGAGAACATAGGAGCGTATCTGGTTACCCCACTCTATTGAGACCCTTGGCCCCCTGAGTTTTTTCTCTTCCTCTGCAAGCTGGACGTTTGCCAGGTCCTGCAACCTTGATGAAAGGATTTTCATGGCCATGGCCCTGTTGAGACCCTGTGAACGTTCATTCTGGCACGCCACCACAAGGCCGGTTGGTATATGTGTTATCCTGACAGCAGTATCGTTCTTCTGGACGTTTTGACCACCGTGGCCTGAGGCGTTGAATGTGTCAATCCTAAGGTCATCAGGGTTTATTTCAATATCTTCTGCAGGCGGGAGTTCTGGAAGCACCTCAACGAGTGAAAATGAAGTGTGTCTTCTGTGATTAGCGTCAAACGGAGAAATCCTGACCAGTCTGTGGACACCCTTTTCACTTTTGAGGAAGCCAAAGGCATATGGGCCCTCAATATGAAGGGTCGCCGATTTGACACCGGCCTCGTCACCAGGGCTGTATTCGGCGACAGTAACCTTGAAACCTTTGTTGGTTGCCCACCTTGTATACATCCTCATGAGCATTTCAGTCCAGTCCTGGGCGTCGACTCCGCCCGCACCTGAGCTGAATGAAACAAAGGCATTGAGCTGGTCATGCTCCATGGAGAGGAGGTTCTTGAGCTCTATTTCCTGTATTTTTGCCTCGGCCTGTTTTATTGCGCCAAGAAGGTCTTTCTCTGAACCTTCGCCCATCTGTACAAATTCCATGTACACTTCGGCTTCGCCAATGAAATGTTCGGCCTGTTCCAGGTCATTGAGTTTGATATCGAATATGGCAATCTTTTTGTTTGTCTCGGCGATTTTTTGCTGGTCATTCCAGACCTCTGGAGATTCCAGTTGTTTTGAGAGTTTTTCTCGCTCGGCTTTTAGCGGGTCAAAGAAACTCCTTGGCCTGGTTGAGCCGTTCTTTTACCTGATCTATGGACCTTTGTATTTCATCTATCAACATTTTTGTTTCCTTGCTTGCCTGTTATTGTCCTGCACCACAGCAGTGTTTGTATTTTTTTCCTGAGCCACAGGGGCATGGATCATTTCTGCCAACTTTGTCGCCATGCCTTCTTATTGGCTCACTGGCAGTGTGACCACCAGACGAAGGTCTCATTGTTCTTGATGTCTCGCCTTGCCTCTCTGGCTCACCACCCCTTGATGATTTTGCTGGAGCGGTTTTTATGTCATCTTCATTGGTTCGTGTTCTTGCTTGCTTCTGCTGCTGATTTGAGTCGGCCTGGAGCTCTACCCTGAACAGGTACTTGATTGTGTCTTCCCAGATCGAATTGAGCATCCTCTGGAACATCAGGAACGCTTCGTTCTGGTATTCCTGGACCGGATTTTTCTGCGCATAGCTCCTCAATCCGATTCCTTCCCTGAGAATGTCCATGTTGTAAAGATGGTCCTTCCACTTCTGGTCAACCACATAGAGCAGCACGAACCTCTCGATTTCGCGCATTGTTTCATGGCCGAATCTGGTTTCCCTGTCATTGTAGGCGGTCTTGACAGACTCTTTCAGGTTCTCAAGGAGCTCTTGTCTGTCTTTGAACTCAACATCCCTGACCACACCGGCAGTCAGGTCCATCAGCTCGGAGTGTAATGTCTTGATGTCCCAGTCCTGCACGGCAAGCTCTGTGGAGGCGTGATTTGCAACCATGTCATCGCATGCCCTGTCGAGATTTGCCAGGACTGTTTCTGAGAGGTCCTCACCGCTCAACACCTTCTGGCGTTCGGCGTATATGATCTCTCTCTGTTTATTCAATACATTGTCATATTCCAAAACATATTTTCTTATGTCAAAGTTGTGGGTTTCAACTTTGCGCTGGGCATTCTCTATTGTTTTTGTGAGAAGCGGGTGTTCGAGTGGCATGTCTTCCTCTATCTTGAGGAAATTGAACATTGATTTGAGTCTGTCGCCACCAAAGATTCTAAGGAGTTCGTCATCAAGGCAGAGATGAAACCTTGATGAACCAGGGTCACCCTGTCTGCCCGACCTTCCCCTGAGCTGGTTGTCAATACGCCTTGATTCGTGGCGTTCTGTTCCCAGAATGTGCAAGCCGCCAAGCTCAACCACTCCAGAGCCAAGCGCAATGTCGACACCACGGCCGGCCATGTTGGTGGCTATGGTCACGGCATTCATCTGGCCTGCCTTGGCGATAATTGCCGCTTCCTTCTCGTGGTATTTTGCGTTCAGCACTTCGTGGGGGATCATTTTCTTGTGGAGCATTGAAGACAACTTTTCGGATTTTTCGATTGACCTTGTCCCGACAAGTACCGGCTGGCCCCTCTTGTAGCAGTCCACTATCTCGTCAATGATGTGTTTGTATTTTCCGTCCTCTGTTTTCCAGATTATGTCCGGGAGGTCTTTTCTTATCATGGGCTTGTTTGTTGGCACGACAACGACCTCAAGCCCATAGATTTCCCTCAATTCGTCTTCTTCTGTTTTTGCTGTTCCGGTCATACCGGCCAGTTTGTCAAACAGTCTGAAATAATTCTGGAAGGTTATTGTGGCGAGGGTCTGGTTCTCCTCCCTGACCTTCAAGCCTTCCTTTGCCTCTATGGCCTGATGGAGACCATCACTGTATCTTCTACCGAACATCAACCTTCCGGTGAACTCGTCGACGATTATTACTTCGCCATCTTTTACGATGTAGTCGACTTCGTTCTTGAAGAGATGGTGTGCTTTTAATGATTGGCTGATGTGCCTGTTGACTTCAACGTTCTCTGGACCATAAAGGTTGTTTACGTTCAGTATGTGTTCGGCTCTTTCAACACCAGCCTCGGTCAGGGTGACGTTTTTGTCCTTTTCGTTGATGTTATAGTCTTCTTCCCTGAGCTGTCTGACGACCTTGTCAGCTTTCTCGTAAAGGTCGGTGGATTCTTCAGAAGGGCCAGAAATAATGAGCGGTGTTCTTGCTTCATCAACAAGGATGCTGTCGACTTCGTCGACAATGGCATAATGGAGTTCCCTCTGGACAAGCTGGGAAACGTGTCTTGCCATATTGTCTCTGAGATAATCGAAACCAAACTCGTTGTTGGTTCCATAGGTGATGTCGCTCCTATAAGACTTCCTGCGCTCGTCGTATGACGCATCATGATAGATGCAGCCTACAGTTAGCCCCAGGAATTCGTATACCTTGCCCATCCATTCCCTGTCACGTTTTGCAAGGTAGTCGTTTACGGTAACGACATGGACTCCTTTGCCTTCCAGGGCATTGAGTGTTGCGGCAAAGGTTGCGGTAAGGGTTTTTCCCTCACCGGTTTTCATTTCAGCTATTCTTCCCGAGTGAAGGACCATTCCACCAATCATTTGTGTATCAAATGGTCTTTGGCTGAGGGTCCTTTTTGCAGCTTCCCTTACGAATGCAAAGGTTGGAACAAGCACATCATCAAGCCTCTGACCGTTTGCTACCTGCTGCCTTATCTCGCTTATTCTTGCCCTTATTTCCTCATCGGAAAGTTTTTCATATTCTGGTTCCAGTGCGCTGATTCGTGACACAAGTGGTCTTGCCCGTCCCAGGAACTTTTCGGACGAGTCGAATAACTTCGACAGTATGCTCATTTACTATTTTTCCTCACCAACTGAGATGATTACCGCCATAAATCCGGTTTTCTCCGTCTCCATATACATAGTCCTTCCGGGTTTGACTAGTTCCCAGTTGTAAAATAAATTGCTTCCCTTAAATTTAGGGTTCACAGACTGGGCGGTGAATTCGACAGAATAAAGTTCGGGATTGTCAGCAGAAATCATCTGCCCGTCCCATTTAACCACAGCCTGTTTTGCATTCCTCAGCTCATCAATCTGGCTGATTTTGAAGAAAGGCCTGCCATCCCTGTCCACAATAAAATCCCCGGCAGAAATGGAGTAGGCAACCTCCTGATAGAGGTTGCCGGCCTTTACTTTGATCTCGATTGTTTTTGCCAGTGGCTGGGCCGCTTTTGCATAAACACTGTATCCAAACAGACCAACTGTCAGCACAGCAAAACCAACTATTACGCTATCCCAAAAGTTTAGTTTTTTAACAAGCTCTCTTAATTTCATCAAGCTTCAATCGGCTCAAGGATTCCCAAATCACCGTCTTTCCTTCTGTAAAGGATGTTCAGTCTCTTGGAGTCGGGGTTGTAGAACACGAAGAAATCGTGCGACAGCAGTTCCATCTGCATGATCGCCTCTTCGAAGTTCATCTGTTTTACCGGTACTTCTTTTACCCTTACAATCTTTGACTGTGATGCCTGTTCCTGTTTCACAAAAACTGGTTCTACATCTTTTGAGCCTTCTTTTCTCCTCTCCTGGAATTTCTCTTTGTAACGGCGGATTTGCCTTTCAAGCTTCTCGGCCACGAAGTCTACCGCTTCCAAAAACTCTGAGCCTCTGTACTCGGCACGGATGATTTTGCCGGACGCTTTCATTGTCACCTCACAAATTTTGACTGTTTTTTGTTCGGTGAAAAGAACCTGGGCGTCCTGAATGCCATCGAAATACCTCTCGAGCTTTCCAATCTTCTCCTGCGCGTACGAGCTGAGCTCATTGCTTACTGTTACGTTTCTACCGGTTACCTGTATACGCATATTGTGTGCCTCCTTTCGTGACCTTGAATTAATAATTATCACGTCACAGGGGATAAAGTCAAGCAAAACCAAAATGATTTAGTGAAAGAAAACATTGTGATTACGAGCTTATTTGGTTTCAGGGGTGGCAATTTGTCCGGTTGGGAGGTCGGTGCCGTAAAAAGCGAACCAGAGTGTGCCAATGGTCCCAAAAATTGCTGCTGTTACGAGGTTTATAGTTGGATTTATCATCCAGAGTACACCACCCAGAAACGCGAAAACAGACACGATCAGGTCCCTTATAAGATAATAAAGGCCAAACATTCCTGCTTTGTGGTTTTCTGGTGCCAGATCCATTATGAGTGCCTTCCTGGTTGGCTCACCAAATTCTTTGAGCCCCTTGATTACAAACGCAGCAACAAGCATTGGGAAAGATTTTGAACCAAGGAGAATGACCGGGAACAGTGTGAAGAAAGCAAAAGTCGCCACAACAAATGGTTTTTTTCTTGTCTTGTCAGCAAAATAGGCGACGGGAATGTAAATAAGGATTGCGGTTACCATTTCGATTGCAGTCAAAAAACCAAATCCAAGCGAATCCGTTATGCCAGCTTTCCCGGCAGCCCCAACAACATATAGAACAACAAAAGCTTGCGGTATCTGTTCACAGATCCTGATCAAAATATCTGAAACAAGCAGTTTTTTCAATTCCGGGCTCATCAGCTTGTACAAATGCCTTAGACTCGAAGAAGTCATCTCTTCTTTCTTTTTGCCGTTGTCCTCTTCGATCAGGATTTGCTGTAACACAGCGGCAACCAGCGCAAGTACCAGTGCTACTGTGAATGAGTATCTTACGCCAAGCTCCGCGCCATAGATTTTTATCAGCCATCCGCCAAACATTGGGCCAAATATCATTGGCAATCTTCTGATGAGTGAATGCAACGACACACCCATCGTTCTTTTGTTTTTTGGCAGTGCTTTTGAAACCAGGCCCATTGTGGCAGGAAGCGATATGGCTGTCCATGAAAGAAACAAAGTTGCCGCAACCAGGACTACTGGCCAGTAAGGAAAGATTATCACGAGCAAATACCCAGCTATTGCAATGAGGTTGAAAACAAGGAGGGATTTCTTTGTGCCTATTCTGTCCGCAAGATAGCCACCAGGGAATGAATATATGGCCCCAAGAAAATTGTCCATGAAGTTGAGAACACAGACTGAAATAAAACCACCACCAAGAAAAACCATATAAAGTGGCAGGAATTTCTCTGCCATGTGCTCGCCAACCCCAACAAGAACAACCATTGAGAGCATGCCGACAATGCTTTTTTTAAGACCAAAAAAATCCACTATCTTTGTGATGGCCTTTTTGTTTTTCTTATCTTCCATATTTTCCACAATTCATCCTGTCCTGTGAGGCTATAGGTGTGGTGCGCATTCCCACAAAATCTTGATCAATTTTCCATAGTCATTTTGTCAAGGTATGCTAAATATTGAATCTTTCATACTTAGTCTAAAAATGGCAGAGTGATTATATGCTTTGCCAGGTATCTAGGTAGTCATATTTATTAAAATCTTGCAGAAACAAAGAAATATTGACGGTCACTTGACATCTTATTATTGTAACATAAATTTATACATGTGACGGACAGAAAGTTACATAATCGGATATTAATTATCGAGGATGACAGGGAGATTGCCCGACTTGTAGAACTGAGACTTAAATCCGAAGGATTTGAAGTCCTCCATTCAGAAACAGGTCAAGACGGTCTTTTTAAATTCAGTCAGAATGAACCTGACGTTCTCATACTCGACCTGATGCTCCAGGACATGGACGGGATTGAAATATGCAGGCAGGTCAGGAAGCGTTCAAACACCCCCGTCCTTATGCTCACAGCAAAAAGCTCTGAAGTAGACAAGGTCCTTGGTATTTCGTCAGGTGCCGATGATTATTTGACCAAACCTTTTTCCCTTAATGAACTGGTTGCCAGAATAAGAGGTCTTATCAGACGCTGTCACTATCTTTCTGCTCCGGCAAAATCAAAAGAAGAGATCGTTTTTGATGACATGGTTGTTGATTCAAAAGCACACTCTGTCCTCAAAGGCAATAGACGTATACATCTAACCGTCAAGGAGTTCGAACTATTATGGCTTCTGATGAGCAATCCCGGAAGAGTCTTCACACGCGAAGAGCTTTTTACCAAGATTTGGAAAAAACAGTCTCTCGTGGATTGCAGGACAGTTGATGTACATGTGAACAAGCTCAGAAAAAAGATTGAAGATAAATCGTTTTCGTCCTCAATGATAAGGACAATCCACAAAGTAGGATATTGTTTTGACCCAGGAGGAAGCTGAGTCTGGGGGATTGAAATAAACCTGCCAGAGACTTGCGTTCATGCCAATAATTGTTTTATAACCTTTCATTCTTGACATGGTGCCCTCGGCGGATATAATGCCCTACGCTACTCCCCGATAGCTCAACGGCAGAGCGGCTGGCTGTTAACCAGTAGGTTCGAGGTTCGAATCCTCGTCGGGGAGCCAGTATTAGGAAGAACCCCTTGATTTTACTCGTCGGTCACAATATTTATTTCCCAAAAAGGCAATTCTATTTTTTGTAAGAAAAATACACTAATAACTGGCTGGTGATTTTTCGTGTTGCATTTTGCCAACTATTGGAACAAAAACAAAAATTTCATTTCGAATTCTTCGATTTCCTCTTTGTGGCAAGAAGAACCTCTATATCACGGATAATCTCTTCATCATCAACATTCAGCAAGAGCCATTTTCCATCATGATATGTTGTCGCGTTCTCATAAGCATTTCTTGTTCTGCCGGACAAATTTTCCTTTATCTCCTCAACCTTTAGACGCTCATCTTTGCCAAACACAATTTGAATGGCAAGTCGATCTTTTCCTGGAATCATAGTGCAAAACGACTTGTTCTTCTTATATCGGAGCGACCAGCCATGTTTTTTGCCGCCATATAGCCATTCAGGGGTGAAAATGCCAGGATATTTTTGATCAATCAGGCTGGATATCTGATCCCAGAAAGTAAATGCATTGCCTAAGAATTTTTCAATTTTGTTGGTTTCTGGCACATCATTTGGGTCAACCAGCTTCAAAAAGGACTCTTCCATTTGGGCACCTCTCCTCGCTGAAATTATAACAAAATTTCTAAAACACAGATAATATTGATACTAAATTACTTCTTGTAGTGATCGCTATAAAGTTGTCACAATTAAAATACTGGATTATCAATTATCTTTTTGTATGATTTATCACAAAAATACAAGAAAAGATGATTTTTGCAGTTTTATCCAAAATATGGGCAGAGTCTTGCCAAAGCTTTGGCGTGAGCCAATAAGTAATTTTTCGGTAACAACTTGCCCTGCCAGGTGTGTACAATCTAGCATATCACTCCAAAGGAGGGGGTAATGGTCCAGAAAAGCAGAGTTTTAAAGAGGAAAACAAAAACTTCTACAAAGCCAGCTATGCAGGTGGCACACAATGCAAGTGTAAAACATACTCAGTACCATCTCGTTCCGGACAAAGAGAAGAAATGGATTGTTAAAAAGGTTGATACAGAAAAAGTGATGATGCATGCGTCAACAAAAGATGATCTTTTGAAAAAAGCCTCCGATTATATAAAAAATCATGGTGGTGGTTCCCTGAGAGTGCACAAACTTGACGGGACCATACAGGAAGAAAGAAGCTACGGCTTCAATTCAAGGAGTTCAAAAGGCTAACTGGTTTTATAGCTCCTAGATATATCCCAATCATTCTCATCAGAGAGTTCCACTGGTACCTTGGTAGAGAGGTGATAGCTATCAAAGAAATAATTGGAATTTTCGAAGCTCTCTGGTGGGGGGGATAGTTTGTATTGCCAAAAAAAACAGTCAAATATCAAAATTATCGATATTCCTGGTTTAATTTGGCATTAAGACAGACATTTGATGATTCCATCTGTGTCAGCCAGTTTACCTGTTTGTCCTGAGGCCGAATTTGGAGAACCACCACCCTTGCCGTCAAAACTTGCCGTGATTGCGGCAATTATTTCTTTTGCATTCCCGCTTTGTGAAACAATGCTTATCTGCTGCGGTTGGGAACTTGTAAAAACAACCGCTGGAAGTTTTGTATTATTGGCAATGATTGCAGACAGTTTGCTCAGAAGCTTTGGCGGAGTGTCTGTTCCCAGTACTGCCAGTTCGCCAAACCTTGTCTGGCGTTTTTCTGCTTTTTCGGCCTCAGCCGGTAGCAGGACCTCCCAGAGCCTGTTCAGTTCTTTCTGGAATGATTGGGCCTGGTCTATATATTTCTGGAAGGCCTGGGGTAATTCTTCAATGCCTGTCGTCGATATCTCCCGGAGTTGCCTGATTATTCTGTCCTGCTTCTGGAGATGGGCAATACATCTTTCCCCGGCAACATAGGTTAATCTGGAACCACCTTTGTGACCCTCAATAGATATGATTTTTATCGGGCCAACTTTCCCGGTTGAGACGCAATGTGTCCCACAACAGGCCGATGTGTCAATGTTTCCTATGCTCACAATCCTCAGATCATCCTTGTTCTCGCCCAGCAAATCTTCCCTTACTCTTGCCCCATCACCTGGGGCCCCAAAAGTTGTTGTGACCTGGATGTCCATCATGACAATTTTGTTTGCCTGCATCTCAATATCCTCGGCCTGGATGATGTTTATTGGATTTTTCAGGTCAAGTGTTGAGGTGGCATCTCCGATATGAAATCCGTGCGTTTGGGTCTTGTATTCCCTCTCGGCAATTGCCGAGATTATGTGTTGGGCAGTGTGTTGTCTGCTGTTCTCCAGCCTTGTGTGAATGTCAATTTTTGCTGTGTGTTTTCCAGGTGCAAGGTCTCTGTCCAGTTTTACGCAAACCTTGCCATTTTTAAACTGGACATCCAGAACGTTTGCATCGTCAACAGTTCCATGATCCGGGGGCTGCCCTCCCTCGTCTGGGTGGAACACAACCGGCTCCATGATAAACTCGTTCCCACCTATTGGGATAAGGTCAACCTCAAAGTTAGATCGTTCCGGATCAGTCCAATATTGTCTCTTCATACGTAAAAGTATAGGAAAGCGAAAGAGGCTGGTCAATCTTGAAGCTGTTATGGCATAGCGTAGACTC
>Ga0208040_1000023_pt1 | contig 184029 bp, 155 predicted proteins | sample AD_UKC083_MetaG_FD_184431 | JGI IMG/M metagenome (GOLD analysis project Ga0208040, IMG submission 184431) | Active sludge microbial communities of municipal wastewater-treating anaerobic digesters from USA - AD_UKC083_MetaG (SPAdes) (version 2) | ecosystem: Engineered > Bioreactor > Anaerobic...
GTGTGGCCGAGGGTGGCGAGGGTCTTCGTGATGGCAGACGTTAGTGTCGTCTTGCCATGATCGATGTGGCCGATCGTTCCGACGTTGACGTGCGGTTTTGTGCGCTCGTATTTTTGTTTTGCCATATTCTTACTCTCCTTAATGCTTTTAAAAAAGGCCCTCGTGAGGCATCTCTTTATGGAGCCCACGAGCAGAATCGAACTGCTGACCTTGTCCTTACCAAGGACATGCTCTGCCATCTGAGCTACGTGGGCGTACATTTGGTTGCGGGGGTTGGATTTGAACCAACGACCTCCGGGTTATGGGCCCGACGAGCTACCAGGCTGCTCTACCCCGCAATGCCAGAGTAATACTTTATTGCCCACAATGTCAATGTCAATGACAAAACAAGTTAAATCCCAATTCTCCTTGGAATTTCAGGCGCACAATTATTATACACAAAAAGCCTGATTTGTATACAAGTTGCCACTTAACAATATTGATTCAATAATATGGTGACAATTCAAAACTCAGAAAAAGGAGCGGGAGATGGGCAAAAATTACCCAAAGGCAAAAAAGGGCAATGTGGTGGATGATTATTTTGGTGTAAAAGTACCTGATCCGTACAGGTGGCTGGAGGATGAAAACTCCGAGGATACAAAGAATTGGATTGAGGCACAAAGAGAATTTTTCAATGATGAAATTGAAAAAATGCCATTCAGGGATGAGATAAGGCAAAGGATAACTGAACTTACAGCTTATAAATTGCCTTTCCCTCCATTTTTGCATTCTTTTGGCCAAACCTCGATCGTGAAAAATGGAAAACTCTATTTCACTTTTTCCGGCACACAAAAAATTATGGCCATGGATCTTGTAAAAAGGGAGCCGTATGAGGCAATAAAATACGATATTGATCCAGACAGACAATATGCAGGCATCTCATCATTTTCACCAGATGGGTCAAAAGCTGCAATATCATTCAAAGAGGATGGCTCTGACTGGACAGACATCATGGTGGCCGATCTCGAAAAAAAGGAATTTTTGCCAGAAAGACTCACAAAAGTCAGATACGCCGGCACAACATGGCTTGATGGTAGCGGATTCTATTACACAAGACATGACGAGATGATTGAAGAGAAAAAGTTAACACAAAAATTGACCATGCCAAAACTATACTATCACAAAGTTGGAACAGGCCAGGAGCAGGATGTTCTGGTACTAGAACCCCAGACAGACTTGGTAATGTTGGCTTGCAATGATATTGTTGATGAGAAATATCTTCTGATCAATGAGTACGGGGAAATAAACGATTATTACCTGCAAGAGATCGATTGTCCCAAAAACAAAATCCCGATTATTGAAAGTAACACAAACCAATTTTCATATATGGGAACAATAGGTAAACAATTAATCTTTTCCACCAATATCGATTGCCCGATGGGTAAAGTGGTGATGATAGACCCTGCAAAACCAAAAAAAGAAAACTGGCAAACAATAATCCATGATCCTGACACCTGCATGGAAAATGCAATATTTTCATACGGCAAGATTTTGGCCACATTCAAAAATGGACCAAAAAATTATGCCAGGCAATACGATTTACAAGGCAACTTCGAGCATGAGATAAAGACACCATGTGAGGGAATTACACTTTTTTACGCAAACCATGAAAACGAAACTCTTTATTTTGCTTTCTCATCTTTTGTACACCCCACCGTTCTTCTTGAATGCGACCAAAAAACCGGGGAGTGCAAGTCAGTCATTGAAAAACCAGGCATTTTTGACCCGGATGATTTCGTAACAAAGGTTGAGGAGTTCAAAAGCCATAATGGCAAAACACTACCTGTCTATATTTTCCACAAAAAAGGCCTGACCTGTGATGGCAAAAGACCAACAATACTTTATGGATATGGGGGCCATGCACACTGCACAAACCCCCAATATTCATCTTTGGCAATAGCCCTTGCGGAAGCTGGTGGAATATACTGCTCTGCGTGCATAAGGGGTGGCGGTGAATACGGCGAGGAATGGCACAAGGAAGGTATGTTGCTGAACAAGAAAAATACCTTCAGTGACTTCATTTCGTGTGCAGAGGGGCTCATCAAAAAAGGTTATACCTGCAAGGAAAAACTTGCCATACACGGCACTTCAGCTGGTGGCATGCTTATTGGGGTATGCATGACGCAAAGACCAGATCTTTTCAGGATTGCGATTCCAAATGTTGGTATTTATGACATGCTCAGATACCATAAATTCACAATTGGCTGGAGCTGGGCCAAAGAGTACGGCTCAAGTGATGATCCTGAGGAATTTAGGTACCTTTTGTCCTATTCACCTTATCAAAATGTAAAAAAGGGCACTTCCTATCCAGCAACCATGATCATCACAGCTGACCATGACAACAGGGTTGTTCCGGCACATTCCTACAAGTTTGCAGCAGCGCTCCAGGATACACAGGAGAATGAACCAAGGGTTTTCATAAGGATTGGCAAGAAATACGGCCACGGAGCATCTTCGAGAAAACAGGTTGTGGACCAATTAACAGATATTCTCTCGTTTACACTGTTTAACATGGATGAGGAATACAAAATGTTTTGAAAACCTGCAAAATAATAAAAAAGGGCCAGATTTTTCTGGCCCTTTTGTTTTTTCTTATGGAGCGGGCGACGGGACTTGAACCCGCGACCATTAGCTTGGAAGGCTAATGCTCTACCACTGAGCTACACCCGCATGGCCATTAAAAATTAGCCCAGGTTGGCTGCCTTGTCAAGGTTTACATGCCAATCCAGGCGTCGTCTTTGTGCTGCTTGTGCTTTTTTGTGTCCATTATCCACGGTGAGACCAGCACACCTATATAGCCCAAAATCAGGAACGGCTGGCTCCTTAGAAACACTCTTGAAAAATCGAAACCTGCAATGACAACCATGACCACAAGGTCAAAACCAACGTTGAGGACAAACCAGAGAAGTCCCAGCCTGCGATTCTCTTTTTGCTGGGTTGGGACAAACCTCATGTATCTCACACCATACAGATAAAGAAAAATCGGTGAAAGGATCATTCTTATGATCCAGTGTACATAGTCAGAGCCGGTTGTTGCCCAGAAAATAAAAGAGATCGCCTCTGCAAAACCAAGTCCCCAAACAAAATATTCAATCGCCCTGGCCCAATCAGACAGAAATCTTCTCTTAAAAGCAACAATTTGTGTCCAAAAACCAGTCTTTCTAGAGGGCGATATAATCGATTCCATTGTTAATAACCTCCGCTCTGTCAAAAGCAAACCTGCAATCCAAGAGCAACCCTGGTTTTGACATACCAGATAGCAGCTTCAAACCAGCAGGGCCTTTTTCCGGTAGTGGCTCCTGTCTGGTAGCTATTATAACAACATCGGCTCCTTTTGTCGCCTCTTCGATTGTCGGAACACATGGCGGCAATCCGGAGATACCAGCCAGATCGGCAACCGGGTCCCAGCACACAACACCGAGGCCCTTGTCCAGAAGCGACCTGGCAAGGTCAACGGCAGGGCTGAGTCTCGCATCAGTGCTGTAGTCCTTCATCGCAAGTCCGATCAGGGCAACTTTCCCGTTCTTTTTACCATGCGCATCCAGCCATGATTTTGCGAGACTGGCAATATGAACAGGTTGATCATCGTTAGCTTTCCTGGCTGTTGAAATGACCGGCAATCCAACCCCGACGCTGTCTGCTGTTGGTTTCAGATAAAACATTGCTTGCGGCAAACAATGACCGCCAACACCTGGTCCCGGGTAATGAAGAAACCCGACCCTCTTGTGGGTGCGCACTATTGAAAGCACTTCTTTTGTATCCAGACCATAGGCCGCACAGAAGTTTGCATACTCGTTGGCAAGGGCTATGTTGACGTCCCTTGCAATATTTTCAAAAACCTTTGCCGTTTCCACCGCTTCAGGACTGGAAGCCTCAAGCACTTCCTTTACGCCCATTTCCCTGAGAAGATCTGCCGCCCTGCGGGTTGCCCTGGGGGTGAGACCAGCTACTGGCGTGACCATACCAATAAGCTCCTCGAAAGCGACATTCTCGGCCATTCTCTCTGAAGAGAATGCGAGATCAAAATCTTCTGTCGCGCAAAGCCCGGAACGCTCTTCCAGGCGTGGTTTTATGAAAGATCTTGTATAACCAACTATCACAGTTGACCTGGCAATCACGAGAGCACCTTTTCTGAGTCTGTTGCCAAGCGTATCAAGTGCAGTTTCAAGGTCCTTGGTGTAAGTTTTGCCATCAACAAGGGGTATGCCAACCGTAAGAATGATTTGCTGGTCATCATAACCCAAAGCAAGATCCGGGTCAGTTGTCGGATGGTATCTGCCGGAGGCAACAGCCCTTTTTAGGACTGATGTGATCGGTTCTCCATTGAAAGACTCGGCCATTTTGACCCTTCCCTCGCAAAGGTCTTTGATGTACCTTTCCCTGACATCAAGGCCATACACCTCAAAACCTCTGCTCCACAAAACAAGCGAAAGCGGAAGACCGACATAACCCAAACCCATGACAGTCGCTTTTTTCATGGCAAGAATTCTATTTTTTGGGGCCATCCTTTTCAAGGGCGATTGAAAAGACGGAACAGAAAACTATCATGGTTTATTACGAAGGAGGCAGCACATGAAGAAATCTCTTGGCGCAAAAGTGTTGGCTTTCCCAACACCAGTATGGATAGTAGGCAGTTATGGCGAGGATAGCAGACCCAACATGATGTGTGCAGCATGGGCAGGAGTTTGCTGCTCAAAACCACCTTGCGTTTATGTTTCACTGCGCAAGGCAACACTGACCTACGGTAATATAATGGCCAGAAAGGCATTTACTGTGTCCATTCCATCACAAAAATTTGTCAGAGAGGCAGACCATATCGGTATTGTGTCAGGCAGAGACGAGGACAAGTTCAAAAAACTTGGTCTGACACCAATAAAATCGGACATTGTTGATGCACCATATCCATCAGAATTTGAAGTAGTGCTCGAATGCAAGCTTCTGCACACACTGGAAATTGGCCTTCATACGGAGTTTGTTGGTGAAATAATGGATGTAAAAGCAGATGAAAACCTTCTCGATGAAAAAGGACACATTTCAATGGAAAGGTTCAAGCCTTTTGTCTGGGACACAGGAGATGCAAGCTACAGGGCAATTGGTGAAAAAATTGGTAATGGTTTCGAAGATGGAGAAACCATCAAATAAATGTTTATGGCATTTTTTAAATCGCGTCCTTGACTGAAAACGCCTCGATTGCTATATATTCATGGAGTAGTGGGCAGTTAGCGAAGCGGTCAAACGCGGCAGACTGTAAATCTGTTGACTCATGTCTTCGGAGGTTCGAATCCTTCACTGCCCACCATTAACCCTCAAAAAATCCCCTCTTTTTTCTCTTTAAAAATCAAAAAATCGAAGGAGCAAAAAATGGCAGAACTATATGCAAGGTGCGGTCTGGACTGTTCAAAATGCGATGCCTATATTGCCACAAAAAACAACGACACAAAACTGAGGGCAGAAATCGCAAGGAAGTGGAAAGTAGAATTTGGTTTTGATGCAAAACCAGAGGACATTAATTGTGTCGGTTGTTCTCTTGAAGGTGCACACGTCGGCTACTGCAACGAGTGTAAAGTAAGATTATGCGCCAACTCCAAAGGTGTTGAAAATTGCGCGAAATGTGATTCTTACATGTGCGAAACACTCAAGGAATTTGTGAATTTTGCAAAAGAAGCAGGCAAAAACCTGGAGAAACTTAGAGTCAAGTAGATATTTCCAGAAAAATAAAACCTTAAAACCGGCTTCATTTTGAAGCCGGTTTTTCTTTTGCTGCCAATTTGGCAAAAGGAAAATACAATTTTCATAAACAATGATTTTTCCGACAGTGCAATGACTTGGATTTTGTTTTAAAGATACAAAAATTATTTCAGGATAGAATCTATGGCCTATGGATGAATACAGAGACACGATCATAAACAAACCCATTTCTACAGCACTCTGGTCACTTGCCCTGCCAATGATGCTCGAATCGGTAGTGCTGACAATACTAAACCTTACAGACATGTTCTGGGTTGGAAGACTTGGCAAGGAAGCACTTGCTGCTGCAGGCATTGTTGGAATGCTGATGATAACAATTTCCTCAATCGCATTCGGCCTCTCAATTGGAGTCATAGCGATTGTTTCTAGAAGGATTGGAGAATGCAACCACAAAGGGGCAGCGGAAGGGTGGCTTAATGGCACAATAATAGGGCTGGTGATAGGCATTCTGGTTACCCTGATAATGATAGCCCTACAAAATCCGATCCTGGACCTTTTCGGAATGTCACCTGAAACACTGGAGCTTGGAAAACAATATTATGTCTGGATATTTGCAGCCAGACCACTCCTTTTTATCTCCTCCATAAGTGGAGGCGCGTTAAGGGGCGCAGGACGCCCGAAACTAACGCTTATCGCAAACATCATTGCAGTAGCGTTAAACATGTTCCTGGACCCGGTACTCATCTTCGGTTGGATGGGATTTCCAGAATTGGGCATTGCAGGAGCTGCAATAGCAACCATTTTCTCCGAATTTGTAGCCGCATCAATACTTACATGGTTTTCCTACAAAACATTTTCGGAGATGTCTGAAGGCTTGATAAGAATAAAATACCATCTCATGATGAACGTCCTGAAAATAGGTCTTCCTTCTTCCTTGCAAACGTTCGTAATGTTTACTGCAAGAACCTTTCTCATGGGAATTGTCTCAAGGTTTGGCGATGCCGTCACAGCAGCCTATACAGTTTCGATAAGGGCCCAGGAATTCATAACATTGCCAGTAGTAGGAATGGGCAACGCAGTTGCAACACTCGTCGGCCAGAACCTCGGGGCCAGAAAACCCGAGAGGTCAGAACAGGCTGTTTATAAAGCCCTCTTATACAACACGATCATAGTTGTGTCCCTAAGCATACTTTTTGTGGCATTTGCAAAAACAATAGTTGGCCTGTTCAATAACGATCCAATGGTAATTGATGAAGGCAGGATAATACTCTCAACAACATTTATAGCAAACATCCTCATGCCGCTCAGCTTCATTCCACAAAGGGGTTTGAGCGGCGCTGGAGATACGATTACCGCCCTTATGATTTCTGCAGGTACACAATGGGCCCTCCAGATCCCTTTATGTTTCATTCTTGCAAACATGTTTGGACAATATGGCGTCTGGTGGGGGATCAATACAGGCTCTGTAGTGATGGCCATAATATCTATTTCCATTTTCAGAACTGGCAGATGGAAGCGCCATAAGGTTTAAACCAGTTCGTTTGCAAATCTCTAACACAAACCTTACAATTCTCTCGCGAGGTAAAACATGAACGACTATCTGAAAATGATATTTGAGCTCCTTGGTGGCCTTGCCCTCTTCATCTGGGGCATGCAGATGATGGGTGACGGTCTCCAGAAAGCCGCTGGAGACAAACTCAGGTACATCCTGGAGAAGCTAACTAGAAAACCAATTTTTGGTGTCCTTGTCGGGACGCTTATCACGGCAATAATTCAATCTTCATCTGCAACAACTGTAATGCTAGTTGGTTTTGTAAACGCTGGCTTGATGTCTCTTTCCCAGGCCCTTGGGGTAATTTTTGGAGCCAATATCGGGACAACAGTAACTGCACAGCTTGTGGCATTCAAGATTGAATGGATCTCAATGCCTGCAATCTTTCTTGGGGTTGTACTAAGACTGTTTGGAACAAAAAAGGCACTCAGACTCTTCGGAGAAGTTTTATTGGGTTTTGGAATTCTCTTCCTGGGCATGAACTTCCTGTCACAATCGGCTCTTTTCATAAAAGATGTTGAATCGGTAAAATTTTTCCTCGCAAGTGTCTCCGGAAATATCTTTCTTGGTATCCTGGCTGGGGCAATTCTCACCGGAATAATTCAATCTTCATCTGCAACTTCTGGTCTTGTGATAGTGCTCATCGGTGCAAACCTTATAACACTAACAGGTGCAGCTGGTCTCTTGATGGGTGCAAACATTGGAACTTGTGTTACTGCGATGCTTGCTTCGATTGGTGGAAACCTTGGCGCAAGAAGGGTTGCTTTGGCACATCTCATGTTCAATATCATAGGAGTTGCGGTTTTCATACCTTTTGTTGTTCCAGTCACCTCGCTCATGCAGGCAATTTCATCCGAACCTGCAAGACAAACCGCCAATTTCCACACATTCTTCAATGTAACGATGACAATAATCATGCTCCCGCTCACCTCCTACTATGAAAAACTGATCAAATGGATAATGCCAGGGAAAGAGATGATTGCCGAGCATGGAATAAAATTCATCTCAGACAAAATCCTTGTAACTCCATCACTGGCCCTTGAACAGGCAACACAAGAGATGGCAAGGATGCTCAGCATTGCAGAGGGCATGATAAAATCAACAAGAGAAATGATCAAGACAAGGAACCATAGACTCATCACGCTCATAATGGATAATGAAAACACCGTTGATTCGCTGCAAATGGCAATCACAACCTTCATTTCAAAGCTGACACAAAAATCACTTTCCGATGAACAGGCAGACCGCACCATAGTTTTGCTGAAAGCCGTTCATGATGTGGAAAGAATCGGTGATCATGCAACAAACCTGGCAGAGCTCGCCGAGGGAATGATAGACAACAATGTCAAATTTTCCGATGCCGGGCTTGCCTCGCTCTTTGAGCTCTATGATACCGTCGAAGAATCAACTGATCTTGTAAAACGAGCACTCACGGATTACGACAAAAAGCTCGCAAGACAAATGTTTGAAAAAGAAAAAGCAATCGACAGAAAGACCGACCAGATAAGGGATGAACACATAGAGCGCCTCAAAACAAATGATTGCAAACCAGACAATGGAATATTCTACCTCGATATGGCAAGCAACCTTGAAAGGATAGGTGACCATTGCGTCAACATTGCGCAATCAGTCCTTGGTGATGTTGTGCATGCTGACGAGGGTCACGCCGCAGAGTGAATGGCAAAATAGAGTTTTTTCTGCCTGGAATGTTCACTGTTGATGGCGAGACGGGCATTTATCCAGCAGTATCAATAACAGGCAAAACATGTGCATTGATGTGTGACCATTGTATGGCACATATTTTATGCACCATGCCGGATTGTTCAACGCCAGAGAAGCTTGTTGAATTAGCTCTGAAAGCGGACTCTTCTGGCGCAAGAGGAATCCTTGTTTCAGGCGGATCAGATAAAAACGGTAAATTACCCTGGGAAACTTTTTGGCCGGCGCTTCTGGAGATAAAACAAAAAACAAAACTCATCCTGTCAGTGCACTCCGGTTTCGTGGATGATGGTCAAGCAAGATTGCTCAAGCAGGCAAAAGTTGACCAGGCACTGATCGATGTTATAGGCAATGATGATGTGGCCAGGAGAATCTATAAACTGCCAGAAGGGATTGCTGCAAGGGCAGTAGATGCAGTTTTCCAATCTGGTCTCCATGTTGTGCCACATGTCCTCGTAGGACTCGATTATGGCAAGCCTTCTGGTGAGGAAAGGGCGCTGGAGATGATCGCCAGATATTTTCCAAAAACAGTTGTCATAATAGCCCTCAGGCCAAGCAAACACACCCCGATGGGTGAGGTAAATCCACCAACACCAGAAAGAGTTGCCGAGATAATATGTCTTGCAAAATCATTGATGCCAAAAACATTCATCAATCTGGGTTGTGCAAGGCCTGTTGGAGAGCACAAAAGACAAACCGACATCCTGGCAATAAAGGCCGGGGTTGATGGTATTGCAGTCCCGAGCAAACAGGCAGAAGAAGAGGCCATGAGATTGGGACTGGAAATAGTTAAACACCCAACCTGCTGCAGTCTGATTTCTCTGGAATCAATGTAAATAAGATCATGTTTTTGATTCACACCCTCTAATTGGAACTTATATGCGCTCAATTATTGCGATTCTTAAAATATTGCATAAAATGCAATGCCATGGGAGACATAAACAATAAACCACAAAACTGGGAAGTTGTTGAATATGATCTAAAAAACGCTTCTTCTGAGCTATTTGACAAATATTATTCAATATACAGCCAAATTTATAAGGAAGAACATCCTGATGAACCACTGTTGCCACTGGACATTTTAAAAGAAAGAATCCAGAGAAACGACCCATCCTGGTGCAACAGGTATTTTGCGATTTTCAGAAACGATGATTACATAGGAACAGGAAGTATACAATTTGTCAAACCAGGGATAGAAGCTGACGAGTTCAAATTCTTATCGACATTCTATATAAGGACTTTACCAGAGTATAGGCGCAAAGGTGTTGGCACTACAATTCTAAAAAAGATGACCCGGGAGGCATTAAAAATAGATATCAAAACAATTGAGATATACAGCATGCTTGATTCAGGAAAAGCTTTTTGCGAGCATTTTCAGGGCAAAGTGGTCAACAATTTTGGTTTCAATAGACTGGACATCGAAGACATAGACTGGGGAATGGTGGAAAGCTGGAAAACTGAAGCTGAAACAAAAACACCTGACATAAAAATAGAGTTTCACGAAACACTCACAGGAAAAGACTGGGAGCAGTATTTGGAGATGCAGATAGCTTTTTTCAAGGAACTCTCACTTTTTGATGAGGAACCACTCTTTGATGAGGAATTCTTCAGGAAAGATTTTGTAGAGTACGAGAAAAAACGCATTGAGGAAGGCGTCAGGGATTCCATCACCGCAATCGCAAGGGAAATAGACGGAACAATTGTCGGATACACTGAGATTTCATACGATAAAAGGGAGCCATACAAGGTAGACCAGGACATGACCGGTGTCCTAAAAGAAAGGAGGGGCAAAAACCTTGGCAAAAGGCTGAAAGCGGAAATGCTCCTCAAGATAAGGGATACAAAACCTGATGTTATTTTCATTACAACTGGCAATGACACAAAAAACGAGCACATGCTTGAAATTAATAGAAAGCTTGGCTTTAAACAATCATCCGTAAGTTTGGGATATTCTTTTAAAATTCATGATCTGGCGATAAAACTGGGACTTGAATAGAAATAGCAGCCACCAGCTTCAGGAGTTTTACCAATTGCACTGGACTGGATTATGGCGTCTGTTATAATATCTGGTCGTGCCGAAGTAGCTCAGCTGGTAGAGCAGCTGATTCGTAATCAGCAGGTCAGGGGTCCGAATCCCCTCTTCGGCTCCATTGATATTCTCGTATCACAATAATTCCATAACCACAAGTCTTGTTGACCTATAATTTTAGGCTGGTACAATCTTATTTGTTTCTCACAAATCCAGGAGGTGTTCATGAATTCTGAATATTTTATGAGCCTTGAGAGACAGTATGGCGCAAACAACTACGAGTCGCTCGAGGTAGTGTTGTCAAAAGGCGAAGGGGTTTGGGTCTGGAACGTCGAGGGCATCCAGTTCATGGACATGCTCAGTGCGTATTCAGCCATAAACCACGGCCATCGCCACCCAAAGATTACGCAGGCCCTAAAAGATCAAATTGATAGATTGACGCTTACATCCAGGGCATTCTTCAATGACAAGCTTCCACTTTTCACGGAGAAGATCTGCAAATTCACAGGCAAGGAAATGTTCCTTCCGATGAATACTGGGGCAGAAGCTGTCGAAACTGCCATCAAATGCATGCGCAAGTGGGGCTACGAAGTAAAGGGTGTTGAGCCCGAAACTGGTGAAATCATTGTGTTTGCAGAGAATTTCCACGGCAGAACAACAACGATCATCAGTTTTTCAACTGACCCCGGAAGCCACGATCATTTTGGCCCGTTCACCCCAGGCTTTAAAATCGTTCCGTATAATGATGCTGAAACAGTTGAAAAAGCTATCACGGACAAAACCATTGGCATTCTTATTGAGCCAATTCAGGGTGAGGCTGGTGTCAATGTTCCAGATGAAGGATATTTGACCAAGCTCCAAAAGATATGTAGGAAACACAATATTCTTTTCGTGTGTGATGAAATCCAGACAGGTTTTGGCAGAACAGGAAAGAGGTTCTGCTTTGATCACGAGGGGCTCGATCCAGACATCATCATAATGGGCAAAGCGCTTGGCGGCGGTGTGTATCCTGTCTCAGGTGTGGCGGCAAACAAGGAGATCCTTAGCCTCATCAAAAAAGGTCAGCATGGTTCAACTTTTGGCGGAAACCCCCTTGCTTGTGTTGCGGGAATAACCGCAATCGAAGTACTCCAGGAAGAAAAGCTGATTGAGAATTCAGCAACTCAGGGTGCCTACTTCATGAAACTCCTGAAACAGCTCGAGGGCAACAGCAAAGTTGAAAAAGTCAGAGGTAAAGGTTTGCTGATAGGAGTTGTAATCAAGCAGTCTGCGGGTCCGGCAAAAGATTACGTCAAAAAACTTCGCAATGAAGGTTTAATCTGTAAGGAAACCCATGACAAGATAATCCGTTTTGCTCCACCACTTGTTATCACAAAGGAACAGATTGATTGGGCATTCTCAAAAATACAAAAAGTTTTAGGCGACTGATAAAAAATCAACCCACAAATAAAAAAAGGCCGATCATTGATCGGCCTTTTTTTATTTGTTTTTCCTCATCAAATAGCGATTGGAATCAATCCTTTTGGGTTATTCTGCTTAAGGAAAGTTTGCGGGGGAATATCAATAACAAACTCAATCTTTTTTGTTACCACAGTTTCTTCCTTGAAGAGGAAATTAAGCGAGATGGCTATTTTGATCCTCTTGCTTCCAGACGTTGCAAATTTATCAATAATGCTCTTTGGGACTCTGTGATCATAGCTGAAAGCCGGAACGCCAGTATAGATTTCAAGATCAAGGCTGTATTGAGATGTCTTGCCAAGTGTTACGCCACCGCCATCAACATCAATCCATTCGAATTGGTAGGAGAGCCCTTTAATCGAACCAGCACCCTGCCTTGTAAAGGCCATCACACCCTCCATGGCAAGCGATCCATCTTTTGTCCATTTTGTGGATTGTACTTTGTTTGAAACAGAAACATCCAGATCAGCATGCGGCACGCAAGTAAGGTTCCACATTAATTCAAGAGATGTTGAACACGCTTTTACTGAGACCTTTACAGAACAAGCATCACCTGGTTTTGTGTTCTTGCCAGCCTTAACCCATAGGATCAATTTTTGCGTTTCTTCACCAGGGTCAAGTGTAAATGTTTGCCTTAGACCCTTTGCTGTGTCAAAACCTGATTCCCAGCTAGAATCAGATCTATCTGTGAGTATCGCAAATAATTCAGCTTTTTTACTCTTGTTTTTGATTCTGATCGATGCAGTCACAATCTCATCAACAGGCATATCCATACTGAGGGCACCACTGCCAGTAATAGTCCATGAAGCAGTATAAGAACAAGATTCACCCTTAACTATATTGACTGTCAATTTGAGTGTTTTTTCCGTTTTACCACATGTTACGGTTATTTTTAATCTTGCCTCACCAATTCTGGCGGAATCTGGTGTTTTGATCTGCATTCTTGCTTTGTGCGTATCGCCACCGGCAATAGAGAATTCATAACTGTCCAACAAAGTTACAAGCTTTTCACCTTCATTTTCCACTTTCACATTAAACAACATGTCCTGTGTTCCATAATTTATAATAGTGAACGATTCGTACCAGGAATCACCGGGATTTGTTGTGTATTTTCTTGTTGATGTACCTTTTGTCCAACCCACATCAAACTCGCACTCCTGGAGTTTGCATGTAACTACCCATTCAAGCTTGTATGTCTCTCCACATCCCTTTACCGATACATCAATTTTGATAGATTTTCCATCTTGTGTACTCATTGATGCCTTCACTATCACATAAATGTTCACAGATTTACCAGCATCAATAGTTATCGACTGGCCTTGCATAATATCCTTGAAATTCACTGTCCATAACACTCCACCCATTGTGGACGCATCCTGGTCAGTTGTAAAATCGACCACAAATTTGTTTTGCTCAGAACCAGTGTTTTTTATCGTAAACATCTGATATTTTGCAATCCCTGGTGAAACATCATTTGTAATTCCAGTTCCGCCCTCTTCCCATTCACAATTGAATGAGCATGTTGGCGACTCAATAGTAATTTTATATTTGAGAGTGATTTTCTGAAGACCAGATTGAATAACTATACCAACTTCACAAGAATCACCAGGTGTTATTGTTTCATCCGGCTCGACAACAACCGAAACAAACTCTTCTCTATCAGGTCCCACTGTCACCCACTTGTCATTCTTTCCGCCTATTTTGACAGTCCATTTGGGACAAATATTATCAACCCTTATCTGCACCTGAATTTCCTGGGCATCAGTATTCCCAATTTTTATCTTTGCCTGTGTTGCCCGTCCTGGAAGTATTGTTTCTGATTTTGATTGTTTGCCATCTTCAAACGCAGCTGAGATTGTCCATGGATTTGGAACAATGGTTTCATCGTGGCACCATTTGTCTATCTCCATACCATTCTGGTAAAGCTTGATACAATAGGCATAAACTTCTCCGGCACCAATTTTCTCATCAATAAATTGAATCTGGGGGTTTGATTTGTCAACATTTTGTTTTAAGATTTCAACATCATTTCTGAACAAGGCAACATATACGTCCGATTCTGGAGGATTAAATGCTACCTCTGGGTTTATCCTTACATCCACAATAACTTTTGGCTGGCTAGGTTTTACTTTATCAACCTTCAATGATGCATCCTCAATACCTCTCAGCTCGCCGCATGGGCACTCAAAACCAGCTTGGGCAACAAACTGCCCGTTATAAAGAACAAGTGATTTCTTTTCCTGCTCTATGCCAAAGAACCCGATTGTGCGTTCAAAAGGATAGGCAACGGAAACAGTCGGTGAAAAGGCAACTTCAAAAATGCCCGACTGCCTTCCTGAAGGGGTATTCAGAATTGGCACTTTCATTGAAAGCGTGCAACCCGGTATCGGCTGGAGAGATGGCGGAAGGGAAGGAATTAGAAACTCTCCAAACTTTTTAGGATTTTGCTTTCTTTCAATCCGCATGTGTTTTGGTTTTGGCGAGTCATCAATACCGACTGTAAAAAGACCTTGAGACTTGGGATTGGAATCTTTTGATTCATATCCCTGCTCGGAGGCATTTGACGGGTTGAGCTTGAAAATGCCCTTTACAATCTGACCGGATTTCTGCGGATCATCAGTTGACTGATAGGGTCTCATATCAGAGAAATTGAATTCCATCTCTGCGAACTGATCCTTCATATCAGGGCATGTTGAGGTTGGGAAGAACCCGCATCCACCTTTAAGCGAGAGATCTACAAAATTACTATCCTGGGAGGTTGCCATTGAGACATCAAACAAAGATGCGATCATTGGTACAAAAATCCTCAATGAATTGGCCTGGATTTCATCGCATATCGATTTGATAACAAATTCCGCTTCACCCATCGTTCTGGCACATGGGGTGCAATTGGGATTGGAAACCGATATTTTTCCTGAAATGGCAATATCAAAATCGAGGAAGGCAATTCTGGATGAGTCATTAAAAATATTGCCAACAGGCCAGCTGGTCGAGAACTTTGCGATTTTGGCATCAAACTTGTTTTTGTACTGTTGCTGACCCTCAAAATTGACCGGGCCAAATTCCAAAAGAAATGGGAAGAGGGTTGGGTCAAAGATGTCACCGTTTCCTAAATCGACAAGAATGACTGATGTAAACGGCTTTATCTTCATCGTCAGTGGATCATACGAAACCTTGTAGGCCCTGACATTGCCTGCCTGTTTCATCCAGAGGGAAAAATTGGTTTTTGAGAGTTTGCGTCCCATTGGATCCAAAGCATCTGATATTGAAACAATATTGTAATCTTTCCCAGATGCCAAAAGCATTTTCGCACCAGACATAAAAACTTCCAAAGGATCGCTTGTCTTGATCTCTTCGACTGCAGAAACTTTTACCACCGGGCCAATCTCACCCATCGCAACAAGCGACTGTGGCTCAAGGTACCTCTTTATCTTTGCTGGTTCAGAAAGGGCAAAAAATATTTCAATCCTCTTCTCGGCACCATCCCAGTTGACCCTACCACCAAGTGATTCAACAATAAACCTGAAAGGAAGCATCGTGTTTGAGTTTTTTATCAAAGGTACAATTGCAGGGTTGGATGCCAGAATTGGTTTTTCAACTCCATCAACCTTTGCAATGTTTTTGCCAATGGTAAGCATTACAGAATGGTTCTGCAAATATACAATGGCAGTTTTGGTCGCCCCGTCCCACGAAAGCGAACCACCAGCTGCTTCTATGATCGGTCTGATCGAGACAAATGTAGAACCATTGATAATTTCTGGTGCAGTCTTGATTGTCGTTGACTGGCAATCGACAACCATGTCAAATCTGTTTATCCAGAGTTTGATGATCGTTTGTGAAGGATCTTCACAATCTTTTGGGAGGTAAACTGGGAGCATAGCCGTTCTGTGAGCAATCCTTCCATCTTTTCCAACAACAAGGAGTCCGTAAATATGGGGGCCAGGGGTTGGTTTATCCATAAAAGTGGTATCAGACGGAAGAAGTGTTGCCACCGGCTTGGAATTAGGACCACTAAAATCCCTGTATACGTAGATAGTGGAGGCTTGCTGCTGCGGCCAAGAGAGGGTTACCTGACCTTTTGATGCCGTTGCTGATAGCTGGATAAGGTAGGGTGGTACACCATTTTTCGAGAATGAAGATTGCGGGAAGGCAATTGAAGCAGAACAAAGAAGAGCTGCCAAAAAGAACGAAAGATTTTTCCTCATTTCTCCTCCTTTTTGCTAGAAAAATAATCGCATTTCTTCACGAATCAAGCGATTTTCCATTGTGATAAAATGATTTTTTTCTGAAATGATGTGACCTTCTTAACATTTCTACAAATGATAAAAAAACTTTAACAGATCGAGCAAAGCATCATTTTTGTGTTTATTTCTACGGCATCAAAATTTCACAAATCCATCACAAAAACAGCAAATTCATATTTTTGTTTAAAAATTGAAGTAATGATCTTTAAAAGGATTCATTGAGATAACAGGATGCTCAATTTTTGTCAGAAGTGTCTGCAACACAAAACAGAACTATTTTTGTCTCTGTTTCCGAGGTCAGGACAATTCGTGTCTCTCTATAGGATTTCCCCTGAAGGGATATTTTTATGGGTATTGCCACCTTTTGCCCAGGCGCACACCTGATTATCCCATTCTCTGGAACTGCCCAGTTTTTTTCTGATCGAGCGTAAAATGACACCCAGGAACCACCAACGTTTGATACCTCAAGCAATGCTGTACCATCACCATTCATTTCAATCTCTTCAACGCTCTTGCAATTAATCTTTGGCGGGTCACTCCCCTTGTAGCAAACAAGACCCTGCTTGGCAAACACTATCACAAAACCATTTCCTGTTTGAACAGGCACCGTCATCGGCTGGCCATCGAGCTTCATGGATTCGTATAAAAAACCATCTCTTGTGTCGATGATGGAAATTGTGGACGAAGCCCCCTTCGAAAGGACAAGCGCTTTCTTGCCACATACAAGGCAACCCATGATGTTCCCTTTGCCAAACTGGAGGTTCCAGATCGTTTTCCCTTTTTCATTTACACGCGCGACATTTTCTCTACCAGGCAAAAGAAAATCGCCTTCAAAATAGCATGCCGCTCTTGGATATGTCGAGCCGCCATCAACAGAACATTTCCATTCAAATTCCCACTTGGAGAAAAAACGATTGTACGAGAAGAGCCTGAAAACTCCGTCCCTGCAAAGGAAGAGAGCTCTGCTTTTTTCAGGTACTGTTATGACCGGTCCAAGTGAAGTGTTCATTTCTTCTGGAATGCTTGTGATCATTGAGCCACTGGCATCCATTGGAGCCGGGCACAAAAAACTGTTGTCCTGGCAGAACGCAGGTGATGTTGCCCAGAACGGGTTTTTGCTCTCCCAGATTACTCTTCCCTTCATTGCATCCAGGCAGAAAATTGATCTTCTGGCTATCGGAACAACAGCCGCTGGTATGGTGGTTCCGGTTATTAACGGTGAAATGTAAAACACATCACAGTTGTTGCCAAATGTTTTCCACCAGAGGAGCCTGCCATCACTTGTGGAAAGGCAAAAAACAGTGTCATTGCTTGTTGCATAAATCATATTGCGAAAAATTGTTGGAGATCCTTCAAAATCTTTTGGATGCAATGGAAGCACAACTTTTCTGGGCTTGGGGATCACAGAATCGGAAAAACTCCAGACAACTCTTCCATCAGCGGCATCAAAACAAACCACCTTGAATTCAAAAGGTTTTTTCAGCTCCTGATATTTGAGGATTATCTTATTTTCAAAACAAACTGGCGTAGAAATCCTTGCAGAACCCTCTGAGAGAGGGCTTTCCCAGGACTTGGAGAATTTGGGCCAGATATTGGCATTGGTTGAACTGTGGTGCATTGGCGAGCCACCAAAAGTTGGCCAGTAAAGTGTTGTGGCAAGCGCCAAAAAAGCGGCAAAAAACCTCAAGGTGAAGGTTCACTTTCCTTTATCGTTATCACAAGCGCTTCTGGCTTGAAATGCTCCACCTCTTTCGATTTTGAATCATAGATAGTTGAGCTCTGGCAATCAAATATCGCTTCGCCTTTCTTCTTGGCATAAAATCTTATTTTGAGGATAGCACCCTCGCCATCAACGCCAGGCAATGAGCCAATCCTTACAGGCCCAGTAACAAGAATTTCCCCTTTTGCCACCTCACTCCAGTAGAAAGCAGTATTTGTGCCATCACTGCTGAAGAAACCACCATCCTCTATGCTCAAAATGTCCAGTTTTGATGGTTGGTAGACAAAATAAAACTTCGATCCAGTTATTCCTTTTGCATCCTTTATTTTCAAGAAGGCCGTGAATTCTGTTCCTTCTTTTACTTCATCAGGAAGCTCAAAATAAAGTTTTGGGGCCTTTTGTGCTTCACCCTCAACAGTTATGTCAAGTGGCACCTCAATTTTCCAGGATGGGTAACCTACAGGTTCAAGATTTATGACATCTTTGAGTTCTTCACCAGGGGATGCGTCTTCAGACAAAAGTACAGAAAAACGCATTTCGAAAGTCTCGCCTGGTATTATCTTCGGGGTCGCAAATTCATGGACAAGCCCGTCAAATGTTACAAAACCAAAATCCTCAAAGCCGGGTGGCACATTTTCAGGAGATTTAAGCTTGAACTCTACTGGAACACCAAGATGATTTGTCACTACAAAATCAACATCTTCATATCTTTTCTGCTCCAGATTAATTGCCTTTTTAACAAGAGGGGGTTCTATTTGCTTCTCTTTCTTTTGTTTCAATGATTCCAAATCGAAGCTCAGCTCCAGCTTTTTCCCAGGCAGGGCAACAACCTGCATAACATAATCCGGGTAACCATTTAGGGACACTTTTATGGTTCTCAGTCCAGGCTCAAGCTGTATTGTGGCTGGGCAGGTGGCAGTCGCCTTGCCATCAACATAGATGTAGGCACCTTTCGGGTTGCTGGAGACTTTTGTTTCAGCCTTCGTGGGCACAATTTTTTGCAGGAAATACTGCACCCTGGCAGGGGATGGCGGGACATCAACAAAGGTCTCGAAAGTCTCATATCCTTCAGCAAAAACCTTCACATGGTATTTGCCAGAGGCCAGATGGTATAACGTAGTAGGGGCAACCCCATGTGGTGCATAGTTGACCATTACATTGGCACCAACGGGAACGCCCGAGATTTCAATCTGTTCTCTGCCCCAATATGGTTGAGGGAAATTTACAAGAATTGATTGCGATTTTGCATACCAGCCCAGTGTCCCGTCAAAAACCTCGGTCACTGATCTCAAGGGCAGGAAAGTTTGACCGTCCTTCATCATTGCCGGTTTGGCCATTGACACTTCCTGACCATTAACAAGCATCTTTTCTTTTCCAATTGTTATTTCAACGTTTTTGTCCTGAAAATTTATTTTGGCCAGTTGTTTTTCAGCATCCCACTCAAAATCGCACGGAAGAGCATTTAGGAAAACTCTCAATGGCACCATGGTAACACCCCCAAAAATAAAGGGTGCTACAGACAATTCGTTCGTCTGACTCCCAATCCATGAGGTTTTCCTTCCGATCCCCAACCTGACAAGTAATCTATCAGAATCATTCAAGGTCGCAATCATCTGGACAGTACTTTTTCCAGCAATCGAACTGATCAATACCTCGGCTTCATACGTAAAACCCTTGCTCATGCAGGTAGTGTTGAGACTGACTGGTATATCGCCTATTGAAGAAAAATCGGCACTCTGTTCCCCGGAAAATGAAAATGGGTTGCATGATTCAGTTGCTGTCTTAATCGTGGCACTACCAATAATAGCCGTCTTGGCCTCATTTCCAACTGGAAGTGGCAAGGAATGATTGCCATCTACAAGACCAAAATCAATCACCGGTGGGACAACAAGTTTTGGAGTTGGTGGAACAGGAGGGTTTGGGATCCCTACAAAATAGACCTCTCCAACAGCAACAGCGTCAGTTTCTGATCTTCCAAGAAAACCGAATGGAGAGCAGGTGATGTTGCCAAATGATGGTTCGAGAGAATTGCTCCTGTTATTTATTTTGCCAACAACCGGCCAGTTTGGCTGGTTTGGCTCGATAAGCACGTATGGCTCTCCTCCAAAAATGAATTCCATTCCAAATCCGGTTGGATCAGAGAAAAAGGAAAATTTCCCATCGCATGATACACCAACTGATTTGTGGGTGAGTTTTGCCTTGACATCTCCAGTCGCAGTTTCAAAAGTTACGGCACCTGGATGTTCCATTCCATTGTCATTGAGAACAAGATATTTTCCATCATCCGTGACGAGATCGGTGGAAGAAACACTGCTCACGGTGGCTGTTATTGAGTATTTGGTTGTTGCAGCAATCAAAAGTTTGAAGTTCTTTCCGTCAGAGGAACAAGTGTAGACACCATGTTTGCCACTCTGGCCGATTTCAGCCTTGAAAAAAACCTTCCCCGTCTCTCTGGCTATACCTATCGGGGCTAATATTTTTCCTGCACCAGTTTTTGGGTAATAGAATTTTTTCCCGTCCCATCTTGGCCTGCTAAGAAAAAACAGCCCTGCGCCATTCGTTCCCATTGAAACAAGTGAAATACAGGAGCCACTCTTTCCAGGGGTTACGATTTTCCCCAAACAGACGCCGACAAATCTCGATCCATCAGCATTTAATCTGAACCATAGCAGATCCCATTTAACCTTTATCCCATCATAGGTTGTATCGGGAACCATGGCCGTTTTGGCAGATTTGCCATTCAGATTGAGCATCACAAGATACCTTCTGCCGGAGGACATGCCAATAAATCCTACATGATCCCCTCTTTTTGGTAATTGAGGCTCTGACATGACCTTTATTGTCCCAGGGTATGATTTTGGACCGGCAAGATCACCTGGCTGGAAAAGCGTCGAGATCCTAGTCACTCTGAGCATGGAAGGTTCAATATCCAGAAGGACAAGTTCTTTTGAAGGCCCCTGGATAACCATCTTTCTCAAATCGGCAGTACATGTTGTCGCAACTTTTTCAAGTTTCCAGGCTGTAAGTCTTTGTACTGTTGTTTCTATCGATTCTCTTGCATTTCCCCTCGCACCAACAGGGGTAAAAGTAAACGATAACAGTATCACCAAGAAAAGGGTGATTCCTTGACGACAGCATTTACGCAACATCAAAATCTAAAATCTCCCCTTGTATATTCTCTCGGCCCATTTTTTATCAAAACTAGGATAACCCGGCATTTCTTCCCCTTTGCCTTTCTGCACAAAAAGGTCTTCAACCAAGGTTGGGACCGATGATCCAGGGATGCCAAGTTTTTCAAGTGTTGTATCGCAGCCAATGCTTTCCAGGAAACCTGCCGGGTCAGACATGAGATTGGTTGTGAACATGTGGTGTCGCTCCGGGAAATTCTCCCTGAAATATGAAAGTGCAGGAACAAGCAGGTAAGCCAATCCGAGGCCATGCGGGATGTCAAAGTGAGCCGACATCACATGCTCCATCCAGTGGAGTAGAAAACCACCGGGCCTTCCACCATTTGGCATTCCGGAGAGTGCAACAGCAGAAGCCCATGAAAGCTGAGTTCTTGCTACAATGTCATTTCCATCAGCAAGTGCAAGCGGAAGATATTTCATGACTGTTTTTACGATGCCTTCGCTGAAGTAGTCAGGTATGGGGCAGTGAGCATCGTTTGTTCCAAGATATGTTTCAAGGACATGGATCATGATGTCAACGCCACCCCAGGCTGTCACATTACGATTGCAGGTTGTAGTCAAAACAGGGTCTATTATCGAAACAGCAGGAAAAAATAGCGGCGAATATGCTCCAAACTTCTGCTTCATGGTCCAGTTGGTTATTACAGCACCGCTATTAAAATCAGAGCCAGTTGCCGCAAGAGTCGGCACCATGATAATCGGCAAAGCTTTTTCTATCGGATACACCCTCATGACATGGTCCCAGGCTGGTTTTCCTGAAATAATGGACGCAGATGTAAGCTTTGCTGCATCCATGACAGAACCGCCACCAACAGCTATGACTACGTCGCAACCAGCTTGTCTACCCAAGCTTGCAGCCCTGTCACAGGTATCTTCTCTTGGGTTTGGTTCAACACCAAAGAACTCGGTCACTTTGAGATCGCTGGAAGAAAGCATTGATTTTACCTTATCAGAAAGCCCTGATGTTTTGGCAGATGATTTGCCATACATCACAAGTGGATGTTTGCCTATTTTTGAAGCCTCACTGGCAAGCTGGGACAATACTCCAACGCCAAATATTACTCTGGTCGGATTGTGAAGTGTCAGATTTATCATGTCTTTATGATATAATCCAATCGAAAGCGTTGCAACCTTAAGGAGCAAAGCGTAAAATACCAAGCAATGGGCAAATCAAAGAAAAGGAAGGCCAGGGCAAGACTGATAAGAGCATCTGTCAGGCTTGTACTACTTTTGGGTGCAGCATTTCTTGTTCTGTGGGTCCTCTGGACAGGATTTGGGTGTTTATTCGGGTCCGGGGGCAGTAAAAACAGCACCTCCCTGTATTTTTATGATGACATACTAGGCACTCTCGCCCCTGTTGAACGCAAGATAAGCTCCCAGCCAGATTTGGCAACAAATGCCGTTCTGGAATTGATAAAGGGGCCGCAGCCAGGTGAACACGTCAGGGCAACATTGAACCCAAGAACAAAACTGATCTGGTTAAAAACCGAGGGCGGGGTCGCGACGGTCAATCTGAGCAAGGAGATACAGACCCGAATATCTTCCGATGTTCCGGAAAAGATGGCAATCTACTCAATCATCAATACTTTAACCTCCATAAAAGGCATAAACGCAGTGGAATTCCTGATTGATGGAACAAAGCCAACGTTTTTTCAGAGCTCTTTTGATGCCTCGGGCCAGTTTACCCAGCTCCTGGAGGAAAACAAAAACACCAGGGATTGCTACCTGTATTTCCCAAACCTGGAATCAAAATATATAGCAGTCGAAACGGCAAAGGTCAGAAATGTTCTTGATCCAGCAACATTTGCCGGGCTAGTCGCAAAAAGACTCATCCAGGGACCACAATCCCCATATCTGACAAACGTTTTCCCGCCATCTACGAAAGTCCTTTCGGTAAAACTCGCTGAAGGCATGCTCACTATCAACCTGTCGATTGAAGCAAGAAACCAGAACACAGGGGCAGATGGAGAGCTTGCAATGATGCAGTCCCTTGTCTGGACATTGACGGAAGTTCCAGGCGTAAGAAAGATAAAAGTCCTTGTTGCAGGCAAAACCGCAGACACACTTGGCGGCCACATTTCAACATTTGACCCAATCGAAAGAATGGACCAGGTACTCTTCGACGAGAACGTAAAGGAGGGTGGCAAAGCTGTTCTTGTGTTCCTGTCGGTAGACATGGGTGATGGCATCTACCTGCCGGTACCAAGAATAAGAAGCATCAGGATCGATGCCGATCCAATCCAGCAGGTTGTGAATTTGTTGTTACAGGGAACAAACGCCGATGAGAGAGATTTCTCTATTGGCACCTGCATTCCGGGCGAGACAAAACTCAATTCCATAAAAAAAGAAGGAGACCATTATCTTGTTGACCTGAATCTCGACACAAAGGCAATCCAGGACGCCAGTTACGAGGCAACAATGGTCAGACAGCTAGTGATGACAGTCACAGAACTCGACAGAAACTCAGCAGTCCTTTTGTCTATCAATGGTGAAATCAGGGAAAGCTTGCCCTATGGAACCAAAACCGGCACACCAATTCTGAGGGGCCCTTGAAAAAACTTCTAGCATTTTCACTACTCTTTGTCTTGCTGGCAACAGGTTCGACAATAAGGGAGAAATCATACTACTTCGAATCCGACAAACCATATGGTGAAGTGCTCTTGCACCTTAAGGGAGGAAAATATTACTGCCTCGACAAGACACTCCCACAAGGCACCAGTGCTATTAAAACCATCTACGAACAAACAGAACTTGGCAAGTTTCATTCATACGAAATGGTCCTTGATGAACTGAACGGCTTGTCAGAAAAATATCCTTTAAAATGTCACACAGTGTCGCTTGGGCAAACAATCGAAGGCCGCGAGATCATGGCCTTGAGGTTCCAGCCAGAAAAACCCTCCCCGGCATTTCTTTTTATGGGTTGTCACCATGCAAGGGAATGGATGAGCGTTGAGGTTCCTCTCAGGCTTGCCCATATCCTGGCCGAGAATCCGGGCAATGACAAAAGAATTGATAAATACCTGGCAGATTATGACATCTGGATCGTTCCCATGGTAAACCCTGATGGTCACTCATACTCAGTCAAAGAAAACAGGCTCTGGAGAAAAAACAGAGCAAAACAGCAGGGTGGGGCAGTAGGTGTAGACCTGAACCGTAATTATGGATACAAATGGAGTGAACAGGGAGCTTCCGGAGACCCTTCCGATGAAACCTACCACGGTAACAAACCTTTTTCCGAAAACGAAACTTCCATCATAAAAGCACTTTCGGAAGAAGTACCCATCATCGGTTGTCTTACATACCACACTTTTGGCGAGCTGATTCTCTACCCTTGGGGATACACAAAAACAAAGACTTCCTTTGATGCCAAACTGGCAAAACTGGCCGAAGGAATGGCGAAAATATCCGGACCGCCAAACGACAATGACTACAAGGAAAAACCTCTTTCCGATAAATATGACTATATACCAATGCAGGCCTCCGGCCTCTACGAGGCATCCGGTGACTGCACAGATTTTCTTTTTGCGGAATTCGGCACTCCAGCATTTACAATCGAAATGGGAGAGTCAAAGGATGCTTTTGCGCCACCCGACACAATGATAGAACCGACAATAAACCAGGTGATGGAATTCAACTTCTATCTCTTGGAAGAAGCCCCGAAGGAATTTGGCATACTCTATGGTAAAGTGACCGATATTTTCAAAAATCCTGTCCAGACAAAAATAACAATCCCCGGGCTGGATCAATCATTAAAAATAGACCCCGGAACAGGAAAATTTTTCAGGGTTCTCCCGAAGGGCAAATATCTGGTGAGTTACGGAAAAGATCAGAAAAAGCTTGTAGAGCTTAAAGATGATTTTCAAAAGGTTGATTTGATTATGGAATCAGATCAAAAAGTGTCATTGTCTGGTCAGATATTTGACCAGTTAGGTAAACCAGCAAAAAGAAAATTGCAGTTGCTTGATGCCAGTGGGAATGCAGTGGAAGGAACTGCCTTTACGGAAAGGTTTGCCTACACGGTGCCAACCGGATATTACACAATAAGGGTTTTCCGCCAGGATATGGGGCCACAGGATTTCAAGGTAACGCTCAAATCAAATATTGATATAGACTTGATTGTCAGGGAGTAGGCGGTTTTTCTCCAAACAAACTTTCGTAAACTGGGTATATAAACCCTCCAGCTGCAAGATCAAATGAGTCCTTGTCGAATGTGGCGCCATCTTTTGCCTTCTGATATCTGGAGAGCGAGCTCAAAAGGGAATCCTTGGCTTTTCTGAAAACATCAACAAGCTCACTATCAACACCATCCTTCTCAGCCTGGGAGATTATTTTATCGAGGTTGGTTGCAAAAGTTGAGTAATTAATGGCAAGTGCTTCTTCAGCATCTTTTTTCTCAAATGGCAGTACGGGTTCTGTGGGTACATCACTAACAGCATCCAGCATGGCTTTTGGGAAGATAAGTCCTTCCCTGTATTTAGCCAGAAGCTCGTCGTCATAGTCAAACTGTGGTGAACCTTCAATTGGCGACCTTCCAGGCGGGGTTGCTGGTGCAAGTTTCTGATCAATAAGACAAACGCCCAGCATCATCTTTTTTGCCCTCTGCTGTCCATACGCCTGTACGATGGATCTTGGGACAGGACGGTTGCAAACAATAGTGTTTCCGTCTATATTTGTACGGGTTATTCTGAAATCGGAGCCAATGATCTCCAGATTCTGCTTTGCAACCTCGATCGCGGTCTCGTACGAGAGCCTCATTGAGGCCAAAGCTTCATTGGCCGGAACAGGGTTCCTGCCACAGGACGAGAGCAAGAAAGATAGCGCAACAAGTAGAAGGGGGAGTTTCTTCATTCTATTAAGAATTTAAGTTCAAAAAAGTCGGCGGTCAACCGTTGACCACTTTCTGGAAGAATGTATAAAAGTACGAGAGGTGAAAAATGCCAAAATATGTATTTGTGACCGGCGGAGTTATGAGCTCTTTAGGAAAGGGTATCGTTTCCTCATCCATAGGCAAGATTTTTGAGGCCATGGGTTTTGAGGTAACAATCCTCAAATTTGATCCTTACCTGAATGTTGATGCTGGCTCACAAAACCCATACCAACATGGGGAGGTTTTCGTAACAGACGACGGTGCCGAAACCGACCTCGATCTTGGTCATTACGAGCGTTTCCTTGGGAAACCCCTCTCAAAAGCCAACAACGTAACAACAGGTTCACTTTATCAGGCAGTTTTGGCAAAGGAGCGCAGGGGAGACTTCCTGGGTGCAACAGTCCAGATAATTCCACACCTCACGCAAGAGATAAAATCAAGAATTGTCCAGGTTGGCGAGTTGACAAAAAGTGACATAGTCATAGTGGAAATTGGTGGAACAGTCGGTGACATCGAAAGCCAGCCATTTCTTGAGGCAATAAGGCAGTTTGGGAGTGAACAAAAACCAGAAGATGTAATATATTTCCACCTCACATACGTCCCGCTGCTCCGAATAACTGGAGAGCTTAAAACCAAACCCACCCAGCATTCTGTCCAGGAGTTGAGGCGAACCGGTATAAAACCGCATGTAATCGGATGCAGGAGCGAAGTCCCAATATCAAAGGATGTCAGAGCGAAGATAGCACTATTCTGCGATGTAGACCTGGAGCACGTTTATTCTCTCCCGGATCTGGATACTGTTTATAAAGAGCCACTTTATCTTGATGAGCAGGGGCTTGCATCCCAGATGGCAAAACTTTGGAACATCCTTCCAAGGCAGGCCGATCTGATCAACTGGAAAAAACTAGTAAGTACCTATATGGCACCAAAAAATACGGTCAAAATCGGGATGATAGGCAAGTACACAAAACTCTCCGATGCCTATCTTTCTGTCAACGAGGCTCTCAAGCACGCCGGGATAGCCACAGAGAACAAGGTCGAGATTGAATGGGTGGATGCTGAAACACTGACCGCCCCCGGGGAAGTGGAAAAACTTTCAAAATACGACGGCCTCCTTGTTCCAGGAGGTTTTGGATACAGAGGTATCGAAGGAAAAATTGAAGCGGCAAGATACGCAAGGGAGAACAAAATCCCATACCTTGGGTTGTGCCTTGGCCTCCAGGTCATGACAATCGAATTCGCAAGGCATGTTTGTGGTCTCAAAAATGCCAACTCAACAGAGTTTGTTCCCGAAACCCCAGAACCAGTTGTTGATACAATGGCAAGTCAGAAATTCATCACCGACAAAGGTGGAACAATGAGATTGGGTTCCCAGCCCTGCGTAATCGAGGAAGGAACGCTTGCTTATTCCATTTATAACACCAATAAAATACAGGAAAGACACAGACACCGCCTCGAAATCAATAATGAATACAAACCAGTGCTTCAGGAAAAGGGGATGGTGTTCTCCGGTATCAATCCGACCCTCAATCTTGTTGAAATTGGCGAAATAACAAATCATCCGTTCATGATAGGTGTCCAATATCATCCAGAGTTCAAAAGCAGGTTCGAGACGCCACACCCCTTGTTCCTGGCATTTATAAAGGCAGCTTCTGGATTCAGGAACAAAAAACCGGAGCAAAAACTCATTTAGAAATCAGGTTTTTAATGGAACAATCATATATCTTCATCAAGGGTGCGAGGGTGCACAATCTCAAAAACATTGACCTTACCCTCCCCAAAAACAGCCTAATTGTTGTCACAGGTCTTTCTGGTTCTGGAAAATCCAGTCTTGCATTTGATACGCTCTACGCTGAAGGACAGCGCAGATACGTCGAGTCGCTTTCTGCCTATGCAAGACAATTTATAGGGATGATGGAAAAACCCGATGTGGACTACATTGAGGGACTTTCGCCAGCAATTTCCATCGACCAGAAAACAGGGTCAAGAAACCCGCGTTCAACAGTGGGCACAATGACAGAAATTTATGACTACTTGAGACTTTTTATGGCCAGGGTAGGCACACCGCATTGTCCCAAATGCGGAAAACCAATCCAGAAGCAAACTGTCCAGCAGATGGTAGATACGCTCATGAGCGATTATCCTGGATTCAGGGCCACCGTACTTGCACCAATAGCAAGGCACCGCAAGGGCGAATACAAAGAGCAGATTGAGAAAATGCGCAAATCAGGGTACACAAAGATGCGTATCGATGGGTTGACAGTTGACCTTGACCAGCCAATAAAGATGGACAAAAACGAGCGCCATACCCTGGAAGTGGTCATAGATCGTGTTCTGCTTGAGGAAGAATCAAAAACACGGCTTGCTGACTCACTCGAAACCTCGCTGAAACTTGGGGAGGGTGTTCTCAGGGTGCTTGTCCAGAAATCAAAAGATGACGAACCCATGGAGCTCACCTTTTCTGAAAACTTTGCCTGCCCAGATTGTGGTGTCGCAATTGAAGAAATCGAACCAAGGCTTTTTTCGTTCAATTCTCCTTTTGGCGCCTGCCCAGTTTGTGATGGTCTTGGGAGAAAACTCGAAATCTCAGAGGACCTGCTGGTTCCAAACCCAAACTATTCAATAGTCGAGGGTGCGATAAAAGCGCCGGGTTTTGCATCAACCGACAGCTACTCGGTGGCCATAATCAAGCAAGTTGCGGAAGCCCTTGGGGCAGACCCGTTTAAACCATGGAAAAACCTGCCTGAAAAAATCAAAAAGGAAATTCTTTACGGGGGAGCAACAAAAAAGAAAATAAAGGTCCAGCTCACGAGTGAACGTGGAACATTCAGCTACAATATCAACTTTGAGGGAATCATCCCCTCAATACAGCGCAGGCACAAACAGACACAAAGTGATGGCATGCGCCAAGCTTATGAAGAGCTTATGATTGAAGTCCCCTGCCCGGCATGTGGAGGAAAAAGGCTCAAACCAGAAGCATTGTCAGTAAAGGTCAGCGGGAAAAATATTGCAGAAATTGCCTCATGGCCAATAGACAAAGCATTCAATTTTTTTGAAACGTTGAAACTTTCGGAAAAAAACATGGCCATCTCCAAACAGGTAGTCAAAGAAATAAAATCCAGGCTTAACTTTCTTCTTGATGTTGGATTAGCTTATCTAAGCCTCGACAGGGGGTCAGCAACACTCTCTGGAGGGGAAGCTCAGAGGTTGAGACTGGCAACACAAATAGGTTCCAGTCTTAGTGGTGTTCTCTATGTTCTTGACGAACCATCAATCGGACTCCATTCAAAAGATAACAGCAAACTGCTTTCTGCCCTCAAAAGGTTGAGGGATCTTGGTAATACATTAATTGTTGTAGAACATGACGAGGAAACAATAAGGGAAGCCGATTTTATCGTTGATATTGGCCCTGGCGCCGGAGTGAATGGCGGTCACGTTGTTGGAACTGGAAGCGTATCAGAAATCTGCAAAGTTCCTATATCGGAAACCGGCATGTATTTGTCCGGCAAAAAAAAGGTGGAGATTCCAGATGAAAGAAGGTCCGGCGACGGAAGATTTATAAAAATCGTCAAACCCACGGAACACAATCTTAAGGGAGAGGATATAACAATACCGCTTGGGACCCTGACTGTTGTAACAGGCGTTTCCGGATCAGGGAAAAGTACACTTGTAAATGACATCCTGTATGCCAGTCTCGCAAAAGAATTCTATTCTTCGAGGGAAATGCCCGGTAAATGCGAGAAAATAGAAGGAATTCGCAATCTCGACAAGGTCATCATTGTTGACCAGTCACCGATAGGCAGAACACCAAGATCAAATCCAGCTACGTACACAGGGCTCTTCACATACCTCAGAGAACTCTTTGCAAAATTACCCGAATCCAAGGCAAGGGGATATGAGGCAGGAAGGTTCTCATTCAACGTAAAGGGCGGAAGATGCGAGGCTTGTGAAGGCGATGGAATGATCAAGATAGAAATGCAGTTCCTTCCGGATGTTTACGTGCCATGCGAAGTTTGCAAGGGTAAAAGGTTCAACAGGGAAACGCTGGAAATCAAATATAAGGGCAAAAACATTGCGGAAGTACTAGATCTCTCGGTTGACGAGGCATATGAGATGTTTGAGAGTATACCATCAATAAAAAACAAGCTCCATGTACTGAGGGATGTTGGTCTCGGCTACATCAAACTTGGCCAATCGGCAACAACACTCTCCGGAGGAGAGGCTCAGAGGGTCAAACTCTCGAGCGAACTATCCAAAAGAGGGACGGGCAGGACACTCTATATCCTTGATGAACCAACCACTGGCCTTCATATGGCGGATACCCATATGCTCATAGAGGTTCTCAACAGATTGGTCGACAAGGGCAACACGGTGCTTATAATTGAGCACAATCTTGATGTTATTAAGTCTGCTGATTACATCATCGATCTTGGCCCTGATGGTGGAGATGCTGGCGGAAAGCTCATTGCATTTGGTTCACCTGAAGAAGTTGCCGCAATCGAAGGTTCATATACTGGTGAATATCTGAAAAAAGTCCTTCCAAAAACAAGTATTGGGAAAACAAGAAGAAAAGAACATACAACGCCAGTTCAACTACCAATCAGACCTTTTGAAGAAACAAAGACACAAAAAAAGGCTGGCGGGAGAAAATTAAAGATAGTCGATGACGATACCAGCGAAGAAGCGATCCAGACATTTATTTCTGAGCTGGAAGCTCAGGAAGAAAAACATCAAGAGTAACTTTCCCATCTGTTTGCGAGTAGATCATTTCACCCTTGAGAGCCATTGCAATCCCCAAAAGTGGTACAACTGGCCTCTCATTGACGAACCTTGACGGGCACGGGAGCAGTATTTCATTTATCTCACCAACACCTTCCTGTACATAAACTTTTGAGTCGCCAAGTCTATGGGTTATCTTGATGTCTCCTCTTTGCAATACATAATAGGTTGGTTCATAGGTGTATTCGTATACATCAAGGGTTGCATCCAGCGCAAGCTTGAAAATTTCCAGAGGAACCATGATGGAGCTGTTTTCAATAAATGGTTCTGGCCTCACTCTTATTTTTGATTGTCCAAGATGGCCAACAGAAGAACCGATGCGCATCTGAAATATAACATGCGTCCTGCCAAGGCTCCTGGTATATTTTAGCGGAATCGTAAAGCATTGGCCTGTTTCAGGGCAAGTTGCATATATTTCTGCAGTGTTCTCGCCAATTGAAGCAAGATCATTGATAATTGTTGCAGTAAAATATGTGCTTGTATTGCCATATATCCTGCCATTTGACCTGCCAATAACAACCCAAGGGACTTCGGATTTTGCAATATACGAGACTGGAAGCTCTCCCTTGTTGAAAAGTGTTATTGAAGCGAGTGGAACACCCATGTTTAATCTACCCTCAAGGATTGCCTCGGTGGTACCAAGCGAAAGAAAACCTGGTTTTGGAGGCACGGCTTCCTTCTCACCAATTTTTTTAGCCATGACATCAACTTTTATCAAACCATTTTTCCAGGCAACAACAATTTCACCTTGCGACTGTCCAAGCGTTAACGAATGCATGTCAAGCTCGATAGCTATATCAATCTGGTCAAATGGCATAATCTCAAAACCATTGTGTGAAACTGATATCCATGGATTACTCGATGATGTGAAAATCTGCTGAATCTCACCCGAATTGTTCCTCACTGTTAATTGGGACGTGGCATAAGGATGGCTTGAAGAAACACTTCCCAAATCAAGTTTTTTTGAGGAAAGTGAAATTTCAAAACCTGCTGTTTTAAGGGCAACAATTTTGTTCGATTTTGTGGCAGCAAATATTTGGTCCAAGAAAGGTATCGGCTGACCTATTGTTTCAGATGGCAATTCAAGTTGCCAGAGTTTTTCGCCACTTTTTGGATCATGAAAACTCATCATTTTGCCAAAACAGAAGATATCATATGCTCTTGATGATTGAGGTTGAACAGTCACAGGCCAGCGTTTTTCCCAAAGCTGGGTGCCATCTGAAAGCCTAAAAGAATAAACGACGTTCGATCCTGAACAAATTATGACATGATCAACCGAGATGGTGGCTGGCCAGGTTACCGGGCCTGTAACATTGGTCTTCCAAACTATATTGCCAGTAGCATTGTCCATTGTATAAACGTTTCCAGACCTGCAAACAGCAACAACATGGTTCATCCTTGTTGAAATATGGGTCACTTCATCATTAAGATTCTTTGTCCATATTGTAAGTAGAGTTGATTGCGAGATTGCCTGGATACTTTTTCTATTTGGCGTTACTATGAACACTTCTTTTTGGGATAAAACTGGCGGCTCCAGGGAATAATCGCATTGAAAATAGTTCCCAACAACTCTGCCTTTATAAAGGTCAATGGCCATAGCAGACGACGTTCTAGCAACATGATTGAGACCTTTAAGAAAAACGTAGTTTTCACCAATAACTGGTGTTGTGAGTTCGTCAAAGCCAAGGTTGATGAGAAATTTCTGCTCCCCTCTCTCAAGATCGAAAGCCTGTATGTAACCAAGTTTACTGGTCACAAGACCCATGGTCGATGTTACGCAAGGGGTGTATTTTACGTAATCAACGGTTTGTCTTTTCCATAGCTGGTTTCCTGTATCAGCATCTAGACAAACGATGCTATATTGACCAGAAACAACAAGAACATGCTTGCCATTAGTTGCGCATGGTAGCTCTTCTGTTTCGTAGTCTACATGCTTCTTCCATCTCATCGTCATTGGCTCACGCCCAATAAAATTCACCCTGCCTGAATTACCCGGATCAGTTGGTGGTTCGGCAATTGCCGGGGAGGCAAGAAAAACAGAGAAAACGATGAGGAGAGGAAGCAATTTTTTCATTATTTCGGTTGCACCTCAACCCTGTATTCTTTAATTGGGTAACCCTGTTGGTCGGTTATTTCAGAATTTCTTGGGAAAATCTCCTTTGACAGACCTTTTGACATCATGGCCCTGACCCAGAAGTTGAATGGTTTAGGTTCCTGCGGAGACACCTTGATCATTACCTTTCTTGTCACACCACTACCCCAAGAGTTCCACCTGACAATGGCAACAGGGTGAATTGCCCTTATCTGCTGGCCGTCCCTGTGGTCTATAAAGGATCCTGGATAATATACATAGGCAAATGATGGATACTGGGCCCCAGTATCAGGATCGATTTCAATTACCGCACCTTCCGGGCAGGATATCGCCACTTCCGAAAGGTCAGCATCAGCACCATCATTCCTCACATATACACTTAAAACAAAGCTCTCGCCAGCCTTTGGAACCTGCGGCCAGTGTTCTATCTGATAAACAAAGGGCAATGGGCCCTTGTCATCAAGATAAAGCGTTGGTGCATTTGTGGTCACACCAGCAAAAATTGTGACCCTTGCTTCAGCGCTCCTGTATGACTGATGAGTGGCCATGACCACCTGTTCACCTTCACCAAGCCCATCAATTCTATATTTTCCATAAATATCCGTCTTTGTTAGGTGGCCAGCGCAAGACACTTCTGCATCGACAATTGGCCCGTTGGTTGTTCTATCAAGCACAAAACCTTCCAAAACACCAGAAGATTTCGTGACAACGAATTTCCCTATGTATTCTGATTCGAGTCCGTCAAGATCTGTGAGTGTAACAGACCATGTGTGCTCGCCAACCGGAAGCGGGCCAATGGTAGGTGTCATGTAGTCTATGACCATCATTCCACCCATGGATACATCAACATGTTTGGCAAAATCAACATAAGTGCAAAGATTTTTGATTCCCCTGTCATCCTGGGCCCTCACCTGGAGCTGGAAACTCTGGTAGTTTGAATATGGTGATTGCGGGTGCATAATGACTTGCAGGAAGCTTGGTGGTTGTTCCCTTCCCCATACTCTATACCAGATTTCTTTTGTTTCCTCGTAATATGGCCAGGTCATCCTGAATTTAAGCCTGTGCCATCCAGGAGCATCTGTTGGAAGGGGCATCTTTTCCAGAATGATTGTTTCCGATGTTATCTGGAGCATCTGCTCATAATCACGATATGGGAGGTCATCTATCATCCATACACCAACCACTTTGATGGTACCTTTTCCACCAACCCTGATTCCAAGTTCTGCAACAAGTGGTGAGTTCTGGGTGACAGTCGTTCCATCACCCGGGTAGATTATGCCGGGCCATACCCATGCTTCCCCAACAATTCTGAAAGTTACAGCATTAGATAACAGTTCTGCTGGAGAAACAAGTTTGAACTGGACAGTATGCGGACCCGCAGACTGGGCAGGTATGGTCATTTCGTAGATAAACTCACCAGGACCAACAACAATTTTTTCAAGCTTGTCATACACTTTTCCATCAAGGAGGAGGTAACCAAGCAAGTTGAAAGAACCTGCCTGGGTAACGTTTATTTTAATTTTGACTTTTGTAGTGCCATCAATTGAAACAGTCGCATCCTGAATAACAGGATCAAGTACAACCGCTATTGGTGTCTTTGAAGAAACTGTGTATTTAATTATTCCTGATTTGTATGCTGTCGGCAAATCAACTATCAGCTCAACGGTGTGATCACCAGGAACATTTGTTGGAAGTACCTGAGACACCTTTGCAACTGCCTGCCATGCAACCTGCATTTTTTGCGTGAAAGGATGACTTGTTCCATCAACAATCCATTTGCCAAAAATCTCGTATGTTCCTTGGCCTTTTAGCGGTATTTCTGCTTTTGCCTCAAGAAAATCACCCTGGCTTACAACTTGACCATTTACTGGCGAGATGATTTTTACTCCAGAAATATCTTGTTTCGGTGGGTTGACGGTATAGGTGGTCGAGGAAGTTTTTAACTCATTCGGAGATATGAGCTCAAAATAGACCTCGTGACTGCCACCAAGAGATGTCGGCAGGAAGGTTTCAAAAACTATTGGTTCAGGTGATGGTGCCATTAGGGTCTTGAAGTAGGTTGGCCCCTCCTGGCCATCTACAATGAAACGTCCCCAAATAGCAGTTTTACCCTCTCCAGTGAGAACAAACCTCACCCTGCCAACTAAATTTCCCAATGCATCAATGGTGGGGTTCCCCACGGGTGCTTCCAGAGTGACTGTGCAATGTGGTGGCTCCACAGAAGATGCCGAGAATACAGGAAAACTCAAAGAGAGTATAACCGCAAGTGCAAAGGCAATACGCTTCATCTAGACCTCCGAAAAACAATTTTATAGCAAGCCACCGCTCAATGCAAATATTCAATGATGTTTCTAGCAGAAATAAAACCAAGTGACAAGCACAAAAATAATCTGTCGGTTTTAATCCGGTTGCCAGGAATCACATTTGAAAACATCAATTATAATCTGTACGGGAGTCACAATGAAAAAAAGGGTAATCATAAGAAAATTGGGAGTTGAGCTGGACTTTACACCACCAGAACCGCCAAAAAGACATGGGTTTGCTGAGAATTTAAAACACCTAAAAAGGGTCTTGCCTTACGCCAGACCATTGCTCAAACATTTTATTTTACTTTCGCTTTTTTCCGTAATTTCAGCTGCATTTGGGCTGATTCTGCCGTTTGCACCAAAGATAATCCTGGATAACGGGGTGGCAAAGGGTGATCTCGGCCTGATAGTCAATGTTTTGATGTTTACATTCTGGGCAAATCTTTTTTCAATGCTTGTCGGATGGTTCAATGGCATCTACTCGGAATACCTTTCAAGCTACATAGCATTCAAGACCCAGGTAGATTTTTACAGAAAACTCTCAAAACTTGATGAGGAATACTTCGATTCCCAAAGAAGCGGCGATCTCATAAGCAGATCAAGCGGACTTGCAAATGGAATTAGTTACATCTCAAACTCGCTCAACACTGTATTCACACTTGTCGTAAGGATCCTGGCTATCCCAGCGGCAGTTGCAGTAATGGACTGGAGGGTTGCTGCATTCGGGTTCCCAACACTCATCTTCACTACAACAGCATGGTACTTTATCCAGAGACTGCTCCGGTCATATCAGAAGGTCAGAATGGACGCGTCAGGAAAACTAAGTTCAACGCAATACGACCTCGTATCATCACTCTCGGATTTGAGAATGTCTGGCCAGACGCGAAGAGCTATGATGTCTTATATAAGGGAATACGTCTCGGTGTGGCGCATGGGTGTGGTCTCATCACTGGTCTCTTCAGGATCAGGGCTGGTTCAAAGCCTTGTGCTCGCTGTGGTATCACTCCTGATAAACATCTTTGGGTGGGGGCAGGTCACATCAGGTGCATGGACACTAGGTAAAGTATCTGCCATTACAATAGCATTTGGATATATAACATCGCCACTCCAAACCATGTTCTCTCTTTGGGAAGGGCTTGTTGGAACATCAATATCGATACAGCGTTTCTTTGAAGTCTATGATGCCAAGGAACTGCCAAAAACAGGCAAGGAAAAGATTCCGGATGGACCATACACAATCGAGTGCAAACAAATTGTTTTCTCTTATGCCGAAAGCAAGGAAATATTGAAAGGGCTGGACATCCAGGCAAAACCTGGCGAGATAGTCGCAATAACCGGTGATTCTGGAGCAGGAAAAACAACTCTATTAAAAATTATTGCAGGGCTCCTGAACCCAAAATCGGGGCATGTTGAAATAAACGGCACTGCACTGGAGGAGCTGGATGGACAGGCCTGGAGAGGAAAGATAGGGTTTCTCAGCCAGCACCCATACTTTGGTCCCGGCAACCTGGTGGAAAATGTCACTTTCGGGCGCGAAACAAAAAATGACCCGATGGAAATGATAAAGCTCTGCAGGCTGTCAGGGGTGGCTGAACGGCTTGGTGACGGCCCGCTGGGGGAACGTGCAAGAAATATATCCGCTGGTGAGAAACAGAGGGTTGCACTGGCAAGAGTCATGCTGATGGACAGGGAGATACTCCTGCTGGATGAACCTCTGGCGCAGGTAGACATTCCAACGGCCAAGGAGATATTTGCAGACATATCCCCAATACTGAGGAGAGGAACCACAATCATCATAACACACAACCCAGTGCTGATAAAAATGGCAGACAAGGTGTACTTCATCTATGATGGCAAAGCATTTGAGGGAGGGTTAAATGTTTGAACAGAGATCTAAGATGCTCGATTTTTTCTTCAAGTTCTCGCTCGCCCTTTTGATCACGATAACACTAGCAATTGTCCTATGGATGGTAGCCCTTGGAGGAACTAAGTGGCTTTCGTATTGGATGTCGCAAATTCTTAAATAGCAAAACCAAAACCGCAGTCAAAACTTTGCTTGAAGTTTTGGGTCCAAAGTAATAACTTTGTTGTTACAAAGAAAATTCCGAGGTGGCAATGAAAACACTTTTGACCGGTTTGACAAAAAGAAATGACTGCGACTACCTTGAAATAAGGATTGAGGACACCGACCACACTGGTATTTCCTATCAAGGCCATGACCTTGACCAGGTCCAGAGGACAAAAGCCTTTGGTGGTGCAATCAGGGCACTCTACAAGGGTGGCTGGGGTTTTGCTTCCTTTAATTCAATTAATGAATTGGAATCCAAGGTTGAAGCAGCTGTGCAGATGGCGTGTACTATTGGCAACACTATCAATGAAAAAAGTATGCTTGCGCCTACAAAACCAATTGTTGATACAGTAAAGCTGGACGTAAAAAATGATGTAAGAAATGTACCACTTGGAAAAAAAGTTGATCTGCTAAAAGGCTATACAGAATTGATGCTTTCTGTTTCACCACTGATCAGGAATACGAGGGTTTATTACAAAGATGCGTATTCAAAGTTGTATTTTGCAAACTCAGAGGGCACTTATATCGAACAGGAAAAAATGGATCTGGGTGCCAACTTCATCGCAATGTCTGCAAAAGACGGGGTATCACAAAATTACTTTACTGGCGTTGGTTCCAGTGATGATTTCAATGTTGTCCTTGGTCTTGACCAGGAAGTGCGTGAGGTCTCTGAGACAGCAGTCAAGCTGCTTGATTGTGAGCAAGTCAACAGCGGTGCCTACACTGTAATTCTTGACCCAATTCTTTCCGGTACATTCATCCATGAAGCCTTCGGACACCTCTCCGAGGGTGACAATGTATACGAAAATCCCTCGCTCGCAGAGGTCATGACCATGGGCAGGCAATTCGGAAAACCAATTTTGAACGTCTACGACACCGGCCTGGACAAGGGAACAAGGGGATACCTCAAATATGACGACGAGGGAACCCCGACAGAGAAGACTTACCTTATCAAGGAAGGCAAACTTGTAGGAAGACTCCATAGCAGGGAAACGGCTGGAAAAATGGGTGAGAAAGCCACTGGTTCAGCAAGGGCAATAAATTACAAGTTCGCCCCAATCCCAAGGATGCGCAACACCTGTATTGAAATTGGCAACTCCTCGATGGATGAAATGCTCGGAGGGATAAAAAACGGACTGCTTTGCCAGGGCGTCTTCGGCGGCCAGACAAACGGTGAGATGTTCACCTTCTCGTCAATGGTCACATACAAGATCGAGAATGGAAAGATCGGGCAGATGTGTCAGGGAAGCGTGCTTCAGGGCAATGTCTTCGAGACACTTGGAGCAATCGACATGGTGGGCAAGGATTTCGTACAACCTGACAGCGCCGGTGGCTGTGGAAAAGGTGGCCAGATGCCTCTTCCAACCTCGCATGGTTCGCCATCAATCCGCATCCAGAAGATTGTTGTTTCGGGAAAGTAGGTGCAAGCATGATAGAAAAAATAATTGAGCAGGCGAAAAAACACTTTCAGAGCGTAGAGGTCATCCACTACAACAGAACAACAACACCGGTCAGTTTTGAGTCCGGAAGGCTCAAAGAGATTTCAGAAACCCAGAGAGAGGGCTATGCAATGCGTGCCGTGAAAGATGGCAAACTGGCTTTCTCGACCACAACAAAACCAGATGATGTCGAAGGTCTGATAAATCAGGCACTTGAAACAATACAATACTCTCCGGTGATGGATTTTGAGTTTGCATCAAACACCAATTTCGCGTCCCCAATCATAACAAACAAAGAAACTAGGGAAATTACAATCCAGCAGATGGTGGACATGGGCAAGGAAACCATTGGCGCGATATCTGGTCTTCACCCAAAAGCCAGGGCACACGCTGGTGTAACAAAAAGCCATTTCAAGACTGAAATGGCAACAAGCAATGGTTTTAATGGCTCTTATGAAAAAGACACATTCTCATGGGGGTGTTACATAGACCTGACCGATGGCGACAACATGCTAGGCTGCGGTGAGGGTTTCGTAGGCGTCAAGGATGAAGCCAAAAAGAAGGAGCTGATTGAAAAAGCAATCCGGAATTTTAAATATGGACAGAAAAATGTAAAAGCTGAATCCGGTAAATATCCAGTACTATTTACACCAAACGCGCTTCTTCACGCCATAAATATTCTTTTGGCATCCGTTGGTGGTAAAAGTGTTGAAAGAAAAATCAGCCCATGGACAGACAAGCTCGGGACAAAAGTGACCTCTGAAGTTTTTTCTCTCATCGATGACGGTAGAATGGACCTTAGAAACCATTCCTGTCCATATGATGATGAAGGCACACCAACCCAACGCACTCCGATCATTGAAAACGGCGTATTAAAAAACTTCCTTCTAGACAAAAGAACTGCAAAAAAGTTGTCAATGACATCGACTGGCAACGCATTCAAGAAAGGTGGCATCTTCAATCCTCCACCAGAAATTGACAATGCTCCGGTCATCACCCAATCCACAATAGTCATGCAGCCAGGTAACAAGCTTTCCAACGAAATCCTAAAAGGGATCAAAAAGGGCTTCTACTTTGATGGGCTCATCGGAACTATGATGGGCAACCCGCTAACAGGCCAGCTTGCTGGAAATGTCGACCTCGGGTTCCTGGTAGAAAATGGCGAGATCGTCGGCAGAATAAAAGATGCCATGGTATCAGTCAATCTCTTTGAAGCCTTAAACAACAGCATAGCTGCAATAAGCTCGGATACTGAAATTTCAGGTTTTAATGGAGAGATGGTCCTCCCATATATTCTTCTTGACAACTGCACTGTAGCCATTGGATGATAGAATCTGACCAGGTCGGCTAAAGATATGGCCGACCTGGTTTTTTCTTTTTTAAGTGTTTTAATAAATTGTCTTGTTAAGGCCACGTAAGATACGGGAGGTAGCGTGATTCAGATAACAAGCACGATTTACGGGAACATCAATGGCGTCCAGTTTCAAGGAGCTCACAGCGGCACATCAGATCCAAATAGTGGAACATCGTCTTCAACAATACAGTACACTGCATTTCCTCTTGATTTCACTCCTCTTGGTTGTAGGTCATGGACATGCAAGCACCATCTTTCGGTTTGCATGGAAACTGAGGGTGCAATCAATCTTCTAAACTTTGCTGGAGGCAACTATGACACCTATGAAACCGTTTTGTATCCGGGTGGTGGACAGATCACAACGACAAGTCAGGTCAGACTTGTAAATCCCAATCTTGAAACGTGCCAACAGACATTCGATGGTAACATTCAGATCACAAAAGAAATTTCATCATTGGAACCTTTTACAGAAATCCTAATACCAAATGGACCAGGGAAAATAGCCAAACAAGGCTCAAGAAAAATCGTTTTTTCAGACAACTCATCAATTGTCCTAATATGGTCCGGGGTTATTCTTTTTGTTGACCAATCATTGGTATTTCCTTTTGCACAAGCAATCGATTACAATTACTCAAATGCTTCCTTTGATAGGCAAAATCTTCTGCTTGCAAAAGAGCTCATTGCTGTAACGAGGAGATTATGACAGATGAAAATAAAGTAATCATCGAAATAGTGGATCCAGAAAAATTGGGTCGGGAAGAAAGAAAAAAGCTTGTTGATGAAATAATCTCTCTAAGTAGACAATACCAGAAAATCATGCGTTTGCATTTAGATGTTTCGAAAAACCATGTGGAAACTGGTGAAATGGACAAATACTATTACGATGTGGCACTTGATGACTTAAACAATTTATTTATTGTAGCAAAAACTGAAGGGAACAGCCCAATCATAGGCTATACTTACAGTGAGATCTGTCATAAACATGATGACCTGGTCTCGCCACCCTTTATAATTGTGAATGAGGTTGCCATAGATGATCATTACCGCAAAAATGAGTTGAAACAGGCATTGATGGCCAAGATTGAGGAAATCGCAAAAATTAAAAAAATCAAGCAAATAGTCATCGATGTGCATGAATTCAATAAAGAATCTTTGGAAGTTTACGAAGCATCTGGTTTTAAAACTCTTATCCGAAAAATGATCAAAACAATTTAAAAAATCCTTTTTAAAGTTCGCATCTTTCTCAAAATTGGCGTTAACTATTAAAAAATAATCAAAATGACATTAATGTTTAGCAATATATTTACTGATAGTTTAAAATTTGGTAATACTACGAAAACGAGAAAAGTTCTCTCAAAAACTGCAAAAATAGGGTATTTCAACCCATTGACTAATAGCACTTATCTCGTAAAATGATAGCGGCTGTTTATTCTGTAGAGGTGAAAAATGAAGCATAGATGATTAGCTATTGTTTTGTCTGCTCTAATGTTGCTGTCATCTTTTGTAGCAACACCTTTAATTAAAAATGTTGCAAGCGCCACTTTATGGGTAAATGTAAAAGATCAGGCCTACATTCCTGGTCCGCCAACAAATGCGAATGTCAGCGTAAATACCGGGACTTCTACAGAAGCCTCGCTTGCGATTGATTCACTTGGAAGACCACACATCGCCTGGACAGACAACACTGGCACAAGCCCGGTTGCCACAGACATATTCTATGCCTGGTGGGACGGAACAAACTGGGTTAACGCACAGGGCACAATCTACAACGGTTCAAATGCCAACGTCTCAAAAACAAGACTTGCTTCAATCAATCCATCACTCCAGCTCGATTCTAATGACATGCCACACATCATTTGGGTGGATGAAACATGGGGAAACAACTACGAGCCTGCATATATACATTGGGACCCAGTTGATGCTCGCTGGGAGCAGGACAATGACTCCTCATATGATGCAACCGGAAGCTGCAGGATAAGCCCTCCTGGCCAAATCAACTACTACAACCCATGTCTCAGGCTTGATTCCAATAATCTTCCACATGTTTCAATGACAATGGATGACAAGGGTGATAGAGAAATAATTTATGCCAGACTGACTGCTGCCGGAACAACAAACTGGGTGAGTCATAACGGTACTGCATGGTCTGGTGGTGGTGGCATGACCGCTGTCATCGTAAGTCAAACCCCGGGCAAAGATTCTGAATTCTCATCACTTGCCCTGGATACAAACAACAGGCCACATATCGCATGGCAGGACATGAACTGGGGAGTTGCATGGGAAATCGCTTATGTCCATTCAAATGGCACAAACTGGCTCAATGCACCTGGAAATATATGGACACCAAACAGCCCGAATGTCTCCAACAATATCCCTATTTCTATTAGGCCATCACTCGAACTGGACACAAATAACAGACCACACGTTGCATGGTCAAACATGACAGCCAGCGGTAATTTTGATATTTTCTACGTCAGGTGGAATGGCTCTTCATGGGTCACCGTTATCAATGTTGCATATAATGGCACTAACGCAAACATCACCAATAACACTGGTGATTCAAACACTCCATCTCTCGAACTTGATTCAAACAACAACCCACACATATCATGGTCAGACAACACCTGGAACAGCAATTTCGAAATTTGCTACTTCTACTGGAACGGATCAAACTGGCTCTGCGGAAACAAACAGACATATTCCCCAATTGATGGAACAAATGTTGTTGTCAGCGCCAACTCCGGTGCTTCCCTCAAGCCATATCTCGTTATCGATACAGCAGATATGCCACACATCTCATGGGAAGACAACACATACGATTCAAATTGGGAAATAATGTATGTGAGGCTTTTCTTCAACATGACAGGCACTTTTGATCTGACAAAAGAAGTCGACGTAGACGGAGATCTTGATTTCACCGATGATACTGCTCCAGTAAGGGGCGGTGACACACTCACCTATAGGCTAAATTGGTCCTTTGACAATCCAGACAGTGACCCACTCAGGGGTGCATATATTACAGATGCAATACCAAATGGAACGACATACATGGGTGGTTCTGCCAATCCAGCAATTGCATCTTACTCAACTGATGGCGGTTTCACATGGATCACTGGTGATGCACCAAATGGCTCGCCAGGTGGGACAATACTGCGCTGGGCAATAGCAAACGACGAAGAAGATGACCTAGTATTCACTTTCCAGGTATTGGTTGATGCAACCGTTACTTCAAATATCTGCAACAGGGCAACTTTCAGGCACCGTTTTGATAGAAACATCCCGCTCGTATCAAATGAAGTTTGCAATACATCAGGTGATATTGGTTTTATAAAAACATCACCAAAAATAGATTACTTTTCCGATGAAATAATCATCTTCACACTTACTGTGAATTCAGCATTTAATGCCTCAACAAACGTCATTGTAAAAGACACTTTCCCGGTTGAGCTTATGTATCTTTCCTCATCCGAGCCAGTCACCGTCAACGGAAACACAATAATGTGGGGTGTTGGTGATATGGCAGTTGGTGAGATCAGGACATTGACCATCTCTTTCAGGGTCCTTCCAGATTACAATTTTGGCAGTGAGCCACTTGCAGTAACAAACTATGCCATATGTACAGCCAGAGGTGTTGAGCCAGTCAATTCTCAAGCTACCGTCACAATCCACACACGTGGCGCTACACTGACAAAAACAGTCAATCAGCGCTATTTCAAGAAGAACGAAATAGTCCAGTTTACTCTTGTTGTGACAAACAATGGTACAGACCCGCTCACTGAAGTTACACTTGTTGATGAATTGCCAAATGTTCTTGCATATATCCCGGTTGAGCCACCACTTGGAGAAGTCAAAAACGGCATTTGGACTCTCTATATTGGCACTGTCATGCCGGGTGAGTCACTAACCTACGTTCTAAGCTTCAATATTGACGAGCACCAGATATTTGGTGAAGAAACCCTGGAATTTGTAAACAATGCAATACTTTTCACAAACGAACTCGATCCAATAACGGCCAAGGCTCCATTTGGAATCTACAGGCCAAAGACCCAGATTACAAAAACCGCAAAAGCAATGGTGCTGAGGCCAACAGACCTTATAGTCTTCACAGTAACCGTTTCGAATGTTGGTGGTGATGTCGCCAGCGAAGTATTCATGACAGACCTGTTCCCAAGGGAATTCGAGTTTGTCTCCTCGAGGCCTGCAAATCAGGGCGGTGCAACTTCCGTGAAATACGATATCGGGGACCTCCAGCCAGGGGAATCAAAGAGGTTCGTACTGACATTCAAAATCAAAAATCCGGATATGCTTCCAAGAACCAGCAACATGGTGCTTGTTAACACTGGAAAAGTATCAGCCCTTGGCCTTCCAGATAAATATGCCTACGCAACAATCATTATCGTTCCAGACAATGCAAGAAGAGAACTAAGTGTTGTCGCTACATGGAAGGGAATAAACACAAAGACCTCCGAAGGCAAAACCGGCCAGGAAATGGAGCTTACAATAGTCTGCAAGGATGGTGCTTCACCATACGAAGTCACTGTCGATTTTGGAGATAATTCCAAGAAAGAGATTTTCACCGCAATAAATGAAGAGCCACACACACTAACGCACACCTACATCTCAGCTGGCGATTACAAAGTGATTATCTCTGTTGACGACGCATTCGGCCTTAACAAAAAGGTTGAAAGAACCGTCCACATGAAGTAAGATCAAAACACGATCATTAAAAAAGGCCCTCTAAAAAAGAGGGCCTTTTTTAATTTCCAAACAAAGAAACAATCCAGATTATTTTGAATGCCTGTAATATCTCATCTCGGCATATCTGTTCACAAAACCTATCCTTTCATAGAGGCGCTGTGCGCCCTTATTGGCATACTCGACATGCAGAAAGATATCGCCTCCGGACTCCTCTATGGCCGTTTCTATGAGTTTTCTTCCAATGCCATGGCTCCTGTTGTTTTTGTCTACGCCAACAAAAAGAAGGCATTTGTCGGGGATATAGCCCTGCATTCTCGTTTCAAGCATCACCACGGCACCAAACACTTTTCTGTTCTGGACAGCAAGGACAACAAAACCACCCTTCCTCGGATCACCACCTATGGCATCATATATACCCCTTAGCGTGTCCTCGAAAGTATCTTCGTAGGGGTGGAGAGCATCCATAATAAAACGTGCAAGATCATCGGCTGTTGTAAAGAATTCTAGCGAATTCAGCGAATCGGTTCTATAGATTTCTACTTTCCCACAATCGCCATCAAATGTGCCAACAAGCACAGGGCCATCATCCTCTTTTTTAGCTAGTCCGTCTGTTTCAAGCGCTGATGCAAGCTTTGAGACCATTGGGCCAAAAATTTCCTTGTCCCAAGACCCAAGCGACCCAAGAGCATCTTCAAATCCCAAGGGTGGGAGAGCATCAAGTTTTTCTTCTCCCTTTTTGGTTATCGAAATGACGACAGATCGCCTGTCACGCTTTGACTGGTTTTTCTTCACCATTTTTTTCATTTCAAGCCTGTTTACCACACCAGTCAGGGTAGAAATGCTTATTGAAACAGAATTGGAGAGTTCACTTGCAGTCATGGGGCCCTCGCGTAGAAGCTCCTGCATGACAGAGAGTTGCGGCAGGGTAAGCCCTGACTTGCTTATCGCAAGCTTTGATTTTTTTGCAATCGCATGATTGATTTTCCTGATTGAGCCCAAGATGTCAGTTTCAGTATAAGTTTTTTCCATAAATTGCCCTCTAATTTTTTTGATTAGGAACATTATACATAAAATGCTGTTTATTACAAAATTTAAATGAGCCATATTTAATTATGCAAATAACATAATTTTACACATTTTGGTTTCAGTTGAAACCATCTCGCAGTAACTTGAAGAACAATCTTGCACAAGATATAATTAGTGTGGAGGTATAACATGGACAAAACCGAAGTTTCACAGATTAAAACATCAGGTATCATACTTGGAATTACATTTCTTTTCATACCGATAGTGGCACTCATCTATTCTCTGGCTACATTCAAGAAGAACGAGAAAATACTTCTTGCCAAGTGGGACAAGGTCTCTGCTGAAAACAAGGAAAAACTCAGGACAATGAGCTCTGCACTCCTTGCAACATGGCACGCGGCATTTGCACAACTTGGGCTTTCATTGATGATAGCGGCATTTTTAGGCTACATGTATGGATTCGATGCATTGAATAAAACTGCTTTCATAAACACATTTATGTTCTTCTTTATAGCTGCTGCAGTAATAGTTCAGATCTGGGCCGGAGCAAATGGATTTATTCTTTCCAGAAACACCTACTCCCAGGAGGCCAAATAATAAAATTACTTAAATTGATCGATTTTATCTTGTGTAATTAATATAGAAGATTCAACGATATCTACCTTAGGAGCAATACTGTAATTGTATTCTTTTAAATGTTTTATTAGTCCATCGAGCTCATTATTCAAAGCGCATATCGATTGATCTAATCCAAGTAAACCACCATTAGTAATTTTCTTGTTTACATTTCTACTTTCAGGTTCATCCAGTGTGATTAAATAACATTTAGATTTTCTATGCACATACTTTAGTGCCACAGCTTCAAGATCAGCTTGTTTGTATCTCTCTCTCAATGTTGTTTTCGCACTAATTGCTATAGGACCTAATTGAAGTGTATATAAGATGAAATCGTAATTAACATTAGGAACGAACGCAACTCTTGCTTGCATATAAAAAGGAAGCAAATTTTCTCTAATAAACAAAGTAGCAAGACAAAGTTCAAAAATTTTGCCATTTATTGCAACATTATCTTTATTATACTTATTTTTATATATATTCCAATATTGAACTATATAATCAGAAGGCTGAGTGTATTCAACTTTCCTAAAATCACTTACTAAAGTTTCAAAAATGTTTTCAGTTTTTGAATCTTTTTTTTTTACAATACCTATATCAAATAATAGACTCATTAAATCCTCCGATTTGTTTTTTTAAATTCAAAAAGATTATTCATTGTACTCTCTTTCAACAATCTTTTAAGCGCAAGTTGACAATAAGAACTGTCTATTTCAATACCAACACATCTTCTTCGATTATTGTGAGAAGCAATCAGGGTACTACCACTTCCCATGAATGGATCTAAGATTGTATCTCCAACATAACTAAACATTTTTATACATCTTTTTGGTAATTCTATCGGAAATGGTGCGGGATGTCCAACTTTTTTTTTACTCTCACCATTAAATGTCCAAAGCCCGTTTGTCCATTCCAAAAATTCATCACGCGTGATATCTGATATTCTAGAACCACTAATTTTTTTCCATCTTTTTTTATAAAAAACAACTATCAATTCTACCGGTGCAATAACATAAGGGGCTGACGCTGATAACCATGAGCCCCACGCTGTTCTTCTTGATATATTTCCTTCATTCCATACAATTGTTGAATGATATTGAAAACCAATTTGTTTTGCTAATATAGTTAAATCAGCTCCAACGCTTTGTTGGCCCCCTTTGTTTTTATCTAAAGGAATATTTAAACAAAATCTTCCATCATCTTTAAGCCAATCAAAAACTTTTTTCATCCATTTTTCTGAAAATTCACAATATTCTCTATATGTTAATTTATCATTATGTTGATTATATTTTATATCAACATTATACGGGGGTGATGTGATAACTAGATCTATCGAATTTCTTCGAATACGTCTAGTTGATAATAAATCATCACAAATTATTTTTAAATCATCATTTTCAAAGATAACTTTTTTCATTATAACAAGGTTAATTTGAAATTTTGCATTGTCAAATCATTCCCAGGAGGCCAAATAGTGGACCTGCTCTTCGGTTAGCTTGTCTATTACGATTCCTACCGATTCAAGTTTGAGCCTGGCAACGTCCAGATCTACTTTTTGCGGAACTGGGACTACATCTTTTGCCAGGCTCTTTCCATTTTCCAGACCATAGAGAAGTGAAAGTGCCTGCAATGAGAACGAGAGATCCATTATCTCTGCAGGGTGGCCATCGGCACACACCAGATTGACAAGCCTCCCTTCACCAAGCACGTAGATTTTTTTCCCAGAAGGCAGTGTATATTCCTGGATATTGTTTCTGGCTTCCCTGTGCGAAACTGCATAACTTCTGAGTTGGACCATCGACACTTCCACATCAAAGTGCCCGGCATTGCAAAGGATCACCCCATCTTTCAACAGGTCAAAATGTCTTCTGTCGATTATATTTACATCGCCTGTTGCAGTCACAAAGATGTCGCCAATTCTTGCTGCGTCTTTCATCTCCATAACCTCACAGCCATCAAAATAGGCTTCCATTGCCCTGATCGGGTTTACTTCAGTTGCCACAACCCTGGCACCAAGGCCTTTTGCCCTCATTGCTAACCCTCTGCCAACCCATCCATAGCCAGCTATAACAACTGTTTTCCCACACACTGTCAGGTTGGTTGTTCTAACTATTCCATCCCAGGATGACTGGCCTGTCCCGTATCTGTTGTCAAAAAGATACTTGCTTTGGGCATCATTTACGGCGATTACGGGGCACGGCAATTTGCCTTCACGGGCAAGCGCCCTCATTCTGGTCAAACCAGAGGTTGTTTCTTCTGTTGCACAAAGAACTTTTATTGAAGGGTGTTTTCTAACCATTGTCACAACAAGATCAGCACCATCATCAAGCACAAGGTCGGGACCAATTGCCAGCGTACTCTCAATGTTTTCCTCATGCTCGGTTTCGCTCTCGCCCCTTCTCGCAAAAACATTCACCCCAAGGGAAGCCAGGCCGGCAGAAACATCATCTTGTGCAGTAAGGGGATTTGACGAGCAAATGGCCACTTCGGCACCCGATGATTTGAGTACTTTTGCAAGATATGCGGTTTTGGCCTCAAGATGTATCGACATGGAGATTTTGATTCCATCAAATCTGCCCTTTAGGTATTCCGAGAGATTTGTAAGGACAGGCATTCTTTTTGAAACCCAGTCTATTTTCAAAAGACCTGCATCTTTTAGTTTTTCATCATAAACTCTGCTCATTAATTCTCCTCCTTGTACGAACAACAAAATAGCAGATTTCTTTTCCATTTAAAAGTTTGTATTGAAAAGGATAAAAGCCCTGCTAGAATGCTTTGCATGGACAGGAAAACGATTGCCCTCATTGTTGCTGGTATTCTTGCCTTTACATCGATCGTACTCGACCAGCTTGGCCTCATAGAAGGCCTGAAAAACGGTTTTTTCATATATATCCTAATTTCAATCCTTATTATTGCCATAGGAATCGCAAGCAAAAATAAGGGTATCCTTATGGCATCAATCGTTTTTGGGGTGGCACTTTCTGTTGGGAAAACTATTTCCATGGGATATATGCCACTTGAAAATTTGAGTGTTGAATACTTCAGTTTTATTAATATCGTACTGCCAGGAATAATTCTTGGCATAGCCATATGGCAAAAAAAGTGGACTCTTGCATATTGTTTTTCAATGCTCTTTGCGTCATTCTTTGTTTCATCACTTGTCAAATCAGGCCTTGCTTCTCCAGTATGGTCGTGGGTTTCGCTTGGCCTCTCTTTTGTTGGGGCCCTGTGGATCATTCTATGGTCATCCAATTTTGAAGTAGTCAATACAAAAAGCAAATATTTGGCAGTGATTGGGCCCGTTTTTGCCGTTTTCCTCGCTACAGCTATCCCAATTGAGGGGCCCTTTACAACAACTGCTCTCATCTTGTCAATTCTTACCTCATCCCTGTCATGTTTCTTCCTCGTCCAATCCAAGGGTGGGATTTTGGCCGTTTCAGCAATGCTACTGGCAATCTCATGGCCAATCATGCCTTCAAACTACTGGTTTGGCTGGCTCCCATTCATATTTGAAGTATCGGCATTCCTTTGCATCGGGATATATCTTGCCCAGACAAGGCCCCAAAAAGAGCTTATAGAATGATTTTGCGCGGTAGTTGTAATATTTTTGCACACTAATTTATAGCTGCCATTAAACATATTCTTAAACCCAACCAAATATCTGATACGGAATTAAATTCTGCAGGCGCTTTCTTTTAGTTATGTCCAAAACATTATCATCTTCCATTCTTAGCGTTGACAAGAATAGCAGCACTTTTAGAATCCAAAAAGAGGATAAAAACAACATGAATATTTGCCCAAAATGCAAAACGATATGTGACGAAGCCGATGAAATTTGTCCAAATTGCGGTGAAGATTTTTCTGATTACGACGAAGAAGAACTCGAATCAGGATTTGAACCAGAAATTCTCTACATGGCCGACAACCTGGCAGAGGCTCAGGCCATAGTAGAATTTTTGAGAGAGAATGACATTGCTGCAACTTACATTGATCAATCTTCGCCAACAAGGTTCATGACCGCGATGAGACCTTCTTCAGCCAACTCAGTTCCAATTTTAGTTTCAGATGAGTCAATTGAGGAGGCGCAAGAGATGCTGGAGGAATATATGGCGGCAGTTCCAGATCTTGCCAGTGAGTTTCAGGATGACGAAGAAGATGATTTTGATGATGAAGATTTTGACGATGAAGACGATGATGAGGAAGAGGAGTACAAGGGTTCTCAAATTTGCTGATTTACTAGTCATCGGATAATAAAAAAAGCTGGTTTTTTCAAAACCAGCTTTTTTTATTATCCAAAGGAACTATAGAAACTTATATTTGTGTATTTGTGCCAAAAAACAAAAAAAGGCCAACTTAAAAGTTGGCCTTTTTTTGTGGAAATTCTAGATTTGAACTATTCTCTTCCAGTTCCTGGTGAAACAATGTTGATTGTGACCGGACGCTTGCGATATCTGACATCAAGGTTTGGATTGACTGTGCGTTCTGTCCTGCCTGCTTTGTCGGTTGCTCTTGTCAAAAGCTGGTAGGTTGAGCCCTGAATTGATGTGTTGAGCTCATAGGACCACTCATTTGTCTTGGTGTTCAGATTTGCCTTGAACCATGTTGAACCGCCATCAAGCGAGATTTCGATGTTGTTGACTGGGGCTTGACCCTTGCACTCGCCCATTAGATTGAATGGAAGTCTGATTGTGTCATTCTCAAGAACATTGCTGCACCAGCTCTTTGGCGTCGGATCCGATGCCAAATCGGTATCAGCTGACCCACCGGTAGTTGCACCTGCGGGTGGTGGTGGAGGCGCACCGCCTCCTCCAGAAGGACATCAGCCATATGGTCTGAAAGCCGTTGAACCGTTGGTTCCGTAGGTCACCGGCATCATCAAACCACAGGCTAAGGCAAACAGTACTGAAACAACTAGTAGTTTTTTCATATGTTTGGCTCCTTTCGCCTGAATTTATGTTAGTATTCAATCACAATTCAATCTTAAATGCAATGGTCCATTTTGGCGATATTTACACCAGATTTGTACTAGATTCACAAATCACCACGCAAATGCTGTATTTTCTTACAAATAACGATTTTATATTTTCGCTTATTTTTCGGTAATATATCATCATATCATAAAAAAATCCAAAATTTACCAGGTTGAATGATAGTGTGATAACATTCAACAATAATTTCACATTTTGAATCTTGTTGACCTGTTATCAAATCAAATCAGAACTAAGCTATATAAAATCAAAATTTCACAAATTTAAAAGTGAAGGTGATTTTAAGAAAACAATGGTAAAAAGCGAAATATCTGGAAGTGGTTTATTCTTATTTAACCAGAATAATCAATTTAGACACTAATATAATTCTATATGAACGGAAAAAGCGCTGTTCTGTTGGTCATTGATGGTCTAGGAGTTGGGTGTCTCCCTGATGCTGCACAGTATGAGGATACAGGCACATCAACTCTCTCCCACGCAACCGAAAATGGCAAGTTAAGTCTACCATATCTCACAAAATTTGGCCTGTACAAATTTTGTGGCAGGAATGGACCAAGTCAGGCATCAACAGGTCGCATGGTTCCTAAGTCATCAGGCAAATCAACAGTGGAAGGCCACTGGGAGATGATGGGTCAGCCAAAAACTAATCCTTTCAACGTTTTCCCAGATGGGTTTTCTTCAGAGATTATGGATACTATATCCAAGCTCATAGGGAGAGGTCTCCTTGGTGGCCAACCAGCTTCAGGAACAAAAATTATCGAACAGCTTGGGGAGCGCCACCAAAAAACTGGTATGCCAATAATTTATACTTCTGCTGACTCCGTCCTTCAGGTTGCAGCCCATGAGAATACGATACCAGCAAACGAACTTTACGAGATTTGCAAAACAATAAGGAACAATTTTAATCAACCAGATAGCTTTGCGAGGGTAATTGCCAGGCCATTTGCTGGTGAACCAGGAAATTATTACAGAACCTCCAGGAGAAGAGATTTTACACTCAAAATCCCGGAACCAAATGTCCTTTCAGAGCTCAAGAAGCGCAATATAAACATATCCGGGGTGGGGCGCATAGCCGACCTTTTCCCAGAATATCTTGATACTTTTGATAATCCGCCCGGCAATATTGAATGTCTCGAGCGAACAAAAATGTATAGGCAGATGTATCATGGTTTCGTCTTTGCCAATCTTGAAGACCTGGATATGCTCTATGGCCACAGACGCGACAAGCAGGGATATGCAAAATCACTTGCAGAGCTTGATGAGGCATGGCCAAAATTCCTCATGTCTCTCGCCAATGACGATCTTCTAATAGTAGCATCTGATCATGGCTGTGACCCAACACATGAGAAACACACCGATCATACAAGAGAATACACCATGTTGATGTGCTACATGAAAGGTTATGAGGGCGTCGATCTTGGGACAAGACAATCACTTTGCGATGTTGGGGCGACAATCCTGGACTTCTTTGGGATAAATCCTTCGTGCGGTGAATCTGTACTAAAAGATGTGACCAGCTGTAAAAAGAAAACCAAGACCTCAACAAATTTCTACAACAACAATTAACCCCTTCTATATATCCAATTGACTCTTGGTTTCTCTTCCCAAGGGTATTTTATAAAAAGTTGCAATGGAAGCATCGGAGCTGGAAGATCATCTTGAGTAATATCTTTCAGATATTCGTGTGAAACGGCCACAAATTTTATTGGAAGTTCCATTTCTTTTGAGGCTTGCTTCACTATTTCCAGGCCCTCAAGAAAGTCTTTTCTCGTACTCTTTTCCTTAAGGTGCGGGTTCGCAACAATGTGCGTGAATCTAGTGTGCGCTCCAAAAGCAACCTCACCTGCAATTGTTTTTATCTGATCCACAGTTTTGGAAAATGGTCTAAAAGGATTTACTACCAATATAAACTCGTATCCATCAGCTTCAATTCTTGGCATCACTTGCGCAAGTGCCGTTGAGCCCTGCTTATCACCACCGACATCTACAACGAGTTTTCTGGACTTGTCCGCCACCCACGCATACAAGTGCGTTGGAATTATTGGCATATCAGCAAAGGCAATTGATCCTTCTGGCATCAGGACTTCAAGTCCTGCCTGTCTCAAAATGTCCGCTTTGTCCCTGATTCGAATATATGGCTTGACAACATCAAAATCCAAGAGGGCAACTTTTTCATCGTTTTGGTGAAGATAGAGGGCATAATTTATGGCAACCTCTGTCTTGCCGGTACCAGTGGTGCCGGCAAAAATAAATATTCTTGCTTCCATATCAGTTTTCCTTGTGTGCGATAGCCATTTCCATGAGTGCAGATGAAGGGTCAACCACAAGAGGAACTGGATTTTTGATATAATCAACATAATTCTTCAGCTCTGCAACCAATTCCCCATCGGTAGACAGTGATCCAATTAATCCAATACCATCAACTTTCCCTTTAAGGCTTGCGGCCATTTTTCCAATTGATTTTGCTACTCCATAGACAAAAGCTTTATAAACATTTTCTGCTTTCTTATTGCCAGATTTTACCATTTTTCTGACTTCATTCAGATCAGATGTCCCAAGATGACCTAGAATGCCCGATTTTCCTCTTACTTTTTCAAGCATCTGCTCTTTGGTATATTTGCCAGAAAAGGCCATTTTATAAACACATCTCTGACCAAAGAACCCTGATCTGGTTGGCGTCATAGCGCCTTCGCCATCGTAGGAATCTTCAATATCTAATATCCCACCTTTTTCATGGGCACATGCAGATATCTCGTCACTACTCAAATAAATTGAGATAACATTGGATTGCTCATATTCCTTACCAGTTATTCTGCACAACTCTTTTGCTCCAAGAAGGTGTTCAAATGTTCTTGCAACTATCCTGCGCTGGATTTGAGGTACGCCAGAAAATACAGCAACAGGCGGTAATTCACCATAAGTAAGCGGACATGCAAGCATGGCCTTTTTTGGGGCAAGCGACAAAAGTATCTGTGGACAGATATTGGTTTTCTCGTGGCCAAAAGCATCACATGCAATTTTTGAAGAAAGCTCATTGTCCAATATCGTGATTTTATTACATGTTTGAGGTGTCATGGAATAGCAGGTAATTCCTACGTCAGCTGACATGCCACCCATTTGCAAGGCGATTTTTTCCGCAATCGAGCCTGTTTCACATGAGCATTCCGGATAAGCAAAATTCGCGCTTGATATTTTGCTCTTGCCATCAAAAACAGAGGCTTCAATTGTGTTCTCGGCTGGAAATAGGGTCAATACCTTCATTTGCCACCTTCCATGTGTTTGTTTTTAGAAAAAAAATCTTTGTCGGTAACTCTAAGAGTTCCAGCAATTTTTCTAAACTCTTCCTTTACATCCTCGTCGCCCATCGGTGCCCAAGCTCTTATCTCTATGTAACCCTTGTCGATTGGCAGATCCACAATCAAATTAAAGACCTTGCTGTTGCTGGATGTTACGGTTACTTCGTACTCATACCATCTTGCGTCAAGATTGCCAAGTACAATATTGTCTTTCCTCAAAAGTTTTACATTATTGGACACTGGAAGTTCCATGAGCTTTCTAAAATCTCCAAGAGATACATTGTTGTCGTTATATGATGCACAAACAAGTGCATATTCATAATTCTCTTCATCATCCCATTTGGAAATCTTGATTGGGGCTTTATGGAATATAGTATAGCTATAGGCTCCAGTTTCCTTTCTAAGTTCCCCGAAATACCTGAATGATTCCCAGGATTTGCCCGTTTCAAGTGTATAAAAAGGTCCTGTATAAGCTGAAGAGGGGCCTGGACCTCCCCCGGAAGATTTGCAGGAATAAAAAATAATTACCAAAATCGCTATTGCTAGAAAAGCAACAGCAAAACTAATGGTTTTCCTGGAAGTATTTTTCATTTGTTACCTTTAATGATCTTGCAGCTTCAAGTATTGGTTCCTTGGAAGTTATCACAGTCCCAAAACCCATTATGAAACCACCGTCTATCTGAAGTTTGAAATAAATTTTCTCTCTTTGTCCATTCTTGGCACCCGTAAATTCCATTGTTTTGCCATCAACAGTTTCTTGCCATGTTGAAATGATTTCATCCCCTTCCATCTCGCTGGCTTCCACAGATTCCCTCCAGACCATCCCGTCAGGCCACCATTTTATCTGAACCCTGCATTCCGGACCCTGGAACGCCAATCTCTGGGGGGAATTCTCTATTGCGAAACGCTCTGGGACAACCATTGTAAAAAATGGGCCTTTCACCAGAACACCACTTGCACAAGCGCAGAGGGTAACAGCCAGCAAAATAGCCAAGGCAAATTTGGTCATTTTCATATTTACAATTCTCCCTTCTGAAGGACAAGTTTCAAGGAGCAAAAGATGGATTTGTAAACTCAATTTTTTGTATCAATTTTTTAATTTCCTCAAGATCCACCGATGATCCTGGTTGCACTGAAGCAATTATTTCCAAGCACCACCCATCAAAAGGAAACACCGCTCTAAAAATGGACCTGATCACCTGGGTGCCACTTTGATCCTTTTGATTAATCTGCTCGGTAAATACAGTCATATTCCCAGCCTTGGCCTCGCTACTCACAATAGTTTCTGCATAAGGCGGAAGTGTGCCTGTTTCAAGTCCCTTTACAACACCTTTTTTAAATACCCCTTTAAACCACTTAAATGAGCAAAAAGCAGTTTTTCCAGTCATGTCATTGATGCTTTCTATTTTTTCCCTGTCCGGCATCAATACAATCTGATAAGAAAAGCCATCGGGAACTTCAACTTGATACATTCCCCTTGGAATCTCCATTTCAAAAAATGGCCCTTTTATAGTATTGCTACCACATCCGGCCAGAAAACAAAAAGTTAGCCCAAAAATTGCCACTGCCAGCATTTTCTTCATTAAAACACCTCTTTTAAAAAAGGGGCGACCAAAAGGTCGCCCCAGTTTCTACTTTCCACCAGCTTGATCAGACTATGCCCTGAGCTATCATTGCATCAGCGACTTTTCTGAAACCAGCAATGTTTGCACCAAGAACATAATTATGTCTTTGTCCAAATTCTTCAGCCGCGTTATAGGCTGAATCATGAATTTCTTTCATTATTCTTTGCAAATGTTTATCAACTTCATCTCTTGTCCATGCCATGTGAAGGGCATTCTGTGTCATTTCAAGTCCCGAAACGGCGACTCCACCTGCATTGGCAGCTTTTCCAAGGCCATACAGTATGCCATTGTTAAGGAATATCTTCACTGCACCTGGAGTTGAAGGCATATTCGCACCCTCAGAAACGGCAACACAGCCACCTTTAACAAGTGCTTCTGCAGATACCTCATCAAGCTCGTTTTGTGTTGCGCAAGGCATGGCCACATGATAATTGTGGGCTTTCCAGATTCCCTGGGCACCATCGAAGTACTTTGCGTTATATTTCTCTGCGTATTCCTTGATTCTGCCTCTCTTGACGTTTTTGAGCCACATGATGAAGTGCAGCTTTTCTTTATCGATTCCAGCTTCATCAATTATATAGCCATCAGAATCGGAACAGGTTATAACCCTGCCACCAAACTCGGTTACTTTTTCAATGGCATACTGTGAAACATTTCCGGAACCTGAAATTGCTACAAGTTTGCCTTTCAAATCCAGGCCCTTGGTGGCAAGCATATTCATGAGGAAATATGTCGCACCATAACCTGTGGCCTCTGGACGTATGAGCGAACCTCCAAATGTGATTCCCTTTCCAGTAAATACACCAGAGAATTCGTTCATGAGTTTCTTGTACTGGCCAAACAGGTAGCCTATTTCCCTGCCCCCAACGCCTATGTCTCCGGCAGGAACATCGGTATTTGGGCCAAGATGACGGAAAAGCTCATTCATGAAGCTTTGGCAAAATCTCATTACTTCATTATCAGACTTGTTTTTGGGGTCAAAATCCGCCCCGCCTTTTCCTCCACCCATTGGAAGGGTTGTGAGGGCATTTTTGAGAATCTGTTCGAAACCGAGGAACTTCAGGATTGATATATTTACACTTGGATGGAACCTTATACCACCTTTGTATGGTCCAATTGCACTATTGAATTCTACCCTGAACCCCCTGTTTACAATGATGTCCCCTGCATCACTGACCCATGGTACGCGGAACATTACTACCCTCTCGGGTTCAATGATGCGCTCAACGATACGCAGTTTCCTGTAGACCGGATTGCGCTCTATGAGCGGCTCCAGGCTTTCCACAACCTCGTGGACTGCCTGGTGGAATTCCGGCGAAGCCGGGTCCCTTTGTTTAACAATAGACATAATCTCGTCAATAAAATTTGACACCCTACACTCTCCTTTTCTTTACGCACAGGCATCTCTTTTGCGCCGCCTGCAAAGCGCGAGTCAATTAGAAGTCCTAGATTCCAGCAATCAGGACGGATGCTGCAATTGCATTCAATTTCGACTCTGCTGTATCAGACCTTGAAGGCACTATTACCGGAACCTTGGCGCCAAGGACGATTCCGGCCGTCTCGGCGTTGCAGTTGCCCAGGTAAACCAGGGCCTTGTAGAATATATTGCCTGATTCAATATTTGGCATAAGTAGTACATCGGCGTCTCCGGCGACTTCCGATATGATACCCTTGTGCTCTGCGGCATGCTTATTGACGGCATTATCCATTGCGAGGGGGCCTTCAATAATTACGTCTTTTCCAAATTGCTTCCTGTCTCCCATCTTTGCGAGTATGGCTGCATCCATTGTCGAAACAACCTTGTTTGAAACAGTCTCAACAGATGAACAGACTGCCACCTTTATAGGGCTGACACCAAGCGCCCTGGCAACAATAATTGCATTTTTAAGTATTTCTATCTTTTCATCGAGGGTTGGTGCTGGAACCATTCCGCCATCAGTCATGATCATAAGCTTTCTGTAAGTACTGGTTCCAATAAGACCGACATGTGAAAGCACCTTGCTTTTTGCAAGACCCTTTTCCTTGTCCAGAACGGCCTTGAGAAGTATCGGTGTACCAACAAGACCTTTCATGATTATTTCAGCTTTTCCATTTCTGATTTCCTCAACTGCCACCTTTGGGGAAACTGTTGGATCTGGCTGGTGAATTATCGGCCATGGGACTTCCATGTTAAGCTGTGATGCAATTTTTTTGATTTCAGGTTCATTGCCAACAAGAACCGGCTCGATAATTTTTTGATCAACCGCCATTTTGACTGCTTCGAGGACAACATCGTCCTCTGCTGCAGCAACAATAAGCTTTCTCGGACCCTTCTTCTTTGCAACTTCAACAAGCTGTGTAAAATTCTCAATCATTATATGTTTCTCCTTGATTATTGGAAAATTGAACCCTGGACAATTTTTTGCGCAGGCATCGATATGAGATCCCTGCTTGTAGACTCTTTGTGTTTTGAAAGATAGCCCTTTACAATCTGGTATCCAACCGCAAAACCTGCGCAGAAGGGGAGATCAGATCCATAACCACCATAGAGGAAGGGTCTATGCCTGTCCATGCCAACAAGTTTCAGGTTATCTTTGTATTTTGGCCACAGGGCTTTTACTTGATCGATTGAAAGGCCGGCCGCTATTTCGGAGACAGACTGTTGCCCGTATTGCTCTTCAACAAAAACTTCTGCAAGACCTTCATTGACAATGGCGGAGGCGAGATCAAAATGCGGGCCGCCAATAGGGAATAGGGTCGCCCTCATCTGGTGGTGATATTCCCTGGCAACAGAAGCTTTCAAATGCACAAGCGAGTAAGTTGTTGGCCAGATTGAAAAGATTATATAAGGTGGAACGCTGCCAAAACCTGTATAACCCTTAAAACGTTCTACAACATCGGGTTTTGTTCTATCAGCAATAAGCAGTGCCCATATTGCGGCTGGCCCACCAAAATATTTGCGTGACATTCTAAGAGTTTCTTCCACTTTTTCCCAAGCCTGGAAAGCAACAAGAGCATCGTAAGCTGCTCTTACCTCCCTGAGATCATCATCAGGATCAAATAGCATCCCCAACCTGAGAAGCTGGTAGCCTGAAAAACCGGACATGCCCTGGCTCATCAGGTCCCATAATGCTTGAAGTGGGTCTGCCAGCATTTTTCGCTGTAATTTGACCCTTTCCCTGCCCTCGACCCTTGGACCCTCTTCCAGGAATTTTAGCAGTAGGTCCTTGGTCGGCACCTGTATAAAATCCTGGAGTGTCGCCATTTTTTAGTACTCCTTCGCTTTCTCGACGCCCCTTAGGACTCTGAGTCCTCCTTGGGCGAGCGCCTCCATCTCCATCTGACCTCCATAAACAACCACTTTGGCAATGTAGCCAACATAATCAGTGATTCTCGAAACAACATAATCAGAATACGCGATGGAGCCGGTAAGAATAATCGCATCAACCTTGCCTTTTAGGGCGGTTGCCATGATGCCTATTTCCTGGGATATTTGATAGATCATTGCATCAAGGACCATTTTGGCCTTCATGTCTCCATTTTTTATCCTATCGAGCACTTCACGTACGTCATTTGTGCCAAGGTAGGCATAAATACCACCTTTTTTTGAAGTCATGGTAGCAATATCATCTTCTGTATATTTTCCAGAAAAACACAGCTCAATGAGCGAGACCAGCGGGAGCCAGCCAGAACGTTCTGGTTGAATTGGACCAGCCTCTTTTGCATTGTCGTAATCAGCTATTCTTCCCACCTCAACAGGTACAATCGAAATGCCGCCACCCATATGAGCAACAACAAATCTGGATGTTCCAGGTGTAATACCGAGTTCTTTGACTGCCCTTCTGCAAGCAGCTCTAATGTTGAGAGCATGGCCCAGTGATACCCTTTCGCATTCCGGGAAACCAGCTACCCTTACAAAATCTTCGAACTCATCAACCGACACAGGATCAACAATATAAGCTGGAATACCTCTTTCTTTCCTTATCATATCGGCAATGATTCCGCCAAGAGTGGATGGATGGTCTGCTCTCTTTGATTCAATGAGATCAACAAGCATCGCATCATTGATAATATAAGTGCCTGCTGGAATTGGTTTGAGCGGCCCGCCCCTGCCAACAACGCATTCAATGCTTTCTTCTGGGATAGAATGCCTGGACAGGAAATCTTTTATGGCTTTAAGTCTGAATGGTGCCTGGTCCGATGTTTTTGGAAAGCTAGCGAGTTCCTCATTGCCGTGTGTAATGTTTTCCTGCGCTATCTCTTTTTCGTCGTCGAAGACTGCCACCTTGGTTGAGGTGGAGCCTGGGTTAATGACTAGTACCCTTGCCATAGGCTCCTTTCAGGTTGCGGTTTACTTGCTTATTTTATCCTTTTTAGCCAGTCGGTCAATGAAGCAACGCACCGCAACTGCAATAATCTTTTACTGTTCTATCTCAGCCCGTTCTTGAGGTATTTTGCGACCTTCTGATTATGTTCTGCGATGGTCTCAGAGAAGTCGTTGTAGCCTTTACCAGTGGCAACAAAAAAGAAATAATTTGTCTTGGCTGGCCAGAGTGCCGCCTCTATGGCTGACAGCCCCGGGTTACATACCGGCCCGGGAGGCAACCCGGGATATTTGTAGGTGTTGTAGGGTGAATCAACTGCAAGCTCTTTCAATGTAAGTATCACCGAAGGCTTCTCGAGAACATAACCAACAGTCACGCAAGATTCCAGCTTCCAGCCTGCTTTCAACCTGTTCCAGAAAACCGATGAAACATTCTTCATTTCCTCAGTAGTTCCAGATTCCCTCTCGATTATCGAAGCAAGCGTGACCAGCTCGTGGACACTCAGCCCAAGTTCCTTACATCTCTTTTCAAATTTGCTGGTAAATATTTGTTCAAATTCTTTCAGCTGACACCTTACAAGACCTTCTGCAGAGACATCATCAAGGAGATATGTATCAGGGTAAAGATAACCCTCAAGCGATTTGCCTTTTATAGTTTTTGAAAATTTGAACTGGAAACTGTCTTTTGAGTTTAGGGCAAGCTCCCTGTATTTTTCACCATCAAAACCGCGCAGGTATGAGAGCAACATTCCAATCTCCCTGGCCGTTCTTCCCTCTGGAACGAGAACTTTTGTGGGTGGGAGTCTGCCTTCTGTCATAAGCTTTTTTATGACCTGAGGCATTGAAAGCGGCTCTCCAAAGGTGAAAATACCAGCTTGGAGTTTCGGGCCAGCCTCTTCCCTGCGGACTTCATAAAGAAAAACCCATTCAGAGCTTATGAGTCCTTTATCGGCAAGTAATTTTGCTATCTGGGAAGGTGAGGAACCAGCTTTGACTTCAAATGTGACAGGGTATTCAGCATTGCCATAAGGTGTAGCAACAGCATTTTGTATCCATAGATAAAAACCACCCACTGCAAGCAACAAAACAAGAATGAAGACACCTGCCCATAAGAGGATTCTATTCATCATCGCTCCTTCTTGCGCGGAGCTGGCCACACGCAGAATCAACTCCAAGCCCAAGGCTTTTTCTTACAGTTGCATCTCTCCCCTGTGATCTCAACCTTTCAAGGAAAAATCTTATTTTTACTGGGTTTGATGGTCTGTAGGATGCACAATCCGTCGGATTGTAAGGGATCAGGTTTATAAGAGATGCCATACCATCCGTGATGTCCGTCAACGCATCTGCATTGTCCAGTCCATCATTGACACCATCAAGCATCACGTATTCAAAAGTAACCCTGTTGCCTGTCATTCCCTGATATAGCTTTATCTCTTCAATAAGCTTTCGTATCTGCATTACTTTTGCAGCTTTTGGCATAATCCTTTCTCTGAGTCTTTGGGTTGGGGCGTGCAGGGATATGGCCAGATTGACTCTCGGAAGTTCCTGCGCGAGTCTTGTTATCATGCCAGGTATGCCTACAGTTGAAACAGTCATATGTCTCTGTGACATACCAGCTTCATCCTGGAGCCTCAACACGGATTCCTTGAAGTTCACCCAATTGAGCATTGGTTCCCCGACACCCATGAAAACAATATTTCTTGGTTTGGGTCTAGCGAGTGCCACCTGATAGATGATTTCTGATGCTTCAAGATTTCTTTCCAAACCCGTGCTTCCCGACTGGCAAAATGTGCAAGACAATGGACAACCAACTTGCGTCGAAACACAAATCGTCACATGTCCTGCCGTTCTCATAAGAACAGACTCAATAGCATTCCCGTCTTCCAGCCTCACAAGCAACTTGACAGAACGATCACGCGATACTGCAGTCTTTTCAACATAAGGCCCCTTTGAAAAATTTTCCTTCATTATTTTTCTCAGGTTTTCTGGCAAATCAGTCATTTTTTCAGGATCAAGGACACTTTTCTCCCAAATCCACCTGATGATTTGATTTGTTCTGAAAGGCTTTTCCCCAAGACCTTCAAACCATTTCGACAGCCCTTCCCTGGAAAGCTCAAGAATGTTCACAGACAAATCTTACAAATAGATTGGGGGGCTTACAAGGATTCAACAAAAACAAAACATCAGGCCATTTACAGAGCAAAACCAACAAAATAAAATCACATTATGAGGAAATTCGTTTTGCCATTATTGATTGGAGTTCTTTGTGCTACATGCCTGGCAACGATTGGCTGTGGAGTGGAAAGCGAGACATCTTTAGAGGTTAATGGGGGAACAATGAAAATATCAAGTCCTGCTTTTGAAAATGGCGGTATGATACCCAAAAAATATACCTGCGATGGGGAGAATATTAATCCACCGCTTTCTTTCTCAAATCTTCCAGACAATACAAAAAGTGCCATCCTCGTCTGCGATGATCCCGATGCACCAAGCGGGCATTTCACGCATTGGCTTATTTATGACATCCATCCACTTGCCCTTTCCATAGGCGAAAATGAACTAAAAACAAGGATTATGACTAACGGCTCAAGACAGGGGCAAAATGATTTTGGAGAGATTGGCTGGGGTGGGCCATGTCCCCCTTCTGGCACACACAGATATGTGTTCAAGCTTTATGCACTGGACAAAATGCTCAATCTTGACTTGGGCGCAAAGAGGAAGACCGTTGAAGTGACCATGCAAGGTCACATTATCGCTGAAGCAGAACTTACTGGCACTTACGGAAGGTAGGTTTCAATCAGAATCAGGGTCAATATCGGCCATTCTCTGGGAAAAGGTCTCCAGATACCTCATGAGAATGAGCTGGGCCTCGATAGCATCCTTTTTTCCCCTCATCTGCCTGTCCGTTTTACCCATATCATGGCCAAGGTTTCTTGCTTCAATAGAGGTTAGGCTCTCATTCACAAGGGCAATATCAATACCAATGGCCTCTTTAAGTTTGCCGGCAAAGCCTCTTACAAATTTTGCCCATTCTGATTCGATATCGCTTGCTGGATAGCCAACGACAAGCAGATTGGCATTTTTTTCCAGAACAACTTTTCTTATGGCTTCAATGTCTGATGGGAGATCGCTCCGCTTGATTGAGGATAAGGGGAAAGAAAACACACCATCCGGGGAATAGGCAACTCCAATGTTTTTTGTGCCAAGATCAAGCGCAACTATCGACACTAGATAACCCTGAGGCAGTGGAGCGGACATTGACCAGTGCAGTAAGTGCAAACAACACACTTGTCATGATCAATAACTGCCTTGTTTTCAGAAAGGCTGATAGCTTCTTGTGGACAGAATTTGACACAAGTTCCACAACCGATGCACCAGAATGATACAAGCATTTTTCTTGGAATGGCTTTAAGTGGAGGTGGGTCTTTACCTTCAAAAAGCTCAAGATTCCAGTCCACCTCGCTTGGGTGCTTCATTCCAATTGCAACAGAGTGTGCATATGGGAAATCAATACAATATTTTATGGCCCTTTTTGCATCATGGAGGAGTTTTCCACCAGCCAAGGCTTTCATCAAATATGTCCCTTTACTAGTTTTATAGTCCCACTCAAGCTCCTTTTCCATGTCTTCTATTGAGCCATCCTTGATTCCCCACCCTTCAACATTGAACATCGAGAAGACACACTCAAGCTCAGGTATTTGCCTTACTATTTTTGTTACTTCAACAGTATGTGTTGAAACACCAACCACCCTTATGAGACCTTTATTTTTATACTCAAGAAGCACATCCAAAGCCCCTCTATGACCCTTTAAGGTGAGCGCAGTTTCCTGCTCGTGGAGGAGGTATATGGGGATAACATCAAGTTTCATCTCACGAAGAGATTTCTCAACAGATTGCTTCATTTTTTCGGGAGTTTCAGCATATGATTTGGTTGCTATGACAGCATTGTGCCTGATGCTTGGCGGGAGCATTCCAATCTGGCTTTGACTCTCATAAAGCTCGGCGGTGTCAAAGAAATTGATTCCCCTCTCCCAGGCATAGGACATGACCATGACCGCATCCTGCATGGAGAGGTTGGCCTGAAGCTGGCCTATTGTGAGCGTTCCAAAACAAAGTCTTGAAACATCAAGACCGGTATTTCCAAAAGGTACTTTTTCAATCATTTCACTAATATTTGATGCAATTCAGTTTCCAGGGTTGATGTCAGCTGACCAAATTTTGAAGACTCAATACCACCAGCCTGGCCAAGATCCGGCCTTCCACCACCCTTGAAACCAACTATGCTTGCCACTTTCGTTACAAGTTTGCCGCAGTGAAGTGTTGTTACAGGGATACCCTTGCTTATCACACCCAACACAAAAGTGTTGCCATTCTTTGAGATAATCGCAGCAACCCCATGGTCAAATGGCTCCAGTGCAAAATCAGCAACCATTCTGACGCCATCCATATCAAATCCGTCAGACCTGGCGATGATGACCTGTGTTACACCCATATTTTTTGCCTGGGTTGTCACTTTTTCAGCTTCAGCTTTGGCCATCTGGGCAACCATTGCCCTGTTTTTCTTTTGCAGATCATTCAAGTTATCCAAGACCTGCTCTATTTTGCCCTTTATTTGTTTCTGCCCGCATGCAAGTAATTCACCAACATCAAAGAGTCTGGCTTCTTGCTCCTGGACATACAATAATGCTTTCATGCCAACTTTTGCTTCTATTCTTCTCAAGTTGGCGCCTATGGAAGACTCAGAGATTATCTTGAAGAAACTTATCTGGCCGGTTGAGACTACATGGCACCCGCCACAAAGCTCCTTTGATATCTCCGGGATAGTCACAACCCTGACGATATCGCCATATTTCTCTCCAAAAAGTGCAACCGCGCCGATTTTTTTGGCCTCTGCTATTGGCATTTCTGCAGTATTTAACGGGATATTTTCAAATATTCTTTCATTCACCCAACGCTCAATTGAGAGCAGGTCATCCCTGGAGATTTCACCCATTTGGGTAAAATCAAACCTGAGTTCTTCCTCTCCAACCCAGGAGCCAGCCTGTGCAGCATGCTCGCCAAGGAATTTGCGAAGTCCAGCATGCAGAAGGTGGGTTGCGGTATGGGACTTAACTATTTTTGATCTTCGTTCAGAATTGATTTCCAGTTTGATACTCTGACCAACTTTAAGTGTTCCCTTGGTGATGCGGGCTTTATGGAGAATAAGCCCCTCAACAGGGGACGTGGTATCAATTATCTCGAGCTGGCAAGTCTCAGTTGAAGCCTTGCCTGTATCGCCAATCTGACCACCCTTTTCAGGGTAAAACGGGGTTTCTTTGACTGTGAACTGAGCATTCTGGCCCTCTGTGGCCGCATTTTCCGAACCCTGTTTTGTAAGAATCCCCAGAACTTCTGAAGTACCACTGAAATTGTCATATCCTGTAAAACGGCACCAGCCAGTTTCATCCCTGAAAGCTATAAGCGCTGTTGCCATTTCAAATTCTTTTTGACCGGTAAACGCCATTCTGCCACGCATTCTCTGTGCTTCAAGTTCGGCGTTAAAACCTTCAATGTCTACGTCGCTTCCCTCTTCCTGGGCAATTTCCTGTGTGAGATCGAGCGGGAATCCATAGGTATCATAAAGTTTGAATGCCACCTTGCCTGGTATCTTGCCTTTTTTCCCTTTGATTGCCGCAATTTCATCGGAGAGCATTTGGAGCCCAACAGCAAGTGTTGATCTGAATTGAGCCTCTTCATTTGTAAGTATCTTCACTACTGCTTCTTTGCGTTCATTGAGGAATGGATATGCCTTAGAGTAGTTTTCAACAACAGGCATTGCGAGTTCTCCAAGGAACGACTCTGAGATGCCTATCTTTTTGCCGGCAAGAGCAGCCCTTCTAATGAGTCTTTTGAGGACATAACCTCTACCATCATTTGATGGAAAAACACCATCAGAAACAAGGAAAACGCAAGCTCTTATATGATCCGCAATAAGGTTTCTTCTCTGAATATCGGTATTGTCGGGTGCAATTTTTGATATTGCTGAAATTATTGGAGTAAAAAGATCAGTTTCGAGGCTTGACCTGACACCCTGTGATGCCGCGGATATTCTTTCAAGCCCTGCACCAGTGTCAATATTTTTTGCAGGCAATGGTTCTCTGAGACCGCCAGGCTTTGCATCATATTGTGTAAAAACAATGTTCCATAGTTCGGTAAAACGTTTATTGTCAGAATCAAACTCTTTCCCAACAAATGGTACCGGCTCTCCAGCTTCCCAGTCGTAGTATATTTCCGAGTCAGGACCGCATGGGCCAACTTCACCCATCATCCAGAAGTTGTCCGATTTGTTTTGTATCCTGTCTTCCTTTACCCCAACTGACTTCCAGATTTCTCTACTTTCATCATCCTCAGGATAGACGGTGACTAGGAGTTTTTCTGGGTCAAGACCCACAATCTTGGTCAAAAATTCCCATGCCCAAGGGATAGCATCCTGCTTGAAATAATCACCAATAGAAAAATTGCCAAGCATTTCAAAAAAGGTGTGGTGAAATGGTGATTTACCTACATTTTCAATATCATTGGTCCTCAAACACCTTTGGCAACTGACCAACCTTCTGGAGATCGGCTTGCGCTCACCTGTAAAATAGGGTTTTAGTGGTACCATGCCCGCAAGAGTAAACATGACAGTTGGATCTGACGGAATTAACGAGGCACCCTCGAGCCTGTAATGGCCCCTTTCAGCAAAAAAGGAGAGAAAACTCTCCCTGATATCTTCTGATTTCATTGTCGCAATCGCTCTGGATTTAGTCTATATCGTCAAGTGCCCCTGACCTAGAGCCCTCCTCCCAGTTCCTCAAGCGCTCCGATGCAACGGCAACGTTGGAAGTTGCAAATAAAAAGACGTTTTTTCCAATCTTCTCAACAACGCCGTCCAGAGCGTAGCAGGCTCCTGAGACAAAATCAATAAAGCGCCTTGCAACTTCCTTATCGGTGTCCTCGAAATTGGCCATGATGGGTTTGCCATGTTTCAGCGAATCAACGGCCTTCCTGGCCTCATCAAATGAGGCTGGCGTTATAACAACGACCGTTAATTTCTTGAGTACGCTGGCAAGTTGTGATGCTTGGGAGGATTTCTTAGGCAAGGGGTCCACAGTTGCTGGAACTGCGGCCTCAAGTATCGGCTCATCGTCTTCCTCTTCTGACAATCCGAGTATGTTTTTAAACCAATCGCCAAAGCCCATTATTCACCTCCAAACAGCGCCCTGCCAAGCCTTATCATGGTTGACCCATGCTTAACTGCCAGCTCGTAATCGTCGCTCATTCCGTATGAGCGCTCGATCTTCGTCGACAGCCGGTCTTCCAGTTTTTCGGCCAGACCATCCGCTTTATCAAAAATATGTTCCCTGAAAATGTCCGGCGCGTCAACAGGGGTCATTGTAAAGATGCCGGAGAGGACCAAAGACTTACAGTTATTTATAATAAAATCGCAAAGCTGGTCAAATTCCTGGAGAAGACAACCTGATTTCTGCTTTTCTCCGGATATGTTCACTTCCACCATGATGGGTAGCGGTCTCAGGGTCGCTTTGTTAAGATTCTGAGCGAGTCTTGTCGAGTCTACCGTATCTACGGTGTCAAAAATTGCACACGCTTTTGCAGCCTTGTTTGTTTGCAAGTGGCCTATCATGTGCAAAGAAAAATCTTTCCTTAAGGGATGATTTTCCCATCTCAGGGCAGTCTGCAACCTGTTCTCACCAATTATCCTCAATCCATCTTCAAATAAAATATTCACCCTATCTATGGTCGTATATTTGACTGCAGCAAGTATCTTAATAGAAAAAGGGTCCCGACCTGCTGCAATCGCAGCCCGTCTGACCCTGCCCTTTATAGATTCGTAGTTTTGCGAGAGCACTATTGTTGTTTTTTGCGTAAAAATGGTGGTATGTCAAGTTCTCTTTTGTTGCTGACAAGATTTTTGAGGTCCCCCTCTTTTATTGTTGGTGTCTTGATGGTCAGGTTCTGTGGTTGTGTTGAAAATCCGGTTGCAATGACAATGACTTTCAGCTGATCTTCCATCTTCGGATCAATGACAGCACCCCAAACAATATTGGCCTTTGAGTCAATATTCTTGGTGATGTAGCGCGCAACGTCATTTGCTTCCGAGATCTTGAAATCTTTCCCACCTATAGTGTTGCAAAGTAGACCTTTTGCTCCCTCAAGCGAGTGGTCGAGCAGTGGTGAGCTGATGGCCATTTTTGCTGCTTCTTCGGCCCTGCTCTCACCCTTGGCTGTACCGATACCCATCCAGGCAGTACCAGCATCTTTCATGATTGTGCGAACATCAGCAAAATCAACGTTTACAAGGCCAGGTACCGTTATGATGGTTGTAATACCTTCCACTGCCTGACGAAGCACTTCATCTACCATGAGGAAAGCCTCTGTAAGGCTTGTGTTGCGGTCGGTTGCATCAAAGAGCCTGTCGTTGTTGATACATATCATCGCATCAACCTTGTCCTTGAGTTTTTCGATGCCACCTTCTGCGACATTCATGCGCCTCTCACCTTCAAAACTGAATGGTTTTGTAACAATGGCAATTGTGAGCGCACCAAGGTCGCGGGCAATCTGTGCAACTACAGGTATTGCACCTGTACCGGTGCCTCCACCCATGCCTGCGGTTACAAATATGAGGTGGGCGCCGGAAAGCATTTCTGCAATTATATCCTTACTCTCCTCTGCAGACTTCTCCCCAAGGTCAGGTATGCTGCCAGCACCAAGTCCCCTCGTAACCTTTGGACCAATCTGTATTTTTGACGGTGCCTGTGACATTCTAAGAGTCTGGGTATCAGTGTTTATGGAAATAAATTCAACCCCTTCGAGGCCACATTCAATCATCCTGTTGACTGCGTTGTTGCCTCCGCCACCAATTCCAACCACTTTTATAAGGGCGTTTGAACCTTCCCAAACATCAAATGCATTTGATGACATAGATGCGCCTTCCTTTTCTAGCAAAAAACTTCGAAAATTATAGTTTCTTGCCAACAAATTTCAACTTTTCCAACATGATCCTCAATAGGGGCATGTTGTGACTTGATAAGGAACATCAAGTTTTATAATGGCTGGGAGCTGGCTGCTATTTCCAAGGGACTTGAGGTAATGAGAAAGAGCCCCAAACCTAACATCCATAAATTCATCTGCCAAGCCAAATACAATCAAGGTACCCTGGGAGGTTTCAGCATAAAAACCCTGCATGTTCTCCAGGTACGCCCTCTTGTATTTCCCATTAAACATCGCTTTTGCAATGCCATCCGGGTAGCTTACAGGGGCGAGAAAAACACCACCCCTTGATCCGGATGATGCAACATATTCTGATTTATTGTAGAACAAAGTTTTGATTTTTACAGGCAACAATTTCTTATATTTAAGAATCTGCGCAACCACTGGGGCCATCTTGTCATTATAGAAACTTGCATCAAGCATTCCATAGCCACCTGGTTGCAGATATGCTACTTCCATCTCGACAGGTGCATCCTCGGAAACTCTTATGGAATCGACTATTCTTCCTTCGACATCAACAGCTACCTTGCCCGCATTCATCTTCAAATTGTAAGTTTCCTTCTTCTCTTTGATTGTCACTGTAGCAGAGAAGAAAAAATGCCTTTTTATAGTTATGTCTTCAAGAAGCGGGCCAAGGGTATCTTTCGCGTCATCAAATATTGAATTTGTTGTTGGGACAAGCCCCATTACAAGTTTTGTTTCCAGATAATCAATTACTTTTGGTATTGGTATTCTTTCGGTTTTGTCAATATTAACTCTTGAGATCGGCACCAAAGGAGGGAAGAACGATAGGAAAATCATTATCACTAGTAAAATCCCCACAGCCAAGAAAACAACTCTAAGAGCTCTCGGGACCGATTTCATGGTTCATTAATATACACAATTCATTCCATTTGTCAATTAGTCTGACTTCGGATTGGCTTGACTTTTTAGGATCAAGTCAGGCAAACCCCGTGGGGAAGGACAAAAAAACGGCATGATAAAATACTGCATAAATCAATATTAAGTCTACATTGCAAAAAAGAAATCGGCAGGTTCGATGTCACTGTTTTAACTTCCACCTCCGATAGATTACCAAATCACGAAAAATAAAAATGCCGGTATAACCTATATCTTATTGGCAAACCGGCATTTTTTGGCGAGCGTAGATACAAAATGTTAGTTTTTTGGTTACATTTGCTTTATTTTTTCGAGCACAAATTTGTGGATCTCATCACACTGGGGGATTGCTTCTTTTTCAATACCATCAGCTTCTGCCATCATTTTTGATGCCGTTTCTTTGTCCTCAAGGGATGGCAGATTGATCATGACATTCATGTGTGCACCATAAATTGCAGTTTTAATAGACAAGGCAGCAACACCAGCATCAGAAACAGAATTTGGATTTCCCTTCTGCGCAATCGTCTTAATAAGAGGGATTGCCATTGCAGCGATTCTCATTGTGTTGAGAGGGACAAGGCTCGCTTTTGCAATTGCTTCCTGCATTTTTTTCTGTCTGAAGGCGTCTGACTCAGGAGTCCCGGATGGAAGCTTCCTGCACGCAAGCATTTCATTGAATGCATCTGAATCTTCCTGGATGAGCGACAGGAGTTTTTCGGTTATCTCGTCTGCCTTTGCGGCAACTTTCTCCATCTCTTCCTTTACTTCGGCATACTTCTTGCCCTGCGACAACTTGGCAACCATTGCAGAAAGCCCGGCACCAAGCGCACCGGCAGAAGCGGCAACAGAGCCGCCACCAGGGGCTGGTGATTTGCTTGCAACCTCCCTGATGAAGTTCTTTGGTATCCAGGAAACCTCCCCGGAGTCCGAAGCGCCGACCCTGAGGTCAATTATCTGTGCCTTCTTGAAGTCCCATACATTCATGTATGAAACGCCAACATCAACAAGTGCATCAAGCGGAAGAAGTCCGACTATTTCGGCACCTATTGGGAGTACGCCCAGCCTTTCGGCCTCTCTTTTGACGAATTCATAGGCTGTCCTTATTGAGGTCTTCTTGTAGTTTGTAAGGTTCATTGAAACCTGGACAAAACCCCTCTCTCTAATCGAGAAACCAAGGGCTTTGACAAACCTTAACCCGCCGCTCCTGAACCTGATGAGCTTTGCAATCTCTTTTGCCACTTCGATATTTTGGGAACCAAGGTTCACATTGAAAGCAACAAGGGGCATCCTGGCACCAACAACAACTGCTCCGGCTGTCGGATGCATTGCGGGTTCACCTATGTCAGGGTTTCTTTCAGGTTTCTCGCCCATTTCCTCCTTTATGCCTTCATACTCACCCTGCCTGATATTCGACAGGTCCTGGCGCTCTGGAGTTCTTGCGGCATCTTCGTAGAGGTAGACCGGGATCTTCAGTTCTTTCCATATTCTCTCGCCAAGCGACACCGCCAGTTTGACCGCCTCTTCAGTAGTGACTTCAGAAATTGGAACAAATGGAATAACATCTGTTGCGCCAAGGCGCGGGTGTTCGCCCTTGTGTGTGTTCATATCAATCAGCTCTGATGCAACCTTGCACATTCCGAATGCTGCCTCGGCAGCCGCCTCCGGTTCCCCGACGAATGTCACGACACACCTGTTGTGATCAGCATCCATCTGTACATCAAGCAGTTTGACGTTCGGGGTGTCCTTTGCAACTTGAGCTATTCTGTCTACAACATCTTTTCTTCTGCCTTCAGAGAAATTTGGTACGCATTCAACTAGTCTGGCCATGATGCCTCCTTGCCTTTGATGAATGTCATTTTTGCGTGGTCCACGCCAAGTTCATAGGGTATCATTCTGTAAGATTCAACATCATAAATGACAAAATCAGCCCTCTTGCCTTTTTCTATAGAGCCGACCCTGTCGTGTGACCTGATGGAGTATGCAGCATTGATTGTGGCAGCAGATATAGCCTGCGCCGGCGTCATGCCCAGCTTCAAGCATGCCAGCCCGACAATAAATGGCATTGACTGGATCGTGCAGGAACCTGGATTTCTATCAGAAGCAATGGCGACAACACAACCTGATTCAATAGCTTTTTTAGCCCTTGCAAAAGGTTTGCCCAAAAAGAAAGATGTCCCAGGAAGAAAAGTCGCAACAGTTCCCGATCTGGCCATGTCCTCAAATCCTTTGTCCGAAGCGCCGATCAGGTGGTCCGCAGAGACAGCACCCAATTTTGCGGCAAGGGAAGCGCCACCAGTATCAGCAAGCTCGTCTGCGTGAAGTCTCACCGGCAAGCCAGAATCTTTTACAATCTCCTCTGTTTCCTCGTTTGTGAATGCCCCCTTATCGCAGAACACATCGATAAAATCAGCATAGGGCTTGCATACATAGAGCATCTCTCCTTTGATAAGGGAAACAAAATCATTCCTGTCAATATTTTTGGGTATGGCATGGGCACCCATGAAGGTTGTTTTGGCCTCAACACCGAAATCATGGATGAGTTTTTTTGCAACCATGAGCATTTTCATCTCTGCATTGGCCTCAAGCCCATAGCCTGACTTCATCTCAAAAGCTGTCGTTCCGGTTTTGATCATTGCCTTCAGGCGTTCTGCCGACTGGGTATAAAGCTCTTCATAAGAGGCCAATCTGGTGGCGTTGACAGTGTTGAGTATGCCACCACCCTTTGCCATTATCTCCTCGTAGGTCGCGCCCTGGAGTCTCATTTCAAACTCGGCCGACCTGTCACCAGCAAAGACAATGTGAGCGTGGGAATCCACAAAACCAGGAAGGACACAACACCCATTGGCATCAATGATGGTTTCGGGTTCGTAATTTGAGACAATCTCGCTTTCTGTTCCAACAGCAACAAAAATACCATTTTTGACAGCAAAAGAGCCGTTTTTAATGATGGCCAGATCGTCCATCTGGCTGCCCTTTCGCGGACACGGGCCAGTCAGGGTCAAAAGTTCCGAGCAGTTGCGAAGTATCAGATCGGCTTTCATGGTGTTTTTATTGAAAGAATCATTTTTTCTATTGCTTTTTTCTCTTCATCGCCAGAGTAAGACCCATTGAAGAAAATCATTGCACCCTTTGACTTTACGGTGGCCATGGGCCAACCCTCCTCAAAAGTGTATGATCCTTCTTTTACCCCTGGAATTTTTTCACCTTTCTGGAAGATTTCCTCGGTCATATACTTCTTTGGATCGTTAACACCACCAATATAACCAAAAAATTTGTTGTAATGATCTTTGTCTCCAACCCATTCTTTCAAAAAGACCGCGCAGGTGAGAACATCGCCAGTAAAATTCTTCATTTGATCATCCATATTCTGGCCTTTGGGATAGAAAACGAAGGAATAGCTTGCATGACCAAGCGAGCTGTCAAATTTGACAACATCAGCACCCTTATAATATATCCAGCCTTCCGGCAGCTCCATCTCGAAAAGACCATTTGGATCGCTAAACAAATTATCTTTTTTAGGGACAGGTCTTGTTAGGAAAAATATTGCTGTACCCACTGCGGCAAGAACAATAATTACAAGAAGACTATAAAGTAGGTTTTTTATAAATTTCTTCTGTTTACCTTCTACACGCCTGTGCATCCTTACTTTTGATAAACGGTTTTTGTTAGACATCCTTTTTTACCCCTTCACAACACCAAGTGGTCTCATTTTTGCGATTTTTATGGCAATTCCAGCATCATCCAGGACATCAACCACCATGGCAACATCCTTGTAGGCCTCAGGGGCTTCTTCGCTGACAGTTTCAGAATTTGCCGCTTTTAGGTATGTCCCGTTCTGCCTCAGTTTCTCAATGACCTGTCCGGGTCTGTAATTTTTGATTGCCTGCGTTCTGGAAAGCACCCTTCCCGCACCATGACAGCAAGATGCAAAAACTTCTTCAGCGCCTTTCTTTTTACCAACCATGACAAAAGAGTATCGCCCCATATCACCTGGAACAAGTACTGGATGGCCAGTCTCCCTGTATGCTTCAGGAAGCCCAGGGAAACCTGCAGGAAAGGCCCTTGTGGCACCCTTGCGATGAACAACCACTTTTCTACCAAGGTGCGTTTCCCTCTTCGCAATGTTATGGGCAATATCATATACAATTCCCAAACCGAGTTTTTCCTGGTTCATTCCAAGGGACCTTTCAAAGCTCTCCCTTATCCAATGAGTTATCATCTGTCTGTTTGCCCAGGCATAGTTTGCCGATGCAGCCATGGCACCAAAATAGCGCTGGCCTTCGGGAGACATGAATGGCGCGCATGCAAGCTGCTTGTCTGGAAGTTCGATTCCATACATTTTTGCAGCACTTTGCATGACATCTATGTAATCAGTTGCTACCTGGTGCCCGAGACCCCTTGACCCAGTGTGTATTAGCACGACCATCTGGCCAATAAAAAGCCCAAATGTTTTTGCTGTTTCCTCATCATAAATCTCGGTGACTTCCTGAATTTCAAGAAAATGGTTGCCTGCGCCAAGAGTCCCAAGCTGTGGTGAACCCCTCTTTACTGCTTCTTTTGAAACAGCATCAGGGTTTGCTCCAGCCATTTGCCCGCCATCTTCAATGAATTGCAGGTCTTCCTGACAGCCATAACCTTTTTTGACCGCCCAGGCAGAACCTTCAACCAGCACCTTTTGGAGCTCCTGGCGTTCCAGCCTTATTTTTCCTTCGGAGCCCACGCCAGATGGAACATTGCCATAAATCGAGCCAACTATTTTTTCGATGTGCTTTATAATATCGCTAGCCACCAGATTGGAGCGAAGGAGCCTGACTCCGCAATTGATATCGTATCCGACACCGCCAGGGGAGATGATTCCCTCTTTTTCATCAAATGCTGCCACGCCACCAATCGGGAAACCATAGCCCCAATGGATGTCAGGCATGGCAAATGATGCCCTGATTATGCCAGGCAAAGAAGCAACATTGGAGACTTGTTCTAGCGCATTGTCTGCAAAAAGACCCTGTTCCATGGGAACAGAACAAAAGACAATCCCCGGCACCCTCATAAAAGCTTTGTGAGTGACGGGGATTTCAAGCCGGTTTTGGTCCAGCCTGTTTGTTTTACCTTGCCAAACAGCCATTGTTACTGCTGTTTTGCCAGTGTCTTAAGGTTTGTTTTCGACCTGCCAGAGAATGTTACATTTTCCTCAATCCTGAAACGGGATGTTTCAAGATTGACATCGCCGAGCAATTTTGAGCCCTCAAGAAGTTCAATTACGTCTGTGCAGAAGAGGTTGCCTTCTATGGTGCCAAGATTGGTCACGGATTTCATTCTGATGTCACCCTTGATGTGTGCAGTACGGCCAACAATGAGGTGGCCTTCGCCTTCAACATTGCCTTCAAGCGTGCCGTCTATTCTTAAAATGCCATTACAATAAATTGTGCCTGTAATTTTCAGCGTTGAGGATATATAGGACTCGGAACGGTCCCTCACCTCTGATGTTGGTTTTCCAAACATGTTTTTGTTGCTCCTAGAACGGGAACTTCATCGGATCTACCGATTTGTCGTTGATTCTTATTTCGTAATGGCAATGCGGTATATCAGAATTGCCGGTTGAACCTGTCAGCGCAATGACCTGGCCAATTTTTATGCCATCACCCTTCTTGATCAATATTTTGTCGCAATGACCATAGCGGGTGACAATGCCATCGCGGTGGAGGATATCAACACAAAGGCCATAGCCAGAGAACCACTCGGCTCTTATTACAGTTCCTGAAGCAGTGGCATGGAGTGGTGTTCCAAGCGGGGCAACGATGTCTATCCCTTCATGGAAACTACCAGTCCACTCTCTCCAGCCAAAGAAAGAGGTCAATCTTCCCTGGAGTGGCCATCCAGTTGGTGTACGGTCTCTCAGGTCTTTGTATTCCTGGGCATAGGCATTCATTACAGAAAGGGCCCTTGTTCTTTCATCGCTCTCTTTAATGATGTGTTCTGAGGTTTTCTGTAGGTTGTCATAAGTGACAGGCAAATAAGCGGCAGGCTTCGGAACAGACTCCTGCTTGAGGCTGTTTTCTGCAATCACCTGCTCGAGAGTGTTGTTTGGGGTTACAACCGCTACGGAAGCCTTTACTTCTTTGTTAAGATTTGAAAGATAATTAAGATATTCCTCAACAACTGCAAACTTGTTCTGGATGTTGTTGAGTCTGTTCGAGTAATCGTAAAGCATTTCCCTCTGAAGATCAACCAGTCTGCGGCTTGAACCCTGGCGCAACGTTTCTATATTGGCCTGCATCTGGTTGTACCTGAATACCAGCTGTCCCAACATGGTTGAAGCCATCACGACAACCACCAGGATAGTGTAGAGTGCCGCGAACGGCAGTCTAATTATTCTGACTGGTGAGTCATAGTGTGGCATGAACATCATGGTGAGAGAGTTTGTTTTTGTTTTGTGCCTTAAAAGCATTTAACACCTCCGAGGGTTCTGGCGCCTGGGGCCAATAAATCGACGTTTAATAAATCAACGCCCATGGCACCTCGCTTTGGGGTTTCTACTACAAAAAACATCATTGCCATAGATTTTGTTGAGATTGCTTGTTCCCTGACAATTCTTTCAATTTCAGCCTGCTTTCTTTCGGCGGCCATTCTGTTTGTTACAACAAAAGCTGTGATTACAGAGCAAAGTAAAATAAAAAATACCAAAATGATTGAAAACTTGAAACCAAAACCCCTGTTTATACTTCCCTTCCTACTCATCAACATACTAACCCCTTTTCCCCCCACTGGAAAAGATTTTCATAGAAAACCCCGTTTTGAACAACTTTTATCCAGGATGTCATTTCCCACCATCCTGTTTTTTTTGCTGAGCCGGAACTTCTTTTTTGAGGTATTTCTGGCTTATGTTTACATTGCGGATATATTCATCTGGGTCCGTTGGCCTGTTGTCTATCGTTATTTCAAAATGGATGTGCGGGCCTGTCGAGGTTCCTGTTGAACCCACATAGCCTATCAGGTCACCTCTCTTGACCATGTCGCCTTCTTTTACAACAATCTCGTCGCAATGGCCATACCTGGATACAATTCCATTCTCGTCCTTGCGATGGAGAATATCTATGCAAAGACCATAGCCACCGTACAACTTTGCTCTGGTAACAACACCATCGGCAACCGCATAAATCGGTTCACCAAGTTTGCCTTCAATGTCGATCCCTGTGTGGTTATCGAATGTTCCCCAAATTGGGTGGATCCTGTACCCAAAACCAGGATTGTGGTCCCTTGTTTCACCGTCTGGAACCGGGTAGCAGTTTGGCGTGTGCGTCCTGAGCCAGTAAAGATTGTCGGTTATACGCTCTGCCTGGGCGAAAATGTGGGTTGTGCTGTCAATTTTTTGGAGTATTGTTGCCGCTTTGGCAGAAATAACTGAACCCTGATCTGAAAGTTGAGGATTGGTGGCAAGCTCGCGATATGGTTTTGAATTGAATATCTCCTTGAGGGTTTTGTATTGCGGGGCTATTTCGTCTTTTTCCCTGATTGTTTTATCTTTGGATTCAAGCTGTTTTGTGGCCTCAAGAAGTTGGGTTGCTGACTCTGAATATATCATTTCTTCTGATTTGACATAAGCAATCTGCTCTGAAAGCAAATAAGAAAGCCTGCCCGTGCCGGTGGACATCAACATACTGAATTCATGAGCTCTGGTTGGATAGGAAACGGTTACAAAGTTGACAAGCATGCACGAAAGAACGGAGAGTATTATAGTTCCTGCATAAATACTCGCCCATTTCAAGCTAAACGAGAAAGCCCTCTCGTGGCCCGGCAACAAAATCACCGATAACCGTTTCGTTTGTTTCTGATTCACACCTAACCTCATCAATGGAATAGTAAAACACAACAAAAAATTCATTGTTTGGTAATATTTGAGGCAAACAATGAACTTCTCAAACGGGTGTTATTGTATTTGCCTCATTTTGTGTGTCAAGCGAAACATGGACTTGCAATATTGTGGAGTGTTTCAAAATGATGAATTTGGTACGTAAAGAGATTGGGGTGTGCAATAATGGGAACAGTCAGCACACGGTTATTTTCGGGATATTATAGCACACTTAGTTAATAAAATAATTATCTAGACTGCATCAAATGCCTCTAAGCATTTTCGGTATCAATTTTATATCCTTATAGTCTTCTAACTATAATAATTTTCAATACTTCAAAAAAACTCAGACTATTCCAATAACAAAACCGTTTTTTTACATTCAGGATTAAATCTCAAAAACACCAATTACGATCCATTCTCACAAAAGAAAGTTACACGCAAAAAATTCACCTTTATCTTGTGCAAATCAATACTCATCAGTTTCATACGCAAACTCATGAGCAACACTTCTTATAAGGGATTTGAGGAATTTATGATCAATACTGATCATGTGGCTATTACCAATCTCGCAAAAGGATGGACGTACCACGGCAACCAGCCTTTTTATGCTGAATTTTAAGTGAGGCTTATTGCCCCTTTTCTTTCTCCATCTCTCTTTGAACCACAAAATCTATGAAATCCTGGATTTGTTTTTTGCCATCCTCTGATAACTCGCTCAACAGGCTTACATTGACTTTGAGACCTTCAAGGTCACCCTCTCCCAAAAGATAGGCAACGCTGACTCCTAAGAATTTGGCAATTTTAAACAGTGTCTGGATAGTTGGCACAAGCTTGCCATTTTCAAACTCCGAAAGGTTTGATTGGGGAATACCGGTGGCCTTCTCAACCTGAATCTGGGTATAGTTGAGCTTTTGTCTTAAAACCCTTATTCTTTGTCCAATGCCCTCAGAATCACCCATAATTACAAATCTATTCCACAATCCAAACTTATCAATAGCCGATTTGCATCTCCACGGCAAATATGCCATATCCTGCTCAAGAACAACAACACCAGCTGATATTTTGGAAATGTCTGCCAGAAAAGGTGTGAACCTAATTGGAACAGGCGACATCCTCTATCCGCCATGGGAAATGGAATGGAGAGACTTTCTCTCAAAACCTCCAAAAAACATTGGGGTTGTCCCTACAACCGAAGTTTCGGTGCATTTTCCTTTTGGTGGCGCCAAAAAAGCATTTCACTTCATACTGGTTTTTTCAAATTTTGAGGTCATCGATAACATCAGGGAAAAGCTCTCAAGATATGGAAGGATAAGCGATTTTGCCAGGCCTGACCTCTACATGGAACCGGCACTTCTTGAGGAGGAAATCTATTCTTCCGATTCTGGATCAACAATCATCCCGGCACACATATTCACACCATACTTTTCAATACTGGGTCGAAGAGGTGTTGAAAAATTCGAGGATTTAGGAATTTCAAAATCACCCTGCGAAACAGGCATCTCTGCAGACCCGGCCATGTGTGCCAGACTCAAAACGCTTGAGGGGATACCAATTGTCAGTTTCTCGGATGCACACAGCCCGGCAACAATAGGCAGGGAAGCAACGATCATCGAAAATGGCATTCCGCTGAAAAAATCACTCATGACACCACTCATGACAATAGAGTGCTGTCCGGAGTTTGGAAAATACCATGTAACCGGTCACAAACCTTGTGGTGTTGGACTCAGGGAAGATGAAGATTTCGAGGTGTGCCCCAAATGCGGCAAAAAGATGACTCTGGGAGTGGCGCAAAGGATTGGCAGGCTTGAAAAAAGTGCAGATCCAAAAACACAACCATTCAAAAAGATCATTCCCTTAAAAGATTTGCTCGTTTTTTCACTTGGACTTTTATCTCCAACCGCAAAATCAAAAAAACTGGCAGAAAAGGCAATCGAAACAATTGGTCCCGAGCTTTACATCCTTCTGGAAGCTGGTGAGAGCGAGCTTGAAAAAATATTGCCCGAGAAAACCACCGAGATGATATTGAAGGCAAGATCGGGGAACATAAGAATCAGGCCGGGTTTTGACGGAGAATATGGGGTTGTTGTTTCCTAGCAGATTCTTGGCAGGAGTTCTCCGGCTGGAGGGTCAAGCACCCTTGTGCCACCAATCCTGGTTTTGAGGTGCACCAGCTGGGAGCGGGTTTCTGAAACAGAGCCAATAATGCAGGCACCAGCTCCTTGTTCGCTGCCCTTCAGGATTTCCAGCGCCTTTTGTTCAAACCCTTTTTTGACTGAAAGAAGCGCCCTGCCCTCACAAGCAAGAGTCAATGGATCAAGCCCCAGCGCTCCGCACATGCCAGACACATCAGGATCAACTGGCAATAACGCTTCGTCAATATCGATACCAACGCGGGAAGATTGGGCAAATTCGTTGACTATCGCAGAAAATCCTCCCCTTGTGATGTCCCGGCAGGCATGGATATTTTCACCAAGCTTGACAAAAAGCTTTTCCAGTATGGGCCATAGTGGGGCAACGTCAGAGTGTATCTGGCCAAAAAATCCAAGTTCGTCTCTGCAAGCCATTATGCAGGCCCCGTGCCTTCCAAGAGAGCCAGTAACAATCAATATATCACTTGGCTCAAGGCTGGAGCCGCTTGGATGGCAACCATCCATCTGGAGGCCGATGCCTGAAGTTGTCATGAATATCCCGTCAACAGAACCTTTTTCTACAACCTTTGTGTCGCCGCAAACCACTTTTGTTCCACCCAGATCGGTCTTGAAGCTCTCCATAATTTGCATCAGTTTTTCTAGCGGAAATCCCTCTTCAATCACAAGTGAAAGTGAAACGGCAACAGGTCTGGCAGCCATCACAGCCAGGTCATTCAGCGTTCCACATGCCGCAAGCCTTCCGATATTGCCACCAGGGAAAAAGATTGGTTTGACAACAAATCCGTCGGTCGTGAAAGCGAGCCTCCCCTTTTCCACCCCAAAAACGCCTGCATCATCAAATGGTGCAAGCACATCATTGCCAATAAATGATGCAATCATGTCAACAAGTTTCTTTGATTCGGTGCCACCACCGCCCTGCGCAAGTGTTACAAAATTTTTCATCCGCTATTCTCCAAAAACCATGGTTGAACCATCTGAGGTAATGATTACTCCATCCTCATCGGCCCAGACAAGACTGGCATCCTTGTTTGTTTTTACTGACCAGATAGCACTGCCAGAGGATGGATCAAGGCAATAAAAACCATCACCCTTCTTCTCAATCAGCTGACCATTTGTTATCTGAAAGGTGGAATTTCTTTCAGCAAATTCAATAGTTTTCCCGCTGTTTGGATCAAATGAAACGACCTCTGTCATCGTAAGTGAATTGTCATACCATGAGGTGCAAATGACATTTCCCAGAACATCAAGCCTGGCTCCAAAATTGCCCTTCTTCGGATTTGTCAGTTTCAGACCAGTTTCTTTTATTACTGCGCCTGCCTGTGGATCGAACTCTGCAATCGTATCATCTTGTGCCAACAACCACAATTTTCCACTGAACCCGGTGATGGCGATATAGTTCTTCTCCAGCAAAATCGAAACCACCGCACCAGTTGCCGGATCAATCCTGCATAACGTTGTTTTTCCAGACACCCCTGAAACAAGGCAGTATATCTTCCCGTCAAGAGTGGCAAATGGTCCGCAGGGCCCGTCAGAAATCGCAAGCCTCCAGATTGTATCGCCGGTTTGAGTGTGTAATCTTGCAAAAGAACCATCCGGGGAATTAAAAACAACAAGCTTGCCTCCACACTCAAAAATATCGGTACAAAGGATCTGCTTGCTCCACCTGGAAAAACCGTTCTTCATGTCCCAGCAGGAAGCCCCATATTCTGCTTCCATAGCATAGAAATTCTCTCCAGACGAGAAACCATCAAGAGACAATGATTGTATGAAGTCAGAGGGTTTTATCCCATCATTTGCATATATTACAATTCGCCCCTGAAAGCTGTCTGTAAGCCATTTCTTCTCGCCAAGTGGAACAACGGGCATCCTTTCGAAAAGCTGAAATTTTGACTCAAACCTCATTTTCAGTTTCCCAGTTCCGGCAAAGCGTTCATAATTAACTGTTTTTATATCAATATCACCATTGTCCGGGATGCCTCTTGTGAAACTGGAGCCGGAAAATGCTTTCCAGTTAGTGTCTTTTGACGATTGGGAATTGCCACTTCCGCAACCTGAAACCAAAAGAATCAGAGCAAAAACCAAGAGCAAAAATCTCTTCATCTGAGGCCCTTTCTGAATTTGAAATATGCCGAACATGTGCCTTCCCCCGAAACCATACAGGGGCCGACCGGGTCCGACGGAGTGCATGAAACACCAAACAATGGACATCCCTCCGGAGTGACTGCGCCGGTAATCACCTTGCCGCAAAGACACCCTTTTGGCTCCTCGTCAGGAAAGTTGGGCATTTCAAACCGCTTTGCCGCATCAAAGCCAGCATACTCGCCTGACAAGGCAAGCCCTGAACCATCGATTGTCCCAATGCCCCTCCAGACTGCAGGCGATTTGTCAAAAATTTCACCCATAAGAGACATTGCCGTTGGATTGCCGTCTGGCCTGACAGACCTCGTGTAAGTATTGACTATTGCAGGTCTTTTCTCTGCAATCATCTTTACAAGAACTGCCAGTCCGGAAAGAATGTCAAAACCTTCAAAACCAGTCACAACCCCGGGGACACCAAACTCTTTTGCAAGAAATTCATAAGGCCCAAACCCAATGATTGCCGAAACATGGCCTGGCAAAATCAGTCCGTCCAGCTTCACCTCGCCTGACTGGGCAAGGGCCCTGAGAGCTTCAGGGACGGTCTTGTTGAGGGAAAGCATGGACAGGTTCTTTATTCCAATTGACTTTGACTGTTTTATGGTTGCAGCAAAACCAGGAGTGGTCGTCTCAAAACCAACGCCAACAAGAACAAACTCTTTTCCTTTTTCCTGTCTGGCCCATTCAATCACGTCAAAGGGGGAATACATGACCCTTATATCAGAACCCATTGATCTAGCAACTGCAAGGGAACCACCTTTTCCAGGCACTTTTATCATGTCTCCAAAGGTGCAGATTACAACATTTTTTTGCGAGGCAAGCCATATCATTCTGTCCACATCAGACTGGGACGTCACGCAGACAGGGCAACCAGGCCCGGATATGATCTTTATCGTTTTGGGAAGGAGCGCCCTGATGCCATTTGCAAATATTGCATGGGTGTGTGTCCCACACACCTCCATAAGGGTCATGGGGGAAGTGGCCAGCCCTTCGATCATTCCACGAAGTTTGGAGGTAACATCAGACTGGGACGTCACCAAACACCTCCTGAATGGTTTTGAGTATGTTCTCTGCCTCTTCCTTGTTTACTTTTTCTATTGCAAAGCCTGTGTGCAAAAGCACAAACTCACCAACCTCGGCGTCCGGCAAAAGATCAAGTCTCACCTGCCTTTTTATTCCTCCAAACTCGACAACGGCATCAAGCCCGTTTTTTTCACATATTTTTGCTGGTACGGCTAAACACATCACACACCTCCAACCCTTGAAAGGGCAACAACAGCCTGGCCAAAACTGACGCAACCGTCGCCAGGCGGCAAACTGATGTTTGTATACACCTCAAAACCTTCGCTTGAAAGGGCGTCAAAAACAAGCTCCAGCAAGACAAAGTTCAGAAAACAGCCCCCACTGAGACAAACTTTTTTAAGGCCGGTCTTTTGTCTGGCAAGTAAACACCCTTTTACGATGGCTTCACTTATTCCCTTGTGAAATCCCCCAGATATTGAGGGTGGATCATCAATCCCCTGTTTCAGGGCAACAGCCCAGTCAACCTCGAAATGGTCCCCAAAATCCCTTACAGGAAAATCAAAAGGTCTTGCGCCTGGATCATAAGCCGACTCAAGCGCCACAGCCAGTTCTGCCTCGTATGTGGCCTTCTGTCCCAATCCCGCAAGAACCGCAAAACCGTCAAACAGTCTGCCAAGGCTCGAGGTAATTGGGGTATTTACGCCCCTGTCAATCATTACACCCCAAAGTTCCCTTTCTTGAGGATCAATGTCCAGATCAATTTTGGACTCCGTTTGCCTGGCGAGGGAAAAAAGTATCTTTCTGCAATCTTTTATCGCAACCTCGCCGCCAGGCAACGGGAAAGTTCTCAGGTGGCCAATCCTCTGGAATTCTGATCTTGCAGCAACAAGAAACTCGAACCCCCATATTGTCCCATCCGTTCCAAAACCGGTCCCGTCGGCTGCAACACCTATAACCCTGCCATCAAGCCCGTGCTCGCCCATCACCGACGCAATATGGGCATGATGGTGAAATACAGGAATGAATTTGTCAGAGCTGGAGAGCTTCTCGCGGTGAACCGTTGTCGTGTAGGAAGGGTGAGCATCGTGGGCACAATACTCCTCCTTGAAACCAAATAACTCTCTGAAAAGGCAAAGACTCTCGCTAAACCTTGCAAATGTTGCCGCGTTGCCCATCTCGCCGATATGGTGTGATATCATCGCTTTCCCATCATAGGCAAAGGTAAAGGTATTCTTCATCTGGCCACCAAGAGCAAGTATGCTTGGCCCCTTTGGAACTGGAAGTGTCTCCGGAACAAATCCCCTTGCTCTTCTGAAAAGCTGCTGCCTGCCCTTGAAGCATCTTGTAACCGAATCATCAATGGGAACCACAATTTCACGGTCATTGTCCAAAATCTTCGTGACCATGAGATTTTTTTTGCCATCGGCAATTATCGGCTCTTCATGGAGGTTTGCCGAGGTGAGGACAACCGGTGGAAGACCATCAAGCAGAAGAACATGCAGCGGTGTGTAAGGCAAAAAAATGCCAATCTTGTTGGTACCTGGCGCAACCGATGGGGCAAGACTGTAGTTATCTGATTTTTTGCAAAGCACAACGGGCTTTCTCCAGGAAGAGAGCGACTGTTCCTCGCATGGGCCAATTTCTGCCTGTCCTCTCGCCTGGGCAATGTCAAAACACATGACGGCCATTGGCTCTTTGCCCCTGTTCTTGAGCTTCCTTAAGGCGTTGACCGAGGTTTCATTGGTGGCAATGCAGGCAAGATGAAAACCACCAGTTCCCTTGATAGCGACAATCTCCCCGGCAAGAAGACTCCTTCTTGCTTCCAGGATTGCCTCATGCCCCTTCAGCTCTCCCATAAAAACAATCGGGCCACAATCAGGGCATGCGATGGTCTGGGCGTGATAGCGCCTGTCTAGTGGGTTTGCATATTCGCTCCTGCACCTGTCGCAAAGGTCAAAATCGCCCTGCGAAATAGTGTGCCTGTCATAGGGTAAACTTCTTATTATCGAAAGCCTCGGCCCACAATTCGTGCAAGATATGAAAGGATGAAGATGTCTTGGATCTTTCGGGTCCAGAAGTTCACTTCGGCAATCATCACAAATGCCTATATCAGGTGGCACAAGCACTGACGACGGTGCTCCCTTGGGTGTTTCGAGGATCTTAAGGTCTTTGTAATCCCCTTCAAAATCGGTAATTTCAACTGACTCAATGATTGCCTGGGGTGGCGGAGAAGTTTTTATCACTTCAATTGCGTTCTGGATGGCAGATGGTTCACCGCAAAAAACAGCCTCTACGCCATTGCCAATGTTTCTGACGAAACCCTTGAGACCGAAAGAATCAGCCACTCTCCAGACAAACGGCCTGAAACCAACACCCTGGACTGTCCCCCTGAAAACAATTCTCTTTGCCATCAGGGACTGTATGTTATCGTAACTGTTTTTGTTTTTTGCTCCCAGGCAACCGACGCGCCAAGAATATCGGAAACAGCACGCAAGGGAATAAAGGTCTTGCCCGACCTGATTTCGGGGGGTGAATCGATTGTCGTTGTCTTGACCTCGCCTATTCCAATAATCTCAACTTTTTTGCTCCCAACGGTGAATCTCGACTGGCTAGTGCAATTTGTGATTGTGATGCTCCTGTCAGATGGATCCCACGACACCCTTGCGGAAAAGGCCTCTGCAATTATTCGCAATGGTACCATTGTTCTTGATCCAGAAACATAAGAGGGTGGAATGACATCAACCTTTTTCCCATTTATACTGGCTTTCTTTGAGCCAATAGGAATCGAAACAACGGTGGGCAAAACCATGTCATAAATCCTGCAGGTAACGGTAAGAGGAATAACACTTTGTTCGGTATTGCTTTGAATTTCAATTACACCCGTCTTTTGGCAATCATCGCCAGGCTCGATCGTAAAGCCATAAGCTGCAACTTCCACTGTAATAGTTTTTGTCTCATCCGGCATCAGGGAGAATGTTGACTGGTTGTCAACAACTCTCAACCAGCCTTCAAGCGATTGCGCGTTCAGGGAGAAAACGAGTTTTCCTTTTCCGCAATTTTTTATTGCAAAACTGGCTTTCTTTGTTTGGCCAAGCGTTACTGCTCCAACATCCACAGATTCCTTTTCAACACATATTTTTGGCGGGAATGGATCTATGTACTTCAAGGTCACCGGAACTATGACGACTGTTTCCGGCTCCTCTCCCGGGAGGGCTTCATTTACCCCGTAGAGGTATCTGACATAAAGCTTCCCATCATGGACGCCAACCTTGTTGAGTTCATCAAGTTTTATGTTGATGATGAACTTCTTGCTCTGACCCGTTCTCAGTTTGAAGACTTTGTCTTCAAGCACCATCCAGGGGTCATCGGTCGTGACATCTCCAATAAGCATTGAAGGCCAACGGTCTTCTCTATTGTTTTTTACTGAGAGCTCAAATGAGGGGCGTTCGTCAGTGGTCATGACCTCTAGGTCAACCTTGTCACTGGAGAGCTCGAAACCTGGTCCAGCTTTGAGACAATATATCCGCCCTCCATTAGTGCCAACCAAAAGTTTGTCACCCGATATTGAAAGTGAAGTGGGTTGTTCTTTGGCAAATTCAAAATACCAGGTCTCAATCCTTTTTGAAACAGAAAAAGCCACTATTCGACGATTTGAACCAATATAAATGTAATCACCAGACACAACAGGCTCGGTTTTTGTCGGCTCATGGGGGAAATGCCAGATGGTCTCGCCACTTTTTGAATCAAAACACCACAAGGTGCTGAGTTTTGATCTTACAAAAATCTCGTTTCCGACTGCAACCGGATGTGCACCTATCCAGCCATCAACTTTTTTTGACCAGATCGTCTTGCCATCACTTGCAGAAACTGCATACACCCTGTTGTCGTAACTGCCAAAGTATATTGCATCTTCATGGTAGAGCATTCCGCCTATTACATCTGATGTTGTGACATCACTTTTCCAGATAAAGGCACCATTACCTGCATTCAGGCAATAAAGTTTCCCGGCATCGCAGCAAACAAAAATCTTGTCATCTGCAATACAAGGTGGAACAGAGATCGGACACAATATGTTTACTTTAAAATTCACCTGTCCAGTTTTTATGTCAACACTCAAGAGGTCGCCCTTCTCATTTCCAAAAATGCAGGATTCTTTATAGGAACCAATGCCTCTTTGAACCTTACCTATCTGCATCTTCCATCTCTGGGTTTTTGCTTCAGTGTCGATGGCTGTTATAAAACCATCTTGAGAAGCAAAAATAACGGTGTCGAAGGTTGAAAATGGTGTAGTGGTTATCTCAGATGGAACGTCAAGTGACCATAGAAGATTATCTGTCTCCCTGTCTTTGTCAAAACAATAGAGCTTTTTAGAGCCCACATAAACTCTTGGACCAGAAGTTACCGCCTCTGTGGACAATTCACCGCCGACCAGATATGACCACGATTGAACAAGTGGGGGTGATAACGGGACATCAGAAGCCCCGGAATGTGAGTGATCATGCCTATACGACGGCCATCCCAGAGGGAAAGCCTGAACAGGACTGGTTACAATCCAAAAAACAACTATTGCAATTGCAAGTTTGCGCATTGCTCTTTGGGATTACAGATATGTGTTTTTTGGCAAAAGTAAATAGCCCCTAATCTTTTTTTGGCTCGTTTACCGCTTTGTTCAGAGCTTCAATGAGTTTTTCAACTTCTACACCATGGGCAGCAGCGCCATCCTTGATGGACTCATAGGCGCTTATATGGCAACCAATGCAATGTAGTCCAAACTGAAAAAATACCGGTATCACCTGAGGATATTTCTGTATCACTTCACCAAAGGTCTCGTCTCCGGTTATAATGTTTGCATTTTTATTATTTTCGGTCATTTTTCCCCCAATATGGTTTTAAGGGTGTCCTCAACTGCCTGAGGCATCACTGCGTCTTCAATTGCGCCCTCATCTGCTATTCTCGCATACGAAGGGTCTATTGGCATGCCGCCAAGATACGGGACGCCCTGTTCCTTGCACCTCTCCTGCACCCTTGATTTGCCGAACACTTCTACTTTCTCGCCATCCTTGCAAACAAAGTAGGTCATGTTTTCTACAACGCCAACCAATGGAATGCTCATTTCAGCAGCCATCTTGAGGGCCTTGGTGACAACAAGGTTCGCTAATTCCTGAGGACTTGTCACAACAACCATCCCGTCAATCGGGAATATCTGGAAAACTGTCAGCGGAACATCGGCAGTTCCTGGCGGGAGGTCCACAAAGAGCAGGTCAAGATTGCCCCAGTTGACGTCCGTATAGAATTGTCTCAAAACACCAGCCAGAACTGGGCCTCTCCAGATTACAGGAGTCGTCGGGTCAGGAATGAGAAGATTCATTGAAACCATCTCGATCCCTTTTTTGGTTTTTCTGGGTTCGACACCCTTTTCTCCAGCAACAAGAAGACCTTTTTGTCCAAAAATGGTTGGTATCGAAGGGCCGGTTATGTCGGCATCAATAACGCCAACCTTGAAGCCTTTTCTACTGGCGGCAACTGCAAGCAATGAAGTCACAAGCGACTTGCCAACGCCACCCTTGCCGGAGCCAACTGCAATAATCCTTTTTATGGGCTGGCCGGAAAGCTTTTTGAGCGGGTCCTCGGTTTGCTGTGTCTGGCCCTTGCCACCTGCTTTTTGGAAGGTGTTTTCACGTTCGGCCTCGGTCATGCTTCCAAAAAGAACTTCCACCTTGGAAACGCCCTGCAACTTTTTCAGCTCTTCTTCGATGTCTTTTCCAATTTTATTCTTGAGCGGACAGCCCGGTGCTGTTAAAGCAACCATTACAGATACAGTATCTCCCTGCATCTTTACGTCTCTTATCATCCCGAGGGTGACCAGGTCAACGCCCAGTTCAGGATCCATGACGTTGCCAAGTGCCTTCATGATATCATTTCTATCTGTCATCTGGTCTCCTTTGCAAACCTGACCACATTCTATTTCAACTTGACAAAAATTCTATTAAATGAGAAAAACTGCCCATGAAGCTTACATTAAAAGCAACCCACCAACAAGCCCAAACTGTGAGAATTGCGACAAGAATTAAACCATCGGTATAAAACGAAAAGACCCCCTTTTGGCAAGGGGGTCTTGATTGATATTCATATGGAAATTGCTATTTTCCAGCACACTCTCCGATAATTTTCCTTATCTCCTCAACATGCGCAAATCCTACCTGGGTAGCAATATCCAGTCCAGTCTTATTCAGATCGGCTTCTTTTATCTTGAGCTTTCCGGCAACACAATCTACCGGAACTGCATTTGTCCTGCAATACTCAAGAACATTGTCGGTGCCCTTAAGGAATGGCAGTTGCCCTACTGATGGTTGACTTCCGTTTCCATCATCCGGTGCAGGTTGTTGGTCTTTTGGTGGAAGTCCCTTGCAATCCTGAACCATTTTTGGAAGATCCTCTGGCATTACCTTTAGCATATCAGCAACCTGTTTACCCTCTGCATCGAGCTGCATCATGGGAATACCAAGCTTTGAAGCAACACAATCGGTTGAGTAACCATTGTTCTCAAGCCAGTCCAGGAAATTCATGTAGCCCTTGAATTCAGGAACCATCTGACCTTCATCTTTCTCTACTTCATCTTTTTCTTTTGCAGAAAGGCAATCTGTGTACTTTTCCGGTAACTGATAGGTTTCCAGACCAAACTTCTCGGCAACAGTTCTTGCCTCTGCGTTGAGGTCAGATTCGGCAATACCAAGCTTTTGCGCTACACACTCTGGGGAAATACCATTCTCCTTTAAGTACTCAAGCAAATTCATATATCCATGGAGCTCTGGAAGAGTTGTTGTTTCTCCATGCTCTTCACCCAATTCTTCAGTGCCTGTTTCACCAATTCCAGCCGGGTTCCACTTTCCGATTGCCATTCCAACGACAATGGCAAGCAGAAAAACACCAATGAAAAGAAATCCTGCAAGGGCATATGGTCTCAGTTTCATTTTCCACCTCCATACCCAATAGTGAACTCGAGCGAGCCGGGTACAGGACATTCTTCAACACAGTTCATGCATTCGATGCATGAACCCCTGTCTATTTTTATCTGTTTGCTCACCGGTATCCTGTAAGGGCAAACCTTGTCACATATTCCGCAATTGATGCAAATGTCCTCGTATCTTCTGATTCCGGTGGCAGAAGCTTTTGCAAACGGATGAATCAATCCGCCAAGCGGACACAGGTAAAGACAGAAAAACCTCTCCACAAAAAGTGACCCGAGAAGCAAAACCACAAGAATTATTATCCCGACAATGTCTGCGGCATGCCCCCATGTGAATAGAATGCTGTATGGATCGTAAGCCTTGAACCACAGATCAGCCTTGATTATTGTCATTGCTAAAATGAGCGCCAGAACAACATACCTGAGCCATCTAAGTACATTGTGAAGTTTTCTTGGGAGTTCAATGCGTTTTTTAAACAGTTTCAATCTGAGCCTGTAAAGCCATTCAAATACTCCGCCAAGAGGACAGGCCCACCCGCAAAAAGCACCACCAAAAACCAGAACGGCGATAACGAGGCCGATCAGCAAGACAATGTTTGAATCACTTGTACGTCTGACAAATTCCCCGGTCATTGCAAGTTTTGGGAGTGCCACAAATCCGCCAAAAGGACAGTAAGTGTCGATCGGGCCGGCCATTTTTGTCGCAAAGGCAAGATGCCTCCACGAGAGAAAAACCACCGAGCCAGCAAATATAGCCTGAGAAAGATACCTTAAATATCTCCACTTGAAAAAAGATTTTGGCTTTCTGGGAATATTTTTTTCCTGCACATTTTCCTCCTTTATTAATTAATGGTAAAATTATAGCAAAGTGAAACTAAATATACCATCATTTTTATGAAGGATAAAATACTACATACTATAGTAAAATATCAAGTATACCCTTATAGGGTATATAAATTTATCTTTTATGGAAGTCATTTTGAATTGTCAAACATTGCTTTTTTGGAATCTCTGTTTCAAACCTAACTGTCCCCCAATAAAAGATTTGCCAGTGCACTCACGATGAGTGCACTGGCAAATGAGATCACTCAAACAACTTGTTCAAGGTCAGGATTTATTTTGATACAGCAACTTTCTCTTTTTTATTACAGGGTTCTTTATTACACGCCCCAAGCTCTCTCTCAAGCCATGCTCTCTGGTTGAACAGCGTACAGCCTCCACTTTCATCGAGCATTCCATGCGACTCCCTGATTTTCCTGAGAAACTCCGAGCGAAGGGCATTTTTCAGGCTCATGTCCTGCAATGACGAATCCGAGAAAGGGGCAAACGGGCAAGGCTCGACTTCGCCCCTTGCGCTTATGTGCACAAAACCTTTTCCTGCGGCAAGGCAGCCCGTTGATTCATTTTCTTCTCCAGGAAAGGCTATAAAAAGTCCCGGGAAATGCTTTCTGAATGATTTTACGCTCTCGACAAGCTGGACCCTCTGGGCATCATCTGGAACACTATTTTGCGTGCCTGCCTCAAAAGGAACATATTCCACATAAAAGAAAACCCTTGAGCCAAGGTGCAGGAGTCCTTCCACAAAAGCACCGAATGTGACAAGATCAGCATTCTCTGATGTAACCGTTATTGAATTGCCATAGAATACCCCTGCTCTCTTGAGCTTGCGCATCACTTCGTGAACTTTTCCAAAAGTTCCTTCACCCCTTCTTCTGTCAGTTTCTTCCTTGCCACCTTCGATACTTATTATTGGAACAAGGTTTGGGGTGCGCTTGAGAAGAGCAATTGCATCGTCATCAAACAGCAAACCGTTTGTAAAAACGGCAAACACCATGTTCTTGTGGGACTGGGCAAGCTTGAACAGGTCGTTTCTGGTGAAAGGTTCCCCTCCAACAATAACAGCGATCCTCATGCCAATATCATCAGCCTGGGAGATTACATCAAACAGCTTTTCGCTCGTGAGTCCCTCCCCGCCTATCCTGTCCTGTGCATGTGCATAACATCCCTTGCAGTGAAGATTACACTGCCTGGTAACACTAATTATGGAAAGCGGCGGCACCCTCAGGTTTTCTTCCCTGAGCAGCTTCTCGCGCACTTTTGAAGCTCGAAGCTGTGCCATGAGCATTTTTCCGAAGAAAATTGCACGGCGTGGCGATGAAAGCGTTATTCTTGCGGCGTCCTTGAACAGCCCAGAAATCGAGCCATCAAAAACTTTTATGTAGTCAGTGTTTTCCATTTCAAATCCTTTCCTCATATCCAACAAGACATTAGACATGTTTGCAAGATTTTTATTTGGGAGGCCACATTAAAACACTTAAGAAATCAAAGAAATACGTCAAAAACTCAAATCCTTTCTGTCGCATGGAACCAAAAACCAATACAACGACCAAAAAATGAGCCAATAGACACTTGAATATTATGTGCATATGTTCATAATATAACTATGTCCAGGCCAAAAAATTGCCGGTTTGTTGATCAAAGTTTTATAAGGACACGCTTTCTTCCAGACTCAACTCCAAATGGCGACATCGTTCTGACTGCCGACGAGGTGGAAGCGCTCAAACTTTCTGGAGAAGACCTTCTCCAGATAAAAGCGTGCAGAATGATGGGAGTATCAAGAACCACCTACGCCAGAATACTCACCAATGCATGCAAAAAAGTTGCAGACGCCCTGATCAACCAAAAGGCAATCACATTAACCGAAGGGCACCACAACATAAGGAAGATTCAGGAGACAGAAAAAATGACAAAAATTATTGCAGTACCAGTTGAGCAGGACACAGCAAATCCAACCGTGTCAGGGCATTTTGGCAAATCACCGTTTTTTGCAGTGCTCGATCTCGAGAACGGGAAAAAGGAGTTTCACTCATTTGACCATGGTGGTTGCGGAGATATAGCTTTTTCTCTTGAAAAACTCGGCGTAAAAGCGGTATTGGTCAAGGGGATAGGGCAAAAACCAAAATCTGTTCTTGACCAGCTCGGAATATCCGTCCTTCTGGCACAGGGAGAGGATCTTGAGCAGGTGGTAGAAAGTTTCAAAAAAGGCTCAAGTGTAAATTTTGAGGGCAGCTGTAACCACGACCACGGGAACTAGCTTCCAGGTTCAGTACCCGTAGCGCTCCTCTTTCCATGGGTCGCCGTGTTCATGATAGCCATAGGATTCCCAGAAACCCAGTTTGTTTCGCGGAATAAACTCCAGGCCGGTGACCCATTTGGCCGATTTCCAGAAATACAGCCTCGGAACAACCAGGCGAACAGGAAAGCCGTGTTCCAGCGAGATTGGCTCACCATTAAACTTCAGCGCAAAAACCACATCATCCTGAAAAAAATCATGGAGTGGAATGTTTGTTGTAAAATCATTATGGCCATGGATCATGACAAATTTGGCCTCTGGCCTTATTTTCACAAGGTCGCGTATCACCAGAGCAGATATACCCTCAAAAACATTGTCCAGTCTTGACCAGCCTGTAACGCAATGGATGTCGCACCTGACCTCGGTCATTGGCAGTCCGGAAAACTCCTCGTAAGAAAATGATTTTTCCTCCTCCACCAGCCCAAAAATCGAGAATCTCCATTTTTCAATATCAACTACCGGTGTCTGGCCATAATGCAAAACCGGAAACGAAGTAGTCTCGCTTTGCCCTGGGGGAATTCTTTTGTCTCTCTTTGTGTCCGGGCTTACAACCACCTTTTTTTGCTCCATGGACGGGCATGATATTACCCCAGAAGCCTCTGGTCAACGGGGTTGGTAAAGATATTAGCAACAAATGATTTACAAATCATCCTCACCACTCACAGCCGATGTTTCACCTTCAGAGATGTTTTTTGTCAATCTTATTAAGATCTGTATTCAAAGCTGCCCATACTTTGAAGACGGTGACGCTTTGTATATGTTGGTCTGTCCAAACAGGCGATGTTTTTTCTTGACTTGGAGCAACGGCAATAATAGGATATCAATCCGACGCCGGCGTAGCTCAGTTGGTAGAGCAGCTGACTTGTAATCAGCAGGTCGACCGTTCGAATCGGTTCGCCGGCTCCAGTCTTTTCAAGACCACCTGTCAAGACACCCGCAAATATTGACTATTAAAAAAACAAACAATATTATTTGCTAGCAAAGATATTGCCTGGCAAAAAGCACGGGCAAAAGGCGGGGCCATGCCGGACGAAAAGAAGCTAACCGAAGAAACAATCGAATCTGAAAAGATGCTTTTTGACATAATCCTGAAGCTCGTCGACACAACAGACAAAACCATTCTCGACCTGGACTCAAAGCTAAACCAGATCTTCATTTTCTACGCCACCACAATGGGCATCCTGATCGGCGTTGTAAACAAAGACTACCTTACCTTCATCTTCACCGAAGCTGCCGACTACACGATAGTTTTTGCCGTTTTTGCACTCTGCTTCATAGCCACTCTTGCCCTGCTGATAAACGGCCTCTGGCCAAGAAAATTCGTTGAATTGCCCGATCTGGCATGGATGGAGAAACTGTCCGATTACCTAAAGGACCACCCGAAGTACACCCTCGCCGAGTTGGTCACACACGACCTGGAGATAACAAAAAAGTGCATATTCAAGGCAATCCACGCAAGCGAAAGGGCCGCAGACCTGAAAGGGTTCTGCTACAAAGCCGCGCTGGTGACGATCGTCCTCTCCCTCGTGGCGTTTTTTACTTCACTTGTGATGTATTATGTGCCGTAAGATTGATTTTTTATTTACATTATTAACTCATTCATGAGGTACTTTTTTTGTTTCTTAGGTCATATAATTGAAATATGGAAAACTCAATTGAATCAATAGAAATGAATTTGAATAGTCTATTTCATGATTTTTATAGAGTCCCCCAATACCAAAGAGAATATGTTTGGGAGTACGAACAAGTACAAAATTTACTGGAAGACGCAGAAGAAGAATTTGGAACTACAACTTCAACTAATAATTATTTTATTGGAACAATGATAACAATCCTTAATAATAAAAAGTATGATATAATTGATGGCCAACAAAGACTTACTACTATATTTATATTCTTATGTGTTGTTAGGGATTTACTAATAATGGAGAAAGGCAAAAAGATCAATGATCTTCAATCTCTTTTATGTAAGATAGCCAATTTTACAGATGATCCATCAGGTGAAATAGGCTCTGTAAAAGAATTTAAAGTTCATTTACTTTATAAAGATAGCCAAGATATCCTTGAAGAAATCGGTAAGAACCCAGAAGAAAGAGGTAGTATCGAAGATATTGATAAAAAGATTACAAATAAAACAAAATCTGTAAAAAGAATAATAAACACCTATAGAACTATTTGGTCTTATATGTATAGTTGGTCTGAGGATCAAATATGGAATTTTTATTTGAATTTCCTTAACAATGTAAGAGTTGTTAGAATAGTTACACCAAGTGAGTCTGGAGCTTTGCAAATTTTTGAAAGAATAAACTCAAGAGGTTTGGGGTTAGATAATCTGAGCCTGATAAAAAATCTCTTATTTATAAATGTTAGAAACAATAATGAGATGGAGGATATAAATATAACTTGGAAAGATATCACAAATAACTTAGAAAGTTGCAATGAAGACCCTGATAGATTTTTAAGATACTTTATTTTTAGTAATTATGAATCAGATATTATTAAAAAAAGAGAGGCTTATAGCTGGTTTAAAAAAGATTTTAATAAACAAATTATTGAAAAAAATCCTATTGATTTTATTAAAAAACTACATAAACAAAGTTTATTTCATAATAAGCTAATAAAAGAAAAGAGGAATTTTGATAACACCAGTAACCCCTATTTAGAGAACTTATTTTATTTAAACACATCAGCGAGACAACCATTAATTTTGCTTCTGGCAGCCAGAGACCTACCAAAAGATTTATTCCAATACTTATCACAGTGGGTAGAAAATTATTATGCTGTAAACCTTTTATCTGGTGGGAGGACTAATGAATTGGAAGGCAATTTCCAAAAATGGGCGCAAATATTTCTAAAAGAAAAGCCTAACAACAAAGAGCAACTAGATATTTTTATAAATAAAACGCTAAAGGAAAAAATTTTAGAAAAAAAAGATAAGTTTTATAATGAATTTATAAATATGAGTTTGACAACAATCAAAACCTTATCGAAATTAAAATATATTCTTGCCAAAATAGAGGGTTACTTATACGCAAAAGCAAATAATGTGTCTAATTTAAGTATTGGAAATTACTTAAATAAAAATATTACGATTGAACATATTTTACCAGAAACAGAAGGGATATGGAGGAATAAGTTTGATAAGCCCCATAAAGAGTATTATCAAAGATTAGGAAATCTGACATTACTTGAAGATTCAATAAACTCTTCTTTAAGCAACAGGGAATTTGAAAATAAGAAAAAAGGGTATTTTGACTCTAATATTATTTTAACAAAATCAATCGCTAGGAAACCAAGTGGTACTAAAGATACAAAAATAGATAAAATCTATAAAAATTGTTTAATCCAATTTGAAAAATGGGATTCAGTTTCAATAGAAAAAAGACAAGAAATGCTTGCAAATGTTGCACTAAAAACGTGGGGTATTATAGAGTAATTATTCCCGTAAACTTTCACAAACCCAATAAAAATCCAAAAGCCAGGGCACAAAAACCCTGGCTTTTGGTTAATAACAAAACTTGTCGCCCTTAAAAGGGCATAAAATCAACCAAACTTGTGCTGGACGCCGTAGCCGCCCCTTGGGAAGTTCCAGGTGATGTTGAAATACGGGCACCCTATCCTGCAGGAGCCGCACTCGAGGCAACCTTCATAGACCACCCTGATGTGGTCTTCGTCCCAGATGTAGACTTTTGCCGGGCAGAAGATTGTGCAGGGCTTGCCTTCGCACTTCCTGCAAACTTCCATGTCGGCGATCTTCAGGTGGGTGTTGTGGTCGACGCGATACCTTGTTGTGTAGAGTTTGTCTTCTATTTTGCTCATTTCACAGACCTCCATGCTCTCCACGCCAGGCCCATGAGCCTGCAGAGACCGACTTTTTTCCTTATGTTCCTGACTATGATTTTCTGTTTTTCCTTTTTGGACTTGCCATCGACAAGGAGCATTTCTTCGATCATGTCGCCAACGACGTCTGGCAGGGTCTGGAATATCATTGGGTTGTTGAACAGGAGGTGCGGGAATTTTCTGTATTTGCGCATGTCCCTGAGGACAAAGGAATTTTTGACGTTTGCGTCATACTCCGAGAGCATCCTCTCCGAGGTGTCGCCTTCCTTGATGGCCCTTACTGCCATCTCGCCGGCCAGCCTTCCAGTTTCCTGCGCCAGGTTGGTCCCTTCGCGGTGCAGGGCGTTGAAAAGCATTGCCGTGTCGCCACAGAGCAGGTAGCCATTGCCATAGAGTTTTGGTATTGTGTCGTATCCACCCTCCGGGAGCCAGTGGGCGACGTATTCCTTTGTCTGCCCGCCATCAACAAGCGGCTTTATCATTGGGTGTTCTTTGAGCTTGTCGATCATCTCGTACGGGGTGACTTTTGACTTCTTCCACTGTTCGAGGTTGGCGCCAATTCCAAGGGAGACTGTGTCCTTGTTGGTGTACATGATTGCCACACCGTCCATCTTGTCGGCAAGCGAGCCGAGGATTTCAAAAGTCACGCCTTCGCCAGGCTTTGTTCCAAAGCGCTTTGTGACTTCCTCTTCCGAGAGCTGGATGGTTTCCTTGACGGAAAGCGCAACATGCTCGGCTTTTACTTCCTTGCGGATGCCTGCCCTGACAAGGAGAGGTGACTGGGCGCCATCGGCAAAGATGACCAGCTTGCAATGGAGGTCGCCATCCGGCCTGCCGGTGCGGACGCCAATCACTTTTCCGGTTGACTCCCTGAGCACTTCTTCGACAACAGTGTTATTTACAATCAGAACGCCGGCTTCCTTTGCCTTGTTGGCATACCAGCGGTCCCATTTTGCCCTGTGGGTCGTGATGACGTTTGGCGGGTCACTGAAACGGTCTGTTTTGTAACCCACCTGCATTGCGCCGTGATCATTGGCAAAAACAATCCTCGAGTCGGTGATGATTCTCTCTATTGGTGCAGTTTTGTCTTTCCAGAAATCGGGGAGGATCTTTTCGATTTCGTGGACGTAGACGACGCCGCCATAGACGTTCTTCGAGCCGGGGAATTCGCCCCTCTCGATAACGATCGTCTTGATTCCGGCCCTTGCCGCAACGATTGCGGCGCTCATGCCTGCCGGCCCGCCTCCAACGATTACCAGATCAAAGGTTTCTTCCATTATTGCCTCCCCATTCTCTTCTTGAGCTCTTCAATCATGGCCGGGACGATGGCTTGCCATGAGCCTACAATCGAGACGGTTGCGACCTTGAATATCGGTGCATTCGGGTCGGAGTTGATCGCGATGATGCAATCTGAATTCTGCATTCCCACAAGGTGCTGGATTGCTCCAGAGATTCCAACAGCAATGTATACCCTTGGAACAACAGTTTTTCCAGTTTGTCCAACCTGGCGGTCAGCGGTTATTGCACCTGATTCAACAAGTGGTCTTGAACCACACAGTTCTCCACCGATCAGCTTTGCAAGCTCTTTGAGCTTATCGAGGCCAGCCGGTGTGTTGCATCCTCTTCCACCAGCCACGAGTATTTTTGCATGCTCGATTTCAACGCTTTCCAGACAAGAATCCGGGATGTATTCAAGTATCTTGACGGTGAGGTCTTTTGGGTCCACCGGCACAGATTCCTTTATTACTTGTCCCTGTCTCTTCGGGTCTGGCTCCGGCATTTTCATGACCTTCGGGCGGACTGTTGACATCTGTGGCTTGCCCTTCTGGCAGAAGATTGTGGCCATGATGTTTCCACCAAATGTTGGTCTTGTCGAGAGGAGCTTTTTTGACTGGTCATCAATGTCCAGGCCAGTGCAATCTGCGGTGAGGCCTGCCTTGAGGACTGTTGCAATGGCACCAGAGAGGTCACGGCCGAGGTTTGTTGCACCAATGAGGGCGATGTCCGGCTTGTGCTTGTTTACAATTTCAACAAATGCCTTGGCGTATGTCTTTGTTATATAGTTTTTGTAGCCAGGATCGTCAACAACATAGACGACGTCGGCACCATAAGCTATGGCATCCTTTGCGAATTTTTCAACATCATGACCAATGATGAGCGCCTGGACGTTCTGGTTTATCTTTGAGGCAAGTTTCTTTGCCTCGCCAAGCAATTCCCAGCCAACTTCCTGGACCTTGCCGTCTGTTACTTCAATAAATACGAGTACGCCTTTCCATTCCTGGTCACTCATCTCTTGCACACCCCTTCTTCACCAAACACTGCCTCTTTGAAATGCTGGTTGTCGAGAACAACCTCCAGTGCCTTCTTGACGGCATCGGGACCATCAAACTTTGGTCCACCTTCTCTTGGTGGTGGTGTAAAGATGCGTTTTACCCAGGTCGGGCTTCCCTTGAAGCCGATCTGTTCGGCATCGGCTTTAATATCCGCGGCACACCACTCAATGACCTTTGCCCTTTCGGAGGCAATGATTCCCCTGAGGGTGGCATATCTTGGTTCGTTTATGTCCTTCTCGACGGTCAGAAGTGCCGGCAACTGGGCCTGAACAACCTGTACACCCTTTGCAAGCCTGCGTCTTGCAACGATTGTTCTTGCGTCCAGATCTATCTTGTCAACCTGAGTCACATAGGTTATCTGGTCGAAGCTGAGCCTGCAAGCAACACCAGGACCTGTCTGGGCGGTATCGCCATCAACAGCCTGTTTGCCACAAATTACCAAATCAACCTTTTCACCATCAGCCTCGAGCCTCTTTATTCCCTGTGCAAGAACATAAGAAGTGGCAAGGGTATCTGAAGCAGCAAATCCTCTATCCTGGAGAAGAATGACTCTGTCAACACCCATCGAGAATGTTTCCTTGAGTGCCATGGCAGCTTGTGGCGGTCCCATTGTGATGACTGTGACTTTTCCACCATATTGCTCACGGAGCTGAAGGGCCAATTCTGTAGCATTCATGTCAAAAGGATTGACGATTGATTCAACGCCTGCACGGACAATTGTGTTCTTTTCGGGGTCTATCTTGACCTCTTGGGTGTCCGGCACCTGTTTAATAAGCACAACAATGTGCATAGCTTTACCTCCTGGATGCTTTTCTGAAGCCTTATCGGTGACTCCAATAAGCAACAGATTAGAGCACCATTTCACATAAAAATTACAATAGCAGTAAAGGTTTACCCTGCAAGATAGGAATTAGCCCTATTTTGAATATTGAGATTAAAATTAGTCTAAAACGTGAAAAATGGCAAAATTGGAACGCGTAAAATCACGTTTTGGCTTAACTTGAAACGCAAGAGTAATTTGTGAAAAAAATAACTGATTTTTTATCTTCTTCCCTTTTTTTTCCTGAACTCAGCCTGGGTAAGTTTCTGCTTGAGTTTTTTTGCAGTTTTTGTTCGGGATGAAGACTCATCAAATCCTTTCCCCTTGACCAGCAATTCACCTCTCAGAATGGCTACCTGGTCTCTTATTTTTGCGGCTTTCTCAAACTCCAGCATTGCAGCGGCAAGATTCATCTCGTCGGTGAGTTGAAGAATCATCGCCTGTATGTCTTTTTCCGTCATTGCATCTGAAACTTTTGATTCCTGCTGAGGTGTTCCAATGCTTAGCAGTTCCCTGATCGCCTTTTTTATTGTCTCAGGTTTGATGTTGTGCTCTATGTTAAACTCGTTTTGAATGACCCTTCTTCTATTTGTTTCCTCGATTGCCTTCTTCATGGAATCCGTCATTTCATCAGCATACATGATAACTTTTCCGGAAACATTTCTGGCGGCCCTTCCGACAGTTTGTATCAAAGAGGTCGAGGAACGAAGGAAACCCTCCTTGTCCGCATCAAGTATCGCAATGAGTGACACCTCAGGTAGATCGAGCCCTTCCCTGAGCAAATTGACGCCAACCACAACATCAAAAGTTCCTTCCCTGAGTTTTTTTAGTATTTCTACTCTCTCTATCGTACCAATATCAGAATGGAGGTAGCAAACCTTGAAACCTTGCGAAAGGAGGTGGTCAGACAGGTTCTCGGCCATCTTTTTGGTCAGGACCGTCACAAGCACCCTCTCGTTTTTGGCCACTCTTGCCTCTATCTCCTTTTTGAGGTCATCTATCTGTCCTTTTATCGGTTTTACCTCTATCTCAGGATCAAGAAGACCAGTTGGCCTGATGAGTTGTTCAGCAACCTGTTCGGAGCTGGAGATCTCAAAATCACTCGGGGTTGCAGAAACAAAGACTACCTGGTGCATGAAATTCTGGAACTCGTCCCAGTTGAGCGGCCTGTTTTCCATGGCAGAAGGGAGCCTGAAACCGTAATCGACCAAGACCTTCTTTCTGGCCTTGTCTCCCGCATACATCCCCCTGATCTGTGGAAGTGTTATGTGGGATTCATCAATGATCATGAAAAAATCGTCCTGGAAAAAGTTCATCAGGGTATAAGGCCTCTCTCCTGGCTGTCTCCCGGAGAGGTGCATGCTGTAGTTTTCAATGCCGTTGCAATAGCCTATTTCCTTGAGCATCTCAAGGTCATATTTTGTTCTCTCTTCAATCCTTTCGGCCTCTAGCGGTTTATTGTTCTCCTTAAAATATTTGATTCTCTCGTCAAGCTCGTTCATGATCATTGGAATTGCGTAATCGAGCCTGGCTTGTGTGGTAACAAACTGTTTTGCTGGAAAGAACAAAAACCCTTCCATCTCCTCACCAACAGAGGAAAGAACCGGATCAAGCCTTGATATCTTCACTATCTCGTCAAACTCGAACTCTACCCTGACGGCATCCTCCTGTTCAGGTGGCCAGACATCAACAGTAGAGCCAATAACCCTGACGTTCCCAGCCTCAAAAGCGATGTTGTTTCTTGAATACTGCATGGCGACAAGCCCCCTTACAAACTCGTCCCTCAGCATCGTGTCACCCTTTTTTATTGCCACAACCTGTTCCTGGTAACCCTCCGGCGATTCCCAGCCATAGATGCATGAGACAGAAGCAACCACAATAACATCCCTTCGTTCCAGGAGAGAACGGACTGTCGAGTGACGAAGGCGCTGGATGTCTTCATTAATATCGGTTTCTTTTGCTATATAAAGATCAGAGCTCGGAACATACGCTTCCGGCTGATAATAATCGTAATATGACACAAAATACTCAACGGCGTTCTCGGGGAAAAACTCCGAAAGCTCAGAATAAAGCTGGGCTGCAAGAGTCTTGTTGTGTGCTATGACAAGTGTCGGCCTGTTGATCTTCTCGATAACCTTGGCCATTGTATATGTCTTTCCAGAGCCAGTGACACCAAGAAGGGTCTGAAAGTGCATACCCCTCCAGATTCCATCTACAAGTTTCTCTATTGCTTGAGGCTGGTCTCCGGCAGGGCTGAAATCTGAAACAACTTTGAAGCTTTTTTCCACGATTGGATATATACCCCCAAATACTGGGGAGGGACAACTAACGGGCAGTGATATTTTCTCGTCTGGCACTAAAAATATCATGGAATGAGAAGAATGATTCATGCTATGATAAAAAATACTTTCCAATCCAGATTCAATTGTTATTTTAACCGACAAAAAACAATTCCATATAACATTATTTTATAAAGGAACCTCACGCTGCTTTGCGGTTTAAGGAGATACATGAAAAGAATTTCTCTCATTTTGGCAATTGTTTTTCTGGTGACATCATTTGCATTGACAGCAACAGGAAACACGGCAACAACCCCTTCAACAGAACTTCTTGGCCTCATAAACGCCTACAGGGCAACCAAAAAACTCTCGCCACTCGAAATCAACCCTGTCCTGACAAAACTGGCCACTGATCACAGCAAGGACATGGCTTCGCACAAGAAATTAAGCCACAACAGCACAAACGGCGATACTTTTGCAAAGAGAATGGAAAAATCAGGGCTCAAATCGACCTATTCGATTGAGAACATTGCCATGACTTCAAGTGCAACATATGCAAAACAGATGTTCGAGCTCTGGAAAAAATCACCGCCACACAATGCCAATATGCTCAACAACAAGATAAACTCTGCAGGTTTTGGGTTTTCAAAGAGCAAGGATGGCTACTGGTATGGAACTTTTGACGGTGCCGCGATAAAGAAAGTGCCAGTCAGAAAAATAGGTTCTTTCAAGGATGAGCTTTGCACTTTCTCAAGGAAACCCCATTATGCCACATACAAAAACCAGACCGGCAAAAACACAAAATTTACCGTCAAGACTTCTTACAAAAATGGCAGCGGATGGTTAAATCCGAACATCAAAAGCTTCACGCTTCCACCTGGAGGAACTCAGTCTATAGGGTGCATCGTTTTAAGTGGAGACCTCAAATCGGGGACATACAATGGATCTGTCCAGGTTGAATGGAGCGACGGAATAGACGAGTACACATACGAGATGGTGATAAAACCTTCAAAAATCCAGCTGGATTGCAATGTCCCACAGAGTATTTCAAATCTGAAAGGGACCAGATTCACAGTGAAGGTGACTATGAAGAACATCGGTGAATGTCCGTCAAAAATCAAGTTGATGGCCTCTTCGACAGTCAAGGGACTCTCGTATTCCATTAAAAATCCTGAAATAACCTGCTTCCCAAATGCAACGTCAAGCTCGGAAATAGCCGTGACACTAACACAAACGCTCGAGGGTGGCAAACCTTTCGACTTCATAGCATCAATCGAGTTTGCGTCGGAGAAGATGTCTGTAAAAAAGACCATCACACCAAAAATGGCGATAGGTTAGCAAAAACATTGACAGTAAATAGTTTCGCAGCTAATATCTACTTTTAGAATGAAATCAGACCTCCAAACTTCTGTTGGCCTGACTGCCAGGATGCCGTATCGCCTTGGTTTCAAGGCCGCGGTCGCTGGGGTCTGCGCCTCAGAAGGCGACTTGGACACGTCATACAGGCTACTCCTTGAATGCCTTTTACTAAATCCCAATTTTATACCAGCTCAGGAGACCATCGCCGTAAACAGGCTCCTTGCCAGCGAACCAGTTATTGCGTTGAGAGAATTTAAAAACGTCCTTCGCACAAACCCGTCATCAAAAGTGGGGCTCTGGGGCAAAGGACTCACGCTCTGCATACTGGGAAGACACGAGGATGCGCTTGATACAATTCTAGAAATGGCCGAAAACCAGGAGATGTCAGAGGCTGGCCTGGGCCTGCTTAAAAGATACTTCGGGATTGAAGAAAGCACGACCCTTAAAGTCTCCTCTGTGATAAAATCATTCACGGAAAACCTTTCCAGCAACAGATCAAAAACAGCTTTCGATCTGGTCAAGGACATCGGCCAGTCAGACCAGAGCGCAAGGCTCAAATTGATACTCTCTGACCTCCTGTTTTCAAGGGGCGAGAGAAAAACAGCCAAAAACCTCCTTGAAAAAATGCTGGATGTTCACCCGTATTATCCCGGCCTTCTGTACAAGCTTGCAAAAACAAGCAAATCCGAGGGCGAAGACTCACAGGCGCTGGAATTTTTGCAGACAGTGACCGATTGTGAGCCAGCATACCCTGATCCTGATGGAATCTTGTCTCTGGCACAATCATCATTTGCGCAACCCGAAGACATTGAAGACCTGAAGCTCCTAAGGCAATGGTGCATTGATGTAATAAAAAACACCTGCATCGGCTTTGAAAAACACGAAGAACCACAATTACAACCCATTTCACAACAACCCCCCGAAATGCCCATAAGCTCGACAAATGCAGTAGAAATAGAGAAAAAGCTTGAAGAGACCCAATCAGTAATCCCGGAACCACAGCCTGAAGAAACTGTTGAAGCAGAGCCACAACAAACATTATTTGGTGAAGAAGAACCACCTTCCCGGGAGTACCAGGAAAAACAGCTCGAACGAACAAGAAAAATCCTGGAAGAAGCAAGAAAAATGCTTGACCAGACAAAACACGTCCAGGAAGAACCTCAAGAAGAAATTTTAATCGACCAAAATTCGACTGAAGAAGGGCAGCAAGAGGATGTCCAACCAAGCGAAAAAAATGAAGTCTTTGAGGCCACCATTGTCGAGCTGGAAGCGCGCACTGACGAGGATGTTCCATCTGAACCGGTAATAATAGAGGGTGGGCCCAAAAGGATTGTTCTTCCAACTTCAGACCTTGAACCAGAATTAAGCGAGTCAAGGGCTTGGTCAATGCTTCGCGACGGGGAAGCAGAAGAGGCCTTCCTCATGTTCTCAAAACTCCTAAGAAAAGAGGCCGGCATTGAGTCTGACCAGTGAACTCGAGGAATTGAAGGGTTTTAAGGACTTCCTGATTCTCGACGAACAGGGCAAGGTGCTCCTCCGCCAGGCAAAAGGGGCCGGTTTCTCGCAAGGGGTACTCTCCGGCTATCTTGCATCGGTGTATTCAATCGCCGACAGGACCACGATGCCCTTCACAAGCAACATCACCGAGATTTCCTTCGATGGTGAGGGAGGATCGGTCCTCGTCATGAAGGGAAAAGACAAATACTTCATGCTCCTGCTTGAAGGTACGCCGTCAATGGGAATAGCAAGACTAAAACTCCGGACACTGGTGGACAACTACGAGCAATGACCGGAACAATATTTGTTTGTGCAACGCCAATTGGTAATCTCGATGACGCTTCGCCAAGACTCATACAGACACTTTCCCAATGCCCGGTCATCATGGCCGAGGACACAAGAAGAACACTGAAGCTCCTGACCCATTTTGGCATAAAGGCACAACTCTTCCCGTTGCACATTCACAATGAATCCATCTCCTCAAACAAGGCGCTGCAGATCCTCATGATGGGGCAAAACATAGCCATCGTCTCGGATGCTGGCGTGCCAACCCTTGCCGATCCAGGCCAGACTCTTGTTGATATGGCAATCAACCACGGGATAAAAGTGGTGCCCATCCCTGGGCCGTCTGCTATCACAACAGCGCTTTCTGTTTCAGGCTTTTTTGCCCAAACGTTCACATTCAGAAACTTCCTCCCCAGAAAACCGGGTGCTCTTGGCAAGGCGCTCCAGCAGATAGCCGAAGAGGGCAGGACAACGGTTATTTTTGAGTCCCCTTTCAGGATGCTTGCCCTGCTGGAATCGATTTGCCAGAACATCCCTGATTGTCAGCTCCTGATATGCAAGGAAATGACGAAAATCCACGAAGAATATTTCAGGGGCACGCCAAAAGAAGCATTTGAAAGGCAAAAAAATATACAGCCAAAAGGCGAGTACACGGTCGTCATAGGTTTTCCCAACCAGCAAACAGAAGATGAGCAGGATTAAGGTTCTACACACTGCCGACCTCCACCTTGGGGTCGAGACATACGGTGTTACGGGCCAGGATGGAATCAACAGCCGAATCAAGGACTACCTCGAAACGCTCGACTGGCTCGTCTTGCAGGCAAAATTGCTCGATTGTGACGCCTTTCTTGTGGCAGGAGACATTTTTGACAATGAACGTCCGACCAATTACGTCATATCTGAATTTGCCAAAAGAATACGAAACCTCGTCGATTCATCAATTACAGTTATTCTGACCCCAGGGAATCATGAAACCTCTTCATCCTCAAGGGTGCCTTCCGCGCTTGAGGTCTTTAGGGCACTGCACCCACAAAAAGATGGCACTGAAATCGCCTGCCATGTGCTGGGTTGCCAGCCCTCAAAGCCAGGGGACACCGAAACAATGGGCGGGATTTCAACCATACCCACAAAATCAGGCAATCTGCAAATCCTTGCCATGCCTTATCCGAGAAGGTCAGAGATACTCACTTCCGAACAAATGAAAAACAGGGGCAGGGAAGAGGTCAAAAAGCTTGCCGCAACAATATTTCTAACTCGCATTCAGGATCTGACAAGGAAGGCCCTTCCCGAACTCCCGACAATCTTTGTTGGCCATTTTGGCATAAAAGAGGCTGAACTCAGGCCGGGTGTAAAGGGATATCTGGCAGATGATGTAATAATTTCCACATATGACCTGATGTTGAAACTCTCGGATTCGCAGGCAAAATTCGGCTACATAGCTCTCGGCCACTACCATAGCCCGCAGATGCCCAGCCCAAATCTTGTAGCACCATCACTTGACGAGGACATGGACGGCGAGGCATCAGTTTTGTGTGGAACAAATCCTTGCAGGGACTGGGAGCTCTCATCAAGCGAGACAGTGGCCCCTGACCCTGATTCATTGTTCAGGGACAGCAAGCCTGTAAGAAAAATACAGATGGCGTACAGCGGTGCCCCAAGCAGAAGAGATTTTTCCGACGGCGCAAGGACAAGGATGTACATGGAGCTTGACCTGACACCGGAAGGGTCGTCTGGAAAATGCCGCAAAGTCGAACACTCAAGATCGCTCAGGCAATTGACTGTTGACAATGCACTGAACTGGAAGGAAGAGCTTGAATCGAAATTCCTCAAGTCGGAATTCTGGCGCCAGCCTTACGAGTATGCAGCAACAGGATGCGATCAGGAGCAAATCGAAAAAACAATGAAGGGGCCGCTTCCCATCTTCAGGCTCAGACTGCCAGAAGAGGCAAGGTCAATCTGGCCGGCAATCAAGTCCTGGCTCGATACATTGCCAATGTTTGAAAAAATAATAACGCCATACTACAAACCATCTGCCAGGGAATCACAAAAGTCAGCCATCGCACAGACTGAATCGCCAGTGGAGGCCGTAAAATCATATCTGAATTCCCTCCAGGACGACTTTGCGAAGACCAACAGGGCAAGGATACAGGAAGAAGCAGAACGGATCATGCAGGAAGCAAGGGTGGTGTAATCTGGTCCCAATATCGCTAGAGATAACAGATTTCCTCTCCTACAAGGGTTTCCACCAGCTCGATTTCTCATCATTTCATGTGGCATCAATCACTGGAATGAATGGGGCTGGAAAATCAGCGATCCTTGATGCCATCACCTGGGCATTATTCGGACAGGCCAGAAGGCCAACCCTGATCAGGTCAAAAACCAAATCAGACAGGGAAACGGTCATAAACGATGATGCCGATACCTGCGAGATCTCGCTTACATTCAGGATTGGCCAGAACACCTATCTTGTCGACAGGGCCATGGACAGGGGAGGGGCAATAAGGCTCCAGTTCAGGCAAATCACCCGCGATGGCGAAAACGACCTTCGTGGAAAGAGCACACCGGAGACCGACCAGGCAATTGAAAAGGAGCTTGGGTTTACATACGAAGTCTTTGCTTCATCGTCCTTCATCACCCAGGGCGACAGCGCGCGCTTTATGGAGGCAAAACCCAAAGAAAGAAGAGAGATACTTGCCCAGATACTCCAGCTGGACAAGTATGCTTCATGCAAGGAAATTGCTGATTCAAGATTAAAATCGTTCAAGGAAGAAACATCGGCCCAAAAAACCCTGCTTGAAGACAAATCAAAAATATCAGAAAGAATACCCCAGATCGAATCCGATCTCGCACAGGCAGAATACGATCTGAACAGCGCAGAGAGACAATGGGAAGAGTGCAGAAAAAATCTTGAATCGCTGAGAAAAAACCTCGGCATGTCGGAAGCAAAACGAAAAACGCTCGAGGAAACAAAAACCAAAGTGACAAAACTTGAAAGAGAGCTTGCTGAAATAGCAAACTCGATTGCCGAGCTGGATGGCAGAATTTCCCAGTACAGAAAATTGCTGGAAAACGAAGCACAAGTAAACCTCGGCTTCGAAAAACTCGGCCAAAAAAGGCGAGAGCTCGAGAGACTGACAGAAAAAGAAGCAAGGGTATCGGCCCTCGAAAGGACTAAAACACAGGCACAAACAAAAATTGATATCAAGGCAAAAGAGCTCGAAACAAAACTTGTCCAGCTCTCGGCCCAGATCGATGAGTCATTGAAGGCGCAAACAATGCTCGAAGGCCTGCAGAAAGAAACTGACAGACTCACGGAAGAAAAGGCAAGGGTGTTCAAAATAAAGGAAGAAAAGCACTCCTGGGACCTCTCCCTCCAGCAGGTAAAAAATGCGCTCGCCGATGCCGAGAAAAAATTTGCAGAACAACAGGGGAGACTGGAAAAGACCACAAAACTGGCAGGGGTGGAAAACGCCTCAGAAATTAATAACGCACTGGGCAAAATACATGAACTGCAAGCTGGCATCCCAGCACTCGAAGAAGAAATTGCCTCAATAAAAAAATCCATTTCAGATGCCGAGGGCAAAAAAGCAACAGCAAATGCAGAGATTGACCATCTTGAAAAGGAAATCCAGGTCCTTGGCGAAGGCAAGGCAGGAAAATGCCCCCTGTGCGGCCAGGAACTGCCTTCCGGAGGATCGACAAAGCTTGTTGAAGATAAGAGAGAAAAAATCGACAAATTCAAAACCAGCCTTCATGAAATAAACGGAAAAATCGACCCGATGAAACAGGCACTGACAAATGCGGAGCAAAAGCTTGACCTGGCAAAACAATCTGTGGCAAAAATACCACTCCTCGAACAGGCGATGTCAATTTTGGCAGAATCAGGGCAGATCTCACAAGAGCTTGAAGAAAAGCGCAGATCATTCGAAGAGGCCCAAAAAGGGTTTTTACTTTTTGAAGAAACAGATGGTCTGATCCTTAAACAGGAGGCCCAGATTCTGGTTCAGTATGAGCAAACCTCAAAACAGCTGGCACTGGCGACAGAGAAGGCCTCAAAAACCAGCTCCTTGAAAGAACAGGAGATTTCACTCCAGAAAGAGCTTATATCAAAATCCTTTGCAAAAGAAGAGCTTGAGCTGGTTGAAAAAACCAAAAAAGAAATTGAGGTCGAAGGATTTGACCAGATGGAGTTCTCACAGGCAAAAAAGGCGGTTTCGGAGCTAGAGCCTTTCGCCCAGCAAAAAACGGAACTTGAAGTGGCGAAAGCCAGCCTTGTGGGTGTAACCGAGCAATCCGAGACCGCAAAAAAAAGGTTTTCTTCAATAAACAATGACATTGCAGAATCCCAGAGATTGCTGCTTGAGCTTGGGGATGCAGAAAGGGAATATCAGGAGGCCGTTCAGAAAACAGGCGTCGAGGAGCAGAGGGAAAAACTGCTCCAGAAACAGAGGGATCAGGCATTCTCCGGCAGAAATGTGCTGGCCAAAACTCTGGAAGATGCAAAAAAGGCACTTGAAGAATCGTCACAAATCCAGGAGAAACTGGTGGCCCTTGAAAAAGACCAGAAGGTCTTTGAGCGGATAAAGGAAATGTTCGGGATTGACGGTATCCCCTCAAGGGTGCTCCAGGGGGTCGCTCCACAACTTGAAGAGATCGCAAATTCCGTGCTCCAGAGAATTTCACAGGGGCACACGGGATCAGAATCACTAAGGATGGAGATAAGACTGGAAAGGGAATCCAAAGACAAATCGCTCTCGACGCTTGATGTTATCCTAACGGATGGCCAGACAGCAAGACCATACGAGCTTTTTTCCGGAGGCGAGAGGTTCAGGGCCGATTTTGCAATCAGGCTTGCCCTTTCAAAACTCCTAGCGCAGAGGGCTGGTGCGAAGCTCCAGACGCTCGTTGTGGACGAAGGGTTTGGAACGCAGGACAGCGAGGGCATAAAGAGGCTGGTCGAGGCAATAAACGAGATGTCTTCAGATTTTGAGAAAATACTTGTAGTTTCACACGTTGAAGAGATGAGAAACAGTTTCGAGAGGAAAATACTCGTGACGCGTGATGATGACGGATCACACTTTGAGGTTGTTTAGCTCTATTCTTTCAGCAATTCTTGAAGCTCTTTGTTGTAGTCTTCATTAACCCAGTTTTTTGTGGTGCCTGCCTTGAAATCGACAAACAAAACAGCGTTTTTGAAAACAACTTTTGCTTTCACGGCATCTTTATAATCGGAGACAAATGAGCCCTGGACTGCCTGGGATGGACTGAGCCCGTATTGCGCGTCTTCAAAAGAGCTGTCCTGGGTGCCAAGCACCTTTCCTGAAGCGTCATACAAAACAACTGTCCATGAGAACGAGGCTATCATTTTGTCTGACATGTTCTGGACCTGCATGTTGAAAAGGCCAGACTCTTTGTCAGAGGCCTCAATCGAGAGGATTGCAACAGGCTTGGTTTTTTCATACTGGCTCTTTTGGGTCTCCTGGCCAGTTTGCGTGTTATCGGGGGTCGCCTGCCCGCAAGAGACAATAGACATAATTGCAACAACAAGAACCAGAACCCATGAAATCTTTCGCATGCTTTTTTTATAAAACCAAATGGATCAAAGTCAATGTTTATGTTCCAGGCAATAAAGAAGCCCCTCATTAAGAGGGGCTTCTTTTATCTGATGCTCATTTTCATTTTGTTTATTTGAGGTAGCAACCCGGGTCTTCCGCAAAATAATCACCGGTCTGTTCGTACGCTCTCCCGCGACAACCGGAACATGTCTTGTCATGCTCGCAATCCTTGCACTTGCCCTTCAGTTTTGACCTGTCACGAAGCTCCAACAGGATTGGTGATGTTTCCCAAATCTTCTTCAGGCTGTCATTTTTTACATTTCCAACAACGGTCTGGAGGAGCATGCACGGGATCACATCCCCATTTGGCAGAATGGTGACATATCCATTTGGCATACCCGCGGCGCAACCCCTGTTGTAGTATGGAATTCTCATCAGGTTTTCTTTTGGGAAATGTTTTGGCACAATACCAGCCGACTGGAGCGTGATTGGATACATCGTACAGCCAGGCGTCCTTATCACAATCGGGTAGTCTTCTTGTTTTCTGGCAAGCCACCCCATTATTTCTTTTCTTTCTTCTACGGAAAGTATTTCATCCGGAATTTCTTCCTTGACCCTCTGGACTTGCACAAGATCAAAAAGTTCAGCGGCAATTGCACCTGTCTCAACCGCCATATCCAGCAATCTAGGCAATTCTTTTATCGTGCCTTTGCGGATTGTTGCACCAAACTGGAAGGGAAGCCCTACTTCACGGCAGGCTTTTGCACCCTGCATGGCTTTCTCAAACGAGCCCTCCACGCCCCTGAACCAGTCATGGGTTTTTGCGTTTGCCCCATCAACCGATATCTGCGCAGCCATCACTCCACAATCTTTGAGCTTTTGCGCGACATTTCTGTCGATGAGGGTGGCATTCGTTCCGATGACTGTCCTGATTCCCCTTGAACTGGCATGTTTGGCCAGATCAAAGAAGTCTGCCCTCTTGAGAGGCTCTCCACCATCAAAAATAAGGAGTTTCGGTCCCCATGAAACTATTTCATCAAGGAGCCTGAAGGCCTGTTCTGTTGTCAGCTCGTCCTTTGGCACATTGTCGGATGACTCACTGTAGCAATGTTTACACCTGAGATTGCATTCCCTTGTTACGGAATATGAGACAAGAAAAGGCGGCATGATGCCATTGCCTTGCGGCATTCCACCCGGGTGGCCGCCTGGATGTCCATGTCCTTGCATATTTGCTGAATGTTCCATATCACTTTCCCCCTGTTGACAGGATATGGGACAAGCATAAGCCAGAAAAATTTTCAGATTAAGCCGGTCAACCTTAAATCAAGATTTTGCAGTTTTACCCTTCCTGGGTTTTTTCACTTCCTGAACTGCCTCGGCTTCTTTTTTCCAGATACTGTGGGGTTTTTTTGCCTTCTTTTCGTATTCCTCTACTGTCTCAAAAACCTTTCTTTGAGGTTTGACAATGTCCTGGGCCATGACCGCATCCATGAACTCGTCATTGATTTCTATCCTGACGTCTGCGATCTGTTTAAGGTCTTCGTGGCAGTTCGGGCCATGGAAAAGGTACGTTATTACACCCTCATACTTGGCCACCTCAATGGCAGGGATGAAATCTGAATCTCCAGCGATTATGCACGCATGGGTGATCAGCTTTTTCATTGAGAGCATGACCAGATCAACACCTATCAACAGGTCGACCCTCTTTTGCTCCAGGATCCGCTCGCCAGCTTGTGTGTAACCCCTAAATTCAAGCCTTCCTAGTCTCACTTCAAAATTGGGCTGGTATTCAAGATACTTGAAAAAAGACTGCTTCCTTGCAAATTCAAGCTTTTCCTCTTCAGTTGGACTTGCGCTCTGGTATGGAAGACAGTGGTAGTAATACGTTCTGAGCATGTCGAAATTGCCGGTCATCTTCTCCTGGAGCTTCAGGAAGTCTATTTTTCCTCTTCCAAGCGCCTTCTGCACTCTCTCAAAGTATCCCCCATCAATCAAATTGACACATCTAGCCAAAAAAACCTCCTTCATATAAAACCCCGACCTCGTTTATTCCCAACGCCGGGGGCCGTGTAATATGGCACACTTTAATAAACCCAAAAAATCTTTTAGTCAAGCGTCAGAGTTCCGCTTTGTTGGAACTTGGGTATTTTTTGTATATAAAATCATCATGAAAAAAATAACTTTGCTGGTTGCAGTGTGCCTTTCTATGTGCTTTTTCGCCTCCTGTGGTGGCAGCGCCACTTCGTCCGATGTCGATGTGTACATACGGCTGGACATGGCAAAGAGATTGCTTGAACTTGTAGATTTTAAATTTGGCAAAATGGCTCCGGATCAGGCCTGCATTGGTGTACTCTCAATACTCAAGGCCGATTATTCAAAAGTACCATCATCACTCTATGAGGACCTCCAAAAAACACTAAAGGACAAAGGTGGCCAGGATTTCAGGAAAGAGCTTGCTGAAGCTTTTGGTGATTATGAGGGACGAATCGGAAAAGTTAAGGATGCCATAGAAAAAGAAACGGCGATTGCAACGCTCACAAGCGCAAAAAGCTTCCTTGTTGCAAATGAAACACTCGGAATGGTCAAAGGTAACGGTATAGAAGAGGTCAACTGGATAATCCAGTACATAAAACATCTCCCGGAAGAGATAACAACAAAGCTGGCCGGCATAAAAGAGTTGCCCGAATATTATAAAGCAACAGACGAATTCATTGAAAAGTACAGGTAATTCCAGCTATCCAACCAATAAAAAAGCCCTCCTTTTAGGAGGGCTTTTTTATTGCGACAGGGTTTTTTATGGGTAAGAGATTGTTGCAGTACCAGTTTTTGAATCAAACGACATGGCCGCCTTGAGCGATTTACACAAGAAGGCAAGCGGGACGTGCATGATTCCTTGTGAAGCTTTTGGCACTATTTTGGGATTTGCATCAATTGGGACAAGTTTTCCATTAACTTTCGCTTTTGGATTACCAAGCCAGAACTCGACAGTATTTTTGCCAAGCCTGCATGTCAGTTTGCTTTCTTTTGGCAACCATGAGGCTGTCCCAAATAGGGGTTCCACAATATTTGCGGCATAGGCATACAGGACACCATCGAGTTTCACAACACCGAGTTCGGTTGGATAGGTGAAAGAATCTCTCTTGAAAGATTTTTGCCCCAGGACAAACACAAGCTTCTTTTTTGCAGAGGGCGATTCACCAAAACAAATTAGCTTGCCATCATTCCCAAAGACAAGTATTTTGCCGGAGGAGATCGCAGGGCTGGAACAATAGCCAAGACCGACAGGCAATGTCCAGATCGTTTTTCCATTTGCCGGATTGATGCACTGAAGAGATTTTGCATACCCCACGACAAGATAACCTTGGGAAAAATCACTGCCAGTGAGGGCTGGGTTGATGGGGACCAATGGATCATTTTTTTGGGCAATATTTTTTCTCCACACCTGGGCGCCAGTTTCCTCATCAAACCCGAAAATGGTCGGTTTCTCGCCAGAAAGAGCGATGATTTTGCCAGAGCCCATGAAAGGCATGGAACCAAAGGTGGGGAATTTTGTGTCGGCCTCTGAAGAGCCTGCAAATTTGAAATTCCTGAGGAGAGAGCCAGTTTTGGCATCAAAAATGGCCACAGATGAACCCTCACGCTCCGGCATTACGGTATAAAGCATGTCTTTGAAAACAACAGGCGCAAAATATTCACCATTTTGCGGTCTGGAAAGTGAAAACTTCTGGACATAATCGTAAGACCAGACCAGGCTGCCGTTTTTTGCCGAGAAGCAAGACAGGGACCATTTCCCATTCGGATCAACAAACCAGCAATAAACAAGCCCCTGCCCAATTGATGGAGAAAAGAAAGAGGCACCTGCAAAAGATTTTAACCAGACCTGTTTTCCATCGTAGGCATTAAGGCAATAGATTGTTCCCTGGAAAGTTCCATACAACTTACCTTCATAAACAACGTGGGAGGTTTGGGAGCCTTTTCCCTTTGCCGTCCAGATTGTTTTGCCATTTGCGCAGTTGAGGCAATAGAGATCTGTTGATGAAGATTTACCAGACACATACAGCCTGCTGTCGGAGACAGCCGGAGAGCTTATTGCGGTAAACGGGAGCGAAATTGAGAGCACTTTTTTACCATTGGTCATGTCAAAACCAGCCAGTGTCTTGCCGTATGCAACATACGCTTTCCCTTTGTAGACAACCGGTGCAAATGGAGACAGACCAGACGTCTGTGGCAGCTGCGCGCTCCAGATAACAGAGACATGTGGTTTATTTGGCGATGTGCCTTTTGGTGGGATGCCAACTTTTTTTTCGTTATATCTTGGCATGAGCCAGTTGTTGTCAATCGGTTTGTCGACAACCTTTGCCGCAACACTGACAACAACTGATCGAGAACTCCAGGAAATTTTTATGGTGCCATTTTTCTGGCCGGCTGACGCTAGCTTGATAGGAACGGTAGTAATATTAATAACAAGCCTTTTTTGTGGCTCAATCACAGCAGATTTGACAGAAAGTGTTGCCCAGTCAAACCCCTGTGAAAGCGCAACAGATACTTTTTCTGGCAGGCAATTTTTTATGGTGAAGGATGCCTGTGCAGCCTGGTATTTCGGTACTTCCCCAAAATCCAGCTTCGTTGGAGATATATAGAGTCCGCCTTCCGGCATCTGCCCAAAACACTCTATGTTATTTCCAGAACCGGCATAAATCCTTCCCAGAGTTGGGATTACAATAGACGGCAATTCCTGGGTTTTGATTCTGTAGCGCTCCATTCCGGAAAGCGCCCCCATTATACAAACCACGCTTGATCTTGTTGGCATTATGAGATAGTCACCAAAAACACTCATCGGGCTGATGTTTGTTTGTGTATCTCCTTTTGGAGCAGTATTTCTTATGTTTGTAAAATAGAATTTTGAACCATCGGTTTGCGACAGGGCATAAAGCACCTGGCCTTTTTCATCAAAGAGGTTTGCAATGATCTTTCCCTGCCAGAGAACAAACGAATCAAGGAAAGTTTTTTCAAATTTTTTCTCCCATTTCTTGTCGCCATTTTTGGAGTCAAGTGCAACAATCAGGGAATCGCCTCCGGATCGGGAAACAAAAACTGCGTCCTGCAAAACAGACAATGCCACCCTGTCTTTCTCGGAAACTTCGCCAAGTATTCCATTCGCAGTCCAGAGTTGTTCTCCTGTTGAAAGATCGATCGAATTGATAGAACCATCAGATACCACAGCAAAAACGCTATTTCCGTTTGAAGCAAGCCTGGACAACGGTGGATAATCAAGTTCAAATGAGAATTTTTTCTTACCGGTTGCAGCATCCAGTGCCAAAATAGTTTGCCCATAAAGAAAAACAACTTTTCCACCAACAAATAGCGGATCTGACTCTACCTGGTCCTCAATAGTAAATTCCCAAACTGGTTTCCTTTTGACAGTGTCAAAACAGGTAAGGCTGCTCGTATAGGAAATGTCATAGGAAATGAAATAGAGCATCTTTCCAGAGAGGCATGGCCTTGATATATATGCTTTTGGACCTTGTCCCCAGAGGTAACCCCCCGTTGCATAGTCATAGCACCTCAGCTCGTAGTAACCACCAATATCGGGGTCTCTTGATACAGTATAAAGTGTCTTCGAATCTGATATAACAGAAAAAAAGGCTTTATCATTGACTCCCTGCCAGAGCTGGCCAAGTGAAGTTGCAGATGGGCCACAAGAAGCGTTTGCTGATCCGGTTCTCCCCGGATCTCCCCCATCAATTGCCCAAAAACTTGCAGGTGCAGCAGAAATGTCATCAGGACAACTAATTTTTGATATGCCATGCGAAGTCAACGCCAAAAATGCAACCAATATTACAGCAGCAAAACTTCTCCCATATTTTCTCATCAATACCAAGGATAGCTGTTTGTGGCGCATTGTCCAGAAATCATCAAAAAGGCGGCATGTATGCCGCCTTTTTTTGTTATTGAGCTTTTATTAATTTACGGAGCGCTTTCGCCCTTGAACTGTTTCCAGACACCTGAAAACTCTAGAACTGTCTTCTCTATGATCGATTCCCACTGGGCATCCGTAAAATTGATGCCACAAGATTTTGCCCAATCCTTCAATTTTTTCTGCGCCTCGTCAAACTTCTCCTTTGAGCTCCACCCAAGCCTGTCAGCCATCTGCTCAACGCCTGTTGCAACCACCTCGGCCATCTCGAGTGCCCTGTCGAGCTTCTCTTTTCCAAGCTTTGACATGAGATATAGCCTCAGCTTGACTGCAAACCATCCAAGGATGGTACACAAAATAGCCACCAATGTTGTCACCACCGCTTCATTCCCCAAAATCTCCCAGATCGTCTCCATGTTTCCCTCCTATCGAACCAGCTGTGTTACAAAATAAACTGCTGTCCCGGTAATCACTGTTGCAATGAGTCCCATGATCCAGCCAACAGTCCTGGAAAGTGACGCCTGGTCTCTTTTGACGCCCTCGATTCCGGTCTGTACCGGACATTTTGAAGGGTCATGGGTGTCCACCTCCAGTTTCGAAGTTCTTTTGTCCAGCCACTCAAGACTCACAAGCGCCCTCTCGCACAAAACTGACAGCCCGGACAGTTTGTCCCAGATTGCGTCCAGCTTTCCTTCTATTCTCTCCTCAAGGTTTCCGTTCTCTTCCAATATCAACCCCCTTCTTCATTAGGAAGCAGGCAAATGTCATATTGGCAAAGTTTGGACCAAAAAAAGTGATCGGGTTTTCAAAATCTGTGTCGTTGCCCTGGAATGGCGGGCCAGCTCCCGATAAAATTACATCGCACACCAGAAAATTGGTTCAAAAAACAGCTGAAATCATGACATTTTCTGATGAAACATTCCCATCTACAGCCTGATTGCTAGATGAATCCTAAAGACTTTTTCAATATAATCGTTACATCCAATATAAAAGTCTCATAAATGAAGAAGAAAAATGTAAAAACAGACCCAAAAGGGATATAACAGATATGTGGTGGCAATGACCCAGGCAATAATGCTCACGACCTTCGTCGGCATCCTGATGATACTTGGGTATATCTAAGTATCGCAATTGGCTTTATGACACAAAACACACATAAGTAATAAGCAAACTGCATAGTTGACATTTAGTGTAAAATCAAGTTGGAGGTAGAAAGTGTCAAAATCAATTCCAAAAGTAGGAGATATTTTCGAAGTTGGAGATATTTGTCCTATAGGAGGTGTTTATCAACATTCGTGTGGTAAGATGGAAGCTATTGAAAAGGGAACAACATTCCCTCAACATACATTTGAGGCATTTCATAATGAGTTATCATTTATCTGTAGTAAACCCGACGGTAAATGGATTCTAATCAAAATATGGGGAGTTTAAACACATCTTCTTACATTATACCAAGAAATCAGTCTTGCTGAGACTATAGTAAAGGTTTGCCTTTGAGGCAACAAACTCAATAACAGAATAATCGGGGTCATTTACCCCCAGCTTGTAATATCTCTCAAAGCCATCGACCCAAAAACGCTTTCTTGACTCCTCGTCCTGCAAAACTCTGGCAGTGCCAACAAGGAGGAGGCCAACAAATCTCTCCTGGTCAAAAAAATAAACACTGGCACGCCCATCCTTCAGGATATGCGTAACCCTTTTTGAGGATGTGTTTGTGCTGAAATAGATTTTCTTCAAGCCTTCAGGAGCAATATTAAACATCATCTTCGTCCATGGGTGCCCATCGTCACCAATTGTTGAAAGGAGAGCAAATCTGGAGCTTTTCACAAGCTCTGAACCAATCCTTAATGCCTCTTTCTCGTCCATTATTTCACCTATTTCGCAGAAACTGATGCAACAAAGTCAGAAAGTTGCTTCGGAACACCCTTGTCAGATGTAAAAATTGCCTGGTAAGACCTGTCTCCAACCAGAAAAACAAGCAGTTTGTCCTTGCTGGTTTTATCACCCAGAGATGTCATCACACACTCATGCTTCCCGATTTTTATGTCTTCCTGTTTTCCTTTGAAATCCAGCGCCTTTGCAATCTCGCCAGCAACAGTTTTCAGGTTTTTGCCAGAAGAGTAGAGCATTCCAAACCTTATCGGTTCCGTCAGCTTGCCGTCATCCGGCCAGATGACCATCGAATTTCTCTCGGTCTTGTCGACAAAATATCCATCTGGGACAGCAAAATTGATTGATTCATCAAGGTTGTTTGTCGCGATATTGAGGTCATAGGTGCCGTTTTGCAGGAGTTTTATGACATCCTGGATCTTTTCATTGTCCTTGTAGGTGGTGTAGTAGACGATAAACGGCTCCTTGAAGGATTGGAATATCAGCTTGTGGACTGCATTTTCGCCATAGTTGATGACCTGGTAGAACGTCGGGTTCTTCTCGCTAGTGTTCTCGTTCATCACGATGCCCTTGAACACCCCCTCCATCTTGACCACTTCGTCATTCTTGTCTTTTGTCATCATCTGCGCGAGCTTCTTCTGGTCCTGGAAAATGAGTGTCTCGGTTTTCTTTCCAGCGCTCTTGAAAACGTAGCGCCCCTTTTTCCAGTCGGTCTTGGCGTCATCCATCACCATATACGCAGGGACAGATACTTCACACGGTCTTATAATGTAGGCATGTGTGGCAACTTTTTTTATCTTGACGGTCTTTGCAATCTCAAAGAATCTGTCCGCAGGCAGATCATCTGATATTGCGCCAGTAATCATCACAAGAAAATTCGTCCATGTCCAGACCACAACCTGGTATTTCGTGCCAGTGGTGGTGTTTTTGCTTATGAAACGGCAATATTGCTGACCAGACGGATTGATGGCCTCGAAATTCTCAAAATCGGTCGAGGAATCCCAAAGATCGACCATCCTGAGCTGGGTGGCAAGCGAAACACCAACCGGTATCGTGGAGGCCGTTATTTTGAACTTGAACTTGCCCGTTTTTGCAAATTCCACTTTTGGGCCGTCATCCTTTGGCTCCCAGTCGCCAGGAACTGTGGCAACAAAAAGTTTTCCTTCAAACGGCTTGTCCTCCACTGGCTTCGGAATCGTCGAAAGAACAACAAAAACAACAATCATAGCAACCACACCAATAACAATGATTGGAAGGACAATCTTCAAAAATGGGGATGGCTTTTTTGGCCCGGCTGGTGGCTGCTGGGGAAGCGGGGCCTGTGGCTGGTCGCCAGTTTTTTTCTCTGCCTGTCTGGACCTTTTATATTCATCCGGAATTTCGATTGGCTTGTCAAAATCCTTCGAGCGTCTGAAAAACAGCACCCTGTTGTTTGGCGCAAAGGCAAAAACCGGCCTGGCAAGAAGCGCCAGCACAAAAGCGGCAGACAAAATGGCAACACATGTTCCGAGCATCACTGTCCTCTTTTTCTATAACGAGTCTTGAAAAGATTTTAGGGCAAGGGGGCAGAATGTAAAGCCGAAAAAGGCTCGAGAATTAATACGACGACCACAAACCAAGAAATAGGTATGATTAATTTTTCTTGAAATAACTTTCTGCTAGTGCCCATGCTCCATCATATTTCTCCATAAGATGAGGTTTGAGCACATTCATTTTTTTCTTAACAATCTCTTTTGAGTTTTCACAAATATTCTTGTTCACCACAAAAACAATAGTTGCTGTTAACTCAAGGGTCTGATAATCCTTTTTAGCCAACTTTTCTACAATTTCTTTTAGTTCTTCTTCTTCAATGCCAAAAAGAGATTCATAGTCTGGCAACTTTTCTCTTGTTGAGTCTTCAAGTTCTGACGAATATGTCCAAGGGTACTCATTGCCAACTGGCTCATTCTCAATTATAAAACTAGTTTCTTTTGCCAAATATGTCGCATCAATACCCACATTCTTATCAAAAGGTCCGTATGTATAATAATCAAATTCATAAGTGAAAGTTTTTTTATTTCTTGCTTTCGCATACTGTTGAACAAGAAAAACTATTTTTTGTAGCTTGATTCGGCCAGCAATTTGTTTCTCTGGTGCAATATCAATAAGCCTCAAAAGCCTGACTTTGTTATTTATCAGTTTTTCGTTGTTCATAGTTGGCTATTAGTCTACTGACATCTTGGTCTATAAACAAGTATTGCTTTTCCTCGTTGGCTATAGGCTGTTTTGCTATATCAGAAAGTTCGGCCAAATTTTGAATTTTTCCATCTTTTGAACGAATATAAATATAATTCTGCGCCTCCTGTATTAAATCCTGTATTAAAGCTTCCCGTTCTTTGTGTTCAGAACTGTTATCATGCATAAAATCTTTTAGGTGATAATAATTATCTTTATTAAAAATATATTGTTCCCTATTTTGAGATTTATGCTCAAAAATAAAACTATCGAAATCACGGTTCGCATACACATCGTTACGAGTTTTTATTAAATCAAAACTTCTTTTCTTTTCACAGTATTCTGAATCAGAATCTTTATTTTTCTCCGATGATATTTTACTCATAAGTTTAGGTATTTTTCTGCATAAAAAACGCTTGCATAAATATCCAGAAATATTATTTTCGTCATTCGCCTGGTCATTGATTTTAGCAATAACTGTAAAATCGTCCTCTCGCAAGAAAGCTTTTAGATCAAACTCACTTTTACAATCTTCAATTCTTCTAATATCTTCTGTGGTCCCTTGACTGGTCATATTATTCTCAAACTCTCTTATTTTTTCCATTACTCTAATGAGGAAAATTTCAGAAGACAGGCAAGCCTTATGATTAATTGTTTGTTTGTAATGTATCCATCGAGACATCAAAAAATGCTCTATTGCTGATATTGCATTTTCTAAAAATACGATTTTATGGGCATTATTTAATACAGGTATTTTATCTAATGTTATACATTTTAATATGTAATCGGAATCGATTCTTATTGGAGTCCCACAAAAATAATTATCCCTAAGGATATAATCAATTCTGTCACAATCCAACTGGCTTGAAATAAGGTCCTTAAAAATAGCTATTTGATTAGTGGAATCATCATAAACTTCTGGTACATATTGTTTCTCCTTCAAAAGAGATGCCATATCGTCAATGGCAGATGATGGTAATTGTCCTTTTTTCATCGCATCATCAAGTACTTGATGAGTTTCACTATTTGTATCCCTAATGATAGCTATTGAATTATCCTCATGATTTTGTTTGTAATAATCTTCAAGTGTGTGACTAAAAGGAGTATGACCTATATCATGTAGCAAACCAGCGCAAGTCAAAGCTAATACGACTTGATCCTGATTATATGTTTCTAGTAAGCCTTCATCTTGAAGGGATTCAAAAATATTCTTACCATTTTCATCCTTTTGGTTTAATAGATAAGTAGCCGCTTTTTCTACAAGGTAAGCTACACCAATACTATGAGAAAATCTTGTATGGACAGCACAGGGATAGACAAATTCGACTGTACCTAATTGCCTTATTCTTCTTAAGCGCTGGAATTCCCTGGTTTCTATAAGCTGATGAATCAAACCATTTTTAGGAAACTCTATTATCCCATGTATTGGATCATTTATTCTGAATTTTTTCCCATTTTCGTTCAATCCCATGCCAAGATAAAATAACTAAATAATAGGGATTTGTAAATATGTAATGGAAGTGCATACAGCCTCTGGGGTTGCCAAAAATAAAGCCGGTATTATCATCTTGGCATGACAGGAAATCTATTTCTGGACATTCTGGCGTGGGTCGGGATTATTTTCGGGTGCTTCCTCTTCTTTTTTCTCGTTATCCTCAAGATAGTCAGGCACTATGTCCATTTTCCAGCACCGGCTTTTGTCACGGTCTTCATAGCTTCAAGGCTCAGGAACATCTCCCAGCCACCAGATCTTGTGGCCTCGTGGCTTGGGCTCGAAAAGGGCATGAAGGCGCTGGAAATCGGCCCCGGATATGGGACTTTCACCGTTCCGGCATCAAAGATTGTTGGTGAAAGCGGTAAAATCCATGCGCTGGACATCCAGCCAAAGGTGATCAAAAATCTGACCGCAAAGATCGAAAAACTCGGAATTAAAAACATCTTTCCGATTGTTGGCGATGCCTATAAACTCCCATTTGGCGACAAAATTTTTGACATTGTGTTCATGGTTGCTGTGCTGGAGGAAATCCCGGACAGGCAAAGGGCACTTGCCGAGTGCAAAAGAGTGTTGAAAGATGGCGGTCTGCTCTGCGTTGGCGAGCTCTTCCCCGACCCTGATTACCCACTGATGAAAACAGTCATAAAAGAATGCGGGAAGGCCGGCTTTGTTTTTGAGAAGAAATTTGGCTCATGGTGGCACTATCTGGTGAGGTTCAAAAAATAATACTCTGACGCTCCAGGGAACAACTCTGTCACCCTCCCGTGTACTGTAGGTGTAAGGGAAAGCCGAGAGGGGGATTTTATGCAAAAGAAGCTTGTGGTTCTGGGCGTGGTGACACTAGTGGCCATACTTTGTGCTTCATGTGGCAGCGGGTGGATCAACAACGGGACCTATCTTGAGAAATCCACGGAAGAGCTCCAGCCAGCAAAAACCGGCTGGATTGCAACACCAAAAGAAGACCTGAACAACAAACTGGAAAAGGGCCAGCCAATGGACAAGGATTTTGTGCCGTGGGAGGCAGAAGAATTTGACGGCTCGGGCCAGCTAGGCAAAAAGTGGAACATCAAACTAAAAGACAAAACAATTCCTAGCTTCTTCTTGGACCTGAAGGCGCTTAAACAAGGCTGGATGGTTTCCACTCCCATAGATGCTTTTGATGGTTACAAACCCTTTCTTGGAATGATCGATCCTGAAACCGGAAAAATCAAAAAGATTAAGGATAAGTATTATAAAATGGGGCCAACTAATGGAGAGTATGTCATTGTGAATGGTCCCCTGGGCTCTCTTTCGGCAGATTCATGCTGGAAAATATATGGTAGCAAGGTATTATGGTCAAGTTCATCAACTTCAATTATACCAGAATATTATTTTGTGTCTGGAAAGCTTATCAAAACAGGCATTCTTGCTGAATCAATAAATAAAGAAAATGATATTCGTAGCATAAATAGTATTGATCCCTGGACTGGTGAAGTTCTTTGGGAGATTATAAATCCGCTTTACGATCTGCACTATGCCAAAACAAGCGACAAGTACGCTTTTACAAAATTAAATGACAGCAAAAATAAAATGTCCTATTTAGTCAGGATTGACCCGGAAACAGGAAAGGTGGATGAGGTAAAATTGCCATATTACCAAATACACGGAATTGAGCCGATCGGGAAAAATATTTGGATTTCATCGTCAGAAGGACACCTGGCCATGATTGATGAAGAGAGCATGAAAACAGCCACAAGTGTAAAAATAGGTATGAGTGGCACTCTTTACTCAATTGGCGGTTACATTTTGGTGAGTAGCAATATAACCAAAGAATCGGTTCTTTATGACCCTGAATCCGGAAAAAGCATGACCATAAATGCTCAAAGCGCCAATGTTATAAACGGCACATTGGTTCTGGAAGAAAAAGACAAAATAAGAGGTGCGGACCCAAAAACGCTGGCAACCACATGGTGGATAGACAAAAAGGATTTGGGGACTGAAACATCAGTTGTCTGGCTCGACTGGCGCGGTGTTGTTGTACAATCAAAAGGAAGTATGGCCTGTTTTACAATGCCAGGCAAATAAATAAGGCCTGCCTTCCGGCAGGCCTTTGAATACATCTTTTCAGTCAATCAGGCAATTTCGTTGTAATAATTCTGAAGAACCGCAATACCTATTGGACCAAGAAGGAGAAGAAGAATAAAAGCTATAACGTCAGTACATTTTCCACTTGTGACCTTCTCTACACCCTGAGAATACTTCCACATCCACCAGATATTTACAAATGGGATGATGATAAGCCAAGTGGTTGGGATGTCTGCACCCTTGTCAACCATTTCATGTTTTGTCTTCCAGAGCCACCAGATGCAATAAATGCCAAATGTAATTATTGAAAAAACAAATACAAGAATTGGATTGCGCTTTTCCATTTTTAACACTACTTTCATTCAAGATATTACCATATACAGGCGCTGTTTTTGTCAAACACAGCCCCTCTAAACCATCGATTGGAAAGAGCCATCAGAGTTTGTACTTGATGTTTTCCAGTATAGTCCTTACATCCGGATCACCTGCATGGTCTCTGCCCTGGACTGTTATCGTTATCATCGTGTTGTTTATTTTTGCGGCATACTGGGTTTGCGGCAGTCCATATACATAGCTGGTTGTCTGATACTGGGTGCCACCGTGGGTCTCCGGTTTCATTGGGGTGGGATTATACTGGGGGAAATTGTTAATAAAAGCACCCAGATACTGTTCTGGTGTTTGCGAGTTGTCAAACTGGAACTTGAGCATCACATAAAATTCCTTGCCTTTTCTTTTCATATTGAAAAATCCTGCACCCATATCCGGTTTTATGCCTGCCATGTCATCTGTATAGCTCCACCCTTCAGGGATGAAAATTTCGATTTTTTCTCCGGTATATAAAAAACCATCTGCGGCTGAATGATTGTTGTTCTCCTGTCCTGCTGATTTATCGGTATTTACAGGTTCACTTGATGGATTTCCACCACAAGATGCCATCAGGATACCAGAAAAAACAATAAGGAGTAGCGCGAGATATTTCTTCATGTTAAAAACCTCCTATTTTTTGGAATGAAACAATTTTATCTGTTTCAATGAAAGTCATAAGGTGTATTTTTTAATAAATATTAATTAATTTTATTATTTCCCAATCCAGTCCGGAAAATAAATCAGTTGGTTTCTCCAATGTATCAATGGCAAAAAATTATTTTGACAAAAATATTTTTGATCAAAGCTTTGATTGTTTTTTGTTTTGTCTGAAAATAAAAAACCGCCCTATCGGGCGGAATTTTTATCGCGACAGAAAGAAAACTAGATAGTGACAGAATCAACGCGACCATTACAGTCGCGAAGTTGTAATCTTTTATGGATAGCCCCGAAGGGCCATCAGCTCCTTAGAAAGGAGGTGATCCAGGCGCACGTTCTCGTACACCTGCCTTGTTACGACTTCACCCTCCTTACCGAGCACACCTTCGGCGGTCCTCTCCTTGCGGTTGAGGTTGCCGACTTCGGGTGCACACGACTCGGGTGGTGTGACGGGCGGTGTGTACAAGGCCCGGGAACGTATTCAACGCAGTATAGCTGACCTGCGTTTACTAGCAACTCCATCTTCACGAGGGCGGGTTGCAGCCCTCGATCTGTACTGGGGCAGGGTTTGAGGATTGGCTCAGAGTTACCTCGTCGCATCCTGCTGTCCCTACCATTGTCGCATGTGTGTAGCCCTGGACATAAGGGGCGTGAGGATTTGACGTCATCCCCACCTTCCTCTAGTTTATCACTAGCGGTCCCACTAGAGTGCCCGGCCGAACCGGTGGCAACTAGTGGCAGGGGTTGCGCTCGTTTAAGGACTTAACCTTACATCTCACGACACGAGCTGACGACAACCATGCACCACCTGCATAGCGGTTGTTGTATTGCTACAACAAGGGCAGTACTTTCATACTGCTTTCCACTACATGTCAAGCCCAGGTAAGGTTCTTCGTGTAGCATCGAATTAAACCACATGCCTCGCTGCTTGTGCGGGCCCCCGTCAATTCCTTTGAGTTTCAACCTTGCGGCCGTAGTCCCCAGGTGGAATACTTAATGCGTTAGCTTCGGCGATAAAGAGTATGTACTCCCTATTACCAAGTATTCATCGTTTAGGGCTAGGACTACCAGGGTATCTAATCCTGTTTGCTCCCCTAGCTTTCGTCCATGAGCGTCAGTTATAGACTCGGAAGCCGTCTTCACCACAGGTGTTCCTCCTGATATCTACGGATTTTACCTCTCCACCAGGAATTCCACTTCCGTCTTCTACACTCTATCTTGCCAGTCTTAGGAGCAGCCTCAAAGTTGGGCTTTGAGATTTAACTCTTAACTTAACAAGACGCCTGCGGACCCTTTACACCCAGTAATTCCGGATAACGCTCGCCGCCTACGTATTACCGCAGCTGCTGGCACGTAGTTTGCTGCGGCTTATTCGCCAGGTACCGTCAAACGCTATTGATATTGTCTCCAGCGTATTCTTCCCTGGCAAAAGGGCTTTACAATCCTAAGATCTTCGTCGCCCACGCGGTGTCGCTCGGTCACGCTTTCGCGCATTGGCCGAATATTCCCGACTGCTGCCTCCCGTAGGAGTCTGGGCCGTGTCGCAGTCCCAATGTGGCTGACCGTCCTCTCAGACCAGCTACCCGTCGTAGCCTTGGTAAGCCGTTACCTCACCAACTAGCTGATAGGAAATAAGCCCGTCCAAAAGTGATAGCTTGCGCCATCTTTCTTCCCCTCCAGCGCACCGGAAGGGACATTATCGGGTATTATTCCATCTTTCGATGGGGTATCCCCGTCTTAAGGGTTGGTTACCTATTTATTACTCACCCATTTGCCACTAGACGTATTGCTACGCCTCGTTCGACATGCATGTATAAGGCACACCGCCAGCGTTCATCCTGAGCCAGGATCAAACTCTTCGAGCAACTTATGTGCTGACATCGAAGATGTCTTTAACACACCAATTATTTTTCGAATTGAAGGGTTCCATCACTATCTAGTTTTCAAACTGCCGCTCGCAAAAGGCCTCGGGGTTCCCCCCTTCGCCGCTTGCTCGTATCAGGTTAGCAGATTCAGGTCACTCTGTCAAGAGGCACTTCATCGCCAACGAGTTTGTAAGTCTACTGAAAACGGGAAGGATGTCAACAAGGTATATTAAAGGGCCATAAATTGGCAAATAATATTGCGCCAGACTTATATTTCTTATATACAATCCTCCATCCATTGGTTAAGGGGGAAAAGGACATGTATTTCATCAAAACATAAAAACACCGCTCAAATCAGTGTTTTTATCTTTGGTTGTACTTAACTGTGGAAATGTTATATTGTTATTGCAAAATATTCGCAATATATGAAAGAGGTAGATCAAATGGAATCTGGAACAAACTCACCAAGGCCACTGACAACCTTCAGGCCAGGTGATGAAATAGAGATATCAAGCATCCCGGGGTGCAGCATGCGCAAGAGGCTCGCAGATCTTGGCATTACAGCAGGTGCTTGCATCAAGGTCCTAAGATCTGACTTCTCTGGTCCCGTACTTATATTGGTAAAATGTGTCAGATTGGCCATAGGAAGGGGCATGGCCTCGAAGATCATCTGTCAGAAAACATCAGGATGCCAACTCTCATGAAGTTTAAACTGGTATTCAGGTTTATTTGCCACTTGTTTGCCACCTTAACTGCCCATCTTACGCTAGTCCCTTGCTCGAATGTCTAACCGGAGTATTTTTGATCTGATGAAAAACACAACCGAAAAACAAAACACAAGTATAAACTCCAGAGATATACAAAAAATGGAATTCAGACTCTCCGGCCTCTCCTGCCCGGACTGTGCGAAAGGTCTTGAGAAAACCATTTCCAGAATAGATGGCGTCAAATCATGCAGACTTGTTTTCTCGGCTTCAAAAATAATAGTTGAGGGAACTATGTCCCGTGAAGCGGTCGCAAAGGTCATCAAAGACATGGGCTATGAAATTGTAGAGGAAGGAAAAATCTTAAATGTTCCCAAAAAAAACAAAAGATACAAAGGTTTTATCGGATTTATCCAGTTTCTCCTTGGGGACCGCGATACAATACTGGCGCTGATCGGGTTTGTTCTCGTCTTTCCAGGACTCGTCTTTGACGAGTTGTTTCCTTTCCTGGGCATCAGCACACCGGTTTTCGAGTACATGGCCATAGCGGCCCTGGTCGTTGCGGGCTACCCGGTGTTTATCTCGGCATTCAAAAACCTCTTTACAAATCACGAAATAACAATGAACCTGCTGATGGTTATTGCAGGTGTTGGCGGTGTTGTGATCGGCGCATACACCGAAGCCGGGTTGGTAATGGTCCTTTTCATGATCGGCGAGGCACTCGAAGGCTACACCATGGAGCAATCAAGAGATGCGATCAGGAAGCTGATGGAAGTTGCTCCAAACGACGCTCTCGTGTTAAGGCCATGCATCGATTGCGAAGAGCACATCGGGAAAGATGGCTATAATGGCGGCCCATGCCCGTTCTGTGGCCCTGAAGAAAAAAGGGTGCCAGTTGAAGAGCTTGTTGTTGGTGACAGGATTATAGTAAAACCTGGCGAGAAGATTCCCATGGATGGCATCGTTATATCGGGGAGCTCGTCAGTTGACCAGGCACCGATAACAGGTGAAAGCATCCCGGTTTACAAGTGTGAGGAAGACCATGTGTTTGCAGGAAGCATCAATGGTGAAGGCGCCTTGACGATCGAAGTCACAAACATCTCGTCTGACAACACGATTAGCAGGATGATCAGACTTGTTGAAGAAGCTCAGGAGAGAAAGGCGCCCGCCGAAAGATTTGTAGACAGGTTCGCAAAGTACTACACTCCGGTCGTCATTGTGATGGCAATACTGGTTGCTTCTGTGCCGCCAATATTTTTTGGTGCACCGTTTCTTAACCTGGCCAATGGCACTCAAGGCTGGCTCTACAGGGCACTGGAGCTGCTCGTTGTTGCCTGCCCCTGCTCGCTGGTCATAAGTGTTCCGGTAACAATCGTCAGCGCGATAAGTAATGCGGCCAGGAATGGAGTTTTGATAAAAGGCGGGGCCTATCTTGAAGAACTCTCCAGGACAAAAATAATTGCATTTGACAAAACCGGAACTCTGACAGAAGGCAAGCCAAGGGTCATAAAAGTAAAATCTGAAAATTGTCCGAGTTGCGAGAATGGTGATTGCAAGCATTGCAACGATTTGCTTGCAATTGCATCATCAGTCGAAAGCCGGAGTGAACACCCACTGGCACAGGCAATCCTGGAAGAAGCCAGGGCAAGGGGCATCCATGCCCATTACAAGCCAGCAGAAAACGTAATGGCCCTGAGCGGAAAGGGCGTCGGTGGAAAGGTCAATGGCGACAGCGTTTTTGTAGGCAGCCATTCATTTTTTGACAGCAATATTCCGCATGATCCCCAAACCTGTGAAGAAATCAATCTGGCAACAATCCAGGGTTATACGCCGCTTCTTGTCAGCATCGAGGGAAAGTATTCCGGGTTCATAACTGTTGCGGACACGGTCCGTGATACCAGCAAGGTGGCAGTCGACAGACTAAAAAAGATGGGCATCGAGAATCTCGTCATGCTCACTGGTGATGCAAAGGCGACAGCAAAACTGATTGCAGACCAGGTGGGTATAGAAAAGGTATATCCAGAGCTTCTCCCAGAGAAAAAGCTTGACGCAATAAAAGATCTGATGGGCTCAGAAAAACATGTCGCCATGGTTGGTGATGGAATAAATGACGCCCCTGCGCTTGCAGAGTCATCAGTCGGCATTGCAATGGGAAACACAGGAACAGGGCAGGCGATGGAAACAGCCGATGTTGTGCTTATGAGTGGTGATTTGAGCAAGCTCCCGTTTACTCTCCGCATTTCCAGGTACGCCATGAGGACCATCTACCAGAACATAGCCTTTTCGCTTGCAGTAAAGGCAAGCTTCTTTGTCGTTGTACTGCTCGGTTTCGGAACCATGTGGCTTGCCGTGCTGGCCGATGTTGGAGTGACATTCCTTGTTTCCCTTAACGGCATGCGGCTACTCAGGTTCAGGGACAGATAAGGAAGAGAGATTTGGCAAACAGCGACCTGACAATTGCACTGGCCGGAAACCCGAACACGGGCAAAACATCTGTTTTCAACGCATTGACAGGCTCAACTCAGGCCGTTGGGAACTGGCCGGGTGTAACTGTAGAAAAAAAGACCGGCAGGATGTTCGCAGATGATGTACAGGCTGAAATAGTCGACTTGCCAGGAACATACTCATTATCTGCATTCACAGAGGACGAAATCGTTGCCAGGGACTTTCTGGTCAAAAATACGCCCGATGTCGCAATCAACGTTGTCGATTCAACAACCCTCGAACACAGTTTTTTCCTGACGCTCCAGCTCATAGAGCTTGAGGTGCCACTCGTTATAGCACTCAATATGCAGGATGAAGCACAAAAAAAGGGCATAAAGATCGACTCCGTAAAACTGTCCAGAATACTTGGCGTGCCTGTTGTGGAGACAGTAGGTTCCACCGGGCGGGGCATGGCAGAATTAAAAAAAACCGCGATTCAAGTTGGCAAATCAAAACAAAAAAGCCACTACAAAGTTGATTTCGGGACAGACATAGAGTCCTCGGCCAGGAAAATAGAGTGCGCCATAAGCTCGGATGAAGTGGCAAAAACAAGCTACAAAACACACTTTTTTGCCCACAAGCTGCTGGAGAAGGACCCACAGGTAGAACATGAGCTGGATTCTATAGCACACAGCGAAAAAGTACACGAGACTGTGGGCATGGAAATAAAGAAACTCGCAAAGATATATGGTGATGACATTGAGACCCTCGTTGCCGACAGAAGGTATGCTGCAGCAAACGGGCTGGCAAAAATGGTCACCATCTCTTCGCCCCAAGGGAAGGCGGAGGTCACCGACGCCATTGATTCCGTTCTGATCAACAAATTCTTTGGCATTATCTTCTTTCTTGTGATCTTGTGGGGTATTTTCCAACTGACTTTCTTCCTGGGAAATCCCATCGGAGAGCTGATTGGCACTGGCCTGGACAGACTTGGGACATGGATCAAACAAGCCTTGCAAGCCTTGCCATGGCTTGGCGGGATGCTCCACGATGCGATAATAAATGGTGTTGGCGGAGTACTTGCCCTCTTCCCCAACATCTTCATCCTGTTTGTCTTTTTAAGTGCGCTTGAAGACTCCGGCTACATGGCAAGGATAGCCTTCGTAATGGATGGGCTTATGTCGCGAATAGGACTCTCCGGGAAGGCATTTGTGCCCTTCGTGATAGGGTTTGGATGCTCAGTGCCGGCGGTCATGGCAACAAGGACGCTGGAGAGCAAAAGGGACAGAATAATAACAATCCTGTCAGCGCCACTCGTGACCTGTTCCGCAAGGATGGAAGTGCTTGTTTTTGTTGCCGGTGCATTTTTTGGAGCAAGCGCAGGCAATTTTGTCTGGGCCGTAGTTGCCCTCAGCCTGGCACTGTCTGTTGGGACAGCAAAGCTCTTTGGACTGGTGCTGTTCAAAAACCAGCCGCCAACACCACTCCTCATTGAGTTGCCTCCGTATAGGGTGCCGACCATAAGGAGTGTCCTGATCCACACCTGGGACAGGGCAAAACACTTCATCAAAAAAGCTGGCGGGGTTATTCTCATTGGATCGCTGGTTTTCTGGGTTGCATCAAGCATCCCCTGGGGTGCCAGGCTTGAGGACACCATAATAGGACAGATTGGCCACTTCATTTCATTTGTTTTTACGCCACTTGGCCTCGATTGGCACGCATCTGTTGCACTTCTTTTCGGGATTGTGGCAAAAGAGGTTGTTATAGCAGTCTTTGGACAACTTGGTGACGGGAGCCACGATAATATAAGCAAGTGGTACTCTGCATCGTCAGCACTTGGGCTTATGGTGTTTCTTAACCTCTACACGCCATGTCTTGCAACCATAGCGGCAACCAAGGCAGAGGCAGGGTGGAAATGGGCCACATTTCAGATTGCATACAGCCTTGCGCTGGCATGGATTATGGCATTCCTGACAGTCAAGGTTTCTGCGATATTCTTGTAGAAGACCAGATTGACCCCGGATAAGGTTTGACTAACCCCCCGCTAATGCAATAAGGGTTACCGCTTTACGCCAAGCAAGAAATACATTCTGTCATCATCGACAATTTTTGACACTTCAAGCAAATTTTTCCTCATCACATCGGCAAGCTTGGCACCCTCTGGCAGATAGTCCCCACCAATCTCTGGGCCGGCACCAGCATGTATGCGGTTGATCTCGTCACGAGGCTGGGAATGGCAGATGGCCAGTCTCCCGCCTTTTTTCAAAAGTCTTGCAAAACTCGCAACAGCTTTTTTACCATCATCAAAATGTGGAAAAACTGAGTAACAGACAACGACATCAAACAGATCATCACCAGGGACCTCTATGGCATCTGCACAGACAAATTTGAGGTTTTTGTGGGAGAATTTTCTGCTTGCCACTTCGAGCATCTTCTCCGCTATGTCATATGCCTCCAGAGAGCCGTTCTCGCCGATCTGACCCATAATATGGGGCACCATGACGCCCGTTCCAGTGCCAACATCCATGACCCGATCACCGGCGCAAAAACCGATCATGCCAATGATTTCATTCAGTTTTGCCTGATCGTGCCTGGCATGATTGTCCCAGTTTTCAGCATGATTGTTGAAAAATTCTACCTTACCCATCAAACCTGATGCTCCTTTGGATGCAGTCCAGCCTTCCTCACTATTTCAACAACAGCCGGTATGAGCACAAGCTGTATGAGAATGCCTGGCCAGCTTGTTGCCAAACTCCCCCAAACATATGCTACTGGATTTAATTTATTAAAACCAAATGCGGCCACTAAAACAAAAATGACGAGTCCGGTGACTATTCTTCCACAAATCATCGCCAGCACGAGGCTAAAGATCGGGTTTATTCTTAATTTTTCATAGAACAAGCCGGCAAAAAATCCATATGCAGCAAGTTCAAAAGCCATCACAATGGCAACCGGAACAGGAGCAAATGGAGGCATTCCAGTCATGAGCCCTGAAATGATTGGAGTTATGGCGCCAATCGCCAATGCATAGAATGGGCCTACAAAAAAACCTGCCAGAAGAACAGGGATGTGCATCGGAAGAAATATTGAACCACCAAGATTTGTTGCGTGGAAAACATAGGGAAGCAAAATGCCAAGTGCAAGAAAAAGTGCTGAAAGAGTCAGTTTTTTTGTATTATTCATCATTGTTGTCCTCCTACCCAAAGCGGGACTTATGATATTTTTTTACTAGTTAAAATACCAGTCGTAAGACTTCCGTTGAGATTTGTTTCTACTTACGGCATATTGCGGGTATAATGGGACCATGGTTTCTAAATTGCTGAACCTGATCAAATCTAAGGGCTTTATTTCGCTTGCGCAGGTGGCAAGGGAATTAGGAACAACCCCGGAGGTCATAAAGGAAATTGTGGCTCTGCTCATCAGAAAAGGCATATTGAAAAAAACAATCCCCACAAAGGGTTGCCCCTGCGGGGATTGTTCATCTTGCAAAGATTGCCCGATATCAGACTTTTCGGATGGTGAATCTTTTTATATTTTAAACAATGGGAATTGAAGATTCTATTGCGGCTGTCTGTCGAACATCATCATTATTATTGCTCCACAACCTGCAACCGAGAACACTGTTTTTGCAAGCCATGCGATCCAGCCGATTCCAGGTATCATCCCAATCAGGAAGGATAACGCAAAGAACATGAAGACACCTGTTCCATAGACAATGTATGTATTGGTCTGTTTGCCAAAAGACCAGATGAACTTCCCAAGCCAGTAGCATGAGAAGAGCACTCCAAGATAGAGGAATATTGCAAGGACTCCAAATGAGGATAATCCAAGGACAAATCCGGAGAAACCAAGGAAAGCTGTCAGGACAATCATTGTCATTAGTACGACAAAGAATGATGCCAGACCAGAGAGGAATGACCAGTGAAAAACTGTCTTCATTTTGGTAATGGCCCTCTCTGTCCATGGTCTCCAGAACCTCAGCAAGAAGATTCCCATCAAGAAAGCAACAATCATCGAAAGGAATTGCCCCATAACCGGTGACCATGGGTTTTTCTTGTCATCAGTGGTAAACGGCTTGATCTGCGCCTTCTCGGCAAGGTCTTTTGGTATTATTGGCGAAACATTCTTTGGAACAAAAACCATGAGTTCACCATTGACCTTTGCACCTTCGGTTATCTCAACCTTTGTGCCACCAATATTTGCCCGTTCAGTACTACCGGAAAAGACAACTCCATGCTCTCCACCAAACATTACATCAAGGCCACGATACTGTCCTTTTAATATGGCACCAGACCCCCCAGCTGCCTTGAGGTCACCTGAAAAGACAGAATCTTCTTCCAGTGTATCACACATTAAGTAACCCTGGCCCGATATTTTCGACCTGGCAATGTATATGTTGGCTGCCGCTATAAACAAAGAACCTTTCACTTCCATGTCTTCCATGCGGACAGACTGGGCCATTACAAAAACATTGCCTTCAATTTTGCCCCTAAGGGTGCAAATACTGGTTATTACATAGAGGTCGCCCTTGTGATCAAAAGATGGCTCAAGCATCACAGTCTGGCTTATTTTTGCCAGATTGCCAGCAGTCTCCTGCGGCTCCTTCTCGACTTCAGCAAAGGCCAGTGGCGAAAACACGAATGTTGCCAGTAAAATTATGGCCAATACAGAAAAAAAACGCTTCCTCACATTATGCCTCCCTCGGTGGCTCTTTGTAAACTACAGGCTCTTCTGGTATGACAATCCATAAAGCTATATAAACCAGGAAACTCAGTCCCCCAACAAATATTGCCAATATTGCCACCAGCCTGACCATGCTTACATCAACATTCAGATAATCTGCAAGCCCCCCACAAACACCGCCAAGGATTCTACTTTTCCTTGATCTGTAGAGCCTTTTTTCCATTTTATTACTTGCTCTCCTTATCATCTGTCGGACCTGAAATCTGGTCAGGTTTTTTAATGAAAACCTGAAATATAATTACGATACCAACCAAAATGACCACTGCTGGTACAAAGTATGTGATAAATGACGAACCTGAAAACTCTGTTCCCAAAAACACGGAACCAGTTATGAGGCATGCTGCTGCCGGAACAAGAACGCCATAATTTCGCACATTTGTCAGCCAAAGACCGATAAATGCAAGACCAGGTATTATTATGAAAAACGGCCAAAGATTGCCAAGGCTGTATTCAGGACCAAACATCTGCGTCTGGGTGATAAAAAACAATTTTCCGATTCCGATAAGGATAATGGCAGGAAAAATTACGCCTTTGTCTTTATCAATCTTGAACAGGAGCGAGCAGCCAATCAGCACCAATATCAACGGCCAGATCTGGCTCCAGTTGAAATGCCAGCCAGTCACCTGGGCAGCAAGCAGGATTACTCCTGCAAGAATAAGGATACCGCCAATTATAAAAGCATTTCTTTTTTCCATTTTGGCACCTTCCCTCAGTTATTAATTACATTTCTCATTTTAAAGAGACGAAAAACCATGGTCACTATCATTCCAAACGTCATAAGAATAATTGTAAAATCTCCAGTATATGAAACGAAATCAATAGACAGCATTTTTCTTAAGAGATAGAATGGATCAAAACCGGAAATCCATGTGAAAAAAGATATTGCTACGGCTATGAGGGGAATTGTAATCATCAACACCCAAAGCCACATGGTTCTTTGCCTTTTTTTTGCAGACTTGTGTGCATCATAAAGGGAGAGCGCTTTTAGTGCGAGCTCATCGGGTGTCACAACCCTGTTTCCTTCCCTGATACACTCATCAAGCAATTGATCAAACGATTTCATATCCGTCCTCCGTTGGGGCCGAAACCCCATTTTTTTTGAAAAGTTCTTTTAATATCTCTTTGCCCTGATGAATCCTGTTTCGGACTGTTGTGACGGGAACGCCGGTCGTATCGGCTATTTCCTCGTATGAAAGGTCCTGCAGATATTTTAGGACAATAAAGGTCCTGTAATTGATTGGGAGCTGTGAGATGGCGTGTTTGATGGCGTTTGTATTTTCACACCTCATAGTTGTGTCTTCTGGTGATATTGAAACATCCATGGGCTCAAAACCGATCTGCTCAGATTCGGCCTCGATTGATGAGGCAGGGTGTTTGTCTCTCCTGTGGTTTTTGACGAGATTGATGGCCACTGTCGTGACCCATGTTTTGAATGAACAATTTCTTTTGAAAGATTTGAACGCAAGGTAGGCCTTTAGGAAGGCCTTTGCAGTGATGTCCTCGGCATCATCACGGTTTCCAACCATGCCGAGGACAAAAGAGTACAGATAGCTCTGGTGTTCGTCCACCAGGGCTGAAAATAACGCCCTATCAGATTCCTCTGCTGTCAAGCAGTCCTCTCTGGTCTCAAGCTTTGCCCGGCTCCCTTGGCAAATAGCCAAATCGCCACAGTCAGTGTTTCGCCTTCTATTTGAAACTCCCTTTGTAGCAATGGGTCCTTGTCCAGGACAAAGGATATTGATTGAGAGAGTGTTTCCTTCGATACGTAGTCTTTTAGGGAATGAACTGCTTCGCATATTGCATTAGACCCTGTGACCGCCGTTTTGATTTTGTCATCAATAGCAAACCCGGCTTCCTTGCGCATGCCCTGGATTGCGTGAATTACTTCCCTTGCAAGGCCCTCCTTTTCAAGCTCCGGGGTGAGGGTTGTTGTAAGCATGACCTCTATCTGCCCATCAGAGTCGACAAACGTACCCTCCTGACTGTTTCTTTCAATCAAAAGGTCTTCTTTTGACAGCTCTTCATTGGCACCATCGACATTTAACAATATCTTTCCATTCGACTCAAGCTTCGAGATGATGGCATGGCCATCTTCAGATTCTATCTTTTCCTTGACCGAAGCAAGCTTTGCACCAAACCTCTTTCCAAGCGTTTTGAGATTTGGCTTGACTTTTATCTGGCAGTAGTTGTTCATCGAATTGCAGGTTTCAACCTTTTTTACGTTCAACTCGTCAAGTATCAGCTCCGAGAATTCATTTATTGCTTCAATCTGGTGTGGTTCAGTCGCCCTGATTGTTATCTTGCTAAGTGGTTGCCTGACCCTTATTTTGATGCTCTTTCTTGCTTTGAGCCCAACAGAAACGGCGTCCCTGACGAATTCCATCCTGCGCTCAAGCTCTTTGTCAATCTTGTCAGGGTCAGATTTCTGGAGATCACAAAGATGTACCGAGACTGGTGCTGTTTTGTCATATGGGACCACGAGCGTCTGATAGAGTCTCTCGGCAAAATATGGTGTAAACGGCGCCAAAAGCTTTGACAAAGTGACGAGCACTTCATAAAGAGTGTGGTAGGCAGATGCTTTATCTTGATCAGATTCACTCTTCCAGAACCTTCTTCTTGACCTTCTGACATACCAGTTGGCAAGGGTATCTGTAAATGCGGTTATTGCCCTTGTGGCCGACGTGATTCCAAACTTCTTCATCTCTTCATCGACATAACTGACAAGCGTGTTGAGCTCGGAAATTATCCACCTGTCCAGATAATGCCTCTCTTTAAGTGGCACTTTTTGTTTGGTTGGATCAAACCCGTCGATATTGGCATACATTGAGAAGAAGGAATATATGTTTCTCAAAAGGAGTATGAACTGCCTGAAACTTTCGGTTACAGTATTAACGCCAAGCCTCGAAGGCGTCCATGGCGGGGAAGCTGTGTAGATGGTCCATCTAAGAGCGTCAGCTCCCTGGTTGTTCAACACAAGCCATGGATCAAGAACATTGCCCCTGGATTTGCTCATCTTCTGGCCATTCTCGTCAACGATCAACTCGAGGCACAAAACGTTTTTATATGGCGTGACTCCAAAAAGTATTGTAGAAACGGCCATCAACGTGTAGAACCATCCCCTTGTCTGGTCAATAGCCTCGCAAATATAATCAGCAGGGAAATGCGTTTCAAACATTTCCTTGTTCTCAAACGGCCAGTGCCACTGGGCATAGGGCATCGAGCCGCTGTCAAACCAGCAGTCAACAACCTCGGGCACTCTTTTCATCGTGCCGCCACATTTCGGGCATTTGTAAGTGACAGAATCAACATAAGGTCTGTGGAGTTCAATATTTTCTGGCGTTTCAGGTGATTTTTCCCTGAGCTCCCTTATCGATTCGATTGCTTCCTGGTGGCCGCAAGAATCACAAACCCATATCGGAAGAGGTGTTCCCCAATATCTTTCACGGCTTATTGCCCAGTCCTTGACTTCCCTGAGCCATTCGCCAAACCTGCCCTCCTTGATGTGCTGGGGATACCAGTTCACCTGCGAGTTGTTTTCAAGGAGTTTGTCGCGGAGCTGGCTCATCTTGATGTACCACGATGGCTTTGCAAAATAGAGGAGCGGGGAGTCGCATCTCCAGCAGAACGGATAGGTGTGGGTCACCTTTTCCGACTTGTATAACAGCCCCCTCTTCTTGATTTCAGTTATGATTTCCGGGTCGGCATCTTTTACAAAAATGCCTTTCCAAAGCTCAATTTGTGGGAGAAATTTTCCAGCATCATCAATTGTGATGATTACCGGAAGGTCATTTTGCCTGGCAACTTCCATGTCATCGGCACCAAAAGCCGGTGCTATGTGGACGATGCCCGTTCCGTCCTCTGTACCTACAAAATCGCCAGCCACAACATAGTGCGCATTCTTGTCAGGTTTTATGAATGAGTAAAGTGGTTTGTATTTTTTGCCAACCAGTTCTTTGCCAGGGAAAGATTTTACGATCTGGTAGTCCTTCTCGAGCACTTTCTGGGCCAGGGTTTCGACAAGAATGTATCTCTCGCCGTTTTTCTCTGCCAGTACATAAGTTGCATCTGCTTTGACTGCAAGAGCAACATTTGCCGGCAATGTCCACGGGGTTGTTGTCCAGACAAGGAAATATGTTCCAGGCTCGTCAAGGACTTCCATTTTCACAGTTATCGACGGGTCTTTGGTTTCCTGGTACCCCTGGGCAACCTCATGCGAAGACAGTGATGTACCACATCTCGGGCAATAAGGCACAACCTTGTGGCCCTTGTAGAGAAGCCCTTTTTTCCATGTCTGGGCAAGTATCCACCAGAGGGATTCGACATAGGTGTTCGAAAGGGTCATGTACTGGTGCTCAAAATCCAGCCAGAACGCTATCCTTTCGGTCAGCTTTACCCATTCCTTCTCGTATGTGAACACCGATTCCTTGCATTTTTTGATAAATGCCTCGATGCCGTAATCTTCAATCTCTTTCTTGTTGTGCAGGCCAAGTTTTTTCTCAACCTCAAGCTCGACGGGCAGACCGTGTGTGTCCCAGCCCGCTTTGCGGTCAACGATAAAACCTTCCATGGCTTTATATCTGCAGACTGTGTCCTTGTAAATCCTCGAGAGGCAATGGTGAATGCCAGGCATTCCGTTTGCTGTGGGCGGGCCTTCAAAGAAAACGTAATGGGGCCTGCCTTCTCTCTGGCTTATCGATTTCTTGAAGATGTCATTCTTTTTCCAGAACTCCAGGGTCTCCATCTCCTCGGAGACTATGGATTTTTCACCTAACTCCTCAAACATGTTTCCTCCAGGTATTCATCTTATCCGTAAGATTATATGTTTATAAGAATTTGTCGCAAGTTAGGAGTGGTGCAGCGGCAAAAAACATGCCGCTGGGCATGGGTTGCAACTTGAAGTCCGAAATGTAGAATCATGTCATGCGCGACAACTTGATCAAGGTTGGGGTGGCCTTTGGAGGGCCAAGCCCGGAATATGAAATTTCGCTCAGCTCTGGACAGAATGTCTGCAAGGAAATACCTGGCGACAAATATGCCGTTTATCCTGTCCATATAACAAACGAAGGATTTTTCCAGATATCGGACAGGCCTTCGGGCAATTCTATGGCGGCTTTTTCCCAGCCAGAAATTCCTGCGCACAAAGCTTGCCGCTACCTGAAGAATTTTGATGTAATCTTCAACACTGTGCATGGCCCCTATGGTGAAGATGGTAATTTCCAGGGTTTTCTTGAGGTATTGGGAATTCCATGCACCGGTTCTAATACGGCCGCATCGGCACTGGCAATCGACAAGATGAGGGCAAGGATGGTCATGAAGGAGCATGGGATACCGGTCCCCGAATCTGTCTATCTGAACTCTCCATTTGACAAAATCCCCTTCATGCCTGCCGTCATAAAACCAAATGCCCAGGGGTCTTCGGTGGGTGTCACAATAGCCAAGTCACCTGTTGAATTAAGCAATGCAATAGAGCTGGCTTTTTCTTACGGGAACATAGTGATAGCCGAAGAATACCTGGAAGGGCAGGAGATAACATGCTCGGTCCTGCAGAGGAGAAACTCAAAAGCCGAGGCACTGCCTGTCACTCTCATCATTCCAAAAAACTCAGAATTTTTTGACATCAAAGCCAAATATGAGATCGGCGCATCCGACGAAATAACACCTGCGCCAATACCTGAAAACTCTTTCAGGCTGGCACAGGAACTGGCCGTAAGGTGCCACGAAGCGCTTGGATGTTCCGGAGTTACAAGGACCGACATATTTTTAATGACTGACGGGTCAATGAAAGTTATCGAAATAAACACGTTGCCGGGAATGACAAACACATCGCTGGTTCCACAGGCCGCCAGGCATGTGGGAATCAGCTTTGGGCAACTGCTCGACATCATGATAGAGGGAGCGTTGTGAGGGAAAAAACAATAGCCAGGGCCACTCTCGGCATTGTCCTGCCTTTTGCAATCATAGCGTATCTTTCAAACATAAGCCCCGAGGATGTTTATTTAAGGGTCTGTTCAGTAATGGATGGCAAAGAAGTTTGCTGTGATATAACACTCATTGATCGCGGAGGCAAAAAAACCAGGATCAAGAGCGACGGCTCCGACACGGTAAAACTCCCTGTCGGACAATACCAGGTCTCTGTCGAATCACCAGGATTCGAAGAGCTCTCTGCAACAGTTGATGTTGGACAAAATTCACACCAGCACATCAATTTTGGCATCATACAGCAGGGGCAGATGTTCGGCAGATTGCTCAACGGGGCAACACTGAGGCCCATAACCGGCCTTGAAGTAAGGATGGAGGGAAAAGAAGGCAAGTTCTTCTCGAGGTCAGACCTCGACGGGGTCTTCAGCATAACGGTCCCGCCCGGCCAGTACACGCTGTTTATTGACAACCCGATGGTAAATGGCTACAGCTCCAGCTATTTCTTCTCTACAGGGCAAAGGATCTCCGAAGAAATCTATCTCTTGCCTGCAAATCTCACTGGAATCAAGCTGGCCGATTATTACTCATATTCGCTTAGCGCCAAGCGCAAGGGTCATGTTGCAGGTTTCCCACAAGATTTTCTGGTCAGGATGGACCGGAATAATGATGGGTCGGCGGTAATGAGACAGTCGTTTACCGCAAACGATTACGGTGGAGAGCTGACCTTTGTCTACAAGGGGAACCAGGTCTGGTGGTCTGAAGGAAATGATTACAAGGAATTCAATCCTGAAGGTGCCCAAGCCGCAATAAAGGCAATGAAAGTCAATGAAGATCTTTTTGATTTTCTAAACGAGGCGAGCACGGACAGGAGGTTTGCAAAAACCACCAACCGTGGCATAGAGAAAACCAATGGCGTCCTCTGCGACAAGACTGATGTCTCGTACTCCGATTTCGACAACTGGATGGGGCACAATATTTTTGAATACACAATCTGGATCATGAAAGAGGGCAAACTGCGTGGGATGCCAACCAGAATAACCGGAAAAATGAGCGGAAGGGACGAACAATATCACTCCTACAATATCCAGTTTGACATCTCGGTCACCGACGCTGGAAAACAGTTCAAAATTCCCGAAATAAAAAAATAACCTTTCCGCTTGATTGTTTTTGCTTATTGGATAACCTATTCGCATATGAGGAAGCTCATTCCAATTTTGTGCTTTTTTCTGCTATCGGTAGAACCCGTATACGCCGAGATTTCAATTGCAATTGGGGAAAGAAAGGTCGAAGTGAAAGGCCTTTCCTGCATAATTGACATCCCAGTCTATGTCGAGGACGGGACAGCAATGGTCCCTGCACAGCTCCTGGCAGTCGAATCCGGGCTGGAGCTGAAAAAAGACCTTGGCAGATGGAAATTTTTTGATAATCTTGGCAACCCTGTTGTCACATTTTTTGATGGATTCAAACGAATTGAATACAAAGACACCGAGAAATTCCTGACAAGGCCTGCAACATACAACTCCGGATATCTCTGGGTTCCGGCAAAAGATTGTGCAGAACTGCTTGGACTTGACCTTACATTTGACAAGGAAACAAGGAAAATAACAATCCAGAAGCCAGAAGTGCATGCTTCCTGGGTAGACAGGATTGCAGAAGTTGTCGGGACCAAAAATCTCGTTCTCTCATGCTTGGGGATTGCAATATTTTTCATACTGATGTTCTTTGTTCTCACCCCGATAAGGCGGGGGTGGCGTTCTTTTAAGTAAAAAGGAGGGGCTGATGAACTCAAGGAACAAGGTTCTTGCCGGTTTTGCCCTTGGTGTTCTTGCCGGTCTGGTTCTTTCGGCAAAAAAGGGGCAGGGGTTGCCAATCTCTCACAGGTTCCAGGAACCACTCTCACAAAAATTTGGGCTTGCATATTCAGGTGTCCTGGCAGGAAAGGTTGATAAAAAAATCAGGGAGTTTTCGAAAAAAAAGCCGGTCTTCAAAAATCCCGCCCTGAACAGACACCTTGAGGAATGGATACTGCCAGGTCTTTCACTGTACCAGGTCCTTCTTGATGAAATGGTTGACCAGAAAGCAGCACTCCAGGAGACAGAAAGGGTATTGAGAGCTATCGTCTCGCAGGACAAAAAAGTGATACTCCTCAAGAGGGCACCGTCACCATTCACAATTCTCAGGACTTACATTGTTTCCAAGCTCAAGAGCTCCTTTCCGAAAGGTGCATGGGACATAAAAATTGTCAATTTCGAAAAAGATGTTGTTGCATTCGATATTTCAAAGTGCTTTTATCAGGAGATGCTCGACTATTTCGGCTCCCCCGAGCTGACCAAAGTCTTCTGCGCACTTGATGAAGAGCAGGCCGCCCACTTCCCGAAATCAATCATATTCACAAGAAAAGGGACCATTGGCAAGGGCGACAAAGTCTGTGATTTCAGGTACGAATACAGGCAGTAAATGGTAAAACTTTCCTTTTTTGGCGGCCAGAACGAGATTGGCGGAAACAAGATATTGCTCGAAGATGGAGACACACGCCTTTTCCTGGACTTTGGCCAATCATTCACTGCAGAGGGCAACTTCTTCGACCAGCCTTTCCTTTCTCCACAAAATATAGATGATCTTAGACTTGTAGGGGCGATTCCAGATGTTGACGGCCTCTACAAAAATGCCGGCTACAAAACAATGTATGATGACGAAGGTTTTGTTGGTGTTTGTGGCACAGGCGAGCCCAAGAAAATAATGGCCGTTCTGGTTTCACACGCACACACCGACCACGCAGGCTATCTTGGCATCATCAGGAAAGACATGAAGTTTTACGGCTCCAGGATCACAAAAACCTTCCTTGGCAGGAGAAGGGACATCTCCGAAGGCTGGATGATGAAGTATGATGACGACTCATTCACAGGCCTTGATGACGGGGAAACGTTTGAGGTTGGATCTGCAAAAATAAAACACATCTCTGTTGACCACTCAATTCCAGGTGCTTCAGCCTTCATAATTGAAATGGGTGGACTCCTGATCGGATACACCGGCGACCTCAGGCTCCACGGAAGGCGGAGGGAACTGACCGAGAAATTTGTCAAAGAGGCACAGAACGCAAAACTGGACTACCTCTTTTGCGAAGGAACTAGGGTCGATGACGGCAGGACTGCCGACCCAGAATTGCAAGCCGAGGAAGCCCACTCGTTGCACTCCGAGGAGCAGGTGGCATCAAAACTCGAAACCATAATGGACAGGGCAAAGGGTATGATCATATATGACGCGTCCCCGGCCGACATGGACAGGATGGACATGGTCATAAGGATCGCGTCCCAAAAAGGCAGAAACGTGCTCATTGACGCCAAGAAGGCATATCTTGTCCACGGCATCAACCTGCTTTCCGGCCTATATTCGGAGCTGGAGAAATTTGACAACTGCTCACTTTTGCTGTCCAGGAAAAAGGAGAGGATGCCAAAACCCGAAACCACCTCAAAAACCCGAAAGAGTGCAGATCCGGAAAAAGAGGCCCGCAAGGATGCGCTAAGGGAAGCCGACTTTAATAACCCGGACATCTATATCGAGACAAGATACAACGGACGCATGACTTTTGAAAAAAACATCATGACAGTTTTTGAGGATTTCCCAAACAACTGCATTCTGCCAAGGATTGTCTGGGGGCCGGCACTTCGCGATGAAATAATAAAAAACCAGGACAACCTCCTTATCTACACAAGCATGGGACCACTCTCCATGATGCATGCCGGAAGAGGGCTAAAGGGCACTTATGTATACGGCAAGGCGGAACCATTCAACGAAGAAATGGAAATAAGCTTCAGGAAGCTCGAAAACTGGATCGACCTGTTCGGGATGGAGCTGGACTATGCCCACACGTCCGGCCACGCAAACAGGCGCGACCTTGAATATATCGTCAACAAGATCACCCCGAGGTGGTTGCTCCCAATCCACACGTGCCACGCTGGGATATTTGACCAATTTTACAAAAGTGCCTGCCACTGGCCAAACGGGGCAAAAGTGGAGCTGACAAAAGACGGGCCAAGGCTGATCAAGTCAGGGATTTAAGTTTTGTTGGTTACATTTCGTTAACTACGTTTTAGTTTTCTCGTTGTATAGTTTTGACCATGAGAGGGAAACAGACAGTAGCAGCAATCATTTGTCTCGCCGTTATTCTGATCACACCATCCTATATTGGGAATGCGAAAAAAATTGACATTTCACACATGCCTTTACCACAGCTCAGAGAAGCAATCCTTCAAAATAATGGCCAGTTGCCACCAGAACTCATATCAAGACCCCACAAGCAATTTAGGAGTGTTGGCACACAAAAAATCCTTGTCCTTCCTTTGATGTTTGAAGACCTTAAACCAGTATTATCACTGGATATCATCAGGGACATAATGCTGACTGGCAAAAATTCGATAGATAAATTTTACCAAGCCTCTTCTTATGGAAAATCCTTTGTCAGTTTTGGCAAACCGCAGGTGCCAGACTGGATGATGATGCCATCATCTCTTTTTTCATATTCTGATATAGAGGACTTATTTAAAGATGGGTTAGAAACTGCCAAGGAAAATGGCATTGATTTTACAGAATTTGACGAGGATGAAAACGGATATCCTGATCTTGTTATTTTTTTGTGGCCTGGCGTTTCATACACATGCGGCGGCTACATGCCGGGCAACTTTTCAGTTGACCTGGACAATTACACAGCAATTAGTTGCTGTGAGGATGCAGGAGAGAGTAGATCCAGTTTTCCAGTGATAGTAATGTACCACGAGATTTTTCATGGAATGGGTGATCTTTTCGATCTCTATGATTACAACTACAAAAACGTAAATGCAGGCGGATGGGACCTGATGGGTGAGGGCGTCTACATGGGTTATTGTGGTCTTAGCGCATTTTCAAGATGGAAGGCTGGCTGGCTTGATATAGAAACAATAGACAAACCTGGAACCTATATAGTTGATGATCTGAATGGTGATGGCCAACACAGGGCATACAGAATAAACATGCCTGGGTCAAAAACAGAGTGGTTGCTTGTTGAAAATCGACAAAAGGCAGGTGGAGATTCATTTCATCAGGGAATCCCAAACCAGGGGCTTGTTTTCTGGCATGTGGATGATAGCAGACCATACGAACATCGTTTCAATACCACAAAAGGTGCGCTTATAACACCAGGAATATGTGTCCTTTGTCCAGAGCCAGGTGATTTTTACAAACAAAATTCGGCTTATGGCTCAAATTATTCAAGAACTTCGCTAACATTTCAGACTCCGGCTAAACCCTTGCCATACAACCTGGATCCGACTGCCCCAATGATTAAGATTACCAACATATCAAAATCAGGGGCAACGATGACTTTCGATCTTGATTATGAGAGACCTATAAAATCTGTTCTCGTGACTCAAAAAGAGGTATCTTTCGGAAAAGTTAGAAAAGGCGATACAGTTGCATCATCTATAAATTTCAAAAATGCAGGAAGAGGCAATCTTGTAGTAAGGCTTAATGTTTACGATACCGATTGGCTAAAAATTGACAGAAACAGCTTCATCGGCAATGATGAGGACATAATTATGACTTGTAACACCAAGCGGCTGGAAATCGGAACACATAAAGGTTCGATTGAATATTCAGGCAAAGATGTCGATGGAAGCGTAAGGGTAAAGGTTGAAGTCATCCCAGAACTCGGTGATATTAATGCAGACGGATATGTTAATTCCAAGGATATCGAGCTAATGGAGAAGGTTTTTGGCAAAACAAAAGATAATCTTAAGTTTGACCCAAAGTGTGACTTGAATGAGGACGGGATAATCGATGGCTTTGATTTAATTATTCTGGCAAAACATATACCCATAACAACATAGCCAATATTTTCATAAAATTAAAAAGGCCCCTCCTTGAAGGGGCCTTTTTAATTTCAATTCTCGGCAAATTATCAGGTTTATTTTATGTGGAGTTTTCTCCTGACAATGGTTGTCCTGGCCTGGAAATCAACGCATTTTATCAGAACTTCATAGTCTCCTGATGTCTGGTAGGCATGTTTCACTGTGGTCACAGATTCTCCATCAAGGCCGTTTGCTGAAGTTTTTGGAGACCCGTCACCCCAGTCAACTGTTATGTCATAGGGTGAAACTCCACCCTGCGGTTTGTAGGAAAGTTCGATCTCACTACCAACCTTGCCTTCACTTGTTTTCAGATCAATGCCTTTCCAGGAGGTCCAGAGATAGAGTTCTTTTGAAGAAACCTCTTTCGGCAATATAAGCACTGAGGCCTGATCTGTTACAGGCTCAAGCTCGCTGGAAGTGGCTGTTGCGATATTTGTGATAACAAGGCCGGAGGATGGGACAACAGTTCCTGGTTTGAGTTTGAAAACAAGCTCGTATTGCTTTGATTCGCCAGGAGCGAGCGTGCCCGCAATAAAGATTGCTCTTGTTGTGGAAATAACGCCAGTCGGTCTGGAAGAAACAAACTGCAAGTTGTTCGGAAAAACATCATAAAGGGTGACCCCTGTAGAAGGAAGTTTGCCACTATTCCTGACGGTTATGGTGAAAACGATTGCCTCGTTTGAGAAAGCCTGAGATCTTTTGGCTTTTTTTACCACTTCGATTATTGGCTGGTTCTCTGACATCATTGCTATAATGCAACATTCGTTGCTGGTGGCTGAACCATTTGTTGTGTTGGCAGCAAAATATGCTGTATTACAGATTGTTTTGTCCTTGAGCGAATAACCAATTTTGACCTGGAACTGAAAAGTCTGTTCGGTTGGAACACCAAGTGTTACATACATGATTGCATAAATACCACCATAATTATTATCAAACCATGTAAGGTGTGGTGTACCAGTCGAATCGATCTGCATCATCGGTGCTCTAGTGTAACCACTGCTATTTGAAACAATTACACCAGGGGAATTCTTGTGGTGGTTCGTACCTGTGATGTACGGTGAATTGTCCGCACCAACCCACTTGCTGTTTGCATTGTCCCACTTAACAAACACAATTGTGTCACCGTAATTTGAAGAGAGGGAGTAATCCATCCAAGCAATATATGGTCTATTTGCAGAATCAAGCTTGAGGTCTGACTGCACCGATGCACCAAGCGTTTTGGAAACCTCAATATCAAAAGGCTGGACAGAAGCAAGCGGCCAGTAAACCGAACCATTGGCACCCGTCCAGTTTCCATACCCTGGATTGTATCCCACATAGAAGATCCCTGCCAAACCATATGTATCATCAGTCCAGGTAATATGTGGTCTTCCATCGGAACCAATATCAAGCGAAGCCTGGTCAGAATATCCAGAATTCCTGCTAACATTGGCATTTCCAACAAGTGGATTGAAGGTGACGCCGCCTGCCGTCACCCAGTTGCCAACAATAGTGCTCCAGCTGACATAATAGATGTCTCCGTATTCCGCACAGGTATTGTCAGTCCAGGCAATGTGTGGAAGGTTCTGATACAGATCAAAAGATGGGTTGAAAGAGTAACAGGTATTTCTGCTGACATTGATGTCTAATGGTTGAACTCCCGCTGGGTTGTATATAGATCCAGCTGCACCAATCCAATTCATTACTGATTGGTCCCACTTCACATACATTATCTCTTCATTCAAGTATGATGCATCTGACCATACGATATGGGGTATTCCAAAGCTATCGAGTTTAAGCTGCGGGAAAACCGAATAATCGGAATTTCTGGAAACATTTATGTCCAGAGGTTGTCCACCACCAGGGTTGTAAACAGAATTTCCGGCTCCTACCCAGTCTTTTATTGTATCATTCCAGTGCACATAAAAAATGTCTTTCTGCTGGGAGTAGGAACTCTCTTCCCACGCGATATGCGGCATACCATTTGAGTCAAGAACAAGGGATGGCTTCCTAGAATCAAGCTGGTTTCTGCTAATATTTATGTCCAATGGCTGTGTGGTATTGCCAGGTATGTAAATGGACCCATTGGCTCCCACCCACTGTAATTTTGCATGATCCCACTTCACATAGTAGATATCAAAACTGCCATTAATCTTGCATGCCCAACAGATATGAGGCACGCCTTTAGAATCTATGGCAATCGATGGATCTTCGGAGCTCCAGATATCTTCACTAATATTTATTTCTTTTGGTTGCGTCGATTTTTTTGGATCAAAAAACACGTTTTCCGTTCCAACCCATTTCAGGCCGGCATTCCATCTCAATTTAGTACCACCAGGCGCAAGATTCGGAGGGTCGCCCCAAATCCAATTGGAACTCCCATTCAGGGAATAGGCAAGACCACTTTGGGTGGCAGAACCACCAACATAAAAGGTGTCCTGCGGAACTGTATCATATATGAAACCATCGACTGGGACATCGTCTGGATTGTCCATTTTCCAGTTGATCTGATAGGTAATCGTAGATCCTGAATTGACCTTCTTACCGCAATCATCAAACGATCCATCACCATTCGCATCCACAGATTTTATGAGATTGACTGTATATGGACGTGGATTACTCCCACTACTACCACCACCATCATCACCACCACCTCCACCATCATCGCCTCCACCATCATCAGGGTTTTTTTCACCTACGACATAAACTGTATTTGTATAGATTGGGATACCCTCATCCTGACTGTGGCTGAAGCTTCCTTTGTTCTCAATCTGTATCGTATCTTCACCGGCAAGCAATTTGGCCGAGAAGAATATATCAATTGAAGTGGTACCATCAGCTATAAACCACCTGAGAACCGTACCAGCTGGTGCCCCATCCGCAGGTTCACCAACAATCCAGTTAACACCACCATCTAATGAGTGAGACATATTTGTAACTGGAGCTGCTCCCTGAACATACTCGGTTCCATTGGGTACAACATCAAAAACATAAGCATCTACAAGATTCTCCCCATTTGGGTTTTCAAAGATCCAGGACAATCTGAAATGTATGGTTGTCCCAAAGTAAACAGTTTCGCCCGTATCATCATAAATACTGTCATCATCAGTATCTACACCTTTTGTAAAGGTGAAGGTGCCGGTAAAAGCATCATGCCAGTGCACATACATTGTCTCAAACTTGTTTTGGGTTGAGCAAGATTCATCTTCATCTTCCTCATTGCCACAATCAAATCTTGGAGGCGCCATGATAGAATATGGCGAATCACTCAGATTGTTTTGTGAGATAATCTCTTTGTTGCCAATGTTCTTTTTTGGGCATTCATTATCAAGTGGATACGATCTGTCTTCCCATACAATGTGTGGGGCATCTGATGAGTCAAGCGCAAGACACGGGAAGAGTGAGCTGCCTTTATTCTTGCTCACATTTGAATTTGTGTTTGTGTACTGGTCTCCATCTGGATAATACCAGCCTGACAGGGATGGCTTCCAATAGGTATAAATGATTTCGGAAACACCATCATTGGTGTTTACATACCAGACCAGGTGTGGGTTATTTTTGGAATCAAGCACAAGCTTCGGGTGTTTTGATCCGACCGAACTATCTGAAACCAATGCATTTGCACAATTAGCTGTATTATAAGCGTTACCGTTTGCACCTATCCAGCTATTTCCATTCCAATGCGCATAAAGAATTTCACTAATACCAACCGTGCAGGTGGTCTCCTGCCATGCAATGTGTGGTCTGCCATTTTGGTCAAGATCAAGTGATGGATTTCTGGAATCACCTATGTTATTGCTCATATTGGCATTTGCACCTGTTGAAGTGTCATAGACGGAGCCATTTGCGCCCACCCAGGAGGTCCCATTCCATCTTACATACATTATCTCATAATTGGTTTTTGAATTTGTTTGGTACGACTGGTCGGCCCATGCGAGGTGAGGTGTATTTGTTGATTTGTCTATCTTCAGTGACGGCTCCACCGAAAGACCGCTGTTGTTTGACACGATCCCATGGCAGAAGGGACCATTTGCTTTGTATTCGCTTCCATCAACACAAGCCCATCTGTGGTTTACTTCATCCCACTTAACACAAAGAATTTCGGCATTGCCATATTCGGTATCTGCCCACGCAATAAAAGGGGTATTACTCGAATCAAGATCGAAAGTTGGCTGGCAGGATGTCCCGGTATTCAAACAAATGTCAGCATTGCTTCCGTTATACTTTGTGTGATCTGCCCTTGCCCAGCCTGGGCCAGACGGAAGACCTGGTTCCCAGTACACATAGAATATATCAGCATCATTACCCGTTTCATCGACCCACACAATGTGCGGACGGTCATTCGTGTCCAGAACGATCTTTGGCACTACTGAATCTTTTATATTGTAGCTGACGTTTATGTCTGCCGGCTGGTTTTCAGGTTTCACTGATGGATCATAAACAGACCCGTTGGCACCAACCCAATTTTTTTTAATGGGATCCCATTTTACGTACATTACTTCATAAGTACCAAATTTGGTTTCATGATTGTCCTGCCAGACAACATGCGGGATCCCATGAGAATCCACCGCAATGCACGGATGTTTTGAATTACCAATATTCCTGCTGACATTTATATCATAAGGCTGGGTATTATTCGTAGGAATATACTTGGAATTATTTGCACCCGCCCAACCTAAAAAGGCAGATGAAATAGGCACAAAAATCGTGGTCGAAACAGTGGCCACCATAAAGGACACCATTGCCACAACAAACTTTTTCATAAGTCCTCCATATATAAATTAAAATCTTAACTACATTATTGGATATAGTAATTTTTGTCAATTATTTTTTCTATAAATTTTCAATGTTTAATCATACATATAATATAGATTAAATCGTATTTATATAGAAGTTATTATATATAATATTCATTATCTATATGAATAATATAGACACAATAAATATTTTAATATTTTAAACATATTTATTTAATATAATTTAATGAAAGATTTTTTCGGTATTTACCATAAATTGATAAAAAATGATTTTTTCTTTTCCAGAAGCATTTTATCCAGTTTTTTTAATTACTTTCGGTTTGCATATTTGTTATTTTCGACAAATTAATTTAACAATTGTCGGTTTCCAAAAAACACCCAAGAGATAAGTTGGATACATGTGGGAGAAAACAAAAGTTTCGCTGATGGTTTTTCTGACCTTCATGCTTGCTTCTAGCAGCTGGCTGGTACCGGATGTAGTTTCAAAACAACTCCAGCTACCAAAACTGATTCATCCGCCTAAACCCGCTTCCACAATAAAAAGTGTCGGAGTGCAAAAAGTTTTGGTGCTTTTGATGGAATTTCCTGACCAAAAAGGTGTCATGACCTACAAAAGCGCCGAGGAAAAATTCGTTTCTGACAAGGTAAAAAGTCTTAAGAACTATTTTGACACTGCTTCAGGTGGGAAACTCAAGATTGATTTTGGCTCATTTTTCCTGCATGACTGGATAAAAATGCCAAAAACAATAGAAGAATACAACCAAATGAGAGTTCCAGACCACGTAATGGTTTTAACCATGGGACCAGATGCATACAAAGCTGCACAGGAAAAGGGGCTCAAAATCGAGGAATATGACGAAGATGGAAATGGCTATCCGGACCTGACAATCTTTATCTGGGCTGGGAACAGCTATGGAGATGGGACGAAGAGCGTCCCGGGAGATTTCTATCGTGGCGACGTTCCATTTCCACTTATAAGCATTGGCGAGAATATACGCGAAGGAGGTTTTCCGCTTGGGACAACACTACACGAATTCTTTCATGGAATGGGCGGACTTTATGATCTTTACGATTATTCATACATAATTGATCCGGTTGGGGGCTGGGACCTCATGGGATCTGGCCTTGAGGAAAATTATTGGGGTATGTCATCCTTCAGCCGTTTTAATGCTGGCTGGGTCGATATAGAAACAATAACAGAACCCGGCACCTATGAGATCGATGATCTTAACGGGGATGGTGAGCACAAGGCGTACAAAATCCAGATACCTGGATCAATAGACGAATGGATACTTGTGGAAAACAGGCAAAGACATGGTGCAGATGGATATTATAATGGTTGTCCCGGAAATGGCATTGTTATGTACCATGTAGACGACAGGAGACCCTATGGAGGAAGATTTAACACAATCACTTCGGAATGGAGTACTCCCGGGATCGCGATACTTGATCCAGGCGGTGCCCCTTTGCATAAAACAGCCAATTTTGGGGCTGATATCGGAAAAACAAAAATAAGTGGCACCACCATTCCGAACACCTTGCCATATGTTGCAAATAGCTCCAGAGAAACTCTTTGCATAAGCAGTATTTCAAATGTGGGACCCAAAATGACTTTCAAAATCACGTTTGAAAGTCCACAGGTCCCACTTGTCAGAGTAAACGAACAACTGCCTTTTGGTCAGGTTGAAAAAGGTGCCAAAAAATCTCAGGAGCTCAAATTCCTAAATGTAGGTGCCGGAAAGCTTCATGCTTTCCTTAAGATTGACTGCAAATGGATAACTCTCGACAGAACAAGCTTCATTGGCAATGATGAAGCCGTCATTGTGACTATCGATACATCACAACTCCCATATGGAATAAACAAGGGACAAATATCATTCAACTGTTCGTCAATTATAGGAAGGATTACCGTTTCAGTTGAGGTAGTACCTATATTGGGTGATATCAATCTTGACCAAAAAGTTGACGAAAAAGATTTCGACGAATTGGTTGCCTGCTTTGGAAAAAGCGAAGGCCAGGAGGGATATAAAAAGGAGGCTGACCTAAACAAGGATGGGACTATTGATTGGCTGGACTTAATGATCCTTGCGAGAAATATTGGTAGAAAGTAATATTTACAATAGTTAAACCATTCTAATCAATTCTTAAAAAGTACCAGTGGGGATAAGCGTGATCATTTAGACAAGAACACGTTTTTTTCAGGTTTTGTCTTTTTGTTTACATGCCATCAACCAGTGGTATTCTAGTTTATAAATGAAAAAATTATTGACTTTCGCGCTGATCCTGTCTTTGGTCTCACCGATATGGATTGTTGCCAAGGCTTCAGAGTGTGACACAACCTGTGACATCATGAAAATGCCACTTTCCAAAGTAAGGGATATTGTCATGGCAAACGGCGGCAAGATACCACCATCAATGGTGCACTCGACCATAAGGCCAACGAAACATCTTGGTGACCAAAAGGTTCTTGTTCTTCCAATGGAATTCCCCGATTGCAGATGGACCATTACTGCAGGCAGTATAAGGGAAAAATTCATCTCACAAACCCAAAGAAGCCTCCTCAATTTCTACGAGATATCTTCTTACGGCAAATACAGGCCAACCTACGGTGAAAAAGGCATTCCAGAATGGATGATGATGCCGAAACCTTTTGAGGAATACAAAAAAAACAACTTAGAAGGGCTTTTTGACGATGCCTTTACCACAGCAATAAAAAATGGCATTGATCCATTCGAATTCGACGAGGATGGGAATGGATTTCCTGATTTGACAATAATTATTTGGGCAGGCAATTCCTACACTGTAGGAGGAGACAAACCTGGGGATTTCACAATGCCCATGGAGATAGGCAACATCATAAGCATTGGCGAAGATGTCAGGGTTGGTGGTTTTCCGCTGATTACGCTCCTTCACGAATACTTCCATGCAATGGGTGAGCTTTATGACCTGTATGATTACTCCTACACATCCGACCCCGTCGGCGGTTGGGACCTCATGGCCACAGGTAATTGGGACGGATATTGCGGGATCAACTCCTACCAGAGATGGAAAGCCAACTGGATTGAGCCGGAAACAATCACCGAACCAGGAATTTATGAAGTCGATGACCTGAATGGTGATGGCCCCCACAAAATGTATAAAATCCCGCTTCCTGGATCCGATGATGAGTGGTTGTGTATCGAAAACAGGCAAAGGCATGGCGGAGACGGATACTTCCAGGGTTGCCCCGGCAATGGCATGGTTGTTTATCATGTCGATGATCGCAGGGAATACAAACATCTTTTCAACACAAGAACAAAAGAATGGAGAACTGTCGGAATAGAGGTTCTTGACCCAGGTGGTTCGCCGCTCCACAGAACAGCAATGTACGGGGACAACTACGGAAAAGTAGCCATCAGTGTCGACTCTACACCCAATACCCTGCCATATGAGAAAAACGACTCCAAAAAAACTTTGAGGATTGACAAGATCTCTTCAGTCGGTGAAAAGATGACCTTCAAGCTCAGCTATGACACCCCACAAGTTCCAATCATGCAGGTACTCGACACCCTGTCTTTCGGAAGGGTAACCAAGGGTGAGATGGCCAGCCAGGATCTCATATTCTACAACATCGGCCCCAAAAAGCTCCAGGCAACGCTCAAATCTGACTCTCAATGGATCAACATTGACAGGACAAGCTTTATTGGCAATGAAGAGCCAATAAACGTAACAATCAATACAGCTTCACTCAAGTACGGCTTCAACAGCGGATACATCAAATACGACGGTAACGCCGGCACCGGAAGGGTAAAGGTAGTTGTTGACGTGGCCCCGATCCCGGGAGATGTAAACCTTGACGGGGTTGTGGACGATGCAGATGTCGAACTGTTTGCAAAATACTTCAACAGCTCGCTTGGCGACCCGAACTACTACAAAGACGCAGACTTCAACAACGACCAGAAGGTCGACCTCATAGATTTCCTCATGATGTCAAAAAACTACAAGTCAAAAGTTTGATTGACTCATCAGTCATCGAAAAAAGGGCGGCCCAAAAGGTCGCCCTTTTTTGTTTCCGCCGGCAATGATAGAATTGGCAAAAAGAAGAGGTGAAACATGGCAAACATTGACTACGCAGTGAAATTTCTTGAAGAGATCTGCAAGACTCCAAGCCCGACAGGCTTTGCCATGGCGGCAATAGACAGGTGCGAGCACGAGGCAAAATCGCTTGGGTTTGCAACAAGAAGAAACAACAAGGGCGGGTTGCTGGTCGATGTTCCCGGCAAGGACGCGTCCTTCAGGAGGCTCGTCTCCGGCCATGTAGACACCCTCGGCGCCATGGTGCGCTCCATAGATTCAAACGGCTGGCTGAAATTTACGCCAATCGGCGGCTACATGATGCAGACGGTGGAAGGCGAGTACTGCCAGATCTTCACAAGAAGCGGAAAAACCTACACTGGAACATGCCTGACAACCGACCCGTCGGTTCATGTCCACCCAAACGCGAGGGAGCTCGAGAGAAAACCGGAGAACATGATTATAAGGCTTGACGAGCGCGTCTCCTCCAAGGAAGACACCGAAAAACTGGGCATCTCCGCCGGAGACTTCATCGCCTGGGACCCAAGGACAATCGTCACGGAATCTGGCTTCATAAAAACCAGGCACTTGGACGACAAGGCTGGAACTGCCTGCATCTTCTGTGCCCTTCAGGCAATCTCCGAGGAAAAAATAACCCCGGCACACCCCTTCACGGCAATCGTGACCAACTACGAAGAAGTCGGCCACGGCGCAAGCTTTGTTCCGGAGGCCAACGAAATCCTGGCTGTGGACATGGGCGCAATCGGACTTGACCTCTCAACAGACGAATACTGCGTCTCAATCTGTGCCAAGGACTCCTCCGGCCCCTATGACTACGCCCTGACAAACCAGCTGATCGATCTTGCAAAGGCAAACAAAATCAAATACGCGGTGGACATCTACCCATTCTATGGAAGTGACGCGTCCGCGGCGCTCCACGGCGGCCATGATCTGAGGGCCGGCCTTATAGGGCCGGGCGTCCAGGCCAGCCATTCGATGGAGCGCACCCACAGGGACGCAATTGAGGCCACTTCGAAATTGCTGGTGGAGTATCTGAAAGAAAGCAAATCAGTTCTAAATGATTATTTGACATAAATGAAACATCCCCCTCACCGAGGGGGATGTCGGGTCGGTGATACTATCACCGATGTTGTTATATTTATGAATATAATAAGCTAAGGAAGATTGTCAACAATGAGAAGTGGGGGGTGAGTATGGGAGACGCAGAGAGAGTTGCAGCTTACATTGATGGTTTCAACCTTTATTTTGGTATGAAAAACAAGGGATGGAGAAGATATTACTGGTTGAACGTTCACTTGCTTGCGAAAAATCTTCTTAAAGCAAATCAAACTCTCATATTGACAAAGTATTTTACAAGTAGAATTACTACTTCCGATTCAAACAAATTCCGAAGGCAAAACGATTATATTGAGGCATTATCGAATATAAAAGATTTGGAAATATATTATGGCAAGTACAAAATAATTGAAACCATTTGCCCAAAATGTGGCTCAAAACTGAAAACACCAAAAGAAAAAATGACTGATGTCAATATAGCTACGCACTTAATGAAAGATGCTTACCAAGATATATTTGATGCAGCACTTTTAATCACTGGAGATTCAGATTTGGTCGAACCAGTCAAAATCATCTCGGAACTTTTTCCAAAAAAGAGGGTTATAGTTGCTTTTCCACCAGGGAGGGTTGCAATAGATTTGAAAAATGCTGTTCATAGTTCATTTGTTGTTGGAAGAAAAAATATTTCCATTAGTCAGCTCGATGAACATGTAACGAAAGAAGATGGATGCATTTTGACTCGACCTAATGAATGGAAATAGCATAAAATGTATATGGATGGATTAAATCCATTTCAATATTCTCAACACTTCGTTTTCTAGCTATGCCTTAAATGAGCATATTCTAGGACACATCGAAACCACTCTTAATTAGTGGTGGGGTATCTGAAGACTGAAAAAGCATAGGAAACACAAAAAACTTAGACTCCTAGCTTCTTCAAAACCTCCTCAACGCGAATCTTGTAGTTGATTTCAGTCCTACGTTTTTTGAAACCCAGTCTGGAGTTGATCCCAAGCATCGGGGCATTCAGGTCATTGTTACCTGTTGTGATCATTTTGACCTGAGGATTGTTCTGCCTGATGTGGTCAAGCATCAGGGCCTTCAACAGTTTACCAATGCCATTTCCACGATGTTCTGCATCAACAGCTGTCACATACTGCATAAATCTGCCAGGATTTTCATTGTCGATGCCACCCTCGGTATAACCGATGACCATCCCGTTTGCATCTTTGACCAAAAAACAGCGATACTGTCTGAATTTCTCAAGGAATTCCTTGGAATCTTGCCACTTCTTTTTCTCTGCCTCCCTCAGGTCTATTGTTTCCTGATTGTTCATTTTATTGAATTCAACCGCTGTGGCGAAAGACAAGTCGCTGACATCATCGACAAATTGGTCTGTTATTTCGGTGTGTAGTTCAACTTTCCAATTATTTCCAGGCTTTTTTGCAATCTTCAGCCACTCATCAATAATACTCCAGTCAAGTCCATCAAACTCGAGCCTCATGATAGAAAATATTGAAGAAGGCACACCAAGTTTTTGAAGAAATCTGTTGCCCTCTTCAGAACAAGAGTATGAGCCGATCGTGTGAACACCAGCGTCTTTGATGTCCAGAAAGGCTTTTTTGGCCAAACTTGTCCCAATACCTCTGTTCCTGTATTCGGGCACCACATAGCCACTCATATATCCAAGACCCTTGTTCAACCCATACTCCGGATCATCTGGTTTTCTTAGATAGATTTCCATAAAACCGATAACCTTTTCGTTTTCAAACGCATAATTCCTTACACATACTTCATTTTTGTCATCAAGCCACTGCATTGCCATTTCATCTGACATCGGTTTTGTTTCAGGATCTCTCTCTTGGAGCATCATGCTTATATGCATTTTGTATTGCAAAAACAATGCTGTCCTCAACTCTTCGGTTTCAACTTTTCTGATTTGAATGTTCATTTTGTCTCCCATGTTGTTTTCATTAATTTTCGAGCAGACCAGGGCCCCTCAAAAGCAGGGGGCCCTGGATGTTTTTTCCTCAAATACTTCCGGTCTCCCACTCAAGCCAGAGCGAATCGGCAATTTCCCTTGCCTCTTCCTCCCTCTTGAAGTAGCGCCCCAGGATTGCCATGTCCCTTTTGAAGAACAACTCGGCATTGGGGTTCGACCTTGGGTCAACAGCCTGCGCCATGTCTATGATGATCGCCTTCCCGCCCCACCAGAGCAGGTTGAATGCGGAAAGGTCGCCGTGGACAACATTGAGCCCGAGCATATTCCGGATGTTTGTTATGGTCCGCCTGAATGCCCTGTCCATATCCCTGTCCGGGATTTTCACTTTCCTCAAAAGCGGCGCTGGCCCGTTCTCGTCACCAATGTACTCCATCAGTATCGTGTTGCCCTCAATCACAATTGGTTTCGGGACATCAATGCCATTGTTCCAGAGGAGCTTCTGGACACTGTATTCATCATTTATCCACCGCTCGAACATGAACTGGTGGCCCATGGTGGACCTCCTGTTTATGGCCCTTTGGACGCTTTTTTGGGAAACCCACCTGCCTTCCCTGTAAAGCGCGTCATTGCTCAGGCTCCGGAAAATCCTTGGCCTGTAAACTTTGGCCGCAAGGAGCGGAAACCCCGACTTCTTTGTCCCCAGGCAACTGTAGACTGTCGCCTCCTTGCCCGATGAGACTTCCATGATCACATCCTCAATCAGCCCCTGCTGTTTGAAAGCAGTCAGTGAAGGCAATATCCACTCACGCAGGTGGCTCTCTTTCAGGAAATCAGGGTCAAATTCACCCGTCCTGATGCCCTTTCTTTCGAGCCAGAGCCGGACTGAAGCGTCTGACTCGTGGCTTGTCTTCATTTTGGAGATTTTTTCTTCCAAAACTCCTCCTTGGTACCCTTTGCTTTTGGTGCCGCTATTTTTGGCACCATCTTTGGTTTTATCTGTGTCAATTTCATCACTTTGAATCCTTTGCCATTTTTCATACTAATACCTCCCTTCTTCGTTTGTTTGATCGGCTTTTCCAGCCACTGCCACTTTCCCGCCCTTGTATCGTTCGAGCTTTATCTTGTATGCGCGGACGACGGCCGGTGTGAGTGCTTGTGCGAGCTTGTCAAATAGCGTGGTCATTGTGTTCCTCCTTTGCGGGAAATTAAAAAGGCCCCTTTGCCTTTTTGTGCGCTGGGGCCTTTGAATTAAAAAGGCCCGTTCTCTGTTTTGAACGGGCCTTCTAGTTTATTTTATGGTTGGGTACTGCTTAGACTGGGGCTCCGCCCAAAAGATGCGCATTGTTGTTATTGTTTCTCACTCTCATCATCGCACCTCCTTTGGCGGAATTTGTTTTGAGGTGATTCTAGGCATATTCCCCGGGTTGTCAAGACAGGCGCTCTGGCAAGTGTTGAAAAATACCGGTTTGTCCAATACAATTGCCGCATGTCAGAACCGCTTGCTTACAGGATGAGGCCGCAGACGATAGAAGAATTTGTTGGCCAGAAGCACTTGCTCGGAAAAGACGGCCTGCTCTCAAAATCCCTGTCGGGCAAGCCAACTTCGCTTTTGCTGTGGGGCCCACCCGGAACAGGCAAAACCACACTTGCACACCTGATCGGAAAAGCAACATCAAGGCAGACGATTGTCATCAATGCTGTAACAACAGGCATCCCAGACCTGAAAAAACTGCTTGCACAGGCCGATCACCCTGTCCTCTTTGTGGATGAGATCCACAGGTGGTCAAAGTCCCAGCAAGATTTTCTGCTCCCGTTTGTCGAATCCGGCGAAGTCCTGCTCGTTGGCTCCACGACAGAAAACCCATACTACGAGGTCATTGGCCCGCTCCTCTCAAGGCTCAGGGTGCTCAGGCTGGAGCCGCTTTCCGACGAGGACATCAAAGAAATCCTCAGAAAAGCGATTGTCGATCCAAAAGGCCTTGGCGAATTCACCATAGAAATGCCAGAAGAGGTGATGGACTTTGTTGCCCAGGTGTCGGCAGGAGACGCAAGGTCAGCGCTCAATCTTCTGGAGGACCTTTTCAATCTTTCCGTGCCTGTGGATGGCAAGTACACACTCCAGATACCATCAGAAGACGTTTTGCGAAGATTGCCATATGACAAGACGGGCGACGAACACTATCAGGTCATATCAGCTTTTATAAAGTGCATCAGGGGCTCGGACCCAGATGCGGCCGTTTACTGGCTGGCAAGGATGCTGAAATCCGGGGAAGATCCAACCTTCATTGCAAGGAGACTGGTGATTCTGGCCGCAGAAGACATCGGGCTTGCCGACCCCTGGGCATTGCTGATTGCCCAATCAGGATTTTCGGCCGTCGAGCAGATAGGCGTCCCTGAATGCGGACTAATACTGTCCGAGGTGGCAGTGTATCTGGCGCAGGCCCCGAAAAGCAACAGTACAGCCAAGGCAATTTGGACAGCGCAGGAAACAGTCGAAAAAACAACTCCACCAGTGCCAATCCATCTCAGAAATGCAAACTTCAGGGGACTGAAAAACCTTGGCTGGGGCAGGGACTACAAGTACCCGCACGACCACAAGAGCGGTTTCGTGAAACAGGAATATCTGCCAAAAGAACTTTTGGGCTCAAAGTTTTTTGAGCCAACAGACATCGGATTTGAAAAGCGCATCAAAGAACGAATGGAATCCAGGGGGCAGGTTGAAAAAGATGACAAAAACGAATGAAGATAAACTAGTTTTCATTTATGCTGTCTTTTTCACGTTCCAGGTGCTACATATTTTTGAGGAAATCTGGGGAAGGACCTATGAAATGACCATCCTGCCATTCCACAGGCTTGAAAACTACCTGATTGCGGCATCAATGGTTGTGCTGGCTTCAGGTCTGGCCATGACGCTCATGGCGCTTGGAAAACCACTCGGGAAGAAGCTTGCATTCATAATCGCCATAGCTTCCGGAATATTGAATTTCTTCGTGCATTCCATTGGCTGGATCGCAACTGGCAATTACTTTGCCGGCCCCGGAGCAGGGACAATAACCGGCATTCCGCTGTTTATTTCAGCTCTGTATTTTGTCATATCTGCATGGAAAGCGTCTGATTAATACAAATTCCAATTTTAATGATTTTACACCAATCATTAATAATTATTCTATTTGTTGAAATTATAAGAAGGGGTTTGAGAAACATAAACATTATTACATATAATCATATAATGATATAAAATATTGCCTTATTATTTATGGTTTCAATACAACTTCATAAAATATTTATGCACGGCATCTGTTGTTGGGAATGCCCTTAACAGGGTTAAATTTTTATCATTAAAGATAGATGAAACATAAGCTTGTCAACCCCGATTATTTACAATTTTATTACATTATAAAATTATTAATAATTGATTATCACTTAATATAGGAATATAAATCTCCTCTAAATAAGAAGGTGGATTTATTTATTTTTTTATTTCATCTTCCAAGGAGGACGTGATGAGAAAAAATGGCCTTATGACAATCATACTTGTCGTTACGTTACTTTTCTTGTCTTCACCAATATACGCTGTAATGCCAACCAATAAAGGGCCAAAAACCTCAAGTGCGGATCTGCAGATTACTTTTAGTCTGCCCGATACATGCGTTGATGATGATTGGGTTGGTCTTCCACCTGGAACCAATGTCACCTTCCCTGGCGATACAGATCCTCACACTATTGGCACCGACGCATTCCCAACGATCAACGCAGCATTTGCAGCAACTTCCGCAAATGCAACCATATATGTGGCTCCTGGTGCATACAATGAAAGCCTGACCATTACAAAAGCAATAAGAATAGTTGGTTCAGGAAAGGGGACAGATCCAACCCAGGATACAGTGATTACCTCCCTGGTCAGCCACGCTTTTATCCTCCAGTCTGGCAATGTCACCATCGAGAACCTTTCCATAACAACCAACAACAGGCCCACCAATGGTAATGCCATTCACACTAACATGGCAACACCAAACCTGACCTTCAGAAACCTCTACATTTACCGCTGCAGCTATGGCATGTTTTTTGATTACAATTCGAGCACGGCTAATGTCGTTGTTGCCGACTGCGATATGATAAACAATATAAATGTCGGCATATACTTCTTCAAGAATGACGGGTTGCGTCTGAGCGTTGCATGCAACAATATTCTTGTTGAAAGATGCAATTTCATCAACATGGGATATGGCTTCTATGTTTGTACTCCCCATCTCCCACCACCCCCAATGAGGATAAATGATTTTACAAATCTGACCATGAGGGATTGCGTTTTTCAAAACCTGTCTTACAAAGCCATGTATTTCGAGAAGCTCTCAAATGCAATTTTTGACTCCCTGACAATCACCAATACAGGTTACTGGCCAGGATATGGAAGCCCTTATGGACTTGAGCTCAATCTGAAATACGGTGACTTCTCAAACATCCTCATTAACAACTGTGTACTCACAAGGTGTGGAAACACCCACGCAACAAACGGCATGGCCCTGGGAATAAAGGGAAGATCTGATAATGCCTATTCTGCCAACCCGGCAACGCTGAGTGGTGTTACCATATCAGGGTGCGTGATACAGGATTCCATAAGGGGAATCAACATTGACAACTCGGTTTACAACGTGTCTATTCTTGATACCATTGTCCGCAATTGCTCCTATGGGTTGAATGCAATAGGTACAGTAGGCTTGGTGGTAAGGCGCTGTGCATTCCTTTCCAATATGGTTGCATATCCCCCATATTCAAGCTATGCAAATACCTATGGCATTGGTATTTCTGGAAGGCTCTATCCAAATTCAACCACTGGCCCTTTGTGGCAACCATCAGATGCAGTAATTGAGAGCTCCATCTTCTGTGGGAACACAAACGCCGCCCTTGTGAACATCGACGAGATGTTCAATGTTGCCCAGTACGGCTTTGAGTCCAGCAAGATAGATGCAAGGCGTAACTGGTGGGGATCAAACAGTGGCCCGTCAGGATTCGGCCCCGGCAATGGGGACCCGATTGGACCTTCTGGAATCAAATACAGACCTTGGATCGTGATGAGGATCAGGGCGTTATCTTCATCCATTGTTGTCGGTGGATATTCGACACCTGTAATAGTGGACTTCCATAGTGATTTTGATGGTGGAACAGTTTCACCGGATATCCTCGATGGCATCCTGACAGTCGAGCTTTCCACAAACCTTGGTCTTATCAATGGAGGCACCTCCACAATACTGCTCATAAACGGCGGCGGGGCAAGCGCAACCCTGACCTCCGGTGAGATAATTGGTCTAGCAGACTTGAGGGCGGTCAGTATCCAGTCTCCTTCTGGAGAACCAGCCCAGGCAGAAGTCCAGATCGTTGGAGAAGTCAATTTACAGCTACGCAAATGGGTGAAAAAATCGACCTGCAATATAGATGAAAAAGCAGTGTTCTACGTAAGCGTTTCAAATGCAGGAACCGTCGATGCAATAAATGTTATACTCTACGACAATTTCCCCAATGAGCTTGTTTACGATACTTCAAGGCCAACCGGAGCGCAAGGCATCAATGGCGTCAAGTTTGAGATCGGAAGACTCAAGATTGGCGAGACAAGGACCTTTGAGATCGTATTCAAACTCAACAAGGGTATCCAATTCCCTGGCAACAACCTGACAGTTATAAATAACGCTTCATGCACAGCCACAAACTCATACACCGGCAAGATAACAGGTGCAAAAGCATCCGCTTCCATGATGTATGTAAAATCAATCCCCTCCCCTGACTTCACGATAACCGCAAAATGGAACGGGCTTGATACGAGAACCAGCACGATTGAATCTGGAAAAGAGCTCGAACTTGGCGTCAAAGTAGAGGGTGGACAGTTCCCATGTGACGTAACGGTTGACTGGGGTGATGGAAAAGATGACCTTAACACGCTTGATGGCAGCACCGAAACAAGCTTCAAGCATTCCTGGACCTCGGGTGAATATGTGGTCACAATAACGGCAACAGATGCCTACGCAAGGACCAGGACAATCACGAGGAAGATAACTGTAAAATAAGCTCAACCTTTTGACTAACTGAGTATCTTGAAACCCCGAGGCTTAACAGTCTCGGGGTTTTTGTTTTATGACCATCCTTTGGGAATATTAAAAAACACGAGAACAAAACAGAGGTTTTTCGTGTATTCTATATTGGAAGAAAATGAAAAACAAAAGATTTTTGAAATATTTTAAGGATTCATTACTGATAATGCTTTCAGCCCTGTTTGTAATTGGGAGTTTTGGCAGTGCAAGGGCACAGGAAAAATCCCTGAAAATCGAGCCAGGCGAACTGGTCATCAATCTTGGCGAAAATGCAAAACTGAATGCCATCGCAACCGATGAAAATGGAAACAAAGTACAGCCTGACATCGAATGGTCTGTCGAAGGCGATGCCGTTTCAATCAAAGAGGCATCCGGCACCCAAATCACGGTAAACGCCAAAGATTATGGTTTCTCGACAATAACGGCCAGATGGGGCGACACCACTGCCACCTCAAAAGTCATGGTTTACATGGCCCAGGAAATACAGCTTGAAAAAAACCTGAAACTCACCCCATCGGGCGAGGTGATCATAAAGGTTGGTCAAAAGCTCGACATATCATGCAAAATTAGTGACGAGAACGGGAAGGATGTTCCATATGCAAGAGTCCAGTGGAACAAAACTTGCAGCGGGACAACAAGGGAAACCGGAACCAACAGATTGCAGTTCTCAAGCGACAGGCCGACAGTGTGCCAGATAAGGGCAAGCTACATGGGGCTTGAGGCAACGCTCACCGTCAAGGTTGTCGAAATGTGCCTGAAAGTCACGCCAAACCCGGTCATTCTCGGCTGGCTGGAATCCTATGCAAAATCTGAAATAACACTTGCCAACTGCTCACCGCTCCCGCTTGCCGTAAACCTCTCCGAACAGGCGGCATGGGCGTCGCTCTCGGAAACAAAATTCACGATACCAGCAAATAGCACAAAAAAGATTTATGTTTCCTCAACAAAGCCAACACCTGCCTCCGGTGGGGTTTACAACTTCGACGTCACAGCCACATGGGAAAACAAAAAGACCCCGGTTGCTGTCATCGGCTATACAAGGCCGCTTGAACAGGCAAGACCAAAACAGACGTTCACCCAGGGCTGGATAAATCATGGCTCAAACCATAACAGGAGCTATGCCGTACCAGAAGGAAACGGCACAGAAACAAATGCTCTTTCCGTCCAGTGGGCGCAAGACCTCGGCCTGAGTGGCAACATGATGATGCTGGACAAGAGACTCTACCTTGTTTCGGCAAACAATAGCTTTGTCGGTGTAAACTGCTACAGCCTCGAAACTGGAGGCAGGATCTGGACCTCTACCAATGTGCGCGACAAGCTGGGGATACGATTTAATACGATTACCAACGCCATGATTGCGGAAGGCAAGGAATTTTTCTGTATCAACAAGTCCCTATTTGCCATTTCGCTTGCAGATGGAAAACTCGTCTGGTCATGGCAACCGGAAAGCATTGATGAGGGTGTTTACAATTATATGACCTATGCCAACGGGCTTGTCTGGACTGGCGGGAGCAACCTTCACTGTTTTGACCCAAAAACTGGCTTGAAGCTGGGTTCTTATGGTGAAAATGCAACGTGTCCAGCCTACATGGATGGAAAAATTTATTTTGTTTCTGCAAGCAGCAGTTTATTTGGCATTGAATACTCACTAGAGATGTTTGATCCGGCAACAGAAAAAATAACAACAAAATACAGATGGGATCAAAATGCAACCGGTGCAAGTGGTGGAGAAATCGAAGGAATGTACTGTGGTGAAGGATATATTTGTATAACTACCTATAAAAATATTAAAATATTCAACACAAAAAGCAAAAACGGCTTTGATCCAACCATTCTTTATGATTTTACCATGCCCCCCGAAGACAGAGTCAATGTTTCTATAATTGGAGGCAAGGCATACTACCACGATGATAATGAACTTGTCTGTTTTGATCTGACAAGCTCAAGCTATTCCTGGAGAGTAAAATCATCTGACCCGTTTATGGGACTTTTTTCAATAAGCGGCAACAGGATTTTTATCTCCACCAGAAGGACCGGATTAAAAATCTACGACACACGCAACGGCAAACTGCTTTCAAAGCCCATTGATTACACCAACCTTGGCTATCTGGACGGGCAGTGGCAGACTGCAGTCTCAATCTATGGCAAGGTCATCTCGCTTTTCCATAAAAACGGCGCGGCACAAGATGAACATCTCTTTGTGTGCCTGGATGATGTAAAGGACGTGCCAAGGACGCCAAAAGTGCTGAGCATGCCTCTTGGGCAAAGCACCATCTACAGCCAGGAGGAGAAAAAACCTGTCACCACAATAAGGACAGATTCACCAGTCCAGTCGATTGGCGGAACAACCTACGTTCCAGCAAAATACATTGTGGAGCCTTTTGGCGGAAGGGTTACATGGTCCCAGACCGAAAGAAAGGTCACAGCAGAATTGCATGGCCGGACCATCGAGATGTGGATTGGCAGAAACTGGGTGCTTGTCGATGGCCAAAGAGTCAACATTGACCCAGGCAATGCCATGCCAAAGGTGATAGGGGGCAGGACAATGGTACCGGCAAAATTCCTGGCCACTGTCCTGGATTGCCAGGTCTACTGGGTGGCCTCGTCCAAAACGGTTGTCATTGCAAATTTTCAAAAACCACAAAAGAAGTGATCAATAAATGATTATCGAGGCAAAGGCATCTTCGCGCCTGTCTCCAACAGTCACCGATATTTTAATGATCCCGCAGTAAGGGATATTTTTTGTTTTTAACTTGAGTGAAGCGTAGTCCCCATGGGACACGATTTCCGCCTGGAACCAGTCAGTCTCCTTCGGAAAAACCTCAAATACTACCACCTTCCCCTTGCAGATTGCTTTTGGTTTTATCTCGACAGAAAATGATTTGATGTCGTCCTTGCCGATTACAAGCGGCGCGCCGGAGTTTATAACAATCCCGTACTGGCCAGTCTCATGGGCCTTTACCTCCAGATTGGCATCAACGCAAACGGCATTGCAGGAATCCTTGCAACACAATTTGAAGGCCATTTTTCCAGTTTGCGCATCTTTTGGCGGTTCAAATGTAACCAGTGCGCTCTGCTTTCCCTTCTTTTCAATGGTGCACCACGACGGTGCGCCAATAACAGAGAACTCGACCGGCTCATTTTCCTCGTCACTGCATGCAATATCAAAGGTTGCTTTCATGCCCCGAGCCACAGAAAAGGTCATGTCACCTTCAAGCAAAGGCGGCATGTTCGAAAAGAGCGTGACGCTGCACAGTGGAACATCAACAAGAGGTGTTTTTGAAAGATCACGGATAAAAACTGGCAATACCGCCTTCCGGTCCTTCATTTTTACCGCAAGACCCTCAATTGTAGCCACGGTTACAGATTTTCCCTTGCCTTCCTCTCTCTGGGCAATGTCCACAGGAAAAAAATGGCTTTTCTCAAGAAACTCACACTCGCCAAAAACTATCTGTCCACTCATCCTGCAACCAAAATTCCCCACCGGAATGCCGAACCTTGACGTGGCACCATCAGGGCAAACCGATTTTACGACAACATCCTCGGCCTTTATTTTGGGGCCGGGGACCACCATGGTGGTTTTGTAAATCAGATTTTTTGTGATTTTTTTGCCGGCAATCACCCAGGTCATAGCAAAAATCAGCCTGCCTTTTGAAACCTCACCAACTTTGAGCATATACCACTTGATGTTGAGCGCAATTTTTATGGTTGCGCCTTCTTCAAGCTGGAAATGCTTTGGGGTCGGGTCCATCCACAAACCGTTCCAGTCCCTGGGGGCAACATTATCGGGTGGCAGCCATAAGACTTCGACGCTTGCAGTGCCTCCCGATGTCACAGTCAAGTCGACCCAAAGGTCATTCTTGTCACCCGGGCAACCCTCAAGATCGAGTTCTTTTACCTTGTCCTCTTCACCAGAAATCCTTGCCTGACCGCATCCAGTTGAACCAGTATGCGAATAAAAATATGGTTCTGCCCTAAGCTTTCGAACAGGCAACAACAACTGTGATACAAGCAAAATCACAACAAGCAAAACTCTTCCCATGGCAAACTCCCGTCAATCGTTTGCAGGAATTATACCACGGATGGCATTTTTTCAAAACTTAACTAAATCTTCTTCTGGAATATTCTGTATTTTTTATACACCTGCCCGCCAAACCTCTTCATTTCTGCCTGGACCAGTGTGTTCGATTCAAGCTCAAGATGGCTGTCCATAAACTTGATGCCAGAGTCATGCGCAGATTTCATAAGTGACGAACCGAGGAGCACATCAATACCCCTATCTCTGTACTCCCTGTCAATTCCGCCAAGCAGAAGATCAAGCTGTCTGGACCTTTTTGATGCGGAGAGGATGTGGTAGAAACCAAATGGAAGCAACCTTCCTCTTGCCTTCCTGAAACCCTCGTCCATATTGGGGATTCCAAGGATAAAACCAACAAGTTTGCTGTCTTTTTCAACAACCTTGAGGAATTTTGGGTTTAGGGCTGGCAGATATTGCTTTGCAAGATCTTCCATCTCTTCCATCGCCAATGGGACGTAGCCATAAAGGTGCGAAAATACATCGTTTACCAGTGACAGCACAGGCACAATGTAGGGTTTGATTTGAGAGGTGGAGTCAAACTCCACAAGTTTGAATTCATTTTTCTTGGACAATCTTTCCAGCACCTTTTTGTAAATTGGCGGATACTCATTTGTAACAGGGATTTTATAGACTACGTAATCAACTTCCTTGCCATATCCAAGTTTCTCAATGTGTTCCGGTATAAACTCGTAGTTGTAATATGTGGCAAGTGTCGGTTCATTCCCAAATCCTTCGATGAGAAAACCCTCGGGGTCCTGATCAGTAAATCCCATTGGCCCAACAATCTTGTTCATGTTCCTGGATTTGGCCCATTTTTCCACATGGGTTACCAACGCTTTTGTCACCTCAATATCGTCTGTGGATTCAAGATAGCCAAACCTGGCCGTTTTTTCGCCAGAGATTTCAAGGAATCGTTTGTTTATGATTCCCATGCACCTGCCAACAATTCTCCCGCGCTTTTTTGCCAGAACCATCACTGTGTCGCTGTGATTAAAGTTTTTGTTTTTCCTCCTCGAAAAGAACTTCCACTCGTCTGAGTACAGCGGCGTTGCCCAACCTTCATGCCCCCTGTGCAACTTTGTGGGTGCATGAATAAACTCCTTCAATTCTCTTTTCTGTGAAACTTCAATAATCTCGGTAGACATTTTTTCTCCTTAAACAAAATTATTAAACAGATAAATCCAGGCCTATTGCCATTTATTTGATATTTGTTCTGACAACAAGGTTACGGTTGCATTTGAAAAAGTATTTACTTGCTTGCCTTTTTTAGGACACACTCAAAGATGTGGCCCTCTTGTGAAGATTTGGTCGCATGCAAACCATAAACCTCAACTTGATCTTCATAATTGAGCGATAGTAGATCAACCACTTCTGGTCGTATGTGGGTTGTTGTCTTCTCTCCTGTGGCACTCTCAACAGTTACAGTTTGAAGTTCGTAATCGATGTCTGTTATGGTGCCAGAGATTTTGACAACATCTGATGTTTTGCAGCCAATGAGCCTTCTTTGTGAATACGATGAAGATGAAACCTTCAGCATTGTTCCCAATGGCACACTCTTTGATCTCGACTTCTCAGAAAGCTGGATACTCCATCTAATATTGACTTCTGGTTCAATGCCACGGAGATCACGGCTTACCGGGTCTCTTTCAAAAACCGTACAGATTATTGCCGGGTTGGTCAAAGTTATCGAGCTTGGAACACAAAGTCTCTCCCTCGGGGAATAACTTCCCTTGACCTTGACCCAGTTCCCAATCGAAGATTTACCATTTGGGCCATTATATTCAAAATTGATGACTGAATCACATTCCCTGATGCTATATTTGTTTCCATTAATATTTGATGGCACATCGAGCACTTCCCCGACAAATTCAACATTGATAGTTTCTGGGCAAGGGTTCTTCGCACACACTGATGCAAATAATATCGGGTTATATCTGTCCTTTACATCTTGATAGCCCTCAACCCTTATAAAACCATCTTTTTTTAAACTGGTAAGGTTTTCGGATGTGTCAGTACTGTAGACTCGGATGTCATTATCAGAAGTGTCCCTGGTTTCAAGCCATCCCGTTTTGGCGTCCACCGAAATAACCTTCAGAAGGGATATTTTGCGCCTCACGGTGTCATAAACAGATGCATTATTGACTGTTTGTGATAGATGGTGGTCCTGTGCACCCCTGAAAGTATAATATGTTTCAGGTTTTAGCCCTGCTGTTCCCTCACCCGGTATGAAATTGACCTGCCAGTATTCATCATTGGATGTCAACACTCTGAAGAGGCCGTCATGCCATCCGCCACTGGAAAGTTTTGCCCACAAAACAGTTGTTACTGTTTTGTCATAGACAATTTTGAATGTTGCATCATGAAGGACAAATTTTCTATTGGCATCCTGAATAGCAGTCAGAATGAGCGAATCTCCTGAACGCAACCTTTCCATTTCATTGGCATTTTTTGGGGAAAATTTATAAAGGCAATCACCACTTTTGAGAATATACAAATTCTTTTCTGTATTTTTCGTGTAAAGTACACCTTCAAGGCGTACCTCATTCGGGCCGGAGAGGCATGCTGGAGCAAATTGTCCAGCAAGCCCCATCACGACAAGGATGATAATTGCTAACTTGTCCCTCATCTTTTGTTAAAAAAGATAAAGGATTTAACCTAAATATGCAAGTGCCAGATTACTTTGCGTTGATTGTGATTTCAAAAGTATCGTAAGGTGGCCCTTCTTCAGCAATGTGCTTGGATTCCCAAACCATCTTCGCCGTTCCAGCACCCGTGACCTCGAACGTGTAAATCCTCCAGCCGCCAACCCCAACCATTCCTTGCGGATTTTCTTCGGTTTTGTATTCAGAATTCACGGTTCCAATTATTGCATCGCCTTCGATTTTAGGGCTAGTCCATTGAACTGGCGTTGTTTCATTGGCCTTGAGTGTTACCTCAAATTTCTGGCCAACTGTTGCCTCAAAGGTTTTTCCCTTATCCTCTTCAGTAACTTTGGTCGGGCCAGCAGCTGCGCCACCGCAACCTGCAAAAAGAACAGCAACACAGGCTAAAGCAAGAATTTTTTTCATTTAATCCTCCAGATTTCAATTTTTTGTAAATCCCTAAACCAATACAATAATAAGGTGTCAAATTTTTGCAAAGGGAAAGGAGAAACAACATGACAGAAAAATGCCGAACAGAAGAATTCCAGATTTCAGGTGAAAAAGTCATCGAGAAAATCAAGGAACTCGTCCATGAGGGCAACATCAGAAGGATCATAATAAAAAACGACCACGGCTCAACACTTATTGAAATACCATTGACGCTTGGTGTCGTTGGTGCAGTATTGTTGCCAGTATGGGCGGCAATCGGAGCAATAGCAGCACTGGTTGCAAAAATGACCATCGTTGTCGAGAGGGTTGAGGAGGAACAATGAAAACGCCAATTTCAATACCATTTCCGGCTGGTACCAGGCCAAAGCTAAGGTTTTCAACTGGCGCCTGCAAATTCAATTTGAAACCAGGCGAAAACTCATCATGGGTGGAAGGATCTTATGACGATCCAACCGACAATTTGCCATGCGTTATAGAACAATCTGGCAACGAAGTGAGCATCTCTCAATCAAGAAACATCTCGGGGCTTGTAAATGTTTTCAACAGAACACCAACATTTGACCTGATACTCTCTTCACAAAATCCCTTCGATCTTGTGATGGAAGGAGGGGCAAGCGATAACTGCGTCGAGCTGGGTGGGTTGCCACTCTCGTCGGTTGCCGTGTCCTTTGGTGCAGGCAAATTCGAGATGTCATTCTTGAAACCAAATCCCATCCTGATGGATTCATTCAAGGTTTCTACCGGAGCTGGCTCAATGACGCTGTTGAAACTACTGAATGCAGGATTCAAAAATCTCAGGGTGGAAGGCGGGGCTGCCTCGTACAAGATTGATTTTACCGGCCAGCTTGGCCAGGATTGCAACGCAAATATTCAGATAGGTGTTGCATCACTCGATCTTGATATTCCATCAGATGTGCCAGTCGCAGTGAAAAGTGAAACAACACTGGGTGGAATAGAAATGGGCAGCGGGTTCACCACAAAAGACGGCTGGCTGGTAAACCAGGCATATCTCACTAACCCTTCCCCAGCGTTGTCTATTTCTGCCTCCGTTGCGCTGGGTTCACTCAAGCTCAGGATTGCAAATAGCACAGGGGGGGCTTGAGGGCAATCCCCTAAAAGACTACCATCTGGCCCATGGAACCATACTCAGACAGCAGACCCCTGACCAGATGGTGGTGGTTTTCAGGCCCCATCAACGAAAAAGACATTGATTTCCAGCTTTCATGGCTGAAGAACAATGGCTTTGGTGGAGTAGAGATAGCATGGGTCTATCCGCTCCCGGAGAGTCCGGAAGGCCCGGCATGGCTTTCAAGAGGGCTCTCCGACAAGGTCCGCCACACAAAAGAACAGGCTGGATCATTGGGGCTCGCATGCGATTTCACCTTTGGCACCCTCTGGCCCTTCGGCGGTTCAATGGTGGGCGAGGAAGATGCCTCAAAAGATTTCTGCGGCACATCGAAACAGCGGATAAAGAAATCGTGGGAGGCAAGAACTTGCCCTGAAACGTTTGTTCTTGACCACATGAATGAGGGTGCGTTCCTTCGCTACGCAGAAAATATGGGAAACTTCCTGCCGCTTGACGGCAAAAAACAATGCCTGTTCTGTGACTCATTCGAGGTTGCAACCGAAGGCCTCTGGGCAAAGGGTTTTGAAAATGACTTCAAATCTGCTTTTGGATATGACATTGTCCCGTTCATGGATGATCTGGATTCCAGTCCGGGGGCAAGATACGACTACAGAAAACTCGTATCAAAAATGCTCCTGGAAAATTTTTTCAGCCCATTTGCCAGATGGTGCAGGGAACACAATTCTTTCTCAAGGGTGCAGATCCATGGGGCACCAGTCGACATAATCGAGGGATATGCAACATGTGATGTTCCGGAGAGTGAAGCTGTCCTCTTTGATCCGCACTTTTCACAGCTTGCAGCCAGCTCTGCCGCATTGTCTGGCAAAAAATATGTAACTGCCGAGACCTTCACCTGTCTGTATGGATGGAAAGGATGGCCGGGTCCAGGACAGTACCAGAGAGAGGAAAAGACTGGCGACCTGAAACTGCTTGCAGACGCCATGCTGGCAAACGGCATCAACAAGATCATCTGGCACGGGATGCCGTACAACCCGGAGGGTGGCAAAAATGCTTTTTATGCAAGCGTCCATGTTGGCCCGGATGCAAGTTTTGCAGATGATCTGCCAGCGCTAAACGGATACATGGAAAAAATCTCCAGTTTCCTGCTTGAGGGCAAACCATATTTCCAGTGTGCCGTCATGCTTCCGGTTGAAGACGCATGGATGGAAGGCGAGCTTGAAGACAAACTAAGGAGGCCGTCTGCAAAATACCACTGGGAGTTCCATTACCAGAGGATGCCGGAAGAACTCTGGGGCCACCGCCCGTGCTGGATAACAGCACCATTCCTGAAAAAAGCAGAGGTCAGGGACGGCTTTACCGTCATTGGTGATCTTGAATTTGATTTTATCTATGTTGACTGCCAGTATCTGGATTTTGAAGGGCTCAATGCGCTTATCAGCCTGGCGCAAAAAGGTGCGAGAATCTGCCTGAAACAGGTTCCGGAACAACCAGGTTTTATTGCTTCCCCGGCTTATGAAAAGGCAATTTCAAAACTGGCTTCATTTGAGAATGTTTCAGACAGCATCAAGAAATCGTCAGTCTTGCCTCCGCTGTTTTCCAAAACAAACGGGCCCAAACCTGAATATTGGTGCAGAAAAACATTGGACGGAATAAATATTTTCATGGCAAATCCAGCAACAAGGGCGATCTCTTATCCTATGCCGTATGGCCTGTCAGATGGAACCACTGAAGCAAAAATGGAGTTTGATGCAGCATTTTTGGGCCAGGAAAAGAATGTTGGCATCAACTTCAAGAAAGGGTCCTCCATCATGCTCCGGCTCTCCAGGGGAGGAATTATTTGCGAAGAAGCTCATTTGTTAAATTAACAATTAAATGTTAATCTAACCAATATAATCTTTTCGCAATAAGCTTAATATTTGACAAACTTTCTGGGTTGTTTATAATAGGTTTTACGAAAGGAGGATTTAGGTTAAATGTCAAAAATTACGTTGATTATAATTGGTATTTTGCTGGTGATTATGGGCCTTTCGGGGATATGGTCATGGTTTGGGCTTGGTGTTGAGCCAATGTGGCACGCAATTTTGAAGATTGCAATTGGAATAATCGCCGTCCTCATCGGTGCAATGGACAAAACAGCTTGATCTAACAAGAAAAATCTGTTTTTAATTCTAAAGCCCCTGAATTTCTCAGGGGCTTTTATATTCAAGAGATTTATAAAATCAGGAAACTTCTACTTTATCTCGCTGTCAAATATCTTCCACTCGCCAGTAAGGTCGCTGAGTGTGTACGAACCAATGGGTGTGTCGTCCTGTTTTTTGAGTTTGTCATAAACGTATAGCATGAAGCCAACCTTGACCATTCTTACATTGGCATTTTTCTTCATGATCGATATGGAGATGACCCTTGCGCTCTTGTAGTCCACCTCGGCCTTGGCCTTTTCAAACATCTCGACCATCTGTTCCTTGCTTGTCCTTGCAGTCTGGAATGGCGAGTTCTTCTCTATCTGTGACCAGGCCTCGTCATATTTGCCAGAAAAAAGGTTTTCGAAGTATGAAAGCACAACCTTTGACGCCGGGTGGTTTTCCGGGCCGGCCTGTTTTACGGCTTCGTCAACCTTTGACTTGTACTCTCCACCGTCCACCATGGCATTGATTTCATCCCATGTTGGCACCTTGGCGCCACAGCCTGCAGCAACAACAACTAGCAACATAAAACAAATAATCTTTCTCATCTTTATGAATTTTACCACTTATGGCCATCTTTGGAAGGGGGTAGTGTTCCAAAAACATCCAGAACCTGTATAATCCAGCAAGGAGGTTGCAATGGAAAACAGAAAAATTGGGTGGTTACCAGTCATTGTAGTTTTGATTATTGGCGTGCCATCACTCTGGATTGGCATCGACAAATCAAATGTCGCATTCATAATCTTTGGTGCTTTCGAGCTGGTTGTTGGTGCTATCGGTATCTGGGCAATACTCCGGAATTCAAGGGTACCAAGGACAGTCTGTCCAAACTGCAAGGAACCGATTGGCCCGGGAATGGAATCATGCCCGAATTGCGGAATCAAACTTTAGAGTAACTAGTAACATGTAAGCTGGACACCTATTCTGTTTGCTTTTTCTATTGCCCTGAGTTTTTGGGCTTTTCTGAAATCAGCGTTAGAGAGCAATCTCATTGCGTCATCGAAATTTAGACCAAGCTTCCTGTACGAAATAGCAAGGCTTTTTAACACCCTCGGATAGGGGTTTAGAAAATCCATCGAGAGGCCACAACCGATTGTTGCGGCAATCTCGATTATTCTGTCAATATTTGTAACAAGTGGCAATATCGGGGACATAAAGATCCATGTTGCCACACCTTTTTGTTTGAACATTCTCAAGGCATCGACTCTGGCGCGTATCGGCGCAGAATCATCCTCAAAAGCTGCCCTGAGGCGCTCGTCATGGTAGGACATTGAAAATCCGACAGTCGGCCCATCAAATTTTGTTATAAGATCGACGTCTCTGACCACAAGGGCAGATTTTGTCAGGATTTCTACTCTGCAATCGACCTTTGCGAGTAGTTCCAGGCAAGCCCTTGTTACCCCGAATTTTGCTTCAAGGGGTTGATAGGCATCTGTGGCAGTCGAAAAAACCACAGATTTGCCACTGGCCTTTTTGACCTGCTTCATCAAAACATCCGGCAAGTTTATTTTCGGATATACAAATCTTCCCCAGCGCTCCTTTTCATCAAGAAAACGACACATAAATGTTGCATAGCAAAAAGAGCACGCATGGGAACAGCCATAATAAGGATTTATCGAGTAATCACAGCCCTGGACCTTCGACTTTACAAGTGCCGATTTTGTAAGTCTGGCCTCTATTTTGATCGTTCCACCCTGTCCTTTATATCCCTGGAGGCCCTTTCAAAGCTTTCAAATTGGCGCCAGTTGTAGATGCAATATGCCATAAAAAGCAACGTTGAGCCAAATATTGCCCACCCGGAGAAATCAGGACTAAACCAGAGCGAGAATGCCGAGGCGACAAAAAGCATTCCAAATACTATCGAAGCAAGGCCCCATGCAAACCTTGGGAAAGACTGCAATTCATATGCATGGGCAGACAATATTCTGGCTGCCTTGATTGCCTGGTTCATGGTCGGGACCCCGTCGGGGAGATCAAAAGAACACTCCTTGGTCATTGTTGCACCAATGGCACCAAAAAAAGCATCCACAAAATCTCTTGATATCTTGGCTTCCTTTGCTTTTGGATGGTTAACAAGATATTGTTTACAGGCATTTTTATATTTTGTGGCTATTGCCTCGCAGGCAACCAGCGCCCACTGCCTGACCTTTGTCATATCCGCAGATTTTATTGCCAGCTCACCTTTATAGGCAAGGACCAGGTATTCTGTAACTTCCGGGTTTGTGTTCATGACTCAAGGATAAGGTTTTTTGTGGAAAGATTCAAATCTGGATGGGTTACACTTTTGGTTATGCAAATATTAATCTGTGCATTATTTCGACTGTAATTCGTATAAAATTAAACCAACCGATTTTGTGCCCGGTTTCACCATTAATTTGTTTCAACTTTGATAATAGAAAATGTATTTCACAAATATAGATAAAGGTATTTATGAAACAGTCTTTTGTACTGTGAGACCACAAATAAAACAAATTTAATAAAACGTCTGTTTGACATTAGCAACCCCATAATTGACTTGCCCTGGTGCAAGGTTATGGTGACCATGTGAAGAATTTAGACGATCTTATAAGAGAAAAAGATGAATTGCTTGCAAGAGCAAGCAATGAAACGCCACAGGCCAGGGAGTTCCAGGAAAAGAGGGGGAAACTTACTGCAAGAGACAGGATAAGGCTGTTCCTTGACCCAGAAAGCTTCGTCGAAACCGACGCCCTAGTCCAGCACAGGAAGGACTACCCGCAGTCAGAGAAATTCGTTCCAGGGGAAGGTGTTATAACAGGTTATGGCACAGTAAATGGCAGGCTTGTTTTTGTCTTCTCCCAGGATTTTTCAGTCATGGGTGGTTCCCTTTCAAAAATGCAGGGTGCAAAAACTGGCAAAGTCATGGAAATGGCCTATCGCTCCGGTGCCCCGGTCATTGGGTTCAACGATTCCGGCGGGGCAAGGGTGCAAGAGGGTGTAGACGCCTTGTCTGGATACGGAAAGGTGTTTTACAGAAACTCAATTTATTCTGGTGTAATTCCCCAGATTTCGATCATTGCAGGGCCATCCGCCGGCGGTGCAGCCTACTCTCCCGCCCTCACTGATTTTATCTTCACAATCGATGGGCTGACCGAGATGTTCATAACCGGCCCCCAGATCATCGAATCGGTTACAGGGGAAAAATCCGACAAGCAAACCCTCGGTGGCGCAAGAGTTCACGCTTCCAAATCCGGTGTGACACACTTTGTATACAAATCAGAACAGGAGTGCATCCAGTCAGTCAGAAAACTCCTGTCATTCCTGCCACAAAACTGCAGGCAGATGCCACCACGCATCAAGGGTAATGACGACCCAAACAGGGTTTCAATGGCACTCAGGCAGATTGTTCCGGTGGAAGCAAACAAATCCTATGATGTCCGCAAGGTCATTGCAGAAATAGTCGATGATGGTGACTTCATGGAAGTCCAGCCAGATTTTGCAAGAAACCTCACCATAGGTTTTGCAAGAGTAGACGGCTTCCCGATAGGCATTGTTGCCAACCAGCCAATGTATCTTGCCGGTTGTCTGGATATCGATTCTTCTGACAAGGCTTCAAGGTTTATCAGAACATGCGATTCTTTCAACATACCACTCCTGAATCTCGTCGACGTTCCAGGCTTCCTTCCGGGAGTCAACCAGGAACACGGCGGGATCATCAGACACGGCGCCAAGATGCTCTACGCCTATGCTGAATCAACAGTCCCAAAAATAACAGTCATCACCAGAAGATCTTACGGCGGTGCCTATCTTGCCATGTGCTCGAAAGACATGGGTGCCGATGTCGTATTTGCCTGGCCACAGGCCAGCATCGCCGTCATGGGTGCTGATGGAGCAGTCAAAATACTTTATCATGACGAAATCAAGAATGCCCCCAATCCTGAAGAGAGGGCCAAAGAACTCGTCCAGGAATATGAGAAATACCACTGCAACCCCTATGTGGCCGCCGAAAGGGGATACATTGACTCGGTAATCAATCCTGAGGAGACAAGGGCAAGAGTGGCTTCCTCGCTACACATGCTCCAGACAAAACAGCAGAGCATGCCAGAAAGAAAACACGGCAATATGCCACTTTGAGGTGACAAATTGAAAAAAACATCAACTGGACAGATAATTGCAAACATCGTGACCGGGCTTGTGCTTATAGGATTAACGGTTTTCATTATCACAAGCTATATACTTGACCCGGCAAAATATGGTGAAGGTGTCACAAAGGGGCTTGTTGCCTTTACAACCACATTTATCATTCTCCTTGTTGTCACAGCTTCAATTTATCTCATCAAAACCATAACGGAGCGCTTTTCAGGCAATGGCACATCCGCAAAAAGCCCTGGTTCGACAACAGGGAACAAGGGGAAATCAGACAAAATCATGGCCGCAGTAATTGCTGCTGCTGTACATCAATTCCAGCTCGATTCAAATGGCCAGATTGCCATAGGTTTCAGGGTAAGGGAATTGCTTGATGTGAACACCCCATGGACAACATTTTTCAAAAATGACTATCACAAATCCGGAGGATCAAGATGACCAGAAGATACAGAATAACCGTTGAAGGAAAGACATTCGAGGTTGAGGTTGAATCCATTGATTCAGTGCCAACGACACAGGCAATTCCACAACCACAAGTACAAATTGCACCGACACCACCTCCGCCACCACAAGAACCATCGGCAGGCCCCGCAATGGTAAAACCGGTTTTTGCAAAAAATGTCATTTCCCCAATTCCTGGAAAGATAAAACAGATAGCAGTAAAAGTTGGACAGGCAGTTGCTCCTGGGGACCTTCTCATGGTCATCGAAGCCATGAAAATGGACAATGAAATCCTGTGTGACGTCAATGCCACAGTAGCAGAACTCCTGGTCAAGGAAGGGGACTCGGTATCCATTGGCCAGCCAATCGTGAGGTATGCATAGATGGAATTCGTCACTGGCCTGAAAGGTATTTTCGACACATCGGGACTCCCCCTTTTCCTTCCAAGCTGGGGAAACTGGATAATGATCGTAGTCGGACTCATCCTCATTGTCCTGGCTGTAAAATTCAAATTCGAACCGCTTCTTCTCATTCCAATATCTCTTGGCTGTATACTGGTCAACATCCCGCTACCAAAAGAACTTGTTTCTGCATGGATAGGCCAGCCAGGTGTTGGTTTTCTGAGCATCATTTATGACGCCATAACAAAAACTGAGATAACACCGATAATAATGTTCCTGTGTCTGGGGGCGCTGACGGATTTTAGCCCCCTTCTTGAGCGCCCGATAACATTCCTTCTCGGTGCCGCAGCTCAATTTGGTGTTCTTGTGGCTATATTTCTTGCACTTACGCTTGGTTTCAACATCAAGGAAGCAGCTGCCATTGGAATCATAGGTGGAGCCGATGGCCCGACCGCAATTTTCATTGCGCAGAAAATGGCACCCCAGATTCTTGGTGCGATAGCAGTATCGGCCTACTCATATATGTCGCTGGTTCCAATAATATTGCCTCCTGTCATCAGATGCATGACCACCAAAAAAGAGCGTACAACAAGAATGGAACAGGCAAAACCGGTCTCAAAAACAACCAAGATGCTGTTCCCGATCGTCGTCACACTCGTGGTTGGGATCCTCCTCCCATCATCTGTCCAGCTCATCGGAATGCTCATGGCAGGTAATTTCATAAAGGAATGCGGGCTTGTCGAAAGGCTTTCAAATACCCTGCAGAACGAGCTTGTAAATATCAATACGATATTCCTTGGATTGACTGTCGGCTCCACAATGGCTGCCCAGCAATTCCTCACTCCAGCAACCCTCAAAATAATCCTTCTTGGCTTCCTGGCTTTTGCTTTCTCGGCCGCAGGTGGAGTTGCCCTTGGAAAGCTGATGTATCTGCTCTCTGGTGGCAAGATCAATCCAATGATTGGTGCAGCCGGTGTTTCAGCCGTCCCAATGAGTGCAAGAACGGTCCAGAAGGAAGGCCAGAGGGAAGACCCTGGCAACTTCCTCCTCATGCCAGCAATGGGCCCAAATGTGGCTGGCGTCCTCGGAACGGCAGTTGCTGCATCAGCGCTTATTGCCCTCCTCTCCTAGGCGCCACCCAGATCTTGTTTTCAAAAGGCCTGCATGATTGCAGGCCTTTTTTATTTACCTTTGTCAACGACGCACCCTTAACTGCGATTTTGAAATTATGTTGCTATGTTGTATCCGTATGAAAAAACCAACTTTGACCCAAACAATGAGATATGTGGTTCAGTGGGGAATGCTCCTTTACCTTGCCAGCATCTCCACAACCCACATGTACAGGTGGCCCGGCACATCGGCAGGACCACTCGATGCCTACTGTCCGATGGGTGGCCTTGAAACATTGCTCCCATTTGTAACATCAGGCCAGATAGTCCAGGGGACCAATTTCAACGCCATCCTTCTGCTTGGCGCCCTAACCATACTCGTCCTCATATTCTCCGGTGGCTTCTGCGGGTACATGTGCCCGTTTGGCACCTTGCTTGAGTGGGTTTATAAAATAAGAAAACTGTTCTGGAAAAAAACGGTCAGATTGCCAAACAAACTCAGCTCTGCGCTGTCCTATGCCAGATACGGAGTCCTCATCCTGATCGTGCTGATTACCTTTGCAATTGACACAGAGCTCCATTTCGCCCACATCGACCCCTATAGGGCATTTTTCCATTTTGGCCGCGAGATGACCACAGAGCTGTGGATTGTACTTGGTGTCGTTTTTGGCCTGTCAATCGTTCTCGAGAGGGGTTTCTGCGCTTACCTCTGTCCCCTTGGTGGATATGTTGGCCTGGTCTCGCTGGCCGGGTTCACAAAAATCAAAAATAACGGCGAAAAATGCATTGATTGCAAGCTGTGCGACAGGGCATGCCCGGTGAACCTCACGCCGTCGGTAAAACTAGAGCACCACAGGTGTATAATGTGCTTCAGGTGTGTGGATGCATGTGTTGGCACAAAAAGCCTTTGCGTATCCCTTGCCGACAAGGAATGGAGATAATTATCAATCAAAGTTTTCCGCAAAATATTGGGGATTGGAAAAGATGGGGAAAAGACATATTATGTCTGGAGGAATGCAAGGAACGGGGGGACTTAAATGAATAAGAAGGCACGGATCATAATTGAGACAGTAGCAGTGGTATTGGCGTTCATCGTATTGGTATTTTTTGCCACATTCAACTTCGATCTCTTCGCCATTGAAACATTCGGAGAGAAATCTGACATGACCTTCATCATAAACCGAACCAGCCACCTTGATAGCACCAGCATAGAAAAGGAAATCAATGCATCATATAAACGCGGATCCCCCTATTTTTTTTATAATGACAGGATTG